>Ga0213840_1000042_pt1 | contig 434446 bp, 349 predicted proteins | sample SWPATP22_FD_160132 | JGI IMG/M metagenome (GOLD analysis project Ga0213840, IMG submission 160132) | Coastal seawater microbial communities from Marineland, Florida, United States - SWPA TP2 #2 | ecosystem: Environmental > Aquatic > Marine > Coastal | place: USA: Florida | collected 2016-08-14
GTGAAACTTTTTCGAAAGCGATACGCAACCGGCGCCATTGGCGCCGAGGGGGTAGGGGGGACCCGCGTCCGGCTTTGCCGGCGTGGGGGGGAGGGGCCTGCGCCCCTCCCTCAAGTTTCAGGTCAGCGCCGGGCGCGCTTCGCGAGCCACGGCGCTGCCTTTCACGACCATGGGGCATTGCCATGCAATGCCCGGCGACCATTTGCGCTGCAAATGGTCGATGACGACTGCCAAGCGACACAGCCCATGGCGCCTTGCTCTGTTGTATGGCGTGTGACTGCAAATGGTCGACGATGCGTGTTGAGCGGCCTCACCGACGTGTTTTCATCGTCGTCGCCGACGGCTGCGTTGCACTACGTCGCTGACGTCGAGGCCAGGCATAGACGACCATTTGCGGTCACAACGTCAGACCAGCAGAAAGATGCGTCGTCATCCACCGCAAATGGTCGCAAGTCCTTTGCGAAGCAAAGACACCATCTGTCGAAGATTTCGGCCATTTCGGGGCTTGGGCCTAGCCTTTCGGTCCCAGACCTGTGGTATGTCTGGCCGGAGGGCCGTTGGGGGTCCACGACATTTGGAGGATCGAAGATGCAAACTCTGGATGCATCCGACATCGGTGCGCGTTCACACCGCGATGCGGCGCGCCCGAACCACAAACGCTGGAGCCGTGCTGTCGCGGCCACAGCCCTGCTCGCCGTCGGCAGCCTCGTGGCTGGGTGCAGCGAGCCCATCTCCAAGCTGTGGCAATACCAGAGCTTTTCGCCGGCGAACTCGTCGCCGGCCATCACGGGCGATCTCATCGTCTTCGGCACGGCGTCGGGCGAAGTGCACGCGGTGAGCAAAAACGGCGGCTACCGCTGGAAATTCCCCACCCGCAAAGAAGTGGTGTCGGCGCCGCAGGTGCACGACAACCTCATCCTCTTCGGCTCCACCAACCACAACTTCTACGCCGTCGACCGCAGCGGACGCGAAGTGTGGCACTACACCACCTTCAGCCGCATCAAGGGCGACGCCCTCGCCGACGACGGCGTGGTGTACTTTGGGTCGTACGACAAACACATCTACGCCCTCGACGCGGTGAGCCGGGCCGAGAGGTGGGTCTTCCCCGCCGACCGCGACGCCCCCGCCGAACCGGCCAAAGACGACGACGGCAAGACCGACAAAAAAGACAAGAAGTCCGACGAAGAGAAAGCGGCTGAAGCGGCAGCAGCCGAGGCCAAGAAGGCCGAGATGGCCCTGTGGCCACAAGACGCCTTCTCCTACGCCCAGCCGGCCATGACCTCCGACGGGCACATCGTCGTCGGCAACCTCGACGGCCACCTCTACGCGTTGAACAAGAGCACGGGCAAGCTGGCATGGCGCTTCGCCACCGACGGCGCCAAAGAGCGCAAGGGCGTGACCTCCTCCGTCATCGAAAAAGACGGCGTGTTGTTCTTCGGCGCCAACGACGGCCACGTTTACGCCCTCAACCTCAAAGACCAGTCGGTCAAATGGAAGTTCAAGACCGGTGACGAGGTCAACTCCTCCCCGGTGTTCGACGAAAGTGGCCAGAACCTCATCATCGGAAGCCGCGACAAGAAGCTGTATTCGCTCAACGCCGCCGACGGAAAGAAGAACTGGGAGTTCACCACCCAAGGCCCCGTGCTCTCGCAGCCGGCCATCTACAAGAACCTGGTGCTCTTTGGCGCGGGCGAAGGCGACGGCCACATCTACGCCGTCGACACCAGCAACGGCCAAGAGTTCTGGAAATACAAGACCGCCCAAGCGGTGGACGCCGACCCCCTCGTCGACGGCGACCGCTTCTACATCGCGTCGGCCGACAAGAACCTCTACGCCTTCAAAATCAACGCCACCACCAAGAAGTAGCGTTGACCACGCGTTGACCCCATGGGTCGAACACGCCGGGTGCCCTGCCCGGCGTTTTCAATTGCGGTTTTCATCGTCGACGTCGTTTGCCATGAAGAGGCATGGACGCCGTCTTTGCTCCCGCTCATGTGCTCGACACCGCCACCCAACGCAGCTTGGTGGTGCACGACGACGGCAAAAGCCTGCGCCACTTGCTGCTGCAGCTGACAGGAGCCCTGGCCTCGCTCGGCGTCGGGGTCTACGCCGGCGCGCAGTGGCAACAGACCTCGTCGACAACGTGGATGGCGGTGCTGCTCGTCGCCACCTTGGTGCACGGCGTGTTCAACGGCGGCTTCTTTGGTCTGTTGCATGAGAGCTGCCACCTCACGGTGTTCAAACGGCGAGGCGCCAACGTCGTCGCCGGCTGGGTGGCCGCTGTGTTTCAACCCATGTGCCCGGCGTTGATGCGCGCGTTTCACTTCGCGCACCACCGGCACACCCACGACGTCAAGCACGACCCCGAACTCGCGGGCATGGCCATGATGGCGTCCTGGCCGCGGCACCTGTTGTGGCTGGCCACCGTCAGCGGCTTGCCCATCTTGTTTGCCCGCTTCATGTGGACCACCTTCGCCGCGCTCTGCCCGACGTTGGGCCCGTTCACCCCGTTGTGGAGCAAGGTGCTCCCTTTTGTCGTCGACGACGCCAAGCGCCGCATCGCATGGGAGTCGCGGCTGTTGCTGCTGGTGCAGCTCGGCCTCATCGCCCTCGCGGTGTGGCAACCGGTGTGGGCCGTCTTTCACGTCGGCATGATCGTGGGCCACGCCGTGGTCTCGGTGTACATCACGTGCGAACACCGGGGCCTGCCGCTCGCCGACGTCGAGGGCAACATCCTGGCGCGCACGCGGTCGGTGTCGACGACCCCGGCGCTGCGTTGGCTGCTGTGGAACATGCCCTATCACGCCGAACACCACGGCTTTCCGGCCGTGCCGTGGCATCAACTGCCGGCGCTGCATGCACATCTGCAACCGCATTTGGTGCACCACGGCCAAGGGGTGCTTGCGCTGCATTTGCGTCGAGGTCAGCCTGCTCCGCGCACCGCAGCGTCGACGTCGTAGCGCAGCAGACACTCGTCGGCCCACGCGCACAACGTTTCGCCATGCGCTGCGCAAGCGTCGTGCAGGGTCTTGGCCCAGCCAGGGCCTGCGGGCGAACGCTCGACGCTGCACAAAAAGTCGCGCACCACGTCGGGAGAGACGAAGTTGCCACTGAGGGTGATGGACGGCTCCAACGTCTGCGTGGTGTGCCACCAACCGGCAGGGACAAGTGCAATGTGCCCGGCTGGGAGATCCACGACGACGGGCTCGGCGTGGTCGAACAAAGTTTGCAGGTCAGCGTCTTCGCCGATGGCCACCTGCTCGAAGCTGTTGTCGATGCGTTGCACGCGGGTGTCGTCGTCGGACGCCGTCTTCTGCCAGGGGTCGACGTCGATTTTGGCCGGCCAGAAGTACGCCCGCTTCTTGCCCTGCACCTGCCAGAGCCAGGCGTGGGTGTGGTGGGTGTCGACGTGCACCTCGGGGTACACCACCCCGGGATAAGAGATGAAAAACTCGAGCCAAGGCGTCCACATCTCGGGCACGTGGGGCCTGAGCTGCGGATGCATCAGGGCATTGTCGCCGACGATGACGTCAGGAAGCTGGACGTCGGCGACCAACGACGAAAACGACTCCCGCAGCCAAACGTTGCGCAGGTAGGGCAAGTCGTGGGTGCGCCCCTGTTTGTGCAGCCGGGCCATGCGACGCAACAGCCGGTCGAGGCGCAGGCCACCGTCGTCGTCGAGCAGGCGGGCAAAGCGGCGGTCTTGGGTGTGGGAGGTCACCACCCGCTGGTGGGCAAAGTCGGCAGCCAACGACGAAAGCGACCACCGAGGGGTGGTCGCTTGAAAGGTGTCTTCGGCGTCGAAGACCGTGGGCTGCCGCAGCAGAGTTGCCGTCTGCCACGGATGCAGCGTCGTCATCAGCAGTAGCGGCCGGCGATGACTTGGGCTTGGCTGTAGGCCGTGATTTGCACCATGTTGGCGTGTGCTTGTGGGTGCATGTTTTGGTGCCCACCGCAGGCGTTGGCGGTTTGGTTCACGGTTTGGCTGAGGTTGCCGCCGAGCGCGCTCTTGAGGGCCATCATGCCGAACATGGCGATGGGGCCGCCGGCGAGCATGGCCAGAGGCGATGAGAAGAACTTCGATGCCATGCCGGCGATGAGGCGTCCGCCTGGGATCTTGTTGAGCAGACCGGTGGCCATGGCCAAGGGGCCTTGGGCCAGGCTCATCAGCGAGCTCAACTTCGACTTCATGATGTTGAGGCCAGCTTTGACGATGGATCCGCCGATGCGGGCCACGCGGCGTACAGCTCTGCGAACAACGCGTCCGATTCCCATGTGTTTCTCCTGGTGGTGGGGCCGTGTCGCGAGCCCGTGACATGTAGGGTTTCGGCTGTGGGGCACAGGTGTTGCGCTTTTGGCGCGCGCCGAGCGGGATCTCACCGGTTTTCTCAACCACAGCCGTAAATGCAGCTGTTTTTACTGCTCTTTTGGGCCTCGACGGTGGGTGCGTGCCGCCTGGGCTTGGGCCATGAGCTGATCGCGAAGGGCCTTGCCGGCGTCGTTGTCTTCGGTGAGCACTTTGCTTTGGGCTTCACCGGCTTTGGGCGCGCTGGTTTGCCGCTTTTTGCCCGTCATCTTCATGGCCTTCGACTCGGTGGCGGTCTCTTCTTCGTCGTCGAAGTCGCTCATGAACTCGTGCGGCCCAAAGTGGATTTCACCCGACTCCACCTTCTTCAACCACTCGTTCATCTCGTCGATGGTCATGGGGCGCTCGCCCTCGAAGGCGGCCATGGACTCTTCGTCGTAGACGTCGACCTCGGGCTCTTTGTCGGGGTTTTTCACGTAGTCCATGACCAACGCGACGTACTCCTCCAACGGAATGCCCAGCGCCTCAGCGACCTTTTTGGTCTCGGCGTCTTGCATCAACTCGGCTTCGATGACGGCGAGAGGACGTCCGGGTCCGGCTGCGTTGTCGGGGGATTCGCTCATGGGAGGGCTCCTTGGGAGACGTGTGTCCGAAATGTGTCTGAAGACGAAGCCAATGTACACCTCCGAGGTCACGGGGTCGACACCAGCGGGTTCGATGGGCGCCCCCGTCTTTCACTGCGACAACAAGCGCTCGCGCATGCCTTCGACGGTGGCGTCGGCGAGGGTCAACAACGCTTCGAGCGCCACATAGGCGGTGGGGTCGAGTGCCTCTTCTGGGCCGGCCACCTCGACGAGATCGGCGCCAATGACGTCGAAGCGGCGGCCCACTTCGCGCAACAACGCTTTCACCTCGTGCACAAACAGGCCGCCCGGCACCGGGGTGCCTGTCGACGGCGCGAAGGCCGGGTCGAGCCCATCGATGTCGAACGACACGTACACCGGAAGGGATTCGTCGAGGGCGTTGAGCACGCCGTCGATGCCTTCTTGGCGAAAGCGGTCCATGCCGAACTGTTCGACGTCGATGGGGTGCTCGATGACCGAGGCGCCGTACAGGCCGCGCAACCCCACCTGCACCAAGGCCTCGACGTCGTCGAAGTCGCGCAACACCATCTCGAAGACGTTGCCGTGGTGCAGGCGCTGGCCCGGGAGCGCGTCGCCGAGATCGGTGTGGGCGTCGATGTGCAGCACCTGCACCGGCTGTTGGCGTTGGGCAAAGGCGCGCAACAAGGCGTAGGTGATGGCGTGGTCGCCGCCGATGAACAGGGGAATGGTGCCGCTTCGCCACAACTCGCTCGCGACGCGCGTGACGCGGTCGAAGGCGACCTCCATGGGTTCGCCTGGCGCCAAATAGACGTCGCCAGCGTCGGCGACTTGGATGCCGCGCAACAGCACCTTGCCGGCAGACATGTCGGCAAAGCCGAGGGGGATGTGGGCGATGGGGTCGAGCTGGTGCTCGAGGGAGGAGGCCGCTTGGCGCACCTCGGACGGGCCGAACCGGGCGCCGGGACGTCCGGTGGTGGAGGCGTCCCAAGCGATGCCGAGAAAGGTGAACGCCGCCGGCTTTGTGGCGTCGAATGCGGGGAGTCCGGCGAGACAGTGCTCGGCGGGGACGCGGTCGACGGGGGCTTTGGCGAGGCTCGGCTCGACGAGGAACCCGTCGGCGATGCAGTCGTTCAAGAAGGCGCGAATGTCGGCCTTGCGCACCGGGTAGCGGGCGAGGACTTCGTCGAGGGTTTTGCCGACGCTGTCGTCGAACACGTCGGGGTCGAGGTGCACGCCACCTTTTTTGGGCTTGGGGTCTTCAGGGACGGCAAAGTCTTCGAGGAGCTGGGCGAAATACGGCGCCACCACCATGCGCCGGCCGAACAGCGGGAGGCGCAGCTCGAAGCCTCCGTCGTCGTGGGGATGAAGGCTGCAGGTGGGGTGCATGACGTAGCGCTGGCTCATGGGCGCAGGGTGGCACAGCCGGCATTGGTGATGCACGTCTCGTCGTGCGGAGATCCAGGGAACCTTGCGCCGCAACAGGCTGTTGCAGCCGTATGCGTGTCTTGGTTCTCGTGCTCACCCTGGGATTGTCGTCGTCGACGGCCATGGCCAAGACGTTTGCCGAACGCCAGACGTCTGCCCCGCGGGTGAAGGCGGCACACAAGCGGGCCAGCGCCGTGATGCGAGAACGCTTTCGAGCGGCGGGGGTGGCGTATCCCCCGCGGCAAGTGTTGCTGCGCGGTTTCAAACAAGACGGCGAGCTGGAGTTGTGGGCATCGTCGTCACGACGGGGACGTCTCACCAAGGTGCACACCTTCAAGGTGTGTGCGGCTTCAGGGCTGCTCGGCAACAAGAGCGAACAGGGCGACTTTCAAGTGCCTGAAGGCGTGTATCGCGTCGACCGCTACAACCCCTTCAGCAGCTACCATCTGTCGTTGGGCATCAACTATCCCAACACCGCCGACCGTCGTCGTCGACAAACGCGGGGCAGCACGCGCCCCTTGGGCGGCGACATCTTCATCCATGGCGACTGCGTCACCATCGGCTGCTTGCCGCTCGAAGATGGCCCCATCGAAGAGCTGTACGTCGCCTTGCTCGACGCTCGCTTGCGCCACAAAGTCGACGCCGTGGTGCACCTCTTTCCGACGCGCCTCGACGACGACGGCATGATGCAGCTGAAGCGGTTGTTGCGTCCGGATGGGCCTCGCCTGGTGCACCACACCGACGCCGTCGACGACACTTGGCGTCGTTGGCTGCAGTTGCAGAAGGTGTTTGCTGCGTTTGAGGCCGACCGTCGCATTCCCGACGTCACCGTCGACGGCAAAGGCAACTATGGGGTGCGCCCCCGTCGCTGAGGCCGCTGGCCCCACCGCACCCGATTCGGCATTGCATTCAGGCGTCGACACATGAATGGTGGCGTCGTGGCAGCCGGACGGCCGAATGAATCGACGTCTGGCCGGCCGCGTCGGAGACTGTATGCACCTCGTCGCAGCCCTTGTTCTCACCGTCGTCGCGGCCATGACCCCCGCCGAACAACTCGCCATCGGCGAAAAATACACCCAGATGGGCAAGCCCAAGCAGGCCATCCCTCTGCTGCACAAGGCCTTGAAGGGCGCGCTGTCGGACGACGACAAAGCCCGCGCCGAAGCGGCCCTCGGCTTGGCGTACCTGCAGGCCAAAAAGCCCAAAAAGGCCGTGGCCCACCTGCGCAACGCCACCGACCTCGACGGCAAAAAGCCCAAGCGCTGGTTGCTGCTCGGCGTCGCCCTCGACCAGGCCGGCCTCACCGACAAAGCCGTCGCCGCCTACCGCCGTGGCATCAAAGCCAACCCCAAGAGCGTGGAGTTGCACCATGAGTTGGGCATGACCCTCGTCGAGGGCGGCCAACCCGACGCTGGCGCCCAATCCCTCGAACGGGCCGTGGCTTTGGCGCCCAACCACCCAGGTCTGCTCGCCGACCTTGCCTTCGGACAGGTGCAGCGCGGCAAATTCAAAGAAGCCCGTGAAGCGTCGTTGCGGTCGTTGGCCCTCGCCGACGACAACGCCGACGCCCACTTCACGTTGGGCCTCTCGGAGATGGCGTTGGGCAACGACGACGGCGCCATCGACGCCTTTGAGGCCGCCCTGAAACATGAGCCGCGGCACATTCCGTCGTTGATGCGCTTGGCCAAGCTCGACGAGAAACAGGGCCGCAAAGTGAAGGCCGCCAAGCGGCTGGTGAAGGTGCTGAAGCTGGATCCCTCTGCGTTGCTGGCACGCGCGCGCTTGGGCGTGCTCCTCGCCGACCTCGGCAAAGACAAAAAGGCCAAGAAGATGCTGGGGCAGGTCTTGAAGAAAGACCCCGGCTACTTGCCTGCGTATCCTGCGTTGGCCGAGCTCGAAGCCAAAGCCGGCAACGCCGACGCCGCCATCGCCTGGTATGAGAAGCTGAAGGGGCAGCTCAAGGGCAACGCCGCAAAGCAGAAGCAGATCGACAAGCGCATCGCTGAAATCCGCGCCGCCCACAAAGCCAACGGCGCCCAATAGCCAACTGTGAGAGGGGGAATCATGCGCCACCGTCTTGGACCCAAGACCATCTTCACGCATGCCACGACGCTGACGTTGGCCTGCCTGTTGGCGACGTCGGCCACGGCCGGCAGCGCTGCCTCAGACACATTGCAGCTGCAGGTGGCGGTATCGCCCAAGCCCAAAGGCGTCTGCACCGCACACGCCTACCGCGTCGCCAAACCCAAAGAGACACCCCGTCGACTGCGGGATGCACAGCGTGCCGTCGACGACGTCGAAGACCTGCAATTCGCGCTGAAGCTGCCCGCGGGCTGGTACGACGTCGTCGTCGCCTGCCCGGCGCGTGACGGCGAAGTGCGGCAGTCGACGCGCGTGCATGTGAAACGGGCGCAGCAATCCCTCAAGGTGAAGCTGCAAGAAGCGCGCGCTCTCGTCGAGGTGCACATCGACGGCAGCGCCATGACCAAGACGGCGGTGTTCTTCGACGCCAATGGCCGAGAAGTGCAGCGGGGCCCATCACAAACTTTGGTGACGGTGCCTGCTGGCAAGTTGTCGGTGGCCGTGCTCGTCGACGACAAGCGGCTGCTGAAGAAAGGCTTTCGACTCGTGGGCGAAGGTCAGCTGAAGGCCCGCCCCAGGCGCAAAGCCGAAACGGTCGTCGACATCTCTGAAGGAATCCTCGTCGTCACCGCCACCAACAATGGCAAACCATCATCGGCGTTGGGCGCAGTGCGTGCTGCGGGCGACGCCGAACGGCTGTTGGAGTTCACCACCGGCGAAGAGGTGTCGCTGCCGGCCGGCAGCTACGACGTCGTCACCCAACTCGACGACGCGCACGACGTCTTCGAACAAGTGACACGCAAAGTGCGGGTGCGGCCGAGCAAGACCACGAAGGTGACGTCGAAGCACAAGACCGGCACGGTGCGGCTGAAGGCGGTGTTGGGCGAGACGGCGTTTGGCTTTGGCCAGGCGCCACCGTCGACGCTGAAGACGACGACAGAACTGTTTTTCGGCGCGGCGCCTGCGCCTTACAACGAAGTCGACCCGGCTGAAGAGCTGGTGCTGGCGCCGGGCGACCACCGCGTGCGCATCACGCAAAAGGGGCGCAAACTCGACGACGGCAGCGCCGTGTTTGCCGAAGCCACGGTTCGGGTGCGTGCAGGACGGCGCACCACTTCGACGTTGGTGCTCAGCCCTTTTGTCGTCGAGGGCAAGACAGTCGTCGGTGAATTCGCCCGCCCCATGGAGGTGGAGCTGTTGCGCGCCAAAGACCTCGCCGTGTTGGCCCAAAAGACCAGCGACGAAGACGGCAAGGTGCGCTTCACCACCCGCGAACGGCTGGTGGTGGTGCAGGCCAAACTGAAAGACGGTGACGACGAATACCTCGCCAAAGACCGGGTGCAGCTCACGCAAGCCGCGCCCACGGCGGTGGAGCTCGGCCCCGAAGTCGGCGAAGCCTTGGTGCAAGTCTTCGACGGCGACATGGCGGTGCGCGCCAAGGTGTTGTTCTTCAAAGAAGGCGCGGCCGAGCCCAAGCGGGTGACGCGGTCGGGCAAGAAAGTGCTGGTGCCGCCCGGGCGGTATCAAATCGTCGTCGAGCGCAAGGGCAAACGGTGGGCGTATCCGCGGGTGGTCATCAACGCCCAACGGCTGATGGAACGCCAGGTGGTGCTCAACGACGCCGCCTTGCTCGTCGAAGACGAAGATGAAGACGACGATGACGACGACGACGACGACGACTGACGTCGTCGCTACATGACGGGCGCCACCGACCGTTTGTGTGAGTCGGACTCTTCGGTGTGCAGCCACGCCTGCAGTTTGCGTTTGAGCACCACGGGGTCGACGGGTTTGGCGATGAAGTCGTTCATGCCGGCTTCGAAGCAGCGGGTGCGTTCGTGCACACCGGCGTGGGCGGTGAGAGCGAGAATGGGCAGGTCGTGTCCTCGACGACGGGCTTGGCGGGTGGCCTCGTAGCCGTCCATCTCGGGCATCTGGCAGTCCATAAGCACGGCGTCGAAGGCGTCGGGGCGCGCATCGAGTTGAGCGAGGGCTTCTTTGCCGTTGGGCGCGATTTCGGCGACGTGGCCACACTGCTCCACCAACAGGGTCACCAGGCGTTGGTTGACCATGCCGTCTTCGACGACGAGGACACGCTTGGCGTCTGACAGAAGCTCACGGTGCACCTGGGTGACGATGGGGGTGTGTTGGTCGCCTCGCCGTTGGGCAGCGAGTCGCATGAGGCGCGCCATCAGCGGACGGCGTTTCACCGGCAAGAACAGCGTCGACGTCTGCGCGTCGTTGGCGAGGTGGGCGGCAGAAGAGGTGAGGTCGACGTACAACAACAGCGGCAAGACCTCGCCGCACGGGATGGCGGCCTGCTGGTGCTCGTGGGCCAAGCCGATGCAGGCCAAGGCGCCCTCGGCCCGGGTCTCGTCGACGACCACCATGCCTTCACGTTCGAGCAAGGTGCTCAGCCAGGCGCGGGTGTGGGGCTCTTTGATGTCGAGCACCACGCGTTCACCGTCGAGGCCAGACCGCACCTGGGGCGCGTCGCTGCGCTCTGCTTTGAGCACAAAGTCAACGTTGAATTCAGTGCCCGACGACGAGGTGGTGCAGCGCAAGGCGCCGTCCATGCGGTGGGCGATTTCTTTGGCGATGGCCAAGCCGAGGCCGGTGCCGCCTTGCTGGCGCGACGACGACGGATCCGCCTGTGAAAATGGCAAAAAGATGCGGTCGACGAAGTCTTGGGGGATGCCAGGGCCGGTGTCGACGACACGCAAGGTGTAGCGCACGCCGTCGGCATCGTTGGCGTCGCGCTCGGCCGACAATGCGACGTCGACGCGGCCTTCGGTGGTGAACTTCACGGCATTGCTGACGAGGTTGGTGACCAGTTGGCGCACCCGGGTGGGGTCGCCGACGACGACGTCGGGCACCTCGTCGTAGTGGAGCAAGAGGTCGATGCCCTTCTCGTGGGCGTGCAACGCGAGAAAGTCGACGGTCTTTTCGAGCAGGGGCAACAGCTGAAACCGCTCGTGCACCATCTTGAAGTGCCCGGCCTCAATGCGGGAGATGTCGAGGAGGTCGTCGACGATGGCCAGCAGGGTGGTGGCGCTGTCGTCGAGGAGGGTGGCGTATTCGCTCTGCTGTGCCGACAAGCCAGAGCGCTCCAGCAGGTGGGTCATGCCCAAGATGCCCGACAGCGGCGAGCGCAGTTCGTGGGAGATGTTGGCGACGAACTGGTCACGCAACGCGTTGTGCCGCTCGGCCGCCTCCCGCGCCCGTGCCTCTTCACGCAGCACTCGGTCTTTCTGCCGTTCATAGGCGAGCGAGAAGACGGTGATCACCGCCGTCGACGCGATCAACGCGTTCGCCGTGTACATGCTGTCGACGGAGGGAGCCAACATCGGCGGCACCAGACCCTGGCGTTCGAGGGCGACGAGGGCCAAGACTTCGGCTGTCCACACAAACCACCAGCCCCACGCCGCTCGCGTCGTCAGCAACATCACGGCAATGGGCGGCGAGATGGCGCCCCACACCATCATCGGCGCACGGATGCCGCCTGCGCCGTAGGCCGCGTACAACGTCAGCCCGTGAATGCAGGCCAAGATCCAATGCGCCGCCAACTGCCGCGACCAACGCAACACACCGAGAGAACAGAACGCGAACGCCGTCACCGCCGCGACGATGGCGGCGTTTTGCGGCCGGTGCGCCACGAGGTGCACCGCCACCAACAACGGCCCGATCAACAACACGGCGCAGATGACCCGCACCGTGACCCGCGCCCGTCGTCGAGCGTCAGGGTCTTGGATGTGGTGGGGCACAAGGTGATCAAGCGCCCGCGTGACGACGTTGCCGCCATCGCTGGTGTGCGCTGGTCCCTCTCCCTCAACCATGTCCCCATGCTGAACCGACAGGGAGCGCCTGTCGAGCCCCACGCGTCTTGCTGCAGTTGCGCACGTTCAAGTGGCACAGCCGAGACGACACCGGTCGACTTGGTTTATATGTCGTGACGTCGGCGAAGGCGGCTTGGGTGCCAGGCCCCAGAACGTCGGCAGGAGTTTGTCTGATGACCCAAGCGTTCACCTCCATCGGCGCCATGTTTCACTGGCGTGTGCAAAAGACCCCCGACGCCATCGCGCTGTACCGGCCGACCAATCCCGGCTGGGAGCCCATCCGGTGGGACAAACTGCAAGACCTCGCCGACGGATTCGCCGCAGGCTTGCTGTCGATGGGCCTCGAGCTCGAACAACGGGTGGGCCTGTGGGCGTCGACGCGGGTGGAGTGGATCTTCGCCGACCTCGGCATCGTCTGCGCCGGCGGGGTGACGGCGACGGTGTATCCGAACTCCACCGCCGAAGAGGCGTCGTACATCTTGAACGACTCCGGCGCCGCCTTTTGCGTGGCCGAGGGCGACGCCCAAGTCGAAAAACTGCGCGCCGCCAAAGGCGAGCTGCCGAACATCCAGAAGGTCATCACCTTCGACAGCGAAGCCTCTGACGACGGATGGATCATCCCCTTTGACGACGTCGTCAAAGCCGGTCACGCCCACCTCAAAGACAACCCCGACTGCTTGGCGGCCATCGAAGAGACATTGACCCCCGAGCACCTCGCCACGCTCATCTACACGTCGGGCACGACGGGCCGCCCCAAGGGCGTCGAGCTGCTGCACGACTGCTGGATCTACACCGGTGAGGCCATGCACAAGATGGGGTTCATGGCGTCGAGCGACAAGCAATACCTGTGGCTGCCCATGTCGCACAGCTTCGGCAAACTGTTGCTGATGGCCATCATTCGCATCGGCATTCCCACCGCCGTCGACGGACGCGTCACCCACATCGTCGACAACCTCGCCGAAGTGCAGCCGACGTTCATGGCCGCCGCCCCCCGCATCTTCGAAAAGGTCTACAACAAAGTCGTCACCGGCGCGAAAGAAGCCGGCGGCGCCAAGTACGCCATTTTCAAGTGGGCCATTGGCGTCGGACGCCAGGTCTCCCTCGTCAAACAACGCGGACGCTCCCCCGTCGGGCTGCTGGCCATGAAGGCCAAGCTCGCCGACAAGCTGGTGTTCTCCAAGTTGCGCGACCGCTTCGGCGGCAAAATCCGCTTCTTCGTGTCGGGCTCGGCGCCGTTGTCGAGAGACATGGCCGAGTTCTTCCACGCTGCCGGCATGCTCATCCTTGAGGGGTACGGCCTCACCGAGAGTTCGGCAGCGTCGTTCGTGAACCGCCCGGGCGACTTTGCCTTCGGCACCGTCGGGCACCCCTTGCCAGGCACCGAAGTGAAGATCGACCCCGCCGACGGCGAAATCTTGATGCGCGGCCGCGGCATCATGCGGGGGTACTACAACCTCCCCGACGTCACCGCCGACACCCTCGACGACGGCTGGCTGCGCACCGGCGACATCGGCGAACTCGACGACGCCGGACGACTGAAAATCACCGACCGCAAAAAAGACCTCATCAAAACGTCGGGCGGCAAATACGTCGCGCCACAACACCTCGAAGGCAAACTCAAGGCCAAGTGCCCGTACCTCTCGCAGGTGTTGGTGCACGGCAACGCCCGCAACTACTGCAGCGCCCTCGTCACCCTCGACCCCGACAGCGCGCCCAAGTGGGCTGAAGAAGTCGGCCTCGGCGCGCTCTCGCTGCAAGACCTCGCCAAACACGAGAAGACCTACGCCATGGTGCAAGAGGCCGTCGACGAGCTGAACCAAGAGTTGGCGCGCTACGAGACCATCAAGAAGTTCGCCATCCTCGAAGACGACTTCTCCGAGGCCGGCGGCGAGCTCACCCCGTCGCTGAAGGTGAAACGCAAAGTCGTGGAGACCAAATACAAAGAGGTGCTCGACGGCTTCTACGACGGGTCGCTCGCAGAAGTCTGAGAGGGATGGGGCAACCGCCCCATTGCAGAACACTGCATGACGATGGACGGTGCGGTGCCGCTGGAGGTCGCATGTTCGTTCTACGTTCTGTTGTTTGCACTCTTCTGCTCGTCGGCGTCAGCGGATGCGGTGTCGTCGCTCCTGACGACGACGTCATTCGCGGCTCCGGCAACGAGACCTATGTGTATGGGTGTGACGTCGACGAGGAGCCCACCATCGACATCGACCTGACAGCTTTGGGGTTTAGTCCGAGCTGTGAAACGGCGTTTGCAGATGACTTTCTCGCCATGGAAGTCTCGCCAAAACCCATTCCAGGCGCGGTCGAATCCTACGCCATTGTATTCGGCCCAGGAATCGACCTACTGATTCGACAGTGGGTGGACTTCGAAGAACGCGATGACAACGAGGTTTGGGTCAAGCTTCCTGTCCGTCCAGGTCGTCGGGCCCCTCAACGCATCTGGGCTATGGGCGGCGAGTGTGGCGCCGGCTGCGTCGACATCGCCTACCTGCCCGTGCTGACCGAACCCGAATGCGGCATCACGTACGATGCTGTCGTCACCGCTGCAGACTGCCCTCAATAGGCTGTCGTCGTGAGGCTCGCCTCGGATGGGGCAACCGACCCATTGCAGAACACAGCGGAATGGCGGACGGTGCGGCTCTTCTTGGAGGCTGCATGTCCGTTCGTCGTTTTGTCATCTCCGCTCTCGTCGCCGTCGGCATTTGCGGATGCGGCGTCGTCGCTCCTGAGTTCACCGTTGAACGCGAGGACGGAACCGAGGCCTATGTCTACGGCTGCGAGGTGTTCGACGAACCACCCACCATCGACGTCGACCTCACCGACTGGGGCTACGCTGGGCAAGATCAAGCGGTCGTCCAGGAGTGGATGTCCTTGGTGGTCGCTGACAACCCGCTCTCCGCAGACCCGGAGAGCTACACCATTCTGCTGCAGCGCTCTGGTGGAAAATACGCGATCAACGAGTACGTCGAGTTTGAAGAGCGCGATGACGACGAGAAGTGGCTGCGTTTTCCCGTCGTGTCCGACAGGCGCATCCCCAAACGCTTGTTGGCTGCTGGCGACAACCGTTGCGTCGACATCAGCTATCTTCCCTCGATGTCCGACCTCGACTGCGGCCTGACCTATGAAGCCGTTGTCACCGCTGCAGACTGCCCTCAATAGCCTGTCGCCGTCGACGTCGGCCTCTCCAGCTCCACCCGCCGTGTCGTCGTCAACGCCGCCATGAACGCCTCATCATGCGTCGCCACCACCCACGCGCCCGGCCACGTCTGCAGCACCTGCAGCAGGCGCTCCCGCGCGTCGGTGTCGAGGTGGTTGGTGGGCTCGTCCAACAGCAACACCTGCACGGGCGGCTCCCGTGTCGTCGTGCAGCACAACGCCAAGTGCAGACGTTCTCCTCCTGACAACGTCGACGCTGGCGCCAAGACCTCGTCGCCATAGAACAGAAAGTCGGCGAGCCGCTCCCGGCATTTGGCCGCCGACCACGTGGCCGACGCCGCCTGCAGGTTCTGCAACACGGTGCCGTCGTCGTCGGGCAGCGTCAGGTGTTGGTCGAACAACGCCGTGCGGCACCCCCGTCGCAGGTGCCCTGACGTCGGCGACAGCTGCCCGGCCAGCAAACGCAACAGCGTGCTCTTGCCCGCGCCGTTTGGGCCGGTGACGACGACGCGCTGAGGGCCCGTCCACGCCGCCGACCAATCGCGCAGCAGACACACGCCATCATCGGTGACGACGTCAACATGCTCGGCGAACACCACTTCGGTGCCGGCGGCAATGTGCTGCCCGCTGAGATCGACGCGCAATGCACGCTCGACGTCGACAGCCTCGACGGCTGTGCGAAGCCGGTGGTCGGCGTCGCCGACGCGGTTGGCGTCGAGTTTGCGGGTGCGACGCAGATGTTGCTCTGCTGCTTCTTTGCGGGCGTCGAGCACGACCTTGGGCACGCCGCCCGCTTTGCGCTGCCGACGTCCGGCGGCATCGCGCTGTTGTTGGCGTTCGCGCCGGCGTTGCACCTCGGCCTTCACCTTCCGTTGCTGTTTTTGGGCGTCGTGCAGCTGATGCTGTTGGGCCTCGCGCTGTCGACGTCGTTCGGCCATGAACACGTCGTGGTTGCCCCTGACCTTGGAGCACCGGCCGTCGTGCAACTCCAAGATGACATCGACGTCCTGCAACAGGTCCACATCGTGGGTGGCGACGACGACACAACGTTGGCGACGGAGAAACGAACGCAGCCAACGTTTGCCGTCGGCGTCGAGGTGGTTGGTGGGCTCGTCGAGCAACCAGATGTCGGGCTGCAGGCGGATGCCCGCCGCCAGCATCAGCCGCAATTGCTCGCCGCCCGACAGCGTCGACAACGGCCGTTTGATGTCGAACGGCGGCAAACCGACGTCGGCGCACGCCGCGTGAACGTCGTCGAGCAGGTGCCAACGCCCATCCACCTCGACGGCGTCGCGTTCGTCGCCGTCGCCCGCCAGCAGCCGTTGCAGAGCCAGCAATGCAGCAGCGTCGTCAAAGGCGTCTGCGACGACGTCGGTGGGGTGCGGCAGATGCTGCGCGATGCGCACGCAGCGACCGTGGTGCACGACGCTGCCGGCCGTCGGCGTGCAATCGGTCGCCAACAGGTGCAGCAGGGTGCTCTTGCCACAACCGTTGCGGCCGACGAGGGCCCAGACCTCGCCGTCGTCGACCGCGAAACTCAAGTGTTGAAACAGCGGGCGGTCGTGGCTGGCAAACGCAAACGAGACGTCACGCACCTGCAGCGGTGCGGTCGACTTTGAAGACATGGCGCGCTCCCCGTCGTCGGCGACGACGCGGTGTGAATTCAGGATGGGGTTGAATTCAGGGGAGCAGCTTCACGTCGCACCTTCCGGCTGGGGATGTCGCATTCTACAGTCGGGCGCCGTCTTCGCCAACGTCTCCATCAATGGGAACCAGGGCCCGCCGCCGAGGTCAGACGTCGCATGCGCATGTTCATTCAAGTCTGGTCTGCCGCCGTCGCATTGGCGTGTGCTCTGCCGGCCTACGCCGCCGACGTCGATGCTGCTGTGCAGGCGTACATCGACGTCCCCTTTCGCCCGGCAGATGGGTTTCAGTTTCACCGCGGCAAGGGCAAGCACAGTCCCATCCGCGCGCCGGCCTACGGCCGCGTGGTGCGCCGCTCCGACGACAGCGTCGGGCTGGAGCACGTCGTCTACGCCAACCACCAACGGCTGGTGGTGAAGACCGAGGCGGACGGGTTTGCGTCCGTCGACGTCCAAGTCGGCACCGACGTCACGCCGAAGACTGTGCTCGGCAAAGGCCGCGTCCGCTGGCGGGTGGCCCAGTTCATGGTCGACGAGAACGAGACGTTTTTGACAACGCTGCGCCGCCACCGTCGACGTCCGGTGACGGCCCCCGAGGCTGCCGTCGACGACGTCAACGCCTGGGCCCAGCGACACCGGCAGCTGTTTGACCCCACCCGAGAAGACGTTCTGGTCATCGTCCGGCAACAGACCCGCACGTTGCATCTGCTGCAAGACGGCGTGGTGACGACGAGCATCCGTGCGGGATTTGGCCAAGCCGAAGGCAAGAAAGTCCGTCAAGGCGACAACAAGACCCCCCGTGGCATGTACTTCGTCGTGCAGAAGTACCGCGGAGAATTCAAACAGAAGTACGGCGAGTACTACGGCGGGCACTGGATCAAGGTGAACTACCCCAACGCCTATGACGCCGAGCGCGGCGTGCAAAACGGCTGGATTTCACGACGACAAGCCAACACCATGGCCCGCAAATGGCGCAAACGTGAACTGCCCTGGGGCGGCAGCAAGTTGGGCGGCGGCATTGGCCTGCACGGCTGGGCCGGCAGCCGCACCACCTACGACGACTGGAGCGACGACGACCCCTGGCTCAGCTGGGGATGCGTGGTGCTGCACAACGTCGACATCCAAAAGCTGTACGACCACATCCCGAAGGGCACGATGGTGATCCTGCGGTAAACGTCGACGACGAGCCAGGCCTTGCCCGTCGTCGTCAGAAGTCAGACGGATAGCAGAATCCGTCGGCTTCGCAGCGCTCCCACGCGTCGCACTCGTCGCCGTCGGTGCAGCGGCCTTGGCGGCAAAACGCCCGCGCGTCGTCGGCCGGAGTGCAGGTGCCGCCGCAGCTGCCCAGGTCGTCGGTGCAGCCGAAGTTGCACCGCAGACCCTCTTCACATGCAGGCGGACCATATCCACAGGCGCTGCCCTCGGTGCCGTCGGCCACGGCTCCTGGCCGGCCGGAGTCGTCGTCGCACACATATGGAAAGAACGCGGCGAATGGAGAGTCGGCTGCCGTCCCGCCCTCGTCGGGGCCGCAGCCCCACAAGACGATGCTGCACGTCCACGCCGTCCCCATCGCTCGCACTGCTGTTCGCATCACGCACCGTCCGTTCGATTTCAGAATAGCCGGTGGCGAAGGCAACGGCGAGGCACAAGGCCATGGCGGATCCTTCGCAAGATTGTCCTCCAAGACGTTCCGCCCTTGCGTCTTGACGACATCAGAGGCAGAAAGCGGGTGCTTTTCGACAAAGGCCCGACTTATGGAACTCCGCATTCCCGTCCAAGACCTCTCACGCGCCCTCACGCTCATGCAGGGCGTCGTGCAGCGCAAAAACACCATGGCCATCTTGGCCAACGTGCTCATCGACGTCGGCACCGACGACGACGGCGCCGGACGTGTGACCATCGCCGCCACCGACCTCGACGTCGGCGTGCGCACCACCCGTCCTTGTGAAGCCTTGGAGTCGGGCACCATCACCGTGCCCGCCCGCGCCCTCGCCGACATGGTCAAAGTGTTGCCCGGCCCCGACGTCACCTTGAAGCGTCTGCCCAACAACCACGTCGAGGTGAAAAGCGGCCGCACCAAAGCCCGCCTCAACGCCTTGTCGCCCGACGAGTTCCCCACGTTGCCCACCTACGACGACGTGAACTTTGTGAAGATCAGCGCCTCGCTGTTCTCAGAGATGGTCGACAAAACCGTCTACGCCGCTTCCACCGACGAGACCCGCTACAACTTGAACGGCGTGCTCTTCGACCCCAGCGCTGGCGAAGGCGGCGACCGCAACCACCTCACCATGGTCTCCACCGACGGCCACCGCTTGGTGCGCGTTGAGCGCGACTTCGAAGACCTCAGCTTCCCCGACGAAATGGGCAGCGTCATTCTCCCCCGCAAAGGCCTCGGCGAAGTGCGCCGTCTCCTCGACGGCGACGACGACAGCGACGAGATGGAAATCGGCTTTCATCAAAACCACGCCGTCGTCCGTCGTGGCAACACCGTGCTCGGCATGCGCCTCATCGAAGGCACCTTCCCCGACTACAAGCAGGTCATCCCCAACATGGCCGACAAAGTGGTGCGCATCTCCCGCGCCGACATCGTCGGCGCCCTGCGCCGCGTCATCGTGCTCGCCTCCGACAAGACGCAGCCGGTGAAGCTCTCGCTCAAAGCCGACAGCCTCGAGGTCAGCTGCTCGAACCCCGACACCGGCGAAATCAACGACGACGTCGCCGTCGAATACAGCGGTGACGAAGTCGACATCGCCTTCAATGGCCGCTACCTGCTCGAAGCCCTCAACAGCCTCAGCGACCAGAACATCCTGCTGAAGCTCATCGACCACCTCTCCCCGGGCGTGGTGGTCGGCGTCGACGAGACCCAGCACCTGTGCGTGGTCATGCCCATGCGTCTGTGAGGCTTCTGCTCGCACCATGAACAAAGCCCCAGCATCCGCTGGGGCTTTTTCGTCGACGTGGGTGACGTGCACCTACTTTGCGGCGGGCGCTGCCGGCTCCTTCTCTTTGCCGACCGCAGCATCCCCGGTGGGCTTGCGCAGACGGTCTTTGGGGACGTCCTCGTCCCATGACTTCGACCAGCCGGTGTAATGCACACGATAGGTGTCGCCTTTGACCTCGATGACGGTGCCTTTCCACCATTTGCCTTTCCACTCAATGTCGACGACGTCGCCTTTGCTGTAGCCGCCGCCGCTGCAGCCCACGACGAACAACGCGAACGACAATGCAAACGCCATGGTCAGCGCACGAATCCAAACTCGAACCATTGGTCCCTCCCTGTGATGCCCGCCCCACGCGGGTGGAGCACGCTCCCACTGCGGCGAACGTCGGCTCCATCTGTTTGGGAGTGGAACATTGGCCGGCAGGTTTCGTACACTCCCTGCAGGGGAGGACCTCATGCGCGTTCTACGTCTTGCGATTCAGGCCATCGTCTACAGCGGTTTCATCACCGCCATGCTGTTGTCGGGTGGCAACGAATGTGAATGCGGCGGACTCCGCGTCGACGCCGACATCCCAGAGCGGTTGACGGCAGATGGATTGCCCGACGAGGAGTGGGGCTCCATCGACTACGCCTTGAGTCTGGTGCAGACATCGTCAGACGAGAACTGCGAGTACACCGCCACGGTGGACGAGTTCAACGTCGACATCCCGCCCGAGTTCGCAGACCGCCTGCGAGACGATGGCGTGCACGACGGATTGCGCCGGCTCCTGTACCGAGGCGCAAACCTCGATGCCACCATCTTTGTCTCCGAGTTCGAGGGCGGGTGGACCATCCCCGTCGAGATTGGCGCCTACGCCGCCCCTGCCGATGCGGGCCTCCCCGATGCCGGGCTGGTCGACGCGGGCGCCCCCGACGCTGGCATTGTCGACGCGGGCGCCCCCGACGCTGGCATTGTCGACGCGGGTGCCCCCGACGCTGGCATTGTCGACGCGGGTGCACCCGACGCCGGCATTGTCGACGCGGGCAATCCAGATGCCGGCATTGTCGACGCTGGCAATCCCGATGCTGGCATTGTCGACGCTGGCAACCCTGTTGCGTCACGCGCCGTGTACGAGGTGTTCGACGGGGTCGCTCCCTTTGACGTGGTGGGCCAAGTGGTGACCTTCCACGCCGACGGCGAGATGCTGTTCAGCAGTGGCCCCCAAGCCGACTTCGCCGACACGCCAGGGGCCGGCACCATGTCGTCGACGGCGTTGATGAACGTGTCGACCACCATGGCGACCGCACTTCCGCTCGGACGCAGCTTTCCCTTCTTGGGCGTCGACGTCGACACCCTGCAGCTCGACCCCTATGGCCTGTTGTCGGATGTGGGCACGGCCAAAGCGTTGCCGGTGTTTCCCACCGAAGAGGACGCCTTCTTCGTCGACGACGTCGGAACACCGCGCCGGGCGGTGGCGTTCTTCTACTCCGACGTGTCCATCGTCTTTGGCACCGTCACCTTCGATGTCTTCGACGACCGCTGGGTGTTGAGCATTGAAGACGCCTTCCTCGGCGAGCTCGAGCCCATCGACGTGCAGGTGCGCGGGTTCTTCGCCACCGGCGACATCGAGGTGAACGTGACGGCAGGGGGCCTCGTCGGGCCCACCTTGCTGGGCGTGTCGGACGTGGCCGCCGACGGTGTGGCCCCCGCGCCGTCCGACTTGGTGGTCAGCGTCGGCCCGGGCTGATGAACGCGGGCTTTGCGTCTACAAAACGGCGGCGCTGCGGATGGCGTCGACGTCGTAGATGACGTAGCGGCCGAAGACTTTCTCGAGCACGCGGTCTTGCTTCCATTTGCGCAACACGCGGTTGATCGACCGCTCACCGGCGCCGATGGCAGCGGCCAGCTCGGGCTGGGTGCGCTTGAACGGCAGCTGCACCGACGCCCCTTGGCTGTCGCCGACGGCGTCGATGTACGCCAGCATCAGACGGGCCAGGCGCACCTCGACGTCGACAAGGGCGGTGGCGGCGAAGCTGCGGTACATCTGCACCTGGCTCGACAGCGCCTCCAGCACCAGCGGGACACGCGACGACGCCATGAGATGGGCTTTGAGGTCGTGGGGGTTCACCAGGAGCAGCTCGGCTTCGCCGAGGGCGCGCACGGCGACGTCGGCGTCCAGCGGGCCAAACAGTTGGTCGAGGCCGTACACCTGGCCTTGCTCCACCAAGCCCACCACCACGTCACCCCCGTCGACGGCGGGGCGCACCACTTCCATGGCGCCGCGTTCGACGACGACGACGGTGTGCTCGCTGCGTGACGAGAAGCGCTGGCCATCAACGGCCAGAACGCGCTGGCCACCCACCTCACGCAGCAGCGTCGGCAGCGATGGGGCTGGCTCTTTCGGCGTCGACGGGCGCATCTGGGGCGCGGCCGCCAGCCGGGGCGCCGCAGAGAATCGCGGGGATCCCAAAGAAGAGGTGCCCAACGAGGGGGTCGACGACGGGGCGGCAAAGGCGAGCGCTTCTGACATGGGGGCTCCGAGAACGGGTCTGCCCATGAGACGGATGAGAACTGGGTTTGGGACGAATGGGGCCGCGGATCGCCCCCAGATCCCCCCGATGCCGTGCGCTGGTTCACACCACCACGCAGAAAGCCGCCAGGTGGCGGCGGCATTCTGCAGAATTCCCCAACGACGTGCTTTGGCCGTCAGACCCTGAAGCGCGACACCAGTTCGCTCATGGCTTTCGCCATTTGCGCCAGTTCGGACGACGCCACAGACACCCGGCCGGCGCCTTCGGACGTTTGCTCCACACGGCCGCCCATCTCCACCATGTTGGCGGAGACGTCGCCCGCGCCCGACGACAGCAGCGACGCACTCTGCGCGATGTCTTTGGCGCCTTCGGTGAGGGCTTCAAACGACAGGGACGCTCCGGATGCTTCTTGGGTGCACTCCGACACATAGGTGTTGATGGTCGACGCCGTGCGCGCCGCGTCGTTCATCGATTCCGCGATCTGCGCGGCGGTGATCTGCTGATCGCGCAGGGCCACCGCCGTCTTCTGGGAGAAGCCGTCGATGCGCTCGATGACGTCGACGATGTTGCGAATGGCCTCGACGGCGCCTTCGGTGCTGCTCTCGATGCGCTGGATCTTCTCTTCGATTTCCCAGGTGGCGGTCGCCGTTTGCTTGGCCAACGCCTTCACCTCGCTGGCAACCACGGCGAAGCCTTTGCCCGCGTCTCCGGCGGTGGCGGCCTCGATGGAGGCGTTCAACGCCAGCAGGTTCGTCTGGTCGGCGATCTCCGAGATGACGCCGACCACTTCGGAGATCTCTTTGGCGCTCTGGCCCAGGGCAGTGACGATTTCGTCAGACGACCGCGCCATCTGCGCCGCCTCTTTGGAGATGGTGGCGGCCTTGTCGGTGTTTTGCGCGACGCCGCCGAGGCTGTCTTTCATCTCGTCGACGGCCTCGACGACGCTGTGAAAGTTCTCGGTGAGGTGCTGCACCTGCACGTTGACGGCCTCGAAGCTGTCGCTCATGCGCTCGACGTTGCCGGCCACGGTCGACAACGCCGCCGTGCTCTCCTCGGCGGCTGCCGCCACCGTTGAGATGTTGGATCCCAGCTGATCGACGGTGCCGGTGACCTCGTCGGTGCGGGTCTTCATGTTGGAGGTGTCGTCCTCCATGGTCACCGCCACATCGGCCAGGCGTTGGGCCGCCGACGCCGCCAACGTCACCTGGCGAATGAGTTCACTGGTGCTCTCGCGGGTGGCGCTCAGCAGACGGGCCAGCTGTTCACCGACCTGGGCGATTTCGTCTTCGCCGTCGACTTCGACGGTGGTGGTGAGGTCGCCCTCCGACGCACGCGCCATGGCCTCCAACAGCACCCCCACACGCTGGGTGATGCTGCGGGTCATCTGCACCGCGATCCACACCCCGGCCGCCAGGCCCAACAAGAAGATGAGGCCCACCTTCCACCGCAGCGTCGACGCCAAGCTCTGCAGGCGTTGGGTTTGCGCCTGCCCTTCCGCTTGCTGGTAGGCCACGATGGCGGTCACCAGCTGGCTGGCGTCGTCGGTGAGCGGCTGCACCTTGTCGCGCACCAGCGAGGTGGGCTTGTTCCAGTCTTTGCCAGAACGAATGTCGAACATGCGCTCCTGCAACGGCTTGAATTCGGCCTTCAACTGCTTGAGCTCGTCGAGGGCGCCCATCTGCACAGGCGACATGTAGGGCCGCGTCTTTTGCAGACGTTGCTCCATGACGTCGAAGAGCATCCAGTTTTGCTCAAACTGCATGGCCCATTTGTCGTCGCCACTGAGCAAGAACGCGCGGATGTTGCTGGTGCCCATGGCGAAAGACGCGCGGGCGTCTCCCATCTGCGCCAACAACTGTTTGCGCACGCGATCGGCCGGCAGACGCTTTTCAGCTTCGATGAGGGTGGTGAGCGCCTTGACGATGGTGGCGGCCCGCGGGGCCGCTTGCGTCAACATGACCTTCAACGCGGGCTGCTCGTCAGAGGTGTGGGCCACCGCCTCGACTTCGCCTTGGGCCTTCTCCAGCTTCTGCAAGGTGACGCTCAGCTGTTCGAGTTCGTCGCGGTGCTCTTGGCTCCAGTGTTGGGCCCTCTGCTGCAAAGCAGCGTGGTGGCCGAAGATCTTCTCCCAGCGTGCCGAGCGAGACGCCTTGTCGGCCTCCCGGCCGGTCACCAGGTACGACTGCAGGTCGGCCGAGCTCGCTGATATGGCCCCCATCAGCGCCATGCCGCTGACCTCGTTGGGGTGGTGCACTTCTGTGACCTCTTCTTGCAGATCGAGCACCTCGCCCGACGAGTAGATGGTGGTCAGCGTCGACAAGCACAAGATGGCGAGCATGCCGCCAAAGGTCAGGGTCAGCTTGCCCCCAAGGGTGCCTTTGCTGCCCAACGCGCCGCGGGTCAATGTTTCAAGCGAAATGGCCATGCAGGAGCCTCCGTCTGGCTCTACATCGCCCTCTCTTTTGCATTCTTGAGAAGCGATCGGCGCCGACCCAGCGTCTCCCAAAACCGAACGGCCGCGCGGCCTGCCAGGCGACGAGGCGCCGGTGTGCGTGGCCGGTTTTTTTGGCTCTCCGTCTCGGCACGGTATTGCTGAAGGGCATGTCCAACCTCATCGACGACATCTGGCATTTCATCACCGCCGGCAACGGCGCGGGCTTTTTGCGCGCCATCGTCACGGTGCTCATCGGCGCCGCGGTGGCCCATCTGTCTTCGCGCCTGGTGGTGCACACCCTGCGTCGCCTCCTCGACGAACAGCTGCACATGCTCATTCGGCAGGTGGTGTTTTACAGCGTGCTGGGCCTGTCGAGCTTTGCCGCCTTGCGCAGCTTGGGCATCGACTTCTCCGCCTTGCTCGGTGCCGCCGGCATTTTCACCGTGGCCATCGGCTTCGCCTCGCAGACGTCGATGTCAAACCTCATCTCCGGCTGGTTTCTCATCGCCGAACGTCCCTTTGTCGTCGGGGACGTCATTCGCATCGGCGAGCACACCGGCGAGATTCTCAGCATCGACTCCCTCTCGGTGAAGCTGCGCACCTTCAACAACCTCATGGTGCGCATCCCCAATGAAAAGCTCATCAAGACCGAGGTTGAAAACCGCAGCCGCTTCCCCATCCGGCGTCTCGACACCTCCATTTGGGTGCCCCACGACGTCGACCTAGACGCCATGCACCGCGCCATTCAGAGCAGCATCGACGGCGAAAACGAGTGCCTGCGACAGCCTGAGCCTCAAGTCGAGGTCGAATCGTTCAGCGCCCTCGGCATGCACATCGTCGTCAAGACTTGGGTGCAGACCCCACTGTTTGTGGCCTTCAAGAGCCGCTTTGCCCAGACGCTGCATGCCGCTCTGCTCAAAGAGAAGGTCGAGTTCGCACGCGAGCGACGCCAGGTGGAGCTGGTGGGGCCCGCAGCCCACTGATGCACCCGACCCCTCGACAGGAGACGACGAAAACAGATGACTCGCATCCTGCTGCTCAGAACCATCACAGCCGTTGTCTTTTGCGGTTGTTCGCCTTCGTCCACCAACGCCGACATGCCGGTGCACGAGCTGCCGTGTGTCTCTTTGCCCGGCACTGTGCCGCTGAAAGAAGCCTTGCGCGATGTCGCCTGCCTGAAAGGCGACGCCGTCGTCGACGTCAGTCGACTGTCTGCCGATGAGGCGCAGGCCGCGCTGTCGACGTTGCGCAAAGTCGACGGCGTGCTGACGCTGAAGGCGACGGGGCTGCCTCAAGCGCTCACGATTTCTGTGGAGCACGCCGCAGGCCTTGTCATTGAGGCGAAGGGCGCCAAACGCCTCTCGTTTCCCAAGCTGAAGTCCGTGGGCACCGTCGACATTCGTGGAGGCGGTCACCTGTCTTTCGGCGAGCTCCGCCGCGCCAACGCCATCACGGCAGAGGTGGACCGCCTTGGACAGCTTTGGTTGCCGCAGTTGACGTCGGTCGAGCGTGGGCTGGTGTCGAATGCGCATGGCACCTGGCTCACACGACTCGAGCGCGTGGGTTCGCTCGTCGTCGACGGCAGCCAGTATGTCCCCGTGCAAACCGTCTTTGCGCCCCTGCTGAAGTCGGCGACGCGCATTCGCGTGGGAGGCCTCCGCCGACACAAAGAAGAAGTCGGCCGCCCCCTGTTCGATGCTTTGACAGCGGTGGCCGACACCCTCGAGGTGGAGGTCGTCGGCACCAATGACGTCGTGCATTTGCCCAAGCTGCAGAAGGCAAAGCAACTGCGCTTTGCCGACCCCAACGGCCAAGGAACACTCCGCGTCGATCTGCCACAGCTGCGGTTGGCGCAGACTCTGTGGGCGAAGCAGGGCGTTCGACTGCTGCGGGCCCCACAGCTGACCGCTCTCGACACGCTGAAGACGACATCACGCGCTGCATTAACCGTGGAGCTGAAGGCGCTTGAACGGCTGAAGACGCTTCACATGCAACACACGCCCGACGGGACCGTCGTCGTCATGCCCAAGGTTGGCGCCCTCGACGTCGCCACCTTTTTGGAGTGCGACGCAAAGCGCATTGCCATCGACGCAAACATCACGGAGATGGGCACGCTGGGTGTCCACCGGAGCCGCCTCGAAGACTTCCCCTTCTCCAAGTTGCGCAAGCTCACGACGCTGAACACCAAATCGATAAGGCTCAAGGTGCCAGCGCAGCTTCTTCCGTGACCAATGCAGGGGACGACGTCAGCCCTGCGCCCACCGCCTCGCGGCCGATGACGTCGGCGACCCGGTTCATTCGGCCGGGTGCAACACCGCCACGGCGTCGAGGTCGAATCCGCTGGCGCCTTCAGCGCCGTTTTTGCCGCCCACGTCGACGATGCGCACATACGTCGCTGCGTCGACGCCGACGTCGGCCAAGTCAAAGCGGTCGCCTCCGTCGTCTTCGCTGAGTTCGGCCGTGTCGACGTTGCCGTCGTCGAGCGACAAGTGCACCGGCGTCACCCCGGCGCATCCTTCGCCGGTGTCGACGTCGCAGGCGAAGGTATGCCAGGTGTCTCCGTCCGACGACACCGACACCTGGCCGGCTTCGGTGAACACGCCGGCGCCGAAGCGAAAGGGGTTTTCGAAGACCACGAAGTCGGCGCCGTCGTCGTCGACGATGGCGGTGCCCATCTGCAGGGTGATGCTGCCGCCGATGCCGAGCGACAACACATCGACGCTGCCCTGCCCGTCGCCCAGGCCGTACGGCGGGCCCATCACGACTTCGGGAAACACATCCTGGCCGAAGCCAGCGCCGTCGCCGTAGGTGACATCCACGACGTCGACGACGAAGTGCGCGGCGTCGAACCCCAAGTCAACGCCCGCGTCGACGGCGCCGGCGTCGTCATCGACGACGCCATCTCCTGCAGCGCAGCCGACGCACGTCACCACGAGAAAAAGGGCGCTCAGGCTCAGGCGAGCCATTGGCACATCCGTCGGGTGGCTTCCATGACGCGGTCGCAGTGCTCGTTCAAGAAGGCGTCGGTGATCTTGTCGTCGCCCAGCGCGGCGACGGCGTCGAGGGCTTTGGCGCCGTCGAAGTCGACGTAGGCCATGCGCGCCGTGAGCTCCTCGCTGGGCCGGCCGAAATGGCTGCCCGGCAAGAAGGCCACACCCGTATCGTCGAGCATGCGGTGGCACAGCGTCGTCGAGTCGGTGATGCCACGGCGGGCAAGACTTTCGCGCAACGGCGAAAAGTCGGGAAACAGGTAGAACCCGCCCTTCGGTCGTTCGACGTCGACACCGGCCTTGCCCAGCTGGGTGGCGACGCTCTTGCCGAGGGCCGCCAGCAGTTTGCGGGAGTGGTTGAGGTATTGCTCAATGTCGTCGCCGCCTTCAAAGGCGCGCACCGCGGCATATTGGATGGGGGCCGACGTCGACGTGAACGTCTCCGACGCCACCGCGCCCATGCCGTCGAGCAACCAGTGCAGCTGCTTGGGAAAGACGAAGGTGCCAAGACGCCAGCCGCCCGCACCGCACCACTTGCTCAACCCGGACGACACGATGGTGCCCTCTGGGTAGTACCGGCTGATGGACGTGTGCTGCCCCTTGAAGTGCAACTCGCCGTAAATCTCGTCGCTGAGCACCAGGCAGCGGTTCTGGCGTGCGGCTTGGGCCAACGCTTTCAACTGCGCCGTGGTGTAGCTGTCGCCCGTCGGGTTCGAGGGGTAGTTCAGCACCAACACCCGAGGACGGCCTGGGTCTTCTTTGCACAGCCGTTCGAGCTCGTCGGGCTGCACCATCCAGTTGTTCTTCTTGCTCGTCGCCAACCACCGCACTTTGCGGCCGATGATGTTCGCCTGCGGCGCGTAGCTCACCCAGCTGGGGGTGGGGATGACGAGGTCTCCGTAGAACACCAGCTGCAGCAAAAACATCAGCTCTTTGCTGCCGGGGCCAATGAGCACGTCGTCGGCATCGGCGGCGAGGCCGTCTCGACGTTGGTGGTAGTCGGCCACCGCTTGCCGCAACTGCTGCAGGCCGCGCACCGGCAGGTAGTCTTTTTCGTGGGCGTGGTCTCTCAGCGCTTGCACCACGCTGTCGGGCACGGGGAACGGCGACTGCCCCAAGCCGAACTTGAAGACCTTTTCTCCTCGAGACAACAGGGCGTTGGAGTGCTCGTTGATGGCCACCGTCGCCGACGGCGGCATGCCACGAACGTTGAGATTGAGATGAACGTCGAGAGGGTTTTTGGCGCGCATGCCAAAGGCTGGGCCGATCCGTCTGCAAATGAAAAGCACCTTCGAACGCATTCAGGCACTTTTGTGGGCGGTGTCGGTCATCCGTCCGACAGGCGCCACCGGCCTGGCGCCGACGTCTGGCGCCTGTTGCCCTCTGGTGCTTCTGCGCCCACTGGCCTAGACCTTGTGGATGCCCCGACGGCGCCGTCGACGTCGAACACGGAGAAAGCGCAACACCATGGTGCTCGCCGACCAAGGAAAAGCCGCCCGCATTTTGCTCATCGCGTTGTCGACGCTGGTGCTCATCGCCGCGTCTGCCGCCATGTGCATCTACTCCTACCCCGAGACGTTGGCCGAATGGCGTGGCGGCTTCATCCTCGTGCACGACGTCACCGGCGACCTCGCCTTCGCTCTCACCGGCGTCTACTTGTGGGCGCACCTCACCCGGGTGTGGAAGATGAAAAAGCTCACCGTCAGCCGCTACACCGGCATCGGTCTCGTGGCCATCTGGGGCGCGGCCTGCGTCTCGGGCGTCGTCGGGCAGTTCATCGAGCTGCGCTCCGTCAACTGGCTGTGGAACCTGCACTTCGTGACGTCGATGATCAGCATCATCGTCGTCTGCTTTCACGGCGCATGGGCCTACCGCCCCAACAAGAAGTGGGACACCTAGCCCACGTCCTCAACCTCTTCCTCGTCGAGAAACGCCACCGACCCTCTCGATCAAAGGCACCACCGATGGACCAAGTCCCCTTTTTCTCCATGTTCAGCGCCGTCTCCGAAATCGTGGTCACCGGCTGCGTGATCTACGGCGTGCTCTCCAACGCCAACGGCAAACCGCTCATGAAGAAGCTGCTGGGCGCCGTGTTCAGCTTCGAGCTCCTCGTCAACATCGTCTACATGGCGCAGCGCTCGGCCAAAGCCGACACCTCGGCTGAGCTGTCGAAGGGCATGAAGATCTTCTTCGCCCTGCACGGCACCCTCAGCTTGGCCATGTTCATCATGGGCGTGGTGTTCTTCATCCTCGCCGTTCTCGACGACAAAGCCGGCAAAGAGACCTTCTTTCAACGCCACAAGGGCGGCACCTGGGCCTTCGTGTTCTTCTGGATGGTCTCGTTTGTTTCTGGCGAAGTCATCTTCTTCATGCACTACGGCAAGCACCTTTTCGGAGGCTGACATGCAGCGGTTCACGACGACACTCGCCCTCGTCGCCCTGCTGTCAGGCTGCCCCTCGTCGACGTCCACCGACCCCGACGCGCCGTCACCCGACGTCGTCGACTTCATGCAATTCGCTCAAGACGTCCCCGCCGTCGGCGGCGACTGGTACGAGTACCATGAAGACTTGGGGCATCTGCTCGAGGCCTATCCCGTCACCTATGTGGTGCACGACGCCGACACCGACGAAGCGTTCGGGTTTCGCATCGAGACGTACTACGACGTCGACACCGCAGAGTCGGGCGTGTTCACGCTCGAGACGCGCACCTTTGCCGACGGCAACTGGCAAGGCAGCCAGACCTACATCAACTCCCACAACATCAAAGACGAAGGCGCCATTTGCTTGCGCACCGACACCCCGCAAGCCCGTGTCGTCGAGGTCAGCTGCGATGGCGACACGTGGATGGCCCAGCTGAAGGTGTTCTCGTTTGCCGCGCCTGAAGGGCCCATCGTCGTTGGCCGCCCAGGCGTGTTTGTGCGCTCGTTCTCGTCGTTTCCTGCCGCGGGCAGCGTGCACATCGCGGTCATCGAAGACGCCGACCTCGACAACCTGCCGTTGCCCAGCGAGCTCGTCGACGACGCCGTGGAGACGGGGTGTGAGACCGAGGCCCTGCTGACGAGTCTGCCGCAATGCGGACGCGCGCTGGCCGGTTTCTCGACGACGGAGGCCTCCACGGTGCATCTGGTGTTGAACGCACAGCGCGAGTTGTTTCGTGTGGCCTGGGAGCCCAACGGCGACGACGGGCTGACGGTTCACGTCGTCGCGCAGCCCCTCGACCTCGACGGCAACCTGACCAACGTGTCGAACTTGGGCGACGAGCGCACCTTTGACGTAACCCTCCCCGAGATCGACGGCTTTGCCTTTGTGCAGCTGTCGTCCGACGACGGCACGGTGGCGGCGTCGAGGCTGCAGGGCACAAATCCTCCGCACCAGCTGCCCGACGAGCGGGCGTGGGATCTGATGCTGTTCAAAGACGCAGATGGCAATGTCTCAGCGACGTTGTCGAGTGCGTCGCTGGTGTTCGACACCGACAGACCGTTGGCGGATGTGTCGTCGAGCGAGCGGCTCGGCGCGTTCTGATGGGAGGGTGGATGTTGCGTTGTTGGACTGCGTTTTTGCCCTGCGTTCTCGTCGTCACCGGCTGTGCCGCAGGCGAAGAAACGCCCTCGCCAGAGCCCGCCGGCGAACCAGATGTGTTCGTGTGCCAAACGCATGAGCTGACGTGCGACGCCGAGTTGACGACGTCGTTGTCGCTCACCTCGGGCGCGACCCAAGAAGACCGCATCGAAGCTGAGAGCGATGATGGCGCGGTCTTCTCGACGACGGTGGACGCCACCGCGGGTGGCCTCGTCGCCGACCCCCGGCAGCCGTTTGTCTACGCCCGCTTCACAGCCGACGGCCTCGAGCAAGTCGACCTCGCCGACGACGAGGCGTTGGCGTCGACCGCGTGGGACATCGCCTTTCACCGCTACATCATTCGCACCAACGGCGGCTCCAGCGGCCCCAGCTGTGTGCAAGCCGCCGCCGTCGACGGCGCCTTTGACGACGTCACCGCGGTGCCGGCAGACGGCTTTGGCAGCGACGACCAGTTTGACGCCGAATGTGCGTTCCTTGCCGACGCCGAAGCCGAAGACCCCGACAACGAAAAAGACTACGGACTCGCCCTGCGCGACTACTACAACTACGTCGGCTGTCTGCAGATGACCGAGCAGGTGTTTGTGCTGCGCCTCGACGACGAGCGCGTCGTCAAACTGCAGGTCATGGGCTTTTATGAAGAGCAAGCGCAGGCCGACTGCGATGAGCTTGGCAGCAACATTCCCATCGGCAGCGCCCACCTGCGGCTGCGGTGGGCCTTCTTGTAGGGCCAGCGAATTCCCCAGGGGGCGCATGACGACGCGACATCCCCGGTGCATTTGCCTACACTCCCTCCATCTGACGCCACTCCCGCCGCCCATCACGAACGGCGGTTGTTCAGAACGCTGCCGACGTCACCGGCGCACATGACGAGAGTTCTCATGCTGAAGCAAAAGACATTTCTCCTTCTGGCTCTGCTGCTGTCGACGACGCTGTTTGTGGCGTGCGACACCGGCGGCGATCCCACCGACGCGGGCGACGAGCCTGAACCCAGCGCTCCCGCCGACGGCGGTGACGACGAGGATGCCGGCGTTGAAGACGCAGGCGAACCCGAAGGCCCCCCTCCCATCGATGCCGGCCCCGTCGAAGGCGAGCTGGTCACCACCGTCGACAACGGCGATGGCACGTCGACGACCAGCGTGGTGTCTGCCGGCCAGCCGTGGGTGCTCATCGACTTCGAGTCGGGCGCCGCCGGCCCCATTGAAGTCGCCGACGACACCATGAGCGACGCCTGGGACATCGGCTTTCAGCGCTTCAAGGTGAAGGTCAACGGCGGTGCCTCTGGCAGCGCCGACGCCGCCGTCGCGGTGGTCACCGGCAGCACCTTCGAAGCGGTCACCGACATCCCCGCCGCCGACGCCTTCTTGCAAGACCTCGAAGACGACGACCTCGACGGCAGCCCCGAATTCCAGATGAGCGAAGACGAGCTCAGCCCCTGGTACGACTACGACATGAACACCCACGTGTTGACGCCGAACAGCAACATCTATGTCATTCGCACCGTCGAAGGCGCGTACTTCAAGATGGGCTTTTTGGGGTACTACGACGACGACAGCGGCGAGGGCGGCTACCCATCGTTCATGTGGGCACCGCTGGCCGCTCCGGCTTCTGACGCAGGTGTTGTCGACGCCGGCCCCGCCACCGACGCGGGTGCAGACATGGATGCCGGCCCAACAGTCGACGCCGGCCACACCGACGCTGGCAGCACCGACGCTGGCAGCACCGACGCTGGCCACACCGACGCTGGCAACTGACCTCTTCTCGCAGATTCTCAACAGACCCTTTTGACGACGACAGGAGCAACCATGTTGCGCACTCCCTTCCGCCACGCCTTCGGCGCCGTTCTCGGCGTCGCCCTCCTCGCGGGCTGCCCTGAGGGGCCCACCAATCCCGGCGACGACGCCGGCGTCGAGCCCGCGGCCGACCCTTGCGACTTCGCCAGCGACTGCCCAGACGACGGGCGTCCTCCCATCCGCACCGAGATGGAAGGCGTGTGGGACGAAGCCAACCAGCGCATGATCATCTTTGGCGGCAACTCCGCCATCTCGGAGCAGTGCGCCTTCGCGACCCCCGGCGGCACCGACTACAAAGACGACACTTGGGCGTACCACGCGCGCTGTGGCACCTGGGAAGAGATCACCGGTGCCGGCCCCTCCGCCCGTGCCCGGCACATGTTTGCCCTCGACAAAGCCGGCAACCGCATGCTGGTGTGGGGCGGCCGCTACCGTGCCGGCACGTCGGGCAACTATGTCCAATACAACGACCTCTGGGCCTTCGATTTCGCCAACGACTCCTGGTCTGAAATCACCCAAACCAACGCCCCCACCGCACGGGTCAACGCGGGCTTCGTCGTCAACGAAGAAGGCACCAAGGCCTACCTCTTCGGCGGCAACCTCTCCCTCAGCGGCGCCTCGTACAACGCCACCAACGAACTGTGGGAGCTCGACCTCGGCACCAACACCTGGACCCAACTCAACCCCACCGGCACCGCGCCGTCTGACCGCCTCTTCGTCGCCATGGTCTTCGACGCCGGCCGCAACCGCCTGGTGACGACGGGCGGTGGAGACAACTCCGCCTTCTTCAACGACGCGCAGTACTTCGACGACATGTGGGCCTACAACATCGCCGACAACAGCTGGGAACTGCTCAACGCCGGCGGCGCGGGCACCCCTGAAGGCCGCTTTTGGGGCTCCATGGTCTACGACGTCGAGAACGACGTCTACGTGATGTTTGGCGGCCACGACGACGCCCAGCTCGGCAACAGCAACGACATCTGGTCGTTCGACCCCAACACCAACGATTGGCTGGTGCTGCAGCAGGGCGACACCTACAACCGCCCGGCCTTTGGCGTGTGCGACTTCCCCCCCGATTTCAGCAACGTCGACGAAGAAGCACCTGAACGCCGCAACAGCCACGCCATGGTGTACGCCTCGGGCGAGTGCCCGCAGATCATCGTGTCGATGGGCAAGACCGACTGTGGCGCCGTCGACGACGTCTTTCGCTGGGTCGTCGACGACCGCGTGTGGGAAGAAGTCATCCCCGCCCAACGCGGCGAGATGTGCCTGCGCTCTGACACCGGCTTCGACTGCACCGAGATGTGCCTGTAGGCCGTCGATGACGACGCAAAAGCCCGGCTTCGGCCGGGCTTTTTTTGTGCCTGCAGGTCTTGGGCGCTACGTCGTGGTCGTCATCAGGTCGCGGGCGACGTCGACCAGCTGCTCGCGAAACCAACGATGGCCGGGGTCGGCGTCGTAGCGCGGGTGCCACACCAACTGCAGCGCGTGCTCGGGCAAAGCAAACGACAGCGGGAGCTCATGCAGCCCCAACTGCTGCTGTCGACGACGCAGGGCCCCCGGCGCCACCACCACGAGGTCGGTGTCGCGCACCACGGCCAACGCCGACGCGAAGTGCGGCACGCGCAGCGCCACCCGACGTTGGGAGGCGTGTGCGGCGAGCACCCCGTCGACGACGCCATCGCCCTGGCCGGTGGGCGACACCAAGACGTGGTCGAGGCCGGCGAAGTCGACGGCGGGCAACGGCCCTTTGTGCTGCAACGCTGGATGCCCCTTCCGCACAAACGCGACGAAGCGATCGCGCAACAGCCGTCGGGTGCGCAGGTCTGACGCCAACGGCGGCGCCATGGGGTCGTCGTCGACGCCAACGAGCACTGGCGCGATGGCCACGTCGAGCGCGCCGCTCGCCAGGCGCTCGGCCAACCCTCCCAATCCGGGCGCCACCGTCACCCCCACCGACGGGGCCGTCGTCGACCACCGACGCAACAGCAGGGGCAACACCAGGGCGTCGAAAAGGTCGGGAGAGGCAAAGCGAAAGGTGCGCTCCGACGTCGACGGCGCAAATGGGTCGGGGGTGTGGAGCGCGCGCGCCAAGCCCGACAATGCCCCTCGCAGACGAGGCGCCAGCCGCTCGGCAAAGGGGGTGGGCACCATGCCTGCCCCGACGCGCACCAGCAGAGGGTCGTCGAAGGTGTCGCGCAGCCGACGCAAGGTGTGGCTCATGGCCGACTGCGTCACCCCCAGGCGGTCGGCGGCCTGGGTGACGTGTTTCAAGGCGAGCAACACGTCGAGAGCGACCAACAAGTTGAGGTCGAGGTGGGCCAGGTGCCCCTCATCATGAGCAGAACTCATATTGCCATCCAAGAGAGTCATTGGATTCATACCACGTCGACCCCCACAGTGACGGCATCCCAGCGCACACGCTGGGCAAGGAGCCGACATGACCGTCCAGACGACCTCGCCCCGATCTCTCGCTCTCTTTGGCGTCACCCGCGGCATTGGCTTGCTGCTGCTGCAGCGGGCCCTGCAGGCGGGGCACAGCGTGCGTGTATTGGTGCGCGACGCTGCTGCCTTCGAGGCGCGTTTGTCGACGCTGTCGCTGGCAAGCGACGCCCGCAGCCGGGTGCACATCCATGAGGGAGACGCGCTGCGCGACGACGATGTCCGCGCTGTGGTGCGCGGCACAGATGCCGTGTTGTCGGCGTTGGGCGCGCCCGCGCGCAGCAACTCCAAGGTGCGCTCTGAAGGCACCGCTGTCATCGCCCGCGTCATGCAGCAAGAGGGCGTCGACCGCATTGTGGCGGTGTCGGTGTATGGCGCGGCCGACACGCGGACGAGCCTGCCGTTCTTTTTGCGGTGGGTGATCTTCCCCTTCTATTTGAACAAGGCCGTCGCCGAACACGAACGCCAAGAACGCATTCTGCAAGACAGCGGATTGGCGTGGACGGCGGTGCGCCCCCCCAACCTCGTCGACGACGACACGTCTGGCCCCGACGTCGAACTGGTGCACGGGCTGGGCGTGGTGCCCGGCATGAGCATGGAGGTCTCCCGCGATGAAGTCGCGGCCTTCATGCTCGATGCCGTCGAATCCCAGCGCTACATCCGGGGCGCCCCTGCCCTGGCCCGGGCGGCTTGAGGCGGATGGCAGAGGGGGGTGGATCTGCGCCGGATCCACCTCGCCCCAGACCGTTTGCAGGCGTGCTCCGTTTGCACTGCCATCAGCCACGCCACGGAGCCCCTCATGCCCTTCGACCCCCCCAGCGTTCGCAACCTGCCCGTCGTGCAAGACACCCCCGACGCCCGCTTGACGGCCATGCTCGACGACGTCCGCGTCGCCGCCCCTTGCCCCGCGTCGTGGGACGACATGGTGGGCACCGAGCAAGTGCGCCACTGCGGGCAATGCTCGAAGAACGTCTACAACTTCAGCGAGATGACCCGGCCCGAGATCGCCGACCTCCTCATGAACTCCGAAGGACGCGTCTGCGGCCGCCTCTACCGCCGCAAAGACGGCACCATGCTCACCGCCGACTGCCCGGTGGGGCTCGCCGAAAAGGCCTACAAGATGGCGCGCCGCTCCCTCTTGGCCGGCATCACCTTCGTCGGCTTTCTCGTCGCTGCCGTCATCGGATTGTTCAGCCCCAGCAAATGCCAAGCCATCAAAGGCGTCACCAACGTCATCACCCAAAGCATTGACGAGGAGATGACCATGGGCCGGATGGCGCCCCCCGACGACATGGTGATGGGCGACGTCGCATACGAACCCCCTGCAAAATGACGCATGCGACTCGCCTTCGGGCGATGTCGCATCCGAACCCCCTGCACAATGACGCATGCGACTCGCCTTCGGGCGATGTCGCATCCGAACCCCCTGCACAATGACGCATGCGACTCGCCTTCGGGCGACGTCGCATACGAAACCCCTGCAAAATGACGCATGCGACTCGCCTTCGGGCGACGTCGCATTCGAACCCCCTGCAAAATGACGCATGCGACTCGCCTTCGGGCGACGTCGCATACGAACCCCCTGCAAAATGACGCATGCGACTCGCCTTCGGGCGACGTCGCATCCCCGCCAGAGCTTGCCCAACCGTCCGGCAACTGACCGACCACGGGAACAAAACCGACCTCCACGGCGTCGTGTGCAACAGCATCCGACGCTGTTGTCGTTTGCCGACCCTCTCGTTGGGAGCCGTCATGCCCATGCCCCGCTCACGTCGCACCCCGCTGCCCGTCGTCTCGCCCCTGGCGCAACAACGCATTGACGCCCTGCTGGGTGACGTCGAGGTCGCTTCGCCGTGCACCGCCGACTGGAACGGCATGGCCGGCGACGACCAAGTGCGCTTTTGCGGCCTCTGCCAAAAGAACGTCTACAACTTCGCCGGCATGACCCGGTTGGAGATCGTCGAGCTCCTCGCCACCACCGACGGCAGTGTCTGCGGGCGGTTTTACAAACGTCCCGACGGCACATTGCTCACCGCCGACTGCCCCATCGGACGCACAGAGCGCGCCCGCCGCATGGCCCGACGCACCTGGCGTGCGAGCGTCGCCTTTGCCGGCATGCTCGTCGGTGCGATGGCCCAAGCGTTGTGGCCCGCGCCCAAACCGGCCTGTCAGTTGGTGGACGACGACGCGGCGCCGCCGGCACTGGCCGACGGCGTCGCCTCCCAGAAGAACCAGAAGAACGACAAGAAGAAGACGGTGATCGACTTGTCAGATGTCGACGACCGCCGCTCAGACGTCGACGGCCGCTTCTCGGGCGCCCTGCTCGGCGCCCTGGTGGTGTCGGACGCGGCCGAGCTGCAAGACGTCTTCGGCGATCTGCGTCAAGCCGGTGACGTCGGTGGGTTGACGACGACGGTGCCGGTCAGCGGCGACGACGCAGACGCAGACCCAAGATGAAGAACATCCCCATGGCGCAGGTTTCAAAGCCGGTGTCGGCGGTGGTGCCGCCTCCGCAACCACCCGACGACACCTCTTTGTAGGTGGTGGTGTCGGGGTCCATGCGGCCGGAGCTCAACGTGGTGACGGCGAAGAGGTCGACGCTGCCGTCTTCGCCGAAAGCGGTGGCCTCGATGATGGCAGGACGGTCGTCGGTCTCGCCCTCAGCAGGCTGCGAGATGGTGGCGATGACGTTGGGGCCCTCGGTGCGGCTGAGGGCGACGCGCTCGCTCGACGACCACGTGAGGTTTTCGCCGATGACCTCGAAGCCGTCGGCGAAGACGCGGCCCCAGATCTCGCCTTGGTTGTCTTGGGCGGCCGCAACGCCGAGCCGCACCTCGTCGACGCTGGAGCGCTCCACCACTTCAACGTTGGCCGAAAACACCTCTTCGTCGGCGTCGAACACCCGCAAGAGGTATTCGCCGGGCTCGTTGGCCGCGATGTTGTGCATGTAGCCGTCCCACACCTCGTGGGTGACGACCTCGTCGATGTTGGCGACCGCGAAGTCGGGGACAAACTCCACCACGAAGTCATCGATGGACACCAGGCCTTCACCACAGCCGTCGAGGGCGGCGGGAATCAACGTCACTTCACGGTCTTCGACGATGGCGAACTGCTCGGGCACGCGGGCGTCGGTCGACGAGCCCAGCAACATGACGTCGAGCAGCTGGTAGGTGTAAGGGTCGCGCGCCGACAGCACGATGACGTCGACCAGCTCGCCGTCTTGGTCGTGCAACTGCAGCTCGGTTTGGCCGGGGCCGATGACGGTCAACTCTGCGACGCCGAACGCCTGGTCGTCGATGGTGGCCACCGAGGTGTCAGACAGGGTCATCGTCGACGCCAACACGCGGTCGGCATTCGACGACCCAGCCGCGGCAAAGCGCACCGTCAACATCGTGCCGGGCGAATAGACGTGGGTGAAGGGGTCGGCGATGCCGTTGACGCCAAACACCACCAGCCCTTGCTTGCCGCGGGTGCCCTCGATGCCGGGGTCGTACGACTCACAGTTGCTCCCCATGAGCATGAGGGCGATGAAGGCCAGCGACAGGGGCAAGACTCGATGGATGCGAAGCATGACGTCTCCAAGCATCCAGAGGCTGCAGGCATTCCCGTGGGTGGGTGCCGGTGGGCTCCAAGATGCGCCCAAAGGCTACCAGTGGAGCCGAACAGCGCCAGTTTTTGACCACGGCCAGGTGGCGCCGGGAATTCCCCTTGTGGGGCCTCGGCCGCCAGCCTATTTGGGACAGATTCGGGAGGGTTCATGTTGCGTTCGACATCGTCTGCTTGGCTGTGCGCGCTGTTCGTTTTGGGAGCAACGGCGTTGGCGGGGTGCCCGCCCGCTGCGCCCGAAGGATGCCGAGACGTCAACGATTGCGCCGTCGACGAAGCCTGCTTCTTTGACGACCCCTCCAGCGACACGGGCGAATGCCGTCCCGACGACGACGACGACGAGCCAGAGCCAGAGCCCGGCGCCCAACCTCAGCCAGAGCCTGCGCCTGAACCTGAACCTGAACCTGAGCCCATCGTCGACGACGCCGGTGTGGATGGCGGCGTCACGCCCCCCGACGATGCCGGATTCGACGCAGGCATGGGTGCGCCCGACGCCGGCGTCGACGCTGGTGGGCCGCTCGTCGACGGCGGACCCATCGACGCGGGCGTCGTCGTGGACGCCGGGCCCACCGACGGTGGCGTCGTCCCGGCAGGCCCCCTGCGCCTGACGCCGCTGGGCCCCCTGGGCGGGGCTGCGGTGCTGCACAACGACACCCACCGCGGCTGGGTGCTGGTGGCGCCGATGCCGCACCCCACCCTGCAGTCGCCCACCTACCAACTGACGTTGTTGCCGCGCTGACGTCTGCCCTCGCCTCTTCATGTTGTTGTCTGGAGGACCTATGCCTCGCTTCTTGTCGTTCTTCTCTGCTGTCGCCTTTGTCGGCCTGGCGCTGCTGTCGCTGCCGGCGTCCGCCACCCCTGATTTCATCCCCATCGTGGCCTTTCTCGAAGACGACAACGGCCCGGTGAACGGCGAGGTCGACGTCGACGTGTACTTGGGGCAATGGGACAACGGCGGCACATCGCTGGTGTCGACGACGGTGATGGTGGTGGACGGACTGCTCGTCATCGAGGTTCCCCACTTGAGCATCTCCGCCGCCGAGGCCGACCCCTTTCTCAACCTCGTCATCGACGGCGAAGCACTCGCTGGTGACATCCCGGTCGGCAAGGTGTTCTTCGCCGACCACGCCGACTCCGCGACGTCGGCTGAGTCGGCCGAGACGGTGGCCTGGACCAACATTGCCGGTCGCCCGGCTGGTCTCGACGACGGCGACGACAACACCACCTACAGCGCTGGCAGCGGGCTCACGTTGTCGACGACACAGTTTTCGATCACCAGTGGCGGCGTCACCAGCACCCATCTGGCCAACAACGCGGTCAACGGGGCCAAGATCGCAGACGGCACCATCTCCTCTGCTGACCTCGGAACCAACTCGGTTGGCAGCAGCGAAATCGCCGCCGGCGTCGTCGGCAGCGATGAAATCGCCACTGGCGCGGTTGGCAGCAGTGAGATTGGAGCCAACGCTGTGGGCAACTCTGAAATGAACGACGATGCCGTCGGCTCGGCCGAGATCATCGACGAGAGCATTCGCAGTCATGACATCTACGACGGCACCATCAACACCGACGACATTGCCAATGGCACCATCACCAGCAATGACATCGCGAGCAGCACAACCTGGCCGGGCTCCCTCGCCGCCAACTCCGTTGGGAGCTCCCAAATTGCCGCCTCTGCTGTGCGACGCACTGAGATCAGTGGGACGGAAATCTCAGTGTACGAAGAGGACGCTGGTTGCGGCGGCGGGATCACGACGTCGTCGACCTGTCAGACGCTGATGTGCAACTGGATCAGTGGCCCGGGCCCGCAGTTCTACAACTGCGCCCGGAGCTCTTGTTCTCTCCCCACCTCGCAAACCTGCACCGGCCTGAACCGCGTTGGCTATCTGCTGGCTCCGTCCATTCCGTAGCATCTGCGCAAAACGCACCCACCACGTCTCGACGACGACGACGCCATCCTCTACGAGGGTGGCGTTTTCTGTTTTGCCGCCGGAGGCTTCATGAGCGACACCGACAAGAAAAGCCCCTGGGCCCGCACCTGGGGCCTCGCCAAAAAAGCCCTCTTTCAAGTCGACGCCGAACGCGTGCACGAGGGCGTGCTCAGCGGGCTGGCTGCGAAGTCGAAAGTCGGCAGCTGCACTCCCAAACATGAACTCCCCGTCGAGCTCATGGGGCTGACCTTCACCAATCCCCTCGGCGTTGCTGCCGGGCTCGACAAAAACGGCGTGGCCGTCCCGGCGTTGGCGGGGATGGGCTTTGGGTTCGTCGAGGCGGGCACCGTCACCTGGCATCCGCAGCCGGGCAACGACAAGCCGCGGCTGTTTCGCCTGCAAGACGACGAGGCCATCATGAACCGCATGGGGTTCAACAATGAAGGCGCCGTCAAACTGGGCGAACGGCTGGCGCAGTGGCGCAAAGACGACCGCATCCATGTCCCCGTCGGCGTGAACCTCGGCAAAAGCAAAATCACCCCCAACGAAGACGCGGCCGACGACTACCGCCAGTCGTTTGCGGCCACCGCCGACGTCGCCGACTACATGGTGGTGAACATCTCAAGCCCCAACACCCCCGGCTTGCGTGACCTGCAGACCGGCGACGCCGTCAAAGAACTGCTGACCACCATCGCCGACGCCAACGCCAAGCGCGCCACGCCACGTCCGTTGTTGTTGAAGCTCGCGCCCGACCTCGCCGACGAAGACGCCCATGTTTGTGCCCAAGCCGCCCTCGACAGCGGGGCCCAAGGGCTCATCGTGAGCAACACCACCATCTCGCGGGAGGGTCTGAAAGGGCCCGTCCCCGAGGGCAGCGGTGGCATCAGTGGACGCCCGCTGTTTGACCGTTCGACAGCGTTGTTGGCGTCGTTGTCGTCGTCGTTCAAGGGCAAGCTGGTGTTCATCGGCGTGGGCGGCATCTTCGACGCCGACGACGCCCGCAAGAAGCGCGAAGCCGGCGCCGACCTCGTGCAGGCCTACACCGGATTCATTTATGGCGGACCCAGCTTTGCCAACGACGTCGTCACCGGGCTGAACGGCGCGTGGTAGCCCATCTTGTGCGTCGACGTCAGTCGATGTCGGCGCAAGTGGTGTCGGTTCGCGGGCAGTCGTGGTCGGACGCCGTCCAACCGCAGGGGATGGTGCCGCTGCCGACCGCCCAGCAGGTTCCGTCGGGGCTTTCGATGACCACGGGGCTCAGGGTGATGACGCCTTGGTGAGCAAACATGCAAAAGCCGCTTCCTTCCCAACACCCGTCGCCGACATAGCGGCCGCCGTCGATCCAGGCGCAACGCGTGTCGTCGGTGCAGGCGTTCATGTCGAGCGCGGCGCAGCCGTCGACCCAATCGGAGGAACACAAGTCGGGCGGCGGTGGACCGCCATCGTCGTCGACGTCGCTGAAGCCAACGGTGCACGACGACACTGCGCCCATGGTGGCCGCGATCAAAAGCTGTTGGAGCAAGCGCATGGGTCGTCCTTCTGGTGCTGCCGGTGTCCCCTTTCAGCATAGCAGATGGACGGTGACGTCGACGCTCAGACCGCCCACGCGAAGCCGGTCTGTTGTTCAGACACCGCCCACAGCTGTTCGAGCACCGGCTTGTCGAGGGCGTAGGGCTCCAGCGTGCCCTCACCGACGGGGCCGACCCACTCCATGCGGCCCGTGGGGCCGTACAGCGCTTTGGGCTTCAAGCCGTCTTCGGTGGCACACATGACCTCGGGGTAGGCGCCTTTTTGCGCCGACTGCACCAGCGGTGACGCCGCCATGAGGCCGAAGATGACGCGCATCATGAAGCTGCCGCTGGTTTGGATGAGCGACGTTGCCGACGAGCCTGGATGGCAAACAAAGACGTCGACGTGTCGCTGCGCCGCCTGCAATCGGTCTTGCAGTTCATAGGCAAACATCATCTGGGCCAGCTTGCTGTGACAGTAGGTGTGGTTGGGGTGGTAGCTCTGATTCCAATTCATGTCGTCGAACTGGATGGTCTGCAGCCCCATCTTGTAGCCGAGACTGGCGACGACGACGATGCGCCCCTGCGACGCTTCCACCCGCTCGAGGAGCATGCCGCACAACACAAAGTGGCCGTAGTGGTTGGTGCCCAGCTGGCTTTCAAATCCGTCGATGGTGAACTTCTGTTTGGGCACTTGGGCGATGGCGGCGTTGCAGATGAGTGCGTCGATCTGCGGGACGGTTTGCAGCACCTCGTCGGCGGCGTCGCGCACGCTTTGCAACACCGAGAGGTCCATCTTCACAAACGACACGTCGACGTCGGCGCCAAACTCTTGTTGGAGCTTGGCGATGGCGGCCGCCGACTTGTCGGGGTTGCGGTTGAGCATCACCACCTTGGCGCCCTTCGACAGAAACATCCGCGTGGCCTCAAAGCCGGTGCCGGAGTTCGCGCCGGTGATCACGTAGGTCTTGCCGGTAAGGGAGCCGAGTCGATCGGGGGTCCATCCGTTGGGTCCAAATTGCGTGTCGGTCATGGCTCGGCTCCTTCGTCGGGTGCGGGGTCGGTCGCTGTTGTCTGCGACCTGACAAACACATTACGGACGAAGCTGGGAGCGAAACAGCCGAGATTCGGTCGAAGTCTTGCCCATTCGAATCACGAAGGACATTTTCTTCTCCTAGGCGGCAGCGGTGGACGCCCATTGCCGGGGCGGCATGCCGTATTGCCGACTGAACTCTCGGCTGAACTGCGACGCGCTGACGTAGCCGACCTGATGGGCCGCCTCGGCGACGTTCATGCCGCTCGCGATCATCGCCGCCGCATTGTTCAACCGCACGGCTTTCATGAACTGCAACGGCGACAGCGTCGTCACCGCCTTGAACCGACGGTGAAAGACGGCTTTGCTCATGCCGGCCACGCGGGCCAACTCGTCGACGCTGATGGGCTCTGCCAAATGCGCGTGCAAAAAGGCAAAGGCCCGGCCGAGATCGCGGGAGGCGCCAAACGTACGCCGGATGGTGCTGCCGGCCTTGCTGCGCAACAACGCAAAATACAGCTCCCGCAGCCGGGATGGGGCCAACACCTGTCGCGCACATGGGTCGTCGAGCAGTTGCAGCAGTCGCCACACAGCGTCGGTGATGGGAACATCGAGGTCGGCGACGACGAGGCCACGGGCGCCGGTCGGTTCGGGCTCGATGTCCAACTGGCCCGTCGCCTCCGACGCAATGAGCGTCTCGGTCATGGCCGGCGTTTCCAAGCTGAGCAGAAGGCCGAGGACGGGTTCGTCGACGCTGGCCTGGGGGACCTCGGCCTCGACGGGGAGCGGCATGGCACAGCAGAGAAACGAGTCGTCGCCGTAGGTCAGGCACTCGCCGCCGAAGTACACCCGCTTGGTGCCGTCGACCAAGAAGCACATGCTCGCCGGATAGATGGACGGCACCGTCGGAAGCGGCGCGGTCACACGAATCAGCTCCAGGCCGTCGATGGAGGTGGGCGCCGTCCCGTGGGCAGGAGCATGGCGCGACAGCAGGTCTCGGACGTCAGACTTGGACATGCACCCAGCGTAGAGACCCGCGGCTGCCTCTGTCGATGGATCGACAGGAATGGGCAAGAAAGAGAGGCGAATGCGACGCATCTGCGCCGGGTTCGTCTGGAATGTGCACCTGCGTCGTGGCTTTCGACTGCTCCAACCACGACGCCGTTCATGCCTTGGGACTCTAGTCGGGTCGGTTCAGCTCTTCTGGGTAGTCCGGTCCGTCGCGATCTGGGTCGACGGTGACGACGTAGTCGAATGCGTCTGTCGCATCCGCTGCGCCGCGCACGGCGAAGTACGCCGTTTCGGAGAAGATGGCGGCGCAGCTGGCTCCAAAGAGGCTTGGCTTGTGGAGGATGTTCGCCCAGATGGTCACGTCGGACCCGTCGAGGTAGAGGCCGCGAACCTTCAAAGGCGTCTGGGAGCATCCGCCCGCGGCGTAGACAAAGCCAACCAAGCGCTCGTCGTTGTCGAGGCCGTCGAGTGCGGCCAACAGGGCGCTGCGCTCTTCTTCGAAGGTGTCATCCGACGCTTCGGTCTCCAGCCAAGCGTTGACGTCGTCTTCGTCGTCGATGAGGCCGCCCTTGGTGTCAAACAAAAGGCCGTCGGTGGCCACGTCCAACCTGCGCGCCTCAAGAGCTTCGCCGCTGGGAGGGGGGCCGCCGTCGTTGGGGTCGCAGCCTGCGCCGAGGACAGCGAGCAGCACAGATGCAAAAGCGATCAAACGAATCGATGGATGCGTGATGTTCATGAGGGACTCCGGGTTTTCCCTGGAGATTGCATGCCCCCTGCCAGCCCGCCTCATGCGGACGTGCCGGAAGAAAGCGGCGACAGCGGGGTCAGATTTTTGAGTGGTCTGGCCTGGGTGTCGCCCTTCACTGTGTCTGGTGCCCGACGCTCGGTGTCACGCCCCAGAGGGCTGGCAAAGCGCGCCGACCTGCGGGCACTCGTTGCCGCCGGGCGCCCAACCACAAGGGAAGACGCCACCACTCATGCTCCAACAGATGCCCTCTGGGCTGAGAATGGTGACGGGCATGGTGGTGATGACGTCCTGATTGGGGAATTTGCAGAAGCCGGAGCTTCGGTAGCAGCCCTCGCTGGTTTCGCGCCAACCCGCCTGCCAAACGCAGACCTCATCGCTGGAACAGGTGCCCTCGTCGGCAATGGCGAAGCACCGTTCGACGTGTTCAGACGCGCAAAGGTTGGCGTCTGGGTTTGGCGGGATGCCAGCGTCGAGAGACCTCTCGCCGACGTCACCGACGCACGCCGTCCACAGCAACAGCAACCCTGGCAAAACCGGTCGGATGGCCTTTCGCAATTGGTCCTCCAGCAGCTCCCTGGTGCTCCTTTTCAGCATACCAGGAGACACGGGCGGCTACGGCAAAAAGCGCTTGGCCTCGTCGAGGATGGCGTCGGCGATGTCGGCCTTGCTCATGCGTGGGAGCTGTTTGGGCTCTTGGTCGACGCTGAGCACGATGACGGCGTTGTCGTCGCTGCCGAACGCCGACTGCGTGCCCGACACGTCATTGGCGCAGATGAGGTCGACCTTCTTTTTCGCCAGTTTCTTCTGCCCGTTGTGGGTGACGTCTTGCGTTTCGGCGGCGAATCCGACGAGCACCGGGGTGGACGCCTGCATCTCTTGTCGGGCCTGGCCCAACGTCGCCAGGATGTCGGGCGTGCGCTTGAGGGGGATGGCGTCGAGGTCGCCGCCTGTGGCCGTCTTCTTGATCTTCTGCTCTGCCACTTGCGCCGGTGTGTAGTCGGCGACGGCGGCAGCGAGAATGGCAAGGGTGGCACCGTCGTCGACGAGGCCAGTGACGACGTCGCACATCTGCTGTGCGGCGCGCACGGGATGCACGTGCAGGCCCGACAGCGTCGGCACCGTCGTCGACATGGGGCCGTGCACCAGGTGCACTTGGGCCCCCCGGCGGGCGGCGGCCACGGCGAGGGCCACGCCCATCTTGCCGGTGGAGCGGTTGGTCAAGAAGCGCACGGGATCGACGTCTTCGGCCGTGGGGCCCGCGGTGACGACGACGGTGTGGCCGCGGAGGTCGTCGTCGACGAGGGCGGCGCGGCCCGCTTCAACGATGTCGTCGATGGGCGCCAGCCGGCCTTTGCCACTGCGGCCGGAGGCAAGGGCGCCGTCGACGGGGCCGACAAAAAGCGCCCCGCGTTCTTCAAGCAGGGCCACGTTGGCAGCGGTGGCCGGATGCGACCACATGCGTGTCTCCATGGCGGGGGCCACGACGAGCGGGGCGCGCACGCTGAGCAGCGTCGCCAAGAGGGCGTCGTGGGCCCGGCCGTGGGCCATCGACGACAGCAGATCTGCCGTCGCCGGACACACCACGACGAGGTCGGCGGCATAGGCGAGTTCGATGTGCGGGATGGTGCCGTCGTGCATCTGCATGACGTCGGTGTGCACGGCGCGTCCGGTGAGCGCTTCAAACAGCAAGGGGGTGACGAACTTTTGCGCCGCCGCGGTGGGAATGACGTCGACGACCGCGCCCTCTTTCATGAACGCCCGCGCCACTTCGGCTGCTTTGTAGGCGCTCACCGAGCCCCCGACCCCGAGGAGAATGCGTTTGCCTTGCAGAGACATGAGGCTCCCAGATGCAGCACAGGCGGCAGGGGCCTGCGGTGGTGGGCGAAACGTTTCGACTCCAACGTCGTTTGACAATGGGCATGGGGGCCGCCGCAAAACGGAAGCCGCGGCGGCCCCGGCGACCACGACGACCCAGATGTCCACGAAGGGCTTGCGGCACCTTGAGAAATGGCCAACATGCAGGGGGCGGATTGGCCCCACACGGCGCGCATGGCATAAGCGTCGTCGAGGAGAACGCTGGCATGAGCACTGAGCCCCACTCTGGATCGCCTGGATCGCAAACCGACGAGGCCCCGCTCGACGAGAAGTTGCGGTTTGCGGCGCAAGACCTCTCCAGCCCCATGCGTGAAGATCGCGAAGCGGCGGAGCGCACTCTGTTGCAGGCCAAGCTCGACGCCATCCCCTACCTCGTCGAGGCGCTGGAGGCGCCGCCCCCTCCCTTCGGCGAAAAACAGGTGGGACGCATCGCGCTGTTGCTCGGCGCCATGCGCGCCCGCGACGCCTTGGAGGCGCTGTTCAAGCAGGCGCAAAGCGACGACCTCAACGACGACCACCGCGCCTTCATCGCCCGCGCCTTGGCCGAGATCCTCGACGGACGGGACGCCTTCGACGACCGCGCGCGTGCCGCGCTTGAAGACCTGGTGTCGTCGCCCGACCGCTACACCCGTGCCTTCGCCGCCAAGGCCTTTGGCCAACTGGGCGACGAACGCTCCCTGGCTCGGGTGAAAGCGCTGTGCAGCGACGGAGACGACTGGGTGCGCACCGAAGCCCAACGCGTCATGGCCGCTCATGAGCAAGCCTCCCTCGCCGATGACGAGCCCGACCTCGACGACTTCGCGCAGTTGGTGAGCGACGCCAACGCCAAGGGCGGCGACTTGGCCGCCTGGCTCAGCGACCTCGGCGACAGCCGCCGCGCGGTGCGCGACACCGCCGTCAAAGCGCTCATCAAAGCGGGCAGCCGCTCGGTGCCTCACCTCATCGACGTTCTCAACCAGCCGCGGACGCGGCCGAAGATTGGTGCCGCCACCGTCCTCGGCCGGCTGCAGGCGCCCGAAGCCGTCGCCCCCCTCGTCATCACCGCCACTGGCGCCGGCCGCAGCAAAGAAGAAAAAGAGCTGGTGCCCATCTGTTTGCGCTCCCTCGCCAACTGCATCACGGGCGAAGAAGACGGCGTCGCCGAAAGCCTCTTGGGCCTCGCCAAAGACGACGACCGCTTCATCCGCGCGGGGGCGCTGTTGTGTTTGGGGCGTCTGCAAGACCGACGTGGCCTGCCGCTCATCGTCGACGCCCTCAGCGACAAAGACCCCTTTGTCGTCGAGAGTGCGTCGATCGCGTTGTCTGAAGGCGCCCGCGAAGCCGACGTCGACCTCGTGCTGCCCCTGTTGCTGGCGTTCGACGCCCCCCGCAAGCGTGACCCTCAGGTGCTGGCGGAGGCCATCCTCATCGCGCTGGCGCGCATCCACGTCGAGCACCCAGGCCTGCGCGTGCGGGTGCGCCATCGCGTGCGTCGTGAACTGCGGGCGAAGACGGCAGCGGCACGCAAGGCCGCCATCGCCTTGCTCGAAGAGCTGTACGCCCAAGACGATCCGCCGCCACTTCCCCTCGTCGACGAGGTGCTGCTCGCCTTGCGCGACCGCCACCCCGAAGTGCGCGTCGTCGCCGCCAGCTTTTTGTCGCGCCACCTCTTCGAAGGCTTCACCGGTGCCAGCAAGCACCTCAAAGAAGCCATCTTCAAAAACGAACGCACCCTGGCCCTGCTGTGTGTCGAAGCCTTGCGCCGGCTGAACACCCCCGACGCACGCTCGACGCTGGAGGCGCTCACCGCCTACGAAGACACAGCCATCGCCACCCGCGCGGCCGAGCTTCTCGACGGATGGACCACGCAAACGTCCGAGTGGGTCTTTGAGAAGAAAAGCACCCTGCCCTCGTCGGCCCCGTCGTCAGAGAGCCCGTCGCTGCCCAAGCGCAAAGACGCCACCAAGCCATCGCGCGTGCGTGGCGTCAGCGACGGCAACGCCGACATCGTCGAAGCCAAAGACAGCCCCGACGACCACGTCGTTGAGGCCAAAGATGCAGGTGCGCCCGACGTCGTCGAAGCCAAGATTTCGGCCGACGACCTCGACGACGACATCGTCGAGGCCAAAGACGCCCCCACCGCCGACGTCGTCGAGGCAAAAGCCCCCCCCACCGCCGACGTCGTCGAGGCAAAAGACGCCCCCAATGACGATGGCTCCAGTGACGATGGCTCCAGAGACGATGGCGTTGTCGACGCCAAAGACCCCGACTGACGCCCAGCAAGAGGACCGCCATGCCGTACCCCTTTCAGTTCGCCACCCCCACCGCGACCACCTTTGGCGACGGCGCTGCCGCCCAGCTGTTGAAACAACGGCCGCTGCGCAAAGCCGAACGCATTTGGCTGTTGTCGGATGAGGGCGTCAAAGCCGCCGGTCTCCTCGACGCTGTGCAAGACGGCCTCGGCACGCAGCTGCACCGCACCGTCGACAATTTGCCGTCTGACTCCGACGCCGAGCTCGTCGAGGGGCTCGCACAAGAGGCCAACGAGGCGGGCGTAGATGCCATCGTCGCCGTCGGTGGCGGTTCTGTGCTCGACTCCGCCAAAGGCATGGCCGTCGTCATGGAGACCCATGGCCGTCTCGTCGACGTCGAAGGCGTCGCCAAAGTGCGCAAGAAGCTGAAGCCCCTGGTGTGCGTGCCCACGACGTGTGGCACCGGCAGCGAAGCGACACAGTTTGCCGTGGTGCAAGACCGTCGGGCGAACAAGAAAGTCATCCTCACCGACATGAGCGTCACCCCCGCTGTCGCCGTGCTCGACCCCACGCTGTTGACGTCGTTGCCCTCGCACTTGGTGGCCTTCACCGCCGTTGACGCCATTTCTCACGCCACCGAGGCGTTGGCGTCGCGCATGGCGAACCCCTTCGGCCGTGCCCTGGCGTTGGAGGCGTTGCACACCCTGTTGGTCACCGACACTTTGCAGACGGCGCTCACCGACGACGACGCCGGGCAAAAAGCACGAGGAGAACTGCTCGCCGCCGCTCACCTCGCCGGCCACGCCATCTCCGCCTGCATGTTGGGCGCGTGCCACGCCTTCGCCCACCCCCTGGGCGCGCTCAAAGGCGTGCACCACGGCAAAGCCAACGGCTTGTTCCTTGCGCGTGTCATGCAGAAGAACCTCGAACGCGCCGCCCCCGCCTACGCCCGCATCGGCGCCCTCCTCGGTGAAGGCGGCGACGTCGCCGCCCAGGCCAACGCCGCCATCGCCCGCGTCGAACACGTGGTGCATGACGTCGCGGGTGTGCCGCGCTCCGTCGCCGACGTGGGCGTCACCGCCGACGACCTCGACGCACTGGTGCAAGGCACGCTCGACGACCCCGACCTCGTCACCAACCCCGTCAAACTCGACGAGGCCGCCATTCGCCAGGTGTGGCAAGACGCCCTCGGGTGAGTCGCGGGTGGTGGATTTCTGAGGCGTCCCACATCGGAAATCCCATCCAATTCAGGCACTTCGAATGGGTATGACTCCTGCAGTGTGAGCGGCAGGAGGTCTCCATGCCTGTGCACATTTCACTGTCGTCGTGTTCGTCTCGTCTGTTGTTGGTGTCATCGCTGATCGCGCTGTCGTCGTCTGGTGCCTTTGCGCAAGACAACCGCGAAGCAGCCGACTTCGCCCCTGTCTACACCGGCATTCAAACGCTGTTGCCCGTCGACGACGGGCTCGCCCCCACCAACGTCGACTTGTTCTTTGACTCGGCCGTGCCGGGCGAGGCTGTGTCGTTGGCGGTGTGCAACGCCGAGACCGACGAGGCCTGCGTTATGCAAGACGTCGAGGTCGAGACCTACCCTTGCAACCTCGGGCACAGCTGTTTGATGCGTTACGACCCTGGCGAGTTGGCAGGGCAAACCCCCTACACCGTCGACATCGACTATGGCGGCGAGCTGCGGAGCTCGACGTTCACCACCGCCAACTTCGCCGATGACGACGTGCCCAATACGCCGGTGCTGCGGGGCATCGAGGTCAACGACAACGAATACGATGGTGAGATCAGCTGGCTCTACCTGAACTTCGACGTCGACGCCTCCACCATCTCCACCGACGCTGTGGCCGTGTTGTTCTACGAAACGTCGACGACGCCGGTGCTCGACAGCGCGATGATCGTCTTCACCCAAGGCAACGGCGACCGCTTCATCTGGGGCAGCCTCAACGCGCCCGAGCAAGCCGAACAACGGTGTTACGCATTGTCGGTGCTCGACCTTGCCGGCAACGAAAGCCAGCGCAGCGACGCGGTGTGCGTGACGCTGCCCGCCGCCAGCGTGAACCCCTTCGCCGGCTGTGGCGACAACCGAAACCCCCAACCCGGCGAGCCCGTCCCGCTTGCCGCGCTGTCCCTCATTGGGCTAGCAGGGGCTGGCCTGCGACGCCGTCGCCGCGGCTGACCCGGACTCCACATGCGCCTTCCAATTCGCTCGTCGTCGCTCAACATTCGTTGCCTTTGTGCACTCGCGCTCGTGCTGACGACGTCGCTGCCGTCACTCGCCATCGCCCCCGCCCCCGACCCGCTCGAACTGCACCGCCCCGCCTTCATGGAGCAGGTGCCGCGCAACAGCAAGATCTGGTTTCAGGGCGAAGTCTTCGACGGCGCCTTCGAGTTGGGCCTGTGCGAAGCCGGCCTCGAGCAGTGCCCGACTGACGGCGTCGACCTCACGTTCTTCGACTGCGCCGACCTCTTTGACTGTGCCTTTGCCCATGACCCGGGCCCTCTCACCGCCGACACCGAATACGAGATGGTCGTCGACGACGGCGCCGGCCAGAGGTTCACGGCTATGTTTCAAACCCTCGACGTCGTCGACGACGACGCGCCCGCCGCCCCACGGTTCTCGGCATCGGTGCGGACCGGACGCGGCACGACGGCGCGATACAACTACGTCGACATCGACTTGGTGGCATCGTCGCTGTCCACCGACGTTGTCGCCGTTCGTTTGCTGCAAGACGGCACTGCGGTGCGCACCGCGATGATTGAAGAAGGTGGCATCACCTTCTCTCGCGGTGCCCCCACCCGCGACACTGAGGCGTGCTTTGAGGTCGTCGCCATCGACCTCGCCGGCAACGAGAGCGACGTCAGCGACGAGGTGTGCACCACGCTGCGCGCCGTCAACGACGACGACGATCCCGCGCCAGCCGGGTGTGCCGACACCCAAGCCAGGGCCCGTCCGTCGCTGTCGCTGCTCGCCGCCTGCAGCCTGCTCATGCTCTTTGTGCCACTTCGACGTCGACGACGTACGGCAGCGTGACCACGCCGCCGCTTTTCTCTGGCGAATGAGTTCTGCTAGCGTCGGCATGCGCAGTGTTGCGCGTGTGTCCCGGCGCGTCACCCAGCTGGGCACCTTTCACTGACGACGTCCTGACCACGTCGTCACCAGGTGCTGCTCGTGAAGCAAGGGATCGTCCTTGGATTGCTGTTGTGTTCTGCCGTGGGGTCTCCGACGACCTGGGCCGACGACGACGTCGAGCTTGAAGGCTCCTTCGAAGACGTCGGTGACGACCTCGACCTCGAGGGCACCGTCGAAGACGTCGAGCTCGAAGGCGACTACGAGCTCGAAGGCGTTGAAGAAAACGTCGCCGCCGACGACGCCAGCGCGCGGACGGGGGTCACCGAAATCACCTCCAGCCGCACCGACAAGCAGGGCAAGGCCACCCAGGTCGACGTCATCGACGAGACCGCGCTCAAAGAGCGCAACGCCCGCACCGTCGCCGACGCCTTGTCGCAAGAGGCGGGCATCCAGCTGAACACCAACCGCGGCAACGGGCAGACGCTCACCATCGACGGCATGGACGGCAAATACGTGCTCATCCTCGTCGACGGGCAGCCGGTGAATGGCAAAGTCGACAACCGCACCGACCTCAGCCGGCTGGGGTTGAGCGCCAGCCAAATCAAGAAGGTCGAGGTCGTGCGCGGCCCCATGTCGGCGTTGTACGGCTCCGACGCCATGGGCGGCGTCGTGCACATCATCACCAAGAAACCACGGCCGGGCACCCACGCCAGCGTCGAGCTCTTTGGGTCGACGGCCGAGACCGGGTGGTTCGACGCCGGTGGCAACTTGCGGTTGTCGACGTCGGTGGGTCCTGCGCAGTTCAGCCTCGACCTCGGCGGGCTGCGCAAAAACGCCGTCGACTTTGGCACGCCCCCTGACGAAACCGACCCCTGGTGGGGCGCGCTTGACGTCGTGCACCCTGAGTCCGCTCGCCCAGACGGTGCCGCCGATCTGCCCCACCGCATGCAGGGCAACGTCAAAGCCGCCGCCAAGCTGTTCGTCACCGACAACTGGATCCTCGAGGCCAACGTCGCAGGCACCTTTGCTGAAACCGAGTCGGTGTTGTTGGCTTCGGCCCCTTTTCGCGACCGCAGCGTCGACGACCAGATCAACATGACGCTGCAAAGCCGCAGCTATTTCGGCGACGACAAACTCACCCTGCAGATGCGCGCCGACCACTTCGGGCACCGCTTTGAAAAAGTCCCCACCGGCGAGCTCGGCGCAGAACTCCCCACGTTCTGCATCCCCGACCCCGTCGTCGAGGTGCCCGTCATCTACGAGGCGTGCCCCACCGCCGTGCAGTTGAAGAACCACAGCATCTTGCGCGAGGGACGCGCAGAAGCCATCTACGACACCCACTTCCCACTGCCGTTCTTCGGCCGCATCAACACCGTCGTCGGCGCCGTCGCCGCTGTGCAGACCGCGACGCGTGAAAACGAAGACGGCAGCTCTGGCCTCGACCAACGCCTCAAGCGCATCGACACCGGCGCCCTGTACGCCGAGTTCTCCTCGAGACCCCTGCCCTTCTTGCTCATCGTGCCCGGCATTCGCGTCGAAGGCTTCAGCACCGGCGAAGAAGTCGACCCCTTCGACTTCGTCGTGAACCCCAAAATCTCGGCCCGCGTCGACCTGCCCTTCGGCCTCTTCACACGGGCCGCCTACGGCAGCGGCTTCCGCCGTCCCAGCTTTCTTGAACGCTTCTTGTATTTCGACCACAGCGAGCTCGGCTACGTCGTGCAGGGCAACCCCAACTTGCGTCCCGAAGAAAGCCAAGGGCTTCGAATCGAGGGCGGCTGGACGTCGTCATGGGCCACTGCGTCTGTTGAGGGCTACGCCAACTTTCTCGAAAACATGATCGCCGAACGCAACACCGGGCAGAGCACCGGCGCCGACATCCCCATCTACACCTACGAGAACCTCGACAGCGCCGTCATCGCTGGCGTCAATGTACGCGCCGCGCTCAAGCCCTGGCACGGCTTCTCCGGCGAGGTCGGTGCCCAACTGCTGCCCATCGCGCACAACACGTCGACGTGCGACGCCTTTGCCGTGTGGTGCGACGACACCGAACCTCTGCCGTTGCGGGCGCCGCTGTCGTTGCACCTCCGCGGCCGCTACCAGTTGGCCGCCACCGACACGGTGTTCACCGCCCACCTCGAGGGGCTGTCGCCTCGGCTCGTCGACGTCGTCGACGAAGCGTACGCCCCTGCGTCTGCCCTCGTTGGCTTTGGCGTCGTGCAACCCATTGGCGACGCCTTCGAGGTCAACCTCACCGCCGAAAATGTGTTGGGCATGCGCCACGCGACTTACGGCCCCAAACCTGGCCGCACCCTGCACGTCACGCTGCGCGGCAAAATCTGAAGCTGCCGCTACACGGCGTGGAGCGTGGGCGTGATGTCGACGTCGTCGGTGGCGTGCACGCGGCGTCCCGGAGGCAGGATGCGCCGTTGGCGAAACGCCCGCAGCACGGTGCGATGCACGTCGCTCTCAAACGCTTTTTCGAAGCCGGTGTCGACGACGTAGGCCTTGCCCCGCAAACGGATGGCAAAGTGGTCGCCGAGCTGCACTTGTTTGACCAGCACCGTCCACGGCTTTGACAAGAAGGTGAAGCGGCTCGACGACAGTGCCTCCTCCAAGATGCGCACGGCCTCGTCGACGTCTTGGTCGGCGCCGATGAAGAAATCCATCTGCACCAACATGTTCAACTCGCCGGCGTTGCCTGACGACACCGCTTCGGTGAGAAACTTGTGGTTCGGCAGCGTCACCAGGTTGTCGTCGAGGGTCACGATGCGCACCGAACGCAAACCAATGCTGACGACGTCGCCGTAGACCCCTCCCGCCGACACGCGGTCGCCCACTTGAAAGGGCTTGTCGATGAGGATGGTGACGCCTGCCAACACCGACGACGCCAAGTCTTTGAAGGCAAAGCCGAGGGCGACCCCGGCCGAGCCCGACAACGCCAACACCGTTTCTTGCCGCAGCTCCACCGCCGACAAGAACGCCAACAAGATGCCGAAGAAGTAGACGCCGAAGCGGGTGAAAGACGCCACCTGCGAAAGCAGCAAGCGGTGCTCGGTGAACCGGTTGCCGAGCTGTTGGGCCCCCTGGGTCAGCAAGCGGGCCACCAGCCAGGTGCCGCCCAGCAGCACCAACGACGTCAACAAGCCGCCGACGCGAATGAACGACAACACGCTGGACAAGTTCTCGGGGGTCATGTCGGCTCCTGGGCCAGGGTCGTCGTCGTCTTCACAGCAGGTTCTTGCGGCGCAAGAAGCGCACGGCGGCATGCCAGTAGTGCGGGGTGATGGAGACGGTGTTGTCGTCGTGAAAGGCGTAGATGCCCGCCTCATTGCCGCGGGCGACGTGCACCCGGGTGCGCCCCTCGGGCAAGTGACAGGCACGCGCCATGTCGGCGGGCGTCAGCGCCCGGTGCAGCACCGAGGCTTGCAACAAGAAGCGTTCGTTGACGCCGAGTTCTTCGAGGTCGTCGGGCGAGGGCGCGTCGTGCAATTGCACCCGGAGGCTGTCGCCCTGCAACACCAGCGAGCGCAACCAGAAGTACAACGTGGTGCGCGGGTTGCCACTCGCGAAGTTCCACATCAGACGGAGGTAGCCCTTCTCGGTTTCAAGGTCATCGTGTTGGTCGTCGTCGAGGTCGCGCACGAGAAGGTCGTCAAAGTTCAACGGCAGCTGGCAGATGCGCTGGCGTTTTTGCACCAGGTCGCGGATCTCTTTTTCGGTCCACGGCGCCAACTCGATGTTGCGGTCGAACGACGCGCCCAGGCTGCGGGTCTTGTCGAGAAAACGAACGGCGCTCTTGCGTCCGCCCACCACCCAGCTGGCGATGAACTCCGTCTCGCTCATGATCTCCAACAAGGCGTTCAACGCCTCGTATCCGTCGAGGCCGCGCAAAAACGTCTGCTCGATGTTGTCGACGACAAACAGCACCGGTTGGCTCTGCTGCTTTATGGCGTCGACGATGCTGGATGGCGTGCGGCCCTCGTCGTCGTCGAGCAATCCCAGGGCTTTGGCCACACCCACGACGGTGTCCCGCCGGGTGCGCCATCGTTCTTTGGGGGTCGCGTCGACGACGAGCACATCCTCCAGCTGGGTTTGCAGCAGCCGCAACCAGGTGGTCACGCCCCCTCCCGCGGGAGCCGACACCATGATGCTGAGGGGGCGCCCTTCTCGCAGCCGCTGCACCAGCGCCGGCTGTTCTTTGGCGCGGTCGACGAGAAACTTGGGGTTCTCACAAGGGGCGTCGGCAAACGCATCTTGCAATTCTTGCGGCAGCGACGACGTCGTCACCACACGTCGGCCCCGCTCTTTGGCCTGGCGTTCGACGCGAATCTGAAAGAAGTACGCCAGTGCCTTGCGGCTTTGCTCAAAGCCCAACACGAAGTCGCGCGCCAACAGCGTCGACGCCCGCACGGCGATGGCCAACAACGCCACCACGAGCAGCGGCAGGTGCAGCCAGCCCTTCTCAGACTTCACCAGCTGTTGTCCGAGCGGATTGTCAGGCCAGCGCCCGACGAAGCTCTGGTGGATCTCCTCCCGCCAACGCCGCACCAACACCAACAGCAGCAGGCCCGCGACGACGGCGAGGAGGGTCCGCATCAGCAAGAACAAGACGCCCGCGCCGACCACCTGCTGTGTCGTCGTCAATGCAAATGCGCTGAAAAAGCCGAGGCGCAGCACCGAGCGCACCGTCCGCAGAATCTTCAGCTTCACCGGCACGGTGAGAGAGTGCCGCTTGCGCGCCAGTCGCAACACCAGCCGGTGCGTCCACTTTGCGGTCACCTGGTAGATCCACACCCACAGCAGCAGCGACAAGAGTGCCTGTGACTCGGGCTCGGGCGCCATGCGGCCCAACACGTCGAGAGCCCACAACGCCAACAGCAACAGGAGGGCTTGGGGGGCGATGTCCTCGAGAATGGCCAGCACGCTTTTCAGCAGGTCTTTGCGGGCGCGGTTGCCCATGTGCGACAGCATCCACTTGCGCGCAGCGTCGTACAGCTTGGGCGCCCGCCGCCACAGCGACGTGCCCAAGACGAAGATCACCAACAGCACAAACAGCCGCCACGCGAGGGCACTCGAAAACAGCGGGTCTTGCAGTCGGTGTGGCAAGAGCACTGCGTCGTGCATGCGCCGCTGCACGTGAAAATGGGCTTGGGTCGCCAGGTGCTCGACGGCGACGACGAGGTTGTCGCGCCCTTCTTCAGTCAACCCCGTCAGGGCGCGCCGACGTTCAGGCGACACCTTGGGCAACAACGTCAACCGCGACTCGTTCTGGTCTTTGGCCACCTGCAGACGGGCCTGGGCCACCTGGTACCAGTTCTCTGACGCCGACGTCGCCAACGACGAGGCCTTGCGGTCGACGTCGTCTTCGAGGGCACGCAACGCCGACACCCTCTTTTGCAGACGGGCGCGGTCGTCGTCGTTGAGCGGCAGCCGCAGCCGCACCAGTTCGTCGTTCGACAACCTGGAGTACGTCGGCGTCAACGAAGAACGCGACGCTCGTCGCGCCGCCATGGCCGCACGGGTCTTCTGCAAAGACGTCCGCTGCTCAGAGATGGTGTCGGTGAGCATCGCGTCGGCGGTGCCGGCCTTCTTCTCTTTCGCCTTTTGCAGGGCACGTCGGGCGCGGCTTTGCTGCTCTTTGGCGTGGCGCAGCGCCTGCATGACGTCGTGGTGCAGTTGGGTGTCGGCTTGCGCCAGCTTCGCCTTGGCCGCCTCGACGTCGGCGATGGCGTGCTCCACGACTTCGTCGGCTTTGCTCTTGGCCTGCTGGGCACGACGCAAGGCCGCCTCATGGGTCGCGGTGGCCTCTTCGGCCGCCCGCTCCGCGCGCTCACGCTCGACCGCTTGTTTGCGCAGCAACGCATCCAACCCAGTCGCCGGTGCACGTGGGCCACCGTCGCCGACCACCGCCACGCCAGCGTCGAGGACGCCGCCGTCGGCCGGCCGGGCCGTCGTCGTCAGCCCACCGGCGTCGGCATCGTCGAGTGCCGTCGCCACCGCCTTTTGCGCCTCCAACCCCAGCAGAGCCGCCTCGGCCGCACGTTGCTGGCGATCTGTCTTGCCGGACTGCCCCCACGACGATGGCGACGCCGCCACGACGACGCAGACGAGCGCGCTGAACAACACAACAGGAGAACGTAGATGGTGCACCTTGGGAGCATGGCGTGTGCACGCCCGGACTCCAAAAAAACCACCCCACAATGCCCTCAGGCAGGCCGGCTGAAGCGCAGCAGACACCAGCTTCCCTGCAGCGCATCCTGCGCAAACGTCAGGCCTTGCTGCTCAAACGTCAGCCGCAAACGAGGTGCCTGCAACGCCGTGAAGCCGCTCAACAGCAGGGTGCCCCCGTCGTCGACGGCGGCGGCCAGTGACGACGACAGGTCGGTCAACGGGCCTTCCAAGATGTTTGCCACCACCAGCTGAAATCGCCCGGCGGCGTCGGGGAGGTCGGCGTCGATGGCGATGGGATGCGTTGTTTGGGCGTCGACGTCGAGCGCGACGTTGGCGGCGGCGGCGCGCAAGGCTTCGTCGTCGATGTCGGTGCCGCGCACCCGGGTGGCGCCCCGTGCCCGCGCCACTCGGGCCAGCACGCCGGTGCCGGTGCCCACGTCGAGCACCGACGTTGGATGCCGTGTGCGACACCACAGATCGACGACGTGCGTGCACAACTGCGTCGTCGGGTGCGACCCGTCGCCAAACGCTGTCGACGGCACCTGGCCAAGCCGCACCACGTCGTCGACGATGCACGCGGGGCTCGGCGCTGGTGTCAGCCAAACTCTCGACGACAACTTCTGGTTCATGACGCGCTCAATCCCACCACAATGCGACCATCTTCGACTCCACCAGCGCGCGGCGCAGGAGCTCGACGCCAAAGTTCTCGTCGCTGAAGTCAACGCCGTCGACGAAGGCCAGTGTCTCGGCGGGAATGTCTTGTCCGGTCGCCTCTGCCATCTCAAACATGTCGTCCATGCAGCCGAACCCCTGGTCGACGACGTCGGGGCAAAACGCATACACCTCTTCGGCAAACGCCTGCATGTCGTCGGGGAGTTTGGCGAAGGTGACGTCGAGCCGGTCGTGTTCGACGTTGGCGATGGTGATGCCGTAGCTGTCGTCCCATGCCTGCAACTTGGCGATGACGTCCTCGGTCTCGAGATCGCAGTTGATGCCGTTGGTGCCCTTCGTCTTCAAGATGTCGAACTTGCTCATGGCTCCTCCTCGTCGACGACGCGGCCGAGCCACTCGCGGGCCAGCAGGCTCATGCGAATCATGTCGTGCCATCCGTCGTCGTGAAAGTACTCCTCGCGCAGCACGCCCTCCTCGATGAATCCCAGCCGTTTGTAGGTGCGATGGCTGCGGTCGTTGTGGCTGAAGATCATCAGCCACACCTTGTGCAAACCCAGGCCGACGCGTCCGTCGCCGAGGTCTTGGCCGTCGTCGGCGAAGGCGACGTCGAGCATCTGGGCGATGGCGGCAGAGCCGATGCCCTGTCCCATGCGGTCTTTGCTGCTGACGATGCAACCCAGTCGGCCGACGCGCGACCGGCCGTGGATCTGGTGCACGCCCACTTGGCCCACGTAGACGTCGTCGTCGTCAAACACCGAGTACGCCATGTCGGACGACGACGACAGGATGCCACGCACGTACGCCAGCTCCTGCTCTCGGGTGAAGGGCTCCCCGCTGAAGGCTGCGATGTTGCCGACGATGGCGGGGTCGTTCACCCATTGCAGGATGTCGTCGACGTCGTCTTCGCGCAGAGGGCGCAGGTGCACTTGGGTCATCGCGTCTCCGTCGCCAGCAGCGCATCGCGCGCGTCGACGTCAAAGGGCGGCTGCCACACGCCGCGCTCTGTGATGATGCCCGCCAACAAGCGCGCCGGGGTGACGTCGAAGGCTGGGTTGAAGACGGGCACGTCGCGCGGCGCAAACACCGCCCCCCGCGGCGTGCGCACCTCGTCTGCATGGCGCTGTTCGATGACGATGTCGTCGCCGTGGGCCGTTTGCAGGTCAAACGTCGACGACGGCGCCGCGATGTACATGGGCACGCCGTGGGCATGGCACATGGTGGCCAGGGTGTAGGTGCCGATCTTGTTGGCCGCGTCACCGTTGGCCGCCACGCGGTCGGCACCGGCGATGGCTTTGGTCACGCCTTGGTGCTGCAGCGCCGCGCCCATCATGTTGTCGGTGAGCAGCGTGACGTCGAGGCCTTCTTGCAAACACTCCCACGCCGTCAGCCGTGCGCCTTGCAGCAGCGGCCGCGTCTCCAACGCCAACACCCGGATGCGCTTGCCTTGGCGGTGCGCTTCTTTGAGCACGCCCAACGCGGTGCCCTGCCCGCACGTCGCCAGCGCGCCGGTGTGGCAGATGGTGAGCACGACGTCACCGTCGTCAAACAACTCGGCGCCGTGTTGGCCCATGGCGCTGCAAAAGGCGGCGTCTTCGTCATGCAGAGCGCGGGCGCGGGCGTGGAGAGCCGCTTGCAATGCCGCGGCGTCGGCATGGTTGTCGTCGACGACAGCGCGCATGGCGTCGAGGGCGAAGAACAGATTCACCGCAGTGGGGCGCGTCACCGCCAGCCGTTCCATCGCTGCACGCACCGCCTTCTTCAGCCCGTCCACGTCGAGGGCAGCCGTCGCCAACGCCCAATCTGCAGCGAACGCCGTGCCCAGTGCAGCAGCCCCGCCAATGGCGGGTGCGCCACGCACGGCCAACGTTTCAATGGCGTCGGCCACCTCCGCCACCGACGACGGGCGCAGCCACACCTCCTCGACGGGCAATGCCCGCTGGTCGAGCATCTCGAAGTGGGTGTCGCTCAAACGAAAGGCGCGGACGTCTGCCATGCAAAGCTCCAAGTGCGAGGGCGGCAGCGGCAGTTCGCCACGTTTGACGGCGCGCCGCAAGCACCCGAGTGGCAGTTGGCCGCGGTGTTGTTGGGCGAGAACCCGTCCGGCTCTGACGTCGACACCGGCCCAAAGCGCTTGCATGGCGACGTCAGTCGGCTATGTCGACACCTGCCCCTCCATCGGACGCCTCATGCGACCGTGCGGGCTGCCCGAGGACAACATGAGCATCGCGAAAAACAAAGCCGTCGCCATCCACTACAAGCTCACCATCGCCGGCGGTGTCGTCGTCGACGCCAGCGAAAAAGACGCCCCGCTGTGGTACCTGCACGGGCACGGCAACCTCATCCCTGGCCTCGAGAACGAAATCGAAGGCCTCGACGTCGGTGCCACCAAACAAGTGACCGTGCAGCCCGAAGACGGCTACGGCAAAAAAGACCCTGAGAAGCGCATTCGCGTGCCGAAAAGCCAGTTCCCCCCCGACACCACCTTCGAACTCGGCGACCACGTCGAGGCCAACGACCCCAACCAAGGGGGCGGCGCCGCCCGCATCGTGGGCGTCAGCTCGAAAGAAGTCACCCTCGACTTCAACCACGAGCTCGCCGGCAAAGTGCTGAACTTCGACGTCGAGGTCATGGAGATCCGCGACGCCAGTGAAGATGAGATTGCGCACGGGCACATCCACGGCCCCGGAGGCGTCCACCACTGAGCTCGGGTGCCCCAGGCACGGCATTGGCTTCGTTGTTGCGCTTCTCGCTCGGTCACAACCCTCAAGGTTGCTCCCTCCCTGCGATGCTCACGCCTTGCCACTCCCGCACCTGAGGCCCCCTCCGGCTTCGGGTGCTTGGAGCGGTTGGCGTCGACGTGGTGGCTGCGTGTTTTTCGATGTCGACATCCGAAAAGGTTCCGCGAGAGACCTCTCTCGCTTCGCGGCTCCCTCCGGTCGCTCCTGGTTCGGCGTGCGCAGTCTTGATGGCACCGACAGACGTCCCAAAAGCCCCCGCGAACACCTGAGACCCCATCCGGCTTCGGGTGCCTGGAGCGGTTGGCATGGACGCTGCGATTGGGGGCTGTCGATGGCGCAAGCCAGCAGACGGCGCCTGGCTCAGAAGAACATCAACGTCAGGTCTTTGCCAAAGGCGGTGAAGTGCCACGCCTGGTGACGGATGACGTCGGCCGACGCCAACGCCATGAGCAGCATCCACGTCGACGACACCGCCAAGCTGAGGTCGATGAGCACTTCACGTTGGGCAAACAGCTTTTGCTGCAGCAGCCGCGGCAACAGCGTCACCAGCGCGATGATGGGCGTGTTCAGCGCCACCAACAGCAGCATCAGCAAGGCGCCGTGCAACGCCGATGACGTCGACGCCGACAGCCCCAAGACCCACGCGGGAATCATGCACGGCAGAAACCCCAACAGCGCCCCCAAGCCGAGGGTGCCGGTGAGGCTGCGGTCTTGCGCCAGCTTCTTCACCGCCTGACGACCGAGCACCTTCAGCTTCTCCCACGTCGTCAACTGGTGCTTGCTTTTGCCAAGCTGCACCAGGTCGGGCGGCTCCGCGAGCGGCCCCACCGACGTCGTCGCTCCCATCAGGCGCGGCTTCACCCGCTGCCACACCCGACGCACCACGTAGGCGGCCATGACGACGGCGAGCACACCGAACAACAGCGCGCCTTGCTTGGTGAAGACGTCCGAGACGCCTTTGCCCAACAGTCCCGCCACGGCGCCGAGCAAGCCGTACGTCAGCGCTTTGCCCAACTGATAGGTGGCGACGCGCAAGCCCCCTTCGCCGAGGCTGCGGCCCCGTTGTTGTCCGCCCACGTCGAGGCCATGCAGCAGGGGGCCGCACATTCCGGCGCAGTGCACCGAAATCCACAGCACGCCAGCGCTCAGCAGTTGACCATAGGCGGGAGGCAGTTCCACGACGTCACTCGCCTTTCGTGTCGCCCGGTTTGCCGGCGTCGTCGGCAACGTCGCGCTTGCCCTGCGGGAAGGCTTCAGGCTTGTGCACGTCGCGCACCAACTTGCCGTCGTCGTCGACGCGCACCAACGGGCTGGCGCCCGGACGCTCTTCTTCGGGCAACAAGTCGGCGCCCATGTAGAACGACAGCCCGAAGAAAAAGATGTTCATGACGACGACGGAGCCGGCCAAGAAGGCAATCAACCAACCGGGACGCACCCAGGTGTTCTCGGGCTGGTCGTCGACAGGAGGGGACACAGGTTCAGGTGACAACATGGTGCTTTCCTACTTCTGTTGCGGGCCAAGGAAGGGAGCGAAGACCACGCGCTCGCGGTCGTTGGCCGTGACGTGCAAGCGCACCTGCTGGCCTTTTTTGTAGAGCAACTGGGGCTCCTCGACGACGACGGGCACTTGCTGTGACGCCAACGCCTCCAAGGTGACCTCTTTGATGGGGATGGTGACGGCGAAGCCCGACCCCAGCTCTTGATCCTCGGCCTTGAAGAACACCTTGAAGGTGCGCTGCTCGTTTCCTTTGTTCACCAAGTGCAACATGTAGCGGTTGGTGACGCGGGCGTTCTCCACGACGTAGGGAGCGCCTTGCACGCGCAACACGTTGGCCTCAAAGGAATGGCGCGTGGTGATCCAGAACGTCGCCACCGTCAGGCCGAGCAGACCGGCAGCGAGGTAGTAGAACAGACGCGGACGCACGAACTCGCTGCGCTCACCGTCGAGGCCGTGCCGCGTGTCGTAGCGGATGAGGCCCGGCTTGCGGCCCAACTTGCTCATGACATCGTCACAGGCGTCGATGCAGTTGGCGCAGCCGATGCATTCGAGCTGCAAACCGTTGCGGATGTCGATGCCCGTCGGACACACGGTGACGCACTTGTTGCAATCGACGCAGTCGCCGACGACGGGAAGGGCTTTGCCCTCGTCGCCCTTTTTCGCCTTCTTCTTGCCGCGCGGCTCACCGCGCAGCTCGTCGTAGCCAATGATGTAGGTGTTGTCGTCTTGCAGGGCCGACTGCATGCGGCCGTAGGGGCAAATCACGATGCACAGCTGCTCGCGGAACCACCAGAAGTTGAAGTACAGCACGCCGGTGATGACGCTCATCCACAAAAAGGCTGTCCAGTTCTCCGTCGGCGACGAGAGCATCATGGGCCACAGGCGCTCCAGCGAAATGAAGTACGCCAAGAAGATGTGGGTGATGGCGAAGGCCATCACGATCCAAAAGGCGTGCTTCGCGGCGCGGCGCAGCACTTTCTCCGTGGTCCATGGCGCATCACGCATGCGCAGCTGCTTGTTGCGGGGGCCGTCGATCCACCGTTCGATGGGGCGAAACACAGCCTCGAGAAACACGGTTTGGGGGCACGCCCAGCCGCACCACAGTCGGCCGAACAACGCCGAGATGACGATGAGCGCGAAGCCCAATCCCGACAAGAAAAAGAAGAAGAAGAAGAAGTCTTGCGCGTTGAAGGCGAAGCCAAACAAGAAGAAGCTTCGTCGAGGAATGTCGATGAACACCGCAGGGTGGTCGCCGATTTGAATCCACGGCAACACGGCGAAGAACGCAATCAACGCCCAACGTGACCAGAAGCGGGCTTTGGTGAAGCGGCCGTCGACGTCAGCAGGACAGGGGTGGTTGCGCGAACCGTCGGTGTTGATGACGCCGAGGTGGTCGAGTGTCTTGGGCACGTCTTTGCTCATGATGAGCTCCTCAGGTGGGTCCCCGTCATGGGGATTGATGTGTGTCCCTCCGCTGAGTTGCGTTGATCTGGGCCATCAACGCTTCCTGCGACATCACGCCACGTCACCTCGGTGACGACGAGAACACCCCATCCATGGTGTCTTCTCCGCAGGAAAAGCACGGCGACACCTGGGCAGATGCCGCCGTGCCAAAGCCTCTTATTTGGAGGCCTCGTCAGCCGGCTTGTCGTCGGCAGGTTTGTCACCTGCAGGTGCTGCGCCTTCGACGGTGCCTTGGGCTTCTTTGCCGCCCGCGACGTTGGTGTTCTTCATGGTGAGCACGTAGGCCACCACGTTGTTCACGCCGTCGGCGCCAATGATGCCACCCCACGCCGACATGCCCTTCTCGATGACCCCGACGGTGACCGTCTTGTGAATCGCCGAGGGAGCGCCGCCGTGAATCCAGGCGTTGTCGGTGAGGTTCGGCCCGATGGAGCCGCCACCGTCTGCTTTGTGGCAAGCCACGCAGTTGGTGGTCCACAGCTTCTTGCCTGCCTCGACGGCCGCCGGATCTTTCGACAAAGCCAACAGCTCCTCGTCGGTGACCTTCGGGACATCTGCGGCCGGCTTGGCGTCGGCAGGCTTGTCGCCTGCGGGAGCCGCTGCTGCCGCCCCTGGACCTTGCGCTGCTTTGCCGTCGGCCACGTTGGTGCCCTTCAGCGTCAACAGGTAGGCCACCACTTCGCGCACCTTCACTTCACCCAACACCGGCTTCCACGCGGGCATGCCTTTGGCGAGCACGCCGTCGGCGACGGTCTTGTAGATGTTTTCGGGGGTGCCGCCGTGAATCCACGCGTCGTCGGTGAGGTTGGGGCCGATGCCCCCACCACCGTCGGCGCGGTGACACGCAGCGCAGTTGGCGTCGTAGGCGGCCTTGCCGCTTTGCACCAGAGCGCTGTCTTTGGCCATGGCGAGAAGTTTGTCGCCGGTGACGACGTTGTTCTTCTCGTATTCGGCCACCGCATCTTCGTGCGCCTTCCAATCGGCGGCGAAGGCTTGGGCCGCCGACGGGCCCGTCTCGGTGGTGTGGTAGTAGACCCAATAGGCGAAGGCGAAGACGATGGCCCCCCACAAGGTCATCAGCCACCAGTTGGGCAGACGATTGTCGAACTCACGAATGCCGTCGTATTCGTGGCCCATGTCGACGTCGACATACTGCTCACTCATGACGCACTCCCTTCAGCGCTGGCGTTGTCTTCAAGAGGCAACATCGCCATGTGGTCGTAGGTGGGGTTGTTCTTGCCCTTGCGCCACATGCGAATCGACACGAGGGCAAAGGTGGTCATGAAGATGGCCATGGCGATGATGGGGCCATCGAGCAGCTCGGCAGAGGCGTAAAACGCTTTAAACATGGTCGAGCTCCTTTCACTTCGCAGCGGCGGTGCCGCTTGCTTTCTGTGAGGGGTGGGCGGGGTGTTTGCCGAGGCGTTGCAGGTAGGCGATGAGCGCCACGAGGTCGGTGTTGGCCTCGATGGTCACGCCGTTTTGCTTGAGGTCTTCGGTGATGACCTTGGCTTGTTTCTCAGCGAGCTGAGCGGCGTTGGCGATTTCGTCTACCGTGTAAGGCACGCCCAGGGTCTTCATGGCCTTCACCTTCAAAGCGGTGTCGGCGAAGTCGACCTTGTTCTCGGCGAGCCACGGGTAGTTCGGCATGTTCGAGCCCGGTGACGTCGAGCGCGGGTTCAACATGTGGTTGTAGTGCCAAAGGTTCGGGTACTTGCCACCGACGCGGTGCAAGTCAGGACCGGTGCGCTTGGAGCCCCACTGGAAGGGGTGGTCGTAGATGAACTCACCCGCCGTGGAGATCTCGCCGTAGCGCATTTTCTCCGACACGAAGGGGCGAATCATCTGCGAGTGGCAGACGTAGCAGCCTTCGCGCACGTAGACGTCGCGGCCGTGCAGCTCAAGAGGCTGGTACGGCGTGGCGATGGGTCCGGTCTTCGGCACGGCCTTTTCCACCATGATGGTGGGGACAATCTCGGCGATGCCGCCGATGAGGATGGCCACCAAGCACAGCGTCGAGAACAACAGCGGACGACCTTCGAGCAGGTAGTGGAAGGTGTTGTGGTGTTCACCCGCCTCGAGTTCTTTGCCGAAGAACTTCACCGACACGAAGCCGATGATGACGAGGATGACGAGGAGGATGGCGCCCACCGTCAGGTTGGCCAAGAAGAAGGCCGAGCCCACTGCCGCAGCAGCGACGGAGAAGATGACGGGCTTTTTCGTCAACAGAGCCGGCACGGCGACGCCGTCGTCGAAGTTGGGTTTGGCAGGCACTTTGGCACGGCCGTCGACGGGAGCGCCCGACTTGGCGGTGACGAAGAGGTTGTACGCCATGAGGCAGAAGCCGACGAAGTACATCAGGCCGCCGACGATGCGCATCATGTACATCGGACGGATGGCTTCGATGGTCTCGACGAAGTTGGGGTAGAGCAGAGCGCCTTCAGCCGTCACCGCACGCCACATGAGGCCTTGGGTGATGCCGCCGATCCACATGGCCATGGCGTAGAGCAGAATGCCGAGGGTGCCGAGCCAGAAGTGGAAGTTGGCGAGCGACTTGCTGTGCAGCTCGGTGCCGTACAGGCGCGGCACCAACCAGTAGAAGACGCCGGCGGCCATGAAGCCGTTCCAGCCGAGGGCGCCGGTGTGCACGTGGCCGATGATCCAGTCGGTGTAGTGGCCGAGGGCCGAGACGGATTTGATGGAGAGCAGCGGCCCCTCGAACGTCGCCATGCCGTAGAAGGTCACGCCGGCGATGAGGAACTTGATGATGGGGTCGGTGCGCAGCTTGTCCCATGCCCCACGGAGGGTGAAGAGACCGTTGAGCATGCCGCCCCACGACGGCGCCCACAGCATCAACGAGAAGACCATGCCGAGGGATTGCGCCCACTCCGGGAGAGCGGTGTAGAGCAAGTGGTGGGGGCCGGCCCAGATGTACAAGAACACCAGCGACCAAAAGTGCACGATGGACAGACGGTACGAGTACACCGGACGTTCAGCGGCTTTTGGCAGGTAGTAGTACATGATGCCGAGGACAGGGGTGGTCAAGAAGAAGGCCACGGCGTTGTGGCCGTACCACCACTGCACGAGGGCATCCTGCACACCGGCGTAGATGCTGTAGCTCTTGAAGGCGAACACCGGCAGCGCCAAGTTGTTCACGATGTAGAGCACCGCGATGGTCACCACGAACGAGATGTAGAACCAGATGGCGACGTAGAGGTGCTTTTCGCGACGCTTGATGAGCGTCCAGAAGAAGTTGATGGCGAAGACCACCCAGATGACCGTCACGAGGAGGTCGATGGGCCATTCAAGCTCGGCGTATTCTTTCGACTGGGTGATGCCGAGGGGCAAGGTGACGGCGGCGCACACGATGATGAGCTGCCATCCCCAGAAGTGAATCTTGCTGAGCAGGTCAGACGCCATGCGGGTCTTCAACAGACGCTGCATGGAGTAGTACACCGAGCCGAAAATCATGTTGCCCACGAAGGCAAAGATGACCGCGTTGGTGTGCAATGGGCGCAGACGTCCGAAGGTCAACCACGACGTGTCGAAGTTGGCTTGGAAGAAGGCGAGCTGGGTGGCGATGATGACGCCGACCAGCAATCCGATGACCCCCCAGCCGACGGATGCAAAGACAAATTTTCGGACGATCGCGTCGTCGTACGTGATCTCGATTTCATCGAGATGCTGTGAAGCGGGGGACGTGGACGTCGCCGCTCCTTCTGCAGGGGAGGTCATAGGTTCTCCTCGTGTTTCTTGGCGACGGCTTTGGCAGGAGCCTCGGCCAGGGGAAGTTCCTCACGCGCATCTGCACGTCGAGAAAGGGTGGAAGCGGACGCAGCCGGAGCTGCGGTCGAGACGGGTTCGTCGTCGGCGAGGGGCGCCAACGATAGGCGGTCGGTGTGCTCCATCTCGTCGCGGGCGAAGGCGTTCAAAAAGAACAGCACGCCGACGGCGCCGAGGATGAGGCTGACGAACAAGGTGAGCAGCAGAGCGTTCATGCGGGGACCTCCTCTGCTTGCATGGGTTTGGCGTCGAGGGCCCACGTCGACGACGTGTCGTCGCGGGCGGGCAAACGCGTGAACGCCACCGTCGACAACACCACGATGAGGGAGCTGATGGGCATCAAGATGGCGCACAACAGCGGGCTCATGACGCCGGCGGCGGCGAGGCCAATGGCGACGAGGTTGTAGACACCGGCGAAGATGTAGTTGCCCCGCACCACCTTCTGCTTGCGGTGGGCGATGTCGTAGGCGTCGACGAGAGGACGCAGCCCACCTTGCGGCAACACGAAGTCGGTGTGCACCGGCAAGCAAGCGTGGATGCCCGACGGCGCCCCCGCACACGTGGCGGCAGAGAAGGCGAGCGTGTCGTTGAGGCCGTCGCCCAGCATCAGCGTGTCATGGGCATCGACCGCCGCGATGTGGGCGGCTTTGTCGGCAGGGGTGAGGTCGCCTTTGGCGAGGTTGACGTCGAGGCCAATGCTGTGGGCAAAGGCAGTGACGCGGTCTTGGTGGTCGCCCGACAGCACCTCAACGTCGATGCCGCGACGCTGGAGGTCTTGCAGGGTGACGGAGAGGTCTTCACGCAATCGTTCAGAGAACACCAACGAGACGACGTCGACGTCGTCGACACGCAACACGCTGGCGCCGTCTGTTCCTTTGCCGAAAAACACGTGGCGCCCGTCGAGGTCGGCGCTGAGGCCGAGGCCCGGCTCCTCGACGACGGCAGCGTCGAAGGCGCGCTCGACGGGGCCGATGACGGCCAACACCGCGCGGGAGCGCGGGTGGTTCGAGCGGCTCACCAAGTGATGCAGCATGTCGCGTTGGTGCCCGTCGAGGAGGGCGAGGTCTTGCACGTTGTCGACGTCGAGTTGGCCGGCGGTGAGCGTGCCCGTCTTGTCGAAGAAGACTTTGCGGATGTTCGCCATGCGCTCCAAAAAGCTCGCCTCGCGCACCCACACGCCGCTGTTGCGCAACACGCTCAACGCCGCCTCTTGCGCCAGTGGATGGGCCAAACCCAACGCACAGGGGCAGCTGACGACGAGAATGGCGACGACGACGTCGAGGCCGGCATTGAAGCCTGCGGTCATCGTCCAAGCGACGCCGGCGACGGCGGCGGTGACAAGCACGCCAGCCGTCCACCAGGTGAGGATGCGGGCGTCGCGCTTTTTCTTCAGCGGGTCTTCACGCAGAGAACGCGGGGCCAGCAGTTCGGTCAAGAACGACTTCTGGTAGGGCGCGGTGACAATGAGCTCGGCAGCGCCGTCGTCGACGAGAACGGCGCCGGCGGGGACATCGTCGCCGGGTGCAAACGACACCGGTTCGCTCTCGCCGGTCAGCCACTCCAATGAAAACAGGCGAGCGGCATGGCCATGCAGCGTCGACGCGCAGACGTTGAGGTCTTGCGACGCGAGCAGCACGTGGTCGTCGGGGCGGAGGTCTTTGGCGCGGGTGAACACCACTTTGCCGTCGTCGGCGAGGGTGCGAAAGCGAAGTTCTTCGGCGCTCTGGTCGTCGTCGAGGGTGGCGCGGTTGCGCTCGAGGGTGCGCTCTTGCAGGGCGCGGCCGAAGAGCATCAACGTCAAGAACACGATGACGGAGTCGAAGTAGGCCGCCTCGTGGCCACGGGTGACGAAGGTGAACACACTGCCGGCAAAAGCGAGGATGAGGCCGAGCGAGATGGGCAGGTCGAGGTGCAGCACACCGCGGCGCAGGGCGCCGAAGCCGCTCTTCATGAACACGGGGCCACCGACGAGGAGGGCGAGGCCCGTGAGGGCCATCGACACCCAACCGAAGGCAGTGACGACGGAGGCGGGGGCGGTGTCTTCGCTGAGGCCGAAGTAGAAGGCGAACGAGAGGATCATCACGTTCATGGCCAGGGCGAAGACCACGCCAAAGCGCACCCACGGCGACGTTTCTTTGTCGGCGGTGACGTCGTCAAAGGTGGTGGCGTCGTAGCCCAACTCACGCAGCGCGGCGAAGAAGGGCATGGGGTCGAAGCTCTCGTGGACGAGGAGGTCGGCGATGCCACGACTGCCGTTGACTTCGATGGAGACGGCGCCGGCGTGACGACGGAAGAGGTTCTCGATGAGCCAACCACAGGCGGCGCAGTGCATGCCCTTCAGCCGCACCTTCAGGCGAACGCGGTCGCCGGATTTGCGTTGCAGGGCTTCGTCCCAGGCGGCTTCCAACCAGGTGAAGCTGCCCTCGTGGGAGACGGCGACGGGGCCGCGCTCTTCGTCTTTGAGGTCGTAGAACTTCAGCAGGCCGTTGTCTTCGAGCAGCGTGTACGCCGCCTTGCAGCCCACACAGCAGAAGGGCTCGACCTCTTTGACAGAGGGGAGTCCGCAGTGGGGGCAGGAAGATGCACCGGTGGCCATGCCCGTGGCTAAGCAAAGGAGGTGCCAAGCTGACGGGTCACTCAGGTGTGACCATTTGACGCGGTGTTGCCGCGATCGCGGCGTCGTCGTCAATCACATGACGGAGCAACTTGGTGCATTGCACCCACGACCTGTGTGTGATCACACACAGCCTTTCACGATTTAGCCGCCTGCTGAAACAGCTTTCGAAACGCGCATTTACCGCACCTGCAGCACAACATGCGGTGCGACGCCGCAGGTGTGGTGTCATTGTGCGCAATCTTGCCCGAGGGACAAGCCCCAGCCATGCGACGGCGCCGACGGCGTGTCTCTTGCTTCGTCTGGAGCGTCTCAAGCACACCCACACCAGGTGTCTGGGAATCGTCTGTGCCTAGGATGGGGATGTGACCGAGCCTCCTGATTACCGCTATCCACCACGGGCGGGGTTGTTTGCCAGCCTGCGACGCAAACCCCCGCGCATCGCTGTGCGCCACTTCGCCGGCCACCTCGACCACGTCGAGCGCATGTCGCGCGCCTTGAAGGTGGGGCACCTCACCGACCAACACGTCGGACGGGTCACCCCCATGGCGGCGCAGTTGCATGCCATCGATTTGTTGAACGCCGAACAGCCTGACGTCGTGGCGCTGACCGGCGACTTCATCGCCCACTCCCTCGACTACCTCGACCAGCTCGAAGAAGTGCTGTTGCGCATTGACGCCCCCGCCTTTGCGGTGTTGGGCAACCACGACCATTGGAGTGGCCCCGACGAGGTGCGCCACATCTTGCGGCGCTCTGGTGTCGAGGTGCTCGACAACGACAACACCATCATCACCGTGCACCGTGAGCCGTTGCAGGTGGTGGGCATCGACGACAGCTACACCGGACACCACGACATCGACAAAGCGTGCAAAGGGCTCAACCCCGACCTCCCGACGATTGGGTTGTCGCACATCGCTGAAGAGGCCGACCCCCTGTGGGATCGCGGCGTGCCCTTGGTGCTCTCAGGTCACACCCACGGCGGGCAGATCACCTGGGCCAAGCTGCATGAGTGGAGCATCGGCAAGATGGCCGGCCACAAATACGTGCACGGGTTGTACGGCCAGCGCAAAGGGCCGGGCGCCGTCTACGTCGGTGCGGGGATTGGCGCCAGCGTCATGCCCCTGCGCGTGGGCGATCGCGGCATGCGCGAGGTGACGACGTTTGAGCTGGGCGCCGAGCCTGGCGCACTCGAGGAGCATCACGACGAGCAGCCATCGCATCCGGGCAAGCCGTTGACCGAGGCGAAAAAGGCGGCGCGCAAAAAGAAGGTGCTGACGCGCAAACGCAAGCGGGAAGAGGCTGCGGCGAAAAATGGCGCCGCCGCGGCGGCGAAAAAAGAAGAAAGCGATGAGAAAGAATCTTGACGGGGCGGCAGACGTCTCGTAGATACATCCTCGCTCCACGGAGCCCAACACTACGGAGTGGTAGTTAAGTTGGTTATAACGCCGGCCTGTCACGCCGGAGGCCGCGGGTTCGAGTCCCGTCCACTCCGCCAAGGAAACCCCTGATTCGTCAGGGGTTTTTCTTTTGCCTTCAGCTTGGTTTTGGTGGGGAAGAGGCCGAAAACGGCGGTTCCCCACCAACCATCCCCACCAGTTGAGCCCCCATCGAGCAGGCAACAAACGGGGTCGATCCCCACCAAGCTTTCAGGACGCATGGCGCTCCTCCAAACCGAAGGCGACATTCCCCGCTTCGAGTTTCTCAGCGATGGTGACGTCGGAGTAGTGCTCCGTCATCGCCTGAGTGGCATGTCCGGTAATCGCTCGGGCCGCAATCTCACCTGCCGACTGACGGATGAGGTTGTTTGCCGTTCGACGCAGACATTGGTTCGTCACTCGCTTCGTCAGCCCTGCCTTCTTTGCACAACGCAGAAGCGGCCCACGGGTCACGGATGAATCCCGGTAGCCACCTGTCCTCGACGGGAAGATGAGCCCATCCTCCCGACGAAACCGCTGCTTCGCCAGCCAACGCCTGTGCTCGACGAGGACGCTCTCCATGACGTCGAACAACGGCACCGTGCGGTTGGTCTTCGTCTTCGTCGGAAAGACGTTTCCGTCGACCTGAGACCGCGTGACGTGGATGAGACGATTGTCGAAGTCGACGTCGTCCCACGTCAGCGCTGACAGTTCACCGAAACGCATCCCCGTCGTCGCCGCCAACCAAATCATGGCGCGGATGTCCGGGCTTTCGGTGTCCGTCGCTTTCAGCAGGGCCCACAGCTCATCACGTGTCAGGACGTCCCTGGCTCCAACCACGTTGCTCTTCACACGAAAGCGCATGTGGTCGGGCGCGGTGTTCTTGACGCCGATGAGCAGCTCACAATCGCGCAGCATCGTCGACAACAGCCTCCAGGCAGAAGCCAACGTTTCGCGTGCGTAGGGCTTGCCGTTGGCCTTCTTCAAGTCCGACAGACGCTCCATCCACGACGACAACTCGGGCTTGCCGATGTCGCCGATGTACAGATGCCCCAGCAGCGGGAGAATTAACGTCTCCACTCGGTTGATGTCGTTGTCGACGACATGCGGACGTTTCCGTCCGCTCTTCTCGATGTGAACGAACCAAATCTTGGCGTAGTCCACAAACGTCATGTCTTCGGCCAGCCGACCTCGACGCGACACAGGAACCACGCCGCCCGAATTGGCCGCATCCGCAATGGACGCCTCCAACTCCAGCTTCAGTTCGTGCTGCACGTCGAGCGCTTCTCGCAAAGACACGTCCGCCACTCTCCTTTCTTTTTCGAATCGCTTTCCCGTCCTCGGGCACTTGGCGAGCACCCGCACGTGAAAGCTGTTTTTGCCAACGCGACGCACACCGGGGTGTGCAGTTTTCTTTCCAGTTCTCTTCATCTGTTTGCTCCTTTCGTTGGGTCCATCCCAACGAAGAAGGGGCGCGTGACGACGAGAACCACGGGTCGTGGGTCCAACATACGTCGCCTGCGCCCCGAGGGCAGAGGATTTCTATTTGCTGCGGACTTCTTCGACAGCGGCACGCAACGAAACGGATGACGACGAGGGCTTGCGTCGTTGCCGTTTCAATCGGCCCGTTTCTCGACGAGAACGAGGATTCGGTGCATTCGTCGTTTCAATCGATTCGGTGTTGTCGTTCGCCGCAACCGGATGCGTTTCGGCTGGAGAGCGGATCTGCTCGTCGAGGTGGGCACGGGTGAAGAGCAGACGCGATCCGATGCGTCCCGTCGGTTTCAGATGGCCCCGATGGAGGGCCATGCGAAAGGCGGCGACGGACATGCCGAGATAGGCGGCGGCTTGGGCGGACGAGAGATAGAAAGGGGGCACGTGGACTCCGTTGAAAGGGCCCCGTTCGGGGGGCTTTCTTCCTTTCCGAATCTCACGGCTGGAAATTGTATGGATCCGACGGATTTCTCGTCGACGACGTCGTTTTTCGCGCGGGTGGTTTGGGCCCTTGGCCTCCAAGAGATGAAGCAAGAGGTCCCAGGGACGAAGCAGGACGTCCCAGGAAAGAAGGAGGAGGTCCCACGAACGAAGTAGAGCATCGGAACAATGTTCATGAAGAGCTGCTCGTTTGTTGTGTCAGGAAGAGGGCGACTAGGGGGGCTGGAGGAATGAACGTAAAGAGCTTTCTTAAAAGCATTTGGCGCAATTGGCGTCACCTATTGAAACAGAAGGTCGCTTGTGGTACACCTCGGAGGAACGACGAACGTCGGAGATCTACTCAAAAGATGCAGAGGTAAGGACCTGTCTTGAGCTACGTGTTTCAAGAAGCAGAATGCAAACACGACAAGCTGTCTTTTCATGAAATCGAACAGCAAAATGGGAAACAAATGAAAACGAAAAATCTACTATCTCTCTCTCTCATCATCATAGCAACCATATCTGCCTCAGGCCTGCACGCTGAAAAGCACACAAAAGAATCGTTTATTCCATCGCCATCCGCAGAGCAAGTCACGCTTAAAAACAAGCCACACCTTAAAATAGACATACAAAACTGCACATCTATTGACAATGTCTTGGTGCACACGAACGGCAAGAAGCAAAGCCCTGAAAAACGGAGACTGACGACGCACGGTCTAGTGGTGAATAACAACATATGCACCATCACAATACCAACAGCAAAGCTAAAGAAATTCGCAAAAATCACGCTAGCGATAGGAAGAGTTAAGCGCGACGTCTTCGTAAAGAAGGACAACGGAAACCACTACGTGCAAACCACCAAAAGTGATTATTACTGCAACAAAAAAAGAACATCCTGTGTTGACGGAGAAGAGATATACACACAAGAAGGCGTGTCCGAAACCGACGAAGACGATGAGGTTGAAGAATGAAAATCTCAGTACACATGCTCACTTTGGCCATACTGATTTCATCATCAGCAGCCTTTGCAACTAGTGGAACAATCTCTGGTCGCTACACAAGCACAGAAAGACGTGTTATCCCAGGAGATCGGGCTGCCGATGTTGCAGCGACAAGATGGAATCCTGGCACGAGGACCCGTGGCGACGCCACAGAGTGGCCTCTACAAAACGCACTAGTAAGAGTTCGGATAAACACAACCCTAAGAGATGGATCTAGCTCACACACCTATGAGTTTTTCACCAAGACAAACGACAATGGTGAGTACCTAATCAGCTGGGACATCAGCAATTTTAGAAACATAACTAGCGCCAACGCAACGCTGTTCTGGGAGAGGCCAGACATCGACAACTACAACACTTACACATCCAGGCCTAGCTACAAATTCAAAGTCACAAATGACGCTGGATTTGTATATGGCTACACAACCAGCGTAACCCCATCAGCGAACAACAACGTGGTCAGAAGCACGCACTTCACTCTATCCTCCAGGGACAGAATCATTGCCGCCTACTTCTCCGCAAACGAAGTTATGGAGCTTCTTCGGGAAATGGACAGCACCGACTCGATGTATGACGACATTGTGGGGGCAAACCTTAACCTAGTCAGTTTTATTGATGCACAAACCGCTGCAGTCCCTAACGACCACACTGTTCATCTTCTGCTAGACAGGCATGTTGATGATGCCGAAGTTGGTCCTCACGAGCTAGGACACCTTATTGCATGGCGACAACTAGACATCTTTCTCGCACCGTACAACTTTTTCGACTATGATGAATGCTTCGGTTCAGTCCCTGGACGATGGAACTGGGACCTCACAAGCCGTGAGTGTGAGAAAATAGCATTCTGGGAGGGATTCGCTACATTCATCGAGGCTGCCTGGCTATTTGAACGAACCGCAACCACTCCTGAAGTAGCCGACCTTAGGCTTGAAAACGTAAGTACAGGCCTTTGCTCAATTCCAAGAGGCAAAAACAGAGCGCTTTGCCAGGCCGCCATCATATGGGACTTTTATGACGATCCAAGAGACCCCATTACTGGCTCAAGATTTGATGTTTTTGGAAACCCACTCGATGATGATGACATCAAAACTAGAACGCTAGCGTCAATCAGCAGAACACTTGAGGACTACCCCAGGGGGTGTGCTCCGTTTATCGACAATAGGTGCAGCAACGAAAGGGGTTACTTTCAAAACGCATATGATTTTCGTGCAAACTTCGACCGGTGGAGCAACAGCGCAGACGTAGGAAGACTATCCAACATCATTATCCAGAACGGGAGCCAAGATGCCAGAAACTAGCAAGATCATAATTATAGCTTTCTCCACAATCTACGCATGTTCGTGCAATGTGGCAGCTGGCGACAAATGTCTTGTCTCCTCTGAAAACGCAGAAGACACGGAATGCGCCGACGTCGTTATCTCCAACAACACCATGACTGTGTCACAGACCAGCAGTGAACTGTACTCGACCACAGAGGTGAGTGTTGGTGACGACATAACAAGCGTGCTCTTTAACTCAAATGACCACGGCACGGACCTAGTCGTAAATGGAAACAGTGTCGAAGACCTTGCCGTAGCAAGCCCGGCCACCACCTCCATATCAGTCACCAGCAACAATCTGAAGACACTATCCTTTTCGGGAGGCGGAGAAGTTTCGTCACTGAAGACATATTCCGCCCGAATCAAACATCTTGAGATCTCATCCGAGAGCCTGGGATCAATACATATGTTTATCGACAACCAGGCAGAACAAACTGAACTGCTCTCATACCCAGACCCGTCGACCGTAAAAATAAATCTTGATGGTCAGATATACCCACCATCGGAGAACACATTAGCGCTTATCTCAAACATCACAGCCTGCACAAGGTGTTCCAGCTCAAGCGTTGGAATCACAGTTAAAAGGAGCGACGCTGCCTCTGAGGATGAGTGGCTGTCCGTCCTTTCAGATTTCCCAGGAACCAGAGCTTTTGTTGATGATGATGCTTGGTAGGTAGGCCATTGGCAGAATCATTCGGAGTAATGGAAACAAGGGGCTCTCTGGAGCCCCTTTTCCTTCTCGTCGTCAGCTCAGACGTTTGGCAACCTCCTGGCCAGGCTCCTTTGACCGAGGTTTTGATGATTCTGCCCTCATTGAGACCAGCTCAGCAGCAGTGTTGCGGACTTCACCTTATCCTGAGCACCTGAAGGACATCATGTCCGTACTCGCAGACCTTCAGGTGAAAGACCCAAGGCCCGAGCCCGACTTTCAGACCGGAGCCCAGGTGGGGATCCCCACCAAGTTCCCCACTTCTTCCCCACCAAGTGGGGAATTTCGACGTGATTTTGTGAAGCGACCCGTGGTTCGCCGTGACGGCAACCCCTTAACTTTGTTTCACTTTTCTCACATCATTCAGACGCTTACCCGAACCCGGCGCGGCCTGTCACGCCGGAGGCCGCGGGTTCGAGTCCCGTCCACTCCGCCACGAAAGCCCTGACTTCGGTCAGGGCTTTTGCTTTGGCGCGTGCGGCCCTCAGTCACAAGACGTCGACCAAGAGGCCAATCCATCCGTGCATGCAAATGTCGATGCTGCGCATCCATAGAAGCCATCTGGCAAGTCGTCTTCTCGTTGAAGGTCTGCCTTTGTCCAATAGGCGCAGTCTGTGATGGCGGCGTCGTCCGCCAGCTCCCCAGCGCAGGCGTTGTACATCTCGCGAAACGAAAGACATTGCTGCAGCTCGTCGTCGAAGTTCACTTCTTTGTGACCGACCTGGCCCATCGTCGACATCGAGGCAAGGCTTGTCGATGCACCTGAGTGGAGCCGAACTGTGCCCCCTTCCCCCTCGTCGACGGCGACCGCAACGCAGATGGTGTTGCCCTCTTGATGACACACCAAGTACCTGCCCGTCGGGACGACGGACTCTGTCGGCGGGAGGACGGCTGGAAGCGTGTCTGGCGAGAGGTCGTCGTCGACCAAGACACGGGCCATCTCGAGAGAAGTCATTTCGGCAGACGCATCGGGAGCTGTGAAGAGACGCAATGCGCTCCCTGCGCTCGTGCACCTTGGGTCTTGCACGCCGGCGACGTAGAGCCCCTCGACGGCTCGCCCGGATTCGTGGAGCACTTCAATGGATGGGCAAACCACGGGCAGACACCCCAGCAACTCTCCGCACAGCCCGACGGCACACAAGGCCGAAACAAGGCCTCTCACAGCCAGACACCGAGGTGGTCCAACACAACGCTCACCGCCACGGCCTCCCTGTCTCCGGTGTTGCACAGAACGGATTGAAGGATGGCATGTGAACGCTTCGACGTGGGCTTTTGTCTCTGCAACCCCACATCGACGAGCGCCTCATCGCTGTGACAGCCACTTCCAGCGATGCATCCCCACTGGCAGGCGGAACCACGGGTTGTCGTCGGTGCGGCCGTCGAGCGTGACCACTTTGCCGACGCCGGGGTCGGCCTGAATCCATCTCCCGTCACCGACGTAGGCGAGAATGTGTTTGCCGTTTTTCGTCACGGCCAAATCGCCTGGCTGCAGGTCGGTGTAGGGCATCTCGCGAATCGTCCCCGTGATGCCGAGCGGCTGGGTGTGGCCGCGATGCCCCTCGCCCATGGCCTTGGCGCTGGCGTCGAACCACCACTGCTCGACGTAGGCGCGAAAGGCTTGGCCATTGAAGTTGGCCACGCCGGACGCGAACAACGCGTCGCGAAGGGCACGTCGGGGGAGGCCTGAGCAGTCGATTCCACCCGGGCCTTCGCCGCCCCAAAGGTAGGTCGTGCCCTCGAAGGCGATCATCCGCTGCACGTAGTCGTGCCGCAGTTCGTCCGGGTCGACCTGCTGGCTGGGCAACACCAACGGAGTGCACAGCGCCGTCGGCAAGATCATTGCGACGGTCCTCCCCCTTTTGCGGGTCGCAAGCAGGGCGATGACGCTGGCCCACGCCACCGCGATGCACGCCAGCCAAGCTGCGTTGATCCATTTGCTGTGCACCGGCTGGAGCGCAAAGCCGACGACGCCACAGAGGGCACAGAGCAGCACCATCCACTGCAAGGGGCGCGAATTCAGAGTTGGGGGCATCGGCGCCTCGTCGACGGCTGAGGGTGAACAGGCACAACAACCCAGACCGACCAGGTTTTATTGCAGCCCCTGCCCTTTGTGTGGCACGCCGTCGACAGGAGGTGCGCATGCGCGTTTGCTTGGGTTTCGTCGCCGTCACCGTCTTGGTGGCACTTCATGGATGCACAGAGTGCGATTGGGGCGGTCCGGGATGTGGACGTCCTCAGCTCGTGGGCATGTGCGACACCGCGTTGGCGGTGGAGACGGACTACATCTTGGCGGGTGCCTACAACGACGACTCTGCGACGTACGCGACCGACCTCTTGCAAGCCTCTGTCGTCGACGGGACCGCCGAAGCCGAGCTCCAAGACGGGCGTTTGCACCTGCGGGCCGAGGGCGGCGACCAGGTGGTGATTGAGGCGCTGATCGACGGTTGGGAAGACGCGGCGACATGGACCTTCGACGTCGTCGACGTGGCCGACGTCGACCAAGACTGTGAACAAGCCCGACGCGTGTGGAACGAGGAGGAGCGCATGTCGCTCAGCCTGGTGGCCCAGCCCGACGAATGAGGCAGCAGCCACGGCTGGTCGATGAACGCCCGGTCGTCACTGGGCGTGTGGGCCTCGTGCCGGTTCGCACGGGTAGTCTTCTGGATGCACCTCGACGATGACGTCGAGGGCATCGCGGCACTGTGCCGCAGCCGCCTCCAAGGCCCCCTGAAACGTCGGGGTCATCCGGTAGTTGTTTTTCACCGGCGACATCCAGTCGAGGCTGAGCAGAAACGCTTCGTTCTTTTTGCCAAACACCGACAAAAACCAGGGGCCGTTCCACACCGGCCGGCGCCGCGTCATCTTGATGAGTTCACGCACCAACTCCAAGGTCGCTGCCGTCTTCGGCACGCGGGCCAATGTGGAGTCGGCCACCTGCACCCGAGACTCCCCCGCTTCTTGCGCTGCATCCAACAGCTCGTGAATGAACCCGAACACGGCGCGGACGTTGGCCGCCGACACGTCGCCAAACCACCTCGTCACGATGAGGGGAGACCGACTGGCATCGACGACGGCGACGGAGGACCCGTCGGTGAATGTCTTCTGCATGAGCGCCGCCCCTGTGGCGCCCCCACCGGGTCAACAACTTGCGCTGTTTTAGCACAGGGTCGGTGCCGCTGAAGCAGTTCTCACAAACGGTTTGGGAGACGCTTAGAAGGGGCTGGCCGCGTTGTTCCAGCCGCCTGAAAGCCCACCCCCGGTGTTGTATTTGCACTGCGTGGCGCCGCTGACCCCGGTGCGACAGCAGAACGGCCAGTTGACGCTGCCCACATGCTTGAAACACGACAAGGAGTAGGGCCCGTCGCTGCCGGCGGCAAAAGGGCTGTTGACGACGGACCAAGCCCCACCGGTGACCGAGTTGGTGACGCGACAGGCCACGTCGCCGTTGCGCACGTGGATGCGGCAGCAAAAGGGGTAGTGCTGGCCGGCGGACCCATCGGCACAGCTGAGTTGGTACTCGGTGCGCAACACACGGCCGGTGACGTTGAGGTTGCCGGCCGAATCCATCACCACACGGTCGCTGTTGCCTGCGCGCAGATGGATGGCGCCCGTCGACGACGTGTTGAGCAAGGTGTACGCGGCGTTGTCGCTCTGCAGCAACGCGTAGTCGGTGGTGGACACGGCGTCGCGGTGGGACACCCCAGCCCAGCCGGGGCCGTGCCCCACGTCGCCGATGCTCACATTGTTGCCGCGGATGTTTCCGCTCGCCTGCAGGGTGCCGCCGATGGTGGCGTTGGTGGTGACGTCGAGGGAGCCAGTGTCGGCCAAGCCGTCGACCACCAGGGTCGTCACATCAGCCGCCCCGTTCACGTCGAGCGCGCCGTCGACATAGAAGTCGCCGCCTTTGCCGCTGGTCGCTGCCGCCATCGCTGGCACCACACGTTGTCGCCCGCCCAACGAGCCCAGCGCCGAGGTGACCTGCAACCAGACCTCTCGCGACACAATGCAGCTTTCAGGCAGCGGCCCGAGGTTGACGGCGAAGGCACCGTCGGCCGGCACGACGTCGACGGCCTCGCTGTGGCACAGTGATCCGCCGGTGGGTGCGTCGTACACGCTGAAAGTGAGGCTCGTCGACGTGTTGACGGGCGTGCCGTTGAGCTCGAGATACCCCTGGTACGGCAGCACGATGCCGGCGTCTCCGCCCAAGTCGGCAAAGCTGTACAGAGACACAGAGAAGAGGGCGGCGATGGCCACCGAGAGCTGAAACAACTGTTGTCGATGCATGGGGCATCGTAGCGCGCGTCGTCGAAGGCACCAACGCACCGAACATCACGTCTCAAGACACGACCAGCATCGTGGGCCGTTGCTACTCGACGAGGGGCGTGCGCTGGCAGTCGTAGGTGACGGGGATGTCGTCGCCGTGGTGGATGACTTCGAAGTCGGTGACGTCGAGCGCCTGCAGATCCCGTGGCCCGAGCAAGTCTTCCCACTTGGCGGTGGTGTGGCGGTCGCTTTGCGCGGTGAGGGCAATGTTGCCGCCGTCGGCGTGAAACATGCCGTACCGCTGCAGCGCGCGCGCCACGACCCGGGCGCCTTCGGTGGGCAACGTGTCGATGGGGTAGTCGGCGCGCAGGCGAAAGTGCACGCCGTATTGAGGCGCATTGGGGCCGCCGGAGGTGTTGGTGCCGTGGGTCGCTGGCGGCACGTAGGTGCGTTCGCGGACGCGGTTGTTGGGCAAGATGAAGCGAATGGCGTGGTCGATGTGTCCGGCTGCGACCTCGTCTGCAGAGAACAACAGAGGGGCGATGGGAAAGCCAGCAGCGTCGGCCGACGTGCATTGTTCACCGCGTCCCCCGTCGGCAAAGGGCACGCTGGTGCTCCACACCGCAAGGCAGCCGCCGGTGAACACATCGGCGTCGGAGATGTTGGCGCGCCACATCTCATACAGCCGGTTCTCGTCGGGGGCATGCACGATGAGGTGGCAGTCGCCGTCGCTGTCGCACCGGTAGCCGTCTTCACCTTCGAGGTTGCCGTCGACGGGCACGGGCACCGGGGTGATGTCGCAGTCGGGCGAGTAGTGTTCGTTGGTGGGCGTGAACGTGCGAAGTGGCGTCGTCGACGTCGACGTCAGCACCTCGATGGAGAAGTCGATCTGAAAGATGTCGTTGTTGCCCCATCCGCCGTTGGCCTCAAGGTCGGCAATGATGGCGGCGGAGTCGGGGGAGACCGGCGTCTGGGAGATGTCGGTTGTCCAAAACGACCCCGGCGCAAAATACCGCGTCGACGTCGTCACCCCGCCGTCGGGTGCGCCGCCCGCATCGACCGGGGCAACTGCGCCAGCATCCGTGGGGGCGCCGGCGCCTGCGTCGGACGGCACGGAGCCCGCGTCGGCGGGGTCGCCTGCGTCTGTGTCGCGTCCGGCGTCGACGTCGACGTCGACCGCTGCGTCGATGGGGTCGCCCGCGTCGATGGGGTCGCCCGCGTCGAGCACGACGTCAGGAGTGGGGTCGGGCTCAACCCCAGCATCCGTTGGTGCTGGCGTGTCGACGCAGTTGGCAAAAAGCAACAGCGCAGACGCTGCCAACACCCCACGAACCAGATGAACACCACGCATGAATCCTCCTGACGCTGCTCCTTGACGACGCCATCGGATTTGGGCGGATCCGCCTCAGGACGACGCCGTTGACGACGTCATGCCTCCGTCTGTGGGCTTGGGCCCGACGCTCGTGCTACAGCTCGACCATGTCGGACGAACACGCGCGCGACCCCAGCGCGACCCCAGAGCGACTGGCGGCGTTTCGCCGCGGCGACCGTGTCGTGCTCGAAGACATGTTTCGCGCCTACGCTCCCTATGTCCATGCCCTGGTGCGCCGCGGGCTGCGCACGTCGCGGGGGTCGACGGTGTGGGCAGCGCATGACGTCGACGACATCGTGCAAGAAGTGTTCGTGCGCGTCTTTCAAACAAAGGCGCGCAATGCGTTTGATGCGCAGCAAACGTTTGCAGGCTTCGTGTCGGGCTTTGCGCGGCTGGTGACATTGGAGGCGGTGCGCCAACAGAACCGCACGCCCCTTCTCGACGACGACAGCTGGGCAAGCCAGCTGGAACAACAGTGGGCACCCCACCACCCCCTGCCCGACTCCCTCGTCGAGCGACGACGTCAACAAGCCCATCTGCAGGCGTATTTGCAGCAGCTCACTCCGGACGAACAACAGTTCGTGCTCCTGCGGCTCGAACAAGGCCTTCCGCAGCGGGACGTGGCCGAACGCATGCAAACCACCCGGCATCAAGTGCGGGTGCTGGAGGAGACTGTGCGTGAGGGGTTGCGTGCTTTTTGGGCCGAAGTCCAAGGGCTCGCCACCGACGACGACAGCGACGACCCACAGGGGTGATCCGCCCAAAACCCAGCCTCCCGACAAGGAAGAGCATGAACCAGCCGCCAGACCCTCCAGACGCCCTGTCAGACGACGCCCTCGATGCGTTGCTGACGACGCATGGCGGCCCCGCCGGGCCACAGCTGGATCGCCTGTGGGCCCACGTCGAAGACACGCTCGATCCCCCCGACGACACCGACGTTGTCGACGACGACCGCCCCGCTCGACGGTGGCCCGCGTGGACGGCACTGGGCACCGCGATGGCGGCGGCGTGTGCAGCTCTGCTCTTTGTGACGTCGTCACCGCGCGACGAGTTTGCCATCAAGGGAGGCGCGAGTGACGACGCGGCCGTCTTCGTACAGCTCAGCTGTGCCCCTTGTGTCGTCGACCAACCGATGTTTGTTCGCCTGCGGGTGCGGCAGCCGGGCGAGTACCGCGTGAAACTGCAGGACGCCCAAGGACAGCGTGAAGTCTGGCGGTCGACAGGCGCTCTTGCAGTCGGAGAGACCGCCGTCCCGCTCGCGTTTCGCTTCGACGCACAAGACGCCGCCACCGCTGCCGTCATCGTCGTCGACGCTCATGACGTCGTCGTCGCCCAACGCAAGGTGCCCCTGCCATGACGTCGCCTCTGCTCCGAGCACTCGCCTTCGCCGCGGTCGTCCTCCTGGCGTCGGGCGCAGCGTTGGCGCAGGCGTCCACCGAGCGCGTCGACGTGGCCCCTCAGCGCCTGCTGCATGTGCTCAGCATCGGCGTCAACGCCGGCACACAGGGCTTGCCGCCCTTGCGCTATGCCGACGACGACGCGGTGCGCATTGTCGAGTTGGTGTCATCAGAAAACGCATCGGCCGAAGTCGCCTTGCACGGCCTGCTCGACGACGACACCACACGGCAGCACCCGCAATGGGCCGAGCGGGTGCAAGCGCCATCGCTGGACGCCCTGCAGCGGTCGGCGCACCGCATTGCCGCCGCCATCGACCGTGCCCAACAGCAGGGGAGATCGTCGGAGGTGCTGGTGTGGTTGAGCGGCCATGGCACCTACGACGACGACGGCGTGGCGTATGTGCCCCTCGACGGTGAGCGCTTGACGGCTGCGAAGCTCAAGGCGCTCATCGAGCCGTTGACCCACGCCCACCGTGTCCACGTCGTCGTCGACACTTGCTTCGCGGCCGCCATGGTGCAGACGCGGGCCAGCGTCGCGTCGGCGTCGACGTCCCAAGTCAACGAGGCCTTCGACCTGGCCTCGCTGCGCCAGTTTGCCAACGTCGGCTTGCTGCTCGGCGCGTCGTCGACGACGGAGAGCCTGGAGTGGGAACGCGTGCAGGGTGGTGTGTTTTCGGCGTTGGTGCGTTCTGCGGTGCGCGGTGTGGCCGATGCGGATGCCGACGGCACCGTGACCTACAACGAACTCGGCGGATTCTTCGCCGCCGCCCGCGTCGGACTGCAACGCGAGGGCGCCGACCAAGCGTTTGTGGTGTTGCCCCCGCGCACGGCCCCATCGGCGTCGTTCGCACAGCGCGCCTGGCTGGCGGATGACGACGACAAGTTGATGTCGCTTCCGCTTCGCTTCGCCTCGGCTGAGCCGTTCTTGTTGTTCGACGCGCGCGGCGAGTTTGTCGCTGGCGGTCACCCGGAGCCCGACGCCAAACACGCCGTGTGGCTGGCGAAAGGCCGGTACTTTGCGTTGACCCCACAAGGAGAACAAACCGTCGTCGTCGACGACGACATCACCTGGCAGCCGACGCCGTCGTCGGGGGTGGCCGAACGTGGTCGACTGGATGAAGCACTGTCGCGCGGGTTGTTTCAGCAGCCGTTTGGCGCTCGCTTCTTGGCTGGGTTCAGTGCCCAACCGGTGCCCCGGCCGTCCGCTCCGACGGTGGCCAGGCCCTCGTCGTCGTCGAGCACCGCCTGGTTTGCGTGGGGCGCTGGACTGGCGGGCGCGTCGGTGGTGTCTGGCACCGTTGCCGTCGCCGGCGCCACGCTGTTCTTCGCCACCGACCGCCAGGTGCCCGCGTTTGCGGGGCTGGGCGTTGGCGCCGCGGCCGGGGTGGTGGCCGTGGCGGCAGCAGCCGGGGCCGTGGGAGCGCTGGCCGTGGGATGGACAGCTGAGTAGTCTGCCGCTGTGCCTCTGCCTCGCGCCCTCCGTTTGCATCTGCCGTTGTCGTCGTCATGGACGCCGTCTGCTCGGGCTTTGGCCCGCGTTGTCGTCTTCATGGCCGCGGTGAGCGTCGCCCTCAGTCCACTCGGCTGTGATGTGTTGGCCAGCAAGGTCGCCTGCGAAGGCGACTACGACTGCTTCTCGGGCGTGTGCGTCGATGGCGAATGCACGTCGCTGTTTGCGCCGTCGCCCGACGTCGATGGCGGCATCGATGACGACGGGTGCCTCGGCCCCGGCCGTCTGGGCCCCGCCAACGCGCCGTGGAACCAAGACGTTCGCGACTGGGCCGTCGACGTCGACTCCAGCCTGTACATCGACCACCTTGCAGCCCAACACGTCGCCCCCAGCCGCATGCAAATCGACTTCTCTCAGCCCGTGTTGCGCGCCGACGACGACGAACGCGCTCCGTTTGTGCCCACCGACAGCTGGTACGAGCCCGATTGCGACGGCGGCGGCGTCGCCCTCCCTGCCGGTGGCGCAGTGGAAGGGTCGACCAGCTACACCTGCCCCAACGAGGGCGACGACTGCCATCTCGTCGTCGTGCACGCGGCTGAGTGCGAACTCGTCGAAGTCTGGCGGGCCACCGTCGACGACGGTGTGCTGTACGGCGGATGCCAAGCACGGTGGGACCTCGACGACGACTACGCCGAAGGGCGTGGCCTGCAATGCACCAGCGCCGACGCCGCCGGCTTGCCCATCGCGCCGCTGTTGGCCCACCCCGACGACGTCGACCGCGGCGTTCTCCGCCACGCCTTGCGCATCACGTTGCCGCCCGCGCTGGTGCAAGAGGGGCGCTTTGTCGAACCCGCGATGCACACCACAGCCTCTGCCACGGGAGACGCCCTGACCCTGCCGCTTGGGGCCCGCCTGCGGCTCAAGGCCGACGTGGTCGTCGACGACGCCAGTCCAGCACGGCAAACGTTGGTGCAGGCGCTGCAACGCTACGGCGCCGTCGTCGCCGGCACTGGCACCATCACCTTCACCTTCGCCAGCGACCTCGGGGCACAGGCGTCGTGGGCGTCTCTCGACGTCGACCCCCACGTCTTGAAGGGGCTGCAATGGGGCGACTTTGAGGTCTTGGCGTTGGGTCCGCGCATCCCCTTCACCGGTGACTGCATCCGCACCAACTGACGGCCTCGTCGCGCAGATCCGCCCAAAGTCGACGCTCACGACAAGGGAAGACATGCGCTCTCTTCTGCCCTCCTTGGCCCTGCGTCGTCTCTTCCCGCTGCTGTGCTGGCCTCTGCTGTCTCTGCCACTCGGCTGCTCCGCGTGGATTCACGCCCAGAACGACGACGTCGTCGAGCCTTCCAGCACACCGGCCGTGGAGCCCGACGCCACCCCCGCACTCGACGGGGGCGACCCAGAAGGAGACGCGGGCGAGACCGACGCAGGCGTCGACGAAGACAGTGGCGTGGTGCTCGACAGTGGCGTGGTGCTCGACGGTGGCACCGTCTCCGATGCGGGCGCCGTCGACGACGACGCTGGCGTCGAGGTCGACACTTGCGCCAGCGCGCCCTGTTTTCCGGGTGTCGCTTGCACCGACGACGACGACGGCCGCGTCTGTGGTGCCTGCCCCGACGGTCTGCTCGGCGACGGTGCCATCTGCGTCGAGGGCACCCAAGGCGTCGACGAGGTGTACGCCAACGTTTGTGCCTCGTGCCACGGCGATTCTGGTGAAGGCGGCAGCGCCGCCGCCCTCAACGGCACGTACAGCCGCTCGGAGTTGTTCGGCCTCGTCGCTGCCATGCCCCCCGGCAGCAATGGCCCAGACTGCGGAGGCCCGACGCCGTGCACCGCTGGAATGGTCGATTACATCTTGTCGACGTTTGCCACCGAGCGTGAGGGCAACGACAACGGCGCCGGCAACACCTCCGGCTTTGCCGGGGCGACGCTGTTGTCGCCGGCACAGACGTTGCGAAAGGCGAGTTTGTTGTTCGCCCGTCGTCTGCCCACCGACGAAGAACGCAACGGTGTCGACGCGGCCAACGTGCGCAGTCGAATCCGAGCGCTGATGACCGAGCCGGCGTTCACCGACTTCTTGCTCGATGGCGCCAATGACTTGCTGCTGACGCGGCGTTTTGTCGACGGGGCATCCACGTCGCTGGCGCGGTCGATCATGCAGACCACGTTCGACGACTACCACTTCTTTCAGTTCAACCCGCCGCTCAACGCCCGCATTGTCGCCGCACAAGACTACGTGCGCGACCAGAACTACTCCGTCGAGTCGTATGCCTTCGCCAACAACGTCACCTACCAGACGAACCGGGCCTTCGCTGAAGAGCCGCTGCGTCTCATCGCCCACGTCGTCAACAATGAGCGGCCGTACACCGACATCTTCACAGCGCGCTACGTGATGGTGAACCCCTACCTCGACGACGCCTATCAAGGGCGGGTGACGTTTGTCGACGACGACGACCCCGAAGAATGGCGGGAGGGCAACATCTATGGCTACCAATTGCAGCGCATGTATCCGGGGGCTGGGCTGAGCGACTCCGTCGTCGACAACACCGACTACGGCGTGCGCCCGGTGTCGGGCTTGTTGACCTCGCCCGCGTTTCTGATGCGCTACCCCTCCACCGACACCAACCGCCACCGTGCCCGCTCCCGCACCGTCTACCAGTTGTTCTTGGGCGTCGACATCGAAGGGCTCCTCGAGCGCAGCCAAGACGACGCCCAAGCCGTCACCAACCCCCACACCTTGGGCACCAGCTGTCGAGGCTGCCACGAGCTGATGGACCCCATCGCCGGCACCTTTCAGAACTGGGGCCACCGCGGCCTGTTTTTGCCGACGGGCAACGTCAACTACGCCGACGGTGAAACCTACCGCCACGCGTTGCCTCCATCGTATGTGTTCACCGAAGCCGGCGGCTTCACCGACGAATACGAGTTCGGCGACCGGTGGTACCGTGACGACGAGGCCATCGACATTCTGCCCGGCTACCACGACGGCACAACGTTCACACCGATGCCCACCGTCGGCAACGAACCCTACAAAGACATCGACCGCACCACCGGATACGACGACGGCGTGCAGTGGTTGGGTGACCAGCTGGCGCAAGACCCACGCGTCGGATTGGGCACCGTGAAGTTCTGGGCCAAGGCGGTGTATGGCGCCTACCCCGAGCGTCCAACGCTCGCCGTCAGCGACGAGCTCGCCCGCCTCGCCGACGACTTTTGGACCCACAAGAACCTCAAAGACCTCCTCGTTGAGATGGCCATGTCGCCTCTGTTTCGCATGGTCGACGTCGACGAGGCGCAGCACCCCATGGGCACGTCCCACCTGTCGCATGCTGGCGTCGGCCGGGTGTCGACGCCCGAATTCTTCGCCCGCAAGGTGGAGCAATTGACGGGCAGCAACCAAGACGCGTCCATCTTGGGCACGTCGTATTTCTTCTATGGCGGCATCGACTCCGACGGCATCGTTGAACGTCCAGAGGCGTTCAACACACTCATCGCCGCCGCCTACGAGCGAACAGCGATGGCCATGAGTTGTGACGCTGTCGTCGACGATTTTGCCAAGGCTCCTGCTGACAGGTCGATGTTTCCCACGGTGGCCCTCACCGACATTCCCGGCGACAACGTCGTCACCGACGGCGTGTTGCGCGATGCCCTGGCCCGTCTGCACTTTCGCCTGTTGGGTGAAGAGGTCGACGCTGACGACGTCGACGCCTCTTTTGCACTCCTGCAGGACGCCTACGACGCCAGCGTGGCCGGCGCCTTTGCCCCGTCGCATTGCACCGTCTCTGACGTCGAAACCGCCTGGGTGGCGGTGACGTTGTTCTTCTTGGGCGACCCGCACTTTCTCTACGAGTGATTCATGCCTTCAACGACACGACCCTCTTCACGACGCCGTTTTCTCCGTTCGCTCGTCAGCGTGGGCCTCGGTGCTCCGGCGGCCATGGCATTGACGACGTCGCGCAAGGCCACCGCACAGTCGGCCTTCGCGGTCTATGACGGTCCGCTGTTTGTCACATTCGCCGCGGATGGTGCTTGGGACGTCGCCTCGTTCTGCGACCCCAAAGGCGCTGCCATCAACGCATGGATTGGCGACGCCGAATACCAAGAGGGCGCGACCTCAGAACGCGTCGCTGGCAACATTCCGTTCTCGACGTTCGGCAACAACAGTTTGCTGTTCGACAACCACCACCAGAACATGCTCGTCGTCAACGGCATCGACTCGCAAACGGCGGCCCACGCCGTGGGCATCCGCCACAATTGGTCGGGACGCATCGAACGCGGCATGCCCGTCATCGCCGCGCTCTACGCCGGCGTACACGGCCAAGGCTTGCCACTGCCGTACCTCACCAACGGCGGCTACCGCGAAACGGGAGGCGCGATTCCGTTTACCCTCATCGAGGCGCCGTCGACGCTGGCCGACCTCACCCAACCCAACCTGGCGTCAGATGGGGTCCCTCTGTTGCCCCCGACGATGGTCGACCTCGTGCGCCAACGTCGCCTCGCCCGTCGACAAGGCATGCTCGCACGCCCGGCACTCGCGCCCCGGCTGCGCAAAGCCGTTGAAGACCTGCTGCTCGCGGCCCAAGGCATCGACAACCTCAGCGGCCTCGCCGAGGCGTTGGCGTTGACCTTCCCCGACGAGGCCAGCTTCACCGACCACGCCCAAATCCGGGTGGCGTTGGCCTGCATGAAGGCTGGGCTCACCGCCTCGGCCGACCTGTTCTTTCCCGACTTCGACACCCACGGCGGCAACGACGCCGGCCAGCTCCGCAGGCTCACGGAGTTCAACGAAGGCGTGCACTTCTTCTGGCAACTCGCAGAGCAACTGGAGTTGACGTCGAGGATGCGCGTGGTGCTCAACTCCGACTTCGGCCGCACCCCCGTCTACAACGACTCCGCCGGCAAAGACCACTGGCCCATCGGCAGCATGATCTTCATGCAAACCAACCAGACCTGGACGAATCGCACCCTCGGCGCCACCCATCCCACGACACAAGATGCTTTTGGCCTTCGCCCCGACTTGTCGTCGTCAGAAGGCGATGGCGTCTTCTTGAAACCCCGCCACCTGCACCACGTCATGCGCAACTGGCTCGACCTTCCGGCCAACCACCCGCTCGTGCAGAAGTCTCCGCTGTTTCGTGCCGACGAGAACGACTTTCACGACTTCGCCGCCATGCTTGAACTCGACCCCCGCGCCAACGACGCGGTGTAGAGCACTTCTGCCCACAATCGTCGTCGTCAGTCGCCGAGTTCGTCGCGCAGGGCGTCGACATTGCGCGCCACCAGCACCAGGTTCTCCTCAAGGGTGCGGGAGGTGTCGACGTCGGTGCCCAACAGCGCAAAGGCGCTCATCTCGTCGTCCCACAACAGCAGCCCATCGAGTTGCGCCAAATAGGGAAAGCCCTCAGCGAGGTCTTCGTCGTCGGGGTCGTCAAACACGCCCAACACGCCGACCAGCACAAAGCGTTCGCTGGCCCAACCCGCCTCGTCAAACAACGCATCGTCGAGTTCGTCGAAGACGTCGGCGTAGGTGTCATACAAATCGACAAAACTCTCTTCGTCGATGGCGTCGACGTCGACGATGACCACCGGGTAACCCGCCTGACGTCCCCACGCTTCTTCATTGGCGTCGGGGGTGAGGTGAAGCAGCTTGGGGGCGTCTGCAATCCACGAGGAGATGGGCGAGGGCAACATGGGTCACTCCACAGGCGACGTGAGCGCGTTGGCGTCAGGCAAAGGTTCGCCCGAGGCGGCCCACAGACGCAAGACGATCACCGCTGTGGCCCCCGCAAAAGAATGTCTTGCGCGCTGGGTCGTCTGAGGCACTCAGGCCCAATCTCATGCGTGGCCTGCAATGGAGACACTGCCATGAACGAGATGAACGTCATGCTGAAGTGGGGGTCCATCGACCAGCTCCCTCACGTCGTGAACACACTGCGGCACCTCAACGCGAACCACGGCACCCCGCTGCCGCGGGTCACCTACCGCGGCAAGGTCAAACTGCACGGCACCAACGCCGGGGTGCGTCGCACCGACGACGGCGTTCGTGCGCAAAGCCGTTCGCAAGAGATCACCGATGGGCACATGGGATTTGCCACCTGGCTCGACGACAACACCGCGGTCTTCAATGACGTCGATGTCGGCACCACTGTCTATGGCGAGTGGTGCGGCCCCGGTGTGCAACGCGGCGTGGCGGTGACGCAAATCGACCGCAAAGTCTTCGCCGTGTTTGCCGCACGTCGTGGCGACGTCATCGTGACCTGCCCCCAGGCCCTGCGCGACATGTTGCGGCCGCACCCCGATGTCTTCGTGCTCGACTGGCACACCGAGTCGTTTGTGCTCGATTTCGCCAATGTCGACGACGACACCGTCCAGCACCTCAACACCCAAGTCGCCGACATCGAAGCCGAAGACCCGTTTGTCAAAGCGCAGTTCGGCATCTCCGGCGTCGGCGAAGGGCTGGTGCTCTACCCGCTCGCCGTCGAGGGCACCGGCTCGCACGACGTCGACCTCGACGTCGGCGTGCGTCATGTCGAGCAATGGCACCTGTTGGCCTTCAAAGCCAAAGGCGACAAGCACCGCACGGTGAAGAGCAAAAGGCGGTGCAAGTCGACCCTGAAGTTGCGGCCAGCGTCGAACGCTTCGTCGACCTTGTCGTAACCGAAGCCCGCCTCGCCCAGGCCGCAGAGGAGACAGACGCACTTGTCGACGGCATCGCCAACCCCAAACGGATGGGCGCCTTCTTGAAGTGGCTCGCCGACGACGTGCACAAGGAGACGCAAGCTGAGTTGCAGGCGTCTGGGCTGACGTCCAAGCAGGTCAACAAGGCGCTCTCACAACGGGCGCGCACGTGGCTTCTGGGCCGTCGTTGACGTCGTGAAAAGGAGAGCTGAGACGTGTTCTTGGCTCTCCCCACCATTCCCTTTTCAAACAGCCTGTTCTATGGCGTCGACGTCAGGAGAGCCGATGACGTCTGCCAAGTCTGTTTGCGGGGTGTCCCGCTTTTGGGGGTTGTGGCTTGCGTTGTCGGTGCTGTCGACGTCTGCTGTCGCCGCTCCGCCCTCGTCATCGGCTCCCGATGAACAGGTCGACGTCGCAGAAAAGGCCGACGCTGGCCAAGACGCTGACCAAGACGACGACGAGGACGGCGAGATTGACAACGACGCAGACGACGTCGCCGAGTGCAACGAACAAGACGAAGAGTGCAACGACGACGACGAGACGGACGAGGCCGATGTCCCCGACGCCACCGACCGTCGACTGCGACAGCTGAAAGCGCGGGCCAAGGCAGCGACGCCCAAGCCGGATGCCCTCGAGCGCAACCGTTGGACGGCAGCCTGGACGAGCGGAACCGTCGCCGGCTGCGCCACCCCCGTCGTCGCGGCCGCCATCGCCCTCACCACCGTCTCTTGCAGCGGCTTGCCCGTGCTCGCGTTTGGACGTCCATCTGGGACGCCTCTCGGCCCAACGGGCGTGGCGGTCCCCTCTGCCTATGTGGGTCTCGTCGGCGGACTCGCCACCTTTCTCGTCGTGCCTGGTGCAGCAGGTGTGGCCGCTCTCCTCCTCGGGCACGCCCCCGGCGCCCACGTCGACGTCTTTTTGCTCAAAGCGCTTCTCGGCGCTGGCGTCGTGGCCGCGGTGGGCACAGCCGCTTTTGCCACGGCCTTGATGGTGGCCAGCCTCGCCGGAGCGGCGCTCCTGACGGGCATGGTGGTCGCGTCGGTGCCCTTCGCCCTCGCGTTGGTCACCGCCCCTCTTCTGACGACGGCGTGGGCGGTGGCGTCGCTCCCGTTGTCGCCAGACGACGAAGGCGATGCGAGTGACACGCCCGTGCCTCAGATGCCCGTTCAGCTGCAGACGCGCTCCCTCCTGCCGCAGCTCCCCGCGCCCCAGCGCCGAGCGGCGATGCGCTTTTAGCGACGCCCACGACGACCGCAAAAGCAAAACCCCGCCGATGAGGCGGGGTCGCAGTCGACGACGTCGTCGCCCACACCCGCCTACAAGATGGGCAAGCCGCCCTTCTTCTTTTCAGGCTGGGCGATGCCGCTGATGGTGAGCTTGGGCCCACTGCTGGCTTGGGCTGCCTTCTTCGCAATGGCCGTGCCCACCTCTTGGGCGAGTTCGACGAAGGCTTTCGCCGACGCCGACGCGGGCGACGAGAACACGATGGGCTCACCGCCGTCGGCGGCCTGCATGACGCTCGGCTCAAGGGGAATCTCGCCCAAGAAGGGCACGCCAAGCTTTTCAGCCGCGCGCTTGGCGCCGCCGTGGGTGAAGATTTCGTGGCGCTTGTCGCAACCGTCGCAGATGAAGTAGCTCATGTTCTCGACGACACCGAGGCTGTCGATGCTGACTTTGTCGAACATGGCCTTGGCGCGCACCACGTCGGCGAGGGCGACGTCTTGTGGCGTCGACACCACCACGGCGCCGGCCACTCCGATTTGCTGCGAGATGGTCAGCTGGATGTCACCGGTGCCGGGAGGCATGTCGACGACGAGGTAGTCGAGTTCGCCCCACTTCACATCGCGAAACAACTGCATGCAGGCAGAGGCGATCATCGGCCCCCGCCACACCATCGGCGTGGAGGTGTCGACGAGGAAGCCCATGCTCATCAGCTTGATGCCGTTTTTCTCGAGGGGGATGATGATCGGCCGCTTGGGGTCGTCGCCCGGCATGGACCCCGGGCGTGCTCCATCGTCGATGCCAAACATCGTCGGCACCGACGGGCCGTAGACGTCGGCGTCGAGGAGGCCGACCGCACAACCCAAGCTCTTGAGCCCGGCCGCAAAGTTGGCCGCCACCGTCGACTTGCCCACGCCGCCTTTGCCGGAGGCGATGAGAATGACGTTCTTGATGCCGGGCAGCTCCATCTTCTGAAAGGCGTCTGACAGCGCGCTCTGCACGTTGGAGGTCGCTTCGATGTCGACCTCTTTGGCGTCGAGCACCTCGAGAACGTCGGCTTTGATGTCGGCTTCGAGTTGGTCGCGGTGCTTCAGCGCCAGCGTCGGCAGCTCCAGCGAGACCACGGCGTTCTTGCCTTCGAAGCGAACGCCTTTGACCCAGCCAAGGTCTTTCAAGTTCTTCTCGAAGAGCGGATCGGTGCGCTTCTCCAGCAATGCCTGGAGGGCTTCGAGTTGTTCTTCAGTGACGCTGTTTTTCTTGCCCAAACCGAACACCATGGCGGACTCCTGTCGACGACAAAACACAAAGAGATAGGCGTGGCATAGGGACCGCACCTCCTCCTGTCAACGTGTGCAAAAGACGACTTCGACCCTGCCCGGCGGTTGTTGCTTGCGCCGACGACGGCCCCGAGTAGGATGCGCCGCAGGCGTTGGGGTCAACGTCGACAGTGAGGGTTTCATGCGCGTGTCCATCAACGGTGAAGACCACATCCTCGACGACAAACCCGCCCATCTCGACGAGATGTTGACCACGCTGGGGCACGAGCTGTCTCGCGTGGCGGTCGAAAAGAACGGCGCTCTGGTGCCCAGAGCCACCCGCAAAGACGTCGGCGTCGACGAGGGCGATGCGTTTGAAGTCGTCTCTCTCGTCGGTGGCGGCTGACCCACTCTTTGGAGGAAGCATGTCCAACACGTTCAAACCCCTGGTCGTCGGTGGCCACACATTCAAGTCGCGTCTCATCGTCGGCACCGGCAAATACAAAGACCTCGACGACACCGAGGCCTGTTTGCGCGAGTCGGGCGCCGACATGGTCACCGTCGCCATCCGCCGCGTGCCGCCGGTCAAAGATGGCGAGCGCTCGCTGTGGGACGCCATCCCCGACGACATGTTGCTGCTGCCCAACACCGCCGGCTGCTACACCCTCGACGACTGCATCCGCACCGCCCACTTGGCCCGTGAGCTGCTGGGCGAAGAGAAGGGCAAGTTCATCAAGGTCGAAGTCATCGGCTGCGAAAAAACGCTGTTTCCCGACGTCGCCGAGACCATCAAGGCCACCGAACGCCTCAGCAAAGAAGGCTTCGTGTGCATGCCCTACATCACCGACGATCCCGTCTCTGCCTTGCGTCTTCTCGACGCTGGTGCGTCGGCCATCATGCCGTTGGCCGCCCCCATCGGCAGCGGACTCGGCATTCGCAACCCTCACAACCTCGCCATCGTCATGGAAATGGTGCGGCAGCATTCGCCCGACATCCCCGTCATCGTCGACGCGGGCGTGGGCACCGCGTCTGACGCCGCGCTCGCCATGGAGATGGGCGTCGACGGCATCTTGATGAACACCGCCATCGCCGGCGCCGACGACGCGCGCATGATGGCCAAGGCCATGCGCCTCGCCGTCGAGAGCGGTCGTCTGGCGTTTGAAGCCGGACGCATCCCCCGCAAACTCTACGCCACGGCGTCGTCGCCGATGGACGGCCTCCTTCCTTCCTTGCGTTGAATCTGATTTCTGCCTTTTCACGTTGATGGTGCCCACCGTCGACGACGGAGTCCTTTATGTCCTGGACCCTACCCCCTCTTGGCGCCCACCCCGCCTCTGACGCTGCCGGCACCAGCCCTGGCAGCTTTGCCCTCAAGCCCGACATCGGCGGCCCGCTGATGTTCTCGTCACCCGACACCCCGCACATGCCGCCGGTGTCGACGAAGACCGCGTGGGACTTCATGCCCGACGGCTGGGAGAAGACCGACGACGGATGGAAGGCCCCAGAAGGTTTCGTGCCGTCGACCCAGCTCGACCACGCCCGCCTTGGCGTCGTCACCGACGAGATGAAGCGCGTCGCCGAGCGTGAATCCCATTTGACGGCCGAGCAGGTGCGCGACGAAGTCGCCGCCGGGCGCCTCGTCATCCCCGCCAACAAGGTGCACCTGAAGCACAAGCTCGACCCCATGGCCATCGGCCGTGGCACCAAGACAAAGGTCAACGCCAACATGGGCGCCTCGCCGTTGTCGTCGGGCACCGACGAAGAAGTCGAGAAACTGCATTGGGCCGAGAAGTGGGGCGCCGACACCGTGATGGACCTGTCGACCGGCGGAGACCTCGACGCCACCCGCCAAGCCATCATTGAAAACGCAAGCGTGCCCATCGGCACCGTGCCCATCTACAGCATGATCATCGGCCGCAAGATCGAAGACCTCGACCTCGACGCCGTCCTGCAGACCCTGCGCCACCAAGCGGCCCAAGGCGTCGACTACTTCACCATCCACGCCGGCGTGCGCAAAGCCCACCTGCCGTTTGTGAAGAACCGTCTCATCGGCATCGTCAGCCGTGGCGGCAGCCTCCTCGCCAAGTGGATGCTGACGCACGACAAAGAAAACCTGATGTACACCCACTGGGAAGACATCTGCGACGTCATGCGCGAGTGGGACGTGACCTTCTCCATCGGCGACGGGCTGCGTCCGGGCGGTCTCGCCGACGCCACCGACCAAGCACAGCTGGCCGAGTTGGCGACGTTGGGCGAACTCACCGAACGCGCCTGGAAGAAGGGCGTGCAAGTCATGGTCGAAGGCCCCGGCCACGTGTCGTTCGACCAGATCGAATACAACATGAAGCTGCAACGGCAGCTGTGCCACGGTGCGCCGTTTTACGTATTGGGGCCGTTGGTCACCGACATGTTCCCCGGCTACGACCACATCACGTCGTGCATCGGCGCCACCGCCGCCGCCTACCACGGCGCCGCCATGCTCTGTTACGTGACGCCGAAAGAACACTTGGGTCTGCCCAAGCGTGACGACGTCAAACAAGGCTGCATCGCCTATAAGATCGCCGCGCACGCCGCCGACGTCGCCCTCGGCATCCCAGGCAGCCGCAACCGTGACGACGACATCACCCGCGCCCGCGCGGCGTTGAACTGGGAGAAGCAATACGAGTTGAGCTTCGACCCCGACACCGCGCGCGCCTACCACGACGAAGATCTCGACGTCGACACCGACTTCTGCGCCATGTGCGGCCACGACTGGTGCTCGGTGCGCATCTCCAAAGAGATTCAAGAATTCGCCTCTGGCAAAGACCCCGACTACCAACGCGGCAAGGCCAAAGTGTCGGCGGCGTTGACGGCAGAACAACAAGAGATTCTTGAGAAGCGCGGCGTGCTGCCCCCCGACGAGATTCACCGCTTGGCCAGCAAGACCCGCAAACAAACGGGCGCGGCCGAAGGCAAAGCCAGCTGTCACTCTGACGTCGCCGACGACGACACCGCTCGTCGCCACCAGGGAACAGAGCTGGTGCAGCTGAAAAAGGCGGACGACGGCTGGCTGCAAGAGGCAGAAGCCGTCGCCGATGCGGCAAAGGCAACGTCGACGACGTCATGATCGGCAGACGGAACATTCCGTTTCGCTTGCTGTTGGCGGCAGACGTCCCCACGTTTGCCGCCGCCTCGGTCGACCTCGTCGACCACCTCAAGCGGTTGCCACACGACGACCACGTTGGCGTGTGGTTGCGCCACAAAGCCGCCCCTGTCGACGAGCAGCGCCGGCTGTTGTCGTCGTGGACGGCGGCTGCACCTCAAGTTCGCTGGCTGGTGCACACCCACCCCGAGTTGCTCGACACCGTCGGCGACAACGGCGTCGGACTCCACCTCGATGGGCAAGCAGATGCAAGGCGCCGCCCCCGCATCGGCGACGACGTCTTTGTGACGACGTCACGCCACGCCGGCGACGCCCTCGACGACGATGCACTCGATGGTGTCGACGGTGTCCTCATGAGTCCGGTGTTTGCGCCAACGTCGAAGCCCGACGACACGCGCCCCGTTCTCGGTGTCGACGGGTTGGGCCAGCGGATTGTCGCATGCAGCAAGCCGGTGTTCGCACTTGGCGGCATCACCGTCGACAACATTGACGACGTTCTCCAAACCGGCGTCGCCGGCGTCGTCGTCTTGGGTGCATGGGTGCGCAACCCGAACGTCGTCGACGTCATGCTGCAGAAGCTAGAGGCGCGTCCCAAAGTGAGCGAAGCGAGCGTGGGACTAACGCAAGACGCCGATGCCAGCGTCGACGAGAACGTCTAGGTTGGCGTCGACAAACGACACCTGCGCCGGCCCCTGCGGCTGAAAGACGAGTTCTTCGGACGCGTACGGAATGCACGCCTGCAAGATGCCGTGCACCTCGACGAGTTCGTCGACTTCAAGCCGATTGCCTGGGCTGTCTTCGGCATACACCGAGAACGCCAAGGTCGGGCCGCCGTTCAGCGGATGCGGCTCTTGTCGTCGAAAGACGCTGCCCCCCCACAAAAAGCGTGTGCTCTTCTTCAAGACGCCGTCGACGTACTCTTGGTAGGTCATGTCCGACAGCTCGTCGAAGCCGTGCAAGAATTCGATGTGCCACGGCGTCACCGTCATGTTCTGAAAGTAGCAATCGTCGACGAGGGGCGCTTCGCGCGCGACGTCGAGCACCGGAGCCAAGTACTTCACCTGACCCGTGTCTCCGGCCAACGCTTGATACGTGTCTTCGCTGTCGAGCTCGATGACAAACCGCGCTGCCGGCCCCGCATCGACATCGGTGCCGCCGTCTGGCGCACCACCGTCCACAACGCCGGCGTCGTCGTTCCCGGCATCGACCCACCCACCGTCGGCAACGCCTGCGTCGTTGACGCCACCATCCGCAGGCGGCGGCGCCGGACACGCAGCCAAGGCCAAAGGCAACAACAGAAGTCCAAACATGCGCATCAGTTCTCATCCCCCGGGCAGCGCTCGTAAGTGTCGACAAGGTCTTCAACGTCGCCGTTGTCGTCGACGGCTTTGCAGATGGCGGGCAACGTTCGGTCGGTTTGGCAGCCATCCTCGACGAGGGCGTCGCCGTCGTACACCTGCACGCAGTTCGGCGGCTGGCAAGCCCTGAACCCAAAGCCAAACGACGCGTGGTACAGCCGGTAGGTCAGCGCTCCCACGTCGACGGTGATGAAGTCGTTGTGGTGGTTGCCGCCCCAATCGTAGTCGGCGTCGATGGCCTCCACGACGTCACCGTCGTTCAGCCATGCCTGCGTCTCGAAGCGGTAGCCCTCAAAGTCGAGGTAGGCGGTCGGCGTGCCTTGCGTGTAGAGAACCACGTCGTCATCGCCGGCCGCAAACTGGCACACGTAGTCGGTGTCCCACGCGGTCGTCGTGTCGTCGGCGCAAAAGAAGTCGCCTTCGCACGGCACCTCCCGCTGCTGCGGAATGCGATAGACGAATCCGTGGGGCCCCACGACGCCGCCATCCTCGTCGACACCGCCGTCCATGCCGCCATCGTTGACCACGCCACCGTCATCAGGCCCTGCGTCGGGTGCGGGGGTGGGCGTCGGGCACGCCGACAGCAGCCCAGCCAACACCCACAAAACACAACCGCGACCCATGCTCACTCCCACTCGCGAAAGGAGCCGTCGGCGCCCATGACGCGAATGACGCCTTCTTGATACCCCGCCTCCACCCAGATGAGCTGGATGTCGGCCGCCGCCAGCTCGTCGAGCTGGGCTTGGCTGACGTTGGCGTCGAGCTGCGGCTCAAACAAGAAGTCTTCTGTGAAGTTGTGGTGGCCCGGCCGGAAGGTGCGCGAGGCATGCGACTGCAGCACCATCGGTGTCGTCGTCAACCCGGTGATGGTGATGTCTTCCCACATGTGCAGCGGCGCGGTGTACCCCGCGGTGGGCCCTGTTGGGTTTGGCGGGTACCACATGTGAATGTTCACGGTGACGCCAGTGTCGGTGATGTCGAAGTTGCGCTCAATGGCCCCCACCGCAGGCTCGGTGACGTCGTCACACACCTGCAGACGAACGGTGTCGCTGTCGACGGTGTCGCCGTTGAACCCACCCATGCCCGGCTTCGGTGTGGCGTACACGTGGGTGGCGTACACGATGCCGTCGGCCAACGTCTGCACCGGACTGCGGTCGTCGCGCATCGTCGTCGGCAGCGCGAACTCCAAGCGGAGTTCGTCGCCGCGCCACGTCAGGTGCTGCGTGAAGTGGTCGTAGGTCATGCTGATGCTGTTGCCGGGCCAAGTGGCCACGTCGCCATCGTCGACGACGGTGGCGATGGCGTCGTCGATGAGCTGGGTCGTGGTGATCGACGCCGTCTGCAAGAACGTCTCGGTGAAAGTGTCGGGCGTGTACACCACGTCGTCATGGGTCAACTGCAGACGCATCTTCAACCGGTGGTTGGCCAGCGCGTTGCCGTATTCGCCCTGAAACAGGCACAGCTCCACACCGGCGTCGACGAGGCGCACATCGTTGTCACCGGTCGAGCCGGGCGGTGGCAGCTGCCGCACCTGCTTCACCACGAGGCCGGCGTCGCGCATCTTCTTGTATTCGAAGTCGAGCACGAAGGGCGTGCCTGTCTGGGTGACGCTCTCAAAGTGGTCGGCCACCGTCGTCAACAGCAGCGCCAGCTCTTCGTATTCGCCCTCGTCGAGAACGGTGGCGCCGAGCGGCAACAGCGACGACCCTTGCCGTTGTTCGGGGTAGGCCATGCCGCCAGAGCCCACGTACACGTCGACCACTTCGGGAATCGCCGACGAGTCGGGGTTGGTGACGCTCACCGCGCCGTCTTGGGTGACGAGCACCATGTTCGTCGAGAACGAGCCAACGGTGACGGTGGCGACGCCGTTGGCGAGTTCATCTTCGTCGGGGAAACTGTGGTGCGCCAAGATCGCCATGCCCACCTCGCTCTCGTCGACGCCACGACGCAGACGTTCGAGAAAGGCATTGTCATTGTAGAAGCTGGCGTACACCCGAGAGATGGCGCGAAACACGCCGCGTTCGTCGGCTTTGGCTGCATTGCAGATGCTGGGACCCACGTCGTCGTCGTCGGTGTCGTCAGCGATGCAACCGCTTTTGGAGTCGTAGAGGCCGGCCCCCACAAAGCTCACGCCGTCTTCGACGTTGGTCGACGAGCGAAAGCGCACCCGGCGGTTGGCGTCGAAGCGGTCGAGGGCGGCGAGCACGTCGGGCTGCAACTCGGCTGGAATGCGGGCGTCTTTGATCCAGCCGCGCACTTCGTCGAGGTCGATGTGCAACTGCTCCATGTTCGGCGGGTAGGTGTGCGCGCTGAGTTTGGCGGTGATGGCCTCGCCCAGCGTCGTCGTCGCATGCGGCTGCGCCATGAACGCGTCGTACAGGTCGAAGGAGAACCCGACAGCGTCGGGGCTGTTGTCGGGGATGGCGTCGCGCAACAAACCGAACATGCTCGCCTTGCCCCCGAAGTGCTCAACGTCGTCGGGGCCGAGGTCGGCGGTGTCGTCGGTGATGGCGCCCAACGTCGCCTTGGGCACGTAGTCGACGGCCGGCGGCGTCTTCTCGCCGAGGAGTCCGTCCACCAAGGTGCCGTCGACGTCGGTGAGGTCCACCAGCGTCATCGAGCACGCCGTCTCAAATGTGCCGCCGACGTCAAGGGCGACAACGTTGCCCAAGTTGGCGTTGACGGCGGCGATGGCGTCGTCGGTGCGCGCGTACACAAACGGCGTGCCGTACTGCTGCGCCAACAACGCCACATGGGAGTTCGGCGTCGACGGCGCGAGCGAGATGACGCCGGCGACGTAAGGAATTTCAGCCGGCACCTCGTCGGTGACGAGGATGTCGGTGGGCAGCAATTCGCCCGATACGTAGGCGTCGTCGATGCGGCTGGCCTCCACCTGTTGCAGCCGCCCCACGGCCCACCCCGACACGTAGCAGCCGTCGCCGTCGGCCCAGCGGTCGGCCGAGCTGATGTCGATGCCTTGTTCGCCGAAGTACGTGGCGTAGTTCTCGACGACGCACTGTTGCTCGAAGGTGGGGAAGTAGAAGAAGTCGGCGCCTTCGACGTCGTCGAGACTGGATTGCACCAGCTGCAGCAGCTGTGCGGTTTGCTCCGGATGCAGGGGGTCATGGCGCACCAGCTGGATGCCGATTTCGTTCGCGGCCAATCCGGCCCCTTGTTGTTGCGGCATGACGACGGCGCCGAGGATCAGCTGCTGCCCGTCTTCATGCAGAGTGACGTCGTCAAACTCTGCGGGCGTCATGCCGTCGAAATCCGGCAGGTGGGCCTCGGCGAACTCGTAGTGAAACGCGTAGCGGTTGCTGTCTTGAAAGATGACAAACGTCGGATCCGACGCGAGCACCGCGAACTTGATCCACTTCAGCGCCGGCGCCACGCCGTAGGGGGTGGCGGCAAAGAAGGCGTCGTCGCGGCCCACCCGACGCTTCCAGGCGTCGTCTTCGGTGAGATCTGAGGGCATCAGTGGTGGATTTTCGAAGGGGAATGCGAACTCGTTGCAGCGGTCGCCCCCGCCGCCGCCATCCACGGGCTCGATGCCGCCGTCGTTTTCGCCGCCATCGACCACGCCCCCATCCGGGTTGGCGCCGCCATCTGCAACACCCGAATCCTCGACGACACCGCCGTCGTTGGGCGGGTCGACCGGAGGGCATCCGGTCAACAGCGCCAAAGACGCAAACGCAACACCAGCAGACAAAACCACAGAACGCATGAGGCCTCCTCACGACGAGAACGTCGGTCAACGCCCTCATGTGAAGCAAGGGTCAGACCAACTTCTGCAGTGTGCACCAAAGTGCGTGCTGGTGCCGTCGCCTACAGCGGGCGGACGACCTGTTCGAGGGCTCCCCGTGGGCCCTGCCGCAACAACGACGCCACCCCCAACGCGCCCAGCGCCACCAACGACGCCACCTGCAAGACGCTGCCGTCCGCATGGGCATGGCTGTGCTCGACGAGCTTGGCGCCGACGTCGAAGGCGTCCACCGCCCACCCCAAGGCCACGGCTGTCGACGTCACCAGGGCGCCGAAGGCGATGGCCACACCGCGCCCATGCAGCTTCGACAGCACGCCAAAGGTGGTGATGTTCGTGGCCGGCCCCGCCAACAAGAACGCCAACGCCGCGCCTGGGCTCACCCCTTGGGCGATGGCCACGGCGGCGATGGGCGTCGCCCCCGACGCGCACACGTACATGGGGATGCCCACCAGCGCCAACAACGGCACCTGCGCCATCGTCGGCAGCTGCTGCAAAACGGCGTTCTCGAGGAGGGGTTCACACAACGTCGCCAGGAGCAGTCCCGCCAGCACCCACGGCATGGTGTGGTCGTACAGCTCGACGAGGCCGAACCGAGCGCCTTCTTTCAATCGTTGCGACCACGTCAGCTGACGCTGGGCCCCGTCGTCAACGTCGTCGACGTCGAGCGGCGCCACAAACCGCCCCACCACCGAGGCGACGCCCACAGCGACGACAAAGGCGGCCGCCAGCCGGGCCAATGACAGCTCCATGCCCAACAACGGCACCGAGATGAGCAAGGCGTCGATCGACAGCTCCGGCGTCGCCACCAAGAACCCCAACGCCGCGGCCGCCGGCACCCCACGTCGAATGAGCGCTTCATACAGCGGAAGCACGCCGCACGAACAGATGGGCAACGGCAAACCGAACGCGACGCCACGCAGCGCCTGTGACGTCGACGTTCGTGCCTTCAGCCAACGGGTGTGCGACGACGACATGCCCGCGCCCATCACGCCAGCCAAGACGTAGGCGAGCAACAGGGCCGGCGCCGTTTCGAGCGCCAGGTGAAAGAACGTCTCCATCAGACTGTGGCTGTCTGCCTCGTGGCCGTGCCCCCCTGACGACGACAACGACACCCACAACACCACGCCGCCCAACAACGCGCCCGCCGTGGGCCACAGGTTCGACTTGTCGAAGCTGTGGTGGTGCCCGTGCGCGTCGTGTCCATGGTCGTGCCCACACCCGTCTCCGCAGATGGTGCTGCAAGACGCGGTGTCGAGGTGCAGCTGGTCGGCGGCGTGGTCTTCGAGGTGATGGTGCTCGTCGTGGTCGTGGTCGTGATGATGGTCGGGGTCGTGATGATGGTCGTGTTGGTGGTGGTCGTCGTCGTGTTGGTGATGGTCGTCGTGGGCGCCATGGTGATGGTGCACATGGCTGCAGCAGTCATCGTGTTTGGCCGGCTCGGCGGCTTCGTCCTCGCCCTGCACGCGGTGGGCCGCGATGACGTGCAGCAGGGCGCCCGCGACGAGGGCCTGCAACCAGAACAGCTTCTCCTCGGTGAGGTGGGCGTCGAGGGTGTCGCCCATCATCGAGCCCCACACCGTCGCGCTCAACAGCGCCAAGATGCCGAGCCACGCCCACCGTCGACTGTGCCGCTTGCACAGCATCGAAAACAACAACAACGCCACCGGCAGGCGGTGGGCCGCGACGGCGATGCCCATGCCGTGGCTGTGGCCGTCGCCCATGACCTGGGCGCCCAACGCCGCCGACTCCAGCGCGACGTGGGGGATCAACCCCACCACCAACGCCACCGACGTCAGACGCTGCGCCATCCCCGTCGACGACACCTTCGAGTTGAACTTGTCGACGAGGTAGGGCAGCGCTGCCCCCACAGCCGCCCACACGCCCGCCCAAATGCCGCCGTGGTGCATGGCCTCCGGAAGCAAATGCAACAGCGCCAGTCCGCCCGTCGCCACCAAGGCAAATCCGTCGAGGGCGTCGATGAATCCGTGGGCCGTCTCGCCTTTGGCGCGCAACGTGAGGAGCACAGGGCCCACCACCAAGCTTCCCAGAGACAACACCAACAACCACGTCTGCACAGACCACTCCTGTCCGCCTCGACGACGACGCCGAGGACTCTCAGCGTTGTGCCCATTGCACAGCCATCTGACAAGACGGTGCTCCCCCGTGCGCCAACGCCGTGCTACAGCTGCGCCGGGGGCGAGCGCTCCTGTGAAAGGAGCACCTCATGTATCAAATCGCCGACTGGCTCGAAGGGGGCCTGCGCGTCCTCAGCTACGCCGCCCTCGTCTTCGCCGGCATGTCGCTCATGACCTACGGCAAAGCCGACCCCAGCCGGGCAGGCGCCAAAACCGTTGGCCTGGGCCTCATGGCCATGGCGGGGTTGGGGCTGCTGGGCACGCTGTTCGGACTGGTGTTGCACTTCGGCGCCGGCGTCTTCGGCTTTGACGTCGTCAACATTCTGGTGTCGGTGCGGCAGCTGTTCTCGGGGCTCATCGACCTCGTGCTCGCCGGCACCCTCGCCTTCGGCGCCAGCAAACTCAACAGCAAACCCACGCCTCCGGCGGCGTAGCCCTCGACAATTCCGCCGCAGCAAGGGTAAGACTCGCCCAGCCCAAGCCACCGCTTGGCTGGGCGCAGTCATGTGAGGCGACAGAATGGACGCGCGGGAATTCAACAAAGCCTACAAAGAGCTCCTCGAAGACTACCGCGACGCCGGTGACAACCCGCAGAGCTTCAAGCTCAAAGACTGCCGCAACTGTGGCAGCTGCATGTTCTGCACCGGCTGCGACTTCTGCTACCGCTGCAACTACTGCGAAGGCTGCGAGGGCTGCTCCGAATGCACCCACTGCAAGCAGTGCACCCGGTGTCACACCAGCGCCTACTGCGACAACTGCGACAACTGCATCAACTCCAAGTACCTCGAGCGTTGTGAAAGCTGCTCCGACTGCACGTATTGCTTCGGATGCGTGGGCCTCAGCCGCAAAGACTTCCACATCCTCAACGAGCCTTACAGCCGCAACGAGTACTTCAAGCTCGTCGAGAAGCTGCGCAAGCAGCTACGCTAGTCTGGAGCGCGACGCGCAAGCGCGTCCTGCAGGCTCCAGCCTGAAACGACCATTTGCAGTGGTGTACGTCCCATTCAACTGCTGAACGGCGTTCTACTGCAAATGGTCGACGATGCCTGTTGCTCAGCGTCACCGACGTCGTCGACTCGGCAGTCGGCCATCGCAGGCCACCACGTCGACGACGATGCCCACCAGCCATCCACGCCCACATCTCGGCAATCAGCCATCGGCCATCGGCCGTCGCAACCCACCATGTCGACGACGACGCCCACCAGCCATCAACACAATCCGCTGACCAACAGCATCAACAACGAGAACCGATGGACGTTCGCCGACGGCCGACCACCAAAGACGACGTCGCCACCAGCTTCTCAACGCCCACATCTCGGCCATCGGCCTCGACACCGAGGGTTCGGTTCTGACAACCGAACTCGACGACGAAGGCTGCGCAAAGGGCCAATTCAAAGCATGTCGTCGAACACTTGGATCTTGCGCCAACCTTTCGTACCTTCAGCTCCACCATTTGGTGGCGATGCAGGCATCATCCCCTGCGCCACGGGCGACACGCTCGCCCACCGAGGAGCACCCCGTCATGCCCAGCTTGAGCGGCGACCTTGAACTGATGCCCCTGTCTGATGTGGCGGTGTGGCTCGGCAACCGCAAGCTGTCGGCGACGGTGCAGGTGAAACGCCGCCAGACCACCAACGAGCTCGTGGTGCGCGATGGCAAGGTGCTCTACACGGCCTCCTCCGACCCTCGTGAATATCTCGGCCAGCACCTCATCAACTTTGGCTACATCACCGAAGACCAGCTGCAGAAGGGCTTTCAGACGCAAAAAGAGACCAAGGTGCCGCTGGGGCGCGTGTTGGTCATGGTCGAAGCCGTCACCAAAGAACAGCTGGCCCGGGTGTTGGTGTTCAAGGCCCGCGAGTCCATCCTCGAGGCCATGTGCTGGTCAGAAGGCACCTTCACGGTGTCGACGTCGCGGGCGTCGGATGAAGAACTCGACTTTGACATCCCCATCGACTTGCTCGAGGTGCACTCCGAGGGCGAAGCCCGTCGACGCATGTGGCAAGAAATCCGCCGGGTGTTCCCCTCCGACGCCACCCGCTGTGATGTCCTCGACACCCCATCCGACCTCAGTGCCTTCGACCAGCGTTTGTTGAAGCTTCTGGGGCAAGGCAAGTCCATCGGCGAGACCAGTCTCGAGCTGCGCTCCATGGACTTCCAGACCTACGCCCGCCTCTACGACCTGCACAACCGCAAGGTCATCATGCCCCTCACCGAAGAGGTGCCCGCAGGCGACGTTGCCGTCGACGACCTCGACATCGTATCCAGCGACAACATCCTCAGCGAAGGCACCTCACAGGTCACCGGTTCCATCAAAGCCGTCGCCCCCGCCGAAGCACCAGGCGTCACCGTCCCCGCCGAGGCGCAAAACCCTGGAGACGCCTTGCGCGTCGCCCTCGCCGGACGCAACTGGAAAGAGGCCCTCCTCCTCGCCGACCGCATCATCGAGATGGACCCCTCCGACGTCGAAGCCATCGCTGCCCGCCGCGTGGCCGAAGCGCAAGTGAAGAAAATCCAGCAGCAAGAAAACGCCTCCGGCGCGGTGCGCGAAGAGCAGGTGCCAAAGCTGGCGGTGCCCCGTGCCCAACTCGCGGTCGGCCACCTCACCTCCAAAGAGCGCTACGTGCTCAGCCGCATCGACGGCAACCGCACCCTGGCCGAAATCGCCCAGGTCAGCCCCATCCAAAAAGAAGAGCTCCTGCGCATCGTCGAAGCCTTCGTGCAGCGCAAGACCATCCAGCTCACCTGAGTCTGGTCGGATCTCCACCGCGCTCCCCCTCGATTTCGCCATGCTTTCCGCCGGGTTCGCCCGTGGATGAAACGTTTTATGCAACGGTAACCGCCTGAAATCGAAGGCATTTTTCAGCACTCGGCGAAACCCCGGGTGCCACTGCGAATCCCAAGGTGTGTCCCCCTCTGAGGAGCAGCCATGACCACCCCCCCCACCGTCCGCGCGTTTTTTCAGCCTTCGACCTGGACCCTCACCTACGTGGTCTACGACGCGTCCACCGGCGACGCGCTGTTGGTCGACCCCGCCCTCGACTACGAACCACGGGCCTCGGTGTTGTCGTTTGAGGCCCTCGATGAGGTGCTCGACTTCGTCGGCGAACAGAAGCTCAACCTCCACGCCGTCGTCGACACCCACGTGCATGCCGACCACCTCACCGCCATGCACGAGGTGAAAAAGCGTCTGCAGATTCCCTCTCTCATCTCCGAGCGTGTCATCGGCGTGCAAGAGGTCTTCGGCGACCTCTTCAAGTTCGCCCCCGACCGCATGGCCCGCGATGGCAGCCAGTTCGACCAACTCATTCGCGACAAACAACCCATGCAGTTCGGCAGCCTCGCGCTCACGGCCTTGCCGACGCCCGGGCACACCCCCGCCTGCCAAAGCTTGATGATCGGCGACGCCGTGTTCACGGGCGACACGTTGTTCATGCCCGACTCCGGCACCGGCCGGTGCGACTTCCCCAAGGGCTCGGCCGCCGACCTCTACGACGGCATTCAAAACGAGCTCTACACCCTCGACGACGCCACCCGCGTCTTCGTCGGGCACGACTACCAACCCCACGGCCGCGAGCTGCAATACGAGACCACCATCGGCGCGCAAAAGCAGAACAACACCATGTTGCCCGCCGACATCTCCAAAGACGACTTCGTGCAAAAACGCGAAGCGCGCGACGCCACCCTCGCCGCCCCCAACCTTCTGTTTCAGTCGGTGCAATACAACGTCAACGCCGGCGTCTTGCCCGACCCGGGCGGCTTTTTGCGCATCCCGCTGCGCATCAAAGACGGCGAGTGACGTCGCCGCGTCGACGCCCGCTGCACGCCCAGTTGCACGACGTCTCCACCCTGCTCACCGAGCATCATGGGCTGTGGTCGCCACGTCCCTTCCGCGAGGAGGTGACGTGGCCTCTGCAATTCCCCGCCTGGGCCGAGTGGATGTTGGCCCTCGACGACAACGCGCTCGACGTCGCTGAATCCGACCTGCGCCTTGCCCCAACTGTGCCGGTCGATTTGCGCGCCTTGCAGACGGCCGTCGACGACGCTTGCGTCTTGCCGTCGCTGGCCGCGCAGTTTTCGTTGCCCCTGCCGGCGCAAAAACGCCGGGTGCGCGGACGCAAATGGCAGCAAATCCGCCACTTCCTCACCGCTTTGCACCCCGACCTGCAGGTGAAAACGCCCCTCTCCGTCCTCGACTGGTGTGCGGGCAAGGCCCACCTCTCGCGCGCCTTGCGCGATGCCCGTCAGGAGGCCTTTGACGCCGCCACCGACATCCTCGCCGTCGACGTCGACGATGTGCTCCTCGACGATGCCGCCGAGGCGGGTGCCCAGACCTGCTGCTGCGATGTGTTGCGCGGGGTGCCCGAGGCCGTCGCCGCCGGCCGGCACATGCTCGCGTTGCATGCTTGTGGTGCACTCAGCGACGTGGCCATCCACACCGCCATCGAAGAAGGCGCCGACAGCCTCCACGTCGTCGGATGCTGCTATTACAAGCATCACCTCACCTACGTGCCCCGCTCCGACGCGGCGGATGCCTACGGCGTCGACTTCACCTCCGGCGACCTCCACCTGCCCGTCACCGATGAGACCGTGGCCTCCCCCGCCGACAAGGCCCACCGCCGTCGGGCCATGGAATACCGCGCCGGCCTCGACGCCTTGTTGCGCACCCACCTCGACAAAGAGGGCTACACGTCGACACCGGCGATGCCCAAGACGGTGTTTCAAGACGGGTTCGCGCGCTTCGTGCGACACATGAACGAACGCTGTGGCTTTCAGTTGCCGGCCACCGCATTCGGTGAAGGCGCCCTCGACGCCGCTTTGCAGGACGGCTGCCACCACGTGGCCCGCGCCCGACGTCTCGGTGTGGTGCGTGGCGTGTTCCGCCGGTTGGTGGAGGTGTTCATCGCGTTGGATCGCGCCCTGCTTCTCGAAGAGGCGGGATTCAACGTCGACATCGGCGTGTTCTGCAGTCGAGACATCACCCCGCGCAACATTCTGCTTCGCGCCCACCGCTGACGACGTCGGCGTGGTCGCCCAATTCACTTTGTGAATCAAACACTTGAAGATTCGCCATGCACAGGCAGACGAATGCGTGGATCCCCGCCTTTCTCCTGCCGAACCGTCTTGTCACCTCAGATTCATGACCTTATGTGGGTGCAGCGCTGCCCCCTTTGCCGACCTCACCGTCGCAAGCGCAGCCCCACCCTCTCCGACGTCAGGCTCCCCGGCACTGCCCTCGGCCTGTGCGAATCAGAGGCACCATGCAACCCACTCCTGTCGGCCAGCCCCTCGAATCAGCGGGCAACAGCGAATCCCGCCAACTCATCACCACCGTCGTGCTCATGGGCGCGATGTTGGTCGGCATGCGCTTCTTCTTGCCCGATCCCCAAGCGCAACCGCCGAAGAAGCCTGAAGCGACCGCTGCCACCGACGCCAAAGACGACAAGGCCGCCGAAGGCAAAGCGGGCACGCCCAACGCCGTCGACAACGCCAACGCGACGTCCGACAAGCTCCCCGAGCAAACCGCCACCGTCGAAGTCGTCGTTGGCAAGAGCGACAAGAACACCCACAAGACCGTTGAAGGCGACCTCCACGCCACGCTGAGCTCCCACGGAGCCCAAGTGTCGTCGGCGGTGCTCACCGGCTACGCCAATGTGCACGGCGCCAAACACGAAGACGGCAAACCCGTCGACTTGAAGACCGCCCCCCGCGTCAACCTCGTCACCGGCGAAAAAGACGGCACCAAGTTTCTCTCGCTGCACTCCCTGCCCGGCTCTGAGGTCTCGCTCCTCGCCGACGCGCCCTACGAAATCACCAAGAAGACGGCCGACCAAGTCGTGTTCGAGCGCGTCACCCCCGAAGGATGGCGCATCACCCGCACCTACACCTTCCACGAAGGCAGCTTCACCTTCGACCACGAGCTGGTGTTCAAAAACGAAGGCGACCGCGCCAAAAAAGCCATCTTGAACTTCGCCATGGTGGGCCAGCAGCGTCCCGGCGAAGAAGACAGCGGCGGCTTCATGGCCGGCGCCGCCGCCGACACCCTCAGCACCACCTGCCGCGCCGGTGAAGAAAACGAAGCCTGGGAAATCAAAGAGGTCAAAGACGACCAAGCCGACAAAGAGTTCGTCGGCCTCAAGGGCCAGGTGAAGTACGCCGGCGTCGAGCGCCACTACTTCTTGAGCGCCGTGCTCCTCGACGACGTCAGCCTGAAAACGTCGCAATGCTCGTCGAGCTACTACAAAGTGGTCACCAGCCCCGACGTCGCCGCCGACAAACAAGTGGGCGGGGTGGTGTCGAACGTCGACCTCGAGCCCATCGTGCTCAAGCCCGGCGAAATGAAGACCTACAAGACCCGCGTCTTCATGGGCCCCAAACAAGTCGACCTGCTCAAAGACGTGCAAGACGGCCTCGACGAGAACGTCGACTTCGGCTTCTTCGGCGTGCTCTCCAAGCCCATCTTGAAGCTGCTGATGTGGATTTACAGCCTCGTCGGCAACTTCGGCATCGCCATCATCTTGCTCACCGTCATCATCAAGCTGCTGACCCTGCCTTTGACCTACAAGTCGATGGTCTCCATGCAGGAGATGAAGAACCACCAGCCTGAAATCAAAGCCCTGCAGAAGAAATACGGCCACGACCGTCAACTGCTCGGGCAAAAGCAGATGGAGTTCTACCAGCAAAACGGCATCAACCCCATGGCGGGCTGCTTCCCCATGCTCATTCAGATGCCGGTGTGGTTCGCGCTGTACCGCACGTTGTGGCTGAGTGTGGAGCTCTTCCAAAAGCCAGCCTTCTTGTGGCTCACCGACCTCAGCCAGCCCGACGTCAGCCCGCTGATGGGCTTCCCGCTGCTGCCCCTGCTCGTCGGCGCCCTCATGGCCGTGCAGACGCTGATGCAGCCGGCCCCCGAAGAACAACCTCAGATGAAGTACGTGATGTGGGCCATGCCCGTCATGTTCACCTTCTTCATGCTGAGCATGCCGTCGGGTCTGTCGCTGTACATGATCACCAACTCCATCTGGACGCTGGCGCAAACCTTCATCATCAAGAAGAAGCTCGAGCGCGACCACGCCAACGACTGACGTCGACGACGGCCGCCTGCAGAGGCGGCGTTGTCTTCTCCCGTCGTTCTCAGAACTGACCTCTCACGCACATTCGTTTGCCTTGCCTTCCGTCGACGACGTCGTCGACGGCCCGAGCCCCACCATGGCCCAACGCTCTCGTCGTCGTAACAAGAACCGCTTCACCGGCGAGCCCAACGGGCTGCAGCCGGGAGACGACATCGGCAACCGTCGCCCCAAGAAGGTCGTGCAACTTCCGCCTGACGACCTCGGCAACCGCAAGACCAAAGAAGACAAAATCGTCATCCCCGACGACGATGTTGGCAACCGCGTCGACATCCCCCCCACGCACGAGCACAGCGCTGCCCTCGACGGCGGCCGCAAGCGCAAAAAGCGGGCGGCCCCGCTGGTGCGCGTCGGACGCTTCTTCGCCGGCGGCGTCAACCCCCTGGTGAGCCACAACTTGCAGCGCGCCACCAAGGCGCTCGACGGATTCCTCGAGGTGCAAAAGGCCGAACGCGCCGAACGTCGCGCCGCCGAACGCGCCGAGCGAATGAAGAACCAGGGCCAAGAGCCCCAGGTGTCGTCGGGCAAAGGCGGTGGGCAAGACGCCCAACTCCTCGACCTCCAAGCGCGCCGCGCCGCACGTTTCTTTGACTTCGTCGAAGACGACCGCTTCGAATACCAGCTGAAGTCCGACCCCGAAGACAAGCGCGCCCAAGCCGAAGACGCTGTGCAACAGGTGCTGCAGCACGCCGGACGCGACGCCACGGTCACCGCACAAGTGGTCGAAGACGGCAAACGCACCAAGGTGCTGGTGGCCATCGACGAACGTGGCCCTCAAGCAGGCCTCCCCGACGCCCGCAAGCCCGAGAACAGCAAAGACCCGTTGTTCGTGCTCGGCAACGCTGCGCTGATGTCGCTCAACTACTTGGTGAACAAGATCGTCAACCGCTACCCCAACGACCGCATCCGGTTGGTGGTGTTGCCCAAGAAAGACGAAGCCACCTACCTCGAGACCTTCGACGCCCACCGCCGCAAACGCGACGGACTGCCGCCCAAAGAAGAGGCCCAGGCAGAAGCGCCGACAGCCGAGGCGCCCAAAGCCGAAGCTCCCAAAGCCGAAGCACCCAAAGTGGAGGCGCCCAAAGTGGAAGAGCCCAAAGCCGAAGAGCCCAAAGCCGAAGAACCCAAAGCCGAAGAACCCAAAGCCGAAGACGGCGATGTCCCCGTCGATGACGACGCCACGGATGCGAAGCCGGTGAAGAAAGTCGCCAAAAAGAAGGCCACCAAGAAGAAGGCCACCAAGAAAACGGCAGCGAAGAAGACCACCGCCAAGAAGGCGGCCGACGACGGCGACGAAGGCGACGCCGAAGCGTCCACCGATGTCCCAGCGTCCGACGACGCCGACGAAGCAAAGCCAGCCGCCAAAAAGACCACGGCGAAGAAGGCCACCGCCAAGAAGGCTGCTGCCAAAAAAACCACAGCCAAAAAGGCCACGGCCAAGAAGACAACGGCGAAAAAGGCCCCCGCCAAGAAGGCGACGGCGAAGAAGGCCCCCGCCAAGAAGGCCACGGCCAAGAAGACGGCAGCGAAAAAGGCCACGGCCAAAAAAGCCGACAGCGACGTCGCTGACCCGCCTGCAGACGACTAAGACACCGGGCCCCAAGAGCTGAGGCTCCAAGAATGGGCCGACAAACGGCCGATTCGACCGCTCCTCGGGGCCGGCTTCTCAGCTGGCTTGCCGGCGGGGTATGGTCGCTGCGTGTCAGTGGCCCGTCGACGCAGTTTCCTTGTTGCTCTGCTCTCCCTTTTGGGAGGCGTCGTCGTCGGGTGCACGCCAGCAGAAGCCCCGCCGCCGGCTCCCGTGGTGGAGCAGGCCCCCGCGCCGCAAGACCCGGTGCGTGAGCACGCCGCGCGAGACCACCAAGAACTCAGTGCTGAAGACCGCAGCTTCGCCCGGGCGCTCACCGGGCACCGCACCCGCACGTATTTCGGCGACCTCGACGCCATTCGCAAACGCAAGGTGCTGCGGGTGCTCACCCGCAACAACTCCACGTCGTACTTTCTCTACAAAGGCCGCGAGGCCGGCTTTCATTTTGAACTCGGCAAGATGATGGCCGAAGAGCTGGGCGTGCGCCTCGAAATGGTGGTGCCGCCCGCGACGCGTGACCTCGTGCCTTGGCTGCTCGAAGGTCGCGGCGACATCATCATGGCCGCCCTCGACACCCGCGCGCCCCGCATCGACCGTGTGCAGCTCACCCGGCCGTATTTGCAGACGCCCCTCGCCGTGGTGGTGCCCGCCGACAACTCCAAGACCTATGCGTCGGCCAACGATTTGAGCGGACTGACCTTGTTGTTGCGTCCGTCGTCGTCGTCGATGAAGCGGCTGCGCAAACTGTCGAGCAGTGTGCAAGGTGGGCTCGACTTGCGGGCCGCGCGCGAAAGCCTAGAAGCCGAAGACCTCATCGGCGAGGTCGCCGACGGCGTGGTGCCCGCCTGCGTCGTCGAAAAACGCATCGCCGACGTCGAGCTGTTGCATCGCAGCGACATTCGCATCGCCTACGTCTTCGCCGACGACCCTGTGCACAGCGCCTTCGCCACCCGCAAAGAAGACGTGAAACTCGCTGCCTTCGCCGACGACTTCGTGCGCCGCCACCACAAGAAAACGCTGTTCAACATCTTCTACAAGCGCTTTCACACCAGCGCGAAGCGCGCCTCCCGCCTGCGCTCTGGCGACGTGCGCGCCGACAAAAACGGGCAACTGTCGCCATGGGACGACACCTTTCGCGCCGTGGCCAAAGAGGTCGGCCTCGACTGGCGGCTGCTCGTGGCGCAGTGTTTTCAAGAGTCGCGGTTCAACCCCCAGGCGCGCTCGCCCTACGGTGCGATGGGGCTGATGCAACTCTTGGAGGGCACGGCCCAAGAGATGGGCATTCAAGACCCCATGAACCCCACGCAGAGCATCCAGGCCGGCGCGCGCTACCTGAAGAAGATGGTGCGGCGCTACGAAAAGAGGGGGCTTCCGTTGAAGGAGGCGGTGCGCTTCGGCCTCGCTGCCTACAACGTGGGCGCGGGGCACGTCGACGACGCTCGCAAGTTGGCGGAGGCGTTGGGCAAAGACAAAAACCGCTGGTTTGGCCACGTGGCCGATGCTTTGCCGCTGCTGAGCCGTCCGCGCCACTTTCGCAATGCGCGCTATGGCTACTGCCGGGGCGAGGAGCCCAAGCGGTATGTCTCCGAGATCCAAACGCGGTACGACGCCTACGTGGGGCTGACCGACCAAAGTGCGTTGTTGAAGCCGGCCAAGTAACTGCTACAAAAAGAAAAACGGCCGCTCCCCCGAGTCGGCCGTCTGCGTTCGCTGTGGTGCGTCCTACATGAAGCCCGCGCAGGTGTCGTCGTCTTCATCGCCTTGTGTCTCGGCGATGCGGGCTGCGAGGTTGACGTTGCCAACGTCGACGAGCGCGAGGATGACGTCGCTCATTTCGATGCGTCCGGTGATGCTTCGCATTTTCACGCCGTTGAGTTCATTGCTGTGCATGTGTGCCCCCATTCAATGCGTCAGGTGCCAATCTGTGGTTTGCAGGGGATGCAGCTTGTGCACCCTGCAATGGAGAAATCGGCGCCGCCTGTCTCTGGCTGTATGCATGACGCGGGATCCAACGGTGGATTCCGGGTTTTTGTCGGTTTTTGCCTCTTTTGTCAGAAGATGTGAGACAGGTGCCTTCTGAAAAACAGACCAAAGGCCCGTATTTGGCGCAAAAAGTAAAGATGCTGAACGAAAAACGCCCGCGTGACGCGGGCGCAGATCTGGGCCGTCGCTGCGCGATGGCCATGTGGGCTGCCGTCAGAAGGTGACGGCGAATCCGGCGTTGAGGGTCATGGTGTTGCTGGGGCCGTTGACCACATCGAAGGCCAAGGGGCTCACCACGCGGTAGCTGGTGCGCTCGCTGCCCTTCCACTCGTCGTAGTCCATGGGCTCGTAGCCGCGGCCGCCGTAGGGGTTCCACGTCGTGAGCGATTGGATCACTTGGTATTGCGCGTACAGCGTCAGCCACGACAGCGCTTGGTAGTTGCCGCGCAGCGAGAAGAAGGTGAACGTGGAGTTCAGGTATTGCTCCACCGACATGCCGGCGCGCGCCAAGGGGTCGGTGTATTCGTCAGCACCGATGGGGTTGTTCACGCGGCTGATGAACAGCAGCGCGGCGCTGAAGCTGAACTTGTCGAAGCCGTAGCCGGCGCTCATGGAGACCAGCGAGCCCAAGCCCTGGGTGTTGCCGAGCAGGGCAGTGGCGTCGTTGTCAGTGGCCAACGTCGACAAGGCGGCGTTCACGGGTTGCTTCGAAGTGTCGTCGATGTCGGTGAAGGTGTTGATGGCCGAAGGGTCGCCGCCCAACTGTGGAACTTGCAGGGTGTAGCGGAGGTTCACGCCGCCGCCGACGGAGAAGCCCCATTTGCGCCAACCACCGCCGAGGCCGGCCTGAAAGGTGCCGAGGCGACCCCGCCAGCGCGAAGCTTGCGACAGGGGGGCCAAGTACGCCACCGACGGACGCAGCGCCATGCTCAGCGCCGGAATCGGAATGGTGTAGCTGATGTTGGTGAGAGGATCGCCGTAGTAGATGTTGCGACCGTTGGGGAGGTCAGAAAGGGTCTGCTCCCAGGTGGCCCAGAAGGAGGTGGCGGCGTTGATGCCGTTCCAGCTGGCGCTGCCCTGCACGAAGAGGGTGGTGCCGGTGAAAGCGTTGAACGCCTGGAAGGGGCTCACGTCGTTGCTGGGCGTGGCGTTGGCCGGGTCTTTTTGAAAGCCGTACAGGGTGCCGGAGCCCACCGCCTGCGAGAGGTCGATGTAGATGTGCAGCGGAAAAGGCTTCACCGCCTTTTGGTCTTCGCCGTCGTCACCACCACCCCCTTGGGTGAGGGCGAGGTTCTGTGCGGCTGCAGGCACAGCGAGCAGCGCAATGGCGAAGAAGGGGAGTAGCGCAAACCGAGCAAAGCGCATGGAGCAACCTCTCTCTAGGGGACGCCAGGATCAAAGCAAGATCCGTGCGCTTCTGCGTGTAGCGGCCAAAACGGCAGACGAAAAGGGGTTTCCTGTCGCATTGCGGTGGCCCGGCCGTCACCGTGCACACAGCAACACCCATTTGGCGACAGTGTGCGTGCGGGTGTGCGTTTCGCGATCGCAGAAAAAAAATGGCGCCCGGGAAGCAGCGTCACCCAACTTCCCGGGCGCCGAGAAACGCCACTTGAAGTTGAATATGACTTTCACTTTCACAATGCAAGGGCTTTGTGCGAACCCACCTGCCGATTCTCAGTTTGGCAGGGTCCATTCTCAACATGGACTGCCGTACACCTCAGCCCTTGGCCGTCACCTTCATCTCGCCGAGGTGCAGCCCCTTGTCTTCAAACCGCCGCATGAGCTCGCCCTTCGACGACTCCAACAGGTTCTTGGTGTGGTGGTCGACGCCTTCAAACGCGAGCTGAATGCGCCCATCTTTGCCCGCGGTGACCTTCATGCGCGCCCCGGCAAGGGCCCCGTCTTTGAGGTCGATCTGAAACTCTTTCATGCCTTGCGCGTTGACGCCCACGAACACGGCGCGCACCAGCTTCTCGATGAGCTCCGCCGGAATCTGCTGTGTCTTCTTGACCGCCTGCCCTTTGGAGGCGCCCTGCGTTCCGCCCGCCTTTGCCGCCAACTTGGCCATCTCTTGCGCCGCTTGTTCGTTGTTTTGCTGGCCATCGCCCTCGGCGCCCGCGCCTCCACCGCCCTTGCCGCCTTTGCGTCCGCCTGAGCCCGAGATGGCCGCGTTGTGCTTCGACTCGGCCTGCATCTCTTCTTTGGTTTGTTCGGCTTCGGCTTCTTTGTGCATCTCGACGGTGGCGTCGGATTCTTTGGCGTCGTTGGTTTGCACCTTGGCCTCGAACATCCCTTCTTCACGGGCGGTGTTGTTGGCTTTGGTGTCTTTTTCGGTGCTGCCTTTGGCACGAGCCATGGCGCCTTCAAAGCCTTTCACCTGGGCCATGAGGCGTTGGCTGGCCTGTCCGCCGCCGCGGGCCATGGCCGCCATGCGGGCGTTTTTGCCTTTGCCCTCGGCTTGCTTCTGACTTTGGGCCCGGGCTTCGTTGCCTTTTTTGCCTTGGGTCTGCTCGTTCTGCCGGGCTTCGTTGCCCTTCTTCATCATCGCCGAGAACTTCTGCCGGTTCTCATTCGACGTCTTGTTGTCGCGGTTGTTGCGGTCGATTTGTTTTTGCGCCCGCTCGGCTTCACGGGCGGACTCTTGTTGGCGTTGATCGACACGAGACATGGGGGGCTCCGAAGCGACAGGGGCGACTGCATCAGCCTATCAAGTGTCGGCAGCAGGCCTCCAACCGTTGTGTTGCTTTTCATTTCGGCCGTTTGCCTGCTAGCGTCCGCCTGCGTTGCACCTCGGCTCGGCCGACGACGACGGCAACCAAAGAGGATGTGGCCATGGCACGGCGTCTCAGACGCTACCGATTCTCAGGGCTGAAGAAGCTCACCAAGCGGCAGGTGCACCTGACCAACACCCTGCTGCAATTCTTGCCTCTGACCATCTTCGAGAAGGGCTTCAAAGACCGCCTGCGGGCTGTGTTGGAGCCTTTGGTCAAAGCCGACGTCGACTTCTGGCTCGACCGGCTGAGCGAGATTCCCCATGTGGAGCTGGATCGGGTGCTGACCCGTCCGACGACGGTGGCGGTCATCTCCCTGCCTCCGCGTGAAGAAAAGCTGCTGCTCGAGGTCGACCTCACCATTGTGCAGCGAGCCATCGACCGCATGTTGGGTGGCGACGGCGAAGACATCGACCCCCAGCGCACCCTGAGCGAAATCGAAAATGGCGTCTACAGCTTCTTGGTGGTGTCGGTGTTGGCCATGCTGCAAGAGCAACAAGCTGGCGAGTTTGGCTTGGCCTGCAAGCTCGAAGGCGTGTTTCACGACGCTGAAGAGGCCGAGCCCCTGCTCGCGGGCGAAGACGATTGGATCTCCCTCGGCTACAAAGTCTTCTTCGACGTCGCCGTGGGCTACTGCCGGGTGCTCTTCCCTGCCCGGCTCATCGACGGCGTGTTCACCCCGCCTGAGCCGCAAACCGGCGCCGCACTCGAGCGTCTGTTGGTGGCCTTGGCGGATCGCAGCCAACGCATCGCGGGCATCCGACGTGACCTCGTCGTCGAAGCCGGACGCATCAAGCTCGCCCCTGAAGACCTTGGCTCCCTCGACGAAGGCGACATCATCCTCGTCGAGAATCCCGATGTGAACATTCAAGACGGCGTCGTCGGGGGCATGGTGCAAAGCCGCATCGGCCAAGGACGCAACGGCCTCGTCGCTGGCGAACTCATCGTCGGCGACACCGGACGCTACGAAGTCGTCATTCAAGAACTGCTCGCCCTCGAAGAGCCTGAACCGGCAGGGGGCTTGGCTCCCGAGGGCGTGATGGACGCCCCCGGCGAAGAATACGCGCAAGAGATGCCCATGCCAAAAACCTCTGATTCTCGTCGTCACGCCGCCCTCCTCGCTGCCGACGTGCGCGACAAAATGTCGACGCCGCATGCCGCCGTGCCCGAGTCGTTCACCTCGGCCACGTTTGCCGACGAGGGTGGGCTCAAGGCTGAGCACTCCGACGACTACGACGGGGGCTATGAGGATGAAGGCGGAGAGGCGCCCATGCCGGAGGCCGCCAACATGCTCAACGACGTCACCGTCGACATGGTGGTCGAGTTGGGCCGGGTGAATGTGTCGGCCGCCGACGTCATGGGCCTGCGCCCTGGCCAAGTCATCGAGCTCACCAAGTCGCCCTCCGACCCCGTCGACCTCGTCGTCGACGGCAAACGCATCGGCCAAGGGGAACTCGTCGAGATTGAAGGTGAGCTTGGCGTGCGCATTCTCAGCCTGGCCGCCGAGTAGCCGGTGCCGCAGGCGCAGCATGCTCGCCCGCAAAAAGGTGCCGCCAATGACGTCGACGTTTGAGGGTCGACGGGCATTTCTGTAGCCTCGGCCGCATGAGACGCATTCTTCCTCAGTTGTCGCGCTTGGCGTTGTTGGCTTTGGTGGCCACGTCGGTGTCGACGTGGGCCCAAGCAGAAGCGGCGCCGTCTGCGGCGGAGACTGCGTCCGACGGCAAAGACGGCCCCCAGCCGGCCTACCCGTCGGTGGCCGAGCAGATCGCTCAAATGAAGGCCGAGAACGCGGCGACCACGACGTCGTCGTCGTCGACGGACACCCCGAACACCAACGCCACCGCCCCCCCTCCAACGGAGTTGCCGCCACCCGACAGCGTGCTCCCCGAGAGCGGCTTTGGCGACATCATCGGGCCGTTCTTCAAGAGCATGTTCATGCTCATCGTGGTGCTGGCCATCGCGTACCTCAGCCTGCACAAAGGGCTGGGCAAGCTTATGCAGCGCACCCAAGACGGCAAGCGCATGAAGATCGTCGAGCGCGTCAGCCTCGACCAACGCCGCACGCTGTTTCTCGTGAACATCGACGGCCGTGAGATGCTCATCGGCGGCGGCGAAGGCGGCGTGCAGATGCTGAAAGACCTGTCGGAGCCGACGACGCCTCCGACGTTCTCCCTCGACGACACCGCTCCCGATGGGGCCGGCAAGCTGCCTCCTGTGAGCCAGCCGCTGCGCGTGTCGCACGCCCCATCCAACGACTCCAACGACTCCAACGACGACGCGGCTTCAGACGACGACGTCGACGCTGCCAACGCAGGCAAAGAGGCGTCCGCATGAAACACTTGCAGGCCTTGCTCTACACCACCATCGGCACGCTGACCGCGCCGCCCCCTGAACCGCCGCCGCCGATGACGTGGCGCGAGCGACGCGCCCAGCGCAAACAAGCGCGGGCGCAGCGACGTCAGGAGCGTGAAGAAGAGCAGAAGCGGCGCGATGCGCTGAGCTTCATGAAGAACTCGCAGCTGCTGTCGGCGACGACGTTCTTCGCCACTTGTGTCGTCGTCGTGGTGTGCGTGGCGTTGTTGCCGGAGGTGGCCGAAGCCAAACGCAAGGCGGCCGTGTTGTCGGGCACCGACCTCCTCGGACGCGACTCCATCTCGAACCGGCCGCTGCTGTTGATGAGTGCCATGGGTGCCATGGCGCTCATTCCGTTTGTCGGCATGATGGTGACGTCGTTTGTGAAGATCGCCGTCGTTCTCTCCATCACGCGCCAGGCGTTGGGCACGCAGCAGGCCCCTCCGACGACGGTGATCACCGGCATGGCCATCATTCTCACGGTGTACGTGATGCAGCCGGTGGGGTTGCAGATCATGAACCGCACCGACCGGCTGTTGCAGGTGAAGAACGCCGACTTCTTCGACAAAGAAAACGCCGACCTCCTCGTGGAGGCGGTGAAGTTGTCAGAGAAGCCCATCAAAGACTTCTTGATCAAAAACGGAGACGAGAAGAACCGGCAGATGTTCTACCGCGTGGCCTACCGCCTGCGGGACGTCGAGAGCCGGGCCAGTTTGAACCCGGACGACTTCGTCATCGTCATCCCCGCATTTGTCATCACAGAGCTGACCAAGGCCTTTCAGATTGGCTTCATCATCTTCGTGCCGTTCTTGGTCATCGACATGGTGGTGTCGAACATCTTGATGGCGCTCGGCATGCAGATGTTGTCACCGACGACAATTTCATTGCCGTTTAAGATCTTGCTCTTTGTGCTCGTCGACGGGTGGTACCTCATCACGCGGGGCTTGGTCCTTGGGTATCAGTAGAAAGGAGGTGACCCATGGGAGTTGAAGATTTCATGCTGAAACCTCCGAAGGGGGCGCAGGCCCCCTTCCCCCAGCCGGGTACATGCCCCGGCCGGGTCCCCCATCCCCCCGCGCTGCGCGGCACCTTTTTTGGGGTTGCGGAGGTTTCGAATGGGCGTTGAAGACTTCATCGTACAGGTCACCAACGAGGCCATTCTGCTGACCGTGGTCATCAGCATGCCGTCGATTGCGGTGAGCTTGTTTCTCGGCCTCATCGTCGCGCTCTTTCAGGCGACGACGCAGATTCAAGAGCAAACCCTGTCGTTTGTGCCCAAGATGATCGGCGTGTTCGCCATCCTCGCCGCCACCGGCCCCTGGGTCGGCGTCACCATGGTGCGCTTTGCACAGCACTGCCTAGGCGGATTCGTCGAGGTCATCCATTGAGTTCCCAAGAGGGGGCGTGGGCCCCCTCTCTGCTTTCGGGTGCATGCCCCGAAAGCATTCACTCCCCCCTCGCTTTGCGGCTCCCTCCGGTCGCTTTTGTCGACCACAACCCGTCTCTGCCGCACCTGGTCCCACCTCACTGCTTTTTGACGCGCACTCCGATGACGTCGACGACCTAGAATCCGATGCCTCAACTTCTTGCCGCCATCAATCAGGAGATCGACACCACGCGCAACATCGTGGTCTTCGCCCTCATCATGGCGCGCATCATGGCCATCGTCGTCTTGGTGCCGTGGTTGGGCGGCAAGAACGCGCCGCCTGAAGTGAAGATGGGCGTGGGCGCCACCCTCGCCATGGTGCTGTGGCCCACGGTGTTGTCGTCGATGACCGCCGACATTCCGTTGCATCCATTGGCGTTTGTCATGTTGATGCTGAAGGAGGCCTTCGTCGGCCTCGTCATCGGCTTTGTCAGCGCCGAAATCTTCTACACCGTCGAGATGAGTGGAGAGCTCATCGACGTGTTGCGTGGCGCCAACCAAATCCAGCTTCAAGTGCCTGAATTGAATGAGAGATCTTCGGCATTTGGCAGTTTGCAGTTTCAGCTGCTCTTGGCGCTGTTCTTGGGCCTCGAGCTGCACCGGGTGTTCATCGAGACCTTATTCGAGAGCTTTGTGCGCATCCCGGTGAATGAGTTTCCGGCCATGAGCAATGGGTTCGACACCTTCGTCGACACCATGGCGTTTTTGATGGCGCACATCTTCACCGTGGCCATCACCATCACCGTGCCGGTGGCCATCGTGTGCCTCATCGTCGAGACCAGCTTCGGCTTGTTGAACCGGGTGGCGCCGCAAATCAACGCCTACTTCATGGCCATGCCAGCGAAGGTGGTGGCCGGCATCGCCATCTACTTCTTCGCCTTCGCGATGATCATGGAGCAGATGCTGGTGCACGCCAACGAGATGCTGGGATGGGCCCAGGCGGCGCTGGAATTGATGCGGTAGCGCCGTCCACATCCGGTACACTTTGCGCATGAGAGCCGCCGCCGTCCTCCTCGTCGTTCTGTCTGCATGTGCCCCCACTGTTGCCCCTGAGCCCAATCCACCCGACCCCGAGTGCGAAGCGCCCAACCTCTGCCGCAACCCCGCCGACGTTCTGGCCGACGCCAACGCCAGCGACGTCATCGTCAGCCGCATCTCGCCCGACGACACCAGTGACGAATGCGGCAACTTCGACTGCTACGAGACCATCGCCGACGTCTTCACAACGTCGTTGACGACGCTGCCCACGAACGCCGAAGAGCTTGAAGCGGCCTTCGATGTGCTGACGCCGACTTGGACGACGGGCGACGCTCCCTATGTCGTCGTCGACACCAGTGGCCTTTCAGGCCCCACCTTGGTGTGCGGCAGCGACGGCAACCGACGCGGCATCAGCTGCATCGCCTTCGCCGCTCCGCTCGACGCCCCAGTGTTGTTGCGGATGGTGCGCGGCATCGACATCACCGGTGAGGTTCACCTCGACGACGACGTCGATGCCCCGGTGCAGTTTCACCGAGGCGAATCGTGAGAAGGCTTTGCCTGCTGCTCGTGTTGTTGGCCGGATGCGACGTCGCCCCTGGCCCCGCTGACGAACCCGAGCCCACGCCTGAGCCCAGTCCCGTCGACTGCCCCGCAATGCAGACCTGCACGCCGCTGTTTTCTGCCGACCTCGACGACACCGCCCTCGTGTTGGCCGCCCACGATGTGGACGACGCGTCTGACCCTTGTGGTCAGTTCCACTGTCTCGACAGGCCGGTGGAGGTCTTCACGACGACGTTGTCGACGCTTCCGTCTTCAGAGGCCGAACTCATCGACGCCTATGCCGACCAAACGCCAGATTGGTCGACGTCCACAACAGGTGTCGTCATCGTCGACACGGCCGAAGTCTCGGCGCCGACGTTGGTGTGCGTTCGTGCCTTTGGCGATGGCGTGGGCTGCCTGGTCGTCGACGAGGCGGTGTCGACGCCGACTGCATTGCTCCTGCAGTACAGCATTGGCTTGGAGTGTCGGCTGCGTGTCGACGGAGACGGCGCCGCCCCTCTGCATGGGTGTGTCGAGCGGAACTAAGACTTGGCGAGGAGGAACTCCTCCAACAGCTCCACCAGTCGTGGACCCGCCTCGCTCGGCAATTCGTGCCCGACACCGGGGAGCATGACCAGACGAGAGTTGGGCAGCCGCTCGGCGAGCAACTCGGAGTTGCGCTTGTGAATCAGCCGGTCGGCATCGCCAGTGACGACCATGGTGTCGTGTTCGATGTCGGGGATGCGCGCCGCGGTGTTGTGAAACGCCCCCGACAACGCCTGCCGAAAAACAACTTTGCGGTCGGGGGGCTCTTGCTCGAGGAGGGGCACCCAATGTTCGACGGCGTTGGGGTTGTCTTTGAGGTAGCTCTTCGACAGCAGACGCGGCGCTTGCAGCTTGGTGCCCACCTTGGGCGGCAGGCGCGAGCCAAATGCGAGCACCGCCAGTGACGACAGCGACGGAAAGGTGGCCTTGCGGCTGCCCATCCAGGTGCATCCGAGAATGAGTTTGTCGACACGGTGGCTGTGGTCGAGGGCGAGGTGTTGGGCCACCATGCCGCCGAGGGAAATGCCGAAGACGTGGGCTTTGTCGAAGCCGGTCTCGCCCATCAAGGCGGCGAGGTCGTCGGAGAGGTCGTTCATCCAGAACTTTTTGCCCGAGATGCCGCTGCGGCCGATGCCGCGGTGGTCGTAGGTGAGGACGTGGAAGTTCTGCTCCAGCTGGTCGCGGGTGCGGCCCCAGTAGCGCAAGCTGCGTGACAGTCCGCGGATGCACACCAGCTTGGGCGCCGAGGGGTTCCCGGAGATTTCGTAGTACAGGCGCTCACCGTTGACGTCGGCGTGGGGCATGGGGCGCTCCAGGGCTGGAGATCAGATTCATGAACAGTGTTTATGCATTTGCCGTCTTTGGCGCCGCAACACAAGGCGGGTCGGGGCGCGCCGCGTCACAAGCCGTTTGACTTTCATTGGTGAGCTGCTAGTTCTTCGCGTCTCATTGATCGGATCGCGGGTGCGCGATCGTAAAAGGTGCGTCATGGCCAAATGCAAGCTGACCGGTAAATCGTGGATGAACGGCCACAAAGTTTCTCACTCCAACATCAAGACCAAGAAGCGCTGGAAAGCCAACGTGCAAAGCAAGCGCGTGTTTGACGTCGAGACCGGCCGCTGGGTGAAGATGAACATCTCCACTTCGGCGCTGAAGACGCTGAACAAAAAATCTCTCTCTGAGTACCTGCGCGGCTGATTGCGACTGGGCGCTGCCCACTCTTTCTGACGCACCAGGCTTGCAGACGCGACCCGATTCCTGCTGAGGCAGGCGTCGGGTTTTCGCGTTGGTGTGGGGGTGGTGGCGGCTGTTTGTCTTTGATGGGTCTGGGTGACGTGGCTTCTGTGAAAGCAAACGTTTGACTTTCTTCGATGCGAATCGAAGGCGGTAAAGGGTAAAAAGCAAACGTTTGACTTTCCTCAATACGACACAGTGTCGACTTAGGATAAACAGTAAACGTTTGACTTTCTTCAAAACGAAGTTTCGTCGCAATCTCACAAAAAGCAAACGTTTACTTTTCTTCAAGACGAAGAAATGTCGTCAAAAACAAAGCACCACACGATTGGCCTGCTCTTTTACAAGCACACGTCGCCAAAAGACAAAATGTAAACGTTTGACTTTCTTCAACACGAAAAGATGTCGTTAAAGACTAAAAAGCAAACGTTTGACTTTCTTCGACACGAAAAGATGCCGTTAAAGACTAAAAAGCAAACGTTTACCCTGCTTCAATCCACCAGAGCGGCATCTTAAGACAAACGCAGAGTGCACGCACTCCCGCAAGTCCACCCTCAGCGCGACCGGCGCTGGCGCGGCAGCTTCATCCGGTGCACCTTGCCCGACGCCAGCTCGACGACGAGCAGCTCTGACGGCGCCGGCACCCACACCGCTGCTTTGGGTGTCGACTTCGACAACACCACATCCGAGAAACCTTGGGGACGACCTCGTCGAATCTCCAGCAAGTGGTCTTTGTTCAACGTCGACAACTCGGGCCATCCATCGTCGTCGAGGTCGGCCAGCAGCGGAAGCTGGGAGTTCTGCTTCGGCGCGCGCAAATCAAAGTGCGCCCGCACCACCAACTGCTCTTTGAGGTCGCCGCCGTCGCTGCGCCACAACGTCATGTCGGCTTCTTGCGTCATCAGCGCCTGGCCCAGCGACAGCATTGAGGTGTCGATGGCGCGAAACCAAGCGCCGTTCTGCGCCAACATGGGGAACCACCACCCTTCGCGGGTGGTGCGCAGCCGGGTGTGCAGCGTTTTGCCTCGCACCTCGACGACGGCGATGTGCGTCTCGTTGGGCACAACGCCGGCGGAGTGGGAGAGAGCGAGGTCGGGGCGTCCGTTGTTGTCGATGTCGCCGAAGGCCACGTGAAGGGGACGTCCGACGGGCACTTTCAGTTGGCGTTTGAGATCAAAACGGATGCGACTGGAGCTGAAGCTGCCGTCGGCTTGGCGCAGGTAGATGGACAACTCGGCATCGGACAGCACGACGAGATCGACCCGTCCATCGGCGTTGGCGTCGACGTCGTACATTCGCGGGACGTACACCGAGAGGGCCACGGCATAGGCGCGTTCACGGGCACGCGCTTGGTGCACGGTGCCAGAGTAGGTGCGTGCACGCGGGCGAAACGGCAGCACTTGCAAGACCTTGCCGTCGTCGAGACGAATGCGCTCAATGCCCCGCGGGGTCACCAGCCGCACCACCTCGCCCGAAGGCGCACACAACGGCGCCATGAACAGACGGGCGGGATCGGCTGCGGAGATGAGGGAGGTGCGCTTGGCGACGACCGTTCCGTCGGCGTCAAGCACGCCGTCGGGGCCGACGAACACATAGGGGCGTTTGCCCGCGCAGGGCACCACGAAGGTGGCGTTCTTTGGGGCACGGCGCCGTTTGCCACCGACGTCTTTGACGAAGCGGCCTTTGTGAACTTCGACCAGGTGCACCTTGTCTTGCACCACGAAGGCGTCGGTCACCCCCGCCGACGACGTGGCCAACAACAAAGACAAGGCACCCCACATCATGCATGCATGGTGACCCACGTCGACGACGACGCCAACCCCAAATGCAATTGAAAACGCCCTCCGGTGGAGGGCGGAAGAAGCGGGCGTCCAGGACGTGCCTGGGACGGTCGCTACCGGCGCAGGCGGACGCCCATGAACATGCCGACCATCGACCCGATGCCAATGCCGAGCGCGAGCGCGTCACCTGCGACACGGTGGATGAACCACAGGGCGACGCCCTGCAGCTGCAGGACGTTGCCGTCGACCCAGAAGGTTTCGACGGCGCAGGCCATGGCGCCGAAGGAGACGACCACCAACGCGCCGACGGCACCGAGAGCACCGCCCATGACGGTGGTGAGGGGGGCCAGACGAGCGACATCGCCCTTCTTGCCGAAGGCCTCGCTGACTTCGAAGAGGCGAAGCACGCCGCGCTCCATCACCAGGCGTCCGACGACGGTGAAGGTGAGGACGTCGAGGGCGAAGACGAGCGGAGCGTCCCAGCCGTCGCCGAAGGTGAAGACGTTGGGCTCCAAGAAGGGCAGACCCACGCCGGCGAGGACGATGAGGAGGGTGCCGAACGACGCCAAACGTCGGGCGTGGTGCAGGCGAGCGGGGTCGTGGAGCGTGCCGCCGCCGACCAGGGGTCCGCAGGTCATGTAGGCGTCTTCAACGCGCTCCCGTTGGCGGGCGAAAAGGCGTTGGGCGAGCACGCCGCGGCCCATGAGTCGCATGAAGTTGCCCAAGAAGAAGGTCTCGGCGCCTTTCAGCAGGAGACCGAGCTCTTTGCGTCCGCCGATGCGGGAAGGGGCGGCCACCAAGAAGGTGAGGAGGGGGACGCCGATGACGATGAGGCCGGCCAGCGCTGGGGGTCGCCCGCAGGGGCTGGCGACGAGGCCGAAGAGGGCTCCGAAGAACACGGCACTGGTGAGGGCACAGCGACCGCCACCTGCGGCGCATGCGCCATCTGCGCAAGTTTGGCTGTCTCTCATCTGCTCGTCGGACATGTGCATGGGCATCTCCTGCATCCTGATTCGTGAGGCGCTTGCCACGGCTGGCAGCCGCGCAACCTCACAAGGCTAACTTCTGCAACATGTTGCGCAAAGCGACGGCGATCATGAGGCATTCCCCGTGATCCATGACGTCGGTGGATCTGCGGATTCATCCGACACCGTAGGCAGTTGCGCACCTCGCCCCCAGTCGCCAAATGTTGCCGGGCTGTGCAGCCACCGGGGGATCGCCCTGCCCCGTCTGCTGAATTCGCCAAACCACTTGCGTGTGCAAGCGCCGGCTCATAAGTAAGTGAGCAGTTACTAACTAACTGCTGCTGCCGGAGGTCCCAGTGGGACGCCCCAAAAAGTTTTCAGACGAAGACATTCTGCGTGTGGCGCGCGACGTGTTTCTCGAAAAGGGTGTGCACACCTCGACGCAAGAGGTGGCCGACAGCATTGGGCTGTCGCAGGCGGCGTTGTTCAAGCGGTTTGGCACCAAGGAAGAGCTGGTGATGAAGGCGCTGGTGCCGGCGTCTGACCCCTATTTCATCGGCATGCTCGATGGCGGCCCCGACGACCGCCCCATGCAAGAGCAGTTGCACAGCATTGGCGTCGTCATCGGCAACTTCTTCTCGACGATGGTGCCGGTGATGTCGGCGATGCATGGGAGCCCGCATCCGGCGCGCATCATGGCCTGCTGGGACGGCGAGCCGCCTCCGGTGCGGGTGACCATGGCGTTGGCCAAGTTTTTACGTCAGGCCCACCACAAGGGTTTGGTGTCGTGTGCCCATCCCGAGACCGTCGCCACCATGCTGTTGGGGTCGCTCTTTCAGCGCGCGTTCATGCTGAACCTCAACAAAGACCTGCCTTTTGAGCCCGTCGAGACCCATGTCGCCCAACTGGTGACCCAGCTGTGGCCGGGCATCGCACCTCTTGATTCTGCAAAGGCCGGGTGAGACGTCACTCGGGCCATTTGGAGCCTTGTATGAAGCGAATGTGCAACCTCCACCCCTGGGCTTCGGCTTGGGCTGTCTGCCTGACGATGGCACTGTCGTCGTCGTCATGGGCCGGCGAAGACGACCCATGGTGGACGACATTTGGGGACGAACAGCTCAACCAGTTCGTCGAGCGCGCGCGCGGGCAAAACGCCAACCTCGACGTCGCGCGTGCCCGTGCCGACCTCAGCAAGGCGACGTCGATGACGCAGTTTGCCGCGTTGTTGCCGACGCTGCAGTTGACGGCGACGTCGAACGTGGCGCCGTTGAACTCGTTGGGGTTCGGCTTCGGCTTGGGTGGGGGCAGTTCGTTTGCGTTGCCGCCTGCGGCGCCGGTGCCGTTGCATCAGCAGTTCGGCAGCGTTGGTGCTGACCAACCGCCTGAAGTGTTCTCGACGGGCAATGCCCAGCTGCAAGCGCGATGGGCGTTGGACCCTGGTGCTACTTTCATGCGCTATGTGGCCGCCGAGCACGACGTCACGGCCAGCTTGCGCGATGCCGACCAGCAGACGTTGGCGGTGGCGCAGCAGATCACCCAGACCTATTTCGACGTGCTCGCTGCGCACCAGCAGATCGCCATCGTCGAGCAGCAGATCGCCGCACAAGAGAAGCTGCTGAAAGTGGTGGAGTTGCGGTTCTCTCAGGGAGACGCGTCGTCGGTGGACGTCTTGCAGCAGCGGCAGCAAGTGGCACAGGCCAAGAGCCAGGTGCCGACGGCGCGGTCGCAGCGGGACGCCCTCAAAGAACAGCTGCGGGTGTTGTTGGGTGTCGGGCTCGACGACGAATTCGACATCGACCTCGACGTGGGGCTGCCGCAGCTGACGGACGCCACCGACGTCGACTTCGACAAGGTGTTTGACGAACGACCGGATTTGGCTGCGGCCAAGGCACGGTTGTCGGCGGCCCAGAGTCGCACCACGGGCGCTTGGCTGAGCCTGCTGCCGACGTTGACGTTGAGCGCACAGACCGGCCCGCAATACCGGTGGATCACCGACTACGACGACCAATGGCAGTGGGGCGTCGGGGCCACCTTGAGTGTTCCGCTGTTCTTCGGCCAATCCGTCGGCGCCTTGCGCCAGAGCCAACTGAGCGAAACCGTCGCTGCCGCCACCTTGCGCCAGGCCAAGTTGAACACCGTGCAGGCGGTGCAGCTGGCGCGGGTGCAAGAGCGTGAGTTGAGGCTGCAGCTCGACGCCACCCGCACGCAACGTGAGGCGGCCGAGGCGACGGTGAAGGCGGCGCGGGAGCGCTACGCGTCGGGCTTGTTGGCCTACCAAAACGTCCTCGTCGCCGAGAACACCCACTTCATCTCGCAGATTTCTCTTCTCACTTTGCAGCGTCAGCTGCTGTTGGCGCGGCTCAACCTCGTCGCCGCCACCGCTGGAGCTTTTGCCACCGGCATCAGCGAACGTCCCGACGGCACGGCCTCGTCCCCGTCGTCACGGAGTGCCCCATGAGCAACACCCAACGCATCGTTGCTGGATTTGTCATCGCCCTCATCTTGGTGGCCGCCGCCATCGGCGTCGCCGTGCGCATGGTGAAGTCGCGCCCGCAGGGCAAAAAATCATCGCGTCCTGAGACCGTCGCCGCCGTCCGCGTGACGACGCCACGCCCCGCTGACGACGTCACCCATGTGCACGCCGCCGGCACGGTCGAGGCCAGCCGCACCGTGTCGCTCACGCCTGAGGTGAAGGGTCGTGTGGTGTTCGTCTCTGACGACCTCGTCGAAGGCGGCGTGGTGAAAAAGGGGCAAGTGCTGCTGCGCGTCGACGCCCGTGACTACAAGATCGCCGTCGAACAGGAGCGCAGCCGTGTGCAGCAGGCGGAGCTGAACCTCACCACCGAGCTCAGCCGACAGCGCATCGCCAAAGAAGAGTGGGAGTTGCTCGGCGACAAACGCCCTGAAGAGCAGGCCGCCCTCGCCTTGCGCAAACCCCAACTTGCCAACGCCGAAGCTCAGCTGCGCTCTGCTGAAAGTGGTCTGCGTCGCGCGGAGTTGAACTTGGAGCGCACGGTGATTCGCGCGCCGTTCAACGGCGTCGTCGTCAATGAGACCGTCGAGGTGGGCCAACTCGTCGGCCAACAAGCCGTCGTCACCATCGTTGGCACCGACCAGTTCTGGGTGACGGTGAGTGTGCCGCTCGACCGGCTGGCGACGTTGTCGATCTCCGACGACGGCAACGGCTCCAAGGCCGGCGTGCACTTGCGGCTGCCCGACGAGAGCGTCGTCGAATACGAAGGACGTGCGCTGCGTCTGCGCGGCCAACTCGACCCCCAGACGCGCACTGCCCAGCTCGTCGTCGGCGTCAACAATCCCATGGCCGAGATTCACAAGATGCCGCTGCTGCTCAACAGCTACGTCGACGTGGTGCTCGAAGGCAAGCCCATCGAAGGCGGGTTGCGTGTGCCACGTGTCGCGCTCAAACGCGGCAATGCCGTGTGGACGGTCGACGCCAACGATCAGCTGCGGCGCAAAGAACTGCAGGTGGTGTTCAAGGAGCCCAACGACGTCGTCGTCACGGCCGGTCTCGACGCCGACAGCCGCGTGGTGACCTCGCCCATGGCGCTGCCCATCGACGGCATGAAGGTGCGGGTGCTGCAAGACGCCGTGGCCAACGGCGTCGAAGGCGCTGCAGCCACCAAGGGAGGTGAGTGATGGCCCCCAACGACCTCCCTCCAGCCGACACCGACGACGCCGTCGACGTCGCCAGCAGTGCTGACACCAGTGACGCCGTCACCGACGAAGATGGCAACGCCATCGACGTCGAAGCCGACTTGCACGACGACGGCAAGCCGCTCACCGGCCCCATCGCGTGGATGACGCGCAACTCCGTCGCTGCCAACCTGTTGATGTTCATTGTGCTCTTCGGCGGCGCCCTCGGCGTGCTCGGCACCAAACAAGAGGTGTTTCCGGAGTTCGACCTCGACCTCGTCACCGTCTCGGTGCCCTACCCTGGTGCCAGCCCGGCTGAAGTCGAACAGGGCATCGTGCTCGTCGTCGAGGAAGCGGTGCGCGCCGTCGACGGCGTCAAACGCGTCAACTCCGTCGCTCGCGAAAGCGTTGGCACCGTCAGCATCGAGTTGTTGTTGGGCGCCAACCCCGACCGCGCCCTCAACGACATCAAGAGTGCCGTCGACCGCATCTCCAGCTTCCCTGAAGAGGCGGAGTCGCCCACCGTCGCCCTCGCTTCTCGTCGACGAGAAGTCATGGAGTTGGTGGTCGCCGGCGATGCCCCGCTGCACATCCTCCATGGCCTGGCCGAGCGGGTGCGCGGCGACCTCCTCGACCGCGACGGCATCACCAACGTCGAGCTGGAGGGCGTGCCTCCCCTCGAGGTCGCCATCGAAGTGCCGAAGAAGACGGCCGAGGCGTACAACTTGCCGCCGCACCTCATCTCCCAGCAGATCCGCCAGTCGTCGCTGGAGCGGCCGTCGGGCGAGCTGGAGACAGCTTCAGGCGAACTCCTGGTGCGGGTGTCGTCGAGAAAGAGGTCGGAGCACGACTTCGAAAACATCATCCTGCAGTCCACCGCCAAAGGCGCACAGGTGAAGTTGGGCGACGTCGCCACCATCCGCGATGGCTACCAAGACATCGATCAGAAGAACCAATACAACGGCCAAAACGCTGTGCGCGTCGTCGTGTACCGCACCGGCGACGAGACGCCGACGTCGGTGAGCGACCTCACCAAAGACTACCTCGACGAACTCAAGCCGAGCCTGCCCGCCGGTGTCGTCGTCGAGATCCTCAACGACGACAGTGAAGCGTTGCGCGGCCGCATCGATCTGCTGCTGTCGAACGCGTGGATGGGCCTCATCCTCGTGCTCATCATCCTGGCCCTGTTTCTCGACATCCGCCTGGCGGCGTGGGTGGCGTTGGGCATTCCCATCTCGTTCTTGGGCGCGTTCTTCTTGCTGCCGAACTTCGGCATGAGCGTGAACATGGTGACGCTGTTTGCCTTCATCGTCACCTTGGGGATGGTCGTCGACGACGCCATCATCGTCGGCGAACACGCCTTTCACATGATCGAGTCGGGCGTCGAGCGCGAGCGCGCTGCCATCATCGCCACCAAACAGATGAGCGTGCCCGTCACCTTTGCCGTGCTGACGTCGATCACCGCGTTCTCCCCGTTGCTGATGGTGCCGGGCACGATGGGGAAGATCTTCAAACTCATCCCCCTCGTCGTCATCAGCGTGCTCATCTTCAGCGTGGTGGAGTCGTTCTTCATTCTCCCCGCGCACGTCGCCCACATCTCAGACAAAAAACCAGGGCTGATGCGCAAGCCATTCGACTGGATGCGCAACAACGTCGCCGTCGGTTTCGAGTGGTTTTCGCAGCGGGTGTATCGGCCGTTTGTGCGCGGGGCCATCCGCTGGCGGTACGCCACGTTGGGCGCGGCACTGGCGTCGCTCATCGTGACCTTCGGCGCTGTCGGTGCCGGCAAGGTGCCGTTCAACTTCTTCCCCAAGCTGGAGGGCAACCGCATCAACGCCACCGTCCGGCTGCCATACGGCGCCCCCGAAAGCCTGACGCTCGACGCTGCCAAGAAACTCGAGCTCGGCGCCATGACCGCCCTCGACAGCTTCGGCGGGGTCAAAGTGTCGCGCGGGTTGATGACCTTGATGGGCGCGTCACGCGGACAATCCGGCGAGACCGGCTCTCACGTCGTCACCGTCACCATGAACCTCATCCCCAGCGAAGACCGCGACTTCACGTCGCGCGAGTTCGAAACCGTCTGGCAAGAGAACGTGCCCGCCATCTTGGGCGCGCAATCGGTGACCTTCAAGAGTTCGTTCGGCCCCGGTGCGGGCGCCGCCGTCGACGTGCAGCTCACCCACCGCGACACCCGTGTCCTCGAAGAAGTCTCCACCCGACTCGCTGAAGAACTCCGCAACTACAGCGAGCTCAAAGACATCGAAAACTCGTTCACCGCCGGCAAACCCCAGCTCGACTTCGAGCTGCTGCCCCAAGCGCGTTCGCTCGGCCTCACCGAAGACGCCATCGCCGCCCAACTGCGGGGTGCGTTCTTCGGCGCCGAAGCCCTGCGCGAGCAACGCGGACGCAACGAAGTGCGCGTCATGGTGCGCCTCACCGACGACGAGCGCGCCTCCGAATACGACATTGAAGACCTGCGCATCCGCACCGCCCAAGGCGCCTTTGTCCCTCTCGGCACCGTGGCCCGCTTCAGCCGCGGCACCTCGCCGACGTCCATCAAACGCGAAGACGGCAAGCGCAGCGTCAACGTCACCGCCGAGCTCAAAGCAGGGGTGGCGTCGTCGAGACCGGTCATCGAAAGCCTGAAAGCCGACGTTCTGCCGCAACTGCGGCAGGCCTACCCCGACCTCCACATGGAGTTCGTTGGCTCACGCCGTTCGCAGGGCGAAGCCTTCGCCTCCCTCGGCAAGAACTTCATCTTCGCGCTGTTCGTGATTTACGCGCTGTTGGCCATTCCCTTCCGCTCGTACTTGCAGCCCCTCGTCGTCATGTTCGCCATTCCCTTGGGCATCGTCGGCGCCGTGCTCGGACACATGTTGATGGGCTACGCCCTCAGCCTCATCTCCATCTTCGGCATCATCGCGTTGTCGGGCGTGGTGGTGAACGACTCCCTTGTGCTCATCGATGCCACCAACGGCTTCAGACAAAAGATGCACATGGGGCCCATGGACGCCGTGGTCGAAGGCGGCGCTCGTCGTCTGCGTCCCATCATTTTGACGTCGCTGACGACGTTCTTCGGCCTCATGCCCATGATCTTCGAAACGAGTGTGCAGGCGCGCTTCCTCATCCCCATGGCCATCAGCCTCGGCTTTGGCGTCCTCCTCGCCACCGTCGTCGCGCTCGTCGTGGTGCCCTGTCTGTACATGGTGGTCGAGCACGACCTCCGCGTCGTCGCCCGTGAGCTGCGCGAGATCTTCAAAGCCGTGAAGCACGTCTTCATCCCGCTGTCGACGTCAACTTGGACAGTCCTCGGCCTCATCGCCGCCGGAGTCCTCAGCGTGGGCCTGCTCGGCGGCTGCGTCGACCCCGACGCGCCCGCCAAATGCGAGGTCATCGGTGACGACTATTGCGCACAGCTGGCCGAGTTGTGCCCCGACACCGACGAGCAGGCATGCAAAGACACCTTCGACGAAGAAGTGGTCTGTGCCGACGCCGTCGGCGTCTCTGACCGCTACGCCGTATGCCTGGGCAGCATCGCCAGCTTGAAGACGTGTCCGCTCGACTTGCCGTCGGCGTGTGCCGGCGCCGTGTATTTCGTGCCCGACGCGGAGTAGCGTCGACGACAACGCCCATCGGCGTTAGTTGCAGTGAATGATCTCCGCTGGGTTTCGACCCTGCGCCATCATCTGCACCGCACACGAGGTGTTCTCGACGTCCCCGCAGTGCACGAGGCTGGAGGGGTTGTGCCCGGCCCGCAGCACGGCCATCGCGCACTGGTCGTTGACGTCGTCGCAATGCAGCAACGCCGACGACGGGTGGCCCATGTCCAACAACACGCTCTTGCAGGTGTCGACGACGACGGGGCGAGGTGCAGGCGCAGCTGGTGCCATCGCAGGGGGCGCGGCGGGTGCATCGTCGGCAGGCAGCTGAATGTTCATGCGCACGCCAAAGCCGCCAAAGAGTCCGCCGGTGGTTTGCTCGACGGTGGTGGACGTCTCCGTCTCCTCGACGCGCACCTCGTGGTGCACCGTGGCGGGCTGACGATGGCGGCGACGCGTTTTGCGCTGTTTGCGCTTCTTTGCTTTTGTCGACTTGCGTCGCGACGTCTTCGTCGACGGTGACTTCGCTTGGGTGCCGACGCGCACGGTCTCTCGCGTCTCGCCGTCGTCGACGGTGGCGCTGACCTCCAACGACGGAAACCCCGGCAGCACGGGAGGGTCGGCGTGCGCACCATCGACGGCAAGGGTGGTCAGGGTGGCAACGGCAACAACGGCGAAGGGCAGGCGCATGACGGCTCCAACAGAAGGGTTCGACGTCCCCTACGCAGGCGCGTGAAAACGGGCCCCGCCCTTTGCGGATGACGTGCTCAAGCTCACAACCCCCGCCACACAAAAAGAAGCCGCGGTCTCCCGCGGCTTCTTGCGTCTTGCTTGTCGACCTCAGCGACGTCGACGACGACGCAGCACCAGAGCCAACAACCCCAGCATGGCCAACGGCGCAGTGCCGTTGCTGCCGGTGGCGGAGCAACCGCCGGCGGGGCCGGTTTCACCCTGTGGGCCTTGCTCACCAGGCTCGCCTTGCTCGCCCTGCGGACCTTGCTCGCCTTGCGGTCCGGTGGCGCCATCCGCACCATCCGCACCGGCCGCACCATCCGCACCGGGGGCACCGTCTTGGCCATCGGCGCCGTCTGCACCAGGAGCGCCGTCTGCGCCGGCAGCGCCATCTGCGCCGGGAGCGCCGTCTGCGCCGGCGGGTCCTTCAGCGCCATCGGCACCAGCGGGTCCCTCAGCGCCGTCGGCGCCGTTGCAGATCATCTCAGCGTCGTCGACTTCGCCGGGGCCGAGCACGTCGTCACCGGCGATTTCGCCACCGTCGCCGTTGTCGGTGCCGACTTCGAGCAGCACGCCACCTTCGGGGCACACCAACTGCGTGGTGCTGCACTGTGAGAGGCACCAGTAGCCGTTGATGTCGCCGTCAAAGCCACAGTTGTCGCCTGCGTCTTGCGGCACGCTGCAGCTGTCGGCACAGGTGGCTTGGCAGTCGGCCACAGCTGCGTCACGGGCCGATGCCCACGACGAGAAGTCGGTGCCACAGCCGGCGCACTCGCCGTAGAATTCTTCGCCAGGCGCTTCATAGCCATCTGGGTAGGGCACCAAGTTGAACAGAGCGTTGTCGCCGTCGGCGCCGTCGGCACCGTCGGCACCGTCCGCACCAGGCGCACCGTCCGCACCAGGCGCACCGTCCGCACCAGGAGCACCGTCCGCACCAGGGGCGCCGTCTTGGCCGGGCGTGCCGTCTGCGCCAGGCGCGCCATCTTGTCCGTCTGCGCCAGGGGCACCGTCTTGGCCGTCGGCACCGTTGGCACCATCAGCACCATCGGAACCGTCCGCGCCGGGAGCGCCGTTGCACGCGTAGTAGCTGGTGCCGGTCTCCCAAGGATCGCAGACACCGTTCATGTTGACGTCGCTGCAGTCGGTGATGGCGACGCCGCCGTAGGTGCAGTTGGCACCGGCAGGTTCAGCTGCCACCGAGACGATGTTTTCGCCGGGCACCCACTCTTGGGCGCCGACGTCACAGCCGCCGCCGTAGGGGCGGGGGGCTTCGCGAATGTCGGCCGAGACGTTCACGCCGTCGATGTCGGCGCAGTCGATGGCGGCGTTCTCAGACGCGGCGCCCGCGGGGAGGTCCATGTCGGGGAGACGGCCGCCGTTTTGCCCAAAGCCGCTCAAGGTGAAGCCGCTGTTCAACTGGTCGGCGGTGCTGGTGTTGCCGTTGCCCGCTTGGTCGACCGTGCCGTTGGGGCCGATGGTGCCGATGATGTTGCCGCCCCGGCTTTGGATGCGGTTGTAGATCTCGGGGTTGGTGGGCTCGAAGGGGCCGTTGCCCGCGATGATGGAGTTCTTGAAGATCGGCCCTTGGTCGTCGGTGTTCGTCGTCGAGTACACGCCTGCGCCGTTGCCAGTGCCAGAGCTGCTGAAGCCGTTGTTCACCACGGTGACAAAGCTGAACTCGCTGCCGTTGCCGGCGAGGATGCCGCCTCCCGAACGACCAGCCGAAGCGGTGTTGCCGACGACGAGGGTGTTGACGGCGGTGAGGTTGCCGCCGGCCGCGTAGATGCCAGCGCCCGAAGCATCGCCCCAGCTGCTTGCGCCCGAGCCGGGGTACACGGTGTTGGCGTCGAAGACGCTGTCTTCGATGAGCACGCTGGTGGCGCCGGTGTGCACGTAGATGCCGCCGCCTTGGGCGCTGCCACCGCCGCCGCCTGCGTCTGCGCCGCGGAGGTAGCTGCCGGTGATGCGGGAGCCGCGCATCACCAAGCTGGCGCCGTCGGCCACGTAGATGCCAGCACCGAAGCCGTTCTCACCAAAGTGGCAGCAGTTGCCGCGCCAGATGGCGTTGATGCGGTTGTTCTCGAGGAGCATGTCTTCCATGACGACGTCGCCCTCGACGTACATGCCGCCGCCTTTGCTGCTGTAGTCGGGCAGTGCCGCGTCGTGATAGCGCTGCACCACGGCGTTTTTGATGGCGAAGTTGCGCAAGGTGAGCGCGACGCCAGCGCCGCGCTGGTCGACGCCTTGGCGGTTGCGCCCGGCCATGTTCAAGATGGTCTGGTCGTCGCCTTGGCCCTGGATGGTCATGTCCGTCGTGGGCAAGATGGCGGTGGTGAACGTGCCTGCGGGGAGCTCAATGGTGTCGGCGCCCGATCCGGCCGCACAGCCGTCCACAGCGGCGTCGGTGTTGGCGGCGTCGACCGCTTCGCCCAGCGAGCACAGGCCGTCCGCCGGGTTTTCGGCAGGGGTGTCCACCGTGATGGTGGCCGCGTGCGCCCCCATGGACATCGCAAATGCCGCCGCTGTTCCCCATCCCCATGCTCCAATTGGAGACAAAATTCGATTTCGTCGTGGTGTGTTCAAGTGTCTCTCCCTACGCGTTCAATCGTGTGTCGCGTCCGGCAAAGATGAAACACCAAAGTCGGTTTTTGTGGCTAGAGCAACCGACGCAACCTGTAAAACTGAGACACTTGCGCTCCATCACGTCGGAAAACGACACCTAGACCTCTGTTTTAAAAACACTTTCAGCGCACACACGGTCCTGGCAGACGGCACAACAACCGAACAGCGCCCGAAAACAGAAAACGTCCGTTTCGAGTCAACCCCATTCACAACTCATTCCTGGCGACGGCAGAAGTGAGACACTCCCCCCCGCCCGTGAAGCCGCTCCGTCGGTTTTTGGACTCATGAGACAGTTCTGCACGGCGCGTCGCCGACGCATTCTTCGCTTTCCGCCGGCCAACAGGGTGCCTACGCTGCAGCACAGACATGTCTCTTGAGCCTGAACCCGAGCTGGATCCCCTGCCACAGCGACGACGCGCCCCCCAGGTGCTCGACGGCACCTGGCTGTCTGAAGAGACCGAGCGGCAAAACGCCTTCGAACGGCAAGTCGAAGACACCCGGCTGCGTCCCGAGTTGTGGACAGGCGCCTTCGCCACCAACGTGTGGGGCGGCCGCTACGAGATGGAAGGCCTCCTCGGCGAGGGCGGCCAAGGCACCACCTTCTTCGGCACCGACCTCAAGACCGGCGCCCAAGTGGTGGCCAAGGTGTTCGACGTCGGCCAGGCCGCCGACTGGAAACAGGTCGACCTCTTCGAGCGCGAAGTGCAGACCCTGAAGCGGCTCGAACACGACCGCATCCCCACGTTCATGGACGTCGTCGAAGACGACGCCTCCGGCGCCCGCGCGTTGGTGATGACCCGCATCGTCGGCGAGAACCTGCACGCCACCGTCGAGACCGGCGGCCCCCTGCCCGAAGCCCGGCTGTGGCGGGTGCTCATCGACGTCGTCGAAGTGCTGTCGTTTTTGCACCAGCAAGGCTTGGTGCACCGCGACCTCAAACCCAAGAACCTCATCCGCCAACAAAACGGAGAGATTCACCTCGTCGACTTCGGCGGCGTCGGCGTGGTCACCGGCCAGAAGTCGTCGACAGTGGTGGGGACGTTTGGCTACATGGCGCCCGAGCAGCTGTACGGCACCACCCAGCCCAGCACCGACCTCTACGCCCTCGGTGCGACCTTGTTGTCATTGGCGACGGGCAAAGAGCCCGAAGACCTCCCCCGCAAGGGGCTGAGCATCGACGTCGACCAGGCCGCCCCGCATCTGTCAGAGCCGTTGCGCGAGTTGCTCACCCAGTTGCTGACGCCCGACCCTGAGCATCGGCCGCCCAACGCCATGGCCGTGGCCAAAGAACTCCAGGGCATCTACGCGCGCACCCAGGCGCCAGCGTCGTCGACCACCACAAAGACCGGCCAAGCCAAGGCGAAGCCGAAGGCCGACAAGGAGCAGGGCCCGCGCATGCATGAGAGCCCCCACGTCGACGCTGTGTTCGACGAAGAGCGCATGCGTCAAGGCAAAGAAGACTTCGAGATGTCACTCGACTTTGTGTCGGCCACCCTGCGCATGGTGTTCGGCATCTTGGGCTCGGTGGCGGCGCTCGTCGTCGGCGAAGTGCTCATTCCGCTGGTGCTCACCCTCATCGGCGCCTTCACGCAAGGCACCACCCGCCTGAAGGTCAAAGAGGCCGAACTGCAGGTGAAACAGAGCGCCAAAAACGCCCGCACCGCACTGCAAAAAGAAGCCGAACGCGGCGCGCGCGCCCTCAACGAGGCCAACCACAAGTTCAACTCCAAGAAGGCCACCCGTCGTCGACAACCGAAGCATCGGCCGCGCCCAAAGAAGGGCCGACGACGCTGAGGCTTTTCGCCTTTGGCCTGGTTGCAACTTCCACCGCACAGGGCATAGTCGGGCAGCCCCTCTGTTTGGAGTTGTCATGAGCGTCGTTCGCGCCCCCCTTTCTCTCGCTGCCATCGCGCTGTCGGCCGCTGCGGCCTTGTCGTCGATGGCCTGCAGCAGCACCTCAGCCCAATACTGCGAGGTGGCCGCCGAATGTGACGAAGGTGGGCTGTCGTTTGACCCCGTCGGCTCGTCCGACGACTCCGCCGCGGTGTGCACCGCCGAAAACGAGACCACCATCGACGCCCTCAACGCCAACTCCGAAGAGGAGTGCAAAGAGCTTGCGCGGCTGTTGCAGGCGTACCAGGCCTGCGTCGTCGAAGAAGGCTGCGATGCGTTCGACCTCCTCGAGCCTGAATGCAAAGACGAGTTTGAAGACTACTTTGACGCCGCTGGCGACGTGCAGAACCGCTGCAACGAATAGTCGTTCCCGTCTCTTGGTATTGTCTTCATGAAAAAGGTGTCCCCCATGTTCGCTCGCGCTTCGCTCCTTCTCGTCGCTGCCGCTTCTTTCTTTGTCATGGCCTGCTCCTCGTCGGGCGCGCTCTGTGAAAAAGAGAAGGAGTGCATGTCGGATCCGCCAGGTGAAGACTTCGTCTCCATCTGCACCATCAAAGCCGATGGCCAACTGCGCGCCCTCAACGCCAACAAAGAAGAAGAGTGCCACCTGGTGGCCTCGACGCTGTCGGCTTTGAACGCGTGCCGCGCCCAACTCGACTGCGACGACTACAATGAGTTCGACTACGGCGGCCACTGCGACGACGAGCTCGACGACTACCTCGACGCTGTCGAAGACGCCGACAACGAGTGCACGGCCCTCGACTGACATCCTTGAAAGGGGCGTAGGCGGGCCAAGCCTTGCTTGGCCTTGGGAGAATCACTGCGTGATTCTCTTCCCTTTCCCCCACTCCGGCGAAGCCGGAAGCGGGGCCCCCCATTCCCCCTCGGCGCTCGCGCGCCGGACAGCGCCGCTTGGGCTTGTCTTTGTCGTTGAGCTGCGGGCCGACAAGGCGAACGGCGGCCTCATGAGGGATGGACATGACTTCGACGTCTGACTTTGTGGACGCCACCGAGCTGTCGGGCACGCTGAAAGAAGGCTTCGACGACGCTTTCTTGAAGCAGCTGGGGCGCGCCTTTTCGTTGCGTTTGGCCCGCACGCCCCTCGACGACGACGGCCCCGTGGTCGTCGCCTCTGACGGGTTGGTGCCGCAGCAGATGTTGCGCGGTCTCGTCGACGGACTGTTGGTCGCCGGTTGCGACGTCGTCGAGATGGGCGCGCTCGACGGAGAGCAACTGGAGTTGGTGCAGATCGCCACCTCCGCCCGCGGGGCGTTGCGCATGAGCCGCGCGCAAGCGGCCCCTGATGTCTCCGAAGGCACCTTTCTCGACGCCACCCAAGAAGAATCCCTGCCCGACCCCGACGCTTTCAGCGACGATGTCGCCTTCGCCGTCGAGGTCTTCGTCGGACGCGTGCCCCAGATGGCCGAGCGGCTGCATGAGCTGTTGGCCCTGCTGACATCGTCGACGTCGACGACGGGCAAGGCGTCGCACCGCCAGGCTGCCTACGAAGACTTCGTGCCCGACGCCGAACGCGCCGAGGCCTTGCGCGAACATGTGCGCGCACAAACCATCGTCGAGACGGTGGCGTCATGAAACGGCTGTGGACGTCCGGCTGGATGCTCATCGCCCTCGGCGCGCTCGTCGTCACCAGCGGCTGCCGGTCGACGCGCAGCGGGCGCCGTGACACCCCCGCGCCCCGCGCCGTCGAAGAACGCGACGTCGACATCACCTTCTCTCTCGACAGCGCCGTGGGCGAGGCCGGCGACGACGTCACGCTGCATGGCACATGGAAAGGCGTCCCCGGCAACGCCGAACCGCTGCTGCTCTTTGTCCCCGGCGCCGGACGCGTTTCCCGCCGGGGCGTGCGCAAGAAAAACGGCAGCCGGGCCTACGACGGCCCCGTCCCCGTCGTCGAGCAGTTCGCCTCGCATGCGGCGTACACCGGCTTTCAAACGCTGGCCTACGACAAGCGCACCTGTGGCCCCGTGGAGTCGCCGTTGTGCGCGCGCAACCCCAGCCCCGACTGGGACGCCCAAGGCCCCGTCGCCCTCACCCGTGACGTCGACGCCGCCTGTGCAACGGCGCGCAAGCTCGCCCCCGGCGTGCCCCTCGTCGTCGTCGCCCATGGCCAGAGCGCCAACGTGGTGTTGGCGTCGTCGTGTGCGAAAACGGCAGACGCACTCTTGCTCATCGCGCCCATTCCGGGTGCCGTCGACGAGGTCTTGGTGCGCGGCCTGCAAAGACGGTCGAAGCTGTTGCGCAAGTGGGGCGAAGAAAAGCTCCGTTCCAGCGACCCCGACGTCGCCGCCGAAGGCGAACAACAGGTGCAAGAGTCGGTGCAGCTGCAAAACCGCGCCGCCAACTTTGCCGGCACGTTCAAACAAATCAAAGACGGCGCTTTCGACGATGACGCCCAAGTGTTGGGTGCAACGCCTGTGTTCTGGCGGGGGTATTTCGCCTTCACCGAGCAGGTCTTCGAACACGCGCAAGCCGCCAACGACACCCCGCGTGTCGTCGTACTTGGCCAGTGGGACTCGCAATACGCCCCCGCCGACAAGAACCGCATCGCTCAGCTCGCTGAGGGCCACCGCTTCGTCGTCGTCGACAAAGCCGACCATCATTTGCTCGTCGACAAACAGCTGAGCGACGAGGTCTTCGACGAAGTGCTGCAGGTGCTCACCGAGACACTGCAGAACCGTCCCAGCAGCTGACGCCATCACCCAGGGGACCGCATGACCACGCAAGCCGCCCAGCTCCCCGTCGTCGACGACGACAAGCGCCTCAAGACCGTCGTGCACCACAAAAAGGCCTGGTACATCGTCGCCACCTCCAAGGAGTTGGCCAAGGCGGCCGCCAAGCGCAAACCGTTGCAGGTGATGCTCTTCGGCCAGCCCCTCGTCGTGTACCGCACTTCGAACGGCGTCGGCGCGCTGCTCGACCGCTGCCCCCACCGTGGTGTGCCCTTGTCGAAAGGCGAGGTGCGCAACGACCGCATGACGTGCGGCTACCACGGGTGGGCGTTCTCTCCCGACGGCGAATGCGTCGACATCCCTTGCTTTCAGGGCAAACCCCAAGCCAAGGCACGGCAGGTGCCGTCGTTCGCCGCGGTCGAACAAGAAGGCTACATCTGGGTGTATGGCGCAGCAGGCGTCGCCCCCGACGACGAACCTTTTCGCTTCCCCTTTCTCGACGACAAACGCTACGCCGTGGTGCGCACCGACGTCGTCATGGAAGGCAGCTTGCAGCAAGTGGCCGAAAACGCCCTCGACGTGCCCCACACGGCGTACCTGCACGGCGGTTTGTTTCGCAAAGAAGGCAGCAAAAACGAGATCGACGTCGTCATCCGCCGCACTGCCAGCCAATGTGAAGCGCAATACATCGGCGAGCCTGCGCCACGCGGTCTCCTGGGACGCCTGCTCGCCCCAGGCGGCGGCGAGGTGGTGCACTGCGACCGCTTTATTCTGCCGTGCATCACCCAAGTCGAATATGCCCTCGGCGAGAAGGCCCACCTGGTGCTCAACGCTGCCCTCACCCCCATCGACGACTTCAAGACGCGGCTGTTTGGATGCGTCGCCTACCGCCTGCCGCTGCCGCTGCCGAAGAAGATGTTGGGTGAGGCGTTGAAGCCGTTGGCCAAGGTGGTGCTGGGGCAAGACGCCGACATGCTGAAGCTGCAGACGAGCACCACGCAGTTCTTCGGGGAGGAGACGATGATCTCCACCGAGGTCGACTGCTTGGGCCCTCACATCCTGCGGTTGTTGCGCGCCGCGCGCGACGAAGAAGAGCTGCCCGACGTTGAAAAGACGTTCTCCATGTCGGTGTAGGGCAACGTTCGCCGCCGACGTTTCCCTTTTTGTTTCAACACCTTAAATCCGACAAATCGACGTAGGATCGGTTGTCAGCGTCGGGCATTTGCCTACGTTTGCTGCCATGAGCACCACCACTTTCATCGCCGTCTTCATCGGCACCTTCATCGCCATGACCCTGTTGAAAAACATGGGCAAGGCCTCGCCCCAAGCCGCCAAACAGCTGGTGAACGAAGGCGCCACCCTCCTCGATGTGCGCTCCCCCGGCGAGTTCAGCGGCGGCCACGTCAAAGGCGCCAAAAACATCCCGGTGCAAGAGCTGGCACACCGCCTCAAAGAGGTGCCCAAGGGCAAGCCCGTCGTCGTGTATTGCTTGAGCGGCGGCCGCTCGGGCAGCGCCGCACGCGTCTTGAAGCAGGCCGGCTACGACGTCTGCGACCTCGGCGGCATGCGCCGCTGGCCCGGCTGAGCCCTATTCAGGCGCCGGCGTTTCGAGCACGAGCGACACCCCGGCCGCGGCAAATCCGCCGAGAGTCATGAGCGCTCCGGCACTCGTCGCCAACAACGCAGCCGTGTTCATCGTCGTCACGGTGTTGAGGCGCTCGTCTTTGGGGCCCGTCGGCGGCTGCAACGCCACCGCATACGACGCCCCCACCAAGCCGATGCCCGTGCCCAACAGCACCGCACCGATGCTGCCGACGGCTGCCCCGGTGAACAGCATGACGTTCACCGGCTCAGGCTGCAGCGAGACCTCCAACGTCACCGTCTGCTGACGCTGCAGCACCACGCGATGGGTCTCGGCCACCAACCCCTCAGACGCGATTTTCACCTCGTACACGCCAGGCTCCAACGTCACTTTGCTGGTGGGCGGCACCGTCTTGCCGTCGACGGTGACATCGGCGTTTTCGGGGTCGACTTTCAAGTCGAGCGTGCATTGGCTGGTGTCGGGCGCCAACAGTTGCGACAGCTGGCGGTCGACACGGGCGCGCAATCCGTCGTCGACGGGGAAGACCTCGACGCGTTTGCCGATGAGTTTGTTGGCGGTGACGTCGACGGCGATGAGGGTGACTTCGATGCCGGCTTCATGCACCTGCGCCAGGGGCGCGACGACGACGTCGGTGGTCAGCAACGACCCCAGCTCGACGAGGGGGGCGGTGTCGAGGGTGGGCACCCAGCACACCGGCGCTTGCGGCGGACACGGCGGACACCCCTGCTCCCCGCACTGCACGCTCTTGGCGCCGGCCAACACGCCGGTGGTCTGCATGCGGTCTTGCACGTCGTAGCCGGTCAGGGCCTGCATGGAGTCGGCGATGTCGTCGTCGAGGGCTCGATACGTCTTCTGCGGCAGCGTCGCCCCGGTCAGCGGCAGCAACACCGTCGGACGCGGCGCGGCGGGCTGCTGTGCCGACGCCGCCGTCGACACCGTCGACAACGTGAGCAGCAGACCCAGCACAACACGAGAAGACAGACGAACACCCATGGACGACCCCAAGCCAGACAACGGCAGAGTTGACGTCGTCACCATGGCATGGGCGCCGGGCCAACGCCATTTTCGTCGCGCGCGTCGTGCAAGCCCTGCAGCGCGCGCCTGGGCCTCTTCGACATCGTTGGCCGCCACCCGCAAATGCCACCGGCGGGCAGGTGGACAACGTCCTCTCGTTGTTGGTGCTCGCCGACCGAAAAACCGAAGAAGGGTTGGGATGCACCTTAAAAGAGGTCACGTAGGAGCCATTCTCCGCCTTCGGTGGTCACGTGCCCGTAGTCGTACTGCACAGGCGACCCATTCACCACCGTTTTGCAGCGGCCCTGTGGGCACAACCGATCGTACACCGAGTGGTATCGCGCCGAAGTCTTTCGAACGGCGGCCTTAAACGCCTTCTCTCTCTTCTGCACGCTTTTCAATCGTCGAGCGGTGGTGATGCTCGGATGCTCCTCTAGACGAGAGTATCCGAATTTTTCGAGGAGTTTTGGCAGCGCTTGCTTGTATTCGACCATGGGGCCGATAATCACCACGTCCTTGGCGTATTTTTGTAGATGCAAAACTGTCTCTTCAACCTGCTTTTCTTGTCCAAACTTCCATCTCGCCGAAACAACAATCGCGTCGTACGCTCCGTTGGGGACAAACTCGTGAAAGGCCATACGCATCAGGTCGACGCAGCGCTTCTTTCCTTTTGGTGAAAGCGTCGGCACACATCCAGATGCAGTTGCCTGTGAAAATGCAATCTCTGGATAGAGATTTGTCAGTGGACGAAAGTACTGGGCTGCGAAGCTGTCGCCTACCAGAAGAACGTTCTTTTTGGGGCCGGTCACAATGCAAAGGTCGCGATCAAAGTAGCGGACAGAGTCTGTTTTGGAATACAAGAAGCACTTGCCGTGCCGCGCACCGCCTTTGTTGTACTTGAAAAACGCCGCAAAGCCCCCCTTCTGGGCGGATGGATTGGTGGTGTTGCTTTTCGCGACGTAGAAGGCCACCGGAAAGACCACAAACGCCGAGACCAACACCAGGATGGTCGAGCGGCCCCTTCGAAAGACGTCCCAGTTTCTGCAGCGTTGCTCTACAAGTGACCATGAGACAAACGCGACCAGCTGGGACACCACAAACAGCGCAACTTTGTCTGATGTGGTTGGAGTGGGGCGGATGTTCAGCTTGTACAAAACAATCATGGGCCAGTGCCAGAGATATAGAGAATACGAATAGTCTCCAATGCGACACATCGCTCTCGACGAGATGATTTTTTGCAGGACTGATGTTCCGCTCTTTCCACCAAAGAGCATCAAAGCAGCGCCCAGCGTTGGAGCCAGCGAGACGACGCCCGGAAACGGCATCTCCTTGGAAATCAAAGCGATGCTGCCACCGACCAGCCCCCCACCGACCCAGAACGCAACGTTGCTTTTGGCCTGTGATGGCCTGCTTTTGCCAAGGTGAACAGCCACCCAGGAGCCCACCAAGAACTGCCAGAAACGCGATGGGGCCCAAAAGAAAGCTGCCGTGGGCTCCCACGCCAGCAACGCCAAGCTGACGATGAACCCAAAGACGATCAAAGCAAAGAGCAACCGCTCCATCTGAGCGCGACGCCTCGCCAAGAACAAGAGAAAAAACGGAAAGAGAAGGTAGTACTGCTCCTCAACGGAGAGCGACCAGGTATGCAACAACGGATTCAGTTCAAGGTCAGGAGAGAAATAGTCATTCTGGCTATAAAAATACAGGTTTGACACATAGAAAACTGCGGATGTGGCAGCATCCGCGAAAATCGAAACCTCGTCATAGTACCCGGTCAACGTGACAATAATTCCAACCAAAAAAAGCATCAAAAAAAGAGCAGGAAAGAGTCTCTTCACCCTCTTCATGTAAAATTTTGTTGGCGAGAATGCTCGCTTCTCTTCTTCAGCCAAAGAAATCGAAGTGATGAGAAATCCTGAAATTACGAAGAAGACATCCACACCTACAAATCCACCTTTGAATCTGGGGTCGATGTGAAAGATGAGAATTGCGAGCACCGCGATTGCTCTCATTCCTTGAATGTCTGCTCGAAATGGCATGAATCCCTCATTTGATGCGCAACGACCTGTGGTTCGGTGGGCTGTCGTCACCTGACGCTGTCTCGCACGGTCGGCTCTCCCCATTCGCTCTACCTGATTTGAAGGGGGCGTAAAACGGCTGCACATCGGGGAGCGCGCTTTTGCAGGTGCAAGAGTGGAACGGGGGTTGCGTCCTGCGTCTGAGGACCGAACAAAACGGCATGTCTTCCTTCGCTGCTCGTGTCCGCTGGGTTGTGTGTGTCGTCGTCGCCGTGGGGGTGTTGACGGGGTGCCGGACCCACCAGCGCGTCTCCATCGACGAGGCTCCTGCTGAAGACGCCCCGCGCAGCGAACGGTTGGCGTACCACCGAACACACAAAGGCACGTTGGGGCACAAGTCGTATGGAAACCACCAGGCCATCACGCATTTGCAGCTGGAGAACGGAACACGCGTCGAGCACCCGGCCGACCTCCTCCCCGCTGTTGGTGAAGAAACGCCATCTGGAGATTCGACTCTGAGGTTTGTCGAGGCTGAGGAGGCCTACGGCTTTTGGCTGAACGTCGCCCTTTGGGCCATCCCCGTCGGACTGGGCCTCCCGGCAGTGCTTTTTGGGGCTGGGGTCGGTCTCGCGCTTGTGACGCAGTCGATTGGTGCTTCGAATGCCGTCAACCAGGCAGCGTTTGCCGCCCCCTGCTGGCCGGGGGTGGCGTTTGCGTGGTGAGCGCCGCGACCCACGTCGTCGGTTTGTGCATCGCACTTGGTGAAGAACGAGAATTGTTTCGCGCGCGCGACGCTGCGTTTCAGAGCTACAACGAAAGCCTCGAAATCCATCTCCGCCTCGACGACAACGACGTCGACGACATCAACACCGAGGCCGCCTCATCGTCGTCGTCGTCTGATGACGACGCAACGTCCGATGGAGCCGCCCTCGACGACGAAGGCTTCGATGAGGGCATGCAGGGCTGGTAGTCCGCTTGCATCCCCACAACCGAAGTGGAACAAAGTTGCCATGCGTTCGATTGCTGCTCTTGTCCGCTGGGTTGTGTGTGTCGTCGTCGCCGTGGGGGTGCTGACGGGGTGCACGTCGCTGAACCGTGTCGCCATCGAGGATGCTCCTGCTGAAGGAGCGCCACGCGGCGAACGCTTGGCGTACCACCGCAAATACAAAGCGAAGCTGGCCACGAAGAAGATGACCACCACCGAAGGAGCCAAAGAGGTCACCACTCACGTCTTTGTTGACGACGGTGTTCGCATCGAACACCCCGCCGATCTTCTTCCAGCCGTCGGGCAAGACACGCCCGCTGGGAAGTCGGCGCTGGAATTTGAAGAGGCCCTCGAAAGCAACAACCTGTGGGCGCAGATTGCATTGTGGCCCCTCCCCGTTGGGCTGGGAGCGCCCGTCGCCATCTGGGCCGCTGGGTTCGGCGTCGAGTTTCTCCTCTCGCAGGCCCTTCCCAACGGTGGCCGAGGATATGTCGCCCTGAGCGCTGTCATTGCTGGGGGCGCGATATGTGTCGCTGCCCCCGTCGTACACCTTGTGGGTCTGTGCGTTTGGGGCAGCAAAGAACGCGACATGTACCGAGCACGCGAAGCCGCGTTTCAGAGCTACAACGAAAGCCTCGAAATTCACCTCCGTCTCGACAACAACGCCCTCGACGATGTCGACACCGAGGCCGCCTCATCGTCGTCGTCGTCTGGTGACGACGCAACGTCCGATGGAGCCGCCCTCGACGACGAAGGCTTCGATGAGGGCATGCAGGGCTGGTAGTCCGCTTGCATCCCCACAACCGAAGTGGAACAAAGTTGCCATGCGTTCGATTGCTGCTCTTGTCCGCTGGGTTGTGTGTGTCGTCGTCGCCGTGGGGGTGCTGACGGGGTGCACGTCGCTGAACCGTGTCGCCATCGAGGATGCTCCCGCTGAAGGAGCGCCACGCGGCGAACGCTTGGCGTACCACCGAAACCACAAGGCCATTCCGGCGTTGTTGACGAAGGAAGGTGCTTCCAAAGTCATCACGCACCTCGAACTGGAAAACGGCACCCTGATTGAGCACCCGCTCGACATCTTGCCCGCCGTCGGGGCCGAGACGCCTGCCGGGCGAAAGGTGCAGGATTACGTCAAAGCAGCATCAAGCCGTACGTTTTGGGGGCACATTGCGTTTTGGTCCCTTCCGTTGGGCGTCGGTTTGCCGGTGGTGATCGCTGGGGCCGGGTACATGACGGCCAATGCGGTGTACAACTCGGGTGGGCCCAATCTGCTGCTGATTCCGATCGGCACAAGCCTGGGCATCTGCGTCGCTGCGCCTTTTGTGTCGCTCGTCGGGTACCTGTTTTGGTCTTGGCGGAAGGACGACATGAGGGAGGCAAAAACCGCCGCCTTCGCGAGCTACAACCAGAGTTTGGAGGTCAACCTCGGGCTCGACGACACCTCACACGACGATGAGCCTATGTCGTCATCGAACGATGTCTCGGACGACGGCGATGAAGACGACGAAGCCTTCGACGAGGGCATGCAGGTCTGGTGACGCCTACGTGCACACTTGAACTCATCACATGAAAACGCCCTCCAACTGGAGGGCGTTTTTCATGCGTCGACGACAACATTCCATCGGTCGATGTCTCGACCAATCTGTGATTGGTCGCCCGGAGTTCCATAGGAACTCCGCGAGTTCCTCAGAACTCGTCGACGTCGAGCGCCATCATGGCTGCCTTGCCGGCCTTCACCTTGGTGACGAGCGACTCGACCTCGGGCAGCACGTGCTCGAAGAAGTAGCGGCCGGTCTTCACCTTGGTCTCGTAGAACTGCCCCTCTTTGTGCAGTGCCACGTGCAGCATGCGGCCCCAGACGTAGGCGAGCACGGTGTTGGCGAAGACGTTGAGGTAGTTCGACGCGGCGGCGCCGGCTTCTTCGGCGTCTTCCATGCCTTTTTGCCCGAGGTACATGGTGAGCTCGTTGAGGGTCATGCTCGTGGCTTTGAGCTTGTCGCGGAACTCGGCGAACTTCTCGTCGCCCTTGGTCTCGGCGAGGAACTCGCCCATGACGCCGGCGAAGGTGCGGAACAGCTCGCCGCCGCCTTTGGGCAGCTTGCGGCCGACGAGGTCGAGGGCTTGGATGTGGTTGGTGCCCTCGTAAATCATGGCGATGCGCTCGTCGCGCATGTACTGCTCGATGCTCCAGTCGGTGGTGTAGCCAGAGCCGCCAGCGATTTGCATGGCGTCGGAGATGTTCAAGAAGCCACGCTCGGTGCAGTACGACTTGCAGATGGGCGTGAGCAAGGCGACGAGGTCGTCGCACTTCTTGGCCAGCTCTTCGTCTTGGCTGTTGTGGGCGGTGTCGAGCATGGTGCCGATCCAGATGCCCATGGCGCGCATGCCTTCGTTGGTGCTCTTGATGTTGAGCAGCATGCGGCGCACGTCGGGGTGCACCATGATGTTGTCGGCTTTGGCGTCGCCGTCGACTTTCGCCGGGTCGAGCGCACGCGATTGACGACGGTCTTTGGCGAAGCCGAGGGCCGTTTGGTAGGCGATCTCGCTCATGGCCAGGCCTTCGACACCGACAAACAGGCGGGCGGCGTTCATCATGATGAACATGGCGCGCATGCCTTTGTGGGGCTCGCCGACGAGGTAGCCGGTGGCGTCTTCCATGTTCATCACGCAAGTGGGCGACGCCTTGATGCCCATCTTGTGCTCGAGGCCGCCACAGGTGATGCCGTTTTGCGTGCCGTCGTCGAGCACCTTCGGCACCAAGAACACGCTGATGCCTTTGGAGCCGGCGGGAGCGCCGGGCAGACGGGCAAGCACGAGGTGCAGGATGTTGTCGGCGAGGTCGTGCTCGCCGAAGGTGATCCAAATCTTGGTGCCGTTCAGCTTGTAGCTGCCGTCGTCTTGGGGCTCGGCTTTGGTGGTGATGAGGCCGAGGTCGGTGCCGGCTTGCGGTTCGGTGAGGCACATGGTGCCCGTCCATTCACCCGAGATGAGTTTGGTGAGGTACTTCTCTTTTTGCTCTTCGGTGCCGTAGTGCTTGAGCGACTCGATGAGGCCGTGGCTGAGGCCGGCCACCATGGTGAAGCTCTTGTTGCAGGCCACGAACATCTCGTTGAACACCACCGAGGTCAGCTGGGGGGCGCCGCCGCCGCCGACGTCGACGTCGTGGGCCAGGCTGGGGTAGCCCTGCTCGCAGAAGTCTTTGTAGAGCTTTTGAAAGCCCTTGGGCGTGGTCACGGCGCCGGTCTTGGGGTCGAAGCCCAGGCCTTCTTCGTCGCCCACGCGGTTGAGAGGGAGCATCTGCTCGCGGGCGAAGACGTCGCCGGCTTCAAACAAGCTCATCAACGTCTCAAGGTCGTAGTCTTCAAAGCCCGGGAGCTTTTGCACGTTCTCGTAGCCGAAGGTCTCGAGGTTGAAGCGGATGTCGTCGAGGGGCGCTTTGTAGATTTGCATGTGTGCTCCTGGCGCGGCTGTCAGCGATCAGCGCCAACACCGAAAAAGACAGCGTCTTTTGCCGCGCCTTGACATTGGTGTCAATGTCGACCGCGCACTGCGTCAAGACGCCCATTGTCGTCGCTGATGAGGTACGGTCTTGCGCCATGACGCACACGGGTGACCTCAAGAAATTTCTGTTTTTGGTGCCGTTCATCGTCGGCGCCGTCGTTGTGCTCGCCGCCGGCGGCTGGTCGATTTCTGCCGGCCACGTCGTCAGCGGCATCGGCAGCGTCGTCACCGGCGCCGCCGTCGGCCTGTTCTTCTTGGTGATGCTCAGCAAACGCATCGCGCGCTACCACCCGCTGTTGCCGTTGCAGAACCTCGGCGCCATCGGAGGCGCCATCGCCAGCGTCGTCGGCGTCGTCGCTCTGCAAGAGGCGGCACCTTTGCCGCTCGTCGTCGGCACCGCCGTCGTCGGCGTCGTCGGCATGCCGTTGTACACCCTGTGGTACGCGCGGCTCCCGCAACGGGGCGACGTCGTCGCCGTGGGCCAGCCCTTTCCCGATGTCACCTTCACCGACGTCGATGGCGCGTCTTGGCCGACGTCCCGGCTCAAAGGGCAACCGTCGTTTCTGTTGTTCTTCAGAGGCAACTGGTGCCCGCTGTGCATGGCGCAGATTCGTGAGGTGGCCGCGTTGTACCGCCAGCTTGAAGAACGCGGTGCCCGCGTTCTCCTCGTCAGCGGCCAGAGCGAGCGCGACACCCAGGAGTTGGCGTCGCAGTTCGACGTGACCTTCACCCATCTGCGCGACCCTGACCTCGTCGTCGCCAAGCAGTTGGGGCTGTTTCACGGCAAGGCGGCGGCGTTGGGCTTGGGCATTCTGTTTCGCACCGCGCGGGAGCCTGATGCGTATTTGCCGACCATTGTTCTCGTCGACGACGGCGGTGTGGTGCGTGCCGTCGATGCCACCGACAACTATTTGGTGCGGCCGGAGCCTGAGACGCTGCTGCGCCTGATGGACGAACACCTTTCAGTGTAAGTCGGCTTGGATCTGCTGCATGGCGCAGCTTTGCCTTGCAGTGGACCACTCGGTCCTGCAAAGTGGACCTATCGGTCCGCGCGCCGCTGGCCGACGTCACCATTGGGAGGGACCATGTCCACTGCTGAACAACTCGCCTCAACCGTCTCCTTGTATGAACGCCTGGGGGGCACGCCTGGCATCCAAACGCTCGTCGAGGACGTCTTCGCTGCCCACTGCGAAAACCCCATCCTCAACAAGCGCTTTTTGCCCTACGCCGCCGACGTCGAGAAGAAGGCCGTTGCCCTGAACCACCTGTGCATGTTCTTGGAGGCCGGCACCGGCGGCCCTGGCGTCTACGAGGGACGCCCCATGGCCGAGGCGCACCGCGGCATGAACATCTCGGGCGAAGAATACCTCGCCGCCGTCGACGACATCATGGCCGCGTTGCGCAAACACAACGCCAGCGAAGAGACGCAAACCGAGATGCTCAACACCCTGTACGCCATCAAAGACGACATCATGCGACAGTAGTCTCGTCGGAGGCGTGGCTTCGCCCGCCTCTCGACGAGCCTTGAACGACCATTTGCAGTGGAGATGCGGCCTGGTCTGCCGAATGACGTGTGACTGCAAATGGTCGACGATGCCTGTTGCTCAGCCTCACCGACATCGTCATGGGGTCGTCAACAAAGTGCGCTCTGCTCCGCGCTCGCTTCGCTCGCTTTGGGAGGCGCTGCTGGTACTTGTCGACGTCACCACGACAAAAGGCTCGCTGTGAGGCGAGCCTTTGCCGTTTTGAGATTGCGTCGTCGTCAGTTGGCGCAGACCACCTCGCACATGGCGGCGAGGTCGCCGGAGGCGTCGCTGCACGAGCCCACGCGGAAGTCGGAGTCGAACCACACTTCACCGCCGTTGCACGTCAACTTCGAGGTGCAAGCTTCGGCACAGGCCACAGCGTCGTCGCAGAAGTTGTCAAAGCCAAAGCAGCCGCCGCATTCGAGGGTGCCGTCGCCGCCGGGGCCAGGGATCTCGACGCTGACGCCGTTCACCGCGCAATCGGCGGGGGGTTCGGTGTTGGGCTCTGCTGAGGGTTCTGGCGTCGGCTCTGGCGTCGGCTCGGGTTGGGGCTCAGGCTCGGCGCCCATGGCGTCGCCACAGTCGACGAGAGAGCAGAGGTTGGCGTAGGAGGGCTGTCCGTCGTCGACGAGGCAGCTGCCAAAGATGTACGAGCCGGGAATGCTGAGACGGCTGTTGGCGTCGCATTCGAGCACTTCGGGGCCGCAGATGGTGAGGCACTCGAAGCGGTCGTCGCACGCCTCGTCGAGGTCGAAGCAACCGCCGCATTGAATGCCATCGTTGCCGAAGCTGCCGCCGGTGAGGCGAATGGAGAAGCCGTTGGCCAGGCATTGGATTTCGCCGCCCTCGACGGGGTCACAGCGGCCGTCGGTGCAGGTGCCCTCGCAGGTTTCGATGACGTCGCCGGGCCCGCTGCAGGTGTCGACGGCGATGACGGTGTTGCCGTCGCACGCCACGCCTTCAAAGCAGTTGGAGGCGTCGACGCAGGTGCCTTGGGCGCAGCGTTCAGGGCACTCCTCGACGAGGTCGCCCGCTTCGGGTGCCGTGTCGCAGCCGCCGAGGAGTTCGTGCACGTTGTTGCCGTCGCAGGTCAAACCTTGGGGGATCGGCTGGCAGGGCAGACAGTCGTTGGGGCCGCAACCATTGGGGCATTCGACGAGGAGACGGTCGGTCTCGACGTTGCCGCAAGTGTCGACGGAGTAGAAGTCGCCTTCGAAGCAGGCAGCGGTGAATCCGTCGCCTGGGGTGCATTGCGCAGCGTCGACGCATTGCACGCCGTTGGGGGTCGACTCGCATGCTTCGTCGCAGTCGGTTTGCACGTCGCCAACGACGCCGCAGCTGTCGAAGTGGCGAATGTCGCCGTCGACACACCCGAGAAACGCTTCAGGCGTGCATCCAACGCAGGCGCCATCTTGGCAGCCGTTCTCGCACAGCAGTGCAAAGTCGCCGACGTTGCCACAGCTGTCTTCGGCGTAGACCGCGTCGTCGATGCACACCGTCGCCGCGTCTGGGGTGCAACTGGGGTCAATGCACGCGCCGCCGCTGCAACCGTTGGCGCACGACTCGATGCTCTCTTCGATGGCGCCGCAAGAGTCGATGGTGACGACGTCGTCGCCGTCGCAGATGGTGCCGGCGTTGGGCGCACAGTCGACGCACGCGCCGGCCGCACAAGCCGCCGGACACTCGTCATGGTCGCTGAGGTCGCCGGTGCAGCTGTCGCGTTTGGCCACGGCGTTGCCGTCGCACACCAGCTGAATCTCAGAGTCGCACGCGTCGGGGTCAGGCTCGGTCGACTCTGGAGGTTGCGGGACGCAGGCGCTGCCGACGACGGCGAGCAGGCACAACAAGGCACTCAGATGCAGGCGGGACATACAGACTCCGATGGCCCACGGATGGGGCTGATGAAAGGCGGGCGGGCTGCAGGCAGCTCTGGTGTCTATACGGCTGAGTCTGCGATTTGGGCCGCCACCCGTAAACATTGTTTACTTTTTGTGCCGCCGCGGAATGCTCGACGTGCAAAGGCGGCTGGCCACGGCGGGATCCGTCGACATTGGCGTCGATCCACAAGAGATCCACGCCCACAGCGACCCCCTGTTCGACACCTTCTGCCTCGGGCAGCCACACCGCAGCACCACCACTGGCACACGCCGTTCGACGGCGGCAGCGCCGTCTGTCGCATGAAACCGGCGATGGGGCTGTTGGTCTGGCGTTTGCAATCCGACGTCGTGTTCACCTGAAGGGGTTGTCATGCATCCTTGGTCACGTCGGTCGTCTGTGTGGGTCTCGGTGGTTGGAGTGGGTCTTCTGCTGGGGCTCGCGTCTCCAGCCGGATGGGCGGCGCCCGACGAGGAAGTGGCGTTTGTCGACCCCGCCGTCGCCGTCGATGCCGGCGTCGCCGACGTGCCTGCGTCCGTCCCTGACGTCGTCGACGAACCACCTGGTCGGGCATCGTCGACGGCAGCGGGCGCGGTCGCCGCCGTCGGCTGGGGCGGCTCTGCAGCCCTCGTCGGTGTGGGCGTTGGCGGCATGATGGTGGCGGCCGCGTTGCCCCCGACGGCAGGTCTCATCTTGGGCGCCGGGCTCGTCTTCTTCGCGCCGTTTGCCACCACCGTCGTCTCCGTCGGGTTGTTGGCCGCGCAAGGGGTCCTCACCCATCAGACCTTTGGCTGGGATGGGGTGTGGGCGGCGGCGCCCACAGCGGGATTGGGCGGGCTCATCGTCGGCGGACTGGGCGCGATGTTGGGCGTCGGACTCGGTTTGCTCACCGCCGGCATCATGTGGACCAAGGACCCCGCCACCGTCGGGACCATGGCGGTGGTGGGTGCGTCGGTGGTGGGCATCCCCGCCGCCTTGTTCGGCGCCGCCGTGGGCGCGCCCATCGGCGTTGGCCTGCACGCCATCCAAACAGGCGAATGAGCCGAAAGGCGGATCTGCCCACCCCCGTCTGGCCCAAACCCATGCGGGCTCCGTCAGGAGGGCAAGACCACAGGAGCAGCTTCGCTCCTCACCCCCGACGTTTTGGAGTCTGCAATGCTGCGCACCCTTTTGTTTCTCGCCGTCCTCCTCACCACCACCGTGTCGTGGGCGGGCACCATCCGCGTCTACAACAACGACTCCAAGACCCACACCATCAAGCTGAAGTGCTCGGGCAGCAGCAAGAGTGTCGACGTCAAAGGCAGCACCACCGCGTCGTACACGTTTCACTCGTCGAGCAAGTCGTGTGACATCGTCGGCGGCACCGTGAAGTTCCCCGTCAGCAAACTCGAAGACGGCCAGAAGTGGAAGTTCAAGAACGGCAAGGCCCAGAAAAACTGAGTCGTTCCTGACGTCGATGACGTCGAGAATCAGGAGAATCCGCGCCCTTCCCTTTGTGGGAATGGGCGCGTTCTTCGTTGGCGCCTACGGTGGATGCATCCTCAAACACCGGAGATGTGCCATGCAGTTTCACACCCCCCTCGACGTCAACGCCCCAGCCGCTGCCGCTTGGCAGGTGCTCGGCGAACGGTTCGGCGACCTCAGTTGGACGGCTTCGATCGACGACGCCCACCTCGAACGCGGCGACGCCCCTGACGTCGGCGTGTGCCGCGTATGCACGTCGTCGACCTCGTTTGGGCCCTTTCCGCCGTCGGTGGTGCGCGAAACGCTGACGGCGTTTGACCCCCAACACATGACGTTTACCTACGTCGCCGAAGACGGACTCCCTGCTTTTGTGCGCCGCGCGCAAAACACGTGGACGGTGCGTCCCACCGGCGATGGCACCTGTCGCATCGACAGCCACGCCGTCGTCGAGCTCGCCTGGTGGGCGATGCCGCTGGGTCTGCTGCTGCCCCTCGTCATGAAGCGCGACTTGCAGACCTTCATTGCCGAAGTGCGTGCAGCCGTCGAAGCGCCGGCGTCGTCTTGTGTCGTCGTCACCCACCCCCAAGCCGCTTGAAGGAGCCCGTCATGAAGATGCACAACACCCGCACCATGGCCGCCCCCGCCGACGTCGCCTGGCAAGTCATCGGTGAACGCTTCGGCGACCTCAGCTGGACGAGCAGCATTGCCCACGTCGACCTGCAGCTGCTCGACGACGTCGTCGGCGAAGGCGCCACCCGCGTGTGCACGTCGTCCAAGGGGTTTGGCCCCTTTGCCGCACCGGTGCTGCACGAAAAGCTGGTGCACTTCGATCGCGACGCGATGGCGCTCACCTACGTCGTCACCGAAGGACTCCCACCCCTCATTCGCAAAGCCGAAAACGCCTGGCGCGTTGTCGCCGTCGACGACGTCACCTGCCGTGTCGAGTCCACCGCGACGTCGACGCTGGCGTTTTGGATTCGTCCGCTGGGGCCGCTGCTGGCCCGCGCCGTCAACGCCGATTTGCAGAACGTGTTCGACGAGTTGGCCGCAGCCATTGAAGCGGCGGCGGTGGGTTCGACGACGTCGACGACGTCGTGTCAGGATGCCGCATGACCTTGCCGACGCTGCCGCCCTTTGGTGAAAAACTCCGCGCCTGGCGCAAGCGGCGTGGCTTCTCCCAGCTCGACCTCGCCGTCGAAGCCGAAACCACGCCAAGGTACGTCTCGTTCATCGAGACGGGACGCTCGCGCCCCGGCCTCGACGTCGTGCTCCGCATCGCCGACGCCTTGCAGCTGAGTCTGCGCGACAAGAATGCCCTGCTGAAGTCGGCGGGGTTGGCGCCGGTGTTTTCGGAGCGTCCCCTCGACGACAACGCCCTCGCCCCCATCCTCCACGTCGTCGACCAGGTGCTCGTGAACCACAACCCCTACCCCGCCATTGCGTTCGCCCCCGGGTTGCGCATCTTGAAGCTGAACGCGACGGCCGAACGCCTCTTTCCGGGCATGACGTCGTTGACACCAGCGCAACTGATTCAAGCCTGGTGCTCACCACGGCCCGGCATCGACAACGCCGAGGTGCTCGAAGACGCCTGGCGCATCGTGTCCACCTTGCGCCACGAGATGAGCACGCGGCCGCACCCCGACCTCCCCGACCTGTTGGCCCAGGCAGAGCAGCTGGCCAGTCGGTTGGGGCCGCACCCCGCCCACGTCGACGACGACGAGGTCGTCATGCATGCCACCGTCCCCGTCGACGGCGTCGACGTGAAGACGGTGGCAACGGTGATGCGGTTTGACAAAGCCATCGACGTCACCGTCGCTGAGCTCAAGGTGGAGTTGATGTTTCCGGCCGACGCCGAGGGCGCACGTCGGTTCGCCGCATTCGCAGCCCACAAGGGGTGACCGTTCTCATTGGTGAGCGGGTTCGAGTAGGCTGACGGCATGAGCACCCTGAACGTCGAACAGAGCATCCAGCTGGCCCGCGCCTTGTGCGCCGACATTCAAAAGACGCACCCGGAGGTGTACGCCGCGGCCGATGCCGACGAGAACATCCGCGGTGCGCTCGCCCAAGACATCGACGAAGCCCGGCGGTTGTTCGCGCAGCAAGTGACGGCCGACCACGTCGTCGTCTTTGAGCGCGCCGTCGAGGTGTGCTTGGTGCAGCAAAAGCCCGAGCGGCTGCGCGACGACCCCATGGTTCGGCCGTTGCTGCAAGCGTCGCCCCATTTGGCGTCGACGCCGTTGCACAAAAACGACCCCTGGCCCGACTTCGTGGCGCAATGGCCTGAACGGCTGGGTGCGCAAGTCTCCCTCGTCGACGTCACGTCACAGCAGCGCAACGACCACCTCATGGTGGTGGCGCGGTTGCCTGAAGACGGCCTCGACGACGCAGGCTGTTCGGTGCGCGTCGAACGCAGCGGACGCGGCCTGTTCATCGCCGGACACGGCCGCCTCCCGAGCAACGCGCCGGAGGTGACGCTGACGCCGCAGCGCGGCCGCTTCGTCAGCCTGCGCAAGTTGGGCGAGATGGAGATCGGCATCCCCGTCATCGACGACGCCGCCATCATTCGGGGCGTGCCCACCGCCAAGTTGTTGCTGCAAGCCTGTGAGACGCCGCTGGCCCGTTTGATGCCCCACGACTTTCGCGTCGACGTCGACAACGCCAAGCTTACCGTCGAGCTGCTCGACGTCGACCTCGACGTCGACACCGCTGCCTCGCTCGCCGACGCCATCATCGATCTCTGGGCGCGGATGGGGCACGAGGTGCATCTCAAGCAGTCGATCTACGGCGGGGGCGCCTGAGCCGTCAGGTGACGGCTGGCGTGGGCTACCAGGCGACGCCGCCGAGCACCCGCAGTTGCCCCACGTCGGTGAGACGTCCAAAGGTGGCGGGGCTCGTCGGGCTCGTCCAGAACAACAGGCCCGCCTCCGTCGTCAGCTTCAGCATGCCGAGGGGATAGCTGACCTTCGTCGACACGTCGGCCAACCAGCCGGTCTCGTCGATGTCGAGGATGTACACCAAGAGGTTGCCCTGGGCGTCGCCCAACAACACGGTGCCGGCGCTCACCTTCGTCGTCATGAGGATGCCGTCGTCGAGGGTGAAGTCGCCTTCGATGCTCAGCAGGTCGCTCATGGCTTGGGTGTAGAGGGGGTGGGCGTCGAATTTGCGTTCGAAGGCCATGGTGACCCGCATGTCGCTCTCGTTGAAGCGCAGGCCCATGTTCCAGATGAACGCCTGGCGGGCGGTGTTGGGCAACTTGATGTAGGCGAAGCCGAGGTCGGCGAACATGTCGATGCCTTCGACGCCCATGCGCGCGCCGACGGCGCCGCCGACAGGGATGTATTGCCCGTCGTGCAAAAACGTCACCCCGCCATAGGCACGGGCGGTGACGAAGAGGTCTTCCATGTCCATCAACTCTTCAAGGCCGACGTCGAGGCTGAACTCGCCGCGGTGTTGGTCGCGGTCGAGCATGCCGGCGGGTCCGTTGTAGGGGACGGCCACATCCCCCGGCCCCATGAACCGATTGACGTCGGTGAGGGCCTGGATGTCGTCGACCCCGTCGATGGCGGCCCCCCAAAAGTGACGGGCCAGCCAGTATTGATAGCGGCCTTGGATGTCGATCCAGTCGACGAGGTTGAGCTTCACCCGGGCTTGGGCGCGGTTGTCGAGGGTCGTCGTCGACATGCCCCGGCGGGCGGTCATGGTGGGAATGACGAGGTCTTCGTTCACTGGCATGTCGCGGCCAGGGAGGTGGGCCGCGCGCACATGGTCGTCGACGTCGACGACGATGGGCCCCAAGGTCAACCCGATGCCCGCGTTGGCCTTGGCGTCGGGCGCGAACCACGTCAACGCACCCGACGTGGCGTTCATGCCGGGGTCGGCGGTGGCGAAATGGTGGGTGACGAGGTCGGCGCCCAAACGCAAGCGAACCGGCCCGAGGCCGTAGGCGAAGTTGAAGCCGCCGTGCAGCTTGGCGGTCGCCTCGGGCATGAAGGTGAAGCCGACGATGTGGATGAGGTTCGGATCCTCCATCGCTTCGCTGTTGGAGTGGAAGGGGTTGGTGTCGATGCCGGCCAACGCCTCGACGGTGACGTCGAGGTCGAAGGGCCATTGGATGGGGTCGCCCGGCACGTGGATGTCGTTGCGCCGCATGGCGCTCTCGATGCTGCGGCAGTCGCTGGTCTTGTTGTCAGAGGTGCAGACCTTGTCGTGGATGTCGTTCACTGCCGACGCATTGGCCGACAACCAGGTGCCGCCGGCAAATGCTTCGGCCAACGCCACGCAGGCGGCGGTGTCGCCGTCGTCGCAGCGCTCGTCGAGCAGCTGTCGTGCACGCTGGGGTTCGCTGTTTTTCAACAGCTCGAGATGGGCGTCGCATGAGGCGCGGTCGCCGTTTTTGCAGTGTTTGGCCAAGAGGGCGCCGCCCTTTTGCGACTCCGTCGGCCCGCCTTTGCCCTGCAACGCCATGCGGGCCCACGCACGGCAAGCCTCGACGTCGTTGTTCTTGCACTTGGTGTCTTCGACGGTTCGTTTGTCGGTGTCGTTGGCGGCCAGCGTCGTCGCCAAGGTGCAGCTGGCAGCGTGCTTCAACTCGCAGCCGCGCAGCGCCAATGGCAGGGGCTGGCCACGGCTTTCTTCTTTCACAAAGACGGCAGCGTCGTGGCAGGCCTGCCCGTCGCCGCCGTCGCATGCATTCGACAGTCGCACGCGCTTGGCTTCGAGCACCTTGTCGAGGTGGGTGCACGACCCTTTGGACATGGCCTGAAGCTGTGCCGGCGCCACCCCCGGAATCGGCTTGAGGTTGGCGTCGTCGCGACACGACAGTTTGCAGCTCTCGACGTCGTCTTTCATGATGCAGGCGGCGGCCCGCTCGGCCGCGCGCTTCACGAGCAGGCCCTTTTCATGTTCGCAGGCGGCGCCGACGAGGTCTTTGGTGCACGCCGCACGGCAGTCGAGAATGCTGCCCGCCCGACAGCTCTCCAGACGTTGTTTGCGTTCGTTCTGTTCGATTTGGTCTTTCTTGCGGCACGACGTCAACGAGCCCGTGCTGAGCCCCCAGCCGGCGAACAATCCTGCGCCCTTGGTGTTGTATTTGGCGTGACAGCGTCGGTCGCAGGCCTCTTTGTCGCCCTTTTGACAGCGGTCTTCGAGCCACTTGAAGCCGCGTTTGCAGGCGTCGATGCGCGCCCGGCCGTTCTTCTCGGTGATGTCGACGCAAGCCTCCACGCAATCGTTCATGGAGTCGTTCATGTGACACGCGATGACGTTGTCGGTGAGGCCGTAGAACTTCAGGTTGTGGCTCACCCGCGTCCCTTTGCGAAAGAGACGGATGGCTTCTTTGACGTCGTATTTGCCATGCAAATACGCCGCGGCCTTGCGGGCATAGGAGCTTTGGTCGCCCAGCGAGATGGCGCGGTCGGCGTACCGAATGGCGTCGTCGTATTTGCGTTGGTGCAAGTACGCCTCAGAGAGGTTGCCGTAGCAGCGGCCTTGGTTCTCCCGGGTCAGCGACGAGCGCCAGCACAAATCTTCATAGACGGCGGCCGCCTCTTTGTATTTTTTGTCTTTGAGCAGCGACAGCCCCTCTTCGAAGCGGGGGTTCTTCTGCGCCCACCCTGCCGTCGCCAACAGCAGCACGCTCCCCACCCACAACGATTGCAGCAAACGACGTCGGGTTGCTTTTTTGGCCATCGAACTCGTCCTCCACGCCGGAGGCTACCGCCGACCGGCCGAGAACCCGACTGCGCCCGCTGCACCGCCTCGACGCGATGCAGGTCACACCTCAGCCGTCGGGCGCGCAGATCCCCCGCCCTCCTCCGGCCCAAACCCCGCCGTCTTGCGTCGTGGTCCCTGACATCCCCTTGCTTCACGTCTGAGGTTCCCATGCGTTTGTTCGGCGTTTCATCTCTTGCCCTCCTCCTCACCACCGCTCTGGCGGCGGGGTGCCCTGCACCGTCGTCGTCGAGCACCGACGAGCCCGACCCCCGTCCCGACGCCGAGCCTTCGGCCGCGTTGTGCTCCAACACGTGCTCCGACGCCAACGACGGGGTGTGCGACGATGGGGGCGACGGCGCGCAATACGACGGCTGTGCCTTGGGCACCGACTGCAACGACTGTGGCACCCGCGCCAACTCCACCGAGCCCGACCCCTCCCCGTCGGCGTCGCCCGAAGGAGAGCCCTCGCCTGCAGGAGAGCCATCGCCATCGCCAGATGGCGAGCCCGACCCCAGCCCCACCCCCGACCCTGACCCCGTCATCGACGTCGAATGCGGCGAAACCGGCAAAGCGGTGGGCACGCTGCGCACCTCCATTGCCGACATTCCCGCCCACGTCGAATCTGTGGTCACCGCGGAGTTCGCCCACAAGATCGACGTCGACCCCTCTGAAGACGCTTGCGTCGGGGGGTTTTACGCCGACATCAATCTCCACCCCAACGGATGCCGTTTGGTGCTCGTCTATGGCATCGACGAAGAGGGCAATGGCAGCTTGGTGCAAGGCTATTTCGAGGCCGACTCCTACTGCAGCGGCGTGTCCGATGATGAAGAAGGCACCTACACCTTCAGCTTTGACACAAGCCCTGGCACCGCTTACGCCTCATGGATCGATGATGGATTTGAGCGCGTCCCAGACGCTGAAGCCGAAGCCAGCTGCTTCGAAAACCGCACCGTCCGCTTCCCCAACCAAGACCTCATGTTTGGCGACATCGTCGTCAACCTGGGTGAACTGCGCCTTCTCGGTTCGTTCGACAGCAGAGGCAGCGTCAACATGGGATGCCGCGTGCGCACCGCCTGCCCATCGTTCATGCACCACGCCGGTGACGACTTCACCTGCGTCCTCGAGGGCTGTTTCGACGGCTATGAGTACACAGAAGACGAAGGATGCGTCGAGCTCATCCCTGAGCCCGAGCCCACACCTGAGCCCACACCCGAACCTGGCCCTGGCCCCGGTGATCTTCCACCCGGACTCGAAGACGCCGTCTTCATCACCCTCGACGAGCTTGGCGTCGGGGAGGGCCTCGGCGACGTGCCCCTCGGAGGCGACGCCGTGTTCGTGGCCCCGCTGCTGTCGAGCTACGTGACCTTGCAAGCCACGACGTACTCTGACCTCGCCACCGACTCTTGCTCCGTCGACACCGTCATGGACCTCGAGATGTGGACGCTCGAAGGCGGCGTCATGCAAACCACCTACGACGACGACGGCGGCAGCGGCAACTGCTCCCAAGCGTCCGTCTCTGCGGGCGGGGCTGCCTTTGCCGTCGTCCGCGTCGGCGAATACGGAGACGACCAGAGCCTCAGCGGCATCGGCGTGCGCATCGAAGCCGGCCTTCCCGACTGAGCCTTTGCATCCGTGGGATGAACGGAGGGCCGTGACGGGCCCTCTCTTCGTTTCTGCAGCTCTTCGGACGGCATTTCCACCCAATCCGATTGTATTATGACACTTTTAGAGACACCTATGTCACCGCGAGTGCCAATTTAACACGCCGCACCATTCCGCGCGACAGCGGGCGCAGCAATGCAGCGCCGGTGTGTCCTCTCGTCCGTCGAGAACCGACGTCGATTCCTTCGAGACTCCCTTCCGTTTTCGAGCATATGGACCGTGGTTTTCAGCACGCGATCGAGAGAAAGTGCCAACAACAAGAAACAACACCACTCTACGCCTGACATACAATGGTTGTCAGGGGTTCATCACCGCGCTACCTCGGGTGTATGAAAACGAACTTCGACATCGCCCACGACAAGATCGCCCTGGAGAAACGCAGCCACCCGGTGCCCGTGCGCCTCGAAGGCCTGCGTCAACTTGCCTACAACCTCTATTGGGCTTGGCACGACGACGTGCGCGAGCTGTTTCGCCGCATCAACCCCGGCGTGTGGACGGAGACGCGCAACCCCGTCGCCGTGTTGGAGCAGACCTCCGACTACAGCCACGTGCTCGAAGACCCCAGCTTCCTCACCGGCTACCAAGCCGCCTACGAGAAGTTCGTTCGGTACATCAAAGAAGGCCAGCCCGACGCTGAGGCCTCGTGGTTCGGGCTGCGCGACAGCAACTACAAAGACGCCTTTCGCAAACCCGCCGCCTACTTCTGCGCCGAGTTCGGCCTCACCGAAAGCCTGCCCATCTACTCGGGCGGCCTCGGCATCCTCGCCGGCGATCACTTGAAGGCGACGTCTGATTCTGGCGTGCCCCTCGTCGCTGTGGGCCTCTTCTACCGCCAGGGGTACTTCCGGCAGACCATCGACGCCGACGGCCACCAAGAGCACGCCTACCCGCGCCTCGAACCGCGCCACCTGCCCATGCAGCGCATGCTCGACCCCCAAAGTGGACGTCCTCTCCTCGTCGAAGTGCCCATCGGCGGCGAGACCGTTTCGGTCGGCGCCTGGCTGGTGCGCGTCGGCCGCGTGCCGTTGATCCTCCTCGACACCGACCTGGCAGAGAACCCTGCCGCCTTCCGCCCCATCACCGCCCAGCTCTACGTGCGCGGCCGCGACATGCGTCTGTACCAAGAGATCGTCCTCGGCGCCGGCGGCGTGAAAGTGCTGCGCACCCTCGGCATCGACCCCAGCGTGTGGCACCTCAACGAAGGCCACTCCGCCATGTTGCTCGTCGAGCGCATGCGCGAACTGATGCACGCCGGCAAGAGCTTCGAAGAGGCGCGCGAACAAGTCGTCGACGACTCGGTGTTCACCATTCACACCCCAGTGCCTGCCGGCAACGAACGCTTCGACGCCAACCTCGCCCGTCGTCTGGCCGGTGGCCTCGTCGGTGGCAAGGTCGACTTCGACCGCATCATCGAGCTCGGCCGCTCCGATGCCGGCGACGGCGTGTTCGACATGACCGCGTTCTGCTTGCGCAACACCAAGATGCACAACGGCGTCAGCCAGCTGCACGGCGAGACCGCGAAGAACACCTGGGAAGGCGTGAGCCGCCGCCCGATCTTCGGCCTCACCAACGGCGTGCACATGCCGACCTGGTTGGGACGACCGCTGCAGATGGCGTTCGAAGAGCACGGCGCCGACCTCGACGACATGAATGGCCCGGGCGCCAACCGCATCTGGGAAAAGATGGACGAAGTCTCCGACGAGAAACTGTGGAAAGCCCACCTCCGTCAGAAGTCAGCGCTTGCCTTCTTCGCCCGCGGACGTTTGCGGTCGCAGCTGTCGCGCCACGGCCAACCGCCGGAAGTGTTGAACGCGCTGCAAGACGCGCTCGACCCGAACATCCTCACCCTCGGCTTCGCCCGTCGCTTCGCGACCTACAAGCGTGCAGCGCTGCTGTTTCGCGACGAAGACCGCCTGGCGCGTTTGATGTGGAACGAAGAACGTCCGGTGCAAATCCTCTTCGCCGGCAAAGCCCACCCCGCCGACCGTCCCGGACAAGGCGTCATCCAACGCATTTTCGAGATGAGCCGCTCGGAGCGCTTCAAGGGCCGGGTGTTCATCCTCGAGGATTACGACATGCGCATCGGCCGCTTCATGACCCAAGGCGTCGACGTGTGGTTGAACAACCCGCGCCGTCCGCTCGAGGCGTCGGGCACGTCGGGCATGAAAGCCGCCGCCAATGGCATTCCCAACTGCTCCATCCTCGACGGCTGGTGGGACGAAGGCTTCGAAAACGACAACGGCTGGGCCATCGGCGGCCGCGACATGTCGGGCAACGACGACGAGCAAGACCACCGCGACAGTGAAGCGCTGTACCACGTGCTCGAAGACATGATCGTCCCCGAGTACTACCAGCGCGACGGCAAACTGCCGACGGCGTGGATCGCCCGCATGCGACGCTCCATCGCGTCGTCGCTGTGGCAGTTCTCGACGACACGCATGGTGCAAGAGTACACCGACCGCATGTACGAGCCGGCGTCCTCTCGCTGAGGTCACCCGAGATGACGCCCAAGCGCCCCTTCACCGGGGCGCTTTTGTGTGTTGGATCCCGGTTGCACAGCCCTAAAGTTGTAGATACAACTTTCGCATGACCAAGGTGCCCTCTCCCGTGGGTCCGTCCCCTCAAGACGCGGCCACCGACATCGCCAGCCGTTGTTTGTTCATGCGCGTGCGTCAGCTCGACCGCATCATCAGCCGCATCTTTTCGGACGCGTTGCGCGACTCTCCTCTGCCGGGGCCCCAGCTGACCTTGGCCGTCGCCATCGCCTTGCGCGAGGAGGCCACACCACAGCAACTGGCCGCCGACCTTGGCATCGAGAAGAGTTCGCTGTCGCGCAACCTCGACCAGCTGGAGAAGTCCGGCATCCTCGTCAGCCACCTCAGCGACGGCGGACGTCGCATGGCCGTGTCCCTCACTGACGCTGGTCACCGCGCCCTTCTTGACGTGTGGCCCAAATGGGAGGCCGCCCAAAGCCTTGTCGAGGCGGCCACGTCTGAATTGCTGCCGTCCGCCGTCAACAAAAGTCTGAGGGGGCTCAAAGCCAGCACTTGAGCCCGTTTCGTTCGGCAGGTCCTCCTGCCGTTTTCTGCCCCACTTAGTTGTATCTACAACTCTTGGAGACCTCGTGTTTCTCGACCTCACCCACAGCCCGGCCCACGTCCCCTTCGGCAAGACGTCGTCGTCCACCCCCTCACCAAAGCCCCTGCCCCCGTCGCCAAGGTGGACAAGCGAACGTCTCAAAGACCTCGTACTCGACTGTGGTGCCGACGACGTGGGCGTGGTGTCGATCGCCCGCGCCGAACTCGATCCACAACGGCAGGAGATGCAACTGGCTCTCCCCGGCGTGAAAGTGGTGGTGGCGTTTGTGAAGCGCATGAGCCGAGGCAATGTGCAAAGTGTGTTGCGTTCGGTGGCGAACACGGAGTTTCACGCGTCCATCGACGACGTGAACCACGTCGCCCAGCGGGCGGTGCGTCGTCTTGAAGAAGCGGGCGTGCGGGCCGCGAATCCGGCGGCGGCGTTCCCCATGGAGATGGACCGTTTTCCCGAGAAGTCGTGGGTGGTGAGCCACAAGCCCATCGCCGTCGCCGCTGGGTTGGGGCAGATGGGCATCCACCGCAACATCATCCACCCGGTGTTCGGCAACTTCATCCTGTTGGGCACGTTGCTCGTCGACGTGGTGCTCGACGACGGCGACGAACAAATGCCCATCGACTACAACCCCTGCCTCAGCTGCAAGTTGTGTGTCGCCGCCTGCCCTGTCGGCGCCATCGCGCCGGATGGGTCGTTCGACTTTTCGGCCTGCTACACGCACAACTACCGGGAGTTCATGTCGGGCTTCTCTGACTTTGTCGAAGACGTCGTTGCGGCCGACGACCGCGCCGACTTTCGACGACGACGTCCTCTCTCGGAGTCGGTGAGCATGTGGCAGAGCCTGGCGTATGGGCCGAACTACAAGGCCGCGTATTGCATGGCGGTGTGCCCTGCCGGCGAAGAGGTCATCGCCCCCTTTCTCGACGACAAACCTGCCTATCTCGACGCCGTGGTGCGCCCGCTGCAGGCCAAAGAAGAAACGCTGTATGTGTTGAAGGGCTCCAACGCCGAGGCCCACGCCGAAAAACGCTTTCCCCACAAAAAACGCAAACGGGTGCGCAACGGGCTGTACGCGACGACGGTGCAGGGCTTTTTGCGCGCCGCCCATCTCGCCTTTCGGCCGTCGCGCGCGGCCGGCCTTCAGTTCACCACGCACTTCACCTTCACTGGCGACATCGGCGAGGTGCAGGCCACGTTCGTCATCGACGACGGCACCCTCCGCGTCGAGCAAGGCCACATCGGAGAGGCGGAGCTGCGCATCGTCGTCGACGGTGACACCTGGCTGCGCATCGCCCGCGGCGACGAAAGACCGCTGTGGCCCCTGCTCACCCGACGTTTGCGGGTCAAAGGGCTGAAGTGGATGCCCAAGTTTGGTGCTTGTTTCGGCTGACGGTCACGACGTCACGGAGAGGGCGTCGACGGAATGGGGCTGTCTTTCTCGTGGGAGAGTGCGCCTGTGGTGCCCGCCCCCGTCGTGCCCGCCTTCTTGAAGGCCTGGCCGGGCGGCGGCAAGTCGAACCGCGCCAACACCGCCTTCTCGCCGGTGCGAATCAGCGGCACTTCGTAGCGCCAGCGTCGTTCTTCGTCGGTGCCTTCGCGGGCGATGACGAACACCGTCGCGGTGGTCTGTCCTGTGCCACGGTCGCCGAAGTAGTGCGCCATGACTTCGTAGACCCCCGAGTCGGCAGCGGCGAGAGAGAAGATTTCGGGGCCGTAGCCGTCGACGTCATCGCGGTCGAGACGTCCACCGTTCTCACCGACGCGATGCCCGTAGTACACCACTTCGCCCGAGGGCTGTTTGACGTGCAAGTCGACGTCGGTTTTGTCGGTGTCCCAGAACAAGATGACCTGCAGGTCGACCTTGGGCACCCTCGCGTGCACCAGAAGTTGGGCGCGGCCGTCGGGCGAGGTGCCGTCTTTGGCCGGCGCCACCACTTCGATGGCGTTGTCACCGCGGCCGAGGGCAAACGTGGCTTCAAACCGGCCGCCCTTCAACGGCAATGGGCGTTCGACGCCGTTGACGTTGAGCACGCCCAAGTCTTTGGCGTTCTCGACGGTGCCTTTGACGGTGGCGATGCGCTTGGTGGTCCATCCGCCAGCAGGCGCATCGATGTGCACCGTCGGTGTCTGCGCCGCGACGCTGGAGGCGGCAAGCATGAGCAACAGAGGAAGAGCTTTCATTTCGGAGCTCCAGGGTTGGCACCGACGGGCGTCGACGACGTCGACGGCCGGGCGTGGTTCACAGCAGTAGAAAGAGATTGAAACGGACGGCTGCGGTCGGGGGCCATGACATCCCACCAGTTGTGCATGCCGGCGGCGGTCTGCAACACGCGCAACAGCTGTGTTGACGGCAGCTTGTCCAACAACGGATGCAGGCACAGCTGAATGTGCTTGTAGGCGTCGCGAACGGCAGCCGGGGTGCGCGCGTTGCGCAGCTTGATGTCGAGCATGCGCACATCGTTGGTGCACCTGCCGATGGGCGCCCTCGTCGTCGTCAACCACAAGGCCACGCCTTCTTCGAGCACGCGCGGCATGCGCGGCATGCGCGCCTGCCGCAGGCGCAGGTGCGCACACTCGTGTTGCAACAGCTTGTTGAGGTCGCCCACCTTGCGCAGGCGAGACATCGGCGCCAACCACAACGTTTCACCAACGGTGGCGGCGCCGTATCCAGCAGGCAGCCCCGTCTTCTCCACAAACGACGTCGACGTCACCGCCTGCCGCACCTTCAACTTGCGCAACGCGGGAAGGAGACGGTCGCGTGGTGTGCCCGTCAACGCTTCTGAACACGCCTGCTTCAGCGTCGTGCGCAGCGAGGGCGTGACGCCCAGCATGTCGAGTTCGACGCCTTGGGGCTCGTAGTCCCAAGGCGCGGCCAATGACGCGGTCGCCGTCGCCATCGCCATCGCCAGCAAAAGCAAAGCACGTCTCATGCGCCGTCCTCCTTGCTGTCGAACGCCACGTCGACGTCGTCGATGGGCCGCAACTGCAGTTTGGGAAAGTACGCCTGCAAAATGGCGTCGGCGCTCTGCCCGCGACGGGCACGCTCCATGGCGCCGTGCTGGCACATGCCGACGGCGTGCCCGAGACCACGTCCTGCAAACACGAACCCAGATGGCGTGTGCTTGACGTCGAAATCAAGGGACTTCAGCTTGTGCCAACCCAACGTCTTGCCGACGGCACGGTGAAAGGCTTGTGTCGTCGTCGTCCACGTCTGGCCCGACGCCCACTGCACGACGATCTCGTCCGCCTGCCGATGCACACGCTTGGCGGTTTGACGCTGCCCCAGCCGCTGCAGCACTTTCTGCAGCTCGGCCGTCGACACGTGTCGACTCCAACGGTGGTGCGGGCTCTTTTTGCAGAAGGCCTGCCCTTTGTCGTCGAGGTCAGACACCCCCACCGTCGTCGACGAGGAGCCGGGCCAGCGTGCGTCGGCACCGACGGTGTGTCCGCCGCAGGTGGAGTGGTAGTAGACTTCGGCCAGCACGTCGCCGTCGGCGAGGACTTTGCCGACCTGCACGTCGTCACCGAGCGCATGTCGCCCGCGATACACCTGACAATGGGTGAGGTCACAAAGGTCGCCGTCGTCGTGCCGCGGTCGCTGCTTCGCCTGCAGTGCGTAGGTGCGGGTCAGCACCAGCTGCGCTTTTTGCGCTTCGGCTGGTGCGCCCGACAGCTCGTCGTCGACGACGGCACGGGCGTAGGGCTCCACGGGCATCTGCGCCACAACGCGCAGCCCTTTCGCGCCGTGCCGCACGCGCAAGACGCGCCCGTAGTGGCGACGCTGACGCTGGTCGGCGCGCAACGCGATGTTCTGCTTGCAGGTGAGCGTCGTGGCGGGTTGGGCGACGCATCCGTCGTGGCTGCAGACACGGATGCCGTCGGTCGCCTGGGTGACCTCGATGACCGCGCCATGCACGCCAGGCGCTTGGCAGCGCCCCGCGTCGATGGACAGCTGTTGCGGCGGTGCCTTCTGCAGCACGACGACGTCGACCGACAACGGGGTTGTCGACGTCAGCAGCAGCAAAGGGAGCCAGACCGTCATGCCGACCTCCCTGGCACCTGCAGACCGGCCTGTTCCATGGCGTCGAACCCAGCCTGCACCATGGCGCGGGCCACTGGGCCAGCGTCGCGCGCGCCGCGGCCGTTGCTTTTGACGACGACAAACGCAAACCGCGGCTGGTCGGCAGGGGCGAAGCCGATGACGACGCCACGCGTGCGGGTGGGGTCGTCGATGTCGAGTTCGTGCGATGGCAGACGCGTCTGTTGTTCGGCCGTCCCCGTCTTGGCGGCAACGCCAACGCCTTCGAAGATGTGTTCCAACGTCCCCGCCTCGCACACGCCACACATGCCTTGCCGCAGCGCCTGCAGGGCATTGGCGTCGAGCACATCCGTGTTTGACGAGGGCAGCGGACGTTCTGCCACCGTCGCCACCAGCTGCAACAAAGACGCAGGCGTGAACTTCAGCTGGCGGTGGTCGCCGATGAACAGATCGGGAAAGTCACCGGCCGACACCGTCGTCGGGACCTGGTTGGGCGCGCACGGCGCCCCCGGCAACGCAGCGGGCTGATGCAGCCCAAACTGCCGGATGACGTCGAGAAGAGCTGGCGCCGACGTCTGCTTCGACGCTGCGTAGTAGTAGGCGTTGCACGAGTTCATCAGCGCCGTCGTCAGCCGCATGGGGCCGTGGCCAGCGTGCAACCAACACCCGCGTCCTCGACGCTGGCCTGGCTTGCGGGGAGGCAAACCCCGGCAGGTGTGCTCGAACGCTTCTGCCTTCGGCGACGTCGTCAACAAGGTGTACGTCGCGAGCAGCTTCACCACAGAGCCGACCTCGACCGCATGTTGGCGAAAGGCAATCGGATGGTGCTCAAACAACATCTTCTGGTGCTGCAAGTCGAAGAGCGCGGCGGTGTCGACGTCGGCCGACAGCGTTTGCTGCACACCTGAGAGCGACTCCCGCACCAGCTCGTCGTCGAGGCGCGGCCCTTGAGGCACCTTGGGCGGCGGCGTCGCGGGCCAGGCGCATCCCGCCAGCGCCAACGACGCTCCCCCCCACAGCAGCAGCTGACGTCGAGGCCATCGACGTCGCTGTGCGACAGGAGAAATGGGAGGCGTCGTCATCTCAGGCCTACTTCACATCGAATCGCGTCGACGCCGAGCGCGCGTCGTGTTCGAAGGTCAGGTACATGGCCTCGGCTCGAGCGGGCAACGCGCGGTAGGAGCCGGCGAGTCCGGCACGGGCGAGGTAGGCAAACTTGGTGGTGCCGCGCTTCAGCTTGTCGACGAAGAACAACGAACGGTCGTCACGGTGTTCACGGTGCACCCCACGTTGGCGCAGGCGATACCCACGCACGCTCGCCCGGCTGTCGTCGAGGATGGGCACCAATCCCACGGGCCGCAGATCTTCGACCATGACGTGGCGCAGTGCCTTTTGCGCTTTCAGCTCGAGCACCACCAACACGGCGTCGCCGCCCGTGGCCGTCACCGCTTCGCTCCCCTTGCGCCAGCTGCCGTTGCTGCCGTTCAACTTGTAGATGGTGCGCTTCAGCTTCAGGGCGCCCTCTTGCGACGCCGCCATGCGTTTGCTGCGCTCCTGCCCTTCGAGGGTGAGGGCGTAGTGCGCGACCCCGCCCCCGCCATGCACAACGCGCGTGTTGACCTTGCCTTTGACGTTGTCGAGCTGCACCACCAGCGGCTTGCCCTCTTCACTGACGCCAACCTCTTTGTCGTCGACGAACAGGGTCAGCTTGGCGTTCTCTTTGTCGTACAAACTCAGGTTCTGCTGCAGCGCGCGAATCGCCAGCGCCGTCTGCCGCGTCGAGCCGAAGCTGCCGTTTCTGAATTGCTCCAGCAGATAGTGCGATGCCGACGCCCGCTGCTCTTCGCCTTGTTTGGCGGCCGCCAACGCCAACATGGCCACCGCAGTTTGCTCAACGGGGTGCTTGTGGGCGTGCACGCCTTTGTATTTGGCCTCCCAGTGCAGCGGACGCTCCGTCGACACCCGGGCCAAGACGTGCGCCGCTGCCTCTTGGGCGCCCTCGTCGTCGCCCGACTTCACCAGCGCCAACGTCAACCAGCTCAAGGTGTCGGTGCTCAGCGTCTCGCCCGCCGCTTTTTGCAGCAGACGCTCCATGATGGCTTTCGGCGCTTTGCCGACGCGGGCCAACGCCAACGCCGCCATGGCACGCACGTGGGGGTCGCTGCGACGGCTGAGCAGACGCTCCAATCGGGACGCTGCTTTCTTCAGCCGGTCGTCGTCGACGTCGGCGCCCAGCTCTTTGGCGCGGCTCAAGCCTTCCAGCACATACGCTGTCATCCAGACGTCTGACCCCATGTCGCCGAACCAGCCCCATCCGCCGTCGCGGTTTTGGTGCTGCCACAGCCGCTCCACCCCAGCCCGCACCACATCGTCGACGTCACCGACCTCGGCGAGGGCCCCCTGCTTCACGGCGTCTTTGGCGGCGAGGGCTGGCAAAAAGCGGCTCATGGTTTGCTCGACGCAGCCGTACGGGTATTGCACCAAGAACGGCAGCGTCTGCTGGATGGCCGCCTTCGACGACGACATCGCCGTCAACGTCAGCGTCGTCTTGTGCAGCTCTTTGCCGGCATCGAGCACGTGGGCGTTGTCGCTTTCGGCCTTGCCGAGACCGTGGGCCGACACCGTCTTTGTTGTCGCCCAGGGCATCACCGACAGCGGCACTTGCAAGGCGTCGTTGACGCCGTTGCCCGACGCTTTGGCCAGCAGCTCGAGCTTGCCATCGCCAGTCGTCTTGTAGGTGAACGGCACCCGCAGTGTTTGTCCGTTGGGCACCTGGAGGGTGGCCTTGAGGTCGGCCCCCGTCGCTGACGCACCCTCGGCCGTCGTCGCCAAGCTCAACTGGGCGTCTCCTGTCAGCGCCAGCGACGTCGACACCGACTGGTCTTTGCCACTGAGGTTTTGCACGACGAGTGCGCCCTTGCCCTCGTCGCCGTCGACGAGCCGAGATGGCATGGCAATGCGCACCATCAAGTCTTTGCTGGCGCGCACCTTGCCCTTGCCGAGGCCCACGCGAGCGTCTTGGGTCATGCCGCGTGCCGTCGCCCGCCACGACGTCAAGTTGTCGGGCAGCGTGACTTTGACGCGGGCTTCGCCTTTTTTGTCGGTCATCAGCGACGGAAACCACGCCGCGGTGTCTTTCATGACTTTGCGTGGATCGTCGAGTTGGGGTTTGCTGCCGCCGAAGCCGAACGGCGAACGTCCGAAGCGGTGCGCCGTCTGCTGATGCATGTTGCGGGCGTTGCCGTAGAACCTGAACGTCAGGCTGTCGGTGGTGCGCACTTCGTTGCGCTTGCGCGAGTAGAAGAAGCCCTCCATCGGCACCGCGATTTCGGGGCTGATGGCGTAGATGGCCTCGTCGACAACGCCCATGGCGAGTTCGACCCCCTCGACAGGGTTGCCTTTGTGGTCGGTGACGATGGCTTTGAACTCGACGGTGTCGCCGGGCTTGGCCTTCGTCGGCGTGCCCGACACTTCAACAGTCAACAGCTGTTCGCGCGGTGGGACGACGACGCTGCGCTTCTTCGCAAACAGCTGCCCGCCGACGAGCGTGGTGGCGGCGACGAAGAAGTTCGGCGTTTGTCGCTGGGTGATGTCGACGGTGAGCAGCACCGCGTGGTTCTTCGCCTGCTTCACTTCCGCGCGGTACAGGTCGCCGCCCTCGACGGTGAGCAGCACTTGTGCGTCGGGCGACGGCGTCAGCACCAAGACGGTGGCGGTGTCGCCCGTGAAGTACGACCGCTTGTCGAGGACGATTTGCACGTCGGAGGGCGCGAACGGCAGTGCCTGCCCCTCCTCGGCGGCAAACAAGAAGCCGCTGTCGCTCACCTTGGTGCCCTTGTCGTCTTTGGCGTGCACCTCGATCTCGTAGTACCCGCCTTTCGACGGCGTGAACGTCACGTTGGCGCGTCCGCTGGCATCGGTTTTGGCCTTCTTGGTGAGAAACTCGACGGTCTCGACGTCGGCGCCGTTCTTCTGCGTGACCTTCACGCGAAATTCGACGTCGGTCGCGACGGGGTTCTTGTCGTAGTCGACGGCCTCGACCTGCAACGTGTGCGAGGCGCCGGGCTCGACGATGCGCGTGCTCTCGTCGAGGGCGAGGCGAAAAGCGCCTTGGGTGAGGGTGACCTTGCCGCGTCCGACGACGGTCTTGCCGGTGGGCCCCTTGGTGACGGCCTCGATGACGTAGGTGGAGTCTTCAGTGCCGGCTTCAGGCGTGAACGAGAACGCCATGACGCCCTCGTCGTCGAGCTTGCCTTCCATCTCCTCGACGACTTCGCGCTTGGTGTTTTGGTATTCGGCCTCGGAGTAGTACCAGCTGTAGTCGGCGTCGACGTACCACGGCACGTGAAAGCGGGTCTTGGTGACGGTGACTTTGACCTCAGCGCCTGGATACGGCGCCCCGAAGAAGTAGGCACCGGTGATGTCGCCCTCGACGAGGTCGCCCGCGCGGGCGTACGAAGAGTCTGTGCGCACCGTCAGTTTCACCTCGGGCTTTTTGTACTCCATGACCTTGAAGGCCCCGGCGTATTTCTGCTCGTCGACGTTGACCACGATTTGCCACGTGCCGTGCTTGGGCTCTGCCCCCAGCTCAAAGCGTCCGTCGAACGACCCTGTCGTCGACATCTTCACCGACGTCTCGCTGATCACGCTGCCGGATGGGTCTTGCAGTTCGACCGCCACGTCGACGCTGCCGGCCCCCTTGGGCAACGTGTAGGCTTCTTTGACGACGTCACGGGCGAAGCCTTTGAAGAACACCTCTTGGTTCGGCTTGTACACGGGGCGCTCGGTGAACACGTACACCCGAGGCTGCGGCAAGTTGGCCGAGTAGAACCGGGGGTCGATGAGCGTGAAGCTTTTGTTGTGCGACGCGTAGAGCACGTACGACGACGTGTCGCTCATGCGCATGCGACACAGGCCATCGCTGTCGGTGGTGCAGTTGTCGCTTTGCTTGCCGCGCACCAACACATCCACCTTGGTGTTGGCCACCGGGCGACCCGTGAGCGGATGCACCGCCCACACCAACAGTTCGTCGGCGCTTTGTTTGGTGACCAAGGCAACGTCGGAAACGACGACGACGGTGTGCCCCACATCGCTGCCGGCATGCACCTCGACGAGATAGACGCCGGCGTCGGTCACCGGCAGCGTCAGCTGGTCGTATTGCCAGCCGTGCTTGAACGGCAGGCGATGCTGCCAGGCCGCGACGAGCGGATGGTCTTTGAGGGGCGGCAGCACCAACTTGGTGGAGTGGCTCGTCGGGTTCGACTCCGCGATGCCATTCTCGTCGCGAAAGGTCTTGGCGAAGAGGTCTCGTCCATCTTGTTTGAGGTCGTAGCGCAGCTGCTCGTGCAGGTCGCGCACGCCGATCTTCGCCCCCAACGACAACAACCCCAACACGCTTTTGCGTGGCTTGCTGTTGGCGACCTTCGGCCGGTGGAGGTCGTTCTGCGCGTCGAAATACGCCCGTGGATTCTCCAAGCGGTACACCCGCACGTCGACGCTGCGCAGACTGCGGGCTTCGAGCTGCACCGACGGCGCGTGTCCTGGCGGCACGACTTTGTCGGCGGTCAAGAAGAACGACCCCGCTGTGGCCGGCGTCGACGTCAACAGCGCCATCGCGGCCGCCATCAGGGGCACGGCCCCACAGCGACGAAGAACGTGAACAAACGGCAGAGACGTCATGAGGCATGACCTCCTTTGGCGGATGCGGCAAAGCGAAACTGAGGAGCACGACGTGCGTCGTGTGTGAGGTGATGCAGCCGGTGCACGCCGAGGAAGCGTGGGTTGTCTTTCACCGGACGCCAGCCCATCGACGGGTGGCGCAAGAGTTCATCGACATCGACCACGCGCACTTCGCCGCCCTCATCGGGCGCGGCGCCGGTGTGGTAGACGACGCGGCTGGCTCGGTCGCGCAACGACGCGCCCGACCGTGCCCCGAGGGCGACCATGCTGTGCATGCGGCTGCCCGACGCGTAGGGCACTTTGAAAAACAGCAAATCGCCTGCTTTGGCGTCGTCGACGTCGCGCGACACAAATGTGGTGTTGTGCTGCCACAACGTCTGCGCCGAGGGCGCCGCTGTGAACGCATCGGGGTTCTTCTCGCCCGACGGCAACGTCGACGGCGCAACAAACAGCCGATCGCCGACAACGGGAAGGTCGGGGTAGGCAAATGCGCTGACGTCGACGTCGGGCCCCGGCAGCAACACCCGCCGGTTCTGCAACCAGCTGCGGTCATGGCGTCGAAGGGCTTCTTTCGCCGCAAACCGAATGAGACCGGCGCAGTCTTGGTGCACGGCCGGCCAAGCGTCGTCGATGGCGATGGCTTGTGACTCTGCGATGCGCGTGAACCACGTGGTGAACGCCACGCGGTCGGCTTCGTTCATCAGCTCGGCGACGTCGGGCAGCCCATCGTCGTCGACGTCACTTGCATCGACGGCAGCCTGCAACGTTGCCACAGTTGTTGCCGTCGACGACTTCGCGACGACGCGCAAGGTGCCGGGGCGCGTGCCGACCTTCAGCCAAACTTGCGTGCCTTCGCGGTGCGACGTCGTCGCTCCGGCGGGCAGGTCGTCGACGACGACGTCGATGTCGGGCTGCAGGCTTGCCGGCTGCCCCCAAACGTTCATCCACATCGCCTCGGCCCGCACGACGCTGCGGCCGTCGGCGTACACAGCGTCGCGGTCGAAGCGCACCTGCAGCTTCGCCGGCCCCAGCCAAGATGCAGCCACCGCTCCCGTCGTCAGCAGCGCGGCGGCTGCGGTGAGAGGTCGCTTACGGAAGAACGGTGAAGTCACCCGCGCTCCTTCCGTCGGTGGTGGGCTGCAAGAGCGCTGCTCCACCGCCCGCTTGGGCCAAGGCGGCGAACACGGGTGCCAACACCGGCTGTGCCTCATTCCACGAGGTGGTGTTGCTCGTCGACAACGTCGATTTGTAGAAGCCTTCGAGGTAGGGCTGCGCCTTTTTGGCGTCGGCGTAGACAAACGCCGTCCCTTGTTTGTCGAGGGCCAGCCCCTGGCGGTCTTTCAACGACAACGTCTGCCCAGCTCCGGCCGACAACGCTGCGCGCACCGTCTCTTCGTCGAGCCCCAGCAGCAGAACGTCGTCGGTGATGGCCGCGACGGGTGCAGCGTTGTTGCCTGTCAGCAACGTCGCGTTGCCGAGCGCTGCCAGCTTGGTCACGTTGGGTTTGCCGACGATGGCGTTGTAGGCCGCCTTGGCACCGCTTTCGACATCAGTGCGCTTTTGGTGCGCAATGACGACGACGGGCGTCAACCCAGCCCCTTCAGCACCTGCACCGAAGGCCACGGCGACGGGTGCGTCGAGGTGGGCCAACAACTGTTTGTCGAGAGAGAACGCGCCCACCTTGAGCGCCTTGGCCTTCTTGCTCTTCAACTTCGACGAGTAGGTGTCGCGACGCAGCAGTTCGTCGAGAATGCCTGCGTTGGGCTTCGCGGCCGACGCCACCGCAAAGAACGACGTGCCCGGCACATACTTCAACGCCGCAAAGCTGGTGGGTGCCACGTCGGCCGTGGCGGCGCGCAACTTCATTGGCGTCTTCTCAGACGTCGTCAACGTCATGCCGAGGTCGTCGAAGCCCACCAGGGTCGGCAGCGACCGCTCGCCAAAACGCCGTGAGATGTGCAGACCTTGTTCGCCTTGGCCCGGCACCCGCCCGGCGTTTTGCGCCGAGACGTCTTTGCCTTTGGTCACCCCCAACCGGGCGACGGCGCTGTGGTCTTTGGGTTTGCCAAGGCCAAGACGGGCCGCTCGGAGAACGTCTTCTTCGTTCACACCGACGACGACGAGGTCTTGAAAAAAGGTGTAGCTGATGGTGTGGCCACGGGTTTGCACCTGACGCAGCTGCACGCCGTCTTTCTCGACGTCGTTCAGTCGCACCTCAGCCGATGGCTTGCCGCCTTGCGGTGCACCGTCGTTGGGCACGAACTGCAGCAGCCCGCCAGCGAAGCGCAGCACGGCCGCCTTGTCGCCCAGATGTTTCACCAGCACAAAACGGGGGTGTTTGTCGTCGAGAGAACGTACGCCAATGGCGGTCGGCCCTTGCCACAGCATGTCGGCGTCGGTGTCGCCAAACAACCGCGCCACCTTCTGCACCTGCACCTGCAGACCGCGCAACGACTGCATGGCGTCGTGGGTGCGGATGTCGTCGCCAAGGGGCGAAGCCATCAACGCCTTCACCGACGGGCGCGCCTCGAAGAAGGCCTTCCAGGCGGCGGGGTCGTCGCTGCTCAACACCCATCGCATTTGGTTGGGGATGAGGTCGGCTGGCGCCTTGCCCGACGACGCAGGGCTCTTTTGCAGCACGGCCTTCAGCTTGGCGTCGGCCACCGCGCTGGACGTCGTCGACGACGGGTCTTTGTCGACGACGGTGTCGGGCTTCTTTTTGTCGCCGCAGCCGACGCTCAGGCTCAAGGCGCAGGCCATGGCTGCCAACGTCAGGCCGCGAGCGGCAGGGAGGGCGGAGGAAGAAAGATCCACATGCATGACTGAAGCATCCTGCAGGTTGGGTGGCAGCGGCAAGCAACCGGGGATGTAGACAGAAGCGCGACGGTCGGCGCCGCATTCCGACGCCGCAAACGACAAACGCCCGCCAATGGGGCGGGCGCAGTCTGCGTGTGCAACCGAAGACACTCTACAGTCGGTCGGGGATGGCGGTGATGATCACCACGCACATCTCCTCGAGTGTGCCTTCGCCCCAATGCACCGTCGCCGGCTCCAGCCGCTCGCCGTTGACGACCGGTTGGTTCTCGGCGGAGTTGTCCCACTCGCACGTCACCTTGGTGCTCTCCCCCGGCTCGACGACGATGAAGTCGTCGGGGGCGAGGTCGTAGGTCTGCTGCCAGTTGAAGTCCCAGTCGGGGATGTCGACGATGCACGTCTCGGTGCCCTCGGCGTCGACGTGGTCGAAGCGGATGGAGCGCCCCAGCAAGTGCATGTGCGGCAGCGACGAGATGATGGTCACGGGGAAGGGGAAGGTGTTCTCAAACGTCCCCTCTGCCACATAGCTGCTCTGCCCAGGAGGCACTTCAAAGTCGCTTTCGGCCAGCACGAGGTTCAACGCTGAGTACAGCGGCGTCGTGTCGGCCAACTGCACCTCGACGGCCGTTTGGTCGGCAACGGGTGCATTGTCGACGAGGTTGTAGTGCACTTGCATGGCCAGCTTCGATCCGGCCGGCACTTCAAAGCCGATGTTGTTGGGCAACGTCGTCGCGGGCGCGCCTGGCACCCAGGTGCCAAACAGCATGGAGTCGACACCGGGGTCGGAGAAGCACGTAAAGCCAGGCCCCTCTTCGGCGGCGTCCACTTGGTTGAACTCGTCGAGCGACTCTGGGGGCACGACGTACAAGAGCACGTGGTGCACGATTTCTTTTTTGTCGGGCACCACTTGGTAGCCGGTGATGAAGGTGTCGACGTCGAAGTCTTGGTCGAGCAACAGACACCGGTAGTCGTCTGGACGCGCCGGATCGGGCGTGTAGGGCTCGGCCGCCGTCATCGACAACGAGGGATTGGGCAAGTCAAGCGAAGGCAACTCGACGTCGACCGCGTCGGCTTCATCGCCTTCGGCGGCACCGTCGTCGACCCACTGCTTCAAGATGGCTTTGTCGTCGTCGCTCATGACGCGCTCGCCTGGGTAGTGGCGGCAGTCGGTGTCGGGCATCCACGGCGGCATGGTGCCGGCCTCGACGGCGGCGACGACCGCTTCTTTCCACGGTTCGACGGCGTCGAAGGTGTCGAGGGCAAACGGCCCGGCCCCGTCGGCGGAGTGGCAGCTGACGCAATGGCGGTCGAGCACGGGCTTGGCGTCGGCGTAGTAGGTCAGCGACGTCGGCTCCGCGTCGGGCGAAGGCGTGTCACCGCTGCCGGTGGCGCAACCAACGGCCGTCACCGTCGTCAACAGTGCAGCAGACCACGAAGAAATACGTGAGCGAGTTCGGGGCATGGGCGTCTCCCTGTCCAACATGCAGGTCAATGTGGGCGGTGTGCTTGTAGCAGTTTGCGGCACAGAAGAAAAATGCCCGCCGCAGCGGGCGTCGTCGTCAATCGCGCTCCTCGATGGGGCGCTCAGGCGGTGGTGCCACAAAGTCGGCACAGTTGCCATCTGACAAGCACTGGTCGTCGCTGACGGCCGTGCCGCCGCTTTTGAAGTACGTGCCGATGAGGTTGAACATGAAGGTGCCGACGTCGAACTTGCGCGCCAACGAGCAGCGGCATGGGTCTTCGACGCCCACCTCGTCGCAGGTGTCGAGGCACTGCTCGATGATGTCGTCGGTCATGATGCCGGGGGTGTCAAAGCCGTGCTGCCCGTCGGGTCGGGGAAACACAAACAACGCCGTCGACACGCCGTCGAGATCGTCGACACGGTTCCATCCTGAGCGCAGCGGCGGATCCAGCCGGGGGATCTCGTCGCCCCACGGGTCTTGTCCGCGGGAGAAGCCCTCGACGTCGATGTGCACGCCGTTGCCGGCCGAGTCTTCAAAGCGATTCAAGTTGTGCACCGCCTCAGCGGCGTAGTTGTCGATCAACACCTGGTTCTCCGGCACACCATAGCGCTCGTCGACGTCGGTGAAGTTCAAGATGCCAGCGGCGCGCGCGTACGTCATGCCGGTGTTGGCGGGCACCGCGAGGTCGCCCATGGTGGTGATGACCATGGCGTGGGCGCCGGTGGTGTCGCCGGTGCCGGGGTACACCAATGGCTCTTTCGTCAGGTGGCGGGCGACGGTGCCGGGGTCGGCCGCGTCGAGCACCAGCTGTCCGATGCCAGCGAAACGACGCAAGGCCGGGTCGGCACGGGCGAAGCCAAATCCCTCGTCGAGGGCGATGAGGGGGTCGCCTGCCGGATACACCTTCGACGAGCTGTCGCGGTTGTATTGGTAGGCGACGTCCATCTCGAAGGTGTCGACGACGGCGTAGGCATCGGGATGTCCGTCGCGCAAGCCGCACTCTTCGTCGCCCGCCAGCTGGGGGCCCGCGAAGAACGAGATGCGGATGCGGTCGCCTTTGTCGGCGGCGATGGACGTGCGCACCGTCCCCGCCTCGGCGATGAACCCACAGTCGCGCTCGTCGTTGTCGAGGTTCTCGACGAGCATGGTGTCCCAAGGCTTGGTGTCGTCGACGTAGGCGAACGGCAACACGATGTCGTCGTTGAGGTCGTTGATGGTGGTCTCCATCAGCATGCGCCCGTCGTCGTCGAGGGTGCCGGTGAAGATGGGCGCCATCGACCGCAAGATGAAGCCTTCGCGGGCGCCGCCTTGGGAGGTGCGAATGCCCATGTCGCCAAAGCCGCCGCCGCCGGAGATGGGCGCGATGGCTTTGATGTCGGGCTCGATGCCGCCCATGATCATCGCCATGATGCCGCCGAGGGAGCCGCCGCTCATGTACATGGGCGCGCCGCCACCAATGTCGATGTTGCCGTCGCCATCGAAGTCCCCCGCAAGGTTGGGCATGCCGTCGCCGTTGGTGTCGTGCTTCCAGGTTTTGCTGCCGTCAAACCCACGCACCATGCGCACCATCTGCATGTAGTCGAGGGCGAACTGCCGCACGAGGTCGCGGGTGTGAAAGAGATACGCCGTCCAAAAGTCGGCGCCAGAGTCGGTGCTGCCGCTGGGGTCGTGGTCGAAGTTGTAGGCGCGGTCGGTGAGCACGGCGCGGGCGTAGTTGGCGAGGTGTGCCTGCTGAAACGTCGAGAACACCAAGGTGCGCACCAGCTCATTGATGCCGAGGCCGTGGTTGGGGCCGTCGATCGACAACACCGCCATGCCATGCTTGGCGAAGTAGCCCGACACCGTCGGCGCGCCGTTGTAGCGGTTGCCGGTGTAGCCGTGGCCCATGACGACGACGGGGACGGGTTCGCCATCACCCCGCGCCGACACCTCTTTGCGCGGCACCGACAGGTTGAAGTAGATGCGCTCTTGGCGCACCGGCGCCGCCAACCGGTCGAGGTCTTTCGGCCACCGCTGCTCGTTCAACGGCAGCCAGTTGCCGTCTTCATCTCGGGCCGTGTACAGCTGCGGCGACATGAACGAACCCACCACGTAGTAGTCGACGTATTTGTTCGCCTCGACGAGCTCTTTGAAGCTGACGCTGTCGGGGTCGAGTTCCAAGAGGTCGGCGTTGTCGATGACCACGGCGTTCCAATCTTCGCCGTACACCAAGTGCGGCTTGGTCATCGCGGTCGGGTAGCTCTCGTCGCGGCCGTCGTACAGTTCGTCGACGTCGGCGGGCACCGACGACAAATGCGCCTGCACGCCGTGGCCGTAGAGGCCATCGCGCACCGCCGTCCACGCTGTCTTCACCGTTTGCGTGGTGAACGTGAAGGCAAACGCGACCTCGTCGTCTTGCAGTCCGGCCGGCATGTGGTCGAGCAACGGACGCAACTCTTCGGTCTGCGAGTTGTGGTTCACCCAGTCGTACGGCGAGCCCACAGGGTTGCCATCTTCGTCTTTCAGACGGCGGGTGACGACGACGGCATAGGTGGTGCGCTCGTCGAGAGGCATGAGGGTGCGCACGATGAGGGTGTTGGTTTGCTTCTCATAAAACGTCATCAGCGCGTCGGCACGGCCGGCCAAGTCGTCTGCCGCAGGGTTCATGCCGGGCAGGTAGTTGGGCTTGTCCAACACGCCGTCGGCGTCGGTGTCTTCAGGCGGATCCAGCACGCCATCGTCGTCGAGGTCTTCGCCGTCGTCGAGCACGCCGTTGCCGTTCACGTCTTCACCGAGGTCGAGCACGCCGTTGCCGTTCACGTCTTCGTCGACTTCTTCGTAGAGCAGCGAGATGGTGTGGCCGCGAGGGTCGTTCTTCCAGTATGCATCCCGCTTCTCGAGGGTGGCGGGGAAGTTTCCGTTGCCCAAGTCGGTGTGAAAGACCTGCCCGATGTTCTCGCTGTCGGGGTCGACATTGACCACGTACACCACGTCGTTCGACAGGTCGTAGTCGGCGTCGCGATGGCCCTCCAAGATGGAGTTGACGTCGAGGGGCCCAGTGAACGGAATGACGATGGGCTGCAACGTGCCCCACCCGTCGAGTTCAGAGAGGTACTCGCGCACATCGCGCTCGAGCTTGGTGGGCGCCACCCAAGACGCGTTGATGCGCCGGCCGGTCGCCGACGTCGGGTCTGGCCGGGTGGCGACGTCGTTGGGCAGGGGAATGTCGGGCAGCGGCAGGTGAAAGAAGTCCATCTTCACCGTCGTGGCTGCTTCTTGTGCCGGCAAAATGCCTTCAGGCGCTGAACACGAGGTGAGCAACAACGCTGCCACCGTCGTCGAGAACAGCGACGTCTTCAGAGCGTTTTCAGAGGTCATGAACGAGGTCACAGTCGCACCTCCAACATCAAGCGGCCGCCGTAGACCGGCGCCATGATCGCGCCGTCGGCGTAGGAGAAAGCAGGGCCCGGCAAAAACACGGCGCCTTCAGCGCCGGCTGCAACGTGCACAGAGAACAGGGTGATGGGGTAGCGCACGCCGACGTCAAACTCGGCGCCCAAGAACTGGTTGAGGCCTGCGCCACCGCCGCCGAGGGCGTTGGTGGGCTTGCCGCCCGCGACGCGGGTGCGCAGTGGATCCAACAAAGGCACTTCAGAGAACGCCAACAGAGGGCCACCGTAGATTTCGAGTTCAGAGAAGGCGCCGATCAACCCGTGCAACGGCCGCGACCACAACCGCGGAAAGACGGCGACGGTGTTGCTCACCGCCCCCCGCGTCGGAAACCGCTCGAGGCCGATGGCAGGCTCTCCGATGAGGGTGAGGTCTGACGCCGAGGTGACGCCGTATCCGGTGTGCGCCGCCAACACTTGCCGGTACAGCAGCATGCCCTGCTCGAAGTTGCGGTCGGCCCTGAACCCCGACTGCACGGTGTCGTCGAGGTTCTGATCGCCCGACGCCCACACCACGTCGACAACGCCGCCGCCGTAGGGCGTGTTGGCGTGCGCGCGGAGCACGCCGCCGTACTGCAAAATCCATGGCGTGTCGGTCACCAAGTTGGGCACGAAGTTCGTCATGCCCGCCAACACCGCGGCCTCACCCGCGACGCCGACGTCGAGAAAGTCGTCCATGAGCTTGACGCTGTAGCGGCCGGTGACGTCGATGATCGACGCCCACAAGGTGCGCCCGTCGGGGGTCACTTGCCCGCGCAACGCGGAGTACAACCCGCCGCCCCAGTCGAGGTCGCGGCCGACGAAGAAGGCCGCGCCCATCTGGTAGGCCTCGTCGTCGCCGTGCAAGCTGGGGTCGGCGTATTCTTGGCGCATCAACTGCACGTCGTCGTCGAGCACCTTGTCGGCGAACACCAACGCGCCAAACTTCAGCGCCGTCAACGGGCCGGTGCCGACGGCGGCGCGCAACACGCGGTCGCCTTGGCGGGGGTCGGTGAAGCGGGCGCTGCCCGGCGTCCAACCGTGGGCGCCGTCGTTCGACACCAAACCCAAGCCCCAGTGGTTGGTCTGCGCCCCAAACGACGCGAACAACGCCGGGCCGAGGTGCACGCGCAAGTTCAACTTGCGCAGGTTGTACCACTCCAGCGGCAGCTGCTGCGGCAAGCCTTCGCCGTCGAGAACCTCGTCGGCCAGGGTCACCACGCCGGTGGGCAAGTCGTGCTCGTATTCGGCCACGACCAGCAGGCCGTCAATGAACATGTCCTTCAGTTGCAGCTTCAGCCCCATCCGCGCCATGGGCGCCAACTGCAACGTCGATGGATGCTCCTTGCCGGTGATCGACACAGGAATCGCCGACGTGGATTGCACCCGCCCCAGCAGGTGCACCGGCGCTTCTGCCGTGAGGCCGCTCCACCCAAAGCGCAGCAAACCCGGCCCGTCTTCAGCCGGACGCCACAAGCCCAGTTGCTTCTCAGCAACCCGTTCAGGCGGTGCTGTCGGTGCCACAGCGTCTGTCGTCGTCGAGGGGGCGTCTGCTTCTGCGGGCGCTGTTGGCGCTGTCGGCTCCGTGGGTGCCGCAGGCGGCTCCGTCGGCGGGGGCGCTGCAGGGGTCGGCAAGGCCTCCGCAGTGGACGCTGCGGGCGCAGCAGCATCGGCCGTGTCTGTCGTCGTCGTCGTCGACGGCGAAGCCGCTTCGTCAGCGCCAGGCGTCGTGGTCGAATCTGCGTCCGTCGTCGACGTGGGCTCGGCTGCGTCGGCTCCGTCCATCGAGGCAGGCGCCGTGGTCGATGGCGCCGTGGTCGAGGGCGGCGGGGGGGTCGATGTGGGCTCTGCTTCTTGGGCGATGACCGAAGGCGCGGCAAACACCGCCGCCAAAGTCATCGCCGTCCACAGCCTTGGATGGCGTTGCACAGAATTCTCCCTGTCGTGTCTTTAACGTTGTCGTTACGCGACTTCGGTGAAAACACAACGGGGATTTGCCGTTTTGCCTGGTTGAGCATCCGTCTTCTCGGTCTCACCCAACAGTGGATGGCGACTGCTCTGGCGCATCCAACAACAGACGGATGGCCCGCAGCAATTTGGGCGCCCGATAGGGCTTGGCCAAGAAGTGGGTTCTGTCGTCGTCGAGGATGGCGTTGTCGACTTGCCCGGCGGTGTATCCGCTGCAGAACACAAATGGCAGCTGCGGCGCCCGCTTTCGCGCTTCATAGAACAACGATGCGCCCCCACGATGGGGCATGACGACGTCAGAGACCACGACGTCGAAGGTCGCTCCAGATGTCAGCATCTGCAATGCGTCTTCACCGTCTTCGGCGACGGTCACGGTGTATCCCGCGCGCCGCAAGACGTTTTGCGCCACCCGCCGCACCACTGCGTGGTCTTCGACGAGCAGCACCGACTCCTGGCCCTTCATCGACGTGATTTCTTCGGTGCTGGGCGCCACCGGCGGCGCCTTCACCAATGGCAAAGAGAACGACACCGTCGTGCCCTGCCCCTCGGCCGAGTCGATGCGCAACGTGCCTCCTGCGCTCTTCACCATGCCAAAGACCACGGCCAACCCCAGGCCGGTGCCCTGGTCGACGCCTTTGGTGGTGAAGAACGGATCGCACGCCCGCTCGACCTGCTCTTCGCTCATGCCCACGCCCGTGTCGACGACGGTGAAGGTCGCCGCCTGTGGCACGCCCAACGCGCGCGCAGCCTCGTCGTCGACCTGCACTCGAAGTTGCACGGTGCCGGCGTCGCCCATGGCATGGCTGGCGTTGGTGAGCAGGTTGAACACGGCCTGCTCCAATTCGGTGCGCGACACAGGCACCATGCCCTCGAGGTCGAGCCCGTCGGCATCGACGACCAACGAGTCGGGCAACAGCCGATGCGCCATCGACAACAACCCCCCGAGCACCGTCGACAACTGCACGGCTTCACGAGGCTTCACCGCCTCGCGTGAGAACACCAACACCCGGCGAATGAGGTCGGCGGCCGAGTCGACGGCTTCGCCGATTTCAGACAGACACTCGTCGCGCTCGGCGTCGGTGTCGCTCATGCCCAGCAGGTCAAGGCTGCCGCGAATGACGAGGAGGTTGTTGTTGAGGTCGTGGGCCAGACCCCCAGCAAGCACACCCAAGCTTTCAAGGCGTTGCTTCTGCCGCATCTTGGCTTCGACTTGTTCGAGGGAGTCGGCGGTTTTCTGCCGTGAAAACGCCATCCCCACCACATTCGACAGCCGCTGCACCGCCTGCAGCACCGCAGCGGTGAGCTTGTCGGGCTCGCGGTGAAACCGAAAGGTCACCACATAGCGCAGGGCCCCAGCCTCGAGAACGGGGACGATGAGCGCACACGCCAGTTCCTCGAGCATCATGAAATGCTTCAGCAGGGGAAACGCAGGCGTCTCTTCAGAGGCATAGGCGATGGCGAAGTCGCCCCGCAGCAGGGCCTCAAACATGATGGGAATCTCGTCGACGGGATACACCGCCCCCAACGAGTACGGCAGGTGCTCATGGTCGCGCGTCTCGGTGAACGCTGTGGCGGCGGTGCGCTCTTCGTTCATCTCGTAGCACACCGATTGTTCGGCCCCGAGCAGACGGCAAGTGTCGCTGAGGACGCGCAAAATGGCCTCAGACGTGGTGCCCCCATCTGGATGCAAGAACGCACATGCCGCCTGCGCCACGGCATCGTTCAGTTGTCGTTCAAGATCGGCCATCGTGTCCTGCTGTCCCACCGGTGCATAGGCTACCCGCAGCACCCGGTGTTCACGCAATTTTGTCTGTTTTTGTCCGACAGTTGGCTCCCTTTTGGACAGCGCTGTGAAAACCCTTCACGACTGAAGCTTTCTCGACGACAACCCGAAAAAAAAGCACCCTCCGAAGAGGGTGCTCTTTGCTTGGCCCAGCTGGTGATGCTGGGCTTTGAACCCTGAGGCTCAGCGACCGGCTTTGGACGCTTTCATCGGGTTCTTCGAGCGGGTTTGTGCCGCTTCGCTCAGGCCGCGACCGCGCTTGGCTTTGCGGTTGGACGGGGTGAGCTCAACGATGGCGCCTTTGGCACCGGGCACGGGGCCGCGCAAGAACATCAAACGCTCTTCTTCGGCGAGGCCGACGATGGCGATGTTGGTGGAGCGAACGCGCACGTTGCCCATTTGGCCCGCCATCTTCTTGCCTTTGAAGACTTTGCCGGGGGTGGCGCGGCAACCGATGGAACCACCGTGACGGAAGTACTCGTGGGTGCCGTGGGTGGCGCGGAAGCCAGCCATGTTGTGGCGCTTCATCACACCGGCGAAGCCTTTGCCCTTGGAGATGCCGGCGATGTCGACGGAGTCGACGTCTTCGAAGATGCTCAAGGGGATGTCGCCGCCCACTTCGTAGGTGCCGGCGACGTCGTCGTCGACGCGGAACTCTTTGAGGTGGCGCTTGATGCCCGTGCCGGCCTTTTTGAAGTGGCCTTGCAGTGCTTTGGTGGTGTTCTTTTCGGCTTTTTCGCCGTAGCCGATTTGCAGCGCGGTGTAGCCGTCGGTGTCTTGCGTGCGCTTTTGCACGACGATGTTGTTGTCGATGCGAACGACGGTGACGGGAACACGCACGCCCTCTTCGGTGAAGATTTGGGTCATGCCAACTTTGGTGCCAACCAGGCCGAGGGTCATGTCAGACTCCTGGGATCATTTCGCGCCATCTGATGATGGGTACGCCAGCGGATCCATTGGAGAATTCGCCAGTTGGTGTGACGAATTCTGCAGAGAAAAGGGGCCCGTGTGAAACGGGCGAGGCGCGACTGTAGGGGCTGGATTCGAAATGGCAAGTGGATGGGAGCGCTTCTGCTGCGTTGGCTTGCTGGCCGGCGGCGCCATCTCAGCTGCGCCGCGCCACGGCGAAAACGCCACCGCCAACAGCACCCCTGCAGCGAGGGCCCCGCCCTGCACCAAGGCCTGACGCAGCACCTCGATGCCGGCCTGCACGTCCGCGCCGCCCAACAGACCCTGCATGCCCCGCACGCTGAGCACGCCCGGCACCAACAGCAACAATCCTGGAGCGACGATGGCGAGAGCGGGCACCTGACGACGGTGTTGCATCCACTCGCCGAGGGCCCCGACCCACAACGCGGCGACCCACAAGCCCCACGCGCCCGACACCCACTGGGCCAGGGCGAAGCCGCCTACGGCTGCGGCCACCATCCCGGGCAGCAGGCGCCGTGGCCCCTGCAGCAGCAGCTGAAATCCAAACGGCGCCAAGGCCACGCCGATGAACGCCACACTGGGCGCCCACTTCGTCGACGGCAGCGCTGCTCCTTGCGCGGTGGCCCAGGTGGTCAACGACGTCGTCACCCAAAACCCGGCGGCCAATTGCACGCAATCCGACACCACCGATGCCATGCGGGCCGTGCTGCTGGTGGTGTGGCCGGAGGCGGCCTCGATCATCGCCGTCGTCATGCTGTAGCCCGGCACAAAGGCCAACAGCGACACCATGGCCACAGCGACGGGATGCACGCTCCATGCAAACGCGGCCGCGACCACGGCCAGCAGACTGGCCGCGGCGTTGGCCCACGCCGCCAGCACCAACAGGCGCACGTGCCCCACCGGCTCGTCGCCGAGATGGCCCGCCAGTCTCCGCACGCTTTCTGCGACGACGACGGCGGCCACGACGTCGGGCCATCCGCTGCCCAACAAAAACGCGCCGGCCACCGACATCAACGCCATGCCTGCGGGCATGTGCCACGACGGCGGCGGCTGCGGGCGCACCGCGTCGTCGTGCAGACGGCAAATGTCATCGAGCGACAGGGGCTCTGCATACACGTGCTCGGCCCATGCGCGCAGGGCGCACAGGCGGCCCACGTCGAGCCCGGCGGGCGGCAGACGCACGATGCGGGCGAGAGGCCCCACCTGCAACCACAGCGCCGTTGGCGAGGCGATGGCGGATCCCGACGATGCATACCGCCGCAACAGCCGCTGCAGCCGGCGCTCGGTGTCGCCGGTGGTGGCGCCCGCCTCGTGCAATGCCACGCCATGGGCCTGCAGGAGGTCGGCAAGGCGCTCTTGCCGTGCTGTGTTCTGTGAACTCGACATGTGGTAGGTGTAGATTCTGAAAACAACGAAATCTACCGAAGGTTTTTCGGAGAACTGCCATGAAAGACACCCTCGACGACATCGATTTCGCTCTGATTGGCGCCCTGCAGAAAAATGGCCGGGCCACCAACAAAGAGCTGTGTGATGTGGTGGAGCTCGCGCCTTCCACCGTGCACACCCGCTTGCGCCACCTCGAAGAGAGCGGCGCCATCACAGGCTACGCCGCCCAGGCCGACCCCACACAATTGGGCATCGGGCTGCAGGTGCTGGTGTTCTTGGGCCTGCGCCACAACTCAGGGCCCAACATCGACACCCTGTGGCGCAAACTCATGGAGCGTCCGGAGGTCATCGCGTGCTACCACCTCGGCGGTGACGACGACCTCTTGCTGCAAGTCGCCGCCCGCGACACCGAGCACTTGCGCGACGGCGTGCTCGACTTCGTGTCGCGCCAGCCCGAAGTCGGACGGGTGCGCACCGAACTTCTGTTTCGGGCGGCCCGCGCTCCATTGCCCCATCTGGCCCAGGCGGCGCGCGCCGTGCCGAGGGGTCCATCTGGGGGTCAGTCGGGGGGCCAGTCGGGGGGTCAGTCGGGGGGCAAGACGTAATCGACCGAGACGTCGGCGTAGAACGTGGTGAGCCGCGATCGCGTCGGCGTCGGGCCACTGCGGTCGGGCACAAACGCAAACAGCAACTTGCGGCCGGCGCCGAAGGGCCAACGGGCAAACCGCGCCTGCGTCTCGGCGTTGTTCGGAAAGTTCGCCGGCGGAAACTCCACAAAGGCCTCCGCCTCTTCGATGCCGGCGTTGGTGCCGCTGAGCCACACCCAACGGCCACGCTCCCACACCAAGAGGAGGGCGCCGTTGACCGAGGCGCCGTCGTCGTCGTCGAAACCGAGGCCGCCGCCGAGCCACCGCGGCGCCACCCGTTCGATGACCGCGTTGTCGGGTGCTCCGGCGGCGCTGAAGTCGACTTCCAACATGTGGGCCGGCATGGCGTCGGCGCCGCCATTCCACATCCACACGTCGTTGCGCAGATCGCCGTCGTCCCCGCCCACCAACATCATGCCGCCGGGCGTGGTGACCGCCATGGCCCGTGCCCGCGCAGACGGATTGCCATCGCCCTCGGGGTCGGCCGGACTTTGGCGGTCCCAAAAGGCGTTGTTGCCGTCGCTGACCCACTCCCACGTGTCGTCGTAAAACACGTCTGAACAGTTGCCTTCACCGACGCATCCGCCAAACAACACCATGTGGCCGCGTCCCTCGTCGTAGCCCATGGCGCCATAGGCCCGAGGCGGAGGGGTGTCCAACGCCAACGGCGACGGCAATGCCACCCAGGTGTCGCTGTCGATGTCGTAGGTCAGGTGATCGTCGAGCACCTCGTCGGTGCAGTCGACCAATGCCCCACCGCCGTTGGTTTCGCAGCCTCCAAACACCAACGGCAAGCCCAATCCGGGGTGGTAGGCCGATGCGGCGCCTTCTCGTGCCGGCGTCAGCGGCGACGGCAATGCCGTCCAACGCTGGTTGAGGTTGGCCCCCGACCGCTGGAGTTCGAGTCTGAAGGTGTTGCCCGAGAGGTCGACGTAGAGGCCGACGTCTTCGCCCCCGACGAAGGTGCCACGGGCGTTGTAGGCAACGTCGGGCCCAAAGATGGAGTTGGGCGTGTCCCACTCCGTGCCGTCAAAGAACCGACTCTGCTCGTTGCCGTTGTTGTACGACATGAACACCGGCACCCAGTTGCCTTCGTTGTCCAAGATGGTGGTGCCCTTCGACGTGAAGCGTGTCCCTGCAGGGTTGGTGGCGCCGTTTTCGGCAACGACCACGCTCCACCTGCGGCCGTTGAACGCCAGCGTGCTGACGTCGGTGTCGGTGCCCCGCCCCGCCAACAGCACCCGCCCTCGCTCGGGGTCGATGGTGAGGGTGGCGAGGGCATTGGGGGCGGGGTGCACTTCGGCAGCGGTGTCGTTGCCGCGGTGCAACACCCAATCGTGGGTTTGGTTCTCGTCGTCGCCCGAGAAGGTCAGCTCCCAAAACCCGCTGTTCTCGTCGAGCAACCAGATGCGATTCTTCCCGCCGTCGAAGGCGACGCCGTATCCAGGCGTCAGGCGGTTCAAGGTGCCCAACGCAAAGGGCGAGCTGTCGCCTGCGTCGTCGGTTTCGGGGCCGAGCGCATAGATTCCCAGCCCTTCGTCGGTGAACTGTGCCGAGTACAGCCCTTCGCGGCTGACCACGACGTGGAACCCGCTCGTCGGCTCAAACGGACTCAACGGGACAAACATGCTGCGCATGTCGTCGGTGAACGACGGCAAGCCGGGGACATTGTGGGATTGCCACGCCGGTGCGGCGACGCTGTCTTCCGGTACGGCGTTGTCGTGGAGCTCCAGTTCGTCCAACGCCAACGTCCATCCGTCGTCGAGGGTGTTGGTGCAAATGCCAGCCACATGGGTGTCACACCCGCCCACCAACACCAGCCGATCGGAGGTGGGGTCGTAGGTGAACAGAGCGCCAGCACGTGCGCCCGGCAAGGTGCCCGAAACGTCGACGCGCTCGAAGCCCTGGTTCTCCCAGCGGTACAGCGCGTCGTCGGCGAGCTGGTTGCAGATGACATCCGCGCACCCGCCGAAGAGATACACGTGGCCCCGCTTTTCGTCGTAGGCGAGACGATGTCGGATGCGTTGGGCTTGGCCACAGCCCCCCGGCGCACACATCTCTTCGACCTCGTCGCCGTCGAACGCGGTGACGGTGCCGGGCAACGTGCCGCAAGGGCTCCCTGCTTGTCCGGGGCGCAGCGACGTGCATCCGCCCACCATCCACACCCCGCCGTCGCGCTTGTGCCACAGCAGCTCCGCCGACTGGCGGGCGGTGAGCACGGCGCCGCAGGTGTCGTCGAGGGGATTGCCCTCGCAGCGGGTTTCAAAGCGATGGCCCGTCCACTCTTGCGGATGACGCTGCCCCACGTCGCTGATGCTGCCGCCCCACACCAAGGTGCGGTTGCGGTCGCCGTCGTAGGTCATCGCCGCCCCACGCCAGCCCAAGGGGGCCTGGGTGTCGTCTTGCCCCAGCCGGGCCCAACTGCCTTCCCCCCGAAACCCAAAGGTGGCCAGGATGGTCTGTTGCACGTCGGGGGCGAGGTTTTCCCAGCCGGCATTGCCGATGGCCGTCAGCGTTTCTTCGTCGAAGATCTCTTCCAACAGCCGGGTCTCGGTGGCCCCCTGCAGCGACGACGTATGCTGAAACTGCGGTTGTGCAAAAAAGCGGTGGGGGTTCTCGGTCAGCGAGCCCGTCCGCTTGCCAAACATCGACGCCACCCACGTCACATCGCGCACCTTCAGCCGGGTGCTTTCGTTGCCCGCGTCGTCGACGCTCGACAGGTACAGCGCCGTCGCATCGTTGGTGACAAAGGGGGTCTGCCGCCACAAGCCGTCGTCGTTGCGCACCACGCGGCCGATTTCGCTGTCGCCGTCTGCAGAGTCGAACACCCGCACAAACGCCACCGCTTCTTCAGCGTCATCGACCGCCCCAAACAACGGACGCTCGCCGTCGCCCGGCGCTGGGTACGGCGTGTACAGACCAATGGCCTCGGCCGGTTGGTCGTCGTGCAACAACGCATGCCCGCGAAAGCTCGGCCCGCCGGCCGTCGAAAAGAAGCCCCATGGCACGCGTCCGTGTTTCAGCGCGGTGACATGGATGGTGGCCTCGGCATCGGGTCGAAGCGTGTCGACGACGATGAAATCGTCAAACTGCTTCGACGACAGGTTGCCGTGTTCGTCAAACAGCTCTGCGACGAGATGACAGGAGGTGCGCATGCCGCTCGTGCCGGCTGGCAACTGCAGCTCGATCGACGTCGACCGCGTCAACGGCGGTGACGTGGGCAGGTCGATGCCTTGCAACACCACCTCTTCTTCGCCGCACATCAGCTTGTACGACGTGCGCACCAAGTCGTCTGCGGGCGCCTCTGCATCGAAGACCTCGCCCGGCACCAGCTGGGCGTCTTCGTTGGTGGCCATGGCCAACACCAGCGTCGAGCGAAGCCCCAACGACGTCGGCTGCTGGTTGGGGTTGACGCCGCTTTTCGGAATCAACACCGACACCGCCGTCGCTTCTGGCCCCTTGCTGTCGTACTGCAACGGCAACGCCTGGGTGCCCACGTTGCCCACGTCGTCGGTCATCACCAGCGACGCCAGGCGAAACCCCTGGTCGGGGTCGGCGCCGATGACGTTGGTGGTGTCCCAAGAACAGAAATATTGGCAGCCCCCGTCGTTGCGGGTGCAGGTGGTGCTGGCGCCCAGCCCTTCGATGCGGAGTTCGACGCTGACCTCGTCGCGCGAGACCACGTCTGGGTCGCTGGCGTCGTCGGCCACGCCGTTGGCGCACAACCCCACGCGCGTGGTGGAGGGGAGCTGCGGGGTGATCACCGAGCCCTCGACGTCGCCGAGGTCGAGTTCGACGCTGCCCGTCGGCGCCAGCGCGTCGACGTGAACATGGCCAGAGATGGTGGTGTGGTCTTGTCCGTCGTCGACGAGCGCATTGCCGGCTTCGTCGACAGCGCCATACACCTGCAAATCGTACACCCCGTGCAGACGCGGGGCACAACGGTCGCCGGCGCCGCGCAAGTCGCCTTCGTCGTCGACGGTGAACACCAGCTGGTTGCCGTCGACCAACGCATGCAAGGCGAAGGCACACTCCGAAGAGACGGCCACGGCTTCGACCGAGGCATCGGCGTCGATGTCGGCCGCACCTGCGACGACAAAGGAGAACGCGCCGGCGGCGTTGGTGCGCACGGGGACCTCCCCAAACTGCAACGCCGGCGGGCTGGTGTCGACGACAAAGCGGGCTTCGGGCTCGTCGAGCACCACGCCGTTTTCGTCGTCGGCGGCGTACGTCACCTTGGCGTGCACCCGATGTTCGACGCCGTTGATGAGCGGCAGCGCAGAGGCGGCCAGATCGAGTTCGAAGACGTCGGCGTCGCCGGTGGGTGCAAACGCGGCCAACTCCCCTTCGTCGCCCATGACGACGGGCACGAGCGACGCAAATGTCCCCGATGTGCGCACCGTGGCCTGCAACGGCCGGGCAGGCCCCGCGCGCGACTGCGAGAGAACGATGTCGAGCACCTGGGGAGCGCCTTGGTCGCGGCACAGGCCGGCGGCACACGTCCAGTTGTCGGGGCAGTCGTCGCGCGTCTCACACGAGAACTGGCCGCCATTCGCCAAGCGGTTGGCGTCGAGACACCCCGCCGTCAGCACCATGGCACAAGTCGTCAACGCCCCAGCCCACAGGCGAAACGTCGACGTCAACGAAGGAGCACCTCGACGAGGTGCGAGGTCATGAAGGTGGGTCATGGTCATTCTTGTTGCTCGGCGTATCCCTGCCAGTCGACGAAGAGGGCGCTCACCCCCGCTGCGACGCCGGCGCCCACGCCGACGAGGCCGACGATGACGCCGGTGGCCAGGGCGGCATTGCCTTGGGCCGCCAGTTGTTCGGCGCGTTGAAACGAGACCGTCTTTGTCTTGGCCGTGTCCATGTGCTCGTTCAGCTGCGCCGCCGACAAGCCGAACGTGCCGAAGGCCGCCAGCGACGTCAGGGTTGCGGCAGATGCGACGCCGGTGAGGCTCCAAAACACCCAAGGCTGCAGTGGCGGCGGGTTGAGGCGCAGGGCCACCTCAGGCGCCACACCTCGGGTTTGTCCGCTGCGCAATGGGCGCTCGGCAAAGAGCTCTTCGACGATGGGGCCGACGGCGGCGAGAAACTCCTCGCCGTCTTGTGCGGTGAGGCGCTTGCTGACCTGGCCTTCAACGCGGGCGTCGGCTTGCGAAATGCGTTTCATGCTGAAGAAGTGGTCACCCGACACCTTGGCCAGGCCGCCGACGAGCATGACGTCGGCGCCGAGCGCAGAGGCGATCTCGGCCATGCATCCGTCGTCGTCACAGCCCACGGAGGCGCGTTCGGCCTCGGCCTCCATCAGCATGCGCACCTCTTCGAACGACACCACGCTCACCCCCTGCAATTTGCGCAGCTCCTGCAAGACGGCGTTTTGCACGAGCTTCGCGGTGTGGGGATCGACGTCGGCCACCTGAAAGTCGCGCATGGCGATGCGCAGCACCGGCTGTTTGGCCACAGGGGCTGCAGCCGGGATGGCGGGGGCATCGGTGGACGACGACGCTGGAGACGACGACGCTGGGGACGACGACGCTAGGGACGACGACGCTGGGGGGGTCGTTTGGGCCGTTGCTGTGCCTGCCGCCATCAGCAGAGCCAACATCCAGCAGGGGCCAGGGTTTGATGCATGCATGAACGCCTCTCCGTCGCCGTCGAGCTGCCAGATGTTCACATCCGGCCCAGTCTCGCCAAAGTGTGGCACGACTTCGGGGTGGCTGCGAAGCGATCCCCCGCTGTGGGTCCGGCGCGTCGTGGGGCACGACGCCTCATGACATCGACCCCGCCGCCCCCGTCGGGCCAAAGGTCAGATCTGGTGCCAGGTCACAGTGCACTCCCACCTTGCACCACAGCGACGCAGATGCCGTCAGCGACGTCTTGCCACGGGGCAAAGCTGTTTTTTCCGTCTGACGCCCCATGCCAAAGGGCTGTGGGCCTGCTAATCGTGTCTCATGCCTCGGATTCAGCTCTCGCCTCTTGTTCGTCTCGCCGCCGTCGTCAGCCTGGCTGCGAGCCCCGCCGCTTCTGCCTACAACCTGCAAGACGACCTGTGGGACGTCGACCGCGGCCCCCTGCAATACGTCATCAACGACCAGGGGTCTGACGACATCCCGGGCGAAGAAGACACCGAAGCCATCATCTCCGCCTTCCGCCAGTGGGAGTGTGTCGAGGGCACCCGCATCCGCTTCATTCGCGGCACCGAAAACGGCCCCCGCACCGTCGACTTCGACGACAAACTGCACACCCTGTATTGGGGCGAAACCGAGGCCGAAGTCATGGCCGTCGGCATGGGCCCCTCGACGTTGGGCATCACCATCGCGCAGGCCAACCCCGACGGCCCCATGGAGCGCCAGGCAGGCGACATCGTGTTCAACGGCTTTCACCACAACTGGACGGTGAACCAAGGCCAAGCCGCCGACGTCGAGGAGGTCGCGCTGCACGAGATCGGCCACCTCATCGGCCTCAACCACAGCTGCAACGACGAGGCCGCCGGCGACTGCCTGGATCCCAGCTTGTCGATCATGGCCCCCGCCGGGGTGTCGGGCCCCACCCTCAAACAAGACGACAAAGACGCCGTGGCCGCGCTGTACCCCGCCGACGACGAGAGCCGCTGTGACGGCCCTTACCGCATCGGTCAGGTGTGCTCGGGCAACTGCGAATGCGTCGCTGGCCTCGAATGTGTCGAAGGCCTCGACGGCGCCAACGTGTGCTCGCCGAAGTGCTCGTCCGACGACAACAACTGCCCCTTGGGCTTTGCCTGTGTGCTTGGCGCCCGTCCGCCGTCGGGTGGCACCGCGCCTGGCACCTGCTTGAAGCTGCCGCCCAACACGCTCCTGCCGAAGGCGGCCATCTGCGAACGCTCGGCCGACTGCGAAGCGGGATCTTGTTTGGCGTCGACGGCGGTGGGACGCTCCATCTGTCGTTACACCTGTGACAGCAACGAAGATTGTGGGCTGGGCTACGCCTGCATCGACGAAGTGTGTCTCGGCTTGGGCGACGAAGCCGGCATCGAATGCCCTGAAGAGGAGCCGCCTGAAGAAGGCTGTGGCTGCGCGGCTGCAAACGGTGACTCCTCCGACGGAAAACTCCTCTTTGCTCTTTTGGGAGGGGTGGCACTTCGAATCGCGACACGTAGGAAAAGAAAGTCGACTTTGCAGTAGCCTCGGCCTAGGGACTTCCCCCCACCGAGGTTGCCGCTGTGGCAAACGACCCATTGATGACCACCAAACGCTTCAAAGTCGTCCGGCGACTTGCGGCCGGTGGCATGGGCGAAGTGCTGCTTGCCGACTTCAAAGGCGACCGCAAGCTGCAAGTCAGCGGTGGCTTTGTCGTCGTCAAACGCAACCTGCAGAACCATCCGAACATGGCGTCGCAGAATGCGATGTTGCGCGAAGAGGGCCGGCTGGGGCTGCGCCTGCTGCACGAAAACTTGGTGCAAACGTTTTCGCTTGAAGACCTCAGCGCAGAAGACCCCATCCTCATCATGGAGTTCATGGCGGGCAAGTCCATGGCCCAGGTGTTGGGCGCCGCCAAGCGCAGCCGTACTCCTCTGCCCGTCGACGTCGCCCTGAAGATTCTGCGGCTGTCGGCGTGTGGCTTGCACTTTGCCCACGCCCTCAGCGACGACCATGGCAACGGCTTGGGGTTGGTGCACCGCGATGTGTCGCCCGCCAACATCTTCGTCACCTTCGACGGGAAGGTGAAGGTCATCGACTTCGGCGTGGCCAAGGCCAAAGACTCCGAGATCAAAACCAGCCAAGGCATCTTGAAGGGCAAGATCGGCTACATGTCGCCCGAGCACGCCACGGGCGACAAACTCGATCCCCGCGCCGACCTCTGGTCATTGGGCGTGGTGTTGTGGGAGATGCTCGTCGCCGACCGCCTCTTTGCCGGGCAAAACCCAGCGGCGACGCTGTTTCAAATCGCCAACCGCGACATCGACCCCCCGTCGACGCGGCGCCCCGACATTCCCCCCGCCGTCGACCAGCTGTGCGTGCGTCTGCTGACCCGCGACCGCAACCTCCGCACCTTCACCGGCGCCCAACTCGTCGCTGAGATCGACGCCATGGGCTACAACCTCGACGCGGTCGACCTGGGACGCTTTCTCAGCCAGCGGTTCCCCGAAGACGCCGAGACCGGCGTGGCCGATGCCCGCCGCGCCGCCCGCTACATGGGCAAAGAGCCCGTGCCATCCGGCATTGTGCGCTCGGGCGTCAACGAAGACGCCACCTTGGTGGGCGACGGCGCCTTCTTGATGGAGCAGGCCCGCAACATCGCGGCCTCGGCATCCGCCTCTGCACCCCCCGCCTCGACGCCTCCGCAACCGGCCACGCCGGGACATGGCCGCACCTCGACGTCGGGCGCACAAGCGATCGACCTGGGCGCAATCCCGGCGGCCGCGGCCGACGACGACTTGGCCACCGTGCAAATGGACGCCGACTTCATCAAAGAGGCCACGTCCGAACTGCTCAAAGACCTCGACGACGGCCCGGCCCCGCAAGCGCCCAGCCGTTCGTCCAGTTCGCAATTGCCGCAGCGCCCGCCACACGCGCCCGTGGGGCCACAAGGCCCGGTGGGCCCGGGGTTGGGCCACCTCGACGACGAGAACATGGCGACCATCGCCATGGGGCAGCCCGACTTGCCCACCGAATTGGTGGCGCAGCCGGCGTTCGCCTCGCAGGGCGCCTCGCCCCAAGCGCCGTCCTATGAGGCACCATCGCAACCGTCGGGGCAGTTCACCCCCCCGTCTGGGCAGTTCACCCCCCCGTCGGGGCAGTTCACCCCCCCGTCGGGGCAGTTCACCCCCCCGTCGGGGCAGTTCACCCCCCCGTCTGGGGCAGCGCCGCATCCAGGACATCCGCAGGTGTCGGCGGCGGCACAGGCCGAGGTCGCCGCTGGCATTGCCCCTCCCATGAGTGCGCAGCCGGCAGGCGCTCTGCCGCAATCGCCGACCACCCAGCGCACCCCGACGGGCACGCACCATCCGCAACGCACCCCGACGGGCACGCACCATCCGCAGCGCACCCCGACGGGCACGCACCATCCGCAGCGCACCCCGACGGGCACGCACTACCCCCAGCAGACGGGCAACCGCACCAACCCGAATGCGCCGTTGGTGATCCCCGCCATGGGGCCGAGTGTGTTCACCATCGCCGCCACCAGTTTTGGGGTATTGGCGTTGATCTTGGGCGTGGTCGTCGGATTGGTGCTGCAAAGCCGGGCCGAAGATCGCGTGCCTCAACTGGTGCGCTACGTCGACCAAGACGGCGGTGACGTCGTCGTGGCCCGCTTGTCGGACGTGCCAGCGACGGCAACGCAGCGGTACTCCGTCGACTTCGCCAACCCCAAGCTGCGCGCCGCAGATGGACGTCGTGTCGACGTCGACCTCGCCACGTGGATGAGCGCCATCGAGGGCAACGGCCTCGTCGAGCGTGCCCAAAAGCCGGGAACGGTGAAGAAGAAGATCGTGTCGGGCATCCCCGCGTTCTTGGTGGCGCTCGCGCTGCTGGGGCTGTTCATGGGGCCGCCGGGCTTTTTGAAGAACGAAAAGGCCCGTCTGCCGCTGCGTGCGGTGGGTGGGATGGTGGCGTTTTCAGGATCCGCTGCCCTCTTCGTCTTCGGGTTTTCGACGTGGGATGGGCTCGACACCTTTGACGAACCGCCGCAACCGCCTCGCTTGAAGGTCACCCACGACTTGGCCGGCGATGACGGCAAAAAGCCTGCGCCGCCAAGCGATGGCAAAGCCGACAAAGCCGCCCCTGGCAAGTCGGGCAAAGGCAGCAAGTAGCGCGGCAGCGGGCGTTTCATCTCAAAAGTGCTTTCCGTCTGGCAAGTCGATTGTCTGACGACGGAATGAGACAGGCCGACTGTCTCTGACCGTATTGCGTGCGGTCACAAAGTCGTCGGTGCGCACATCTTTCTCTAAGATTTTGGGGTTGGCTTTGGCGTCAGGCAACGCGTCAAAGGGTGCCCGCACCGACCTGTCCTTGGGGGACACGCATGACTCGCATTTTTGCTTCTGCCCTGATTTCACTCGCCGCCTTGTGCGCGGCACTCCCTGCTGTGGCGCAGGCCCCTCTCGTCGGCGGCTTCACCGGCAACTCGCCCGACGGATACGGCGAGCGCGTCGACGACTGGGTCGGCGGCGGCAGCATTCCTGCTGAAGACGACGGGTCCAGCTTGCGATCGTTCAGCTTGGCCGGCGTCTTTCCCAACGGATTCACCTACTTCGGCACCAACTACGCCGACTTTCACGTGTCGACCAACGGACACCTGACGTTCGAAAGCTCCTACTTCGGCTACACCCCCAACCCCTTCCCGTCGTCCCCCGCTCCCATGATGGCGCCGTTTTGGGGCGACGGCGATTTGCGTGGCCGCAACGGCAACCCCGTCGCCGACAACAGCGTCTACGTGGGCACCGACGTCGCCGCCGGCCTCATCGCGGTCACCTGGAATGAGGTGGGCTACTACAACCGCAACGAAGACCTCACCAACAGCTTTCAAGTGCTGTTGATGGACCGCTCCGACATCGCCCCCGGCGATTACGACGTCGAATACCGCTACAACCGCTGTGAGTGGACGACGGGCGACGCCTCCGGCGGCACCAACGGCCTCGGCGGCATCGAAGCACAAGCCGGATTCGACGCCGGCGACAACAGCCAGTTCTTCATTCTGCCAGGCTCGCAAACGGCCGACGTCTTGAACTTGTGCGTCGGCTCCAACGTGTACGAGCCCGGCGTGTGGCGCTTTGAAATTCGCGACGGCATCCCCGTCGGCTGCCTCACCGACAGCGATGGCGATGGCCTCATGAACTGCGTCGACCCCTGCGATTTCGACCCCGGCAACGACGACGATGGCGATGGCGTCTGTGACGACGTCGACAACTGCGTCGGTCTCGCCAATGCCGCCCAAGACAACGCCGACGGCGACAGCTTCGGCGACGATTGCGACGTCTGCCCCCAAGATGCCCTCGACGATGCCGACGCCGACGGGTTGTGTGCCGACGTCGACAACTGCCCCGCAGACGCCAACGCCGACCAAGCCAACGCCGACGGCGATGCGCTCGGCGACGTGTGCGATGCCTGCCCTGCCGACGCCAACAACGACGTCGACGCCGACGGCGTGTGTGGCGACGTCGACAACTGCCCGGCCGACGCCAACGCCGACCAAAGCAACGTCGACGGCGACGCCAGTGGCGACGTCTGTGACACCTGCCCCAACGACGCAGCCAACGACAGCGACGGCGATGGCGTGTGTGGCGACGTCGACAACTGTCCGACGACGTCGAATGCCGACCAGAGCGATGCCGACGGCGATGGCCCCGGCGATGTCTGCGATGTGTGCCCCAACGACGCCGACAACGACATCGACGCCGATGGCGTGTGTGGCGACGTCGACAACTGCCCTGCCGACGCCAACGCCGATCAAGCCAACGCCGATGGCGACGCCGCTGGCGACATGTGTGACGTGTGTCCTGCCGACGCCCTCAACGACATCGACGCCGATGGCGTGTGTGGCGACGTCGACAACTGCCCCACCGCCACCAACGCCGACCAGGCCAACGCAGATGGCGACGCCCTGGGCGACGCCTGCGATGCCTGCCCCAACGACGCCAACAACGACGCCGACGCCGACGGCGTGTGTGGCGACGTCGACAACTGCCCGGCTGCGTCGAACGCCAGCCAAGGCGACGCCGATGCCGATGGCCAAGGCGACGCCTGCGACGCCTGCGCCAACGACGCCGACAACGACATCGATGCCGACGGCGTGTGTGGCGACGTCGACAACTGCGTCAACACGGCGAACGCCGACCAGAGCAACATCGATGGCGATGCCTTCGGTGACGCTTGCGACGATGACGATGACGGCGACGGCACCAACGACGACGCCGACAACTGCCCCAACGTCGACAACCCCGACCAAGCCGACCTCGACGGTGACGGCATCGGTGACGCCTGCGACGACGACGACGACGGCGACGGCACCAACGACGACACCGACAACTGCCCCAACGTCGACAACCCCGACCAGGCTGACCTCGACGGCGACGGCATCGGTGACGCCTGCGACGACGACGACGACGGCGACGGCACCAACGACGACACCGACAACTGCCCCAATGTCGACAACCCCGACCAAGCCGACACCGACGGCGATGGCATCGGCGACGCCTGCGACGACGACGACGATGGCGACGGCACCAACGACGACACCGACAACTGCCCCAACGTCGACAACCCCGACCAAGCCGACGCTGACGGCGACGGCATCGGCGACGCCTGCGACGACGACGACGATGGCGACGGCACCAACGACGACACCGACAACTGCGCAGCGGTTGCCAACGCCGACCAAGCCGACGCTGACGGCGACGGCATCGGCGACGCCTGCGACGCCTGCCCGAATGACGCCGCCAACGACGTTGACGGCGACGGCGTGTGTGGTGACGTCGACAGCTGTCCGCTGGTGGCCAACGTCGACCAAGACCCCAGCGTCTGTGAAGGCGACCAAGACGGCGATGGCGTGCCCGATGGCGACGACGGCGACGGTGGCACCGGTGGCGACCCCTGCACCGGCGGTGAAACCGAAAACTGCACCGACAACTGCCCGGTGGTGGTGAACCCCGACCAAGCCGACGCTGACGGCGATGGCATCGGCGACGCCTGTGACGACGACAGCGACGACGACGGCACCCCCGACGACGGCGACGACTCCGGCGACCCCACCGACAACCCCTGCACCGGTGGCGAAACCGAAAACTGCGACGACAACTGCCCGCTCGTCAGCAATCCCGACCAAGCCGACGCCGACGGCGACGGCATCGGCGACGCCTGCGACGACGACAGCGACGACGACGGTACTCCTGACGACGGCGACGACTCCGGCGACCCCACCGACAACCCCTGCACCGGCGGCGAGACCGAACACTGCGACGACAACTGCCCCCTCGTCGACAACCCCGACCAAGCCGACGCCGACGCCGACGGCATCGGCGATGCTTGCGACGCCTGCGCCAACGATGCGGCCAATGACGTCGACGGCGACGGGGTGTGTGGCGACGTTGACAACTGCCCTCTGGTCGCCAACGCCGACCAAGACGCAAGCGTGTGCGACGGCGACGAAGACGGTGATGGCGTGCCCGACGGTGGCGATGGAGATGGCGGCGACGCCCCTTGCACCGGCGGCGAAACCGAGAACTGCACCGACAACTGCCCATTGGTGGTGAACCCCGACCAAGCCGACACCGACGGCGACGGCATCGGCGACGCCTGCGACGACGACGACGACGGCGACGGCACCCCCGACGACGGCGATGGCTCCGGCGGCCCCACCGACAACCCCTGCACCGGCGGCGACGCCGAAAACTGCGATGACAACTGCCCCGATGTGCCCAACCCCGACCAAAGCGATGTGGATGGCGATGGCGTCGGTGACGTGTGCGACGACGACAGCGACGACGACGGCGTGCCCAACGATGGCGACGACACCGGCAGCGACGGCGGCGTGTCCGACGGTGGCACCTCGGGCCCCTGCACCGGCGGCGAAACCGAAAACTGCAGCGACAACTGTCCGCTGGTGGCCAACCCCGACCAGGCCGACAGCGACGGCGACGGCATCGGCGACGCCTGTGACGACGATGACGATGGCGACGGCGCCCCCGACGACGGCGACGGCTCCGGCGACCCCACCGACAATCCCTGCACCGGCGGCGAAACCGAAAACTGCGATGACAACTGCCCGGGCGTCAGCAACCCCGACCAAAGCGACGTTGACGGCGACGGCATCGGCGATGCGTGTGACGACGACGACGACGGCGATGGCGTGCCCGACGATGGCGACGGCTCCGGCGACCCCACCGACAACCCCTGCACCGGTGGCGAAACCGAAAACTGCGACGACAACTGCCCCTTCACCGACAACCCCGACCAAGCCGACACCGACGGTGACGGCGTGGGCGACGCCTGCGAAGGCGACGAAGACGGCGATGGCACCCCCGACGACGGCGACGGCAGCGGTGAGCCCGGCGACAACCCCTGCACCGGCGGCGAAACCGACAACTGCGACGACAACTGCCCAGACGTCCCGAACCCCGACCAAGCCGACCAAGACGGCGATGGCATCGGCGACGTGTGCGACGACGACGAAGACGGCGATGGCGTGCCCAACGACGGCGACGACTCCGGAACTCCGGCAGACAACCCCTGTGCCGACGGCGAAACCGAAAACTGCGACGACAACTGCCCCGACGTGGCCAACCCCGACCAGGCCGACACCGACGGCGACGGCCAGGGCGACGCCTGTGACGATGACGACGATGACGACGGCATTCCCGACGACGGCGGCGGCGGAAGCGACACGGACGGCGGCGGCACCACGCCCTGCACCGGCGGCGAAACCGAAGACTGCGCCGACAACTGCCCGCTCGTGAGCAACCCCGACCAAGCCGACCAGGACGGCGACGGCGTCGGCGACGCTTGCGACGCCTGCCCCGAGCGCGCCGAAGACGACGACGGCGAACGTGGATGCCCTGGCGACGCCATTCTCCCCGACGGCGGCATCATTGACCTCCCAGATGACGACGCGGGCACCGGCGCTGACGACGCGGGCATCCCAGACGGCGATGGTGGCGTGGACGATGGCGGCGTGGGCGACGGCGGCGTGGGCGATGGCGAACCTGAGCCCGACGTCAGCGGCGAACCCGACCCGGGCGTGAACCTCCCCGATCCCGACGACAGCGGCGTGGCCACCGACTGCTCGTGCGATGTGAGCACCGGCAGCAGCGCCCCCGCGTGGGGCATGTTGGCGGCCTTCGGCGCCGTCCTCCTGCTCCGTCGGCGACGGCGAGTCTGGAGCGCGACGCGCTAGCGCGTCTGGCGTGCTCTAGTCTTTCGGTGGAGGGGGCGCGGGCCCCCTCCCACAAGTGCTGGCAAAGCCAGACACTTGCTCCCTCCCCCCTCGCTTCGCGGCTCCCGCTGGTCGCTCGTCGACACATGAGGGTTTTGGGATGCGCTCTGGTCAGGGCCCGCGCGCTTCGCGGCGCCGGGGGCCCTGACCTTTACGACCATTTGCAGTGGATGATGACGCTGCCGACTGCTGAACGGCACCCAACTGCAAATGGTCGACGACGCCGATTTGAGCGGCACCATCGACGTTGTGTCTGAGTCGTTCGCGACGACCGCGTGCCTCACGGCGTTGTCGGCTTTGTCCACCAGGCGTACACGACCATTGCAGTGGATGACGACGCCATCGTCCGCGTTGATTGTCAGTCGTCATCGACCATTTGCGCCGCAAATGCTCGTCGGGCATTGCTCAGCAATGCCCCATGGTCGGCGATGCCTGTGGAGCAATGGCGTCGACGTCGTTGCGTGGTCATGAATGGTGCTTCTGGGATGTGACGTCGGAGCGGCTGGGCGACGTTCTCACCCCCGGTCCAAGGAGGTGAGAACCCATGCCAAGCCCCATGTCAGGGGTTAGGATGCTGCAGCTTCGGCCGATGCCAAGCACAGCGCCGGTTGGCTTTTTCGACAAGGCTGGTAGGTGCTCATCGACGACTCTCCTTGCGGGAGTCGTTTGGTTTCTGCCGGTCTTTGCGGGGCCCACGGCGTCTGTCCGACGTCCGGAGCGTGCATGTTCGAAAACAGTGTGGCCAGCGCCGAGTTCTGGGTCGGCTTTCACGCCGTCGTCGTGGTGATGCTCGCCATCGACCTCTTCGCCCAACGCGGCAGCAAAACCTTCACCACCAAAGCCGCCGCCTTCTGGTCGGCATTGTGGGTGGGCTTGTCGCTGGCGTTTTGCGGCTTCGTCTACCAGCAGTTCGGCACCACCGCCGCGCAAGAGTGGATCTCCGCCTACCTCCTCGAGAAGTCCCTCTCCGTCGACAACCTCTTTGTCTTCATGTTGGTGTTTGGCACCTTCAAAGTCGCCCAACACGACCAGCACCGCGTGTTGTTCTGGGGGATTTTCACCGCCATCTTGTTGCGCGCCGCCATGATCCTCGGCGGCGTCGCCCTCGTGCAGCAGTTTCAGTGGGTGCTCTACGGCTTCGGCGGCATTCTCATCTACACCGGCGGCAAACTTCTGCTGTACGGCGAAGACGACGAAGACGACGACCTCGAGAACAAGTGGATCGTCAAGAGCTTTCGCCGCGTGGTGCCCATGAGCGACACCTACGACGGTGCCCGCTTCACCACCGTCGTCGACGGAGCCCGCAAAGCCACCCCTTTGTTGTTGGTGCTCGTGGTCATCGAGGTCAGCGACGTCATCTTCGCCGTCGACTCCATCCCCGCGGTGTTTGGCGTCAGCAAAGACCCATTCTTGATTTACACCTCCAACATCTTCGCCATCCTCGGCTTGCGTGCGCTGTACACGCTGTTGGCCAAAGTGCTCGACGGATTGCGCTTCATCGGCCCCGCCGTGGCGCTGGTGCTGCTGTTCATCGGCGGCAAGATGATCGCCGGCCAACTCGGCTACCACGTGTCGACCGAAATCTCCCTCGGCGTCATCTGTGGTGTGCTCGGCTGCGGCGTGGCCTTCTCGCTGGTGTTCAAAGACCACGACCCCGAACTGCCGCACAGCCTCGACAGCATCAAAGAGCAAAACGACGTCGACGAAGACGCTGCCTGAACACAAACCGACTTCGTCCTCAATGTGATGGCTGCCCTTGACGACGTGCCCGCTGACCAGGCACACCGTTCACATGCGAAACAATCTCATCCTCTGCCTCTGCGTTGTTTTTTTGGCGTCGTCGTCGGCCATTGCCCAAGACGACGTCCCGCCGCCTCCCTCTGCCGTCGACACCGACGCGCCAGCGGCGAATCCCACCGCCGCCACAGACGAAGACGTGGTGCCGCCCGACGACACCGCGCCACCACCACCAGCCACACCGCCCGCGACGCTGTCGGCGATGGGGTGGGCGTCCATTGGCGCCGCCTCCTTCGCCATGGTGGGGCTGGGCATGCCCGCGGTGCTTGGCGCAGGCTTTGGCTTGGCGGTGTTGACGCAAGCCAGCCCTGTGGCGCCAGCGGTGTTTATGACCGTTGCCAGCGCCGCCGCCCTCGCCATTCCGGCCGGCGTCGGCCTGTTTGGCGCGTGGGCCTATGAGCAGTTCACCGACGACGAGATGCACCCCATTCCACCGCTGCTCGCCGCCTATGCCGCCACGGGCATCGCCGGCGCAGCCACCGCGGCTGGCTACGCAAGCATCGTCCTGGTGTCGCTGGCGACGTTGTTCACCCTCAGCGGAACCCTGGGCGATGCCCTCAACGCCACGTCCCTCGGCCTGCTGGTTGCGGCTCCCATCGGATGTGGCCTGCTCACCGCCATCGCCGTGCCCGCCGCGATGGTGCTGTGGGGCGGCACACCGAAAGCGCAGAAAGCGGCGACGTCGACGACAAACACGACGACGTCGATGCTGCTTCCGCAACGACCGACAACGGCCATGGCCTATTGAACGACGTCGACCTGAAGGTCGGCAAACGCCACTTCCAACTCGGCGCCATTGCTCAACAACAACCGGTGCAGCCAACGCTGTTGTTGATCGACGTCGAACTCATGGGCCATGACGTCGAAGGCAAAACACGCGGGCGTCCAGCCCTGCAACACCGCTTGGACGTACTTCAAACGGGCGCGGCCCACGGCGCCATCTGCGTCGAAGACGGCCTCAAATGAAACGACACCGTCATCGTCGTCGACGAGGTGGAGACGGGCGTCGTGCAAGCACACGGCCGGCGCCGACAACAATCCCTCGTCGTGCACCATGCCCAACAACAACTGGCGCATCGGCGTCGTCAGCTCCAGCTGGCGCACGTGCGCGGTGTAGCGCTCGTTCTTGCCAACGTCGTCGACGAAGAACTTCACGCCGCTGGGAACGCCGCAAAGCGATCGACGCCTGTGCCGGCCTCTGCCACAGCTTCGAGCACGCGCTCGGGCATAAAAGGCATCACCAACACCCGCTCGCCCACGGCGTCGGCAATGGCGTTGCCGATGGCGCCAGCGATGGGAATCAAGCTGGGTTCGCCCAACCCTTTGGCGCCCATGGGGCCAGCCGCCTGGCCGTCTCCCACGCCTTCGCTCTCGATGAAGACGACGTCCATGTCGGGCGCGTCCAACGCCGACGGGATGATGTAGTCGGTGAAGTTGTTGTTGCGGATGACGCCGTCGGTCTGTGCGAACCGCTCCATCAAGGCGTAGCCCATGCCTTGCACGATGCCGCCCTCGACTTGGCCAGCTGCACCTTCGGGGAAGATGGCTTTGCCGACGTCATGGCAGGCCACGACCTTGTGCACACGGGTGCGTCCGGTGAGGGTGTCGACCTCGACGACGGCGATTTGCGTGGCGTAGGCGTAGGCCGAATAGGGCTGGCCTTGGCCGGTGTCGACGTTCCACGTTTTGCGCGGCGGCGCGTACCAGCCGGCCTTCATCAGGTGCCGTTTCTCGACGTAGGCGGCGCTCACCACCTCTTCAAACGTCACCTTCTTTGCTCCGCCTTTGGTGGCGAACACCTTGCCTTTGTCGAAGGTGACGGCGGCTTTGCCTTTGAGGCCCAACAGCTTGCGGGCGACGGGCTCGAGTTCTTCTTTCAGCTGACGGCAGCCGTCGACGGTGGCTTGGCCGCTCATGGTCGTGGTGCGGCTGGCGACGGTGGGGCCTGAGTCGGGCACGAGGTCGGTGTCGGTGGCTTTGACGCGCACGCGCTCGTATTCGACCCCCAAACAGTCGGCCGCGATTTGCGCGATGACCGTCACCATGCCCTGCCCCATCTCGGTGTTGCCGACGCTGACGGAGACACTGCCGTCTTTGTGGGCCTGCACGAGCGAGCCGGCGCCCTCGAGAAACTGTCCTCCAGCGTGCAAGCAGCAGCCGTAGCTGATGGTGCTGATGCCGACGCCAAGACGCGTGCGCAGGTTCTTCGCGTTGTGCGCCTCGGCGCGCTTCTTCACGCCGGCGTAATCGAGCCGTTTCACGGCTTGGGCGAGGGTGTCTTGGGCCTCGACGGGAGCGGGCAGCTTCTCCCCGGTGGGCGCCACGTCGCCCGCGACGAGCAGGTTCTTCTGCCGAATCTCGACAGGAGACATGCCCAGCTTCTTCGCCAGCTCATCCATCTGGCTTTCGGTGGCGACGGCGACTTGCGGATGGCCAAAGCCCCTGAAGGCGCCTGAGAACGCATTGCAGGTGTACACGGTGTGCGTGTCGACGCGGACATGCGGCACGCGATACGGCCCAATCGACGACGCGTTGCCACGGTCGGCCACCACGGCGGCGAGGCCCAAATAGGCGCCCGCGTCGAGGTAGAGGTCGATGTCGACAAAGGTCAGCGTGCCGTCTTTTTTGGCGCCGATGCGGTGCTTGATGCGCTGCGCTTCGCGCTTCGAGGAGTACGCCAGGTCTTCCTCGCGGTTCATGATGAGCTTCACCGGCCGGCCGGTCTTCTGCGCCAACAACGCCGCGCACGCCGCCGGCTCCGATGGGTAGTCTTCTTTGCCGCCAAACGCGCCGCCGGTGACGGTTTGCACGACGCGCACCATGTTCATGGGCAGCGCCAACAAGTTGCAGATGGCCTCTTGCACATAGAACGGGCACTGCATCGAGCCGTACAACGTGATGGCGCCGTCTTTTTCGGGCACGGCCACGCAGCCTTGGGTCTCGAGGTAGGCGTGCTCTTGCATGCCGATGTCGAAGACCGCTTCGACGACGACGTCGGCTTGCTGTTCGCCCTTGTTGACGTCGCCTTTGTACACGCAGCCTTTGGCGGCGAGGTTCTTGGTCTTGTGCTTTTCATGCAGCACAGGGGCGCCCTTTTTCAGAGCGTCTTCGACGTCAAACACGCCGTGCAACACGCGGTAGTTGCCGTCGACCAGCGCGGCGGCATCCCGGGCTTGTTTGGCGGTGTCGGCGGCGATGATGGCCAAACGGTCACCACGCCAGCGCACTTTGTCGGTGGCAAGGAGCGGTTGGTCGTTGGAGGCCACGGCGATCATGTTGTCGCCCGGCACATCCGCCGCCGTCATCACAGCGTGCACGCCCGCCGCTTGCCGGGCCGCCGTGACGTCGACGCCGTCGAGGTAGGCGTGGGGGTGCGCACTCGTCGCCACCGCCGCATGCAGCATGCCAGGGAACACCAAGTCGTCGGCATACAACGCCGAGCCGTCCACCTTGTCGAGGCCGTCTTTGCGCGCGACGTGCTCCCCCAACCCCGACGACGACGCCGTACGTTTGGGTTGGTCTTTGGTGCGACGCAGTTTGCGTGGTTTGTCGAGGTTGGTCTTCTTGGCCGTCGTAGTTCCCATGGGCGAGAACCTAGCACGAAGTCTGCGCCAATGGCCTGTTCACGTCGTCACGCGGTCGAATTCAACTCAGCGCATTGCCACCATGCCCTGCGGCAGCTTGGCGGCGATGAACACCACATACACCGACCACGACGCACCGTCTGGCTTGTAGACGGCGACGCCGACGCCCATGTCGACGCTCTTGGCGTTCTTGAACTTGGCCGGCCATGGGATGTCTTTGAAGTCGCGCACCACGAACACCTGTCCGTGCAGGTTCTGCTGCTCAGCTTGGGCGGCTCTGTTGATCGACGACTGCACGATGACGTCGAGGTGCTCTCCTGCTTCGAGCCGTTGCGCCGCCTCCGTCATCACCCGCTCGGCGCGCGCCAGCTTGCCGACGCTGCCGCTGCCGTCGCCGCGGGCGGCGAGCAAGCTCTTCTCGATCTGCGCCCGCTCGTCGTCGACGTCACGCTCGCCAAAGGTGGCCCAGCCGGCAAAGACCACGGCCGACATCTTGCTTTTGGCGTCTTGCACCGTGCCCACGGCCATGGTGTTGGTGTCGGGGTTGAGCAGCACCCGCCGCGCGGTGGGCATGCTGAGCGAGCGGTTCACCAGCTGTGCCGGCGACGCCTGCAGGCCGAAGCCATACACCCACGAGATTTCGCCCGACCGAATGGCGGCGCCCTCGACGTCCCAGCCGGCCAGCAGACCCAGCGTCAGCTTGTCGGCGACGTTCTTGTCGAGCTTGCCCAACAGCACGTCGTGAAAGAACGGCCCCGCCGCTTTGTTGAACACGTCGCTCTGTTTCGGCTGAAAGCTCAACGCCGACCGCGACAGTTTCGCCCGCACTTGGTTCACGCCCTCGACAAACAGCGCGTTGACCCCGCGACCGTCGTCGTCGGGCAACTCGGCGACGTATTGAAACGGAGAGAACTCAGTGACCTCTTTGCCACTCGGCCGCAACATGGTGCGCATGAACACGGTGCTCATGACGCGTCCTTCTTCGAGCAAGACACCTTCAAGCTCGGCGAGGTCGTCGTTGACGTCGACGGGGCAGTGCGCCGAAAACCTGGGGAGCGGAACATCGTCCATGCGGCAGTACGCCACCTCATAGGCCCCTTTGTTCACCAGCATCACCACTTCTTTCAGACGCGCCACCCCCGCCGCCGGCAGCACTTCTCCTTCGATGTGCACATCGCCCGCGTCGTCGGCCGCCCGCTTGTAGACCTGCAACGTCGCCAGGGGACGCATGCGCACCGCGAGAAACTCGGCGTGGTCGCCGATGCGGGTGAACGTCAACCCCACCTCGTCCCTCGACGTCAGGTTCGCGCTCTTCATGAATTTCTGAAAGTCGCCCGCCCACTGCTTGAAGATTTCGTCGTCGGGAACCTTCGCTGGCACCTTGCCACCAAAACTCATGAAGTTCGCCGTGGGCGCCTGTGCCCCACACAACCCCATCAAAAACTGCGTGGTGCGCTTGGTCAGCGTCGTCGCTGGCTTTTTGCCCTTCAACGCCATGGCGTGCCGCACCAAACACTGCCCGGCTTCGGTCAGCTGCAAAGACGGCACCGCCTCTTGGGCCAACTTCTGCGCCCGCGTCGTCGGCGATGCTTTGTGGCCCGCCTCCATCGGCAACGCCGACACCGCAAATCGAGCGTGGTCGTCGACGTCGGGCAACACCAATGGCGGCACTTCCTCGGTCGCCTGCAACAGCGACGTCAGCTCCGCCTGCGACGGAAACGACGTCTGCGGCTTCAACACGTCAGGCTGCTCCGCGGGCGTCACCACCTTCGGCGTGGGCTTCGTGGTGGCACACGCGGCCACCCACATGGCGGCGATGGCGATTGCCGAGATGCTCAGCTGTGGGCGACGCATGCGACCTCCTCCGTCGACGACGGCAGGTGTCGACACCGGTCGGCTAGCAAGCAGAGCACGCCACGCCAATCCCTTGTGCTTCGGATGCAAACCCGTCCAGTCGTGCGCCGATGGCGAATGACCCGTCGGATGACGGGGCCGTCGTTGCTCCGGCCCTCAGACGACCTAGACTGGTCCCATGGCCCCTTTGAAGTCCTCTGCGCATGTTCCGTCTGGTGACGAAGCCGACGTCATCGTCTCTTTGCCGCGCCCTCTGAAGCACTTGCTCAAGAGCCTTGCAGCCGTTCTCTTTGCGCCGGTGATGCTCGCCGTCGTCTTCGTTTTTCGACTCGAGATCCCCGACGTCATCTTCATGGTCGCCAGCAGTGTGGCGGGCGTGTTGATCGTCGCCAGCGTCGCGGGGCTCTTCAAAGCCATCTTTGCCACGTCGCAAGTTCAGCTCTCGCAAGGCGAGCTCTTTTTCGTGCAGGGCCCCCTCCCGCTGTTGCACCGCACTTTCACCATTGATGTGCAGGATGTCGACGCCATCGTCACCCGCACCGATGCCAGCATCACCAGCGACGAGCACGGACGACGCAGCACCAACCACCGCCACAGCGTCGTCGTGCGCCATCGGTCGGGCAAAGAGACGGCTGTGTTTTCGCACCTCGACAACCGCAGCCAGGGCGACCACGTCGTCAACGCGGTTCGCGAGGCGATTGCGTCCTTCAAAGCCAAATAGAGGCGCGGCCCCATCAAACGACACCCGTTGGTCGCAGCGAAACATGCGCCATGTGGCCCTTCGGCAAACCCATCCTCGACGACGTCGCTCGCCCATGGCGAGCGGTTCGCCCATCGCAGATTGGGCGGGTTCTCCGGAAGACTTGGTTTTCGTGCTCCGTTTGAAGAGCTCACAGTCGTCATCGACCCCATGAAGGGGCCCGTCCCCTCCAACAATCCCAACCCCTAAGCGAGGCGGTCCGCGAAGCGAGGGGGGAGTGAGCGAGCGTCTGGCTTTGCCAGCGTTTGCGAGAGGGGGCCCCCGCCCCCTCTTCAACAATGAGCAAAGTTCAAAAGAAGAAGGCTCCCAATGGGAGCCTTTTCTTTAGAACTTGTCGAAGCGGATGTTTTCGTCTTCGACGCCGAGCTCGTGGAGCATGTCGACGACGGCGTCGATCATCATCGGCGGACCACAGAGGTAGTACTCGATCTCGGTGGGGTCTTCGTGGTCTTTCAAGTAGTTGTCGAGGGCAACTTGGTGGATGAAGCCGGTGGGGCCTTCCCAGTTGTCTTCGGGCTGGGCGTCCGAGAGCGCCAGCGTGTACTTGAAGTTTTCGAAGTCCTTCTCGATGTCCAAGAAGTCCTGCATGTAGAAGTTCTCTTTCAGCGACCGGGCGCCGTAGAAGAAGTTCACTTTGCGGTTGGTCTTCTCGGTGTGGAAAAGGTGGAAGATGTGCGAGCGCATCGGCGCCATGCCGGCACCACCGCCGATGTAGACCATCTCTTTGTCGGAGTCTTCGTTGATGAAGAATTCGCCGTAGGGGCCCGAGAAGGTGACCTTGTCGCCCTCTTTGAGGGTGAAGATCCACGACGAGCACATGCCGGGGGGGATGCCTTCAGAACGCGGCGGTGGGTTGGCAAAGCGGATGGTGGTCATCACTTTGTTGCCCTCAGCCGGGTGGTTGGCCATGGAGTACGCGCGGATGGTGCCTTCAGGAACGGTGACTTCGTAGTCCCACATCTTGAAGTTGTCCCAGGCCTCTCGGTACTCCTCGTTGACGGTGAAGTCTTTCGAGCGGTAGGTGCCAGGCGGCACTTCCCACTGGATGTATCCGCCAGCTTTGAAGTTGAGGATTTCGCCGTCGTCGATGGTGACGTTGGTGGCTTTGATGAACGAGGCCACGTTGTCGTTCGACTCGACGGTGCCGGTGTAGCGCTTGATGGAGAAAATCTCATCGGGCACGGCGATGTTCATGTTTTCGCGCACCTTCACCTGGCAGGCGAGGCGTTGACCTTGCTTGGCTTCGCCGCGGCTGATGTGGCCGGTTTCGGTGGGCAGGATGTCGCCGCCCCCTTCGAAAACCTTGCACTTGCACATGGCGCAAGTGCCACCACCACCACAGGCGGAGGGGATGAAGATCTTCTCGTTGGCCAACGCGGTGAGCAAGGTGCCACCGGCGGGGACTTCGACGGTCTTCTCGTCGTTGATGAGGATCTTCACGTTGCCTTGGGGCACCAGTTTCTTCTCCGCCAGGATGAGGGCGAAGGTGAGAATCATGATGATGGACGCGAATACGGCGATGCTGGTGATGACGGTGATCATGACCGAATCTCCATCTTGAGTTCCACGGGCTCAGCTGGGTCTGCTGCTGTGGATGCCGAGGTTCGAGCAGACGAGAACACGCCTGCCCGAGAATAGGGGAACGTCAGGGCGCAGCCTGGGCAACTTGATCTGTCGCTGCAGGTGCAGCAACCGCAGCTTGTTTGTCGTCGGCGCCCTCTTCTTTCTTGAGGTTGATGCCGGCGAAACACATGAAACCCATGGCCATGAGGCCGGTGGTGATCATGGTGATGCCGAGGCCTTCAAGGCCAGGAGGCAAGCTGCTGTAGGTGAGCTTCTCGCGAATGGCGGCCATGGCGGCAATCGCCAACCACCAGCCGATGCCGGAGCTGATGCCGAACACCGTCGACTCGGTCAGCGAGTAGCTGCGCTCGACGAGGAACAAGCTGACGCCGAGGATGGCGCAGTTCACAGCGATGAGCGGCAAGAAGATGCCCAGCGCGTTGTACAGCGAGCTGGAGACCTTTTCGATGATCATCTCGACCAACTGCACCATGGCGGCGATGACCGCGATGAAGCAGATGAAGCGCAAGAAGCTGAGGTCTTCTTTGGCGAGGTCAGGCGAGATCCACGCGAGGGCGCCTGGCTCGAGGAGAAAGTTGTTGATGGCCCAGTTCACCGGTGCGGTGAAGCCCGACACGAAGACGACGGCGATGCCGAGGCCCATGGCGGTGTCGACCTTTTTGGAGACGGCCAAGAAGGAGCACATCCCCAAGAAGTTCGCGAGGAGAATGTTCTCGATGAAGATCGACGTCGTCGCCAGTCCGAGGAGTTCTTGCATGATGGTCTCCCTTACTCGCCGTTGGCGCCACCGAGGGCCTTGGACCCCCAGATGAGAAGGCCGAGCAGGATGAAGGCGGCGGGCGCCAGCACCATGAGGCCGTTGTTGACGTAGCCGGCGGAGTAGGCGGCTTCGGGAATGAGTTTGAATCCGAGGAGCTCGCCTTTGCCGAACACTTCACGTGCGGCAGCGACGGCGACCAGCACCCAGGTGTATCCAAGGGAGTTGCCAATGGCGTCCCACAGCGCAGGCACCGGCGGGTTGCCCATGGCGAACGCTTCGGCGCGGCCGAGGATGATGCAGTTGGTGATGATGAGACCCACGAACACCGAGAGCTGCTTGGCGACGTCGAAGAGGTAGGCCTGCAACACCTGGTCGACGACGATCACCAGCGTCGACACCACGCTCAACTGCACGATGATGCGGATGCGGGTGGGGATGAGGTTGCGAATCAGCGAGATGATGACGTTGGAGCCCGAGAGCACCGCCGTCACTGCCGCACCCATCACCAGCGCGTTCTTGATGTTCACCGTCACCGCCAGTGCGGAGCAGATGCCGAGCACTTGGTAGGCGACGGGGTTGTTTTGCCAAGAGGCTTCTTTGATTTGCTTGGCGACGCTCATTTCGACGCTCCGGCACCAGCAGCTGGGGCAGCGGCTGGAGCAGCAGGTTGGGCGGGAGCAGCGGCAGGCGCAGCGGCTTTGTCAGCTGGGGCGGCAGCGGCCTTGTCGGCGTCGGCCGGCTTGGCCTCGGCAGGTTTGGCGTCGGCAGGCGCAGCACCAGCGTCGGCGGCAGGAGCGGCCACACCCGCGTCGCCAGCAGCGGCGGGCGCTTCTTCGACGGGCGCGGGAGCTGGCTTCGGCGCAGGGGCGGGTGCCGCTTTGGCGGAGCCGCCGGCCTTCAGCTGGCTGAAGAACGGACCGTAAGGCTTGGGGCCGGTGGTCATCATCTTCATGACGCCGTTGCCGGTGAGGGTGGCCCCCGACATGCCGTCGACCATGTGGGCTTCGTTGCCTTTGTAGTCGGGCTGGTCTTTGGCGAGGCCTTTGGCGACCTTGATGCCGACGAACTTCTTGCCCTTGTAGAGCTTCTTGCCGACGAAGTTGTTGAGGAACCACTCGGCCTCAATCTCGGCGCCAAGCCCGGGGGTTTCGCCGTGCTTGTAGTAGGTGACGCCCACGATCTCGTCGCCGTTGGGCTTGAGCGCCAAGTAGCCGTACAGCGTCGACCACAGACCTTTGCCGGTGAAGGGCAAAGCGTACGCTTCTTGGCCGTCGGTGCGCTTGTACAGCGCCAACTCTTTGGCCTTGGGCGACTCGCCCTTTTGCACCTTGGCGTCGAGGGCCGAGATGGCTTTGCCGTCGACGATCTTGCCGGAGGCAGCGTCGATGACCAGCTCTTGCACGCCCGACTTGTACTTGCTGGTGACCCCAGCAGCGTCGAGCTTGCCGACCTCATCCTTTTTCCAGCCGAGGGCCACGAGGATGTTCTTTTGACGGTCGATGACTCGGTTTTGCTCTTGCTTCTCTTTCAGTGCCGAGGAGACACCAGAGAGAAGCAGGGAGCAGACCACGCAGATGGCGGCCGCGAATCCGACGACGTACCCGTTACTCTGCATTGGGGAATCTCCGTTTGAGGGCGGCTTGCACCACGTAGTGATCGACCAGCGGGGCGAACACGTTCATGAAGAGAATGGCGAGCATCATCCCCTCGGGGTAGGCGGGGTTGATGGTGCGGATGATGATGCACAAGACGCCGATCAAGAAGCCGTAGATCCACTTCGAGGTCTTGTGGAAGGGGCTCGACACGGGGTCGGTGGCCATGAAGATGGCGCCGAGGGCGAAGCCCCCCATGATGAGGTGCTCGTGGGCGGGCAGGCTGAAGAACTCGGGGCTGGATTTGCCAGCGGCGAGGTTCATCACGAAGGCCATCACGAAACCGCCGATGAAGGTGCCAGCGATGGTGCGCCAGGAGCCGACACCGGTGATGAGCAAGATGACCAGGCCGAGCAGCAGGGCCAACGTCGACACTTCGCCGATGGAGCCGGGGATGTTGCCGAGGAACATGTCTTGCGCCGACCAGGTCTTGTGCAGCACCTCGATGCTCTTCACGCCCGGCTCGTTGACCGCGGCGACGGCCAGCGGGGTGGCGCCGGAGAAGGCGTCGGGGACGACAGCGGAGCCGGCGTTCATCTTGTCGATGAAGGCGCTGATCTTGTCGGCGGGAATGGTGGTTTGCCAGTTGGCCACAATCTTGTCGGCGCCGTTTTCGACGACCTTCTTGAAGGGGCGGGCGATCCACACGTCGCCGGACATTTGTGCCGGATAGGCGAAGAACAAGAACGCGCGGCCGACGAGGGCGGGGTTCAGGATGTTCATGCCGGTGCCGCCGAAGACCTCTTTGCCGATGACGACGGCGAAGCTCACGCCGAGCACCAACTGCCACCACGGAATGGTGGGCGGCACGATCATCACGATGAGCGGGGCCGACACCAAGAAGCCCTCAGCCACTTCGTGGCCCCGGAGCTGGGCGAAGAGGCCCTCCCAAAAGCCGCCGGTGAGCAGCACGATGATGGCGATGGGCAGCACGTGCACGGCGCCTTCGATGAAGCACGCCACAACGCCAGCGTCGGTGATGCCGATGGACCCGTAGGAGTTGCGGCCCACGTTGTACATGCCGAAGATCATCGCCGGCATGAGCGCCATGGTCACGGTGATCATCACGCGCTTGAGGTCGGTGGCGTCACGGGCATGGGGCGCTCTGTGGGTCACCTCGGGCACCTTGCGGATGCCTGCGTCGGTGGCCGAGATCAGCGCGCCGTTGGGGGGAAGGCCGAAGGGGCTCTTCTTGTTCTTGGCGAGTTCCAAAAGGGTGTCTAGCAGTTTGTGCATGTGCCTTACCCTTCCTTCTTGATGAGCGCTTTGCCGTCGCTGATGATTTGCGTGAGCTCAATCTTCGACGGGCAAACAAACGTGCAGAGGCCGCAGTCGGTGCAGTCGATGACCCCGACTTGCTCCATTTTTTCGATGTCGCCAGACAAGGCGGCTTTGAACACAATGTTCGGCATGAGGTCGGTGGGGCAAACGTCGATGCACTTGGCGCATTGGATGCAGGCGCGGTGCTCGCCGTTGTTCGACGTGGTGACCTCGTATTCTTTGTCACCACCGAGGAGGCCGGAGGGCCAAAGACGGTGCAACGAGAAGGCTTCCATGCCGAGGCGCACAAAGTGCAACAAGGTGCGCTCGCGGTCTTCTTTCATGACCTGCACGGCGGAGTCGTAGGGGCTGAGGTAGTCGTCAGCGCCGACGGTGAGGCCAGTCAGGATGCCGCCCGCGATGAGGCGGGTGTCTTCGGCGACGTCTTGGCTGAGGAGGTCGGACACTTTGAGACCGATGTGGCCTTTGAAGTGCTTTTTGTCGTTGGCGCCGTCGCCACCGAGGCAGTAGGTGCGCTCGGTGCGCACGGTGCCTTCTAAGAAGAGGTGGCCGATGTCGATGACGTCTTCGGCTTTGAGGCCGGCGGCGACTTGGCCCTTCTTCAAGCGCTCGGTGTAGTAGACCTGCACGCCGGTGTTTTCGGCGGGGTATTTGTTTTGCAGTTGCTTCTGCGTGACGCCGGTGACCGAGCTGGCGGCCGAAGGCACCTTCTGCCCGTCGACGGTGACCAGGTAGGTCTTGCCGAGGGGGATTTGCTTCAGCACTTCGAGGCCGGCGGCGAAGAACTCTTCGTTGCCTTGCAGCACGACTTCGACCGACGGCAGGTGGGGCTCGGTGGCGCAGGCCGACACGTACAGCGACTGAATGACGTCGGGGACGGGCGGTTCGCTGTGCTCGTCGGGTGCCGGCGGTTGGTAGCCGGGCACAGGGGCGATTTCATTGGAGGGGTACGCCATCAGGCGGTGCCACAGACCGGCTTCGATGAGCTTCTCGACGACTTTTTCGCGGCCGAGGCCGGCGAGAGCGCCGCGCTCGTGGGAGCCGAAGTCTTTGGCGTCGTCACCGGCGAGTTCGATGACCACGGCGTCGAGTCGACGACGGGGGCCATATTGAATCTCTTTGATGGTGCCCGAAGCAGGAGCGGTGAACGTGATGTTCGGGTTGCGCTTGTGCTCGACGATGAGGTCGCCGCGCTTGACGGTGTCGCCTTCTTTGACCTTCATGCGGGCCTTGAGGCCTTCGATGCCGCGAGGGGCAAACGCGACGGTCTTGGGCGCTTCACGGTTGGCGCACTCGGAGGAGGGGCGGTGTTTGAGCCGGAATCGGTGTCCGCCTTGGATGCGAATCGCTTCCATGCCGGTCTCCCATCTGACGACGCTCATGGGGGCGTCGGGGGTGGGGCGCCATGATCACGGGGAGTGTGATGTGGCGCATCTTGCGGGCCCTCCTATACCGCTGAAAAAGCCGCCGCCAGTGGAAACGGGGTGAAACAGAAAAAAAGACATCGGTGTGGGGGCGATTCGGGAATAGCGACTTTAGACCCGCCGTGCAGCCTCTCGTCGTCACGCGGATGCAGCAAAGACGCCTCCCTCTGATGTGACGGAGGCGTTTGCTTTTCGACCAGGTTGGGCGGCTGCAAGCGGGTGAAGCACCCGCTCTCGGCTGCGGTTGGATCTCGGGTCTGGGCTTGACACAGGACGAAGTCGCCCATAAAAATAAACAAGTTCACTTTTAAAAGGAGCGAACATGACCCTCGCCACAGTCGCCGACACCATCGAACACCGAGCCGCCGCATACGCCGCACTTCCGGTGTTCACCGCCTTTCGCGACGACGTCATCGACGTCGAGCGGTTCCCGCGATTTCTCAAAGAACAGGCCATGGCCGCGCGCTGGTTTCAGGACCTGATCTGGGCCCTCACCGACATCCCAGAAGGCCCGCTTGCCGCATTTGCGGCCGCCCACGGCAAAGCCGACAGCGGACACCACAAGTGGATGGCCCACGACTTGGCCGCGTTCGGGCTTGGCGGCATGTCTGAAGACGATTGGTTCGCCTTCGACAAACTGCACTCCCGCGTGCAGCTGTCGCGCATCCTGGCGCGCAGCCACCAGGCGACAGACGACGAACGGTTGGTGATGTTGTGCTGCCTTGAAGCGGCGGGCGAGGTCACGCTGGGGACGCTCAACGCCTATGTGCACCGCCACGGCCTCCTGCAGCAGACGCACTACCTCGGCGACGCGCACGTGCGTGTCGAAGAGCGGCAGGCGCAGGCGATTGCCGAAGCGGTGGCTCCGGCGATGGCCTCGACGTCGTCTGACCTTCTCGACCTCGTTGATCTGGTGTTCGACGCGCTGTCGCGGATGTTCACCGATGGCGGCCTTCGGCACTACCCCGAGCTGCTGTCGCCTCAGTTGCAGGTGGGAGGTGCAGCATGAGTGCTCCCATGGCAATGCCAGTGTCGTCATCGTCGGTCGGCGTCGATGACGTCGTGGCTGAGGTGCTGTGGCTCGCGCAGCATCGACATGTTCCTTTGCACGACGTACGCGCGACTTTGGAGCAGGTGCGGCCGTGGCTGTCGTCGTACGCCGAGTGGGTGCTCACCGAAGATGGCTTCGAGATCATCACCGGCGGCGTCGGACCGCGCGCGCGTCAGGCGGTGTGTGACATTGCTGCCTCTGCGGGCTTGTCGTCGTCGTCCGTTCGGTTTTTTCGTGCGGTGGCTGAGGCCTGTCCAGACGTCATGGTCGGGGTCAAAGTGCCGTTCACGTCGAACCACAGCGCCCCGACCTCGCCGACGGCGTATGTGCGAACCGCCCTGGCGAAAGACGACGCACGTCAGGTGTTGAAACGGGCCGCAGCGCGCGCCGGATGGTCGTTTCAGCCGGGCGACGTCGTCGACGAACATCCGTCGTGCGACACGCTGTATGGAATCGGCGTTGTTGACGACGATGGCGCGCCCATGTTGAAGACCTATGTGCTGCAGGAGGTGGGCGACGACGTCGCCTTTGTCAGCTTGCGCCTCAACGCAGCAGGCTTGCACCATGCGCACAAAGAATACGCGGCCGACGTCGAGGTGAAGACGTTGCAAGCCTCGCCTCTTTGGGGGGCCGCGTTGACGTGGATGCAGGGCGCGCTCGGCATTGACACCGTCGGCCACGTCGGCCGTGAAGTCTGCGCCCACCGCGCTGACCGCTGGAAAATCTATGTCGAGCGCATCGGCCGCATCGCCACCGACAGGAGCTTGCGATGACCGCGGCAGATCGCGTCCTGGCCGGCCCCCTGGTGCAGGCGCAGCGTCGGAGGGCGGTCGCCGCGGCTCTGCTGCACCTGCGGCCGCAAGCGTTTGTGCCCACGTATCTCATGGCGCTCAGTGGGTACGCCCTGAGCCCGTTGAAGGGCGCCCGGGGCATGGTGTTGGAGCTGGTGGTGCTGTTTGTCGTGCACAGCGTGCTTCTGTGGGGCGGCACCAACGCGTTCAACACCGGCGAGGATGGCGACGACGGTCCGCTGTCGTTGTTGGCCCACCCGCCAGCCTCACCCCCGTGGTTGTCGACGTTTGGGTTGGTGGTGAAAGGCGCGGCCGTCGTCTTGGCCTGTTGGTGGTCGGCGACAACGGGGTTGCTCGTCGCTGTTGCTGCGATGTGGTCGTACGCCTACTCGCAACGCCGTCATCGATGGCGTCGATTGAAAGACATTCCAGGCGCCGACCTTGCCACCAACGCGTTGGGATGTGGCTTGGGCAGCGTGTTGTTGGGCTACGTGATCACCGGCGCCCCCCTGTCGTTCAACGTCGTCGTCGTCGGACTGGGGTTTTCGGCCGCGATGGCCGGCGGCACGCCGACGGCCCAGATCTTTCAGCTTGCAAAGCACGACGACATCACCACCCAGCCCAACTGGTGCACGCTTGTGGGCCCGGCGCGCGTGCTTCGTTTGACGCCCCTGTGGTTCGGGGTGCACGTGTTGCTGCTGGAGTGGGCTTCGCCGGTGTTGTCATCGGTGTCGTCGACGACGTCGGCGCTGGGGGTCGCGCTCACCCTGGGCTGGATGGCGCCGATGGTCGCGGCGGCCCTACACGCTCTATGGTGGGCCCGCGCGCCGTACGTCAACGGACTGCCGCGCATGACGCGTCAGCTTGCCATGATGATGCTCAGTCAGTTGTGCTGGACGGCTTTGGTCTGGCTGCAGTACGACGGCGGGGTTCGTTCGTTCTCTCTTTCGTTGGTGTAACGCATGCCCCGTGGCCCCTCTGTCAAAAGCGAGAAAACACGTCGACGCATCTACGATGCCGCGTTGAAGCTGTTCGAAGAACAGGGGTTTTCGAAGACCACCATGCGCGACATCGCGCAAGCGGCTGGCACCAGCCCGGGATTGGCCTACCGGTACTTTGCCCGCAAACAAGACCTGGTCTTCGACCTGTACGCGTCGCTGGCGGTGCAACTCGAACGGCGGATGCTGGATGTCCCGGATGTCGATGTCGCCGCGCGCTTCGCCTTTCTCATGCAGCAGAAGCTTGAGTTGTTGCGTCCGCATCGTCGTGCATTGTCCGGGTTGGTGGCGGCCGCGCTCGACCCTGAAGATGCGTTGGGTGTGCTGTCGCCGCAGTCTTCGGCGGTTCGCCAGCATGTCCTGCAAGTCGTGCGGGACGACGTCATTGAGTTTGTCGACGTCAACGAAGAAACGCGGGCGTCCCTTGCGGCCACCTTCTACATGCTGCACCTGTTGGTGATCTTGTTTTGGGTGCACGACAAAAGCGAAGGGCAATCGCGCACCGATGACGTTGTCGACTTGCTGACGCGGGGGATTCGGTGGGCGCTGCCGTTTGTGCACACCACTGCCGTGCAAAAAGGCATGCGTGCGGTGCTTGGGATGCTCGACGTGGGCGCCCCTGTCGATGCCAGTGACGACGACAACGACGCCCCCCAACCCTGACCGCCTCCACTGCGCCGCCAACGCAAAACACCCGCCGCGGCGTTTGCCTGGGCAGGTGTTTGCGAGTTGGGCGGCATGCCGACGTTAGGCGGCCAAACCCGATGGAGGCGTGGTGCCCATGGGTGGCGTGGTGCCGTCGTTGGGTGCCGTCATTGCGGCCATCTCGCCTTCGATGAGACGAAGCTCTTGGGCTTGGCGAGCGCGTTGTTCGTCGACGAGCGCTTGCGCCGTCTCTTGTTTGCCGCAGGCCTTGAGCAGACGGTAGTGCGAGGCCACGGCGCCGAAGAACGAGGGGTTCTCGTGGTAGGGGATGCCGAACTCGGCGGCGGTCTCTTTCACGATGGGCGCAATCTTCGGGTAGTGAATGTGGCAGACCTTGGGGAAGAGGTGGTGCTCGACTTGGTGGTCGAGGCCGCCCACCACGAAGTTGATGAGCTTGTTGCCGCCGCCGAAGTTGGCGGTGGTGCGCAGTTGGTGCTCGGCCCATCCGTAGGGAAGTTTGTGGGCGTCGTCGTCGGACTCGATGGGGAACTCAGGGCCGGTGACGACGTGCGCGAGTTGGAAGACCACCGCGAGGGTCAGGCCGGCGACCATGTTGGCGGCGGCGTAAGCGATGGCGATCTCCCACCAGGCGTAGGGGGTGAACAGCAGCGGGGCGACCGCGAAGAGGCTGAAGTGACCGGCTTTGCCGATGAGCAGGTAGAGGAATTCTTTGGCGGGCGGACGCTTGCCGGTGCGAGGGTCGGGGGTGACGATCATCATCCAGTCTTTTTGAAAGACCCAGGCGAAGGTGGCGAAGGAGTACAGCGGCCAGGTGTAGATGTGCTGGAAGCGGTGAAACCAAAACACGCGATCGGGCTGGGGGTAGAGCCGGATGAAGGGGCCAGGCTCGATGTCGGTGTCGTTGCCCTCGATGTTTGTGTAGGTGTGGTGCATGAAGTTGTGCTGCAGCGACCAGATGCTGGAGCACGCGCCCATGATGTCGAACGTCCAGTGCAGGGTGCGGTTGACCCATTTGTTCGACGAGTAGGAGTTGTGAATGGCGTCGTGCCCGATGTTGAAACCGATGGCGGCGACGTTGAACCCCACCCCGAGCCACAACGCAAAGCTGCCCCACTTGCCGGCGACACCGGAAAGCGCGCCAAAGTAGCAAACGGCTGCTGAGGTGAGCCAGAAGAGTGTTTTGAACTTCATGGCGGCGTTGGCGTGCCGCTCGATGTTGTTGTCGTCGAAGTACGCGTCGACGCGCGACTTCAGCTCTTTGTGGAATTCAGCGTTGCGTTTCTTGGCGAAGGAGACTTTGTGGAATGTATCGAGAATGGGAGCTCCCTCTGAAGAGGTCTGCGAGCAAAGCGCTCAAGGTAGTTGTGGTGCTTTTAACGTCGTCGCGCAAGGGAGCACTTGAGAGTTGGTCGTCGTGTGAAGACGGTGTGTCAGGGGCAAATCACCCCGAAATGCGGGTGTACTTCTGACTTTTGCCCCGAAACAGTGAGAAATGGACCTGTTTGAAGGCCGGTTTCAGGGCTGAAAGCGGTACCCCAGCCCTCGCACTGTTTGAAAATGCACGGGCGATTCAGGATCTTTTTCGAGTTTTTTGCGCAGGCTGACGACGAAGTTGTCGACGGTGCGAGCGGTGCCCTCGTAGTCGAGGCCCCAGGCGCCTTCGAGCAGGGCGTCGCGCGACAGCGCTCGGTTGGGGTGGCCCACCAAGAAGAGGAGAAGGTTCATCTCGCGGGGGGAGAGCACCACGTCTTCGCCGTCTTTTTTCACGTGGCGGGCGCGGCGGTCGACGGTGATGCCGCCGAAGGAGATTTCTTCGGGGAAGGCTTCGCGTTGACGTCGCAGCACGGCGTGGATGCGGGCGATGAGCTCTTGCAGGCCAAACGGCTTTTGCACGTAGTCGTCGGCGCCGAGGTCGAGGCCCAAGACTTTGTCTTCTTCTTGGCCCTTGGCGGTGAGCATGATGATGCCCGCGCGGGAGCCGCGTCGACGCAGTTCGCGCAGCACCTCAAAGCCGTTCATCTCGGGGAGCATGACGTCGAGGAGGATGAGGTCGGGCACGTCGCCCAGGGCGGAGCGCAGACCGGCTTCGCCGTCGGTGGCCACCCGCACGTCGAACCCCTCGTGTCGCAGGTTCATGCGCAACCCGGCGGCGATGGAGGCGTCGTCTTCGACGATGAGCAGGCGAGGCGCGGCGGTGTCCATGCGTTGTACTTTGGGGCTTTCGAGGTCTTTCCACAAGACCCCGGCGGGGGTGGGCGTCGGCAAGGGGCTGCTGTCGTCGGGCCCATGGCGAAAGACCCGCGTCGACCGCGTGCCGCGGCGCGCGCTGGACGCACGGGCGGCGTCTTCAGCGGTGCTGGATCTCTGCTTGGGGGACAACGACGGAGAGGGCATGGTGAGGGTATTCGTAGAAACGCAGTGTCATGAGCCGGTCACCACGCAGCGCGTTGTTTGCTTTTTTTTCGTCACGCTTGCGTGACGTTCGCCGACGTGGCGGACGCCATCTGCTGCTGGGCGTGGTGCTCGCCATGCTCTGCAGTTGTGCCACCGTCGGCGGTGCCGTGCTGCGCGACGAGGACGTCGGCCAGTTGGTGTTGGCCACTCCGCACACCGGCCCGGTGTGCCCTGGGCAGCGGGTGGCGGTGGCGCTCACCGCCGACGTCGCTGGCCGCCCCATGCGCTCCCAGGGGGTGGGCGGCGGGCAGCTGAGTTGGGATTCGTTTTTCATCGACGGCGACGGCGCGCATCTCGAACAGCAGGGCGACCAGCTGTGGGCGCGTGTGGAACTCGACGGACGCCGTGTGCCGTCGTCGGTGCGCTTGTCGGCGCGGCTGCGGCACCAGCCCGACGTCGTCGCTGAAGACTTGGTGCTGCCGGTGCACTTCTCCTGCCCCTATGTGTTGGCACGCCGCGGGCGCCCTGGCGACGACGGGGACGACGGGCTCCCTGGCCGCGACGGCAATGGCTTTTCGCCGCCGTCATCGGGCGCGCCTGGACGTCGTGGGCAAGCCGGTGCACCCGGCGCGAGGTTGCAGGTGCACGTCACGCCCGCCAAAGGCGGCGACTGGTGGGTGTGTGTTCGTGACGCGCCCCGGTCGACTCCTCGAAACGCGACACCCCCTTCATCCGACGTCGCCGAGCGCGACGATGTGTGCCTGCGCCTTGGTGCCGGTGGCTTCGTCAATGTCGACGTCAGTGGTGGAGATGGCGGACGCGGCGGCCAAGGCGGCCCGGGCGGCAACGCCGGTGTCGGGCGCGGCGGGCGTCTGCTCACCGGCAGCGCCGGCTACGGCCGCGACGGCGATGGGGGACGAGGTGGCAACGGCGGCGACGTGGTTGTCGTCGTCGATGACCGCTTGTCGCTCGCCGACGTGCAAGGCCGAGTGCGCGTGCAAATCAATGGCGGACGCGGCGGCACAGGCGGTGTGCTCGCGGGCCGCGCGCCCGACGGACGCAAGGGACGGGTGCGTTGGCAGTGGGGGCCAACGCCCACACCGTGAGGGCGAGCCGGCTGCGTTGTCGACGACAAAGACACAAAATCGGACGGTGAGGCGGACCGACTCGCAACACCCGCTGCTGCCGTTTGACCCCAGATGCGTCTGCCCGGACACTGCCCGGATGCACACACCTCCCCCTGTTCTGCATCCACCGCGACGACGGCTTCGGCCGTGGGCGTGGATGCTCGTCGTCGTCGGCGCGGGCACAAGTTGCACCGCTCCTGCTGACCCGCCTGCTGCTGGCCCACCGCCGCTCGCTTCTGAGGCGACGCTGCCCGTCGACGTGGATGGCGCTGCCGTCGACGAAGCGAACATGCGTTTGTCTGGCGATGCGACGTTGACGCCCATGGTGCCGCGCAAGCGTCTTCCATCCGTCGACGACGACGCGCATGCACTGCAAAACGACGTCGTCGAGGCGGAGGTGCAAGCGTCGGCGCTGGCCACACCACCGTCGACGCAAACCCGCGCCCACGGCGACAGCGACGCGGCGGCTCTGCTGCAGCCGGGGGCGTTGTCGACGCAGCGTGCCGCACGGCCGACGACGACGTCGGACCCGCTCTACACCGGACGCTCCCCTCGCTGATGTTCTGCAGCGTCGACGTCGTCGACACCACCTGCACAGCTCCCCTTTTTCTCTGCGATGAGCGTCGTCTGCGCCGTCGCACCTGCGTCATTCGACGCTGAGGTTTTGATGTCTTTTCTCAAGCTTTCCACCCGCAAGAAAACCGGCGTTGTCGTCGGGGCCACCGCCCTCTTCGCCGTTGCCGTGTCGGCCGACCAGCAGTTTCTCGACGACACCATCACAGTCGGCAGCCATTGTGTCGGCCAAGACTGTGTCAATGGCGAGACCTTCAGCTTCGACACGCTTCGGCTGAAGGAAAACAACCTGCGCATTCACTTTCAAGACACCAGCACGTCGGCGTCGTTCCCGACCAACGACTGGCGGTTGATCGCCAACGACTCGAACAACGGTGGCGACAACCACTTCTCGATTGAAGACGCCACTGCCGGCCGCGTGCCCTTCTCGGTGCGCGCGGGAGCGCCCAACAACGCCTTGTACATCGACGACACTGGCGTCGGACTCGGCACCACTCCGGCGCGGGCCTTTCACATGGCCACCGCCGACACGCCGACCCTTCGCCTGGAACAGACCGAAGCCGCAGGATGGCCCGCTCGACGCTGGGACGTCGGCAGCAATGAAACCAACTTCTTCGTGCGCGACGTCGACGGCTTGCACACGCCGCTGCGCGTGGCGCCGCAAAGCGAGACCGCGTCGGCAGCGTTGACCATCGACGGTGTCATGGGCGTGGGCACCGAGACGCCTGCCGCAGCGTTGCACGTCGTCGACGCCGACGGCGCAAGCGTGGTGCTCGAAGACACCAGCGCGGCCACGATGTGGACCCAGACCGTGGGGGCCGACCCCGATGTCGTCGACGGCACCATGTGGACATTGCAGGCCGACGACAACGCCGTGGCCATGCGCGTCACCCACGATGGCAACTTGGAGTTGGCGGGCATGGTGCTCAACACGTCGAGCCGCAGCGCCAAGTCGGGCTTCACTTCTGTCGACAGCGACGACGTCCTCGACCGCGTCGATGCCCTCCCCGTTAGCCGTTGGCGTTACACCCGGGACGCGTCGGGCGCGGAGCACATCAGCCCCATGGCCGAAGACTTTCACGCTGCGTTTGGCCTCGGCCCCGACGCCCGGCACCTTGCGCCGCAAGACCTCGCCGGCGTCGCCGTGGTGTCGGTGCAGGCCCTGCACGACAAGGTGAAAACGCAAAAGGCGGAGATCGCCCAACTGAAAGAAGAGTCGGCCGCGCTGCAAGCCCGCCTGCAAAAGCTGGAGGAGTTGCTTCGTGACCAATAGGCATATCTCCCCTCGTGGGTGGTCTGCGTGTGTGGTGGCTGGCCTGATGCTGTTGTCGACGGAGGTGTGGGCGCAGGCCGACCTCTCCATGGCGTTGTCGCCGTCGACGATGGGTCCTGGCAGTTCGACCACGCTGACCTACACATTGTTGAACACCTCCGGTGAAGGCCCGCTCGAAGACGTCGCCTTCGTGGCGGACCTCCCGGTGAACGTCGTCGTCAGCAACCCAGCGCGGGCGACCACCGACTGTTTGAACGCGACGCTGACGGCCATGCCGGGGGCGTCGGCTCTCGCCCTCGACGACGTGCGGCTCGGCAACCACCAAAGTTGTGTGGTGCGCCTCGACGTCACCAGCGTCGCGCCCGGGACCCACATGTTGGTGGCCCCGGCCCCCACTGCGACACCGGCCTTTGGCGACGGTGGCGTGGTCGTGGGCGTCGGAAGCGGCGTCGACCTCACCGTCGATGCTGAGCGTCCTGGTGTGACGATGTCGGCATCTCCGACGACGGTGCAGCGCGGTGAGACGACGACGTTGACGTTTGTGTTCGACCACAGCCTTGGCGCGTCTCCCATCGGCAACCTCGACTTCACCCTGCCGCTGCCGCAAGGTGTCGTCGTCGCAGACCCGCCACGTGGAGCGACGGATTGTGTCAGCCCTTCGGCGCCGAACAGCACGGTGAACGCTGTGCCCGGTGGCTCCAGTGTGGTCTTTGATGGCAATGGCGCGAACTTCTTTCCTGGGTTTGAGGTGTTGGCCGCGGGCGCTACATGCTCGGTCTCCGTCGACGTGCAGACGGTGGCGGCGGGCACGTTGGTGTTGGCCACCGACGACGCGCTCGCAGACTTCACGTCGTTGGGACGGACCGCGGTCGCTGTGGAATCGGAGCTGAATCCGCTGCACAAGTCGTTCGCGCAGGAGGTGCTGCCAGGGAACACCGTCGACGTCACCTACACCCTGAGCAACTTCAACCGCGTCATCGGCGTCACCGACATGACGTTCTCCGACGATTTCGAGACGGCATTGGCCGGCTTGGTCGCTGTCGACGCTGCCGCGGTGGACGTGTCGTCGTGTGGGCCCTCAGCCTCGTTGTCGGGGACGTCGACACTGCAATTTGCAGGAGGCGCTCTCGACGCTGAACAAAGCTGCAGCTTCACCGTGACGTTGGCGGTGCCGTTGGCGGCGACGCCCGGGACCTATCCTGGGACGACGTCGTCGCTCATCGTCGAAACACCCAGCGCCACCCGCGACTGGGGCACAGCCACTGCCACACTCGAAGTCGGCGACATTCGCCCTTTGTTCTCCAAACGGTTTTTGCCGTCGCCCGTGGGTGCCGGCAACGACGTCACCGTCGAATACACCATCACCAACACCAACCCGACCGTGTCGCTGACGAACGTACAGTTCGACGACCCCATGACCGACCTCGGCGTGGGATTGTGGCCCGTGACCGTGACAGCGAACGACGGATGCGGCGTGGGCTCGTCGCTGAACTGGGCCAGCGTCGACATCGACGAGTTCGTGCTTCGGTTCACCAATGGCGACCTCGCCCCCGGCGCCAGCTGCACCTTCAGCTCTGTGCTCGCTGTGCCGGCGGTGGCCCCTGCCGTGTCGGTGCGCAGCACGTCGTCCACGTTGACGGGCGACATCGGTGGCACGCCGGTGGCGGCGGCGGGCGCTGACGCCATCTTGGACATCGTGGTGGGGCCCCAGTTGCGGCTCAGCGTCGACGGCCCTGTGCTGCCGGGCGACACCACCACCGCCACATACACGTTGCACAATGAAGGAGAAAACACGGTCGACCTCGACACCATCACCTTCACCCACGACCTCGACGGCAGCTTGAGCGGCTTGGTCGCGGTGGGGTTGCCGCTCGACGACGTGTGTGGAGCTGGCTCCCAGCTGTCGGGCACGTCGTCGTTGACGTTCACGGGTGGCGTTCTCGCTGCAGGCGCCACCTGCACGTTCGACGTGACGCTGCAGACCCCCACCCAAGCCCCGGCGGCCGGGTCCATCTTGACGACGACGTCGACGGTGGCCGCCAGCGCAACGGGTGTCGCGGTGACGTCGGCAGCGGCGCAAGCTGAGTTCTCGCTGGCCGCCGTGCGCGCGTCGATGGAGTGGCTGGACGACCCCGTCGCCCCCGGCGGCAACGTCGGGGTGCGGTTCACCCTCGACAACACGGACGGCACCGACCAGCTGACAGGCGGCACCTTCAACTACGACTTCAGCCGCGTCATCAACGGCATGGTTCTCACCGACGTGCCGGCCATGGCGTGCGGCCAGCCGGTCACAGTCATCGGCAACAGCTTTCTGTTCATCAACAGCGTCACCTTGGCCGCGGGAGAGTCGTGCTCCATCGACCTCGTGGCACAGGTGCCCGCTGGCGTCGACGCCAACCTCTACCGCGGCGACGTCGTCAACGTCACGGTGTCGGTGGGCGGTGACGTGCTGCTGTTGCCGCTTTTGCCTGATGCATTGGCCGTCGCAGCTCCGCTGCTGCTCGCCATCGACGTCGACGACGGCCCCCACCAACTCGGTGATGTCGTCGACATCACGATGTCGGTGCACAACTCCGCCCACACGGCCGCCACCGACGTGACCTTCGACTTTCACCTCGGACAACAGTTGGCCGGCGCCGTGTTTGATGGCCCAGCGCCCGTCGAGCCCTGTGGTGTGGGCTCCACCGTGGTGTACGGCGACATCGGCGAAGGGGCGGCGACCCACCTCTCCTTGGCAAACGCCAGCGTCGATGCCCAAAGCAGTTGCAGCTTTGTGGTGTCTGCGCGTCTGCCGTCGACGTGGCCTGGGGACTATGTCACCTCGGTGACGACGTCGGCGGTGCAAGGCACGGTCAACGGCGTCAGCGCGACCGGCGATGCCGCCTCCGACGACGTGCATGTGCGCGCCGCCCAGCTCGATGTGGCCTTTGCCTCTGCCGTCGCCCGAGGCAGCTCTGTCGCAATGACCGTGACGTTGGTGAACAACAGCGTCAGCACGTCGACACCGGGGATGAGTGTGCGGTTGCCACTGTCGGACTGGCATCCGGCATTGTCGTCGACAACGTCGCTGACGGCGCCTTGTGGAGTCGAGTCTTCGCTCACCGGCACAGACGTCGTGTTGCTGCGCGACCTCACGTTGGACCCAGGCGGACAGTGCACGTTCGACATCGTTGTCGACGTCGCGGAGGACGCCAGTGTCGGCGTGTTCGACTTCGGCGTGGTGCAGGCGATGGATGGCGCAGCGGTGGCAGCGACGTCGCCTGCGGTGACTCTGGAGGTCGTTCCACCTCCCTCCCTGACGGCGTCGTTTTCGCCTGGCCACCTTGGCGCAGGGCAACCGACGACGCTGACGTTGCTCATCGACAACAGCCTGAGTGTGTTGGCGGCGGATGGACTGGGCATCAACGTGGAGCTGCCGTCTGGCCTCCGCGTGTCGACGCCCAGCCAAGCGACGTCGACGTGCACGGGCGGCACCCTCACGGCAGAGGCTGACTCGACCACGGTCGTGTTGGCCGACAGTCGGGCGGAGGCGAATGCAACGTGCTTGGTCACTGTCGACGTCGACGGGGTGCGCGGCGGATACACGCTCAGCGGTGCCACGCTGACATCCGACCTTGGCGGTGCCGTCGCCGACGACGCCGAGCTCGATGTCGAACCCAACCCGGGCTTGTACGTGATGTGGACGCCGGCGGTGGTGTGGCCCCAGGCCCAAGCATCCGTGACCGTCGCCATCGACAACACGGAGTCGTCTCTCGAGGCCGCCAACCTGGGCTTTCGTGCGCAGATGCCGGCGGGCAGCAATGCTCCGCCAGCCCTGGCCGCGATGTCGACGTGCGGAGGCATGGCCGACGAGGTCGACGGGGGCGTGGCGTTCTCTGGCGGGCACATCGACGTGGGCGCCGACTGCACCCTGACGTGGTCTTGGCAGGCACCTGCGGTCGCGGGCGACGCCGACGTGGTGGTGCAGGACGTGGTGTCGTCGTTGGGCAACAGTGCCGAAGCATCGTCGACGCTGACGGTGGCGGCAATGCCGACGCTGACCGCCGTGTTTTCGCCCGATGAAATCGTATTGGGTGGCAGCAGTGAGCTGCGCATCGACGTCGACAACACCGCTTCCATCGATGTCGAATCGCTTGGCTTCACCGTCGAATTCGCCTCTGGGTTTCAGCCCACCGACGACGTGGTCTTCGAGGGTTGCGGCGACGACGCGCAGTGGACGCCCACCGCCACGGGTGCCTCAGTGGCCGACGTCCTCGTCTCCGCAGAGAGCGCCTGTGTGTTGCGTGCGCGTGTGCTCGGCGTGGGTGTCGGCGCCCACGACGCGGCCGTCGGCATGGTGCTGAGTTCGGCCGGCATACTGCCCAACGCGTCGGCCACCCTCAGCGTCCTCGACGCGGTCGGCCCCGACGGCGGAACCAACGACGACGCCGGGGTGGGCGACGACGCTGGCATCGTCGACGACGCAGGGGTGGGCGACGACGCTGGCACAGTCGATGACGGCGGCATCACGCCTTCGCCAGGTGTGGAGCCCGACCCCGAGCCTCCTGCCGATGGGTGCAGCTGTGATGCCTCCGACGTGGAGTCACCGGCGACAGGCTTGTGGATGGCTGCATTCATGCTGGTGGGGCTGGTGCGTCGGCGTCGACGGCGCTGACGTTCACCGCTGCGCACGAGGGGCCCCGCTTCGGCGGGGCCTTTTTTGTGGGTCGCACTGCGGCGCACACGGCTGTCGCCTCCACTTGACGCCCTGTCATGCATACTTCACAGTTCTGGAATGTCGGCGTTGTTGTCTCACCAGGTGCGGGCGATCCGCCTGCGGCGTGGCCTGTCGCAGGCCGAGCTCGCCCGCATGGTCGGCGTGTCGCGCCAGGCCCTCAGCGCCATCGAAGCCGGCCGGCAAACCCCGTCGACGGTGACGGCACTGCGTCTGGCGCAAACGCTGGGTTGTGACGTTGAAAGCTTGTTTCAGCTGCCGGGCGACGACGTCGTCGTCGAGTTGGCGGCGGCCGCCTCCGCGCCCCAACGGCTGGCCCTCGGCCGCATCGACGGACGCGTCGTGGCCCACCCCCTCGGCGGTGCCCCGCACTCCGCCGACGGCGTCTTGCAAAGCAGCATGGGCATGCGAGGCCACGCAGAACTGTTCGTCGACGACGCCGACCTCGACGCCCGCGTTTTGGTCGCTGGCTGTGCCCCGGTGCTCGGCTTGTTGTGCGACCGGCTCGACGCCCGAGCCGGCGCCTCTGCCACCTGGCTCCCGCACCACAGCACGCAGGCGCTGACGTTGCTGCAGCAAGGCCTGGTGCACGCGGCCGGCATTCATTTCGCCAGCGCCGACGACGTCGAGCGACATGTGCAGTTGGTCGCCGACAGCTTTGACGACGACATGGCCTTGGTGCACATCGCCCAATGGCGCATGGGGCTGGTGGTGAAATCGGGCAACCCCAAAGGTGTGCACGACGGTGACGATCTGGTGCGCGACGACGTGCGCTGCGTGGTGCGCGACGAAGGCGCAGGTGCCCAACAAGTGTTGCAGCGTTTGGTGGGTGGCTCCGGCCGTGCCTTGTCGGGCCCGACCGCCGCGGCCCATGCCGACGTGGCGCGGCTGGTGCGCTGGGACGTCGCCGACGTCGGCGTGGCCATCGAGTCGGTGGCGCAAGACGACGCCCTTGACTTCATCCCCGTCGTCGAAGAGCGGTTCGACGTCGTCATCGCGCGCCGGCACCTGCACCATCCTGCCGTCGAGCGGTGGCTCAACCTTCTGCAGCAACGTGCCTTTCGGGCCGACGCCGCCCACCTGCCGAGCATTGACGTATCTGCAGCCGGCGATCTCACCTCCGTGTCTCCCCACGTCGGAGGCCGACCATGAAGGGGCTCAGGTCGGCAGTGGCTGTGGCCGTTTTGGCCGGCACGGTCCTCGCCTGTGCCGACGACGAGGCCTCCAAGCCGACCACCGTGCGGGTGTTTGCGGCGTCGTCTTTGCGGGACGCCTTCGCCGACATTGAAGCGACGTATGAACAGAAGCACCCCGACGTCGACGTCGAGATGGTCTTCGCCGGCAGCCAAGTTCTTCGGCTGCAGATCGAACACGGTGCCAACGTCGGCGTGTTCGCCTCGGCCCACCTCGACCACCTGACGGCGTTGCATCGCCAGGGTCGGATGGCTCCGCCCGTGCCGTTTGCCAAGAACCAACTGGCCATCCTGGTGCCGACGACGTCGACGTGGACGTCCCTGGCGGACCTCGCCTCCGTCCGTCGGATCGTGGTGGGCGACCCCGCATCGCCCATCGGTCGCTACACCGACGACCTGTGGCGCCGCGCCCGCAACGCCGTTGGGGACGACCTCGTCAACCACCTGCTGTCGACCATCGTGTCGAGAGAAAGCAACGTGCGGCTGCTCCGCGCCAAGGTTGAACTGGGCGCCGTCGACGCCGCCGTCTGCTACCGCACAGACGCTCTGTCGTCGACGAAAGTGCGTGCCCTCCCCCTTCCCGACGGCGCCGCCGTCGACGTCACCTACCACGTGGCCCCCGTCGCCGATGGCGGCCTCGCCCCCGACGCGTTCGTCCGTTTCTTGCGTGGCGCAGACGGGCAAGCCGTTCTGCAACGCCACGGCTTCGCGCCGGGTGTGCCATGAGCACCCGGTCTCGTGTGCGTTTGGCTTGGCCCCTGCAGCTGCCCTCCGTGGTGCTGCTGGCGCTGCTGTTGGTGCCGTTGGGGGTGCTGCTTCTGTCGTCATCCACAACGTTGTGGACCCGGAGTTTGTCGTCTGCGGAGTTTGCAGCCGCCCTTCGCTTGAGCCTGTGGACGACGACGCTGAGCACGGCACTGGCCGCTGCATTGGGCACGCCGCTGGCGTGGTGGCTGTCGCGCACCCACTCCACGAAGGCGTTCGTCGTCGAGCTCGTCGTCGAACTGCCCATCATCGTGCCCCCCGCCGTTGTGGGCGTTGCACTGCTGACCACGTTTGGGCCGCAAGCCATGCTGGGGCAATGGCTCACCCGCTTCGACGTCGTGCTGCCGTTCTCGACGACGGCGGTGGTGCTCGCGCAGGTGACGGTGGCGACCCCCTTCTTTGTGCAGGCCGCCGCCAACGCCTTTCGCCAGGTGCCCGACGACGTGCTCGACGTGGCGATGACCTTGGGAGCGTCGCCGAGCGAAGCGCTGTGGCGTGTGGCCTTGCCGACGGCGCTGCCCGGTCTCGTCGTCGGCGTGTCGTTGGCGTGGGCGCGTGCACTCGGCGAGTTTGGCGCCACCCTCCTCTTCGCCGGCAATCAACCCGGACGCACGCAAACGTTGCCCCTCGCCATCTTCTCCACCCTCGAACAAGACGTGGATCGCGCCGTCGTCTTCGCAGCGGCACTGGCGCTGGTGGGCATCGCTCTGCTGTTGGCCCTGCGCCTGCTCCCGCGCTTTTGGCCCCGACGACGAGGACCGCCATGACACCAAGGCCACCATCGTCGTCCATGTGGGCGGCCCAGGTTCGGGTGCGTCAAGGCTCGCTGCTCCTCGACGTCGACCTCGACATCCACCATGCCACCACCGTGGTCATCGGCCCCAACGGCAGTGGCAAGACAACGCTGGTCAAAGCATTGGCAGGCCTGCTGCCTGCCGACGACGCGCGCATCGTCGTCGACGGCGACGTTTGGTGCGACACCTCGAGCGGCGTCGACCGTCCACCGTCGCATCGGCAGGTGGGCTACGTCCCACAGGGATTGGCGCTGTTCTCCCACCTCGACGTCGTCGACAACGTGGCCTTCGGCTTGTCGACGCGCCAACGACGTCTCGCCGCTGATGAACGACGTCAACAGGCACAACAGATGCTTGCGTCGCTCGACATTGCTGACCTAGGCGCCCTGCGTCCATCGGCGTTGTCTGGCGGCCAAGCGCAGAAAGTGGCGTTGGCCAGAGCGCTCTTGGCCTCTCCCCGTCTGCTGCTGCTCGACGAGCCCCTCGCTGCACTCGACGCCATTGCCCGTCGCCGCACCCGCGCGGTTGTGAACGATGTGCTGCAGCATCGGCACCTGCCTTGTGTGTGGGTCAGCCACGACGTGCAAGACGCCCTCACCCTCGACGCTCATGTCGTCGCCCTGCAAGACGGCCGCGTGGTGCAGCAAGGTTCTGTGCAAGAACTGAAGGACGCACCGGCCGACGACTTTGTCGCCGCCTTTGTCGACGTCGACCGCGTCGCTACGGCACCCTGAGTTGGTCTTGGGTGTCGCGCCCCCAGCACACGGCGCGTCGAAACTGCGTCAACCCGCAGGAGTGGCGGTCGCCCACGACCACCGACTCGAACGTCTGATCGACGACGTCGAGCTGGCCAGAATCGTTGGAGCCCCAGCACTGCACGACGCCCTCCCCGTCGACGGCGCAGCCATGGGTGGTGCCCAAGTCGAAATCGACGAACGCTCCCGACGGAGGCGACGACTCGCCGTACGCGTCCCGCCCCACACAGTCGATGCTGCCATCGTCCAGCAAGGCGCACGTGTTGGCCCAGCCGGCCACGACCTTTTGCGCGTTGCTCCACGACGACGGCACGTTCGTCTCGCCCTCGTCGTTGCCGCCGTGGCAAGCCACAGCGCCTGCAACGTCGATGGTGCAGGTGTGATGCCAGCGGCCGACGCTCACAGCCGAAAACGTGCCTTCGAGTGTGCGCACGTCGCGGTTGCTGCATGTGGGGGTGTCGTCGTCGAAGACCACGTCGTCTTCGCGACAGCCGAAGCAGGTCAGCTGTCCGTCTTCGTCGAGCGCGCAGGTGGTGAGGCGTCCGGCGTCGACGGCGGCGTAGCGTCCCGACGGAGGCGTCGCCTGGTCGTGATCCGAGAGACCAAAGCAGGTCAAGGCGCCGTCCTCGTCGACGGCGCAGGTGTGCGCGGCGCCTGCGCTGACCTGTTGAAAGACGCCATTGGGGGGCGGCGTCGACTGGGCCCAACCATCGGCCCCCCAACACAGAATGCTTTGGGAGCTCGACAAGCCACAGGTGTGGTCGCCCCCGCCGGTGAGCTGGGTGAACAACACCGACGACCCCAACGGGTGCTCGCCGCTTTCACCACAGCCGGTGACGACGAGAACGGTCAACACAAAAGAGGCAGCGCGCCACATCATGCCCCTGCTTTAGCAGATGCACCTTGTGAATGCGCGCTGCGCGATGGAGTGAACCGGCTCAGCCTTCGGTGCCGGCGTCGACCGCTTCGGTGTCTGGCACGACTGCTGACGACGCCGTCACCAGGATCTTGCGCGCCACAGGGGGCGCTTGCCGAGGCAGCGTGAGCTGGAGAACACCTGCGTCGAGAGTCGCGGTGACCGCGTCAGTGTCGACGTCTTCAGGAAGACGCAATGAACGTGCAAACGACAGCGTCGAACGTTCTCGACGCACAAAGCCTTCTTCTTCGTCGTCGACGGTGGTGCCGGTGTTGGCCTTCAGGGTCAGCAGGTCACCATCCAGTTCGACCTCGACGTCTCCCAGTTGCACGCCGGGCAACTCGGCCGAGACCAAGTAGTGATCGTCGAGCTTTTGCACGTCGACCACCGGCACGCGTGGGGTGGCAGGCTCGTCGAAGAACGACCGCATGAAGGCGTCTTGCATGGAGAACAGCTGGGCGAAGGGGTCCCGACGCAGAAGTGCATCGGACGGTGTGCGTTTCGCAGAAGTGGGCACGGATCGGTGCATCAGGAACATGGCTTTTCCTCAGAATGACGTCGGTGACGACGTCGATGGGGTTGTTTCGGATGCCTCTGTTGTAGGCCCGCTCCAAACGTCGACAAGACTTTGTGCAGCGGGGTCAGATCTTTTTTTCGGCATCGGCTGTGGCAGAGTCGGGCCGGTCCACGCCAGGAGTCCCCCGCATGAAACGCCAAGCGCGCCTGTTTGCCATCGCCGAGTTGTTGCGTGCCCGACGCACGGGGGTCACTGCTGAATCGCTCGCCGATCGCTTCGACGTCTCGGTGCGCACCATCTATCGCGACCTTGACTCGCTGCGCGACGCCGCCCTCCCCTTGCACGCCGAACGCGGCCGCGGGGGCGGCTACGCCCTCGACAAGTCCTACACCCTCCCCCCCGTGAACTTCACCGCCCGCGAAGCGGCGGTGTTGCTCACCGCCACCAAGATGCTCACGCAACTGCGCATGCTGCCGTTCACCAAGAGCATGCAGTCGGCCATGGACAAAGTGCGCGGCGCCCTCGACACCAAGATGCAACGGGAGCTCGAACGCCAGATGCGACGTCTGCAGTTCGTGGGCATTCCCGCCAAAAAAGCCGACGACGACGTCGCCGCCACCGTCGAAGCCGCCTGGTTTGAAAACGCCCCGTTGCACGTCACCTACCGCAAGGCCGACGCCGCCGTCGTCGAGGTCAAAAAGCGCGAAAGCGAACGGCTGGGCAAAACTGCACCCCGGCAGGTCACCCCCGAGGCGACGGCGTGGGTGCGCATCGACGCGGTCGTCATGGAGCGCTCCGAGGTCTTGCTCAACTGCGTTCGCGAAGAGCCCGACCGCCAAGGCGAAAAACTCCAACTGCGGCTGCATCGCATCCTCAAGGCCGACATCCTCACAGACGATGTCTCCCTCGGCGGCAGGCGGTAGCGCCTGTGCGATCCCGCACGCTGGCGGGCTTTGCCCCTGCTTCTGCCCCTCGGTCTTGCTACACTGCTGGGGTTCAGACCTTTTCAGGAGCGCTCTCATGTCGAACGCCTCTTCGCTTCCCGCCGACAACTTGTTGTCCACGCCTTCGACCATGCACGTGCCCACCGCCGAGCGGTTTGCCGGCGGACGTGCCATGAGCCCCCGCAGCAAGCTCGGCATGTTCTTGATGTGGGTGTTCACCGGCATCTTTGGCGGGCACCGCTTTTACCTCGGCGACATCAAGGGCGGGATCATCATCGCCGTCGTGACAGCGGTGACTTTGGGCCTGGGCTCCATCGTCGCCTTCATCGACGGCTTGGTGCTGCTTTTCACCCGAGAAGAAGACGAGTCGGGCCGCGCCATCGGCGGATGGAAAGGCGCGTCCAACGCCAGCCTCGACGACGCCCACCAAAACAAGTTCTACAAAGACGCCCAGGGCGGCAAAGACTTGGGTCTCGTCGAACAAAAGATGGATCAAGAATCCATCATGCTCCTCCTCGTCACGACCCTCGGCTCCCTGTTCGGCGGCGCCTTCATCGCCCCCATCGGCTGGTACGCCCTCGCCCGCCAAGAGGTCACCCGCACCGACCTCGGCCTGCCCCAATCGCCCCTCACCACCATCACCAAAGTGGTGTGTGTTGCTTCGTCGATGTTCGGCATGCTGATGATCGCTCTGATGTCGCTGTACTACTTCGTCATCTTCGGCACGATCTTCGCCGTGCTCCTCGCCTGAGAAGACGACGACGCCTCAACGACGACCGCGAACGCCCGGCACCTGTCGGGCGTTTTTGCTGTCGAGCGTCAAAGACCTCAGCCGAGCTTGTTCTTCATGGCGGCAAAGAAGTTGGCCGCGCTTTCGGCTTCGGGCTCGTCTGAAATCATCCCCGACTTCACGATGACGTCGCTCGGCAGCTCGTGGGCGAACCGACAGATGGTTCTGGGCACCATCGTCCGTCGACGACGTCGAGCAATGGCGTAGGTGAAGGTCAACTCCTTCTGCGCCCGAGTGATGCCCACGTAAGCCAGTCGCCGCTCCTCTTCGATGCCCGCGGGGTCGCCCTCGTCGAGGGTGCGGCGATGGGGAATGAGCCCTTCTTCAAAGCCCACAAAGAACACCACGGGGAACTCCAGCCCCTTGCTGCGGTGAAAGGTCATCAGCGTGACGCGGTCGTCGACCTTCTTTTCATCGTTGTCTTTGTTCTTCTGTTTGGCCTTCTCGCGCTCTTCTTCTTCGAGGGCGATGCGGTCGAGAAAGCTCAACAACGGCGTCTGGTCGAGATCGATGACCCAGCTCTCCTCGAGGTCGGGGTTCTCCTGGGCTTCCAACAAGCGGTCGGTCCAGGAGAAGAGGCCGTTGAACACCTCTTCGGCCGACTCCGTGATGCGCTCGCGTCGTTTGAGGTCTTTTTCACCGTTGACGGCATCGCGCAGCCCCGCGGCATACACCGCATCGCTGACGACGGTGGCGATGTCGTCTTCGAGCGACATGGTCTGCAGCTTTTGAGACGCGGTGAACAGGGTGCCGCAGAAGTGGTGCAGCGTCTGCCGTTGGCCTTCTTTCAACCCGGCACCCAAGGCACCTGCGGCGCCAAACTCGACGAGGGTTTTGCCCTCCTCGCGGGCGGCTTCGATGAACCGGGTGACGGCTTTGTCGCCCAGGCCGCGCGCCGGCATGTTCACCACCCGTCGAAAGGCCAGCTCGTCGTCGAGACGGGCGATGAGCGAGAGGTACGCCAAGGTGTCTTTCACCTCTTTGCGCTCGTAAAACTCCTGCCCGCCGACGACCTTGTAGGGCACCTGATGCAACCGCAGGTGCTCTTCAAACGCGCGCGACTGCGGGTTGGCGCGGTACAAGACGCTGATGTCTTTGGGCGTGTATTTGCCCTTCTTCAAGATGTCGGCGATGGCCGTGGCGACGTAGCTGGCCTCGCCCTCCCCGTCGGCTGAGCTCACCAATTTCAGCTTCTCGCCGTCGCCGAGTTCAGAAAACAACGTCTTGTCTTTGCGCACGGTGTTGTGGGCGATGACGCTGTTGGCCGCCTTCAGGATGTTCGCGGTCGAGCGGTAGTTCTGCTCAAGCTTCACCACCTTGCACGGCGGGAAGTGGCTGTCGAAGGCCAAGATGTTCTCGACGGTGCCACCGCGAAAACCGTAGATGGCTTGGTCGTCGTCGCCGACGGCGCACACGTTTTGCTGCTCGTTCACCAGGAGCTTCAACAGCTCGAACTGCAGTGGATTGGTGTCTTGGTATTCGTCGATGAGGATGAAGCGAAACAGCGCGCGATAGCGCTCGCGCACGTCGCGCACGTCGCGCAACAAATCGCGGGTCAGCAACAACAAGTCGTCGAAGTCGACGGCGGCGAGCTGGCGGCAGTGGGCGCGGTAGCCGGGGTACAGCCGGTGCGCCAACATGCTGGCGGCGCTGCCATCGGGGACCGCCTCTTCTGGATGCCACCCCTGGTTTTTGAAGTGCCCAATGCCCGAGAGCACGACGTGGGGTTTTTCGTCGCCGAGGTCGACGCCTTCTTCTTTGGCCACGCGCAACAGCTGCGCCAGCTGGTCGGCGGCGTCGAGGATGGTGAAGTGTCCGACGAGGCCGATGCGGTGGGCGTCTTTGCGCAGCATGCGGGCGCACAGCGCGTGAAACGTCGACACCGTGATGCCACGCGCGGTGCCTTTGCCGACGAGGCCGAGGATGCGCTCTTTCATTTCTTTGGCGGCTTTGTTGGTGAACGTCACCGCCAAGATGGAGCGGCCGGGATGCCCTTCATGCAGCAGGCGCGCGATGCGCGTGGTGACCACCCGCGTCTTGCCAGAGCCAGCGCCCGCCAACACCAGCATGGCGCCGTAGTCGTGCAGCACGGCCGCGCGTTGGGGAGGGTTCAGCGTCGAGAAGTCCTGTTTCACGACGCGGAGTGTAGGCACGTCGTTTGCGTCTGACGACCCTGATTTCGCGTCGGCCGCAAACCCCGACAAACGCCGGCAACGTCGCCATCGGCGCGTTTTTGGCTGTGTCTCAGCCGCAGCGCTAGCCTCCAGGCATGAACGCCGTACACCGATCTGCCACCGCCGTGTTGTCTGTTGTTGTCTTGCCATTGCTGTTGGCACTGCCGGCTGCGGGACAAAACGCCGACGCACCAGATGCTGCCGCGATGCCCCCGGCGACGACGTCGTCGCCGGGCAGGGCAAAGCTGAAGATCGGCATCAGCCCCATCGCTCCCTTCGCCATGAAAGAGGGCAACGCCGCCGAAGGCTTCGCCGTCGACTTGTGGCGTCGGCTGGCCGTGGTGCTCGACCGCGAGGTGGAGTTCGTCTTCACCTCTGGCGTGAAAGACAACCTCGACCACGTCGAGGACGGCACCTTCGACGTCGGCATCGGCGCCATCAGCGTCACCCTCGAGCGCGAGCAGAAGGTCGACTTCACCCATCCGTTCTACCAAGGCGGCCTCGCCATGATGGTGCGCGCCGACAACGCCGAGCAGTCGTATTGGGAGGCCATCAAAAACTCCATGACGTCGACACGGCTCACCATCATCCTCGGCTTCTTGTTGCTCATCGTCGTCAGTGGGCACCTCATCTGGCTGGCCGAGCGCGGCAAAGACGCCTTCAACGACAACTACATCCCCGGCGTGTTGGAGGGGATGTATTGGGCCATCGTCACCGCCTCCACCGTCGGCTACGGCGACAAAGCGCCGGTCAGGTGGGGCGGACGCCTCCTCGCCGGCATCGTCATCATCATCTCGCTGCCCATGTTCGCCGTGTTCACCGCCGAGCTTGCCTCCGCCATCACCGTGCAGGCGGTGACGTCGAAAATTCAGACGCCACAAGACCTCAAAGGCCACGCCGTTGCCGTCGTCAACGGCACCACCTCCGACACCTATGCCTCCAGCCAGCACCTCGCCACCATCGGCTGGGACAACGTCGAGCAGGCCATCGAATCCCTCACCGACGGCAAAGTCGAGGCCGTCATCTACGACGCGCCAACGCTGCGCTACTACGCCAGCACCAAAGGCAAAGGCGAGGTGCGTGTCGTCGGCGAGTCCTTCGCTGAACAAGATGTCGCTTTCGTTTTGCAGCAGGGCTCGCCACTGCGCGAAGACGTCAACCAAGCCCTGCTGAAGCTGAAGGCGTCGGGCGACATCGACCGTCTCGCCCGCAAATGGTTCGGCGGCAACGGCTGAATGTCCCGCTGGGCCTCATGGTGGCGCATGTACACACCTGACGACCACGTCCCGCAGTTGGAGCCCTTTGTCGACGAGCAGCTTTGGGTCGCCAAGGCCCCGCAGCGGTTCTACGGCATCCCCATGGGCACGCGCATGACGGTGGCGAGGCTGCCGAATGGACGGCTGTGGGTGCACAGTCCCATCCCCCTCGACGTCGTCGGCAGCAAGGTGAAGGCCGATCTCGACGCCCTCGGCGACGTGGCCTTTGCCGTCGCCCCCAACTTCATCCATCACCTGTACATGGCGCCGTTCATGGAGGCGTACCCCAACGTCCGCCTGTGGGTGTCGCCCAAACTCGAAACCAAACGCAGCGACCTTCCCTTCGAGGGCGTCCTCGACGACGAGCCCCCCGCCGACACTTGGGGCGACACCTTCGACCAGGCCGTCTGCCGAGGCTCCACCCACATGGATGAGGTGGTCTTCTTTCACAAAGACAGCAAGACGCTCGTGCTGTGCGACCTCCTCGAGTGCGTGCACCACACGGCGCCTTGGGGCTGGCGCCTCGTCGGCAAACTCGCTGGCATCTACGAACGGCCGGCGCCGCCCGTCGACATGCGCGCCACCTTCCGCGACAAACCAGCCGCTCGGGCCTTCGTCGACCGCGTCCTCGACTGGGACATCCAACGCATCATCCTGTCGCACGGCAACCTCATCGACACCGACGCCAAAGACACCTTCGCCCGCGCCTACGGGTTCTTGCACTGAACCCTGCTACACTTGGCGCATGCGCAACGCCGTCACTGTCTTTGCCCTGCTCCTGCTCGTGGTCACGGGCTGCCGCACATCCGATGTCGGCCTCGACGCCCACGCCAACAGCGCCGCGTTCGACAACGACGTCGCCGTCGAACTGGCGCGGCTGAACCTCTACAGCTACCAGCACCTCACCGACTACGAGAACAACGTCGACTTCGTCTTGCCCCCAGGCCACACCCTCGTCGACGAGCTCATCACCTACGAGTGGTTTTCGGGCAACACCACAGAAGTGGGCGACCTTCCCATTCCGTTGGTGGTCATCACCACCACCGACGACGACGCACGTCTCGACGGTGCCATCACCGTGTGGTTTCGCGGCAGCGTCACGCCATCAGAGTGGCTCGACGACGCCACCATGGTGCAGACCTTCTTCGACGAAGGCGGCGCCGGCATTCGCGCCCACAACGGTTTTGTCGAGTTGTACCGCAGCGTGCGCGCCGACCTGTTGCTCACCCTCGACGACCTCGCCGACCAACACCCCGACGTCGACATCCTGTTCACGGGCCACAGCCTTGGCGGCGCCTTGGCCACACTCGCAGCACTCGACGTCGTCGAGACCCTCGACCTGCAGCCCCGCACGTACACCTTCGCGTCACCTCGGGTCGGCGACGAGGCCTTTCGCGACGCGTTTCACGAGAAGGTGCACACCAGCTGGCGGGTGGCGAACATCAACGACTATGTGCCGCGGTACCCGCCGTCGCACGTCGTCACCGGCCGCGACAACGTCGACACCCAATACCGACACGTGCAAGCCGTGCAAGAGATTGACTTCGGCACCTGGTTCGAGCCCCCCCTCCTCGAGAACAGCGGGCTGCTGGAGGTCGACTTCGACCCCAGCACCGAAGAGAACATCGACTTCACCGCCATCGACTGGGACAGCCCAAGCCTGAAGACGAACCACGGCATCTGTCATCACTTCAACTACTTTTGCAGCCTCACCGACGACGAGGATGGCTGTCGCTTGAGAGCAGATGGGCAAGACGGCTGCAATGTCGATTGATGCGCACCTGGAAACTGGAATCCGGCCACGACGACGACCGGTTCCCTGTTCCTGTTCCCGGTTTCCCGCTCCCTACCGGTGACGACGACGTTCAGTTGAAAACTGGAAACTGGCAACTGGCAACTGGAAACTGGCAACCGGCAACTGACGACGTCGATGCCCACGTTCCCGGTTCCCTGTTCCCGGTTCCCTGTTCCCGACGACGTCGACACCGTTCAACTGGCACGACGTCGATGCCCACGTTCCGGTTCCCGGTTCCCTGTTCCCGGTTCTCTGCCGATGACGACGTTGACAACGTCACCAGCCTTCAGCGCTTTCTTCTGGCACCAACGTACCGGTCGGCCTCGTCTGAGATGACAGACGACCGATTGCTGATGGCAGATTGCTGATGCCTGATTGCAGATAAAAAACGCGGCATCTCAGCCGCGTTGTCGTCGTCAATCTTCGCCCGGTGCTGGCAACTTCAACGCCATGAGCACCGGAACCACCGTCAGCGCGGCCGCCCCGTAGTACGGCGACCCACTGCCGAATTTCCAATACACAGCACAGGCGACGATGGGGCCAATCGCCCGCGCCAGTGCCCCCAACGAGCGAAACGTGCCGAGAATCTCGCCCTGACGGTCGCTCGGCGTGTACAGCGACACCAACGCCGTCAACGTCGGCGTGGCCAATGCCGAGCCAAACGACAAGATGCCGAGGCCGGCGTACATCATGACCTCCGTCGACGCTGCGCCGAGCACGACCATGCCGGGCAACAGCAGACTCATGCCGAAGAGGATGACTTTGCGCTCGCCGAACTTCGGCGTCACCCGCCGCACCACGCCGCCCTGCACGAAGGCGATGATGAAGCCGACGAAGACAAAGAGCATGACGTTTTTGCCTGGGGTGTAGGCGAAGCGCTCTTTGGCCAAGAACGTCAGCGTGAACTCCATGCCGGTGAAGGCGAAGAGGTACACGAAGTACACGAGGTAGGTCTGGCTGACGCCTTTGAAGGGCACCGGCTTGATGAACGCCAACGGATTCATGGGCCGTTTGCTGGCCGCTTCAGAGCCCCCTTCGGGCAACGTCTCTTTGAAGCGCATGAAGATCCACACGCAGTTCACCGACGCCATCACCAAGGCCGCCAACGCCGCGGCCGAGAAGGGGTTGATGCCTGGAACCCCGCTGAGCACGCCACCGTCGGCGACAGGGTTGTACAGGGTGGCGAATCCGCCGCCGATGGCCGGGCCCAACAAAAAGCCCAAGCCGAATGCCGCGCCCAACATGCCCATGCCTTTGGAGCGATTTTCGGCGGTGGTGACGTCGGCGACCGCGGCGGTGGCGACGGAGATGTTGCCGCTCATGGCGCCGCCGACGAGACGGCTGAGCACCAGCAGCGCAAAGCTGCCTGAAAAGGCCCACACCACGTACGAGATGGCGACGCCCACCGAGGTGAACATCAGAATGCGGCGACGTCCGTGCCGGTCTGACATGCGGCCCCAAAAGGGAGCCGAAAAGAACTGCAGCACCGAATACAAGGAGCCCAACAGGCCGCCGAACAGCACCACGGTGTACCCGCGAGCGGCTGCGCCTTGTGCGCCAGTGGCAGCGTCGAGAAAGGCCACCAGCTTGCCGATGAACGACGCATCCCCCTCGAGGGCGAGGTAGTGGTCGAGCATCTGCGGAAACAGCGGGAAGATGATCGAAAAGCCCACCAAGTCGACAAACACGGTGAGAAAGATGACGCCGAGGCCAATGGGAGGCTTGCTCTGTGTGACGGAGTCGACGTGGTCTGCGGGCGGCTGCATGGGCATTCCTGACGTCGATGTGGGCCCAACGACGTGGCGCTTGTTCGCACTCCCATTCTGAAAGGGCAAGACGGGCCCGGCTGCGGGCGCGGTCCACCACCCAGGTGATGGTGCCCCCGTTGTGACCCGTTCCATTTGGTGCATTTCAGAACGGCTGCTATCCGTCTGGGCATGAAGTCGACGGCCATGTCGACCCCGAGAGGACCCATGTTGAAAACGCCCCGTTCGTCGTTTCTTTCGTCTGCCCTGCTCGTCGCTGCTGCCTTCAGCGTCGTCACCGCTGTCGCCTGTGCCGACGGCGGCACCGGTGAACCCGAACCGGAGACCGGCGGTGAGCCTGAAGCCGAACCGGAGCCCCTGCCAGAGCGCCTGATGCTCGGCGGCCTCACCATTCGCATCCTCGACGACGCCGGTGGCGAGTTGTGCTCGACGACGTTTGCCAGCACCGAGCAGACCTACGACCACAACTTCATCGGTGGCTACAGCTATTTCGGCGACCCCCAAGGCGAATCCATGGCGTTGTTGGCGGGCACGTCTGACACCGCCGACTTCACCGGCCCCATCGGCCAGATTTCATTCTTGATGACCCAGGCGTCTGACGGCGTCTTCGACCTGCCGCCGTCGACGTCGTACACCTACACGTTGGCCACCGCTTCAGAGTTTGAGGGCAGCGTCTCATGTGGCACCGCCACCGACGGCGAAATCGGGCCGTACTACTCGCTGGCGTTCACCTCCGACACCATGGAGACCCTCACCTCCTTCTCGTCGGCGGTGAGCTCTGCCGAAGCGGCCGGCGAGACGGCCGACGGCAACTGGTCGACGCCACTGCCGGTGTGCAACACCGAGATGCACTCCGTCGACAGCTGTGAAATTTTCGACGCCGACGTGGTGATGGCCCTCGACGCGGCCGGCAGCGGCGTCGACGCGCTCGACGGCCAGACCTACCAGTTCGAGGTCTCCTTCGCGGCCGACTCTGTGCCCATGGCGGCCTCCCGCGCGGCCCCATGAGCGCGCCCGACCGTTGAAGCTGGCGCCCCCTCTGGGGGCGTTTTGCGTTGGTGCGCCTGTGGGTGCACGGCTGCGAAACAGACTGTTTGCTTTCGCGACGGCTGGGCCGCTTCATTTTGTCGACGACGACGTCGACCGTTGCGCCTGGGGTGTGGCGACCGACAATGGGGGTTCACCCGCGTGGGGACGCACATGCAGCTCACCACCTTCGGCCCCGTCGACGCTCAAGACCTCGCCGCAGCTGTGCGCGACGCCCGCGACCGTCTGTCGTCGCCACTGCAGTTGGTGCTGGTGTACGCCCCCATCGACGGCGACCATGCCGCCGCTTTGGCTGAGGTCGTCGCCTTGTGCGACGCCCCTGTGCTCGGCGCCACGACGGGCGGCGCCGCCTTCACCGAGCGCGGCATCACCGAAGACGGATACGTCGGTGGTTTGCTGAGCGGCGACGTCGACATTCAGGTGGCCCTCGTCGACGACGTGGGCACCGACACCAACGCCAAGGTGCGCTCCGCCGTCGACGCGATGAAGACGCCCGACGACGCTCGCCCGCACCACAGCATCTTGGCGCTGATGGACGCGTTCGCCGCCGACGGCGAGGCCCTCATCGACGGACTCCGAGGCTGCACCCCGCCGCATTGGGGGCTGTTTGGCGGCACCGCCGGCGACCGTTGGCGGTTCGCCAGCACCCAGGTGTTCTTCAACGACCGCGTCGTCAGCGGTGCGGCGGTGTTGGCCCACTTCAGCAGCAGTCGGCCCTTGGCCTTTGGTGTGCGTCATGGCTGGCGGGCGGCCGACGACGCCGCCACGTTCGAGGTCACGGCCATCGACGGCAATGTGTTGCGCGAGCTCGACGGACGTCCCGCCGTCGACGTCTACCGAGCCGAACTCCAACGGCTGGGATTGTTGACTCCCGACGAGCCCCTCGTGCAACAGACGGCGCGGTTCGAGTTGGGCGCCCACACCGTCTTTGGCGACGAGCTGAAGATTCGGGCGCCTTTGGGGCTCAACGACGACGGCAGCATCACCCTGGCCAGCAGTCTGCAGCTGCGCGACCGCGTGCAAGTGGTGGTGGCCGAACGCGACGACCTCATCCGTGCGGCGGGCGCGTTGGCCGACAGCGCCAAAGACGTCACCGGCGGGGTGGGCGGGATGCTGGTGTTCGACTGCGCCGCCCGCCATCAGCTGCTGCAAGAGCGGTACGTCGAGCAGGTGAAGGCGTTCGCCCGCGGCAACGCGGCGACGCCGGCGTTTCACCCGCTGCTGGGTTTTGCCTGCTACGGCGAGATCGCCCGCGCCAGTGGCTCTTTGGAGGGCTTTCACAACACCACAGCAGTGTGTGCGGCGTGGGCGAACGACAGCTGAGCCTGACGTCGCCGGGCGAGATCTGCAGCCGTTCAAGAATGAGGCAGTCGACGCCGATGAGATGGGGAGATGTCTGCCCCACTTGATGATCCCCTGTCTGGCCCCCTGGCTCAAATGGCCGCGTCCACGTCGCCGACGTTGGCCGGCCGCGATTTGCACGGGCGCACCCTCCGCGGGCTCGACTGGAGCGGCCGCGATCTCAAAGGGGCCGACCTCTCCGGCGCCGACCTCAGCGAAACCCTGCTCACCGGCGCCGACCTCACCGGCGTGAACCTCACCAACGCCAACCTGCAGCAAGCCGACTTGCGCAACGCGGTGCTCGACGACGCCGACCTCACCGGCGCTCAACTGGCCCACGCCAACTTGGGCAACGCCCACATGCATCGGGTGCATGCCCCGGGCGCCTGCTTCAACGACGCCACCTTGAGCTACGCCGACGTGCGTGACGCCAATCTGCAGGCGGCGTCGTTTGCCGACGCCCGATTGCTGCACACCAAGTTCGTCGACGTCGACGCGCACTCCGCCGACTTTTCGCACGCCGAACTCACGGCTTGTGAGTTGCAAGGCAGCGCATTTGACGACGCCTGTTTTGCCGGCACCCGCATGCGCGACCTGCGCGACTACGCCGGCACCACGTGGATGGCGTGCGACATCTCCACCACCGATTTTTCGCACGCCGCCATGCTTCGCCGGCACATTCTCGACGAGAACTTCATCCGCGAGATTGAAGAGCGCGGCAAGTGGGCCCGCTTTGGCGTCGCCTTTTGGCGCGTGACCTCCGACTGTGGACGCAGCTTTGTGCGCTGGGGCCTTTGGACCTTCCTCATCACCTGCCTCTACGCTCTCGCCTACACCCAACTCCCCATCAGCTTTGGCCCCCACGAGACGCCGTTGTCGCCGCTGTACTTCAGCGTCGTGACCATCACCTCACTCGGCTACGGCGACGCGCTGCCCACCAACATGGCGTCGCAGTTGGTGGTGATGAGCGAGTCCATCTTGGGGTTTTGCATGCTCGGCGGGCTCATCACTTTGCTGTCAAACAAGATGGCGCGACGCGCGGATTGACGTCGACGTCGGCGCCCGGGTGTCGACGAGAAAGGCTGCCTCATGGGCTTTTTGCGAGACCTCATCCCCGCCTCTGTGCGGGCCTTGGTGAGCCCCAAAGAGCGGCTGCGGTTGGCCCTCAACGACTTTGAACTGCCGAACTTCCCGGGTGTGGTGCAAGACGCCATGAGCGCCATGCGCGACGGGGCCTCCCTCGACGCTGTGGGGCAGCTCGTCACCCAAGACCCCAAGGTGGGCGTGGCGTTGTTGAAGCACGTCAACGCCGCCTCCTTCGGCCTGCGCCATCCGGTCAACTCCGTCCCCCACGCCGCCAGCCTCCTCGGCAAAACCCGTCTTGAAGCGGTGCTCATCGCCGTCGGTGTGCAAGAGGCGCTGCCCAAACAGAAGCAGGCCGGATTTCGCCCCGACGACTTTTGGAAAGCCGCCCAACGCCGCGCCGCCATCGCGGGCGTTCTGGCGCAGCTCGCCCACCCCCAGACGCGAGGGGAGTCGGTGACGGCGGCGCTGCTGCAAGACATGGCGGTGCCGGCGTTGATGTTTGCGCGCTCGACCTACGCGAGCGTCTACAAAGAGTGGCGGGCGTCGGCTGCGTCGCTGGTCGACCTCGAGATGGACGCCATGGGCATCACCCACGCCGAAATCGGCGGTTGGCTGTGTGAGATGTGGGGCGTGCCCGACGACCTCACCCTGAGCATTCGAGAGCACCACGCGTTGCCGGCGCCGAACGCGCCCTACCCTGCTGCGGCCGTGGTGTCGGTGCTGGGGGCCAAACCCAAGGCAGACGACCGCGATCGCCTGGTGCAAACCGCCGTCGACACCCTCGATCTGAGCGCCGATGACGTGGCCAGCGCGCTGTCAGAGGCTGGAATTCGCTAGCGTTCTTTGACAGGCGCACTGAGAACCGCCTCTCATGCATTATGTTGCTTGCTGGCGTCGACGTCTTGGTTACAGTTTCCATACTCCTTCGCGGGAGCCGCTTTTGCCCCCAGAAGTACGGTCTGGAGGTCGAGGCGGCCCTCGCGATCTTTTTTTTGCGCTTCAACACCCGTGCTCTGGGTCCACGACGTCCACGGCGGCGCAAACGGCGGCAGCGCATTCGCTTTCCATCAGGTAAGGTCGGCGCATGTCCATGCGTGAACTCCGTTTTCTGATTGTCCCTCTCCTGTGTGCCAGCGTCGCTCTGGCGGTCGGCTGCCCCGACCCGGATGTCGTGGACGACGCTGGCGCGCCGACCGACGCGGGCACCGTGGACGACGACGGCGGCGCCATCGACGACGCCGACAGCGGAACACCAGACGCCGGTGCCCCCACATCCGACGCCGGTGCCCCCACATCCGACGCCGGAGTCGCGGACGCGGGCCCCTCCACCCCCCACGATGCTGGCGCTGCACCCGACGCCGGCACCGTCGTCGACGACGGCGGCATGAGCGTCGTCGATGCCGGCGTCACCGAGCCAGCCGAGCCCGTCGACCTCGCCGACTGCTTTGCCACCATGGACCCAGTGCTCGTCGCCGACTACGCCCAATACGACCCCACCATGGGCACCCACTGCGACGGCACGCAGCACCAAGATTTCACCAACGTTGAGCGCGTGGTCTTCGTGGGCGACTCTGTCACGGCGGGCACCCCACCGACGCTGGCAGGCGATTACTACCGCAATCGCGTGGCCCACGGCCTCGCCGACCGCCTCGGCCTCGACGCGCCCGGCGAAGTGTGGGAGCGCGTCAACGTCTTCGCCAACGGCCAAGGCGCGGTGCGCAACTCGGGCGACTTCTCTAACTGCGCGCAATGGGGCGCCCGCACCGACGACCTCCCCGGCTCGGGCAACCAAATCGAAGAGTGCTTCCCCGCTGAGGAGCGTGGCAAAAACACGCTCATCGTCTCCACCATCGGCGGCAACGACTTGGCGTCCATCGCCGACGACGCGGCGCAAGACCCCCCACGTCCCGACGAGGATTTGTGGCTGAAGGCGCAGCGCACCATCGACTACCTCGAAGACAGCATGGTGTGGCTCTACGACGAGGGGAACCTCACCGGCGACGTCAAAGTGGTGCTCGCCAACGTCTACGAATACACCGACGGCACCGGCGACCTGCTCAGCTGCCCCGCCGCCAACGGTGTCGGCCAGTTCGACTTCGGCTTCGGCTTCGACGCCAACCCCCAAGACCCCGAACTGCTGATGGACATCATCAACCACATCAACGCCGAATACATGCGCATCGCCACCGAGCGCGGCATCGACATGGTGTTCATGCGCGAGGCGTTCTGCGGGCATGGCTTTCAAGACGACAACGAAGAGGGCCGCTGCTACCTCGGCCTCAACGCCGAACGTTGGTTCGACCTCACCTGCATTCACCCCACCCCCGACGGACACGGCCGCATCGCGCAGGCCATCTTGCGGGTCATCGACGGCGGCTTGTAGCTTGCCCCATGCGTCTCGCTGTTCCACAGTGGGTGCATGCAACGCGCTTCCCTTCTTGTTCGCCTTGGCTGCATGTTGGTCGTGGCCGGCTCTCTGTCTGGCTGCGAACTCGTCCGCGAAGTTTTTCCCCTGCCCGTCGAGCCGGTCAAACTCAACAAGGTGTCTGAGGTTGAGGCCAACGCTTGGGCAACTCAGTTTGAAAATGCAGTGAAATCGGGTGACAAAGCGCAGATTTTACCGCTTTTTGATCTGACCTTGGGGGCGCACCATCACCTCGCCGGAGCCAAGATGTCGCGCCGCGACATGCGCTCCCTCAAGGCACGCGTCCCCGTTGGCTTTGCCTCCACAGGCTACGGCGCCATTTTCGCCACCTTTGCCGAACAGAAGGTGGCGCCCACTCGACTGAAGGATGTCTCCGACACCCATGGCATGCGTCTCCGCAGCGTCGTTTTCAGCGTCAGTTTCGGTGGCATCGACATTGAGCAATACCGCCTGCCGCTTTCGCGTCGCAGTGACGGCAAAGTCGTCGCCGTCGACGTCCACCCGCTGTCCATGGGCAGGTCGATCACCTCCGAGGTGCGCAGCATGTGGGATTCGCTGTCAAAAGGGATGAGCAAGTCGGAGCTCAAAGACATCAAGGCCTTGCGTGACGCCCAGCTGAAACGTGCTGAAGGCGACTGGAAAGCGGCCGCAACGCTCGCAGCCTCGGTGCAAAAAGGGTCGTTGGTGCGCCGCGCCGCGTTGCTCGAACGGATGATGAGCTTGTCGAGCGGCGACGACTCGGATGCCTATGCTCGTGTTGCCCAACTCATCGTCGACGAGTTCCCCAACGACTCGGCAGCCCACATGGCTCTCGTCGACATGTACGTCGCCACTGCCCAGTGGAAAAAGGCCCTCTCCGCCATCAACCGTCTCGAACAGAGTGCCTTCGCCCCCGACACCCATTTTGACGTCATGCGCTCCGACCTCCACGTTCTGCTTGGGCAGTACCCTGAAGCCGTTCAGGCGCTCCAAGGAGTCATTGCCAAGGAGCCCAGCAATGAAAGTGCGCAGTCGAGCCTATGCATGGTCTTTTTTCTGGCCGAAGACCATGGCGCTGCAGCCAAGCAGCTTTCGCTGCTCGACGACAAATTCGGGTTGGAATACGACCTGTCGCTCATCCCCGAGTCGAAGCCCTTTCAACGCTCAAAGCAAGGCAGGGCGTTCCTCAAGGCGAGACGACCGCGGTGAGCATCCGTTGTCGCGCGGCTTCGGGAGTCTCGCCCGTCCACTCGTGAAAGGCGCGAAAGAACGAGCTGGGCTCCTCGTAGCCGACGAGAAATGAAATCTCAGAACACGTCAGCGCCGTCTTCTGCAGGTAGTGGTGGGCGAGCTTGGTGCGGGTCTCGTTCAGCACTTTGGCGAAGGTGGTCTCTTCGCCCTGCAGGCGCCGCTGCAGGGTGCGTTTGCTGACGGCGAGCTTTTTGGCGACGGCCTCCATCGACGTCTGCCCCGACGGGAGCGTCTCCAACAACGCCGCCGAGACCCGGTCGCGCACGGTGGCGCTGTCTTCGAGGTCGGCCAGACGGCGGCGCAGCTCGGGCTCGAACATGTCCCACATGGCGTCGTTGGCGGTGAGAAACGGCCGCTGTGCGTCTTCGTACGAAAAGGTCATGCTGGCGACGTCGCCTTCAACGACCGCGGTGCCCAAGAAGTCGGTGAAGGCCTCCATGGCCTCGGGCAGCCGGGGAGAGACGACTTGCAGGGGCACGACGTGTTCGCGTGTCGCCAGGCGGGCGAGGCCGGTGAAGAAGGCGAATTCCATGGCGACCATGGCGCGTGGCGGCTCGAGGGTGGCGTGCAACCATTCGAAGGTGATGGAGAGGCCGACATCGCTGTGCATGACGTCGAGCTTCATGGGGCACACCAGCTTTTTGTACGTCGACAACCGTTCGGCGGCGACGCTGAGGGTGGGGCTGCACAAGGCGGCGAACACCGGGGGTGAAAACGACTCCGCGGCAGCCGACTGCACCAAGTGAATGGGCAGCTCGGGGGAGCCGTATTCGGCTTCGAGGCCTTCCCAAAAGCGGAAATACTCGTCGGGGGTGAGGCTGGCGTTGGGCCTCGAGAAGAGGTCTTCTGGCAGTTGGGCGCGCCGCAGAACATTGGCGGGGTTCACGCCGATGTCTTTGAAGATGACGCGCCAACTCTTTTCGACGGGGAAGGTGTTGGGGGTGACCATGGATGCTCCTTTGCCGCAGCTTGAAGGTAGCAAAGGCGCGGGACATGACACTGGCGGATGGCGCCAACATTGTGGGGGATGGCGTCAGGGCGAAGGGGGTGGATTCTCAAGATCGACTGTCCATTCTCAACATCGACTGCTGTACCGCGCATCTGACGGTCGGACATGGGCGGGCGAGGGTCTGCGTTGAAATGGGACCTTACACCATGATAAACACTTGTTTTAAAACGGTTTTACCCTTGATTCGGGTTTGAGAATGCGTATGGTGTTGGGTCTGACGGCGCCTGCAGAGCCGGATGTCTTGTTCTCAGATTCGGCCAGATGTTCATCTGACACCGAACGGTGGAACTTGCGTGGTGGAGGCGGGGTGGCATTTTTTGGGACACGTCAGGTGGCCCCAACCACGCGGCGAAAACCCGACGCACGACGACCTTCCGCGCCACAACAACACAAAAAGCACACCCCTATCCCCCCGAACCGCGACCCCCCGCCCATCACGTCTGCACCCCGAACACGCTTGGGGATGGACGCCACCGGGGGGTCTTGTGGTAGCAACGCTGTTCGCCGCGCATTCATCGTCACCGCGCGGCAGCTGAAACGCCCACCAACGAGACAAACATGACGTCGTACACGCTGCCCAAAGGCAGACTTGAAGAAGGCTTTGTCGACAAGAACCCTCTGTACACCGAGGGCGAAGCCATCACCGAGGCCAACCGCTGCATCTACTGCTTCGATGCGCCTTGCCAGACGGCCTGCCCCACCGACATCGACGTGCCGACGTTCATTCACAAGATCTCGACGGGGAACATGAAGGGCGCCGCCCGCACCATCCTCGAGAGCAACTTGCTCGGCAAAAGCTGCGCCCGCGCCTGCCCCGTCGAGGTGCTCTGCGCTGGGTCTTGCGTCTACAACCAGTGGGGCCGCGAACCCATCGCCATCGGCCGTTTGCAGCGTCACGCCGTCGAGAGTGCCCTCGCCCAGGCGCCCGACCTCATCAGCCGCACCAAGAAGGCGTCGACCGGCAAGACCATCGCCCTCGTCGGCAGTGGCCCGGCATCGTTGGCGGCTGCAGGCTACCTCGCGCTCGACGGCCACAAAGCCGTCATCTTCGAGAAGAAAGACATCCCCGGCGGGCTCAACACCTTGGGCATCGCGCCCTACAAGCTCGACGCCCAAGCCGCCATCGACGAGATCGACTGGTTGATGAACCTCGGCGACATCGAGCTGAAGACCGGCATCGAAGTCACCGACGGCGAAGCCGGCGACGGCCAGGTGTCGACGTCGCAGCTGCTCAACGACTACGACGCTGTGTTCTTGGGCCTCGGCCTGGGCGCCGACTCCAAGATGGGGCTCGACGAAGAAGACGGTGCCGGCGTGTATGGCGCGGTCGACCTCATCGAACAACTCAAGGCCGACCCCGCTGCCAAAGACAAGCTCAGCGACGTCAAACGCGCCCTCATCATCGGCGGCGGCAACACCGCCATCGACATTGCCCACGAGTTGGCGCTGCTCGACATCGACGACGTCGCCATGGTGTACCGCCGCGGCGAAGACCGCATGACGGCGTACGACCACGAGATGGATTTCGGCAAGAAAGACGGCGTGCGCGTGATGACCCACAGCATCCCCACCGGCTACGTGCGCAACGACGACGGCAGCCTCAATGGTGTGCTCGTCGCCCGCGCTGAAGACGGCAAGCCCGTCGACGGCACCCAAGAGTTGGTGGAGTGCGACCTCGTCGCCCTCGCCATCGGCCAAGCCCGCCTGACAGGCCTCGCCAAAGCGTTCGACGGCGTCGAACTCGACGACCGCGGCCGCGTTGTCGTCGACGACGACACCTGCCGCACCGGCAACGACAAAGTCTACGCCGGAGGCGACTGCGTCAACGGCGGCAAAGAAGTCGTCAACGCCGTGCAGCACGGCAAGCTTGCCGCCCGCGCCATCACCGCCAGCTTCAACGGCTGACTCATCTTCACGACGTCGTCGAGGTGACCTCCGACGTCGACACCCTCATCTGAAAGGCCAAGACATGGCTGACCTCTCTGTTGATTTTTGCGGCGTCAAAAGCCCCAACCCCTTCTGGCTGGCGTCTGCGCCGCCCACCAACACCGGCGACCGCTGAGTTCCCAGAAGGGGGCGCAGGCCCCCCTTCCCCCACGCTGGCACCTGAACTCTTAGGACGGCAGACGTGGGTCCCCCTTCCCCCCTCGGCGCAAAGCGCGCCGGACCGCGTCGCCTGATGCTTGGAATGCCGACCGACTTTCGTGTTGCTCCGGCCGGTGACGTCGAGAACCTCTGAAGAAAGGCCTCAACCATGGCTGACCTCTCTGTCGATTTTTGTGGCGTCAAAAGCCCCAACCCCTTCTGGCTGGCGTCTGCGCCGCCCACCAACACCGGCGACCAAATCAAGCGCGCGTTCGACGCGGGTTGGGGCGGCGCGGTGTGGAAAACGCTGGGCAACCCCATCCAAAACGTCAGCTCGCGCTTCGGCGGCGTGAACTACGGCAGCAAGAAGCTGATGGGCTTGAACAACATCGAGCTCATCACCGACCGTCCCCTCGAGGTGAACCTGCGCGAAATTCGCGACGTCAAAGACCAATACCCCGACCACGTCGTGGTGACGTCGTTGATGGTCGAGACCCGCGAAGAGTGGAAAGAGATCATCGAGCGCGCCGAAGAAGCCGGCAGCGACATGCACGAGCTGAACTTCGGCTGCCCCCACGGCATGTGTGAGCGCGGCATGGGCTCGGCCGTCGGGCAAGAGCCCAAGGTGCTCTCTGAAATCACGTCGTGGGCGGTGGAATTCGCCACCAAGCCGGTGATCATCAAGCTGACCCCCAACGTGGGCGACATCACCGAACCCGGCCTCGCCGCCGTCAAAGGCGGCGCACATGCGTTGAGCCTCATCAACACCATCAAGAGCATCGTCGGCGTCGACCTCGACACCATGGTGCCGCAACCGATGGTGGGCAACAAAAGCTCCAACGGGGGCTACTGCGGCCCCGCCGTCAAACCCATCGCGTTGCACATGCTCGGTCAGCTGAGCAAACACCCCGCCGTCGACATCCCCATCTCGGGCATCGGGGGCATCAGCAACTGGCGCGACGCCGCCGAGTTCATCGCCCTCGGCTCGACGAGCGTGCAGGTGTGCACCGCCGTCATGCACCATGGCTACCGCATCGTCGAAGACATGATTGAAGGCCTCAGCGACTTCCTCGACGAGAAAGGCATGAAAAGCGTCAGCGAGCTCATCGGCGCCGCCGTGCCCCAGTACTCCGACTGGAACCACCTCGACCTCAACCACCACACCGTGGCCGCCATCGACGAAGACAAGTGCATCGGCTGCCAGCTGTGCCACGTCGCCTGCATGGACGGCTCGCACCAGTGCATCCACATCCCCGGCCGCACCGAAGAAGAATCGCGTGCTGCGGGCCACACCCACATGCCCGACGTCGTGCCCGACCGTCCGGTGACCGCTGCAGGCGGTACGCCTGGCGCGCGCATTCCCTTCGTGCATGAAGCCGAATGCGTCGGCTGCAACCTCTGCCAATTGGTGTGCCCCGTCGACGACTGCATCACCATGGTGACCAAGCGCAAAGGTGATGAGGTGCTCACCTGGGACGACAAGATCCAGCAGGGCATCAGCTACATCCCCGGCGGACTCAAAGCCACCGAAGACGAGCGCAAAGGCCGCTGACGTCGACGACAGCATGCAAAAAGCCCCCGCAGCGACGGGGGCTTTTTTTGGTCGTGGCGGCTCGCGCTCAGAGCTCTGCCGGGTCACCGTCTCTGATGAGCGCTGCGGTTTGCGCGGGTCCGGCGCGCGACGGCAGCCGGGCACTGACTTTGCGCAAGCTGCTGAGCGTGGCGGCGGCAAACTCTGACTCGGTCACATCGCGCTGGGCCCAGCCCACCCATTCGACTTCAAGCGTCTCCGCGTTTTGCACGAAGACCACCAACGTTTTGCTCGTCGACAGTTCTTGCTGGGCGACGGGATCGACCGGCAAGTCGGCGGTGGCCGCGCCTGCGTTCATGGCCGACTGCGTGGAGAATGCGCCGTTGAAGTCGTCGTCCACGAGGACCTTCCACGACACCACCAGCTCGGGGTTGGACGAGGGCGCGAACCCCTTGGCGACGAGCTCGTCGTGCAGGACGGCGGTGCCTTCCTCGGCGATGCTCTTGCTGTCGCCCAACGTCGGCCCCACCACGCGAAAGGTCCGCTCGACGCCATCGCGAAAACCAGGGGACGTTTGGTGGCGCACCTCGACGGTGGCGCATCCGGCCAGCGCGATGATGACGACGCTGCTCCACAGCAACTGCATGCCTTTGCGGATCTTCATGATGACTCCTGTGTGCTGGTGAAGGCGACGTCGCCAGCTTCGGGCACGCCGCGTCTGGGCCCACGCGCGGATGCGCGTCGGGTGAACCTGCAGCCGGCCCTGCCGGCTGCGTCGAGGTTGTAGGGCCTGCTACTCGCCTTGACCGAGCGAGAAGCCTCGCTCGTCGTCAAAGTTGTAGAGGTTTTCGGTCTTGATGACGTCGAGACCGCCGGCGCCCAGCCGCGACAACAGCTCGACGACGTCACGGGGAGCCGCGTGTTCGTCGTTGGCCATGAACCGACACCGCCAGTGGTCGGTGCAGAATGTCTCCGGCATGAAGTTGGGCCACACCTGAACGCCGCGGTTGGTGATCATCTTCAGACGCCAACCCTCGCCCGCCGCCGCGAGGTGGTCGGCCAACACGTGCGGCGCGCGTTCGTGTTCGTCCCAATCGACGAAGACATCGACGCCGACCAAAGCCTTGCGTCGACGAGGTGTCGTCGAGCGCTGCACCGAAAACCGATGCGGTCTCAGCTGCTCGTCTGGCAGGGTCTTCGGCGCATTGCCCATGCGTTCGATGACGGCATCGGCGAAGGGCTGTGTGCCCACCACCAAGTTGGTGCTTTCGCCCACGAGGTCAGACGTGTGCACGCCGTCTTCGAGGGTCGACAACCACGCATTCTTCACACGGGTGGCCACGTCGCTCTGGTCGAGGTGCAGCAACATGTCGACGGCGGCGAGCAACAGCCCCGACGGGTTGGCCACGCCTTGGCCGGCAATGTCGGGCGCCGAGCCGTGCACGGCCTCAAACATCGAGACCTTCTCGCCGACGTTGATGGAGCCGGCGATGCCGACGGAGCCCGACACCTCCGACGCGATGTCCGACAGGATGTCGCCGTAGAGGTTCAACGTCACGATGACGTCGAAGTCTTGCGGACGGGTGGCAACGCGCGCAGCGCCGATGTCGATGACCTGATGGGCCTGCCCGATGTCGGGGTACTCCTCGGCAATCTCGCGAAACACCTCAGCGAACAAGCCGTCGGTGTGTTTCATGATGTTGCTCTTGGTCATGCAGGTGACGTGCTTTCTGCCATGGGCACGTGCGTACTCAAACGCGTACCGCACGATGCGCTCAGACCCCGGCCGCGACACCAGCTTGAGCACTTGCGCGACCTCTTGCGTTTGCTGGTGTTCGATGCCGGCGTAAAGGTCTTCTTCGTTTTCGCGGACGACGACGACGTCCATCCCTGGTGCGGCATTCGATACAAACGGCGCGTACGAACGCGAACGACGGACGTTGGCGAAGAGGTTCAACGACTTGCGGATGGTGACGTTCAGACTCTTGTACCCGCCCCCCAGCGGCGTCGTGATGGGCCCCTTGAGAAAGGCGGGGTTGCGGCGAATGACGTCCCACGCGTCGGGGGCGATGCCCGACGTATGCCCCGACAGGTATTGCCGCTCACCGATGTCGATCTCTTCGTAGTGCAGCTTGGCGCCAGCGGCGTCGAGGATGCGCACCACCGCGTCTGAAATCTCGGGGCCGATGCCGTCGCCACGGGCCAAGGTCACCGTCGGGTTCGTCGTCGTCGTCGTCATCGTCGGCTCCTACAGTTGTGCGGCGTGACCGTTGGAGGTCGATGCGGGTGCGTCGACGTCGAGAGGACGGGCGCGAAACTCGGCTTCGCGAAACACAAGGTCGGCGAACGCGACGCTGCGCTGGCGAATGCGGGAGCTGGTGTCGACGACGGTGCCGTCGCCGTTCATGTAGCCACGCAGCTCAATGCCCCGGGCGAAGTCGTTGACCTCGATGTACAGCGGCGTTTGCTTGCGCTCGCTGGCGAACATGGGGGAGTTCACGGCCACCATGCGTCCTTGCAGTTCGTAGCTGACGGTGCGGCGGGTCTCGCGGCAGCGGTAGGTCACCCGCAGGTGCTGCCCATCGACGAGATGGCAGGTGTACATGGGGCCCCAATCGCCCCAGGCGTCGACGTTGCAGCTGCGCAAGTCGGGGACGGTGACGATGACGTCGAACACCTGTCCGTGATCGCTGACGGTCATCTCGAAGTGCTTGTGGTCGAAGAACTGCAGCATGTTCTGGGGTGGGGTGGGCGCCATGTCTCCTCCGGGCAAGGATGTGCCTCTCCGTCAGGTCGCAGTACGACGTCAGCGGCGACGGTGACGTCGACGAGGCTGGGTTGTGTGCGTCGTCGAGGCCTGGGCAGACCACGGTGACGCGTTGGGCATGCGATAGTGGTATGGGCTGGCACGCGTACGGCCAAGTAGATAAAACAGAAGAGACCTATCGGTTTTTCCGAGCACAGCTGGAGGTGCCATGGAGTGGCTGAATTTCAGACACCTGTACGCGTTCTGGTCGGTCTGTCGGCACGGCGGGTTTCGCAAGGCCAGCGAGCGCATTTTTGTGTCGCAGTCGACGGTGAGCGAGCAGGTGGCGTCGTTGGAGGACTACCTCGGCGAGTCCCTCATCGACCGCAACACGCGCACCTTCTCCGTCACCGAGCGTGGCGCTGCACTGCTGCAATACGCCGACGCCATCTTTGCCAAGAGCCAGGCCATCAACAGCGTGTTTCGCGACAAGCACGACGACGACGCCCCGCCGCGGCTGCGACTCGGCATGGTCGGCGGGATCTCCCGCAACTTTGTCTACGGCCTCATCGCGGCCCACACCGGCCGCGACTCCGACGACAACGCCGCATCCCGTCGCATGCAGTTTGACGTCGTCGACGGCTCGCTCGACGAGTTGCATTCGCTGTTGCGCAGCTTTGACCTCGACGTCGTCTTCAGCCTTGAACGCCCCAGACAACAAGACCTGATGTCGTTTCGCCACCGGCAGGTGACGTCGAGCCCCATCTGCGTCGCGGGAACACCGTCGTTGGTGAAAGAGGCCCGGCGCGCACGTCGGCGCAAGGAGCCGTCAACGACACCTGAACTGTTTCTCTTTCGCCATGCCGTCGACGGCGCCACCCTCGAAGAACGGGTGCACCAACAGCTCCACACCATTGCCCCGGTCTCGGTGAGCACCGACGACATCTCGCTGTTGCGCTTCTTGGCCAACAGCGGACGCGGCCTCGCCGTCGTGCCCGAGGTCGGCATCCGTGAAGACCTCGTCGCCGGACACGTCCACCGCATCGAACTCGACGACGCCCCGCAGATCGAGGTGTTCGCCAGCTACCTCGACAAAGGCGTCCGCCGGCCCGTCATCGAGCATTTTCTCGACGAAGACACGTGAACGCAAAAGCCCCCGTCCACGACGAGGGCGTTTTGCGCGCGACAGACGTCGTCTGTCACATCGAGCGGCGGTAGGCGCCACCGACTTCAAACAACGCCGCCGAGATGCTGCCCAAGGTGCACACCTTGGCGGCCTCCATGATGGCTTCGAAGACGTTGTCGCCACGCTTGGCGGCGTCTTTGAGTTGCACGATGGCGTCGTCGTGCTCTTGCTTGAACAACGATTTCACGCGGCCGACTTCGTCGACTTGCTCGTCTTTCTCGTCGTCACTCGAGCGAATGAGCTCGGTCTCTTGCACCAAGTCGTCTTCGTTCTCAGGCAAGAACGTGTTCACCCCAATGATGGGGAACTCCCCGGTGTGCTTGAGGTGCTCATACTTCATCGACTCGTCTTGGATCTTGCCGCGCTGGTACATGGTCTCCATGGCGCCGAGCACGCCGCCGCGTCCGTCGAGACGTTCGAACTCTTTGAGCACGGCCTCTTCGACGAGGTCGGTGAGCTGTTCGATGAGGTAGCTGCCTTGAAAGGCGTTCTCGTTTTTCGTCAGCCCCAACTCGCGGTTGATGATGAGCTGAATCGCCAACGCCCGGCGCACGCTCTCTTCGGTGGGGGTGGTGATGGCCTCGTCGTAGGCGTTGGTGTGCAGCGAGTTGCAGTTGTCGACGATGGCGTACAGCGCCTGCAGCGTGGTGCGGATGTCGTTGAAGTCGATCTCCTGCGCGTGCAGCGACCGGCCCGACGTTTGAATGTGGTACTTCAGCTTCTGGCTGCGCGCGTCGGCGCCGTACAACTTCTTCATGGCGACGGCCCAAATGCGACGGGCCACGCGGCCGATGACGGCGTACTCGGGGTCGAGGCCGTTGGAGAAGAAGAAGCTGAGGTTGGGCGCAAACGTCGACACATCCAAGCCGCGCGCCTTGTACGCCTCGACGAGGGTGAACCCATTGGCGAGGGTGAACGCCAGCTGGCTGATGGGGTTCGCTCCGGCTTCGGCGATGTGGTAGCCGCTGATCGACACCGAGTAGAAGTTTCGCACGCCGTTGTGCGTGAAGTACTCCTGCACGTCGCCCATCATTTTCAGCGCGAACTCCGTCGAGAAGATGCAGGTGTTTTGCGCTTGGTCTTCTTTCAAGATGTCGGCTTGCACGGTGCCGCGCACCGTCTGCAACACATGCTGTTTGACCTCGTCGTACTCGGCTTTGTCCATGACGCGGTCGGCGCTGAGACCCAAGAAGCCGAGGCCGCTGCCATCGTGTCCTTCGGGAAGGTCACGTCGATACGTCGGGCGCTTTTGCCCGCGCTCCTCGAAGAAGGCGTCGATCTTTTTGTCGATGGCCTCCCAGCGCCCTTCTTCGCGCAGCTTGCGTTCGCACGCAGCGTCGACGGCGGTGTTCATGAAATACGCGAGCAACATGGGCGCCGGCCCATTGATGGTCATCGACACACTCGTCGCTTTGTGCAGCAGGTCAAAGCCCGAGTACAGCCGCTTGGCGTCGTCGAGGGTGCACACGCTGACGCCGGAGTTGCCGACCTTGCCGTAAATGTCAGGTCGCTTGTCAGGGTCGGCGCCGTACAACGTCACCGAGTCAAACGCCGTCGACAGCCGCACCCCTTTTTGCCCGCGGGCGAGATAGTGGAAGCGCGCGTTGGTGCGTTCAGGTGTGCCTTCGCCCGCGAACATGCGGGTGGGGTCTTCGCCGGTGCGCTTGAAAGGGAAGACGCCCGCGGTGAAGGGGTAGTGGCCGGGCACGTTCTCTTTGCCAGCAAAGCGCACCTTTTCACCAAGGTCTTTGGTCGTCGGCACCGCCACCTTGGGAATGGCGTTTTCGCTCAAGCTCTCGGTGTAGTTCTCGACGACAAACTCTTTGCCACGCACTTGGTACGACTGCGTTTCTTCACGGTAGGCGTCGAGGGTGGCGTCGAGGGTCTTCAGCAGCTCACGTGCCTCATTGCTCATCTCGGCGTACAGCTCGTCGTGACGTTGACGCAAGCGCTGCACGAGGTCGTCGTCGTGGACGTCGGCATGCGCGAAGGTTTGCTGACCATCGTCGAGCACGTCGCCCATGTCGTCGAGGGTGCGGCGCAAGCCATCGACTTTTTCGGCGAGGAGGGCATCGGCTTCCATCTGCTTGTGGTGGTCGCGCACGGTGCGGGCCACGTCGGCGAGGTAGCGGGTGCGGTCTTGCGGAATGATGCTGTCGGTGTGCGGTGCGCCCGACGACAGCTCGGTGAAGTTCCAGTTGCCTTTGTCATCGACGGTGGCCAGCTTGTGCATCAGCGCATTGAAGAAGCCGTTGGTGCCTGGGTCGTGAAAGCGGTGGGCCGAGGCCGCGAACACCGGCATGGCGTCGGGCGACTCGTCGAAGCGCTGCCGGTTGCGCTGGTAGGTTTTGCGCACGTCGCGCAAGGCGTCTTCTGCGCCGCGCTTGTCGAACTTGTTGATGACGACGAGGTCGGCGTAGTCGAGCATGTCGATCTTCTCGAGTTGGCTCGGTGCGCCGTACTCGGGCGTCATCACGTAGACAGAGAAGTCGGTGAGTTCGGTGACCTCAGAATCCGATTGGCCGATGCCGGCGGTCTCCAAAATGACCACGTCGAAGGCGCCACTGAAGCGCAACACATCGAGGGCGTCTTTGACCGCTTCGCTCGTCGCCATGTGGGCCCGGCGGGTGGCCATGCTGCGCACAAAGGTGCGGGTGCTTTTGGCCGAGTTCATGCGGATGCGGTCGCCCAACAAGGCACCGCCGGTGCGGCGGCGGGTGGGGTCGACAGAGAGAACGGCGATGCGTTTGTCGTCGTCAAAGGCCTCCAAATAGCGCAGCAGCACTTCGTCGATGAGCGAGCTCTTGCCAGCGCCGCCGGTGCCTGTGAACCCGATGACGGGACAGGCCTCGACGACGGCTTTGCGCTCGGTGAGCGCGGTGCGCACCTGCGTCGCGGTTTTCTGCGTGTCGGCGTCGTCGGAGTCGACCCCTGCTTCGAGGCAGGTGATGGCGCGGGCGATGTCGAGGGTGTTGAGGTCGGCTTTGACGTCGTCGAGCAAAGCTTGGGGCGCACGCAACGCGGCCGCCTGGTCGCACTCGGTGAGCATGGCGCGGATCATCCCCACCAAGCCCATCTTGCGGCCGTCTTCGGGCGAAAAGATGCGCGACACGCCTCGGCTGTGCAGCAGGTCGATCTCCTCGGGGACGATGACGCCGCCGCCACCGCCGTAGACCTTGATGTGGCTGGCGCCGCGTTCTTCGAGGAGCTCCAACATGTAGGTGAAGTATTCGACGTGACCGCCTTGGTAGCTGCTGATGGCGATGCCGTGGGCGTCTTCTTCAATGGCGGCGGTGACAACTTCGTCGACGCTGCGGTCGTGGCCCAGGTGAATGACCTCGGCGCCTTCTTGCTGCAGGATGCGACGCATGATCTGGATGGCCGCGTCGTGCCCATCAAAGAGGGAGGCGGCGGTGACAAAGCGGATCTTGTGCTGCAACTGAAATGGGACGTCGTTTGGTTTGGCGGGGTCAGCAACAACGGCGGTCATGAAAGCTCCGATGGCGGTCAGCCAGCGACGGTCGACGACGACAGCACCTGCACATTCAGGCCCAAGAGGGGTCGCCGGCCGCATCTGTTCGAGAAGCACCACACCGTCGGCTTTTTGGAAGCCGAGAAGACGCCGTGGTACTCCCCATAGGTCTGCCTCTTGCGGGATGAACGCCGACGGAGCAACGGGGGACCGCGTTTTTGTCTCTCCTGTGTGCCCCACATGCGTCGTCATTCTGCACCGCGTCATCGACGACGCCGGGGCAACACTTGGTGCAGCTGCGGCTGCGCTTGGAGTGGAGATGACCTTGTCCGCGAACCTTGCCGCCTCCTGCTTGCTTCGATGTCGTGCCCTGCTGGCCTGCTTGGTGGTGGGCGCCGTGGCAGCAGCTCCGTCTGCGTCGGCCCAAGGCCGTTCATTGCCGCTGGAGCGCTTTGAAGTCGCCACCGACCACACCGGCTTTGGCAGCACCGAAGGCGGTGGCATCCTCGGCCACCTCGAGATGCAAGGCGGCGGCGTCCTCAACTACACGTTGAACCCCTTGGTGGTGCGCGACGGGCCCAACGGCGATCGCCGCTTTTCCATCGTGGGCCACCGCGTGGTGAACGAGTTGCACTTCGCGATTGGCCTGTACGACTACGTGCAGATCGGCGTCACCGCTCCCTTCGTTCTGCTGCAGGTCGGCGACGACCTTGAAAACCTCAAAGACGCCCTCGGCCAAACCGGCGGCCTGGCCGGCATTGGCCTCGGCGACGTTCGCGTGGTGCCCAAAGTGCGCCTGCTGCGCGAAGACAAACACTTCGTGAACGTGGCCTTGTTGGCGCACTTGTCGTTGCCCACGGCGTCGGGCATCTCGTTCACCGAAGAAAGCGGCCTCGGCTTCAACTACGGCGAAAGCTTCTTGGGCAACGGACCTCTCGGCTTCGCCCTCAAACCCGAACTCGCCGTCAGCGCCAACCCCTTGGGCATCCGCCTCGCCGGCAACTTGGGTTGGCGTCTGCGCCCCACCATCAACTACCTCGACCGCTACCCCATCACCCCCGAGTTCACCTACCGCGTGGGCGTCGGCTACGACATTGGCCAGTGGATTCCGGCGTTCACCATGATTCCGTCGGTGTGGGAGTACAACGCGAAACAGCAACTGCTCGTCTACGCCGAGGTCTTCGGCGCCACGGCCGACCGCGACCCCTTTGGCGTCGTCACCGCCCTCACCGGCCCCACGGGCGACGAGGCACTCACCGCCAACCAAACCATCCGATTGGCCAACGCCGCCGAATGGAGCGTGGGCTCCCGCTGGAACTTCTACAAAGGCTGGCACCTCGAGGGCGCCGTGGGCAGCGGCATGCTCCCCGGGTTTGGCACCCCCGACCTGCGGCTGTGGGGCGGCGTGCGCTACGTGCACAAACAAACCGACCGCGACGGCGACGGCATCGAAGACAAAGACGACCAATGCCCCGACGACAAAGAAGACATCGACCAATTTGACGACACCGACGGCTGCCCCGACATCGACAACGACAAAGACGCTGTGCTCGACGTCGACGACAAGTGCATCAACGAAGCCGAAGACATCGACCAGTTTGAAGACACCGACGGCTGCCCCGACATCGACAACGACAAAGACGGCATTCTCGACGACAAAGACGCCTGCCCCAACGAAGTGGGCATTGCCGACCTCGGCGGATGTCCGCGTCAAGACCGAGATGGCGACGGCGTCGAAGACCTGAAAGACAAGTGCCCCGACGAGGCCGGCCCCAAAGACAACGGCGGCTGCCCCATCCAAGACAGCGACAAAGACGGCGTGCTCGACGCTGAAGACGAGTGCCCCAACGAGGCGGGCCCGCCGGCACGCAAGGGATGTCCGCTCAAAGACGCCGACAGCGATGGCGTCGAAGACAAAGACGACGCTTGCCCCAACGTGCCCGGCCCCGTCGAGCGCAAAGGCTGCCCTGTCGGCGACAAAGACGGCGACGGCGTCATCGACGACGACGACAAATGCCCAGAGCAACCCGGGGTGAAAGACCGCCAAGGATGCCCCATCCCCGACCGCGACCAAGACGGCATCCCCGACGAGAAAGACAAATGTCCTGACGAAAAAGGGCCTGAAGCGCGTCAGGGGTGCCCCATTCCCGACAAAGACGGCGACGGCATCGAAGACGGCGTCGACGCCTGCCCCGACAAAGCCGGCGCCGCCATCTTCAAAGGCTGCCCCGACACCGACGGCGACGGCGTCGAAGACGCCAAAGACAAATGCCCCAACGACGTCGGCTTGAAGATGTTCGAGGGCTGTGGCGACAAAGACGAAGACGGCATTCCCGACCACAAAGACAAATGCCCTGAAGAAAAAGAAGTCATCAACGGCGTCAAAGACGAAGACGGCTGCCCCGACAAAGGCAAGATGTTGGTGATCATCAAGAAAGAGAAGATCGAGATCATCGAGAAGGTGTACTTCGCCACCGGCCGCGACCGCATTCAGAAGCGCTCCTTCGGGCTGCTGGATCAGGTGGCGCTGACGTTGAAAGCCACCCCGCGCTTGAAGAAGATCCGTGTCGAAGGACACACCGACTCTCAAGGCTCGGCCGCCGGCAACAAGTCGCTCTCTGATAGGCGTGCCAACGCTGTGAAGCGCTACCTCATCGGCGCTGGCGTTGAACCCGAACGTCTCGAAGCCCAAGGATTCGGCGAAGAACGGCCCATCGACACCAACGACACCCCTGAGGGGCGTCAGAACAACCGCCGCGTCGAATTCGTCATTCTAGAGCAGTAGGATGACGACGGCCGCGAGCGTGGATTCGCGGCCGCGGAGGCTTCTTTTGGCATCAATGACGGTTCGACGACGCGTTCTTCCCGCGCTTCTGCTCGCCTTGGCGACGAGCCTGGCGTTTGCCCCTGCAGCGAGTGCCAAAAAGAAAAAGGGCGTCTACACCGACACCAAAAAGCGGTTTCGCCTGAAGCTGCCTCGAGGGTGGAAGCTGGCGCCGCTGCCCGGCGACACCAGTGGCATGACCTTTCGCAAAGACAGCCAAGGGCAGTTTGCCTTGGTGCGGGTGCAGGTGCGCAAACGACGTCCGGGGGAGACGGTGCAGGCGTCGATGAAGAGCGCCATGCACCTCTTCGAACAGGAGATCGGCTACGCCAGCAAGGGCGATCTGCCGTCGAGCGTGGGCATGCTGCCGGCGCACCAGCGTTCGTTCACCGTGTTTGCCAATGGCGACCGTCGGGTGGTGCGCGCCATTGACTTGTACGTGCTGCATGCCTTTGGCCACGTTCACGTCGTGCACTTTGAAGGGCTACAGAAGTCAAAGAAGCGCTTCGACCGCGACGTCGACCGCATGTTGGCGTCGTACAAAGCCCTCGCTGGCAAACGCATCTACGCGCCCCTCATCGGCAATTGGGAGAACGTCGACGGCGGCCCCGCTCTGGTGCTCGACGAAGACATGACCTTTCGCCTCGGCCCCCTGCGCGGCACCTTCGCCGCCGACGGCGGACGTCTCACCCTGCACATGGCCGATGGCAAAGAGCGCTTTGGGTACGACGTCGACAAACGCAAGCTGGTGCTGTCGGGCGGCAACCTCGACGCGCCCATGACCTACAAACGCTCGGGCGCCGCCCGCTTCTCGGCGTCTGAACCCAAGAAGGCCAAAGCCGAACGGCTCACCCGCCACCGTCTCGTCGGTCGTTGGCGCGCCCTCGACACCGCCACCATGGAGCCGCTGGTGTTGCATCTGTCGCCGACGGGTGCGGTGTCGTTCGGCCCCCTCTCGGGGCAATGGCGGTTTGAAAGCGGCCGCCTCACCATCGTCTCGACGACGGGCACCGAAGTCACCTACGCCGTGTCGTACAGCCGCGGCAAGCTGCGCCTCGGCGGGGGCGACCTCGACCAAGACCTGTATTTGGTGCAGGAGTAGTGCCCAGCGCGACGACAACGACGACGTGGCCGGCTGCGTCTGACGTCGTCGACCTTCACGCCCACTGCGCGGCCCAGGGGATCGACCTCGACGACGCCCTGGCGCGATTGCGCAAGGTGTACGACCTCGTCGACGAGGCCAACGCCCGCAACACGGGTGGTCTCGATTTGCCGTGCCACAGCGGCTGCAGCGCATGTTGTGAAGACGCGGTGTTCATGAGCGAGTTGGAGTTCATGGCGCTGTGGCACTTTTGCCAAACCCACGTCGACGACGACGAGCGCGCCCGCATGGTGCACCGCAGCCAACGGTTGGTGCACGACCACGCCGCCGTCTTTGCCGCCATGGCCGACCGCCTCGCACGCGGCGAACACGACCTCACCGACTTGGCCATGCCGTTGCGTCTGCGGTGCCCCATCCTCAACGACGACGGGGCCTGTCAGGCGTATTCGTGGCGGGAGTTGTGGGGGCGACTGTTCGGGCAGTCGTTCAACGACGAAGGCGGCATCTATGGGTGCCATCTCGTTGGCGACCACCTCATCGGCCGCCAGGTGACGTTGTTGCCGGCGCGGGCCACAGCCCGTCGACTGCTGGGTCTGCCCTTGACCCGGGGCTCGCAACTGCTGCCCGCGTGGGTGGTGCAGTGGTACGGCCCAGGCGCGCCTGACCTGGTGACGTTGACGACGACAGCGTAGACGCTACTCGCCGTCTTCGATGTCGACTTCCTTGGTGAAGATGATGAACGCCATGCGCGGTCGTTTGGAGGCCTCGTTGGGCACAAAGGTCATGCCGTCGAAGGTCCAACCGTCTTTGGTTTCTTCGTTGAGAATTCGCGTGAGGCTGTCGTCGGTGACCGTCGATGTTTCGCGCACGCGGTATTCTGTGATGACCATGAGGACCTCCCGGTTTGCATGTCTTGCATAGCGGTTCTCGACGACGGATGCAGCAATTGCGTAGCCTCTGTCCATGACCACCGACCTTCGCCCCGACTTCACAGCTGCCGTTGAGCGGCTGTTGCCCGCCGTGTGTGCGCAACATCCGCGGCTGCACCCCCTGGTGGAGGCGACGCCGTCGATTCTCGTCGTGGCGCAGGGTGCCTGGGGCACAACGGCAGCGTCGATTCGGGCGTTGTCGACGTCGGCGGAGCGCGTGGTGGTCGACGGCGTGGAGCGTCATTTGGAGCTGTGTCTGCGGCCGCCGTTTTTTCACCGTGGTGAAACGCGGGCGCGGCTGCAGGTCTTAGTGCACGAGTTGCTGCACATCGACGTCGACCAGCCGCGAGCGCTCGACGACACCATGCGGCACGTACACACCTCCCAAGCCGACGTCGATGCAGAGGCGGCGGCCATCGTCGACGCGGTGCTCCCTGAGCTCGCGCCCGTGGTGCTGGCCCCCCTTGGCCACGACGGTGAAGTGCGCCTGCGGTGTTGGCTGCACCGTCCCATCGCCGACACCGCCGCCCGCGCCTTTGACGACGATGATGTGGTCGACAGCGTGGTGCGCTTGCGCACGGCCCCCACCTTTCGCACCGGCTGGTGGTAAACTGACGCCGAGGTGGTCGATGAACACAACTGAAGCAGCAGCGCCGGGGTTGCCGGGCCCATCGTCGACGACGGCGGGCGCCGACAAGATGCTCGACCAGTTGGCGTTGGCGCACTACCTCATCGCCGCCATCACCGTCGCCAAGATCTTCTTGGGGTTGCCGCTGATGATTCCTGGCATTCAGGGCATGCAGAGCGGCAGCGGTGCCGAGGCCGATGCTGTCCCCGCGTGGTTCGACACCGTCGTGTTCTGGATGGCCGTGCTTATGGACATGGAGCACATCAAAGACGACCCGCTGTTCGTCGCCTTGGTGCTCTTCGTGGTGGGCTCGACGCTGGTGACCGTCAGCGTCGTGCATGGCGCGGCGTTGGCGTGGATCGGCTGGTGCATCAAGAAGCGCAAGCGCTTCAAGACGGTGCTCATCTTCTCGTGGCTCGACGTCGTCTACGTGCCGTTTGGGTTGGTCATCAGCATCGCGGTCATCTTGCTGTTCAAGAAAGACGACATTCGCTCTGCGTTTGGCGTCGAACCCAAGGCCACGTCGACGACGACCTAGGCGCCGAGGACGGTGCCTGCCGCGATGGGTTTGCCACGCACGGCGTCGGCCACCTTCATGCGTTTTTTGCCAGGCACCTGCAGGTCGGCAAAGGCCACGGCGCCGTCGCCGCAGGCCACCACCAACTCGGTGTCGGCGCGCAGCACTTCACCAGGTGCACCCGTGCCGTCGACGACGCGCGACGCGAACAGCTTGACGACGTCGCCGTCGAGGGTGGTGCTGCTGCCGGGCCACGAGAACATCGCACGGCAGTGGTCGTGCACTTGTTGGGCGGTGTTGCTGAAGTCGAGGGGTGCTTCTTGCTTGCGCAACATCTCGGCGTAGCAGATGCCCTGTGTCGGCTGTGGCGTCTTCGACAGGCTGCCGTCGAGGATGCCGTCGAGGTGGGCCTTCAACGTTTCTTTGCCCAGCTGGGCCAACTCGATGGTGAGAGCGTCGCCGGTGACGTCGTCGGCGATGGGCATCTTGGCTTCGGTGTAGACGTCGCCGGCGTCGAGGTCGAACACCATGTCCATCAAACCAACGCCGGTCTCGTCGTCACCGGCGGCGATGGCACGTTGAATGGGGGCCGCCCCTCGCCACCGTGGCAACAAAGAGGCGTGCACATTCACCATCCCTCGACGGGGGTGGCGCAAGATGCGGTTGGCCAGGATGCGTCCGTATGCGGTGACCACGCCGAGGTCGAGGTCCATGGCGCTGTAGCGCTCCCAAAAGGCGTCGCCGTCGTCGGTGCCCTTCTTCAAGGTCAGCGGCTGCAACACCTCGATGCCAGCGTCGAGGGCGCATTCTTTGACGGGCGGCGGCTGTACTTTTTTGCCGCGTCCTTTGGGGCGGTCGGCTTGGCAGACGACGGCGAGCACGTCGTGCTCGCTCTCGATGAGGGCTTCGAGCGACGGCACCGCAAACGCCGGCGTGCCAAAGAAGATGAGGTTGGCCATGACAGACTCCTCGACGTCGCCAGTCGTCGACGTCGACGTGAACTACATGCTTTGGATGACGCGTTCGATGCGGTCGGTGGCCTCTTTCAGCTGGTCAAGCTCAGGGCCGAAGGAGAACCGCAGGTAGGTGTCGAAGCGAGAGCGACGACCTGGACGACGACGCCCGGGGTTGATGTCGAAGAACTGCCCGGGGACGGTGACGACTTTCTCCTCGAGCATGCGCCTGAAGAAGGTCATGCCGTCGTCGATGCCCTCGGGGAGATTCTCGACGCTGCCCCACACGTAGAAGCTGCCTTCTGGGCTCTTGGGCACGCGCACGCCGAGTTCACGCAGTTTGTCGACGAGAAAGGCGCGTTTTTGGCTGAACACCTTGCGGATGGTCTTGGTCTCCAAGTCGGTGTGGTCGTCATCGAGCAGGGGAATCGCCGCCAACTGTGATGGACGGTTGCCGCCCCCGTCGAGAAACGACCCCGCCGAGCTGACGGCTTCGATGACCGACTTGGGGCCCACCGTCCAGCTGATGCGAAAGCCGGGGTAACGCCAGTTCTTGGTGAGTCCGTCGAGGAGCAGCACAGGATCTTGGTCGACGTCTTCGACAAACTCGGCGGCGGAGACGATGGGTTTGTCTTCGCCGTCGGGCGAATCCCAGATGTAGTGCGAGTAGAACTCGTCGCAGATCAACGCGCAGCCCAGGGTGCGGGCCTGTGCCACCCACGCCGCCAATTCGGCGCCGGCCACGGTCTTGCCCGTCGGGTTGCAGGGGTTCGACAGCAGCACCGCCGACAGGCCGCGGCCGAGAATCTCGCTGCGCAGTTGGGCGGCAGAGAAGTGGTAGTCCTGCTCTTCGTCGAGGAGGATGGGGATCGACTGAAACAGCCGAAACACACTCAGCAGTTCTTCGTAGGCGGTGTAGTCTGGCAAGAAATGCCCGAGGTTCACCTCGCCCAGGGCGACGGCGACGCGGGCCAACCCCAAACGTCCGCCGCCCGAGATGGCGACGTTCTCGGCGGTGTATTGCGACGGCATGCCGCGGCGAAAGCGGCGGTTGTACATCTGGGCCACGGCGTCGCGCAGCTCCCACAAGCCGGGCACGGGGGCGTATTCGTAGTCGTCGATGCCCACGCGGAGTTCTTGAATGCGGTCGGGCCCGCCTTTGAGCTTGCCGGTTTCGGGCTGTCCTTGGCCGAGGTTGCACCAACCGTCTTCTTTGCCGAATCCCCGCTTTTCAGCCTCGGTCGACACGAAGATGACGCCGGTTTTGGGCACGCTGCGAAAGGCGGCTGCTTCAAGATTTTCTCGCATGGAATCCCTGCCTTGTCCCCGGCGTTGTGCGGTGGTGGGGCAGCGGCTGCGCCGCACCGCGTCACCCGGTGCTGCGTCGTCTCACACAGCGGCCCGCGCCTGTCCATGCCGTGACCCCGCCAAACCCACCCTTTTGCGCGGCATCACGGGCAAAAGACGAACCAGAACGGCAGAGCCCACTTGAAAGGGAGCCGTGCACAAGGGCAAAAGGCAGCCATGATGCTTATGCGACGCCATTCGACTCTGCTGACGCTGGCCCTGGCCGCCGTCGTCGCCACCAGTGCTTGCACCACCACCTCGGGCGGCAAACGTCCCGACCCCGTGCAGCCCCCCCCGCCTGACGCCAAGGTCGTCGTCGAGGGGCAAGAGATGTCGTTGGATCAGGCGGCGGAGAAGCGGTACCGCGAAGGCGTCAGCGCCCGTGATGAAGGCCGCCTGGCCGACGCTCTCGCTGCCTTCAACGAGACACGCGAGGCCTACAAGGGCAACCGTTGGGCTGACCGCGCCACCGTCGGCGCCGCCCAAGTGCACCTCGACGAGAAACGGCCGCAACAAGCTGAAGCCCTCCTCGAGCAGTTCATGTTGGAGCGCCCCGACAGCGAGGCCAAAGAAGACGCCCGCGTGTTGCTCGCCCTGGCCCAGCTGGCCCAAGGCGACGCCAAAAGCGCCAAGCCCACCCTCGACCACATCGTCGACCAGGCCGAATCCCCCGCCGACAAACGCGCCGCCGCCATGAAGCTTGGCGACGAGCTGCTGGCGTCGGGCAACGGCAAAGAAGCCTTCGACGCCTACGCCAAGGCCTACCAAAACTCCGCCAGTGACGACGAGAAACGGCAGTTGGAGCCCATCCTTGTCGGGCTTGTCGACCATGGCCTCAGCTTCACCGATGTGCGTCTGCTGAAAGAAGAAGGCCAGAGCATCCCCCTCCTCGACGAACTCATCACCTGGAAACTCGCCCGCGTGCAGTTGCACCTGCGCGATTACCAGGGCGCCAACGACAACGTCGACGGCTACCTGCAGGCACACCCCAACGGCCAGTTCGCCGACCGTGCCAAGAGTTTGCAGGCGAGCCTGAAGGCCCGCACCACCGTCGAGATGAACACCTTTGGCGTCGTCCTCCCCCTCTCGGGCCGCTACTGGCTGTATGGCAGCCGCGCGTTGACCGCAACGTTGTTGGGCATGGGCCTCGAGCCCGCCCCCGACGTCATCAAGGCCCACGCCAAGGCCGTGAAGAAGGCCGAAGCCGACGGCAAGGGCGGCCCCGACCCCATGGCACCGGTGTTGGTGTTGAAGGGCAAGAAGAAGGGCCAGCCTGAAATTAAAGTCGTCGTCGTCGACTCCGCCGGCAATGTCGAACGCTCGCGCGAGCTCATGCGCAAGCTGGTCGAAGAGCACCACGTCTCGGCCGTCGTCGGCGACATCTTGTTGTCGACGTCGAAGGAAATCGCACTGCTCGGCGAGGAGTACCAAGTGCCAGTGGTGTCGCTCAGCCGCAAACAAGGGTTGCCGCAGTTGGGGCCTTGGGTGTTCCGCATTCACTTCACCCCCGAAAAACAGGCCCGGGCGTTGGCCCAGCTGGCGCTCGGCAAACTCGGCCACAAACGGTTCGCACTGCTGTACCCCGAACACGAGACGGGCATCGAGATGATGAACGTGTTCTGGGACGAGGTCGACAACGCCAAAGCCGAAGTCACCGCCATCGAGAGCTACGCCCACGACCAGACCACGTTCACCATGGAGGCCCGCGCCCTCGTCGGACGCAAAGACTTGCGCAGCCGCTACGAGTTCAACGTCTGCAAGAACAGGGCAGAAGAAATCCAAGACCCCTACCGCAAACGCAAAGCCATCGGCGCCTGCGACCAAGAGGCCACCCCCATCGTTGACTTTGACGCTTTGCTCATCCCCGACAGCTTCAAGCCGGTGTCGTTCGCCGTGCCCGCCCTCGAAGCCGAAGACATTCTGTTGAGCACCGACGCTCGCATCACCGCCGCCTTGAAAAAGACGGTGAAAGGCGGCCGCGTCAAACGCGTGCGTCTCCTCGGCGGCAGCGCCTGGAACAAGCCTGAACTCGCCAAGCGCCTGAAGCGCAAAATCGACGGCGCGATGATCGTCGACGGCTACAACCCCCGCTCGGGCGAGACCCATGTCTTGAAGTTCAACAAGGCCTTCCGCGACGCCCACCGCAGTGCGCCTGAGTTGCTCGACGCCCAAGCCCACGACGCAGGACGTCTGCTCTCGGCCATCGTGCGCGGCGAAGGCACCAAAGCCCCCACCACCCGTGGGGAGTTGCGCTCGTCCATCGCCGGCGCCCGCGACTTCCCGGGCGCCACCGGCTTGTTGCGCTTCGACGAAGACGGCGACTCCGCCACCCCGCCCCACATCTTCACCTTCGAGAAAGGTGAACTCGAGCTCGTCGAGGAGAAGGGCGAAAGCTAGTGCAGGGCCCGCGCGCTTCGCGGCGCCGGGGCCCTGCCTTCAACGACCATGGGGCATTGCCATGCAATGCCCGACGACCATTTGCGCTGCAAATGGTCGATGACGACTGCCAAGCGCCACAGCCCGTGTCGTCTTGCTCTGCTGAACGGCGTTTGACTGCAAATGGTCGACGATGCCTGTTTCTCATCCTCACCGACGTCGTCACGTCGTCGTCAAACGGAGGTTTGGGATGCGCTCGAGTCAGGGCCCGCGCGCTTCGCGGCGCCGGGGCCCTGCCTTCAACGACCATGGGGCATTGCCATGCAATGCCCGACGACCATTTGCGCTGCAAATGGTCGATGACGACTGCCAAGCGCCACAGCCCGTGGCGTCTTGCTCTGCTGAATGGCATTTGACTGCAAATGGTCGACGATGCCTGTTTCTCATCCTCACCGACGTCGTCTCGTCGTCGTCAAACGGTGGTTTTGGGATGCATGCGCTCTAGTCAGGGCACGCGCGCTTCGCGGCGCCGGGGCCCTGCCTTCAACGACCATGGGGCATTGCCATGCAATGCCCGACGACCATTTGCGCTGCAAATGGTCGATGACGACTGCCAAGCGCCACAGCCCGTGGCGTCTTGCTCTGCTGAATGGCATTTGACTGCAAATGGTCGACGATGCCTGTTTCTCATCCTCACCGACGTCGTCTCGTCGTCGTCAAACGGTGGTTTTGGGATGCATGCGCTCTAGTCAGGGCACGCGCGCTTCGCGGCAACGGGGGCCCTGCCTTCAACGACCATTTGCAGTGGATGATGGCGTCGCTCTCTGCTGAATGGCATTTGACTGCAAATGGTCGACGATGCCTGTTTCTCATCCTCACCGACGTCGTCTCGTCGTCGTCAAACGGTGGTTTTGGGATGCGCTCGAGTCAGGGCCCGCGCGCTACGCGGCGCCGGGGCCCTGCCTTCAACGACCATTTGCAGTGGATGATGGCGTCGCTCTCTGCTGAATGGCATTTGACTGCAAATGGTCGACGATGCCTGGTTCTCATCCTCACCGACGTCGTCACGTCGTCGTCAAACGGAGTTTTTTGGGATGCGCTCGAGTCTCAGCTTCGCTGAGCCTGGCGACCATTTCGTTGAAATGGTCGTACGAGCACTCCAACCTTGGTTTTGAGGTGCGCTCTAACCCTGCGGTGATGGCTCGTTGGCGGCAAGTTCGTCCCGTGCCGCAATGAGCTGCTTGCGCACCAGCTCGATGTCCCTCTTGCTGCGCAGGCCCCAGCCGAGGTTCTTGAGGCGTGTCCACAGGAGGTCGAAGAGTGCGTCGTCGATGCCGACCGCTGCGGCCTCGTCGCGTTGCACCTGCTTCACCGTCCGCAGCACGTAGGGCGTGAACAACACCGTCGGCAAGATGTAGAGAATCTCGAACATGCCGGGCAAGGGGAGCAGGCGCTGCCCGAGAAACAGCATGGCCAACGCCACTGCCAAGCCGACCAAATTGAACTTCACCTGCGGGCCCCACTGCTCCACGATCCCACGGGCGAGTTGAGCGATGGTCTCGTCGTCGAGGTCAGAGGCCTGGGCGATGACGCCCGCGGGCCGCTGCGCCATCGCGCTGGTGGCCACGGGAAGATGAACCTCGCGCTGTGGCCCACTCGACTCTGAAGGAGCGTCGTCTTGCATGTCGCCATGATGTGTTGTCGCCGTGGCTGCGCAAGCAAAAAGAAAGGCCACGACAGTCGTCGTGGCCCGCTAAGCGTCGTCGGGGTCAGACCTAGGGTTTGGTCATGCCGATGTAGACCTCGCCGCCTTGCCGTTTGACGAGGAGGCCGAGCAGTTTGCCGCTCTTGGTCTTCTTGACCTCGCGGATGAACTGCTGGGCGTTGCGAACCTTCTTGCGGTTCACTTGCACGATGACGTCGCCAGGGCGCAAGCCCGCTTCAGCGGCGCGGCTGCCGGGTGCGACGTTGGCCACGTACACACCGCGCACGTCGGGGCCGAGGCGCAGCTCTCGACGCACATCGGGGGTGACGTCGTCAAACGAGATGCCCAGCTTGCCTTCATGCGCGCGGTGCGCGCGCTCGCCGTTGGGATTGCGCGACCCGCTGTCGGGGAGTTTGCCGAGCTTGAGCTTTTTGTGGGTGACGCGCCCGTCGCGCAGGATCTCGAGGTCGACGCGCTTGCCGACGCCGGCGTGTCCGGCGAGGAGGGGCAACTCCGAAGCGTCTTCGATGACCTTGCCGTCGAAGGCAGTGATGACGTCACCGGGGTGCACGCCTGCTTTTTTGGCGGGGCCCTCGGGCACCACTTGGGTGATGAGCGCGCCGCGCGGGCGGTCGAGGCCGAGGCCCCGGGCGAGTTCAGCGTCGATCTTCTGGATGCCGACACCAATCCAGCTGCGCTGCACGGCGCCGTTGGCTTTGAGGTCGGGGAGGATGCGCTTCACCAAATTGACGGGGATGGCAAAGCCAATGCCGTCGCCCGCCATGTTGGTGGCCGAGTTCACGCCCACCACCTCGCCCGCGAGGTTGACGAGGGGGCCGCCGGAGTTGCCAGGGTTGATCGACGCATCGGTCTGCAAGAAGTCGTAGAGGCCTTGGCGCCCCGACGGACGGATGTCTCGACGAGAACGCGCCGAAATGATGCCGGTGGACACGCTCATCGACAATCCGAAGGGATTGCCGATGGCGACGACGAAGTCGCCGACTTCGATGGCGTCAGAGTCGGCCAGCGGCACGTAGGGGAAGTTGTTGCGCCCTTCGACTTGAATGAGGGCGACGTCGGTCTTGGGATCGGTGCCGACGATGCGGGCTTTGTAGCGCCGGGTGTCGTCTCCGATGCGCACGAAGATGCGCTTGCTGTTCTCGACGACGTGGAAGTTGGTGACGGCGTATCCGTCGGGGTGAATGAGAAATCCGGAGCCCGACCCCTTCTGCGGCCGATGCTGGGGCATGCGGAAGTTGAAGGGCCCCATGTTCATGCCGGGTGGCCCACTCGACAATTCGGCGTCGAGTTCGGTGGTGATGGTCAGCACCGCCGGGCCGACCTTCTTGACGACGGGCGACAGGCTGGGCAGCGGCACGGCTTGTCGGTCACGGCCGCGCGTTTCTTTCCACAAGCTGGCGTCGGCGTGGGCATCGGCAGACAGCGCCAACGGCGTGAGGGCGAGAGTGGACGCGAGCACCGCGGTGACGGCGCCCAGCAACGGCTGATGGCGTCGAGAGCGAGGGGGTCGAGTCATGGGTTCTCCATCGGATGCAGGGGCACGGGGTGGGCGCAAGTGTGGCACAGCCACGCGGGTGAAACGTCGGAGGGTGCGGCGACATTCCAGCCTAGGTGCTTGCACCATGAACACGGTGACAATCCCGTCCAGCACGCGCAGCACGCGAGCGCCAAACGGGGGCCACAGGTGGATCTGCCCCCGGCGTAGGCCGTGAGGATCCCTTTTCATTTCAAGTACCTCCATGAATCCCACGCTGGATGCTTGCGCCCCAACAAGCACACCCTTAAAATAGTCACATGAACCCTAAAACATACCTTCGAAACTCAGTGTATGTCGCGCAGGGCTCCCTCCCCGGGGCGCACCACCGCCTGAGCTGGCGCAACAACCAAGACGCGGTCGCCACCGTCGAGCGTCCAGGGCTGTGGTGCGGGGTGGTGAGCGACGGATGTGGCAGTGGAGCGTTCTCTGAGTTGGGCGCCCGTCTGGTGGTGCAGGCCACGACGCAATGGGCGCTGGCGGCCAACCTCGACGACAACGGTGGCGATGCTCGCCTTTGGGCCGACGACTGCTGCGCAAACGTCGTTGAGCGGCTGGGGGTCGTTCTTCCTCATCGGCAGCCGTTCGACGGCGACGCCGCCTTCATCCGCGACCATCTGCTGGCCACCTTGTTGGTGGCCGTGGTGACGTCGGAGCGGGCAGCGGTCTTCGGCATCGGCGATGGCGTCGTCGTCGTCGACGGCGATGCCAAGGTCATCGCGCCCAACGCCGGAAACGCCCCCAACTACCTGGCCTATCGGCTGCTCGACGTCGACCATGCGGCCCACGACGACGTCGCTCCCGTCGTGCACCTCGACGCCGACGTTGAGCTCGTGCACCAGCTGTGGCTGGGCACCGACGGTGCCGAAGCCCTGCTCCACCACGACGACGATGTTCTTGAAGACGGACGCGCCCGAGGCGGCCTCGCCACCTGGGCCGACGCCGACGACAAGGTGTGGCGCAACCCGAGCGTGCTGCAAAAGCGCCTGCGTCGTCTGGCGCAGAACCATCTCCTCGACGACGACACCTCCGTCGTGGGCTGGTGCCGACGACGCGAAGAGAGGGGTACGCCATGAAAGTGCTGCACAACTCCCGCTGGCGCCGTCTCAAAGACAGCGACCGCCTGGGCAGCGGCGGTGAAGCCGTCGTCTACAGAGTTGGCGACGACGCTCTGAAGATCTTTCACCCGCCCCAACACAAGCCGCGAACGGCTGAGGGCAAACGTGAGCGCCAGTTGCTGCAAGAGAAGCTGCAGAAGGTGGCGGCGTTTCCGACGGGACTCCCCAACAACGTGCTGACCCCCACGTCGATGGTCGTCGACGAGAAACAGCACGCAGTGGGCTACGCCATGCCCCTGCTGCAAGGCGCACAAGAGTTGGCGCGTCTCCGCACTCGACGGGGCCAACAGCAGTTGTCGTCGAGCAATGCGTTGCTGCAACTGTTTCGCAACTTGCATGCGACGGTGTCGTCGTTGCACGCCCACGGCGTGGTCATCGGCGATTTCAACGACGCCAACGTGCTCTTTGTCGATGACAACGTGTACCTCATCGACGCCGACTCCATGCAGTTCTCGACGTCGGGACACACCTACGTCTGTCGCGTCGGCCACGAACGTTTTCTCGACCCCAAGTTGTACGGCGTCGACCTGGCGTCCACATCGACAACGTCCCCCGCCCTCAATGTCGACAGCGATTGGTACGCATTCAACGTGTTGTTGCTGCAGAGCCTGCTGTGGGTGCACCCCTATGGCGGCGTGCACCCAGCACACCCGACCTTGCTGCGCCGGGCAGAAGCACGCGTCAGCATCTTCGATGGCGACGTCAAACTGCCGAAAGCGGCACGCCCGTTGCGTTGTTTGCCGTCTGCGTTGGCCGACTTCTTTTGCGCCGTCTTCGAGAGCGACGCTCGCCAGCCGTTCGATGTGTCTCTCTTGCCGTCGACGTTCTCAACGTGCTCGCGTTGTCAGCAAGAGTCGTTGTCGACGACCTGCCCTACTTGCACGACGTCCACGTCCGTGCACGTTGCGTCGCCAGCGACGTTGACCACCGGTGTCGACGTCCGTGAGGCGTTTGTCACCAATGGCGTCGTCCTCGATGTCGTCATCGACCGCGGTTTGCGTGTGCTGCACACCGATGGCGAACGCCTGCTGCGCGAAGACGGCCGTGTCGTCGCCGAAGGACGCTGGCCCTCGACGCTGCGCACAGCCCTCGACCACATGAACACTGTGCTCATGGCCGATGGACAGGCCATCGTCCTCGACAAGAATGGGAAGACGACGGCGCACTCCGCCGACATCACCCCATGGGGTGTCACCCAGGCCACCTACGCCGACGGCAAGCTGCTGGTGGCCCGCGCGGAGCGCATTGTCGACGTCGACGAGGGCACCCACTTCGTTGCGGGCCTCGAACGCCAAACAGAACTGTTTGCCGGCGGTGGCAAAGTGGTCGGCCACTACGTCGTCGGCAAAAAGCATCTGGCGTTTGTGCATGGCGTGCATGGCACCTTCGACATCGAACTCGACGCCGTGCGCGGCAAGTTGCTCGACGTCGGCGTCGCCTTCGACGCAGCCCCCGACGGATGCGTGTGGCTCAGCTGCCTGTGGCGCAGCGCCGGCCACGACGAGGTCGAAGGCGTGTTGTTCGACGCCCACGGTGTGGTGCACGCCCGCCATCGTCGCCGTGTCGTCGACGACGCCGTCATTGGCAGCATGGGCAAGCCCGCGGTCGTCGGCCGCCGCCTGCTGTTTGCCGACGACGACGCCTTGGTGCTGATGGAGCCATCGCAGATTGGCTTGCACATCCGTCGTCGCATTTCTGTGCCAGAGGGCGCCGTTCATCTTGGAATGGACGTCGTCACCGGCCCCACCGGCAGCGTGTTTGCCATCTCTGAGCAACGCGTTCTGCAACTGTCGCTGCCCCCGTCTTGACGGCAGCGTCGTCCACAAAGGAGGACACCATGACCTACCCACTCCCCAGCTTCTACGACGCGCGTGACCACGAGCGGCTGTACATCGAGCGTGCCGACGTCGTCGCCGAAGCCGCCGCCCTCGACAAAGAGCGCTTCGACGTCACGCCAGCCGCACATGACAAAACACGCGTCGCCGTCTTTGGCATCGACTGCCAGGTGGGCTTTTGCACGCCCGGTGCGTCGCTGTTTGTGCCCGGCGCCGTCGACGACACGCGTCGCATCACCGAGTGGTTGTACAGAAACCTCGACAAGATCACCGGCGTGCACTTCAGCATGGACACCCACCGTGTCTTTCAGATTTTTCACCCGGCCTTTTGGCGCGACAAAGACGGCAACCACCCCGCACCACTGACGCCCATCTTTCACGAGGACGTGCGCGCCGGACACTGGGTGCCCCTGGTGCACCCCAAGGCGTGCCTCGAATACACCAAGAAGCTCGAGGAAGACGGCAAGTACGTGCTCACCATCTGGCCGTACCACACCCTCCTCGGCGGCCTGTCGCACGCCTTGGTGCCGACGCTGATGGAGTTCAGCATCTACCACGCCATCGCCCGCACCCATCAGCCGCATTTCGAAACCAAGGGCACCCACGCCATGACCGAGAACTACTCGGTGTTGTCGCCCGAGGTCACCGCCCTCGACGGCCAGAGCGTCGGCCAGTTCAACACGCCGTTCTTCAAGTTGCTGATGGACTACGACCGCATCTACGTCTTTGGCCAGGCCAAGAGCCACTGCGTGTTGTCGACGTTGCGCGACATGCAAGCGCACATCGCCAGTGTGGACCCGTCTCTCGTCAAGAAGGTCTACATCCTTGAAGACGCCATGAGCCCGGTGCCCGCGCCCAACCTCGACCCGCTGCCGGCCCATCTCGACTTCCCCCGCCTCGCCGACGCCGCCATCGACGACTTCAAAAAGGCGGGCATGCACGTCGTCACGACGAAGACGGACATCAGTCTGTAGGGCCAACGTCGTCTTCACCACACTCCACACAAAGGAAAAGGCATGACCAGCAACTCCACCCCCACTCCTGGCGCAGGTGTCGCCAATCTCACCAACCTCTTCGGCCGCGCCACACAGTTCGGCACTTTGTCGACGGCGTCGTCGTCGATGCTCACCGGCAACCTCGGCAGTGTCGTCGTTGCGGGTGCCGCTGGCATGGACGGCGAAGACATCGAAGCCTCCGACGTCACCCTGTTCACCGTGTTGCTCGACATGAGTTCATCCATCGCCTACGGCGGGCTCGAAGACGCTGTCCGTCGAGGACAGAACGAACTCGTCGATGCCTTGATGGCAGCGAAGAACGGCGACGACATCCTGTTGGCGCAGTGGACGTTCCACCACGAGCAAAACGTGTTGCACGCCTACGTGCCGCTCGACGACGCCACCCGGCTCGACGCCAACAACTACAACGGCACGGGCACCACGCACCTGTACGACACCTGGTGCGATGCCCTCGCCGCCAACGTGGCCTACGCCCAACAGCTGCGCGACGGAGGCACCCCCTGCCGCAGCGTCGTCGTCGTCATCACCGACGGCTGCGACGTCGGCTCGGTGCGCTCGGCGAAGAACTGCAAAGACCTCAGCAAAGACTTGTTGGCCTCAGAGCAGTTTGTGTTGGCCTTCGTGGGCGTCGGCGACGACGCCGACTTCAAACGCGTCGCCAAAGACATGGGCGTGCCCAACGACTGTGTTCTCGTCGAGAAAAACGCCACCGCGGCCGGCATGCGCAAGGTCTTCCAGATGGTCAGCCAGTCGGCCATCAAAGTAAGCCAGGGCTCCATCCAACCGGGAGCCCAAGCAGGCTTCTTCAGCTGATTTGTCGTCGACAACGAGCCACGGCGTCAAGGAGCGTGAAACGAAGGCCATGTCTGTCGAAGGCCACGCCTGTCGAAAGCCACGTCTACGGAAGGCCACGCCCAATCTGTGATTGGGCGAAACGCTCGCCTTAGGCGAGCGACGCGAGCGACACCAACAAATGCGCCGTTCCTCGACGAGAAACGGCGCATTTGCCGGAAGAAAGAAACAAACTGTTCGCGGTTTTAGGCCGCGAATCCCACCACCAACTCGTCGTTGAACGAGCTGAGGCTGGATGTCTGCAACGCCGAGCTGAGGGCGGCGTCGACTTGAAAGATGCGCTGCACGCTCGCCGCCACCGGGCGGTGCGACGTGAAGCGGCGGGCGAGCACGGCGCCCCCGTCAGAGATGGCCGCCTTCGCTTTGGAGTACAAGCGGTTCATCTCGGTGAAGGGCAGGGAGTCGCCGAGGGATGACATGACGATGAGGTCAAACGGGGCGTCGGCGCCCAGCTGCTCCATGGTGCCGGCGAAGGTGCCCACGTGCAGATGCAGACGGTCGAGGCCTTCGTCTTTCATGCGTTGTTGGGCGCCAGCGTCGAGCCAAAGCGGCTTCTGCTCGTCGTCAAACGTGCCTTTGAGGGCGCTGGTGAGGAAGTAGTTGTCGGCCTTGGCGTAGCGGCGAAGGCTGTTGGCCATGACGTTGGCGAAGTGCTTGGGCACGTCGCGATCGGTGTAGCCGACCCAGGCGCTGCCGAGACTCTGGGCGATGCGGGAGCGCTCGAAGTGCTTGGCAAACGCCTTGTTCCACGTCGGGGAGCCCAACGCTTTGGCGGGCGCGGTGAGGGGGTCGAGCTCGTTGTCTTTCAGCGATTGCCGCAAGTCGAAGAGCAGGGCTTCGAAACGGCCCACGCGACCGACGCCGTAGGCGAGTTGGGGTTGGCGGGCATCCCAGAACTCGCGCGCGTCGACGCCGAGATGATCGCGAACGCGCGCGTACAACTTGAGTCGCTCGTCGCTGTCGACGTCGTCGTTGGCTTCGAAAAACTGGGTTTGTTCGACGGCGGTCAAACAGGCGATGGACGCCCGCTTGAGGTCGATGAGATGCACTTGGGCGGCGTTGAGGTCGACGGCGTGCACTTCGGCCACGCATGGCTTGCTCAGCAGTGCCAAGGCCGAGCAGCCTGCGGCACCGGCGACGAGAACACGGATGGGGCGCTGCAGCCTCTCCGCCAAAATCTCGGCCAACGCCAACTCGGCGCTGGGGTCTTCGATGCCCATCGACAAGCTCAGCTCGCTGGTGGGCGGAGCCACGTCGCTGGGCTTTTTGTGAGGCAGGGAATGGCGGGGACCCATGTTGGGATCTTCGACACGCATGTGTGCTCCTCCGTCGTCAGATGCGTCGATTGTGTAGGCATCTGGCGTGCCAAGCCCCCGTCGCAACGCGTCAATCGCGGCGAATTCGACCTTTGCGGCGGTTTTCGTCGACAACGGCTGTGCAAACACACCTTCTGCACACCGTTTGCCGCAGCTCTTCACCGCAGCGCCCCCAACGTCGACGCGCTGCGGTGCGAAAGCTGGGTGACACTTGGCACCGCGATTTCTCAGCGGCTGCGCAACCCACGTCTCGGTTGTCTGGCGGATGCCCCAACGCAAAACGCGCCCCGAGGTGGGGCGCGCTCGAAGTGCGCTCTAAAAATGCCCTTCTACGACGTAGGGGTAGCAGCCCGTGTCTGTCACCCGACGGACGTGCACGTAGACGTCGCCACTTTCATCGAAGCCGTTGCAGCCAGGCTTGAAGTCGATGTCTTGGCGGGTGGTGCCCACCGCGCCCGCGGCCAGACACTCGACGGCAGCGCGGTCGGTGCCGCGATCGTCGGTGACGGTGGTGGAGGAGCAATCGCCCACCTCGGCGTCGGCCGAGGTGCCGCCCGAGTCGCACACGTAGGTCACCGTCATCTCGATGCCGCCGGCGTCTTCTTCGACAAAGGCCGACATCTCCACCCGCAAGGTGGCACCGAAGCGGTCTTCGACGTGCATGTACCAGAGGTCTTCGTCGTCGGCTTCGTCGTCGGGGAAGGCACCCGCAAACGACGGGAACGAATCGGAGTGCTGCCAGTCGGAGAAGTCACCGAGGTCATTGGCGTCGTCGTAGGCCTCGTTGTCGTGGCATGGGCGGAAATCGCCGTTGGCCTTCGAGCAGTTCGAGCCATCGCGGTAGGACGTGTACAGCCCCGGCGCGTCTTGGCCGGCAATGCTCTTGGCGTATTGCAGGTATTTGTCGCAGGTGTCGGGCACCACCAAGAACACTTCGTGGGCGCTGTTGTTGGCCTCATTGGTCTCGGTGACGACGGAGGTGTCGTCGACGATGACGCCGGCGAAGTAGTAGCCGCCCTTGAGGTGGTTGGGCACATCGATGTTGAGGTTGAAGGGCCCGACGGTTTGCCCGCCCGACAAGCCGCTCACGTTGAGCCCGAAGACCTCTTCGTCGGCGGTGGTGAGGACGTCGTTTTCAGAGATGCGCGCCGAAAAGCGGAAGGGGCTGGACGTGCCCGTGCCCTGGTTGGTGCGCGAGTAGCTCACGCCGAGGGTGCCGCCAGGTGCCACAGGCTCGGTCGTCGTCACCCGGAAGCCGAGGGGGCGCAAGTCGGGCAGCCCGCTGTCTTCGACGACGATTTGCACGCTGCGGAAGTTGTTGGTTTCGTCGCTTTCGTCGACGACGCCGTCGACGTCGAGCAGCACGCCCAAGTAGTACGAGCCGGGAGGTGTGTTGGAGCCGATTTGCACGGGCACGTTGGTGAAGGTCAACGACTCCCCGGGCGCCAAGCTCGGCCGTGACGACGAGCCTTGGTTGAGGTCAGACGCGGTGATGATGGCGTCAGACGACAAGAAGAAGCCCTGCTCGAACGAAGGCGTCGCCGAGCCGCCCTCGTTGGCGCGGGTGTAGGTCACCAACACTTGGCCACCCGGCTGCACGATGGTGGTGTTCGCCGACAACGACGTGATGACGAGGTCGGGGGGCACGCTCTCGAGGACGGTGAAGGCAAAGACGATGTCGTTGTTGGTCTCGTCGTCTTCAGAAACGGCGTCTTGGTGGTCGAGCGCCATGCGGATTTCGTAGCTGCCCGGCGTGAGGTTGATGTCGATGGGGATGAGCAACGAGTAAGGCCCACCCGTCTCTTGGGGGTCGAGGTTGAGGCGGCTGAAGGTCTGCATCAGCGTCTCGTCGGTCGACCCGGCCTCGCGCAAGTAGAACGCGAAGGTGAAGGCGCCAGCGGCGGTGCCGCCACGGTTTTCGTAACCGTAGCGCAGCGTGAGGTCGGTGCCGGCGGTGATCATCATCGTCGTCGACGACAACTCGGTGGCGACGAGATCGATGCCCCCTTCACACACGTCGCCGTTGCAGGTGCCGCTGCAGTTGGGCTGGCACATGCCACCGCACATGTCAGACTCCGCCGCCGTGCGACAGCCGGTGCACACCGGGGTGCAATCGCAACTGGCGTTGTCGGTGGGGTCGACGCCACCTGGGCAGCCGGATCCTTCAGAGCAGCTGCCTTCGGCGCCACACGTCTCGCACGACGCCAAGGTGCTGTCGTCGCAGTCGGGGTCGAGGATGCCGCAGCCACAATCGCAAGCGCCGTTTTCTTCGTCGTAGAGGTCGCCGTTGCAGGTCCACTCGGGTGGGAAGCACAAGTAGTTGGTGCCCGGCTTGGGCGACCAGGTGAAGTCGTCACACAACTCGTACTCACACACGTCAAGGGTGTTGGTGACAGGGCAGTCGAAGTCTTTGACGCCGCAACCGCAATCGCACTCGCCGTCGCCGTAGAAGTTGCCGAAGCAGGTCCAATCGTTGGGCACGCAGAGGAAGTTCTTGGCGCTGTTGGGCTGGCCTTCGAAACAGTTGTTGGTCTCGCAGCTGACGCCCTCTTCGTTGGCGCAGTCGCTGTCGACGACACCGCAGCCGCAATCGCAGGTGCCATCGCCGTATTGGTTGGGGGCGCACGTCCACTCTTCGGGCACGCCAGGCACGACCGTTCCGCCGTCGCCCAGCTGGATGTCTTCGACGCAGCTCAACCCCTCTGCCCGATAGCCGTCGTCGCAATCGCAAGTGACCGTGTCGTTGGTGGCGGTGCACGTGCCGTGGTCAGAGCAGTTCTGCCCGGCGCAAGGGTCATCGGCACCGATGCAGGTGAGACCGTTGGGCACGTAGCCGTCGTCGCAATCGCACGACGGGGTGTCGTCGGTGGTGACGCACGTGCCGTACCCCGAGCATGTGATGGCTGCGCAGGGGTCTTCTTCGCTCACGCATTCGGTGCCCTTTGGCACAAAGCCGTCGTTGCAGACGCAGATGGCGACGTCGTCTTGCACGGCACAGGCCCCCTGACCGGTGCAGGTGATGCCGGCGCAGGGGTCGGGCACCTCGACACAAGCCAAGCCCATGGGCTCATAGCCGGGGTCACAGCTGCACACGGCGACGTCGTTGGCGATGGCGCAGGTGCCGTTGCCCGAGCAGTCGACACCGTCACAGCTGTCGACGTCTTCGATGCACTCGGTGCCCACGGGGGAGTAGCCGGTGTTGCACACACAGATGGCTTCGCCGCCTGACAAGGCGCAGGAGCCTTGGCCCGAGCAGGTGATGCCTTCGCAAGGGTCGTCGCCGCCACCGTCGGTGGGCTCTGGTGTCGGCTCAGGCTCGGAGGTGGCAACGCAGACGCCGTCGGCGTTGCAGATTTCATCTGCCGCACAATCCGACGACACCGAGCAGTCGGTTTGAGGATTGGGGCAGCCACTCAGCACGACGGCGACGAGGGAGGTGGCAAACAGCAAAGACACATGGCGCATGACGGCTCCAACAAAACGACCGAGATGCGGCAGCAGCCTCCACCCCTGGTTCACGAGGAGACCTTAGCGCACGTGAGCGGTGTCACCTAACGGATGGCCGGGATCCAGCGCCCTCTCCCAGCCGACCTACGGCTGGCCCACCAACACGCACACGTACCACTGGCCGTCGACGTCGCTGCGGGCCACGCCGATGCCTGCCCAGGTGGCCTCGGCCCGCAAGACCGCTTTGCTGGCGCCCAGGCGCAAGGGGTCGTCCAGCCGGGCCAGCACCGACTCCACATTCTGCAGGTTGTTGTGGGCGTCGAGGGCCACTTTCGCCACCGGCCGGTTTTGCAGGCCAGCGTCGAGCAGGGTCTCGTCGGTCATGCCGGCCATGGCCATGGCTTTGGCCTGCGCTTGTGCCGTCTTCTGTAGGCTGCTGCGCGACGTCAACGCCGGCGCTCCTTTGGCGGCGCGCTCGCCATTGAGCTTTTGCAGGAGTTTTTGCGCGACGACGTCGGGAGCCGTGTTGCGGTTGCGCTTGGCAAAGATGCCGACGAGCGTCACCAACGTGCGGCCGGCGGGGTCGGCACCTCGGCGAACGCTCACGCCCATGTGTGTGATGTCAGGGTGCACCATCTCGTAGCGGTGGGCGGGGCTTTTCAACAACGCCAACCACGCCTCCTCCAGCGTCGAGGCCTGGGCTTGCACTTCAGACAGGTGCGACACGTAGAACTTGCTCTTGCTGCGGCGCAACTCGTCGAGGGCGGTGCGTCCGTCGGGGAGGCGGTGGCCGAGGCGTCCTTCGCCCGAGAGCACGTCGGCTCTGGCGTCAGCGATGTCGGCCAAAGGCGGCGCGATGCGCAACACGTCGATGTCTTGTTGCGTCCGCAGCCGTTGCACGAGGGCTTCGGCACGACGGGTGAGACCGACGTCGGAGTGGCCCTCGTCGCCGAAGAGCACGTCGGGCGCGGGCGGAAGCCGCTGCCGTTCTCCGGCTTGCACGGTCCACAACAGGGCGACCTCTGGCGTGCCGTCGTCGACGAGGACTTCAAAGGTATAGCGCCCGGCGCCTGCGTCGTACGGCTCTTCAATGTCGACCCGTCCGTCGCTGCCGACGTCGACGATGCGCTTGTGCACCACCCCGTCGGGCCGGGCGGCAAAGAACGTCAGCGTTGGAGCGCCGCCCTCTTGTCGTCGACGCAGTTGTTGGGTCTTGCCCTTTTTGCCCTTGCGCGGCTGAAACAAACGCAGACGAAAGCGAGCGGTGTCGCCTGGCAGGGCCGACGTCGGGAGCTTGCTGTCGACGACCACGCGACGCCGCACCGCCACCAGGGCGGCGCAGGGTTCAGCGTCGTCGCCTTCAGAGATGTACACGCCGGTGTGCGTGGTCTCGTTGTCGACGAGGAGGGGCTTGCCTTTGATTTCCAACAGGCTGCGGGATTCGCCGTGCGAGGTGGCGGGCTTCACCAGCACAAACAGCTGGCCGTCGGCGATGCCAAGGTCGCGTTTGACGTCGTCGCTGAGCACGCCCTCGGCGTCTTCGTCGGTGCACAGGTGGTGGGCGGCTGCGTCGAGGGCGACGTCACGGTGCCGCGAAGCGTCGGGCACAAACGCAGGGAGTGACACCGCTTTGGGGGGTGGCGGCGTCGACGCGCAGCCCCCGCTGCCCAACGCCCAAAGCAACATCAAAGCCACAAAAGGCAACGTGAACGGTGTGCAGACAATTGGCGCTGGTGACGACGAGAAACCGGCCTCGGCATCTAACGCGCTGCGCCATGTTTTGCTGGGTGTCGGCGTGCGTTTTTCTTTTGCGTTTCTCATCGCGATGGCCCATCCCTGCGCTTGCGACGCAGTTGTCTGCGCGCACCTTTTCATTCCAAGCGTCGGGGGGCGACTTTTCTCCCGACATCCCGTCGACAACGGTCGACGTCCTGGGAGGTCTTCGTGATCATCGGCTGCCCCACTGAAGTGAAACCGCGCGAGCACCGCGTGGGCCTTGTCCCCGCTGCTGCTTCTGAACTCACCGCCCGTGGCCACACTGTGCTCTTGCAGCGCGGCGCTGGCATCGGCTCCGGCCTCGACGACGCTGCCTACGAAGCAGCGGGTGCCATCATCGTCGACAACGCCGCCGAAGTGTGGAGCCGCTCTGACCTCATCGTGAAGGTCAAAGAGCCGCTCGAACAAGAGTTCGACCTCATGCGCGAAGGGCAGATGCTCTACACGTACTTGCACTTGGCGCCGGTGCCCAAGCTCACCAACGCCCTCCTCGAGCGCAACATCACCGCCGTCGCCTACGAAACCATCGAGGTCGACGGCAAGTTGCCCTTGCTGAAGCCCATGAGCGAAGTGGCGGGCAAGATGTCCATCCAAGTCGGCGCCTGGTGCCTTGAAAAAGAGCGCGGCGGCAAAGGCGTCCTCCTCGGCGGCGTGCCTGGCGTCCCCCGCGGACGTGTGTGTGTCATCGGCGGTGGCGTCGTCGGCGTGAACGCCGCGAAAATCGCAGTCGGCATGGGCGCCGAGGTCACCATCCTCGACAACAACCTCGACCGCCTCGAATACCTCGACGACGTCTTCCTTGGTCGCGCGCAAACGCTGTACTCCACGCCCCACTCGGTGCAGGAGCAAATCAGCCAAGCCGACCTCGTCGTCGGTGCCGTGTTGGTGCCCGGCGCGCGCGCCCCGAACCTCATCAAAAAAGACATGCTCGGCCAAATGGAGCCTGGCTCGGTCATCGTCGACGTCGCCGTCGACCAAGGTGGCTGCGTCGAGACGTCACGCGTCACCACCCACGACGACCCCACCTTCGAAGTCGACGGCGTCATCCACTACGGCGTGGCCAACATGCCCGGCGCTGTGGCCCGCACGTCGACGTTTGCCCTCAGCCACTCGACGCTGCCGTTCTTGCGCAACCTCGCCGACGGCGGCATCGACGCCATCAAGGCGAGTGTGCCGCTGCAACGCGGGGTCAACACCTACCAAGGCAAGGTCACCTACGACGCCGTGGCCGAAGCGCACAACTTGGAATACGTCGACCTGCAGTCCTTGTTGTAGACCCACAACTCGACACCGACGCGGCCCGTTCTCGACGAGGACGGGCCGTTTGTCGTATCTGATCTCCGGTTCAACCGTTGGAGTCCACGTGAGCACAAGCATCCCTGAAGAAGTCTTGAAGGCCTACAGCGCCAAAGACGCCGTGGTCACTCCGTTGGGCACCGGGCTCATCAACGAGACGTTTCTCGTCGAGGTCTCCAGCTCCAGACGCATTGTGGTGCAGCGGCTGCATCCCATTTTCGCCGACGGCGTGAACCTCGACCTCGAGCGCGTTGCGCTGCACCTCGAATCCGTCGGCGTGCACACGCCGCACTTGGTGCGCACCAAAAAGGGGCACAGCTCCGTCACCGACGACGAAAAACGTTTGTGGCGCGCCATCACCTATGTTCCCGGCACCGCCACCGACGTGCTCCGCGACGAGGCGCATGCGTTTTCGGCCGGCCAACTGGTGGCACGCTTTCACCGCGCCACCTCCGCCCTCGACGTCGCCCAGCTGCAAAAAGAACCGCGCGACATCCACGACACCCAGGTGCACGTCGCCGGCTTGCAAGACGCACTCGCCCAACACCGCGACCACGCCCTCTTCGACGACGTCAACGCCCTCGCCGAACCCCTGCTCGCCCAACTTGCCAGCCTGCCCGACGTCCGGCACCACGACGTTCGCATGTGCCATGGCGACTTGAAGGTCTCCAATTTGCTGTTTGACGACGAGGGCCACGGGTTGTGTCTGGTCGACCTCGACACCATTGGCCCCATGCGTTGGGTGCACGAGATGGGCGACGCATTGCGGTCGTGGTGCAACCCCGGCGGCGAAGACGCTGCGACCGTGCAGTTCAACGCGGCCTTCTTTGCCGCCGGCATCCGTGGGTATTTCGACGACGACGGCGACAAGGGCGCCTTCATCTCCGCACGTGAACGCGACGACCTCGTCGACGGCGTCGCCACCATCTGCTTTGAGTTGGCGGCGCGCTTTTTGGCCGACGCGTTGAACGACAGCTACTTTGGATGGAACGATGCCAAGTTCGACAGCCGTGTCGCGCACAACCTGCATCGCGGACGCGGCCAATACGAGCTGGGCCTCGACGTCATGCGACAGCGAGATGTGCTGCGTGACGTCGTCAACCAGGCGACGGGGCACCTGGACTGATGCCGTTCGAGGCGGCCCGTCGTCACCGACGGCAAATGAAGACGCGCTTTACGGCGTAGGTGCTTTGAGCACCGCCTTGGGGTGCTTGACGACCTTCAGAATCTGCACGTTGCCCTTGGCGATGGGCGTGCCATCAGAGCCGACGATGAGCTTGTTCTTGTCGCTGGCGACGCCGACGCGCACCCGAATGTCGATGGCTCGGCCGTCGCTGCGTGACCGCAGACCAATCCAGTGCTCGCCTCGGTCGAGACGCAGACGGTGGTTGCCCATCAATGGCGTGGGCCGCGTTTGGGGCTCGCCGTCGAGCCATACGTCGGCAGAGGGACGTGTCCCCACCGCCACTGCCGTGGTCTTGTCTGCCTTCGCGACGTCTTCGTCGAGCTTCGCCGTGTCGGGCGCCTTCGGTGAAATCCCCCGCGCGACGTAGTCGGCAACGACGTCCTGCACGCGGTCGGCGTCTGGCGCGCACGGCGCGATCTGCAGGTACATGCGGTAGTGGTGGTGCGAGGCCTCCGCGTTGTGCATCCGTGAGAACAACACACCAAGGTTGCGATGGGCCTGCGCAAAACTCGGGTCGACGGCCAGGGTCTTCTGCAGCAACACCCGTGCGAGTTCGTGGTCGCCGGCGAAGAACGCTCGAATCCCGTCTTCGTAGACCTGTTGCGCAGCACTTGACGACGACGTCACCCGGCCGTCGCACCCCACGCCTTGCGTGCCTTTGCGGTCGGCCGCGAGCGTTGAGGTCGCCGTCGTCCAAACCAAGAGAGCCACCGTCGGAGCCAGCCAGCGTGTCGTCATCGTTCACCTCATCCCTGTTTCGTGACAAAGCTTCGCACGATGGCCGCGTCGACGGTGCATGTGGCGCAAAATCGTCCGCAGCGATGTTCGGGACGCGCCACAATTTGTCCGAACGCCCCACCAAGCTTATGAGTGCCCACCACGCAAAGGGACGCGCTCGACGACGAGGGGTTGAGAGCGGCTTTCAGCGACGCCTCGACACATGGCGCGCGGCGGATGCCACAACGTCTTGAGCGCATCCCAAAACCCAAAGAACGCGCTCGACGACGAATGCAACGCATTCGTCGCAACTCGACTCGCAAAGCGAGCTTTCGAGGCTACTTCTTTGAGTCCTCTGCTTTGATGCAAGCATCGCGTTTCGACCGGCGCGTTGCGCACGGTCGAATGCTGCGACGGTTTTGCCCGAGCAGAGCTCGCACAAAACCGTCGAGGATGCCTTCCAGCGACGCCAACGACGTATGGCGCGCGGTGGATGCCACAGCGTCTACTTCTTTGAGTCCTCTGCTTTGATGCAAGCATCGCGTTTCGACCGGCGCGTTGCGCCGCTCGAATGCTGCGACCATGCCGACGAGCCTTGCTCGTGCGACATGGTCGAGGAGAGCTTTCAGCGACGCCAACGACGGTTGGCGCACCGTCGACGGTCCAGCTACTTCTTCTGGTCTTCAGCGTTGATACACGCGTCGACGATGCGCTGGAGATCCGCCGGCTCCATGCCCGTTGTCTTCCAGTTGTCGAGGAGACCCAAGGGGCCGGCTCCGTCTTGGCGTTGAAAGAGAATGCGTGCGGGTGCCGGCTCGGTTTCGCACTTGCCCTTCAACGTCACGTAGGCGAGGTCGCCTTTGACCTCGATGGTGTCGATGGCGCCGATGCCCTGCTCCGGCGTCCACGGGCCCACCTTGTTGAAGGCGCCGCCTTGAATGATGCGCTCCCGGGCCTTTTGCGCGATGTCGGGCGCAGAGGCGTCTTTGGTGCCCGACAAGAACGCCGACGCCAACCCACCGACGAGGCCACCGAGGGCGCCCCCGCTCTTTTTCAGTCGGGTTTGGGCGTACGCCGCCGAGAAGTCGACGCCGACTTTGGCCCAGCTGTCGATGTCGGCCACCACCTCGAGACGTTTGAGGTCGCCTTCTTTGCCGGCTTCGCTCAACTCGTTGAGGCTGTAGAGCACGGAGTTGCGAAAGTAGGCCAGACCCGCTCCTGCGAGCACGGCGACGACGACGACAAAGGCGAGAAGTTTCTTCAAGACGGTCTCCAAACAGGGCCTGCACATGCAAACGGAGCGAGTCGACCTGGGGTCTACACTCGCTCCGTCTGACGTCAAACCGAAATCACTTGGCTTCGATGACGCGGCGGCCAAAGGGGAAGAGCGCCAACACCGCCAACTTGAGGTGCTGCATGGCAAAGGGAATGCCGATGATGCTCACCGCCAAGGTCAGGCCTGCTGCGACGTGGGTCAAGAAGGTGGTGAGGCCCCCGAAGATGAACCACACGATGTTCATGACCACCCCCAAGCCACCGGAGCCGGCGCTCGATGGATCGTCGACGACGTCTTGGCCGAAGGGCAACAAGCTCAGCCAAGCGAGCTTGAAGCACTGCATGCCGAACGGAATGCCGACGACGGTGAGACACAACACGAGGCCGCCCAAGGCGTATTGGATGGCAATGGCGAAGCCACCGCCGAGGGTGGCCCAGAGAAGATTGAGGAGCAGTTGCATGTCTTCAGCATAAGCAGGCTTTGCCCGCGGGCAATGGTGGGGGGCCGGGCACTGTGATGTGGGCCGCTCGGTGTGCATGCGGCGCCAACGCGGGGGGCCTCTGCCGACGTCGAAGACATTGTTCTTTCTGCTTTTCTAAGGGGGTGCACTTGCTATCCATAGGCCGTGCGTCGCTTTGCTTCCGTCCTGTCACGTCGTCTTGCTGCATGTGCCAAGTGGGCGGCATGTGTGGTGGGTGCCATGACGCTGACGAGTGCACCTGGCTGCGCCGTCTTCAACCTCACCCACCCCAGCACCCCGGCCGAATCGGATCCATCTCCGTTGGTGGCGTCGAGCCCACAGGCGCCGGTGCAGTCGGTGTCGGTCTCCTTCGACGACAAGGGCGTGCCCAGCATCTTTGCCCGCTCCGACATCGACGCCAGTTATGCCCTCGGGTTTTTGCACGCCCGCGACCGCAGCTTTCAGTTGGAGCTGTTGCGGCACGCCGCCCACGGACGTCTCACCGAAGTCTTCGGCCCCGCCTACGTCGAGGTCGACCGGCAGCTGCGGTTGTTGGGCTACGCCATCGACGACCAGGTCAACGCTCTCACAGCCGCCGACCGTGCTTTGGCCGAGGCCTACGTCTTTGGCCTCAACGACGCCCTTGAAGACGGCAGCCGCACGGCCGAAATGCACATCCTCGGCCGTGACGTGTTGCCGTTCACCGTCAAAGACGTCGTCGCCATCTCACGTTTGTACGCGTGGGAGCGCAGCCATGGCCTCAACGAGGAGCTGGTGCGCACTCGCATCATCACCCGGATGCCAGAGGGCGACGCTCGACGCGAAGCGCTGCTGCTCCCCGTCGGAGGCAAAGGCGCGAGCGTCTTGTCACCCCGCTTTGTCGACGTCACCCAGCCCGAACCCGCGGCCGATGCAGGGGTGGTTGACGACGACACGCCGAAGAACATCCCGGTCATCATTGAGGTCGCTCCCGACGGCGGCGTGCCCGACACCGATGGGGGTGTGCCCGACTCCGACGGCGGCGTCTTGGATGCAGCCCCCGCCGTCGACGACACACCCGCACCGACGTCGACGCCCCTGCCGTTGTCTCCGTCGACGCGCAACACCACGCCCCAAACCGACACCCAGACCCATGCGCACCCGGCGGCACCCAAAGAGTCGCTGCAGGCGGTGCGCAAGCGGGCCCGACAACGCCAGCGCAGCGAACACCAGCGCCACAGCGTCGAGGTGCAAACGCTTTTGGCCCAGCTGGGGTTGTCGTCGAAGAGTGGGTCCAACGCTTTCGTCGTCGACGGCAGCCTCACCGCGTCGAGCAAGCCCGTGCTCGTGGCCGACCCCCACTTCAGACACACGTCGCCGCCCGTGTATTATTCGGTGCGGCTCCACGTCGGCAAAGACGTCCACGCCTCGGGGGTGACGCTGCCGGGCATGCCGTTCATCGTCATGGGCGCCACGCAGCACATGTCGTGGGCGCTGACCGGCTCCTTCGTCGACACCATCGACTTGGTGCGCATCGAGCGCGAGCCGTCTGACCCCCGTGCCTATCTCGTCGGTGGCAAGCGCTACACCTTTGGCCGCACCGACCAGCGCTACCTCTCGCAGGGGCAGGCCATCCTCACCGAAGAGACGTTGTCGACGGTGTTCGGGCCGGTGTTGCCGAAGGGCTACGAACACTTGTTGGAGCCGTCTGAAGACCTCGCCGTGTTGTGGACAGGCTTCGACAAAGACGCCAACAAAAACAACATCAGCGCCATGTGGTCGCTGTTGCGCGCGACGTCTGTGGCCGACGCCGAAGCGGCTGCCGATCAGGTGGGGGCGCCCACTGAAAACATGCTCATGGCGTTCACCTCGGGCGACATCGCCTACCGGCTCATGGGGCGCATTCCCCGTCGACGAAGTGCAGCTCCGACAGACCGTCCTCGCGATGGACGCAGTCTCGACGCGGGTTGGCAGGGCGCCGCCGCCCACAACGCGCGCCCGAAGCTCGACAATCCGCCGTGGCACTTCATCGTCACCGCCAACCAACGCATCGCCCCCGACGGCTACCCCACCCTCGAGGTGCTCGGCCGCTCTGGCGACCTCCCCCACCGCGCCCGACGTCTCACAGATCGTCTGCAGGCCCTCACCGGCCGCTCGTCGGCAGACGCGTTGCTCAGCCTGCAGATGGACGTCAAAAGCCTGCAAGCCGACGACCTCAGCGCCGCCCTCGGCGCAGTCTGCCCGACGTCGCTCGACGGCTTCGACGACAAACGGGTCAAGGCGTTGTGCGACGGGCTCACCACCTTTGACGGCATGTATTGGCGCGACAGCCTCGGCGCCCTCGTGTTCACCCGCACCCTTGACGCCCTCTTCGAAGAAGTGCTCGCCACCCACATGGGCCCCGACATCGGCCGCCAGCTCCTCAAAGACCCCGCCGTGGTCTTCGCCCTCGAGCGTGCCGTGCTGCAAGAACACCAAGCCCGCGTCGCCAAAGACGACAGCGTGGGCAGCCCGCTGTTCGACGACCGCCGCACATCCCATCGCGAGGGCCTGGCGGGATTCATGCGGCGCGCTGTCGTCATCGCCCTCGACACCATCGACGACGAGCTTGGCAAGGAGCCGCGCAACTGGACCTGGGGCAAGGTGCACACGCTGCAAGTCAATGGCCCCCTCTCAGACACCGCCCTCGTCGGATGGACGTTTGTCGGCGTGCGCACCCAACAAGACGGGCACAGCACCTGCGTGCGCGCCGAGAGCGGCACCCCCATCGTCACCGGCGCCGCGCTGCGCATGGCGGCCGACATGAAAGACACCCCTGAAGTGTCGCTGGTGCTCGACCTCGGCCAAAGCGGACACCGCTTTCACGACCACGAACGCGACCAATTCGGCGAGTGGAACAGCGCGCTGCCCATCTTTCGCAACGTCGTTCCCGGCGACACCCGGCTGAAGACCACCGGCAAACTGTTGCTGGTGCCTGCCGCGCTCAACCCCTAGTCTCATCGAAGGTGTGGCTTCGCCTCTCGACGAGCCTTCACGACCATTTGCAGGTGGATGATGACCACCTTGGTCTACTGAATGGCCTTGAACTGCAATGGTCGACGATGCCTTTTTCTCAGCCTCATCGACGTTGCCACGTCGGGCGACCCTGTGCCTTCGTCGAAAGCTCGCTTCGCGAGTTGAGTTGCGACGAATGCCGCGAAGCGAGGGGGGAGGGAGCAAGTGTCTGCTTGTGGGAGGGGGCCGACGCCCCCTCCACCGAAAGGCCAGGGAGGCCACGTCGATCTTGAAAACGAATTCAGGGCATGCGACCACCGAGCTTTGGAGGGAGCTTGCTTTTTAATTCCTTCTTGTTTGCGTTGTTTTTGCCGGTGGTGTTCGCACTCCACTGGGCGCTGCCTCGTCGACGGTGGCAAAACGGCGTGTTGATGGTGGCCAGCTACGTGTTCTACGGCTGGTGGGACTGGCGGTTTCTCAGCCTGATTCTCGCCTCCAGTCTGCTCGACTTCATGTTGGGCCAACACATGCAGCGCGCGTCATCCCCCAAACGCAAACGTCGCCTGCTGACCATCAGCTTGTTGGCCAACCTCGGCACCCTCGGCATCTTCAAATACTTCAACTTCTTCGCGGGGTCGTTCGTCGACGTGGCCCACAGCGTCGGCCTCGACGTCGGCACCCTCACCATCGACGTCATCTTGCCGGTGGGCATCAGCTTTTACACGTTCCAAACGCTGTCTTACACGCTCGACCTCTACAAAGGGCGCATGCAGGCCCACGACTCCCTGCTCGACTTTCTGACGTTCGTGGCGTTCTTCCCCCAACTCGTCGCAGGCCCCATCGAACGCGCCGCCAACCTGCTCGACCAATTCGAACAACCCCGCACCTTCGACGCCGTGCTCGCCCACGACGGCGCGCGGCAAATGCTGTGGGGGTTCACCAAGAAAATCCTCATCGCCGACCGCGTCGCCCCCTTTGTCGACGCCACCTACGCCCAAGCCACCACCGCCGACGGCGCCACCTTGGCAGTGGCCACGTTCTTCTTCTCGGTGCAAATCTACGCCGATTTCTCCGGCTACTCCGACATCGCCATCGGCTGCGCCAAGCTCTTCAACATCAAGCTCATGCGCAACTTCGCCACGCCGTATTTCTCGACGAGCATCGCCGAATTCTGGAAACGCTGGCACATCTCCCTCAGCACCTGGTTCGGCGACTACGTCTACATCGCCCTCGGCGGCAACCGCTGCGGCAAGGGCATGCAGCTGCGCAACATCTTCATCGTGTTCTTGGTGAGCGGCCTGTGGCACGGCGCCAACTGGACGTTCGTCGCTTGGGGCGCAGTGCACGCTCTTTTGTACATCCCCGTCGTCATGACCCCCACCAAGCGCAACCAAGACATCGTGCCCGGCGGCGAGGGGCTGCTGCCTTCTGTGGCCGACGGGGCCCGCATGTTCGCTTTGTTCACCATCGTGACGCTGGCGTGGGTGTTCTTTCGCGCCGACTCCATCGCCCACGCCGTCGACGTGTTCACCGGCATGTTCACGCGTTTTTCGGTGGCCGGGCTCCTCGCTGCCCCCAAAGGTGTGTTGGCCTTGTTGGGCGCCTTCTTCGTCGTCGACTGGCTCGGACGCGCCCGACACCACGCCTTTGACGTCGCCCATTGGCCGCGCCCCGCACGCTGGATGCTGTACTGGGCCGTCGGCGCTCTCCTATTGCAGTTCGCCCCCTTCGGCGAAGCCGCGTTCATCTACTTTCAGTTCTGAGGGTGTTCATGACCACCGAGCCAACCGCGCCAAATGCAGCGTCGTCTCCTTGGCGATTCCTGGCGCGTGTGGCGTTGGCTGCACTGCCTTTGGGGATCGCGGTGGTGGCCCCGATGTTGTGGTTGCGCCCCAGCGGCGATGCGCTGTTTCTCGACGAGGTCATCGGCGCACAACGTGAGGCATCCGAAGCCGAAGTGCTGTTCGGACGCATGGTCGTCCCCGAAGAAATGCGTCGCTACAAACTGCAGCGTTGGCGTGAAGAGAAGCCGAACGTCGTCGTGATCGGATCGTCGACATCGATGCAAGTGCGGGCCCAACCCTTCACCGATGCCGGCCTGACGTTTTTCAACGCCGGCGGCCTGGTGCAGGGCGCGTCTGACCTCACCGACTTGGTGTCGTTTCTCGACGAGACGCAGCCCCAGCAGGTTTGGCTCGCCGTCGACTTTTGGTGGCTCAACAGGGCCTGGCACCGGGTGTCGATGGCGTCGCTGCGGCACGTGGCCCAGCAGTCGACGTGGTCATCTGAGATCGAGACGGCCGTGCGCACCCATCGCCGGTTGCGCGTGCTCGCCTCGGCCACCCGGCGAGCGGCCGTTGCAGAGGCCATGAGCGCACCTCCACCCGACGCGTGGCACGCAGTGGGCCTGCAGGCGCGGCTGGGCAAAGGGTTTCGCAAAGATGGCTCTCGCCGCTACGTGACCCACGGCCAGCCTGTGCCGCCCGAGCAGGTGCGCACCGACCGTGACGACTTTTCGAAGCGACTCCAGCACGGGCGCAACCGACTGCAGCACGGCACGGAGGTGGACGCAACGCGTCTGGCGCACGTGGTGCGCTTTGCCGAGGCCTGCCAAACACGTGGCATCGAACTGCGGGTGTGGACGCCGCCCTTGTCGCCTTGGCTGTTTGCTGCACTGCAACGGCCCTCGCACCAGGCGCTGCTGCAAGACGTTGGTGCGCAGCTGCAGCAACAGCTGACGCCGCTCGGCGCGACGGTTGTCGACGCCACCAATCCCGCTGACCTGCACCTCACCGCCGCCCACTTCCACGACCCCATCCATGTGGGCGAGGTGGGTGCCTTGCGCATGGTGCAGCGCTCGTTGCAGCAGGCGCCGTCTGCGTTGCCGGGGCTGCGCGAGGCGGTGGACGCCGCGCTCCAAGGCAGCCCGTCGCCCTACACGTTGGGTCCGCGCTTTCTCCCCTGACGCGGCTCCCTCGGCTGTCTCACAGGACAAGCAGCCTCACTTTCAAAATTTCTGTTTCATGACAGGTGCTTGCAATCGCCGCCATCCGTTGAGACTGGCGTGGTGCGGCTGCTGGGCTTGACACTGGATCTCCCGTCGCCGATACCGAACCGGTGTTCAGGTAAGCCTGCGGGAGCAGACCCAGCAGGCGAGGAAGGTGCCCATGGCCGCAGCCAAAAAGAAAAAAGAAGACGCCCAGAGCATGGCCGCGAAGCAACGCGAGATTGCCGTCTCGGAGTTCTTCGCCAAAAACCGCCACCTCCTCGGGTTCGACAACCCCACCAAAGCCCTGCTCACCACGGTGCGCGAAGCGGTCGACAACGCCCTCGATGCTTGTGAAGAAGCTGAGATTTTGCCGGCCATTGAGGTCGAGATCAGCGAGGTGCAAGAGGCGCGCTACGTCATCACCATCACCGACAACGGCCCCGGCATTTTGAAGCCGCAGCTCGGCAAAATCTTCGGCCAGCTGCTGTACGGCTCCAAGTTTCACCGGCTGAAGCAGAGCCGGGGCCAGCAGGGCATCGGCATCTCCGCCGCCGTGATGTACGGCCAGATGACCACCGGACGTCCGGCACGGGTCATCTCCAAAACCGGCAAAGGGCGCCCGGCGTACCAGCTCGACATCCAAATCGACACGCTGAAGAACCGCTCGAAAACCGTCAACGAGAGCACCTGCGAAGACGAGAAATGGGCCGACCGCACTTCTGGCACCTCCATCGCGATCACCCTTGAAGGCAGCTACAAAGGCGGAAAGCACAGTGTTGACGCATACTTGCGACAAACAGCACTGGCCAACCCTCACGCAGAACTCACCTTCATCGACCCCAAAGGACGCCGCTTTCACTACCCCCGCGTCGTCGAAGAGCTGCCGGTCGAAGCCAAAGAAATCAAACCCCACCCTCACGGCATCGAACTCGGCACCCTGATGCGCATGCTGCAAGACGCCCGCGGCCAAACGGTGTCGGCGTTCTTGCGCGACAGCTTCAGCCGGGTCAGCGCCAACACCGCGTCTGACATCTGCAAAACGGCCGAGATTTCGTCGCGCATGCCCGCGACGACGGCGGGGCAGACCGAGACCGAGGCGCTGTACAAAGCCATTCAAGACACCAAGTTGATGGCGCCGCCCACCAACTGCCTCAGCCCCATCGGCGAAGAGGCCATCGTCAAAGGGCTGTACTGGCTGTTCGTCGAGGCCCAACGCGAAAAGCAGGCGGCCAAAGAGCTGCGTGAAGCGGCCCGCCTCGACGGCATCACCGTCGAAGAGAAAGCCGAGCTGCTGAAGCAAGCCGAAGCCGAGTCGGCAGCGCCCGACGCCGAGACCGCCGAGGCCGCACAAGCCGACGCCGAAGAACGCCAAGAGCAAGAGGCCCACCTGACGCCCGCCGAAGTCATCAAGAAGATCGAGCTCGGCGACGAAGACGCCTTGTTCAGCGAAGAAGAGGGCTACTTCGTGACGGCGTGTACGCGTCCGCCCAACGTGTACCGAGGCAACCCCTTTCAGGTGGAGGTCGGCTTGTTCTGGGGCAAAGGGCTGCCCGCCGACGAGCTGGCGTCGGTGTTTCGCTTCGCCAACCGCGTGCCTCTGCAATACCAAGCGTCGGCCTGCGCCATGAGCAAGTCGGTGGTGTCTGCCCCTTGGCGCAGCTACCAAGTGCAGCAGAGCAAGGGCGCGTTCCCCACGGGGCCGCTGGTGCTCATGGTGCACATCGCTTCGGGCTGGGTGCCGTACACGTCTGAATCCAAAGAGGCCATCGCCCCCTACGACGAGATCCTGCAAGAACTCCGTCGCGCGGTGATGGAGTGTGGACGTCGTCTGCAGCGGTTCTTGAAGCGCAAAAAGCGCGAGGCCGACGAAGCCAAAAAGCGCAGCTACATCAGCAAATACATGAACCCCATCGGCGAAGCGCTGCAAGACATCTTGGGCTTTTCTGACGAGGCCAAAGAACAAACCTTGGCAGGCTTGAAGGTCATCTTGGAAGAATCGCGGGAGAAGCAGCCCACGCCCAAGAAGAAAAAGAAGGCCGTCGCCAAGAAGTCCGAGGCCGACGAACCCACCGCCAAAGAAGACGACGACCAGAAGGCGAAAACGTCTGCCAAAGACGACAAAGCGCAACTCGACCTCCTCGGCAACGACGACGAGAAGGCCAAGAAGAAGACCGCCAAGAAAGCCACCAAGAAGAAAGCCACGAAGAAATCTGCATGATGACGTCGTCGTCACCGCGCCTGTGGATGCGCAAAGCAGCGCAGTTGTCGTTGCTGGGTGTGTTCTGCGCGGCGACGCTGGCCACGTCGAGGGAGCCTGAACCTGTGCCACTGCCGACGCTGAAGATGACCACCACCCGCCTGTCGAACGACGGCCGCGATTGCAGCGGTGACCTCGTCGTGGAGCAGGGGGCGGTGCCTGCTGGAAAGCGGGCGGTGGTGCGGCTGCGGCTGCAGGGCGACCGCAATGTGCCCTTTGCCTACTTCAAAGAAGCGCTGTCTGACCGCGCCAAAACCCACTGCGCCGACGGGCTGGCCATCGTGGCGGCAGAACCGTCGACGACAGGCGCCGGCTACGACGCCGTCGTGGGGGTGGCGTGGGTGCACGACGACGGCGCAGTGCTCCAGCCCCCTTCAGAAATCGCGGCCCCACCTGCGCCGGACGCGGGTGTCGTCTTCGACGCCGGCCCCACGCCGACCGCGACGCAACCCGAGGCGTTTTAGCCCACCCATTCGACTTCGCAGCTGACGCTGCCGCGCCCAGTGCCACGTCACAGGCGCACGTTCACGACGAGGAGACCGCCATGGCGACGAAAAAGACCACCGACGACGACGCCGAAAAGAAGCGCAAAGACCGCGCCACGGTCATGGCCATCGAGACGGCGGCGACACGCATTTACGGCGCCATCAAGCGCAAGCGCCGGCCCGAGATGAACATGCCCATTCGTTCGCTGTCGAACGTGCGCTACGACGAGAAGAAGGGCTTCTTCGAAATCGGCAAGGGCAAGAAGACGCGGTCGCTCACGGTGAACACGGTGAAGACCTTTGCACAGACGCTGAAGATGATGTCGCTGTCGCGCGAACTCGTGCTCAACGACGACTTCGCCACCAAACGTGACGCGTACTACCAGTCGAAAAACTGGGGCGACGCCCGCTTCAAAGACCAGCCCGAGTCCGACACCGTCATGGACGACATCGAAGCGTTGTTCTCCGTCGACGGCGTGTCGCGTGAGCAGCTGCGGTTCATTCCCGATCAACACGGCGGCAGTGTCGCGGGCCAGCTGACGGTCATCGACCGCGACGCCGACACCGGCGACGTGCTGGAGATCGACTGCACCAAGTTTGGCTCCGGCGCCTACGCCGTGCCGTCGTGGGTGGAGCACCTGCAGTTCAAGACCGACGCCAAGTTCATCTTGTGCATCGAAACCAGCGGCATGTTCTCGCGATTGGCGAAGCACAAATATTGGGAGAAGGCGAACTGCATCCTCATCTCCATGGGCGGCGTGCCCACCCGGGCGTGTCGTCGGTTCGTGCGTCTGCTGAGCGAGTCGGCGCGCATCCCGGTGTACGCGTTCACCGACTGCGACCCCTACGGAATCGCCAACATCTACCGCACGCTCAAGGTGGGCTCTGGCAATGCCGCCCACATCAACAAGTTCTTCTGCGTGCCGAAGGTGCAGTACCTCGGGCTCACGCCGTACGACATCGAGGAGTACGGCCTCGAAAAGGCCACCCACCCCCTCGGCAAAGAAGACGAAAAGCGCGCCCACGACGCGTTGAAAAACGACCCCTTCTTTCAGTCGCACAAAGAGTGGCGGGATGCGCTGCGGCACCTGTTGAAGAAGCAACACCGTGCCGAGCAGCAGGCGTTGTCGTTGCACGGCCTCAACTTCGTCATGGACGAGTACCTGCCGAAGAAGCTGAAGCAGAAGAAGAAGTTTCTGCCTTGATGCCTGCGACGCCCTCTCCGTTGGAGAGGGCGTTTTCGTTTCGAGCTTGGGGAATGCCCAGCTGCCCTCGCACGTTGGACTCCCGGCGAATGCATTCACAGGAGGGACCCATGATTCGTTTTGCATTGCTGTCGACGCTGGTGTCGACGTTGTTGCTCACCAGCGTGGCCCACGCGCATCCGTCTGACCATGAACAGAGCCTGCGGTCGATGCTCGATCTCAACATCGACAGAAAGCGCGTCGACGAAGTCGTGCTGGCGTTGCCGGCGACGCGCCTCAGCGTCGACAAAGACCGCAGCCAACTCAGCTGGCGCATCAAAGACGACATCTACGTCTACGAGATCACCGGCCCGCAACACGAACTGCGCGCCATGACGATGTTGACGTGGGCTTCAGAAAATCGGCTCCTCACCGCCGTCGTCGACGTGCAACCCCACCGCACCGAAGCCTTCGCCCGCTTCTTCAAGGTGCACGCCCTGCAATGGACCATCCCCAAGTCCGACTAACGGGCGTCCCAGGCACTCCGTCTGCTGCGTTGTCGTCGAGCAAGTGCAGTTGCTGGTGCAGCGTTGCGTCGAGCAAGTGCAGCCGAGTCAACGAGTCCGAAGCGCCACAACAACAAGCACACGTCGCAAAACAGCGAGGTGCGCTCAGGTGCGTCAGCTCCAAGGCGCGAGAAGCGGACCGAAGGAGCGTACTTTCGGTACGTGACTGAGGGAGCATCGGAGCAACGCAGGAGATGGCGTGCCTGAGCGCGCCGGTCAGTACCAGTTGTTGGTTTGGTGGAAGCTTAGGGCTCTCTCAGGCGACCCATAGCGGTCGGCGATGTAGCGCAACATGCCCACCGCTTCGTTGACCGGGTCGCCGATGCCGGCGCGTCCGTCGGGGTAGTAGGCGTCGACGTTGGGCAGGGTCAGCTGGCCCAGGCCCGTCGCCGTGCTCGAGGTGCGCACCATGTCGGCACGCAGTTCGGCGTGCATCTGGCCCCACAAGTTCTCGGAGTACACCTCGTTGCCGAAGGTGTAGTTGGGCACGCCGACGCGGCCCTGGGTCTCTTTGGCCAGCACTTTGTGCAGGGCTTCGCTGTCGGCCCAGCTGGCGTCGACGCCAGCGAGAGGAGCGGCCTGACGGAAGAGGTCTTTGGCGGCGTCGGAGCCAGGCGCATAGCGGCCAAAGGGGGTGCTCTCGGTGACGCCCGGCGTGCCCGGAGCGACGTCAGCGGCGGGGGGGCCAGCGATGATGGCGTTGGCCGTGGCCTGGTCGACGACGCCGGTTTGCTGCAGACCGTGGGCGGCCTGCACACGCTTCACAAACTTCTCGGTGCCGGGGCCGAAGTCGCCGTCGACGCCGATGCGAAAGCCTTGGTCTTTCAAGGTCTGCTGCAGGGCTTCGACTTCGGGGCCTTCGACGCCGGATTTCAAGCCCACCCACTCGCCCATGACATCGGTGCCGTCGGCGACGTCGTTTCGGGGGCCCACGTCGATCTCGTCGCCGGTGTCGGGCGTGGGCATGCTGGGTGACGGTGTGTTGGTGTTGGGCGCATCCGGCTGGGCCACATGCGTGGAGGCGTCGCCGCCAGGCAACACGATCGCCGTGCCCACCTGCAAGGTGGTGGGGTCGCCTAAGTTGGGGTTCAGCGCTTGCAGCTCACTCACGCTGATGCCTGCGTCGCGGGCCACGCTCGACAGCGTCTCCCCCGACTGCAGCAGGTGGGTGCGCGTCGACGACGCATCGTCGACGACGGCATCGGCGCTGTTGGCGGTGGCACTGCCGCCGGTGCCATTGGCGTCGGCCATCTGCTGCATCTGCAAAGCAAACACCGACCCCGGCCCTGCCCCCTGCGTGCCGTCTTGCTGCACCATTTGGGTGGCAGCGGGCGGCGACGCAGTGTTCACCTCTTGCGCCGACGGCGCCGGAACACAGCCCGACAGCAACGTGACGCCGATGAGCGCGCCCAACACGCCTTTTTTGATGGCGCGTCCCATGCGGTTTTTGAGGCCTTGGAGACCTCGCTGCGCGGCCTCCGTGCCTTGCGTCGAACGCTGCGACGAACGCTGGGAGTCTGTGCGTCGACGAATGCCATCAAACCCAGACGCTGCCGCCCCCACGCCGGCGCGGCGGGTCGAGGTCGCATTCTGCTGGGTGACGTCGTCAGAGTCGTTCGCCGTGACGCTCGTGTTCTGAGTGACATCGGTCGACCGCAGCTGTTGTGCGTTGCGCCCACTGCGCCCCAAACGATTGCCGCTCTGCCGGTTGAACGAGACCACACGCACTCCACGTCGGCGCGCACAGGCCACACCGTTGCCTCTTTGTAGCGGACTGGGCCGCCATTTGGCGCGGAGGTCGGTTTTTGCCCTTTTGCGATACGCCCGACGCCGGCTACGCCGCGGTGGTCTCGGCGTCGATCTCGTCGTACCGCCCCAACGACAGGGCGCTCAATTCGCCGCTGTCGAGCCACATGCCGCCACAGCCGGGGCACAGTTCGCCGATGGTGTCGTCGAGCATGACGGGCGCCATGCTGGTGCGACAGCTGGGACAAGCTTGGGTGCGTTTGTCGCCGATGCGATCGCGGAGGTCGGCCACGCTCAACCCCATCTCGCCTCCCACCAACTGCTCGACCGCGTCGCGAGGCAAAAAGCGCCCACTGCAGTGGCCACACACCGATTCATGGAGGTGCCCGACGTTGGCGACGAGCTTTTGCCCGGGGCACACGGGGCACAACTCGCTTTGGCCGCGCAACTCCAGCCCCACCCGCAAGGCATCTGCCAGGCGGGCCACAGCCTGAAACCGCCGGCGGACGGTGTCGGCTTGCAGCGTCCACAACGGCTGGGTGTCGGCCGACACCACCAGCGCGCCTTCCCGCACCCCGCAGAACGTCACCACCCAATGGTCTTGAAAGATGGCCTCGACGGCGCGCGACACCCGCGTCGAATTCTGCGCCCGCTCGACGAGCGCAGCGGCCGAGCCCATCACTTGCCCCACCCGCAACTCGATGTGTTCGCTGGGGTCGATGCCGAGGTCAAACGCGTGAAACTCACAATGGTGGGGCAACAGCTGCAAGCTCAAGGTGCGCCCGGCCTCTTCGGTGGCCAACTCCAATCCGCCGTGGGCGGTGGTGGAGCTGAGCACGGCGATGTCGCCCGAGCGAGTGAGCTCTTCGGCCAGCGCGTTGCGCGACTGGGTCAGCCGAATGCGGTGCCACAGCACCCGCCCGCCGCCGACGCCCAGGGCCCCCAGCAATCCCAGCCCGTAAATGAAGAAGCCATCCATCGCATGCAAAATGGCAACTGCACCCTGCGTCCACAAGGCGCGGACGACGCGCTGAAGGGCAGCGTTTCAAAGTGCAACGTTTGCAGGCAGCAACGTGACCCAAGACGCAGCGGACGCTCGGTCAAGATCCCGACGAAGCAGGCGCTTTTGGATATGCTGAAAAGCGATCTGTGTTCGCATCTGTGTGCAGCTGCGGCCAGGTGGTGTTCGTCGGAGTCCGTCTTGACCACAGACAGTGACAAATTCCCGTCTCCATGGGCGGTGCAAAGCGACTCCCAGGTGCCCCGCTGCCTGGACGGCGCCGCCCTCGACGACGACGCGGCCGAAGTAGCCGACGACGCTGAACCCGCTCAGCCCTTTTCGCCTGCCTTGCCACGAGCGTTGACCATCGCGGCCGACCTCGACGGCAAAGACCCATGGAAAGGCTCCTCCGACGACGCATCGGCGCCCTGCTACGACTCCAACCCCGATGGCGCCGCCACCGACGCCGACCACGGTGGGTTCGGGGCCGCCCACAACAGCACGCAGGTGCTGGGCAGCGGTTTTGCGTCGTTGGTCGACCGCGATCCCATCCCCGACGACCCCATCCCAGACGACCCCATCTCCCACGACCCTGCGCTCGAGCCCGTCGTCGACGACGCGCCCGCCAAGGCCGATCCGTGGGGCGCCAGCTCGAACAACACCCAACTTTATCCGTCGCTGACGCCGTCACCGGCGGCCGCACAAGCCACAGCGCCCGCGCCGAGTTTGCGGGCCCTCAGCGTCGACGACGACGCCGGCGGTGATCCCTGGGGCGCCCCCCACAACGCCACCCAGCGGTATGGCGTCGACGGCAGCACCATTGAGCCCTCCCTCGAAGGCGACGCCGCCGACATCGTGCACGAGCGCGCCGCGCGCGACGACGTCAGTCACCTGCCGGTGTCGGTCGACGACGCAACCTCCTCCGACGCGCGGGCCTCCTTGCCGCCCATGCGCAGCAGCCTCGTCGATGCCGACCTCGACGACGCGCATCTCGACGACAACGCCGACGCCTGGGCAGGAAACACCCAGCGCTTCGGCACCGGCAGCATGACCAAATAGACGTTTCTGGCCGACGAAAGCTGCCAGTCACGAAAGCTCGCTTCGCGCCCCAGACTACGCAGCCTGTGGCAGTTCGTCGTCGACGGGGATGCGGTCGTCGGGCGCGGTTTGCGCATTCCAGGCGTCGACTCTCTTGTTCATCACCGCGAACCACAATGGCGGACAACACGCCAACACCACCATGGTGCCGTACCCCGCGGGCATCTGCGGCGCGTCGTCGAAGTGGCGCAACACGTAGTACGGACGCGACGCCCGGTAGTGATGGTCGGCGTGGCGCGGCAGGTTGAACAAGTAGGTCGAACTCAGACGTTGGGGCGCATTCCACGAATGCCGCGGACGCACCGGCTCAAACCGCCCGTCGTCGAGACGTCGGCGTTCGAGGCCGTAGTGCTCGACGTAGTTGATGGTCTCCAACAACAGCACTGCCGACAAACTGCTCAACAGCAAAAAGCCGACGCCGACGGGGCCCGCAGCGACGAACACCCCACCGAGCAGCGCGGCCATCTCGAGCGGGTAGCGCAGCCGGCGGTTGCGCAGCGACCACGTCGAGATGCCGACCTTGTCGCAGCGTTTGCCCTCGAGGTGCCAGGCCGAACGCAAGCCTCCGAGGACGGTCTTCGGCCAGTAGGCAAAAAGCCATTCTCCTCGACGGCTCTGGGCAGGATCTTCAGGCGTGGCCACGGTGCGGTGGTGCCCCAAGACGTGCTCGACGCAAAAATGGGGATAGAGCGTCAACAACATCAGCCCTTCGGCGAGGGCTTTGTCGGACGGTTTGCTGCGGTGCATGAGTTCGTGGGCCACGGTGATGCCGCCGGCGGCAAAGGCAAAACCCGTCGACACGGCCATCAACGTCCACTCCCACGTCGGGCGCGGTGTCTGCAAAAGCCACAAGGCCCACGCCAAAAACCCGAGCTCCAGCGGCAGCCACAGTCGCAGCACCGCGTCGTAGGCCTTTTTGCGCGACGACGGCAGCGTCTTCTCGTCGTCGACGCTGGGGTTTTGCACGTCGATGCCGAACACCACGTCGAGCACCGGCGTCACCAAGAACAACCAGACGACAGCGGTGGCATGAAAGGCGCCGCCGAAGGCGTAGCCCACCGCCAAAACGGCGAGGATCACGAACGAGAAGGTGAAAGCGAGTGGATGGCGCATGGTGTCTCCCGGATCCACCTTACAACAAATCGACCAGATGGTCGATTGTTTCCGACATCTTGGGCGAAAAGCAACAGGGGTGATCTGGAGTGAGACGAAAACTGCAGATAAAACAGGTGGTTTTCGGGCATTTTTCACCTGAATTTTTCATCATGGCCTTGTTCAGTCGGCTTTCACGCCATAGGAAAAAGGCGTGGGGCACCGGGAGCAGAAGATGACCATCGCAGAAGTTGAACTCACGTCCGTCAACATCAACGATTTCCGCGCGGGCGGCGACAAGAAGGCTGCCTTCGTCGACGCTGTGGGCAAATCCCTCGAAGACATTGGCTTCTTCGCGCTGACGGGCCACGACCTCGACGCCGACTTTCGGGAGCAGGCGTACTCTGAAGCCAAAGGCTTCTTCGGGCTTCCCGACGCCGACAAGCGCACCTGCCTCGACACTGAAAAGCGTGGGCAGCGTGGGTTCACGGCGTTTGGCACCGAGCACGCCAGAGACTCGTCGGCCGCCGACCTCAAAGAGTTCTACCAAGTGGGCCGTGTCGACGTCGCCGACGACCATCCCATCCACAGCGTATACGGGCCCAACATCTGGCCCGAGACGTTGCGCCCCAACTTCGGCCCCACCATGAGCGAGCTGTACCGCCGCTTGGATCGCTTGGGCCAAGAGGTGCTGCAAGCCTGTGCGCTGTATCTCGGCGAAGACGAGATGTTCTTCCACGACATGGTGAAAGAGGGCGACACCATCTTGCGCGTCATTCACTACCCTCCTGTCGAGGGAGAGATTCCTGCTGGGGCCACCCGCGCGGGCGCCCATGAAGACATCAACCTCATCACCTTGCTCATCGGCGCCTCCGCCTCGGGCTTGGAGTTGTTGCAACGCGACGGCAGCTACCTGCCTGTGAACCCCGGCTACGACGAGATCGTCATCGACTCGGGCGACATGATTCAGAACCTCACCAACGGACGCTTCAAGGCCACCACCCACCGCGTGGTGGTGCCCGAGGGCCAAAGCAGCAAAGAGCCTCGCTTCTCGATGCCGTGCTTCATCCACCCCCACGGCGAGGCTTCGTTGAAGCCGCGCGACAAATCGGTGGCGGCCACCGGTGGCGAGGTGAAATTCCCCGACATCACCGCCGGCGAGTATTTGCAGCAGCGCCTCGAAGAGATTGGCTTGATGTAGTCGCCGGATGTCGTCGTCGACACCAGAGCGCCCGCGACGTGTGTTGCGGGCGTTTTGCGTCGTCTCTCCTCAAGAGACTGCCCCACCCTCGCAACGAGGCGGCCGCAGGGCGCGTTTGGCCAAAAAGAAGCCGCCAAGGGCGTTGGCGGCGTCTCTGTGAAACCACCCGGGCGGTGGCGTTGGGGCTCCCGACGTCCGGCAGGCGACGTCAGCCAGCGGCGGCGCTGGCGCTGGGGAGCATGAAGCGCACTTTGGCGAAGCGCGCGGTGACCCCGATGAGACCTTCCGTGTTGGAGATCTCCTCGAGGACTTCCACGGCGCCGTCCCCATCGACGGACGCCAAGGACATGTTCAACTTGGCGCAAGTCGCCTTGACCAAGTCGAGTGCCGCATCTTCGCCGATGGTTTTGGCGAAGAGAGCGACCAGTTGTTCCCCCCGTTCAGAACGTTGACTCATGCGAGACCTTCTTCCAAACGGTGTGTTGTGTGCTCACAGTAGCACGAAAGGCACGTGTTGACGACGGTGGTGGCGCAAGAACGCCGCAAAAAGACCTACGAGGGGAAGGCCAACAATACGGTGGTGGTGTTGTGGAACCCGCTCATGTCGCCCGCGTCAAGCGCCACCTCGCCGTAGGTTTCGAACCCAGCCAGCTTCACGCCCCCCAGCGCAGAACTGATGCCGTCGACGGCGGTTTTGAACGTGTCGCCGAGGATGAGGTTGCGGCAGATGCAGTCGAAGACGACGGCCCCTGCGCAATCGCCGCCGACCTTGGTCATGGCGTCTTCGGCGGCGGCCTTGGCGGCGTCGATTTGCCGTTGGCTTTCGCTTTCGGTGATGCGGATGACGGCGCCTTGCGGGATGGCGCAGGCGAAGTTGAGGCTGCCGTCGTCGCCTTTGGAGAGCGGGGCGCGAATCTTCAGCTCGGCGCCCGCGGCCAGTCCGGCTTCATAGGTGAGCAAAAAGGCGCCGACGTCGTCGGCCGAGAGGTTGCGTGGGTCTTGGCCAAAGGCGTCTTGGGTTTGTTCGGCCCACACGTCGAAGGCCGGCCGGTTGTTGATCTCGAAGACCGTGGCGCCCTCTGCTTTGGTGACGCGCAATGGGCCCGAGAGGCTGTGGTGGCCGTGTTTGACGCCGAGCCCCAGGGGTTTTTTCGACGAGATGACGGCGATGGCGATGGCGTTGGTCGCCACTTGGGTGCCAACGCTGACGTGGGTGGCGGTCATCTTGAGGTCGTCGCCGGCGGCACCGCCCGCGAGGGGGAGATCGCCGCCCAACATCATCGACGCCAGCAGCGATGCTTCTTCGCCGTTGCCGGCGAGGGGGTCGAGCAACACCACGCCGGTGCGGTGGCTGAACCCGTCTTCGGGGGCCAACGGCAACGATTGCACGGCGGCGGACACCGCGGCTTCGGCGCCGTCTTTGAGGTTTTCGCCGAGCCCCGCCTTCACAGAGAAGTCGCCGGCGACGGCGATGACCGCCGTGGCGCCTTTGGTGTCTCCTGCTTCGGTGAACTCACCCGCCGTGGTGGCGCCGAGCACACAGGCGCCGTCGAAGGCTTGGCTGAGACCGTCGGCGAGGCCCTGCATCTGCTGGGAGGTGGACGCGAAGAACATGACCAACGCTGGGCTTTGCCCTCCAAGTTGATCGCGAAGGGCGTCGATGCCCGACGCGAGGCCGTCGTCGGACGAGATCGAAGTGGTGGCAACTTGGGTGGGCATGCGTCTCCTGCAACTGCGAGGGGCGTTGGGGGCGGGCTCATCACGCTATGGGATGCGTCCTTCAGCTGTCATGTGGCGGACAGTGCATTTGCGAAATGGAATGGGTCACCGTCTCAAAGAGGATCGGGTCGGCCACATGTGGAACGCGTGGGCCTGATACAGGGGGGCGGTGCAGGCGCTGGGACGACGGGCAGCGGGAGGGAGTGCAGGTAGCCTCCTGATGTTCAACGTCTTTTGCATTTGTCGCCGTGGCCGGTGCAGCCGGGGGTGGGGGCCGAGGTGGCTCACTTGCAACAGGATGTCAGCGACACGGACCGCCTTTTTGACGTCGTGAGGCGCTGGTGGATAATGTGCCCTCGCGGACGAGCCGCCACCTGCCACGACCGTGGCGACGGAGAGTACCCTGATGAGCGAGATCCTCCTCATCGATGCCGAGCAACCCTTTGCCGGCGATCTGGTGTCCACCCTCGAAGGCGTTGGATTTTCTGTCACCCAGATGGAGGACGGAAAAGCGGGCTTGGCGCATGCGCGCGAGACGCATCCGACGTTGATCGTGCTGTGTGTGGAGCTCCCCAACCGCATGAGCGGCTACTCGATCTGCAACAAGCTGAAGAAAGACGCGGACCTCAAGAAGATTCCGCTGATCATCACGTCGAGCGAAGCCACGCCGGAGACTTTTGAGCAGCACAAGAAGCTCAAGACCCGCGCCGAGGACTACCTCATCAAGCCCTTCGATCCCGACATGCTGTTGGAAAAGATCGGTGGGCACATTGAGATCCCCGGCGGTGGTGCGGGCGGTGGTGACGACGACGCCCTCGACGCATTGGACGCCCTCGGCGACGACGACGCCGAGCTGTCGCTCGACGCCCTCGACGGCGGTGACGATGCCCTGGATGCGTTGGACGGCTTGGACGGTGACATTGACCTCGACGCCGACATCAACCTCGACGGACTCGACGCTTTGGAAGAAGCGGCCGCCGCTTCGGACGACGGCGACGACCTCGACCTCGGCTCGCTCGAAGCCTCTGAAGACGACGCCCTCGACGCGTTGGACGGCCTCGGTGACGACGACGGACTCGGCGACCTCGGTGACGACGGACTCGGCGACCTCGACGATGCGGGACTCGATGCGCTCGACGCAGGCGACGACCTCGACCTCGGCGGCACCGTCGAGCCCGACGAAAGCCTGGAGAACTTCGACGAAGCCTTTGACTCCATGGCGCCGCTCGGTGGCAGCGAAGACATCGCCGCCGACGACCTCGTCGAAGACCTTGCCCCAGCTGAAGAGCCCGCTGCAGAACCTGCAGCTGCGGCCGCACCGGCGGCGTCGGGTGCCGACTTCGAAGCGTTGGGCAACCTGCGCAAAGAAAACGGCGACCTCAAGGCGACCATCGCGTCGTTGGAAGCCAAGCTGAAAGCCGCCGAAGAAAAGGCCGCCGACAGCAAGAAGGCGTTGAGCCAAAGCAAAAGCTCGGGCACCGGCTCGGCGCGTGAAGTGCTGAACCTCAAAGAGCAGCTCATGGCCAAAGACAAAGAGTTGTTGGCGCTGCGCGACGAAGTCTTCGAAAAAGAAAAGGCCGTCGTCGAGGTGCAAGAAGAACTCGAGAGCGTGCAGGGCGAAGTCGAAAGCGCCAAGTCGGCCGCCAGCGACAAGGATGCCGAGCTGGCCTCGGCGCAAGCCAAACTCGATGCCGTCACCCAAGAGCGCGACGAGCTCGAAGCGCAGGTGCGCGACCAGCTGTCGAAGGCCCAAGAAGACGCCTCCAAGTTCAAGGCCGACGCCGAGCGCTTGCAAGGCGAACTCGACGAAGCCAAAGGCTCTGCGCAAAAAGCCGAAGACCAGCTGGTGTCTGCCTACAAGCAAATCGAAAACGAAGAAGCGCTGCGCAAAAAGGCGCGCGAGGCGGCCGAGATTGCCGTGGCGCTGCTGTCGGGCTCAGTGGATGCGTCGGGCATGGACTCGACCGAAGCCATCCAAGCCGAAGCCTGATGGCGACGTCGCTCGACGTCGTCGTCTGACAGACGCGCCCTGCGGGGCGCGTTTTTTGTGGCGTTCCAGGTGGAACGGAGGGGTTCCACACCGGAGGGGCACGCGGCAGGGACGAGGGGCCATTCTCAAGATGGCAGGGTCCATTCTCAACATGGAGCCGCGTACGCCGGAGGGGACGGTGGGTTTGCCGTTGGGTGTCGGATTCTCTGCAATTTGCTGAATTTTTGGGGTTTTTGTGGGCTTTGGCATGCGCCGTGCTTTGGTGGGGCAAGCCCTGCTGGCGGTGGCCAACGGCATGTGGGGACAGTGGCTCTTGCTCGCTCGGGCGGGTGGGGTCGGGCGGGCAGGGTCCACGCTTTTTGCGTTTGTGAAAGGCGTTGGGGAAAGCCGCACGGCAACGCAGATGGTTTTGTTTGCGTTTGTGGTGCGGCCGCCGAGACAATTCCCTCAGAAGAAGGCCGGAAACACCTTTAAAAACAACGCCATACGTCGTCACCCCACCGCCAATTTGCCTTCTGGGTAGCGGTGATCGCGGTGCGTCAACCGCTCGCCCACGGCGAGCGCCATCGTCAACGGTCCCACACGTCCCACATACATCGCGGCCGACATGATCCACCTGCCGGTGGTGTCGAGGTCAGAGGTGATGCCCATGCTGAGGCCCACCGTGCCGAACGCGCTCATGGTCTCGAACACCAACTTGTCGAACGGCAGATGGGTCTGCGTCGCAGCGACGAGGATGGCGAAGAACACGATGAGAAACGCCGCGATCAACAAGATGGCGATGGAGCGGTACACGATGCTCTGGGGCAACCGGCGCCCATACAGCTCGACGTCGTCGCGCCCGCGCAACATGGCGCGCACGGCCATCAACACCACCGCCGCCGTCGTCATGCGGATGCCGCCGCCCGTCGACGCCGGGGCGCTGCCGATGAACATCCACACCAGCGAAAACAACAACGTCGAACCGCTGATGCCCGCCCAGGGCACGGTGTTGAATCCGGCCGAGCGCAGCGTCACCGACTGAAAGAAGGCCGCGTTGAGCTTGCCGAAAATCGACAACCCCGCGAGCGACTTGTCGTATTCGAAGAACAAGAACAGCAGCATGCCGACGACGTTGAGCACGATGGTGGCGACGACGACGACCTTGGTCTGGATGTGAAACTTCGACCAGTATTTGCGGGGATGCAAAATCAGCATGCCCTTTTTGCAGCGCTTGGGCCACAGGTCGGCCAACACGGGAAATCCAACGGCGCCCAAGGTGATGAGCACCACGAACAACGTGTTCACCGCCGGGTTCGCCACCCACCGCACCAATGAGTCGGGTTCCAGGCTGAACCCGGCGTGGCAAAACGCCGAAATGGAGTGAAACAGGCACCACCAAAAGGCCATCCCCGGCGTGTCGTAGGGCGCCCGCAACTCCATGCCGCCGACGAGCCACAAGCCGAACAACAACACGGCGCCGACGAGCTCGATGGCAAGGGTCGCGGCGGTGATCGACAGCACCAGCCGCTTCAAGCCCTCGACGCTGTTGAGGTCTTGCAGGTTCGAAAAGCCGGCCTCGTCGAGGGTGCCCCGTTGCACATCTGGCAGGCGCCCGCCGACGAGCACGGCGAAGGCCGCCGCCAACACCATGATGCCAATGGCGCCGGTCTGCATGACGAACAACAACACCCCCAAGCCAAACGGCGTGAAGTAGGTGCCGGTGTCTTGCACCACCAAGCCGGTGACGCTCGTCGCCGACGCCATGGTGAACACGGCGTCGGTGAGGTTGGTGCCCAACCCGTCGGTGGTGGCGGCGGGCACCATCAACAGGGCGGCGCCCACCGAGATGAGGGCCGCGAAGCTGAGGGCCAACGTCTGCGACGGCGTCAGACGCACCAGACTGCGGGCCTCGTCGCTGTACCAGGACTGCAACCAGCGAAAGAACACCCCCAACACCAAGCGCGCGATGACGCTGACGCCGCCGGCCCGTGCCTCCACCAAGCTGAGAATCAAGCTGGTGACGACGAGGAGGAGGTTGATGCGCTGGTTGATGAGAAAGTCGACGAGGCTGAGACGACCAAAGAAGAACCGCAGCGCCACCCATCCTGTGAACCCGGCCACCAGCAGAACGTTGACGGTGCTGACGGCGAACTCGAGGTTGACGTCGGCTTTGGGGTTGAGCGCGAACTCTGAGACGAGAATGAACGCCACCAACACGCCGGTGAGCAGCGTCGCCCACGGCGGAAACGTCGGCTGCAAGCGGCGGTCGCCCGGCCGCTCAGGCGGGGGCGCCAGCAAACCCAGGCGAATGAGCAACGCGCGCATGCCGTCGCTTTAGCAGGTTTCGACGGCGGGAAAAGGGCAGACCCATCACCGTCCGCTCGACGTCAACGTGCGCCAAACGGCCCATGCCGACGGCTGGAATGGCAGACTTCGCGTGTCGGTTGGGCAGGGCGTCCCCCTGCCCCACAGGAGCCAAAGCATGCGCTGGGCCCATCTTTTTGTTGTCGTCGGCGCCGCTGGCATCGCTGCGCTCGTGTCGCTCAGCGGCCAGGCCACGTCGACGACGCCAGCAACGTCCAGCCCTCTGCATCTGGCGAAGGGGACGACGGTCATGCGTGCCGACGGCATCGTCGTCGAGCGCCGACGTTGGACGCGAGGCCCAGACGGCGGCGTGGTGTGGGTGGCGACGGTGGCCGCGGGGGGCCCCGCCCAACTTCAAGTGGTGCCGTCGTCGACGCCCTTGCCGCTGCAGCACCTTCGGTTGCCCGAAATCGGCGTGGCCATCAACGGCGGCTTCTACGACCGCGGCGGCCTCGCCATGGGGTTGGTGCACGTCGAGGGCCAGACCCTGTCGGCGTTGCAGCGTCGGGGCGGCTCCGGCGTGTTTGTCATCGACCACCGCGCTTCAACGTGGCGCGCGCGTGTGGTGCACCGCGACGACACCGACGGCCTGTCGAAAGCGACCTACGCGGTGCAAAGCGTCGACCGCGTCGTCGACCTGGGCGCTTCGCTCGTCGGCGACAAAGCCAATCCCGCCGTCGATGCCCGCAGTGGCGTCTGTGTGACAAACACGGGTGACGTCGTCTTTGCGGTGCTCTACGACGATGACGCCGTCGCCTCGTCGACAAACGGCCGCATTCAGCTCAACGAGAAAAGCACGACGACCGGGGTGTCGCTGAAGGCGTGGTCGACGTTGTTGGCCGACGACCTCGGCTGTGCGACAGCGCTGAACCTCGACGGCGGGTTCTCGACGTCGTTCTCGGCGCGGTTGCCCGACGGCAAAGACGGTGTGCACGTCGTCGACGTCGTGGCCCACCGCAAGACCATCAACGCCATCGTCGCCGTGCCCCCGCCGTCGTCGTCACCCACGAAAGAACCCCGTCGGTGACGAGGTTGGTTCGCGCGCCATCGTCGAATGGCTACCAGCCTGACCCCGCCCGCCCGTGGGCCACGCAGAAAATGGCAATCCCTGGCAGCGCCAGACCATCGGTGATGCGCTGGGCAAAACCGGTCCACTGAAGGTTGTTGACGCTGTGGGTCGAGACCGCGTAGCCGAGAGAGACGGCGGTGCAAGTCACAGCTGGAGTGGTGCCCTGGGCAAAAGGCTGGGTGAAGCTGTGGACGCCGGCGCTGGTCGTCGAAAACCAGCAGGTTTGGTGGCTGCCCACGCGTTCACAGCCGTATCCGTTGTTGTCCATGTCTTGGTCGCCAATGGTCAGTTGGCCGTTGACGTCGAGGTCGCGGTGCACGTAGGTGTCGCCGGCGCCGTTGACTTCGAACCGCACGTGGCCGCCGGAGCGCTGCCCGAACACGATGCGGTCGTTGGTGGAGGAGGAGTCCCAGTCGTCGGACGACGACAACCAAAGCTCGCCCGTGTTGCTGCTCTCGTAGTGTTCGATGGAGCCCTGGTCGTTGGTCTGCGCCGAAAAGGTCAGGCGGGAAAGCGTGCCGTTTTTGGCGATGTTGAAGGTGCCGGTGGTGTTGCCCGTCGCGTTGGCCGTCGTCCCCGCCGTCGTGGCGTAGTCGGCGTTGGTGGCGTTGGTGGCGTTGTCGGCGGTGGAGGCATGTCCGGCCTCGATGGCGTAGTCGGCGTCGACGCTGCCGTTCGACGTCACCGCTTGAAAGGCGGCGTGGACTTTCTGGCGTCCGCCCACGTCGGTGCCGTCAATGCGCACCTGCAGGTAGATGTTGTTGGCGGTGCGCAACGACGCGGGCAACGCGCTGTCTTCGCCGAGCACGACCTGAAAGGCGCCCACTTCTGGGTCGACGGTGCGGGTGTTGCTCCACACCTCGGTGCCGCCTGACGCTTGGGTGTACAGCTGAAACTCGACGTCGAGCGGGTCGTTGAGCGGCACGTTGTTGTTCTCGAGGTGACCGGCGAACGGCAACAACAGAGAAGGTCCGGGAGGGCCGTCTGCGAAGACCGCAACGCCCAACAACAAGGCGCCAGTGACGAGGAGGAGGGCGGCAGACGACGGCGATTTCATGAGACCTCTGAAGCGGGGACGCTCCGGGGTACCTCATGCAAACGGCACTGGGGGTGGCGAAACTGAGCAGCGACCCGTCTGAACCGGCTTTGCCCTGCGCAACGCAGTGCACACCGAATCCACTGAGGGCAAACCCATCCGAGATGCGGCAGCCCGTTCGTCAGTCCCACCGCAAGCAACGGCCCTGGCACGTCGCATGGGCGTCGTGCGCGGTGCCACTGACCACACTCGCCTCCAACACCCAGGTGCCATTGCTGCGGTAGACCCGGCAGCCCGCGCCCTCGGTGTCGCCTTCAATGTCTTGCAAGAACGTCGACGACACAAAGCAGACACTGATGGAGGTCGACAGCATGTTGGTGGTGTCGGTCTGGGTCCCGGTGGTGCTGTTGTCGGCCTCAATTTCGGCGTTGTACACGCCGGAGTGCGAAAACCCCGACAGCGCACCAAACGTCACCGTCCCCGTCGTCGACACGTTGCCGCCGGTGATGGTGCCGCTGGCTGCCAAATCTTGGTCAACAAAGGTCTCCCCCTCGTGTTCGACGCGAAAGCGTTCGTGGCCCCCCGACGACAACACGCGAAAGATGGGTTCGCCGTTGGCGGGGTTGCTCAGCGTGCGCACACTCAAGCCCTCGTCTGGGTGGTCGGGATCGTTGGCGGTGAGCAGAACGTCAGCGTTGGCGTTGGCGCTGTCGGTGAAGGTCATCGACGACGTGGTGAGGTCGACGTCGCCGTTGTGGGTGGTGAGACCGTCGATGGTGGCCGTGCCGGTCACGCTGAGAGATGCGCCCGTGATGCTGCCTGAAGCACGAAAGTCGTTGTCGGTGTAGGTCTCGCCATCGTGCTCCACGCGAAGGCGCTGCCCGCCAGACGCCGACAACACGCGAAACAGGGGGTCGCCGTCGGCGGGGTTGGCGTCGACCTGCACGTCGACTCCGGTGGTGCCCGACGCCAAGGTGGTGGTGACGTCGCTGGCGTCTGTGAACCGAACGTCGCCGGCGCCCACGTGCAGCCCGTCGTCACCCGACGCTGCCATGGCAAGGGCACGCCGGTAACCTGCTGTCGCCCGCCGTGGGTCGACCCAAGGTGTTCGATTTCGTTCAGTTCCAGCTGAGGCAGCGCGCTTCGCACCAAACGTCGGCGTCGTTGTTTTCGCGCAGGTACGCCTGCAGGCGCCAGTTGCCGTTGTTGCTGTCGATGCGACAGCCGGCAATCTCGCCGTTGCCGTCGGTGTCTTCAACGTCGACGCGCACCAAGAAGCAGATGGACGTCGAGGTCGACGTCATGGTGTCGTAGTCCGACCCGGCGGAGTTGTTTTGCACAGCTGAGTATTCGCCGCTGATGGTGAAGCCCGACAGCGACCCAAACGAGATGTTGCCGCTGGCGGTGAAGTCTTGGTCGACAAAGGTTTCGCCATCGTGTTCAACGCGCAAGCGCTCGGCGCCGCCTTCAGACAGCACCCGAAAGATGGGCGTGCCCGATGTTGGGTTCGTCAATGCGCGCACACTGAGGCCGGCCTCGTCATAGGTGCTGTCGTTCGCCGTCAACTCCACTTGTGTGCTGCTGTTTTGGGTGTCGGTGAACAGCAACGAGTGCGTCTTCACATCGACGTCGGCGTTGTGGGAGGTGAGCCCGTCGATGGTGACGGTGCTGTCGAGGTTGGTGTGGTTGGTGACGGTGAGGGTGTCTTCGGCGGTGATGCCGCCCGAGGCCCGAAAGTCGTTGTCGGTGTAGGTCTCGCCGAAGTGCTCCACGCGCAAGCGCTCGGCGTTGCCCGACGACAACACACGAAAGATGGGCTCCCCGTCGGGCGGGTTGGTGAACGTCTTCACCGAGACGCCTGACGCCCCGTCGTTTGGCTGCATCACCACCTGGGCGTTGGCGTTGTTGCTGTTGTTGCCGTCGAGAAACACCACGTCCCCGCGGCCGGCCACCAAGCCGTCTTCGCCGCTGGCGCCCATGGCGAACGGCACGCCCGTGACTTGCTGTCGTCCGCCGACGGCGATGTAGTCGGTGGTGCCTGCCTCAGCGACGCCGATTTCGAGATACAGCGCGCCCGACGTCGTGCAGCCGTCGGCGATTTGCTCCAACACCACGCCGAAGGTGCCGGCCTCGACGGTGACGCCATCTTTGGCGATGGTCTGGCACGCCGTGGCCGCCCCTTGCGACGAGAACAGCGCGAACTGCATGGCTTTGTCGCCGTTGACGGGCACGCTGCCGTCTTCGAGATAGCCGACGTATGAAAACGACCGCTGGTTGTCGAAGTCGCCAGCGATGGCGAGACCGCCGCCAACCAACAGGGTGACGACGAGGGGCAACGATGATGAACGCCGAAACAACATGATGAACTCCGACTTGAGGGTCAGTTCCAGCTGAGGCAGCGGGCGGCGCAATACGCTTCAGCGTCGCTGTTGCTGTAGCGCTTGGCCTGCAGGCGCCAGTTGCCGTTGCTGGTGTTCACCACGCACTCTGCGTATTCGGTGCCACCTTCAATGTCACGCAGCTGGGTGCGGGTGAGAAAACAAATCGACGTCGACGTCGACGTCATGGTCGTCGAAATGGTGTCGTTGGTGTTGTCATAGGCCGACGCCGTGTAGCTCCCCGACGTCGTGAAACCCGACAATGCACCGAACGTCACCGTGCCCGTCGTGGAGATGTCGCCGCCGGTGACGGTTCCGCTGGCGGTCAAATCTTGGTCGACGAAGGTTTCACCGTCGTGTTCGACGCGCAGGCGTTCTGCTCCCCCTTCAGACAGCACGCGAAAGATGGCTTCGCCGCTGTTGGGGTTGGTCAATGCGCGCACGTTCAGCCCTTCTTCGTCGTAGACGCTGTCGTTCGCCGTCAGTTCGACCTGTGTCGAGGCGTTGAGGGTGTCGGTGAACAGCAAGGCGTGCGTTTGCAAATCGACGTCGGCGTTGTGGGTGGTGAGCCCGTCGACGGTGGCCGTCCCGTCGACGTCGAGAGACGCCGCCGTGACGGTGCCCGAGGCAGAGAAGTTTTGGTCGACGAAGGTTTCACCGTCGTGTTCGACGCGCAGGCGCTCGGCGTTGCCCGACGACAGCACCCGAAAGATGGGTTCGCCGGCAGGAGGATTGGTCAGCGTCTTCACCACCACGCCGGCCTGACCGTCGTCGCCACTGAGCACCACCTGCGCGGTGGTGTCGTTGGTGTTGTCGTCGTCGATGAACACCACGTCGCCCTTGCCCACCATCACGCCGTCTTGGCCGCTGGCGCCCATGGCGAAGGGCACGCCGGTGATTTGGTGACGGCCGCCGACGGCGATGTAGTCGGTGGCGCCCGCTTCAGCGACGCCGATTTCCATGTACAGCGCGCCTGTCAACGTGCAGCCCTCGGCGATTTGCTCCAGCACCACGCCAAAGGTGCCGGCCTCGACGTCGACAGGGTCTTTGGCGATGGTTTGGCAAGCCGTCACCGCCCCTTGCGACGAAAACAAGGAGAACTGCATGGCTTTGTCGCCGCTGACGGGGACACTGCCGTCTTCAAGGTAGCCGACGTACGAAAACGAACGTTGGTCATCGAAGTCGCCAGCGATGGCGATGGAGGTGCCGACCACGAGGGTCATCACCAGCGGCAAGCTGGATGAACGTTTGGCGAACATGCGGTCCTCTTCGTTGTGGGCACTGACTTGCGGGCACAAGCCTGCGCCTTGAGCAGACGTGTTTTCCAATTCGCGATGAACCGGGGAACAATCCGCAGTACGTGCATCACACCAGACGCGGTTTGGCTATGCACCTTGGCTCGGGCCATAGAACCGGCCCGAGTCAATGTGTTCTTTTGCAGTCTGGGGACGCGCGAAGAAATAGCCCTGCCCGTAGGTGATGCCCAGGGTTTGCACGATGGCGAGGTCTTCTTCGGTCTCGATGTTCTCGAGCACCGTGGGGATGCCGATTTCGTTGCACATGGCGGCCGTGGCCCGCACCAACGTCTGCTTGAAGGGGTCGTCGACAAGACCTTTGCAGAAGAAGCCTGAGAGTTTGATGTAGTCGGGCTTGAGGTCTTGGATGAGCTGCAAGTTCGCAAAGCCCACGCCGTAGTCGTCGAGGGCGCATCCGAAGCCGTGGTCGCGCAACGTGTCGAGGGTGCGGGCGAAGGCTTGGGGGTTGACGATGGTCTGCTGCTCGGTGAGCTCGAAGACGATTTCTTGCGTCGAGAACCGGCTCTTCTCGACGAGCTTTTGCACCTCGCTGAAGAAATCGCGGTTGGTCATGGAGCGCGGCTGGGTGTTGATGAACAGCTTGGAGCCTTGGCTCAGGCTCTCGGCCTCGACGAGGGCGGCGGCGATGCACTGCAGGTCGGTCTCGTACAGGCGCTCTTTTTTCGACGCGTACGAGAAGAGGATCTCGGGGTTGCGCAGCGGTGTGCCCATGGGGGCGCGGGCGAGGCTCTCGTAGCTGTGGGCCAGGTAGGGCGGTCCGCCGGCTTTGAGCTCAACGATGGGCTGCAGCAGCGCTTTGATCTGGCGCTTGGCGAGAAAGTCGTCGAGGAGCTCGACGCTTTGCACCACCTCATCGCCGTCGATGTCGGGCAAGCCGTCTTCGCCGTGGATGTAGCGACGCAGTCGACGCAAATCGATGGGCTTTTCGAGAATGGCATGGGCGCCGACGGCGCGTCCGATGGCGTGCACGTCGTCGTTGACGTAGCCGCTCATGGCCAACACCACCGTCTCGGGAAAGTGGGTGGCGACGTAGCGGATCAGGCGCATGCCCTCGAGGCCGCCCAACTCAGAGACGCGGAGGTCGGTGACCACGACGTGAAAACGGCCGGTCTCCAAGATGGCTTCGGCGGCTTCGATCTCCTGACAGGTGATGATCTCCAGCGCCGGATGCGCCAGGTAGTCTGACAACACATTGAGGACGGTGGGCTCGTCGTCGAGCAGCAGGATGCGCCTTGGCGTGGCTGAATTCATGCGGCAGTCCGTGCCTTCTGTGCGCCCTGGTGCGCCCGGTGCGGGGCCTCCGACGGGCCCGTTGCGGCAGGTGAACCTTGTCGACGCCTGTCGCCGACGATCCCTGCTGGGGCAAAGCTAAAACGCTTGGCGCCAACTGCCAAAAACTGCCTCATTCGGGCTCGAATCGGACGCCGTCGACGTGGGATGACGCCGTCATCGGTCGGGCTCATGACCGCCGCCGGCGCAACAGCACCACCAAAGCGGCCAGCGCCCACCACGTCGGAGACGACGACGACGACGATGATGACGACGCAATGGTGCTGTGGCTGCAGAACATGGCGTACCAGGCTTCTGGACTGCCCTGCTCGACACATACGCCGTCGCTGCACAGCTGGTCTTCACAGGGATCCAGCACGGGCTGCCCCGACGCCGAACAGCGCTGCACGTAGTGGTAGTCGATGCCGTCGACGGTCTCGACGTAGCAGCCTTCTTCGCACACCTCGGGGGTGGGGCTCGGTGTCGGCGTCGGCTCCGGTGTGGGTTCGGGCGTCGGTTCAGGCGTCGGTTCGGGCGTTGGCTCCGGTGTGGGTTCGGGCGTCGGCTCCGGTGTGGGTTCAGGCGTCGGCTCCGGTGTCGGTTCGGGCGTTGGCTCCGGTTCTCCTGCGTCATCGGGCTCAGGTTCGCCGGCGTCGTCGGGCGCGCCTGCGTCTTGGGGGGGTTGCCCTGCGTCTTCTGGCGGCTGGCCGGCGTCTTCTGGCGGTTGGCCAGCGTCGTCGGGCGCACCTGCGTCTTGGGGGGGTTGCCCTGCGTCTTCTGGCGGCTGGCCGGCGTCTTCTGGCGGTTGGCCGGCGTCCGGCGTGCCGCTGTCGTCGACGGGCGCACCTGCGTCGGCGGCACCGGCGTCCACGCCACCGTCTTGGGCCCAAGCGCCGGTGGACGCGCAAACACAGAGGCTCAAGACCCCCCAGCGACAAACCACGGAGCGACTCCAAGCCAACGAGCGACTCAAGACAGGGACACGGCGCGCACGCACCGCAGGCGAAGAAGGCAATGGCATTGGCATGGTGCAAGTGTACTGGCTCCACCCGCCCAAATGCACGGTGGGGCAGACATGTCGGCCGCGTCGTTGGCATTGGCGACCGAGTTGGCGTCGTCCGTCGCGTGGATTGCGAGCCGCTGGCGAAAGTGACAAACCTGGGATCGTCATCGCGCTGGCCCGTGGCGTGCGGCAGCCTGCCTTGGTTCGCAATCGTCTGTGTTGCGCAGGAGTCCCTGCAATGTTCACCCGCCCCAACGCCACCTTCACCGGCCATGACGTCGAGCGGCGGTCGTTTCGCATTGCGCTGGTGGGCCCCCAAGCCATCGCCCATCTGCCGCTGGTGGAGCGCGCCGGCTACCAAGTGCACACCGCCGCCGACGGCTTGCAGGCCGCCGACCTCTTTGGGCGTGAAGAGCTCGACGTCGTCGTGCTCGACTTTGAACTCAAGGGTCGGCCGCCGGAGGCCATCTTGTTGTTCTCCCACCGCACCAGCCCCGACGCGGTGATGGTCGCCATGGTGCCGGCCGAAGAAGACGAATACTTCAGGCGGGCGTTTTTGGCGGGGGCCCGCGACGTGCTGCCCTCCCCCGCCCGTGGCGAAGACTTGTTGGGCTCCATCGACTTTGTGTTGGAGCCCCGGGTGCTCGCCGACCTCGTCGACGACTTGCGGGGCGGCGGCGACTTTGACGATGACGAAGGCACGGCACCCGACGCCCGCGGCACGCAGCTCGACATGATGCGCAAAGAGCTGACGCGCACCCGCTCACTCCTCGACGAAGAGCGCTCCCGCCTGATGGAAGAAAGCGCGCGCTTTCGGCAGCAAGCCCTCGACGCTGTGCTCGACCGCGACCGCATGCGCGAGTCGCGCGACCGCGCGCGACGTCGACTCACAGCCACCAAAGCTGAACTCAAAGACCGCAAAGCCCAACTCGCCATCACCGAGCGCGCGTGTGAGGCCCTGCAAGACAAACTCAAAGAAACGCGCGACAGCGAACGCGACTTGTTGTCGGGGCGGGGCGATGACGACGACGCCGAGTTGACGCGCATGACGATGGACCCGTCGCGTGCCCTGCCTGTGGCGCCAGGCCCGGCGCCGACGACGGGTGAGGTGGTGGATCCTGTGCTGGCGTTGGAGCAACGCAATGCCGACGCCGAGCGACTGGAGCAGGTGGAGTCGGCGCAAGAACGGCTCACCAACGCTCGGGCCGATCTCAAGAAGATCGAGGAGAAAACCAACGCGGGCCAACCCGTCTCTGACGACGAGAAGCGCAACCTCGACCAACTGAAAGACGCCCTGCAGCGTGAAGTCGAATCGCTCGAAGCCGCCCAGCGCGAGATCGACCAGCAGCGCCTGCACATCGCCGCCCTCGAAAACACCCGCCTGTCGCTCGAAGGCCAGGTGGCCTCGCTGGAGCGCGAACGGGAGGCGGCCCTGTCGGAGGCCGCCATGTACCGCTCGGTGACGTTCAGCGACCAAGGCACCGACGAAAAAGCCCTCATGCTCCGCCTAGAAGAAAAAGAGCGGGAGCTTGCCGACTGCTGGACCCAGCTCGATGAGCTCATGCCCCTCAAAAGCGACATCGAGTCGCTGCGCAGCCAGCTGCACGCCGAACGCGGCGCCCACCTCGCCACCAAACGCGCGCTGGAGCAAGACAAGATGCGTCTGCAGGGTGAGCTGGAGGAGACGCGGTCGATGCAAGAGAGCACGCTGGAGCGCCTCACGGTGCTCGAGATGGAGCGCAGCAAAAACCTCGAGCGCCTGCAGCTCATCTCAGACGACGAAGACGCCACGCAGAACGTCTGAGAGGCACGTCCCCTGCCGTGGCCGCTGGCGCACGCCGCACAAGGCGGCTATGAATGCGCCAGCATCCGCAGCTGAATCCCTGGAGTTCGCCATGCGTTGCCGCTCTTCATCTCGTTCGTCTCTCCCGTCGCTGAAGTCTTGGATGACCTGGCCGTCCGCATTGCTGCTGATGGCGGCGTTGGCCGGGTGTCCGCCTGTGGACGTCGAAGAAGACGCCGGTGAGCCAGAACCCACTGTGCAACCCGAGCCAGAGCCGGACGACGACGGTGGTGCTCCTGACGACGACGCCGGCGCTCCTGACAACGACGCTGGCGCTCCTGACGACGACGCCGGCGCTCCTGACGATGACGCTGGCACGCCTGGCGACGACGCTGGCACGCCTGACGATGACGCTGGCACGACTGACGACGATGCTGGCACGCCTGACGACGACGCTGGCACGCCTGACGACGATGCTGGCACGCCTGACGACGACGCTGGCACGCCTGTCGACGACGCTGGCACGCCTGTCGACGACGCTGGCACGCCTGACGACGATGCTGGCACGCTTGACGACGATGCTGGCACGCCTGACGACGATGCTGGCACGCCTGACGACGACGCTGGTGCGCCTGACGACGACGCTGGCGCGCCTGTCGGCGACGCTGGTGCGCCTGTCGATGACGCTGGCACGCCTGTCGGCGACGCTGGCGTCATGGACGGCGGCCTCTCCGACGCGGGTGTCGACGACGCGGGTGTCGTCTGCGAAGCGCCGACGTCGCCACCTGCGATTGAATTCGCCGGCCCCGACTTCATGGCACTGATGCCGTTCGAATCGCTGTACCTGCCCGGTGCCGCGGGCTCGCCTGCCGACGCCTTCATGATGACGTGGGACGACGACCACCTGTATGTGGTGGTGCGCTCCAGCAGCTTCATTGACCCCCCCAACGGCGCCTTCAGCCCGCTGCACCTGTACGTCGAGGTCGACCCCGACACCCCGCCCGAATCCATCTTGGGCAAGGAGTACTCGGGCCAGGTTCCCGTGCTTTCGTTCGACGCCGACTTCGTCATCGCCGCCCGCCCCGAGCCGGGTTACAGCGCGCTGTTTGCCGACTCCCAGGGGCCGTTTGTCGACGAGGTCGCCCCCGTCCTCTCAGCATTCACCCTCCCGCCACTGCCAGCCGGAGACCTCGCCGTCGTCGTCCCCTGGCACGCTCTTGGATGCCCCAGCACCGTTCGCATGCAAGGCCACGTGGTCTTCGCACAGCCGGGCGCAGAGTGGCGAGACACAGTGCCTGCCGCGCACACGCCCTGGGCCACTGGCGACGCGTATTGGGAGTTCCCCGTCGACGTTCCGCCCGCTCCCGTCGACACCTTGCCCATCTTTCCGGTCGCTCCCTGACCCCGGAGACTCCATGTCTGAATCCACCACCAACGCCCGTGACTTCACCGACCTCATCGGCAACACCCCCATGGTGCAGCTGAAGCGGCTCGTCGACCACCCCAAGGTCAAGCTCTTCGCCAAGCTCGAAGGCAACAACCCCGGCTCGTCGGTGAAAGACCGCGCCGCCTACAGCATGATCCGCCGCGCCGAAGAACGCGGTGACCTCAAGCCGGGCATGCGCATCATCGAGCCCACCTCGGGCAACACCGGCATCGCCCTGGCGATGATCGCCGCCAGCCGTGGCTACCCCATCGACCTCGTCATGCCCGAAAACTCCACGCGCGAACGCGTGCTCACCATGAAAGCCTTCGGCGCCAACGTCATCTTGACCCCCGCCGAACGCAGCATGGAAGGCGCCATCGACTACGCCCGCGAACGCGTCGAAGAGGGCGGCGTGCTCATGCTCAACCAGTTCGGCAACGACGACAACTGGCGTGCCCACTACGAAGGCACCGGCCCCGAAATCTGGCGCGACACCGCCGGCAAAGTCACCCACTTCGTCTCGGCCATGGGCACCACCGGCACCATCATGGGCACCTCCCGCTTTCTCAAAGAGCAAAGCGACGACGTCACCATCGTCGGATGCCAACCCAAAGAAGGCGCCCGCATCCCAGGCATTCGCCGCTGGCCTGAGGCCTACCTCCCCAAAATCTTCGACCCCGCCCGCGTCGACCGCATCATCGACGTCGGCGCCGAAGACGCCACCAACGCCACCCGCGACCTCGCCCGAAAAGAAGGCGTCTTCAGCGGCATGTCGTCGGGCGGCGCCAACTGGGCCGCGCTGCAGGTGTGCCAAGAGCTCATCGAGCGCGACGAAGAAGGCGTGGTGGTGCACATCGTTTGCGACCGCGGCGACCGCTACCTTTCCTCCGACCTCTTCGGCTGACGTCGTCATCGACCCCAACAGAAAGGCCATCATGTCTGTGAAACAACTCAAAGATGAACTCGAAGCCGGCACCGCCCAGCTCTTTGATGTGCGCGAACCCGACGAATGGGCCGCTGGGCACCTCACCCAAGCCATCTCCGTTCCGCTGTCGGGCTTGAAAGAAAACCAGCTCCCCGACGGGCTCGACAAAGCCAAGAAGACCTACCTGCACTGCCGTTCGGGTCGTCGCGTGCTCACCGCCAAGCCGTTGCTCGACGGCATGGGCTTTGACGACGTCGTCACCCTCGACGAAGGCTACGACGCCCTCGTCGAACTTGGCTTTGAAAAGGCGTAGGCATGCACATCTCCCTCAAGCGCCAATCCGGTGCCCATTTCATCGCCGAAAACGAGCAAGGCGTGCGTGTCGACGTCGATGGCCCTGAATCCGTCGGCGGCGAAAACAAAGGCGTGCGCCCCATGCAAATGGTGTTGGTCGGTCTGGCTGGCTGCATGTCGGTCGACATCTTGCACATCCTGCACAAAGGGCGCTTTGACGTCGACGACCTCACCATCGACGTCGACGCCACCCGGGTCGACGCCATCCCCGCCGTGTTCGACACCATCGCCTTGACCGTCAAAGGCAAGGGCAGCTTCAGCGAGGCCAAGCTGGTGCGCGCCGTCGACCTCTCCCTCGAGAAATACTGCTCGGTGGCGCAGATGCTGGCCGGTGGCGGCGTCAAAGTGACGGCCACCGCCTCGTTGATGGACTGATCATTGGCATCGTCGTCTCCCGCCCCCCAAGGATGGGCCTACGACGTCATCACTGGCCTGTTTGGCGTCGGCGTCGAGACGTACTTTCGCCGCCGACACGACGACGTGAGCTTCCCCGATGGCCCCCTCGTCGTCGTCGCCAACCACCCCAACGGCATCGTCGACCCCGCGGTCGTCGCCCACGTCAGCCCCCGGCGGCTGCGGTTCTTGGGCAAAGAACCGTTGTTTCGCATGCCCGTCGTCTCCTGGCTGGTGAAGGGCACCGGCTCGCTGCCGGTGTACCGCGCCAAAGACGGCGCCGACACCGCGCAGAACGCCCAGATGTTTCGCGCCGTGTTCGACGCCCTGCAAAGCGGCGAGGCCATCTGCCTCTTCCCAGAAGGCATCAGCCACAACGAACCCCAACTGCAGCCGTTGAAGACGGGCGCGGCACGCATGGCCCTCGGCGCCGAGGCCGAATGCGATTTCAGCCTCGGCGTCAACGTCCTCCCGGTGGGCATTGTCTACGACGACAAACGCAAGTTTCGCTCGGGGCTCAGCGTCGTGGTCGGCGACGTCATTGTTGTCGCGCAATTCAAAGACCTCTTCGTCGACGACGAGCGTGCTGCCGCTTCGGCACTGACCGACGCCATCGACGACGCGCTGCGCGAGCTCACCCTCCACATGGACGCCTGGCATCAGCTCCCGCTGCTGCGCCTCGCCGAACGCATCTGGGACGAAGGTCAAGACCCCGTCGGTGACGACGAGACCACCCGCCTGCGGCAGCTGTCCCTCGCGTTGTACGAGCTGCAGCAGAGCCATCCCGACGAGGCCGAAGACATCGAGGCCCAAGTCGCCGCGTTTGCCGACCGTCTTGACGCCTTGGGCCTCCACGCCGACGACCTCGACACCGCCCCCTCGGTGCCCAAGGCGTTGTGGTTCGGCGTGCGCAACGCCGTCGCGCTCACCGTCGGACTCCCCTTGGCCGTCGTCGGGTCTCTGCTGTTTCTCCCGCCCTACCTCCTCGTGCGCGTCATCGCTGAACGACAAAAAGAACGCGACCTCATCGCCACCGTCGCCCTCTTCGCCGGTGCGCTGTTCGTGCCGCTCTGGCTCGTCGTCACAGGTGCCGTCGCCCTGCAATGGTGGCCGGCGTCGTGGGTGTTGCCCGCCGTCATCTTGGCGCCGTTGCTCGGCCTGTTCAGCCATCGCTTCTGGCGTCGACGACGCCAAGCCTGGCAAGACCTGCAGGTGTTCTTTTCATTCGGATTGCGCCGTCGTCTCCGTCGACAAATCGCCGACCAGCGCTCTGCACTCGCGGCGCAGATGAAGACGTTGGAGCGCGTTGTCCGACGACAACGAGACCCCCAAGACCACACTCAGCTCGACGCGTGACGCGCTTGCCGCGCCGGCTTGGCGTCGGCCTTGGCGTTGCCGTCGAAGTTCACACGGTAGCGGTCGGCGAATCCGGTGGGCAGTTGAGGATGCTGCAACACCACCGGCGGCACCCGACGTTTGCCGTCGGCGCAAAAGTCGTCGCACAAGGCAGTGGCCACGTCGTCGACGTCGAGACCCAAGGTGTCGGCGGCGTAGGTGAACAGCAGCGAGGCCAAGCGCATGTGGGCGATGCCGTGGGTCCCTTTGGCCTCGTGGGCAAGAGCGTCGGCCATGGCGGCGAAGCCCTCGAAGATCGACCCCGTTGTCTTGAAATGCTGTGCGAGCACGTCGACAAGCAGGGGAAAGCGGCCGTTGTTGACGACGAGGTCCCAAAAGCGAGCGGTGCGACGCATGCGCTGCAACTCGGCAAACGACATCGTCGACGTCTGCAGCACTTCGAAAGGTGCGCCCGGATGAAAGGCCAGCTGAAACTCATCTTCGATGGCCGCGAGAGGAAACCCCTTCAACCGCTTCAAGATGCCCAGCTGAATTTCGTGCGGCCCGACGTCGTAGAGGGTGTCGAAGCCACGGGCAAAGCTGCTCCACGTCTCACCAGGCAGCCCGGCGATGAGATCGGCGTGAATGTGCACCCCCGTCGTCGCCCGCAACTTTTGAATGTTGTCGGCAGCGACGTCGTACTTGGTGCGACGTGAAATGTGCGCGGCGACCTCAGGCGTGAACGTCTGAAAGCCGACCTCCAGCTGAATGGCCCCGTCGGGAAACTGCCCCAACAGCTCCAACAACGCCGTCGGCAATCGGTCGGGAATCATCTCAAAGTGCAAAAAGACATCGTCTTTGTGCGGCAAGAAGAACTCGACGATGGCGGTGGCCACGTCGAGGTCGAGGTTGAAGGTGCGGTCGACGAATTTGAACTGGCGCAATCCGCGATCGAACAGCCGCTGCATGGCGTCGAGAAACGTCGTCAACGCAAACGGCCGCACCTTCTTGTCGAGGGCCGAGAGGCAAAAGGCGCAACGAAAGGGGCACCCCCGGCTGGCCTCCAGATACACCACGCGGTGGGCGAGATCTTCGTCGGTGTACTCGTCGTAGGGCAACACCAAGCGGTCGAGGTCTTCGAGTTCGCCCTCGATGACGCCGTCTTCGCTCGTTGACGTCGTCGACACCAGCGACAACGAAGGCTTGCCCAACAGCCGTTCGCACAGCTGGCGAAACGCCGTCTCTCCTTCGCGGCGCACGACGACGTCGGCGGCGTCGCAGATGGGCTGGCTGTCCATCTCGTACGAGACTTCAGGGCCGCCGACCACGACGGTGACGTCGGGCGCGACTTGTTTGAGGATGTGCACGACTTCCGTCATGGGCGCCACATTCCAGATGTACACGCCGAGGCCCACCACCTTGGGCTCGTGCCGCAGGATGCGTTCGACGAAGTCGGTGGGACGCTCCTGCAGGATGCCCTCGACGAGGACACTGCGATCGCGCAGCGTGCCGAGGTTGGCACGCAGACAGCGCAAGCCGAACGACGCGTGAATGTAGCGCGCGTTCAACGTGGCGAGGACAATGTCGGCGGGCACCGACTCTGGAGCAGAAGCTGCTGGCATGACGTTCTCGTCGTCAGTCGACGGTCAACACGACCTTGCCGTCTTCGCTCGGCCAGTTCGGGTGGTATTCGATGTCGGTGACGGTGGCTGGCAACGCCGTGTCGTCGACGAAGAAGTCGACACGATGGCGCGCGTCTTCGGCGAGGGTGGTGTCGTTGTCGTCGCGTTGCACCATCTCGACGCTGATGCGCTGGCAGCACTCCAGGCGGTCGTAGACGCCTTCCATGTCGGCGGCGAGAAAGTCGAGCCCGTCGTCGTAATGCACCGCGCCATCATCGTCGACGGTGAGGGTGCCACGGGTATGCACGCCGCTGGTGGCGGTGACGTCGTAGGTGCCCGCCAACTGTGCGACCAAGCAAGGTCCCGTCGAGGCTTCGACGTCGTCGGCACTGCACCCCGCAGCTGGTTCAGGTTCGCCGGTGTCAGGCTCGGACGTGCCGTCGCCGGTGGCGCAAGCGGTGATGCTCAACAGGGCGAAGGTGGCGAAAGCGTGTTTGAACAGAGTTGAAACGGTCATCGTGATGGCCACTCCCAAGGCATGTCGTCGACGTCAAGCGGTGTGGTGAAGACGGCAGGCGGAAGCTCAAACCAACCCAACAAAGCGGCGTGGTCGGAGCCGTAGTAGCCATCGGGAAAGCCCACCACTTCGGCGGTGTCGTCGACAAATCGGCCCGATGCCGTGGTGGCGACGAAGAGGTGGTCGATGGCCAGCGGTGCCTGCCTGTAGCTGTAGGTGGCGGCCTGGTCGCCAAGCTCAGAGGCCACGCGGTCGAGCGTGCCGTCGGCGATGAGCGTGACGATGGGCAACGACGACGGCGTGTCGTTGAGGTCGCCGCCGAAGATGACGAGGGCGTCGGGGTGTTGGGCGGCGACGCCGCGCACGATGCGGTGGGCGGCGCGGGCTTCTGCCAGGCGACGGTCGGGATCGTCGTTGGCCTTCGACTTGAAGTGGGCGACGAAGACGATGACGTGGGCGCCGCGCATGTCGAGGTGCACCTGCAAAAACTCCCGCGCGAAGGTGGTGGTGCCGCCGTTGTCGAGGGGGATTGGGTCCCACTGGTGGCGCACCACGTCGAGGATCTCGCCCCGGGCCAAGACGGCGACGTCGACGGTGGCGGGGCGGCCTTGCTCGCCGAGAACCGCTGCCGAAAACGGCTCCTGCAGTTCGCTCTGGATGGCGTCGAGACCGTTCTGGTTTTCGACTTCTTGCAGCAGAACCAAGTCGGCGTCTTGGACTTCGATGCCTTGGGCCACCCGGCGGGCGTGGGCGAAGAACCGGGTCTCATCGGGGAGGGCTTCGTAGGAGCCAAATCCGCAGTCGCCCGAGTCGCACACCGGATCAAAGAGCCGCTCGACGTTGTAGGTCATGACGCGAATGGCGCGGTCTGGCAGAGCCGTGTCGCCCGCATCCGGCGGCGTGGGCTCGGGCTCAACAGGTGTGCTTGTCGACGACGGACAACCCGCCATCGCGCACAGCCCCAACATCAGCAGAAGGACACGCCACATGCCTTTGCTGTGCCGCACCACGGGCGATCTGTAAAACGGGTCGGCCCTTGCCGCAGTGTTCGTCGCCATCTGCGACGGTTCCGCAGCAGTTGTTGATACGCCATTCCCAACAAGCTCTGCCGTACGAGGGATTCGAGGGTCGGGCAGCGGCGGGGAGGGTCTGCATGGAGTGGGCAGCCGATGGCCTCATAAACCTCTGTTCTAAAACGAGGTTTCCCTTGATGGCCTGGTCGTCATGCGTATGCTGTGGGGGTCAAACGGCCCCTGCAGATCCGAATGGCGTGTTCACAGACTGGCGAGATTCTCATCTCCTGCCAGACGGTGGAATTTGTGTGGTGGAGGCGGGGAGGTCGAAAAGGGGACATGTGGAGGTCCCCACTCTGGGGGACAAACAGCCCCTTCAAGTTTCGACAATCACAAAACTGTCAAATCATCCGCCCGGAAACGGGAATCCGCCGCCGTCGGCCTGGCCCCCGTCCGGCACATCGATGAGCGCCTCGTCCGGCTCTGGAATCCCCGTCGGCGCCGTCCCCGGCACACAGATGCCGAGCTCCCCAGCGTCGAGGTCCACGCCTTCTAGGTCACACCGGCGGATGGTGTCGGGGCATTGGGACGACCGCTCACATGGAATCTCACCGCTCAGCAACGTGCATCCCGTCGTCGCCAACAACGTCGACACGGCGAGCACCTGCAATGGCCATCGGGCAACACGTGTCATTCGGCACCTCCAGGCGTCTCGTCTTCTTCAGGCGGCAAGATGAACACGCCAGCCGTCATCACCGACGCCCCGGCCACCAGCACCACGCTCGATGCGGCGATGGCGCCCACGGCGTAGGGCCACAGGTTCAAGCTCTCGTCTTTCAACCCGCGGTGCACGTCTTTGCGCGACAGATTGTCTTCGAGGTCAAGCAGCCAAAACACAGAACCCAGCGTTGTCACCGCTCCCGTCAGGGTGATGGCGCTGCCGAGGATGAACAACGGGCGTTCGGGCAAATCCGGAGGGCCGCAGTCGACAACCTTCAACTCCGGCAGAGGCGGCACCAACGTCGGCACCCCGGTGCGCAGCGCTTCGCCAATCAATGCCGGCTCTGTGCTCTTGGCCTCGATCTTGTCGATGGGACGTCCTTTGTCGGCGTCGAAAATCCGCGTCTCCACCCGCCAGCCGAGCCCGTCGTCGAGCCGCTCTTTGAACAGCTTTCCGTACACGATGTAGTCGACGCCGGTGACCTCGGCGATGTCGGCCAAGCACGACGACCGCGCGCAACTGTCGGTGTCGCTCGCGCCCGCCTCGAGGGCGCCGTCGATCGACAGCAGCACCACGTGGTCGAGCTCTGACACACTCATGCGCATGTCTTCGGCGAAGGCATTGGCCAAAGGGGGCTCTGCGTCTTTTTGCGGGATGGGCGTCAGCACCAACACCCGCTTCGGCGGACGGGGCAGGTCTTTGTCTTCTTCACAGACCTCGCCAGGGCCCGCTTTTTTGGCGTGGGCCGCCGTCGCCGTGTGCAAGGCAAACAGGCACACCAGCATCGGCCACAGCCGCGCAAACGCGGAGCGTGACGTCGTCATTTTGCAAACCGACATGGACACCAAGGCCTCCACTGAAAGGACGAGCACGGCCGCCCGGAGGAGCCGTCGTCGTTGGCGGATTGGAGCACATCGCAGACCCGGCCGCCAACCATGTCGACGTCCTCTGCCGAGAAACTCCACACCTTCGCCACATTCCGTGGCCACAGCACAGCCCGGTGCGCGCGACAAAAAAAGGGAAGGCGCTGAGGCCTTCCCTTCTTCATTCGTCTGCGACGTCGCCGTCAGATGAGGCCTTTTTGCCGCTTCAGCGTGGCCACGGTGCGGGGGTATTCGATGTCCCACTCCGGCGTGCCTTCGCGCACGTTCTTCAGACGGTTGCGGGCTTCACGGTCGAGCTCTTCGTCGACGAGGGTGAACTTGTTGAGCACTTCGGTCATGAACGTGCGCAGATCGTTGTCTTCGCCGTAGATCTCCGCGATGTTCTTGGAGTTGAACAACGCCTCGAGCATCTGCTCGATGACGTACTCTTTGCCCTCGTCGCCGAACTTGAAGCCGCGGGCTTCGCTGAGGCTCTTCTTCACTTGGGCGAAGCGGTCGTGGCTGAGTCCGCGGCGCGCCATGGTGTCTTTCGACTCTTGCACGATGCGCTCGTCTTGGTTCATGTACTCCACCATCACGGCGGCCAAGTCGAGCTCGGCTTCGTCCATGCGGCCGTCTTCGACTTCGATCTCTTGGCGGGAGTGCAAGGTGCGAACCACCTCACGCGCGATCTTCGGGATGATCTTTCGGTACAAGCGCATGCCGGGCATCCTTTCGGCCATCATGGCCTTGCCATTCCATTGGGCTCCCCCGTCGTGACGTCGACAAACCACGGTGGTTCTTGACGTGCGCAACCGCCGACGGAGGCGTTGCGCAGCGTGGCTGGCTTGTCTCTTGAGGCGGTGCCCGGGCATGGAGCCGGAATCCTGTTGCGGCGCGAGGATACGGATGCACAGACGAAAAGCAACGGTTCTTGCATGTTCCACTCACATTTTTTTCGAGCTGTTGCCTGTCGACATCCCGCCGCGACACGGCCGCACCACGAGATCTTCACCGACATTTCGTCGTCGGTTTCGGCATTTTTCGGTGTTTTCCAGAGACCTCCTCCATGAAAAGCCGTGATGAAGCGATTTGCGAATCTCTTCTCAATTGGCCCGCCCTGTGCTTAGACGATAGATGCATGAGCACCTGCCTCAACAGGTGCCCACTTTCTGAAAACCGGCTCGCCAGAGCCAAGGAGCATTCATGCCACTCGTGAACCTGCCCGACGCCCCTGAACTCGCCATCCACAACGACACCGAGGGCAAAGCCGCCCCCAACGTCACCGTGCAAACCTGGAACGGCGGACTGCAACACGTCGAAACCGGCGAATTCTTCAAAGGCAAAAAGGTCGCCCTCTTCTCGTTGCCCGGCGCCTTCACCCCCACCTGCTCGGCCTCCCACGCTCCTGGGTACGACGCCCTCGCCCCGCTGCTGACCAAGGCCGGCATCGACGCCATCGTTTGCGTGTCGGTGAACGACGCCTTCGTCATGGGCGCTTGGGAAAAAGACCTCGGCACCGAGAACGTCATCTACTGGGCCGACGGCAACACCCACTTCACCGCCGGCATGGGCGCGCTGCTCAACAAAGAAGCCCCTGGCTTTGGCCCTCGTTCGTGGCGCTACTCCGCCATCATCAACGACGGCACCGTCGAAAAAGTCTTCGCCGAAAGCGCTGAGCCCGGCGACCCCTTCTCGGTGTCTGACGCCCGCAGCATGCTCAAGCACCTCGACGAGAGCCTCCTGCCACCTCAAGTGGCCATGATTTCCAAGGCCGGCTGCCCGCACTGCGCCAAAGCCAAAGCCACCCTCAACGAAATGATGTGGCCTTACGAAGAAGTCGCCGCCACCACCGCTTCGCTCGGCGCCTTGGCCGGCGACGCCAAAGCCCAAACGCCGCAGATCTTCATCGACGGCGCGCGCATCGGCGGCAACGACGAGCTCAACGCTTGGTTGAAGAACCGCTGAGCCGTCAACGCGACATCGCCAAGCAAAAAGCCCTCTCTCACGAGAGGGCTTTTCGTTTTGAGCAACGCCGCAGGCGACGTCGCCGAGGGGGCCGCGCTAGGGAGCGGCGATGTCGACGTCGAGGGTGTAGGCCCCCACCGCAGCGGCTTCGCCACCGACGACGAGGTACAGCGTCTGGTAGGCGTAGTCGGTGTTGGTGAACGTCAGCACCACTTCTTCTTGCGGGTCTTCAGCAGGCGGCGGCATGACGCCTGCGTCTGAGGTGCCTGCGTCTGAGGTGCCTGTGTCTGGGGCGCCGGCGTCGTTCATGCTGCCACCATCCATGGTGCCGGCGTCGTCCATCGCACCTGCGTCGGCGTCCATCGAACCGGCGTCGGCGTCTGGGGTGCCGGCGTCGGTGGCGGGGCTGCCCACCGACATGCCGGTGGCGATGATGGTGGGCGGCAAGGTGAGCGGCGAGGCGCCGAGGCCCAACTCCAAGCTCATGCCAGGCGCCCCGCGCAAGGTGGCGGTGATGGCGTCGTTGGGGAAGCTCAAGAAGTTGTACACGTCGATGTCGCCGCCACAGCGGGTGACGTCGGTGACCGAGGTGCTGAAGGCGCCAGGTGCAGGCGTCGGACGAATCCCCGTCGACGATGCTGGGGTGTCGTTTTCGGCGTCGTCGAGGTCGTTGGCGTCGTCGAAGCAACCGCCCGACACGCTGAGGTCAAGGGTGTAGGGCTGTGCGGCGTAGCCAGGGCCGCCCACTTGCGGACGCACCCGCACCACCACTTCACGCGGCGTTTCGCTGTCGAAGATGTGGGTGAGTTGCAGGTGGTCTTCGGGCGTCTCGCCGTCGTTGATCACCGAGGTGACCTCGGCGATGGAGCTGAAGCTGGAGTTGACGCGGAACACCGTGATGTCGAGGCGTCCGTCGGCTGCGTTGTGCTGCAGATCGGCGTTGAGCACTTGGCCGTTCGACAGCGAGCCGACGCGGTAGTAGTCGCCGTCGGTGTCGCCACATGCGGAGTAGCAGCCAGCGGGGCTTTGGTCGTTGCCGAGGGCGGTGCGGCAGGCTTCAAGCGAAGGCGGCGCCGCGCTGGTCACGTTGCTGGCGCAGGGCAGCGACGACGAGAATGTGCCGACACAGGTGGCGTCTTCCCAGGTGTTGTTGTCGACGGGCTCGCCAGCGATGCACACCCCAGCGTCATAGCTGTCGAGCAGCAGGCTGTAGGTGGCGACTTGGCCCGACGTCGACGAGAACAGCACGCGGGCGATGAACTCTTGGTCGCTGGCGCTGAAGGGCAGCGACACCGTCTCGCTGTGGTTCATGGCGGTGGAGGTGTCAGACGCGCCCACCAACATGCCGTTGTCGTCGTCGATTTCGAGCTTCAGGTTGTGGCCGTCGAAGCCCGAGAGCACCACCGCACCGCCTTGGCCGGCGGGCAAGGTGAAGCGGTAGAAGTCGGCGTCGTTGGAGCGGCAGGCAATGGCGTCATGCGACTCGGTGGGGTTCGTCCAAGCGTAGGCGTTGTCGATGTTGCCGTCGAACTCGTGGGGGTCGGTGGCGCAGTCTTCGGGACGCTCCACGGCCTCGATGGTCATGGTGTACAGCTGCTGCAAGGGGTCGAAGAAGCTGAAGGCGTCAGACACGACTTGCACGTAGAACACCGAGCACGACTCGAGCACTTGGCATTCTTCGTCGGGGGCCGGCTCGACTTCGCCGTACGAGACGGTGCGCACGGTCTCGCCGAATCCCTCGGTGTCGGAGTCGATGACCGCGTTGGGGGCGACGCCGTCGAGCAAGTAGAGCTCCAAGTCGCCTTCGTCGTCATCGAATTCGATGCGAGCCGAAATGCCGTGCAACGGCGGCACTTCAACGCGGTAGGTGTCGATGTCTTCGAACGAGCAACGGAAGTTGTTGTAGGCACCTGGCGACACCACGGTCGCCGAAGCCACGTTTTCGTTGGGCTCGATGCCGTCGGTGATGGCTTGGTCGCAAGTCACGATGTCGGGAGCGTCGGTTTCTTCGACGGTGACGGTGTAGGCTTCGACGTCTTCTTCGAGGGTGAGCCCGTTGATGCGGATGTAGAACGAGCCCTCTCCGTCAGAGCCGGTGAAGCCCACCAAGTCGATGCCATCGGTGGAGAAGGGGTCTTCGCTGTCGACGACGGAGCCGGAGTTGTTGAGCAGCTCCACCGACACGCCGTAGACAAAGCCCGTGAAACCGATGCTGACGCGGTAGCGTTTGGCCGCTTGCACGGGGAACGAGATGTAGTCGTTGTCGCCGCGGCAGATGGTGCCCGAGAAGGCGCCGTTGCTCAGGGGGGATGCGTTGCCGATGGAGTTGTTGTTGTCGCCCGCTTCGGGGTCTTCGTCGACTTCGCTGCACACCGCCGGAGGCAGGTAGCAGGTGAAGGTGGCGAGGTCGCACACTTCACGGCTGTCGGAGCACTCGCCGTCGCTTTCGCATTGCGGCACGGTGCATTCGCCCAGGCCGTTGCAGCGGCGGCCGTTGTCGCAGTCTTCGTCAGACTCACAACCGCTTTGCTCGGAGAAGCAAGAGCCGGTGGCCACGTTGCACACCGTACCGGGGCCGCAGTCGCCGTCGGTCAGGCATTGCACGCAGCGTCCGAGGCTGTCGCATTGTTGGTTGGGCAGGCAGTCGGCATCGGCGGTTTGCGGGGTGCACTCGTCGCCGGTGGGGTCGACACAGAAGCCAGACTCTTGGTCGCAGATCTCGCCTTCAGCGTCGTTGCAGCAAAGCTCGGGTGCTTGTTCGCAGAAGGTGCAGCCGCCGTTGTCGGGGACGCAGAGGAAGGCCGTCGGATCACAACGCTCGCCAGCAGGACATTGGTGCGACGCGGTGCAAGGGCGACGACCAGCGGGGTTGTAGCAGGTGCCGCCCGAGCAGAAGTCGCCGACGTTGGTGCAGTCGTCTGAGACGACGCACTGGGAGCCGACGGGAGCGTCGGGATCGGCGTAGCAGGTCGCCAGCTCTGAACACAGTTGGAAAACGCCACAGCAGTAGGGCTGGATGTCTTCGGGAATGTCTGCTTGGCGGCAATCGATGACCAGGTTGGGGTCACATTCGCCGGGGAAGCACTCCTCGTTGATGCAGATTTCGCCGGTGGCGCACTCGGAGTTGGACTCACAGCCGTAGGTGCCGGGCTGCGGGACGTCGACTTCGTTGCCGCCGGGGCAGCCCGCGAGTGTCAGCAGCGACAGTCCGAAGAGGGAGGAGAGAAGGAGACGAGCGGAGGTGCGCATGAGGACCTTCCGTCAGGCCGACGGCCTGGCATGAGGGGCGGCGGATGAAGCCGTTGAGAAACAAAAGGAGACAGCGTCGCGTCGACCGAAGTCAACAGCGACGCTGCCCGAGGTGCATCATTGGAAGTCGGGGCACTCGATGGCTTCGGTGCCGAGGTCTTCGATGCAGGGGATGCCGTTGTCGACACCCGGCCAGTGGATGATGGCGACTTCCCACCAATCGGAGTCGGTGAGGTCGCGCCAGAACTCCGCTTGCAGCTGGCCGTAGAGGTAGATGCGCACGGTGTTGCCGACACTGCCGGGGCCCGACGACGAGAAGTGGTCGATGGCCACCAGGTAGTTGCCGGGCACCGCGAGGTCGATGTTGATGTTTTCGGGGCCGTAGCCGGAGAGGTCATCGACGTCGAGGCTGGGGTCGCCCTCACGGGTGGCAGCGTCGTCGTCCCAGTTGGGGCGGTTGCCGCTCGTGGCCTTGCAGTTGGCGTAGTAGCAGTCGCCGGCGGTGTCGTCGGCGGTGCAGCTCTCGCTCACTTCGTTGCCGGGGTAACCGGAGGTGCAGTAGCGGTCGTCGCTGTCGTTTTGGCGGATGAGGTGGAGGTCCATGTCGCCGTAGGAGGTGTCCCAGGTGAGCTGCGCCAAGATGGTGTCGGTGGGGATGGCCTCGAAGTTGATTTCGCATTCGTTCACCGACTGCGTGCCGAGGTCGTCGGTGACGGTGGCGCGCACGCGGTAGCGGCCGGCGAGGTCGACGCCGATGAGGCCGTTGGCGAAGGTGAACTGGGTGTCGACGCCTTCGGGGTTGGTGAAGTTGACGGTGGAGCCGCCGGGGCGCTCCAAAAACTCCCACAACACGTGGGCGATTTCGCCGCCCGCGACGGAGGGGCTGGAGGATTCAGCGGTGAGCACCACGTCGTCGAGGGGCTCCACTTCGGTGGCGCCGGGGATGCCGTTGACGCTCTTGATGGACACAGCGCAGTTCGGGGGGTCGACGCCGATGCCGGTGAGGGGCACGTCGATCTCTTGCTCGTCGGGGTCGTTGGTGAACAGCTTGAGGTTGCCGTAGTAGCCGCCGAGGCTGTCGGGCGAGAAGCGGATGGAGATGGAGGCGGAGCTGCCTTCTTCGCCCGCGGCGTTGATTTGGTCGCCTTCGCCGGGGGCACGGCCGAAGAAGCCGAAGGGCTCGAGCTCAGAACCATCAGGCACGGTGAGGGCGTCTTCTTCGAAGATCACGTTCTCGAGCACCAGCGGGCGGTTGCCGAGGTTCTCGACGGTGAGGGTGCATTGGGCGACGGATTCTTTGGCCACGCGGCCGAAGTCGCACTCTTCGGGGGTGACTTGGATGTCGGGCACGCCGTTGTCGACGCCAGTGCCGGTGATGGGAATCTCGAGCGGGAAGTATTGCGGGCCCGTCGCGTTGGGATCACGCGCGTAGCTGGGCGTGTTCTTGGCGTCGGACATGAGCACCAAGGTGCCGGTGACGTCGGACTCGAGCAACGGACGCCACGACATCACCACCACGGACGTGCCGCCGGGGCCGATGGAGTCGGGCCACGACTCCAAGCGGAAGCTGGGGTCGGTGTCGTCGCTGAAGTACACGTCGTCGATGAGCAGGTCGACGTTGGTGGGGTTCGACACGCGAATCTCACGGGTGTGACGCACGGTGATGTCTTGTTCGCCGAACATCATGGCGCATTCGTCGGCGCCGCCGAGCACGTTGCCTTCGTCGTCTTCGTATTGGGGTTCACCCGCGCACACGTCGACGGCGATGAGCGGAGCCACCGCATCGAGTGTCTCTCCTGGGCAGAAGCAGGCAGACGTCGCCGTCAGCAAGAGGCCTGACAGCAGGCCGACACGGGACAAGAACGAAGACGTAGAACGGGGCATGAACAAAGCTCCTCCGCTTTACTTTGGCGGGCAGGCACCAAAGAGGCAGACATCCACAAGCATGGAGTGTGTGAGGCATGCCACAGGCAACGGCAGGTCTCAAGAGAGCTTCCCGCCTGCCATTGTGACACTTCGCTTTGCGCCCTGTGCGACGACGAGGGAACGGGTGCATGGCACGACGATGGCGTGCGAGATCCGCCCCCCGCAGCTGCAGCAATTGCAGACCCCCCGGTTGGACTCGAAGCACAGCTGTGGGGTTTTGCGAGGAATTTCAGCTTTGTTGGAGATCTTTTTGTGAACCTCGCTCAGCAGGCAGACATTCAGCGGTACAGAACGCCCGAGTTCTCGACCACGACCATGGGGCCGAACACCACGTTGTCGTCGGTGTCGACGCCGGTGAGGGTGTCGGTCCATGTGGCCGACCCATCCAACTGAAAGCGCATCTCCAAGGTGTAGGTGATGCCGTCGATGTCGACGATGGCGTCGTCGATCCAGTTGTGGTGGGAGTTGACGTAGTCGAGGGCGCCTTCGTCGACGACGCATTCGTCGATGCCAGGCGTGCGCAAGCTGAACCGCTCCAGCGAGTAAATGGCGGATTCGCCCACGCCCACGTCGACAAAGTCGCGGGTGATGGTGATCTCCACGCCCTCGTCGTCGTTGACAAACCGCAAATGGTGGCGACGGAAATAGCGGTTGGGCTCGTCTTCGTCAGGCTCTTCAAGGCAGACCGGTGCGATGGCGCCCGCGTCGGCGCCTGCGTCGACAGAGGGCTCCGGCGAGGGCTCGGGGTCGCCGGTGGCGCCCGTGGCACAACCGCCTGCGATGAAGGCAACGACGAGGGCTGCGGTCCAGGCTTTGAAGCCAGCGGTGAAGGTCAGAGCACGACGCATGAGGGGTCCTTGTTGGCAACTGTCGAAGGAGAAGCATGTGCTGTGCCAGGTTTGTCGACGACGACAGAGCCGCTGCCGGCGTCGACGACTGCGGTGCTCTTGACCGTCGTCACTCAGAATTCTGACGGTCGTGCAGCACAGCTGTCGCATTCTGCGGTGGGGGCCCAGCTGTCGCACCGCAGATGTCGGCTTGGGTCTCGCAGGCGACGGCGGTAGGTTGGCGTCATGACGACGTCGTCGCCCTCCACATCAGCCTCGTCTGCGTCTGCCCTTCGCCTGATTTGGGCGGTGGGGACGGTGCTGTGTGTCGTTGCGCTGCTCCTCGTGGGATGGGGCATGCGTCGTCGTCCGCCGCCTGGGCCGAGCGTCGTGCTCTTCACCATGGACAACGTGCGCAAAGACATGCTCGGGTGCTACGGCAGCACGTGGAATGCGACGCCCACCCTCGACGCGCTCGCCGCCTCTGGTGTCGTCTTCGAGCATGTGCAGACGGTCGCTGTGCACTCGGCTGCGTCGCATGCGTCGATGTTGACGGGGCGTTCGCCGGCCGAGCATGAGCTGCTCGACAACACGTTTGTGCTGCGCGACGACGTCGAGACGGTGGCCGAGGCGGCGCAGTCGGCGGGGGCCGAGACGGCGGCGTTTGTGTCGTTTGGTCTGCTGGGGCCCCATGTCGGGCTCGACCGTGGGTTTGGCCATTTCGAAGTCAACGAGGTGCCCAACCACGACCACCAACGGGTGCCCCTCGACGTGGCGCAGAAGACGTATGCGCAGGCGGCCGAGTGGATTGCGCAACATCCTGAGCGGTTTTTCATCTGGGTGCACGCACAGAACGCGCACTTTGACTGGCAGGCGCCTGAGCCGTTTGCGTCGACGTACGAAGACCCCGTCCCCGACGGATGGGACGACAAGCTCAACTGCGTGTACGAGCTGAACGACAAGATGACAGCGCGCGCCCAGGCCGACCGCTCGACGACGTACACCGCCGAAGAGCAGCACTACGTCGCCTCCCGCTATGCGGCTGAAGTCGCTGTTGTCGACGACGGCTTGCGGCTGTTGCTCGACGCTGTGAAGCAGGCGGGCGCCGCAGAGCGCACCACATTTGTCGTCGTCGCCGACCACGGCACGACCCTGCTTGACCGGCAGGGGCAAGAAGCCGTTGACCACGCCGTGACCTTCTTCGACGAGGTCGTCGACGTGCCGCTGCTGATTTCAGGCGCCGGTGTCGACGTCAACGCCCGCGGCACGCGGGTGACGGGATGGGCGCAGACGACGCAGTTGGCCACCACCATCGAACATGTCCTCGGCGATGGGTTTGGCAAGCGCTCGGCATTGGGCACGTCGCTGTTGCCCGTCACCGAGGCCATGCAGACGGCGGCGCGCCCAGACCACATTTGGATGTATGACACCCCCAACCGCGCGGTGCTGCACGACGGATACAAGCTCTTGATGCAGATGCCGTCGGGTGTGCCGCGGCCGCCGGGCGCGCGGCTGTTCGACCTCGTGCACGACCCGGGCGAGACCACCAACGTCATTCACAAAGACGCGCCCCACGAAAAGCGGGCCCGCAAGATGCGCAAGATGGCACGTCGTCATCGGGCGAAACTGCGGGCCATCGTCGCCGCCAAAGGCCAACGTACGCTCTCGCCAGAGGTGCGTGCCTTGCTCGAGGAAGGCGGGTATCTGCCGAAGCAGACGCCCCCCCCCACGTCGACGCCGTCTTCTCCGGCGTCATCGAATGCCGCCGCTGCGCCATCCCCTGCTCCCTCGTCGAGGACGCCATGAGCGATGTCATCACCTCTCATCCGACGCTGAAGAACACCGCCATCGCGTTGGTCGTCGTCGACGTCGTGTTGGTCGCCTTGCACCTTCTGTGGGGCAGCAACGTCGTCAACCTCGACGCCGAGGGCAACGTCACCGCGTGGTGGTCGCAGGCCAAACTGTTGGGCACCGGCGTGTTGTTCGTGCACCTTGGGTTGCAGGATGCTCGTCGACGACAAACGCCGCTGTGGCAGTCGGCATTCGGCTGGGTCGGACTGTTGTTTGTCGGCCTTTCGCTCGACGAGAGCGCCAGCTTGCATGAGCGACTGGCGCGGTTTCTCGTCGAGCAGGGCGTCGCTGGCGACCTCAGTCGCTCGTTGTTGGGGGGCGACAGCGACAAAGCGTCCTACATGTGGGTGGTGTTCGCCGCCCCGGTCGCCCTCCTCGTCGGCACCGCCATGCTCGCCTTCGTCGTCAAACACAAACAAGAGCTGAAGCAGCTGTGGGTGCTCGGCTTCGGCGGGGTGTGGATGTTCGCCAGCGCCATGGTGCTCGAGCCCATGGGCGTCGTCGGCACGCCGAAGTTGTCGGCGTGGACGGCCGAGCAGGTCGACCACTACCAGCGTTTGCTCGTCTACGAAGAAAGCGCCGAGATGCTCGGCGCCGACTTCTTCTTGTTGTTGGGCATCGGCTGGGTGTTGCTCCGCCGAAGGGACCCCTAGAGCGCATCCCAAACCCAAAGAACGCGCTCGACGACGAATGCAGCGCATTCGTCGCAACTCGACTCGCGAAGCGAGCTTTCGAGACGAGAGCGCATCCCAAACCCAAAGAACGCGCTCGACGACGAATGCTTGCATTCGTCGCAACTCGACTCGCGAAGCGAGCTTTCGAGGCTAGGCCGCGACGTGGTGCTCGCCCGATGTCGCGGGTGTCTTGTCTGACGTCGAGGGACTGGGCCGCTCGACGGCACCGTCGCGGGTGCGCAGCCAGCGTTCTCCGCGACGAAAACTGATGTCGTGTTTGTGCACCAACATGCAGACCTCTTCGATTCCGCCGATGTCGTGGTCTTTGGCCGAGTCGAACACCTGCAGACGGGGCGACATGCCGACGTAGGCGCGCACCAACGCGGGGATGGTGCCTCCCCGTCGACGGGCCGCCTGCAAAATGGTGCGAAGGTCGCGCTTGGCGTCGTCGGTGAAGTCAACGCCGAGGGGCTCCGACGTCAGTCGCATGGGCTCGGGGTGACGTGCCTGCACGCCGGTGCCGCTGAAATGGTGTCGCAAGTAGGCGAGGGTCAAGTCGCGGACGAAGGGATCGGTGTGTTTGTCGAAGACGACGCGGCCGAAAAACTGCTGCACTTCGTCGTCGAGAGCGACGAAGGCCAGGCCGCGAAACATGTGGTCGAGGCTGAGGGCGTTTTGGCGTCGGGCGCGATGCTGCGGCACGATGAACATGCGGCCGATGTCGAGCACCCCGGGCAAGATGTCGGCGCGAAAGGCGTCGTCAAAGGCGAACATGTGCTCGGTGGCGAGGGGGCGTCCGTGACGTCGTGAAGCGACGGCGAAGCGGCAGCCGCCGATGAGGTCTTGGGTCTCGCGGTCAACGATGACCAGCTGCTGGTAGCAGCCTTCGCCGAAGTCGTCGTCGTCGAGGTCGAAGTCATGCCCAGTGCCGCCACCGATGCCGCGAAAGCAACGTTCTCGCTGGCGGCCGACCTCGATCAACAGTGCTTCGTCGTCGTGGGCATCGAACACGCACACGTCAACGTGCCCGACGGGCGCGTGCACCAAGGTGGGCAGACGGGCCAGCCGCTCACGGCGCTCAGCGTCTGACAAAAGCGGCGCAGACGTCACAACAGATGGAGCGCTCATGCGGCACCTCGGGTGGCAATGGCCTCGGCAGAGGAGGCCGGTGGTTTGGGCTCGTCGTCAAACAAGGCGACGGTGTGCGACGGCGTGTTTGTCGACGTCGATGTCGGGCGCAGCGCCAGGCTCTTCTCTCGCAGCACCGCGGCCCAGCCGCGTGCGTTTTTCGACCCGTCGAACATGCTGCACGGCAAACGCTCACCGACGTGCACGTGCAAACGGGTGCCGCGCAGACGGCTGGCTTCGTCGATGAGCACGGCGGCCTCGGGGTGGGTCTTCAGGCGCAGCAGGCGACGCATCACGCTCAAGGTGTGAAAGCGCCAGCTGAGTCCGCCCTCGAGGTACAACGGGATGACGTCGCGCTGGTGCCGTTGGGCCTTTTGCACGACGAACTTGTTCCACGGCATCTCGGTGACGCCGCCCCATTTGAGCTTCGCCGTCTGCCCAGCCGGAAACACCAAGATGGGCCCCTCGGCTTGCATGGCGTCGTCGATGGACTGTGCCAACTGTCGCGACAGCCGTTTGGCGTTGGCGCCTGCGGGCTTTTCGATGGGCAACAGCAGGTCATCGAGCGGGGTCAGCAGCGCCAGCATGCTGTTGGCCAGCGCCTTGGGCTGGGCATGCAGGCGGGTGAGCCAACCGGTGAGGGCGAGGCCGTCCATGACGCCGGTGGGGTGGTTGCACACCACCATGGCGTTGCGCACATCGGGCATCTCCCCGTGCACCTGCAGACCGAGGTCGAGGTGACGCAGAATGCTGCGCAAAAAGGCGACGCTGTCTTCTTGGGCGTGGCCCTGCCAGAAGGCGTTGATCTCGTCGAGATGAAACAGTTTCTCGACGACGCGGATGGCCATCTGCGGCGTCCACCGCGCCACCGTTGGCGGCAGGCGTTCGGCCACGCGGATGCCCGGCACTGTCGAAGGCGACGGCTCCATCGCCGTTTGAACAGCAGGTTGTGCACGACCCGACGCAGACACCATGCATCTCCTACGGCAGAGGGGCAGGCGCTGTTACACGATCTCGCCAGCGGGCTGGAACCCAACCCGCTCTCCACCGGTCGCAAGCATGACACCCCCATCGCAGACGAAAACCCCCGCTTGGCGGAGGCCAGCTGACGGCTGCCTCGCTCCGTTGTGTGCGTCTGCCGCCATTGGAGTCGGTCATGCCCATTGTTTCGCTCTGTGTTTCACGCCGCCTCCACTGGCGCCACATGCTCTGCACCATGGCGCTGTTGGCCCTGGCAGCGCCAGCTGCGAACGCCCACCTCGACGTGGCGTTTGTCATCGACACCACCGGCTCCATGGGCGGCGAAGTCGCCGAGGCCAAAGCACGGGTGCAAGAGCTGACCGCTGCTTTGCAGCGACGTCGCCCGCGAGAGACATTGCGCTGGGCCATCGTCGCCTACCGCGACAAGGGCGACGCCTACCTCACGCAGGTGCTCGACTTCACAGCCGACGTCGACAAAGCCCAGGCGTTCTTGCACAGCCTCGACGTCGACGGCGGCGGAGATGGCCCTGAAGACATGCTCGGCGCCATCGACGCCACCCTCGCACTGCAGTGGGCGCAAGACGCCGACAAGATGGCCTACCTCATCGCCGACGCCCCGCCCCACCTCGACTACGACGACCGCAAAACACCGGAGGCGCTGTTCGCCAAAGCCCGAACCCAGCGGGTGGCGTTCTACCCCATCGGCTGCCGCTCACTGTCGGCCGGCGGCGAACGCTTTTTGCGTCGCCTCAGCCAACAAACCGAAGGCGAGTACCAGCACATCGGGCGCGTCCAAGACGACCGCAGCCTCACCGACGCGTTGTTGCACGTCGTCGACACCCGCCCGTCGCCGCCGACTGAAACGCGGTCGTACGTGGTCACCGCCGTCGACCACGTGGAGGCCGGCACCGTGGTCACACCGTTGGCATCGTTGTTTGCGGGCCCACCGGCCGCCAGCAAAACGCTGACGTCGACGACGTCGGACATGTGCACCCTGCAACTGCAGGTGCCTGCCGGATTCGCGCTGCCCACCGTCGACGTCGAGCGCCATGTCGCGCAGCTGGCGGTGGCGCTGCACGACGACAGCATCCACGTTCAGCTGCAAGTGCGCCCGGCCCCGTCGGCGGCTCCCGCCGTCGTCGACGTGTTGTTGCCGACGTGTCCGTCGTCGATGTCTCTGCCGGTGCATGTGCACCTCGAAGGCCTGGCCTCGTCGTCGAAGACGGCGGCCAAAGGAGGTGCATGATGTCGACGACATCCATCGCATTCAGCGTCGTGCTGCTGGCCTCGTCGTCGGCTGTGGCCCAAGACAACTTTGCAGCAGGCTTGTTCACCGATGCCAGCCACCTGCCGCGGGTGTCGCAGGCCATGCATGTCGATGTGCGTGACGACGGCGCCACCCTCGTCGTCGACCAAGTGTTCGTCAACGACGGTGCCGCGAAAAAGCAGGCCGATTACCGGCTGCATCTGCCGCGCGGGGCGTGGGTGAAGGGGTTTCGGTTTCGGTCGGGCCACCAGGCGTGGGTGCACGCCACCTTGAAAGACGAACGCGATGCGCGACGCGATCACCGTCGAGCGGCAGCCCGTGGCGACAAGACTGGATTGCTGCGCAATGAAGGTGCGGTGCAACACTTCTCGGTGTTTCCGCTGCCGGCCAAGTCGCGCATGCAGGTGCAGCTCACCTTGGCCTTGCCCGTCGGGGGCGGCGCGTTGTCGGTGGTGCGGGTGCCAGTGGCCCGGATGCTCGGTGAAGATGCCTCGGCGGCGCCGTCGTCGGTGACCACACCCGTCGTCATCGACGTGCGCCATGGCAGCCCGCTGCAAGACGTCGTCGTGGATGCGGATGTCAAGGCGGTGTCTGTCGACCCGCGCCGTCAACGTTGGGTCGGCTCCACTGCCCACTCCTTTGAAGTCACCGTCGTCGCCGAGCAACCTGCGGTCGTGGCCCGGCGGGTGGCGCTGCCAGACCAACGGCAAGCCGTGGAGGTTCGCTTGGTGAACGACCGCGCCCGACGTGGTGCCCTGCGCAAGGTGCTGCTCGTCGACGGTTCTCGGTCGATGCGCAGCCAACTCCCTGCCTTGCGCTTGCTGTTCGCCAAATTGCCCGATGACGTTCTCGTCGATGTCGTCGGCGAACGTCGGCAACTGCCCCTCACCGACGGCATCGACGCCGTCGAGCGCGCCATCCGCGATGCCGCAGCCGGGCACCACCTCGACGACAAACACCTGAAGCGGGCGGTGCGCAGACGGGGTTGCCAACGCGCCAACACCCGCTGCGTCGTCGTCACCGACGGCGCCTTGCGTGACCTTCCGGGGTGGATGAAAGGCGAGACACGCACCGTGGTGTTGACGTCGTCAGAAGCCCTGCGTGCCCACCCCCAAAACGTGCAGGAGCATCCGTTTGTAGTGCGCACCGACGTCGCCCCCCGTCAGGCGCTGCAGCAGTTGGGCCTGGCACTCTTTGAGGCGCCGTTGCACCTCACCACCGTCGAGGCCCACGGGCGTACGCTCAAGCCGTTGCTGAAGGCGACACCACTGCTTTACGCCCACCGCGCTCTGCTGCACTTCGACGTCGGACGCAAGGTGCGCAAGCTGCGGCTGCACGGACGCCAAGCCGGCAAAGACGTGGTGCATGTCGTCGACATTCACGACGTGCAAGGCGACGACGAGACGCAGGTGCGGCAGCGCTTCTACCGCGCCAAACTGCAGCAGATGGTGCAACGTTTCGAGCGGGCCCCGTCAGAGGCACAGCGCAAAGCAATCGTCGCGTTGAGCGTGCGCGAAGGGGTCCCCACCAAACTCACCGCGTTGCACGCCAGTGCGCCGTCCGACCGCAGAGGCGAGACCGTCACCTACAAGAAGAAAACGCTCCTCGACTTCAGTGAGGTCTCCGTCGCGGGGGCCCTCACCAAACCCGACGGCGCCTATCTCAAGAGCACGACGTCAAAAATCGCCCCGGCATTTGGGTCTGCCGGGGTGGGGTCCGGCAGTGGTGGCCTCAGTGGCCGCCTTGGCGGACGCGCCAAGCGCGGTGTACGTCCAAAGGTGAAAGTGTCTGCCGCGCGCATTCTGGGCAGCGTCTCCAAAGACGAGATCAAACGCGTCTTCCGTCGTCACCAACGGCAAATCCGCGCCACCTACGAGCGTTCTCTGCGTCGCAACCCCAAGCTCAGTGGACGCATCGTTCTCAAACTCGTCATCGACAAAGAAGGACGCGTTGCTTCTGTCGACGTCACCCGTGACACCGTCGGCGACAAAGAGCTTGCGCAGGCATTGCGAAAGGTCATTCGGCGCATGCGTTTTCCACGTCCAGCCGGAGGCGGCAGCGTCGTGGTGACCTATCCGTTTGTGTTCTCGACAGGTGAATGACGCGAGCTACACCCAGCGTCCGGTGAACACGCACTGGGCGCCGCCCCGGGCCCGGCAGACGGGGTGGTCGAAGAGGACGTCCTTGCCGCCGGAGATTTCGATGGCCCCCGTCACCCACCCCGTGAAGGTGGCGCAGAACGCCGGATGGTTCTCTTCGTGGTCGTGCAACGTCGCGATCAACGCCGTCTTCGTCCGCTCGACCTCAAACCAGCCCTCGGAGTGGTAGGTGCGCCACATGCGCGTCGCCACCGACACCACCCAGCCGGGATTGCCAAGTTTGAGCAGCGGGCGAAACGCCCGCGGGATGTCCCGCCCCGACATGAAGCGCCCGACGTCGAACAGCAGGTGATGGTCGCCTTCGCCCATGACGTCGTCGATGGATTGCAGCAGACGCGCTTGCAGCGAAAACGGAACCCACGTCGACGCCGTCAGCTTCTTTTGCCCCACCAAGATGTCGAGGTCTTTTTGCGGCAGCTTCTGCAGCACCTTGGCCAGGGCGTCGGTGTCGCCCTCTTTGCGCACATATGCGAGCGCGGCCAAGGGGTTCATGCCCTTGGTCATCGACGCGCTTTGCTTGTGGGCCGTCGGCTGTGACGACGGGGAGGACGATGCAGGCTGGTGCATGGGCCCAATGCTAGCGCAACGGCCGGCAGGTGTCATTTCTCGGGTTTGCGCAGCAAACGCCAACAACGCCGCAGCAGGGGTTGACGTCGTCGGCGCAGACGGGCCACAAGCGGGGCAGAACAAAAAGACCAACACAAGACCCACCTCCCGCTCCACCCGTCGAGCGGCTCATCTGAGGCCCCCATGCCCGCCACTTTGGTTCGCACCCTCCGCATTCGCACCCGCCGCACCGCCGGCACCCTCGGCAAACTCACCACCGCCCTCGGCGACGTCGGTGTGATGGTCGGCGAAATCGTCACCGTGCGCATCGGCCACACCTTCTCGGTGCGCGACTTTCACGTCTCGCTGGCCAACTCCAAACAACTGCAAGCCGCCCTCGGCGCCATCGAAACCCTCGACGACTCTGAGCTCATCGAAGTGCAAAACGGCGTCATGGCCGCCCACTCCGGCGGCAAGATCCGCACCCGTGCCCGCGTCGACCTCAGCTCCATGTACGCCATGCAAACGGCGTACAACCCCGGCACGCGCGAGATGGTCGACGTCATCGACGAAAACCCCGACCAAGCCTGCCGCTACACGTCTGTCGGACGCACCGTCGGCATCATTTCCGACGGCAACGGCCTGCTCGGCGTCGGCAAGGTGAAGTCGCGGGCCATGCTCCCCATTCTCGAGGCCAAGTCGGCCCTGCTCGCTTCCCACGCCGGGCTCAACGCCCTGCCGTTGGTGCTCGACGTCAGCTCCGAAGAAGAGTTCGTGCAGACCATCAAGCGTGTGGCCCCATCCATGGGCGCCATCATGCTCGACGCCATCAGCGCGCCCCGCAACCGCCGCATTCAAGAGAAACTGCAGCGCGATTTGCAGGTGCCGGTGTTTGACGACGACGCCGATGGCCCCGCCGTCGTGGGCCTCGCCGCCGCCATCAACGCTTGCCGCCGGGTGAACAAGCCCATCGAGCGGCTCACCGTCGGGCAAATCGGCCTCGGCACGGCCGGTGGCGCCATCGCATCGCTCATCATGAAGCACACCGGCAACGCCGTGCTCGGTGAGGACGTCCACCCCGAAGCCATGAGCCGGCACGTCCACCTCGGCGGACGCGCCTCCTCTCTCGAAGAAATCATGGCCGAGTGCGACATCGTCATGGCCAACACCGGCCACGAAAACGTCATCCCCAAAGAGTTGGTGCGAGAGGGCCAAGCCATCATCGCGCTCTCAGAGCCCCGCCCCGAAATCGAAGTCGACGATGCCATCGCCGCGGGCGCCGCCTTTGTCGCCGACGGAAAAGCGGTCGACAAAGCGGTGGCCATCCCGGGCGTGTTGCTCGGCGCACTCGCCGTCAACGCCAAAGGCCTCAACGACGAGATGCTCATCGCGGCGGCTGTGTGCATCGCGGACGCCGCTCGCGGCAATGACCTGGTGCCGCCTGCCACCGAGCGCGACCTCGTGCCCAACGTGGCCTACGAGGTGGCTCGTGCGGCCGTGCAGACGGGCATGAGCGACACCCCCCTCGAAGCGCTCGAGCCCGTGTTCTTCGAAGAGGCGATTGAAGACGAGCGTCAGTTGCCCTTCATGGACGCGCTGTAGGTCGTCTCTCTTCTGACGTTGCACACGCCCGGAGCTTGCTTCGGGCGTTTGTCTTTGGTGCAAAATGAGACGCGCTGCTTGGGACCATTCTCAAGATGGCAGGGTCCATTCTCAACATTGACGGGCGTACGCGGATTGGGAGGGTGTGCAGACAGATGGCAGGGGGCGGTTGTTGCTGTGGAGCCACTGCCTTATTAAACCACTGTTTTACAACGGTTTTTTATTGCATTCGTGGGGGCAATGCGTAGTCTGGTGGGACTGCGCACACGGCCGGTGTGTGGAAGGTGTCTCCTCCGCTTGGGGCGGGTGGGGTCGAAGCGGAGGAGTCTCCGGCTTTTTCAGCCGGATGAGGTCTGCAGGTGTTCCTGCGGAGCGACGGACTCGACGAAAGAGCGGATGCGACGGCGCATTTTGTTTCTTTTTTGAAGAGTGCGGCCGCAAGTGCAATTGAAAAACCAAAGCCCCCACCCTCATCACGGCGTCGTCGAAAACAGACCGCGCCCAAACACCGCCCGCACCGAGCGACACCGCTCCAACGCCGGCGCCATGTCGCGAACGCAGTGCCGCAACAGCATCTTCCAACGGTGCCGGGCATCCGCACGCGTGGGGCGGCGGCCCAGCGTCACCGCATACGCCGGCACCTCCACCTCCGACCACCCAGCCCCGTGGCAAACCACCTCCTTCGACGTTCGCGCCATCCCCGCCGGGCAACGGAGTCCTTGAAGGCGCACCTTGTACACATCGGGCCCATCCGCACGAGAAGGCAACGGCATCGGCAAGGGCGGCTCTGGCTTCGGCTCCGGCGGCTTTTTGCCCGACAACGACGCCGCCGTGAGCGAAGTGAGGTCGACGGTCGACAGGGGGTTCTTCACCGGCGCCGCATGACGCCCCCGAAACGGCCGCACCTGAAAACTCGCCCGAAACGCAGTCGACGCTTCCGACGATGTGAGCCGCACCCCCGCCGCGGACTCCTGCATGCACTTCGCAAACGGAGCCCCGCCCTCCTGCGACACCCGAACCGCACCGATGCCCCCCGACGCCAACACGTCCATCTCCACCGTCAGCGGAAAAGGCGTCGCATCCAAGCGTTTCAACTGCTGGCGCAATGCGGGAGGCAACATGCTGTGGCAGCGGAGCCAAGACCTGTGCAGGGTCTGCACCACCTGCTGGGCTTCGGCACGAGGACGGCCAGGCATGTGCACCTCCGCCAACTGCAGCCGAGCGCTCACCCGTGTCCCCACCGACGGGCCAAAGTCACCCGCCAGCTTCAGGGGCGCCGACGCCGTGCCTGTCGACAGACCAGACACCACCGATGCGGCGGCAAACAGCAGAACAACACCCATCGAACACCTCACACCTGGGGCGTGGCCGAAATGCCGTTCTCCCAAGATGCAAGCATGACCTCCCCGACGAGAATCCGTTCCATCGTCGCTGCACACAAAAACGCCCAGAGCGTTCACCCTGGGCGTTCTTCACTGCGACGGCCGCGCCTTACAGTTTGACGTACTCAAACTCAGGAGGCTGGTTGTTGATGCCCTTGTTGGGCGGCGCGATCCAGCCGGCCACTTTGCCGGGCTCGATGACCTGCTGCATCAACGTCTTCACAAACGCTTTGTCGTCGGGCGAAGGCACCCAGTCGTACTTCTTCTTGTCCCACTCGGCCTCGGTGATGAGGCTGCCTTCTGGGTTGAAGCGCGCCTCGCTCCATTGGCCCACGGTGCGGTTGAAGCGGCGGTTGGGCAGCTCGAAGCGGAAGTCGATGCCCGCTTTTTCGAGCTCGCGGTTCCACATGTTCACGCCGTTTTGGTTGTCGGCGATGTACGCGTCGCGCACTTGCTCGTTCATGGCGTTGCGGCCGGCCACTTCTTCTTCGACGATCTTGTCGCCGGCGAGGGTGTCCATCTTGTAGATGGCGTCTTTGCAGTCGTGGTCGTCGTAGTTGCGCGACTCGAACGCGCGGCCTTTGAGGCCGTTGGCGAAGTACGCCGCCGCGTTGGAGCTGCGCTCGTTGCCGAAGAGGTCCACCGACGACGAGAACCAGAAGTTGATGTACTTCTGGATGAGCTGCAACGGCACGCCGCCGTATTGGGCGATGTCGTCGGTGTCGAACTCTTTGGTGAGCTCGGCGGCACGACGCACGATGCGGTTCACGCCGGTTTGGCCGACGAACATGTGGTGCGCTTCTTCGGTGAGCATGAACTTGCAGGTGCGCGCCAAGGGGTCGAACGCACTCTCGGCCAACGACGCCAGTTGGTACTTGCCGTCGCGGTCGGTGAACATGGTGAACATGAAGAAGCTCATCCAGTCGTCGATGGGCTCGTTGAAGGTGTTCAAGATGCGGGGGTGGTCGGCGTTGCCCGAGCGACGCTCGAGGAGCTCGTCGGCCTCTTCACGTCCGTCGCTGCCGAAGTAGGAGTGCAGCAAGTACACCATGGCCCACAGGTGGCGGCCCTCTTCGACGTTGACCTGAAAGAGGTTGCGCATGTCGTACAGCGACGGGCAGGTGAGGCCCAAAAGACGCTGTTGTTCGACGGAGGCAGGCTCGGTGTCGCCTTGGGTGACGATGAGGCGGCGCAAGCTGTTGCGGTATTCGCCAGGCACTTCGTTCCACACCGGCTTGCCGATGTTGTCGCCGAAGCCGATCTTCTTGTCGTTTTCTTGCGGCGTCAAAAAGATGCCCCAGCGGTATTCGGGCATCTTCACGTAGTCGAAGTGGGCCCAGCCGTCGACGTCGACGCTGATGGCGGTGCGCAGGTAGACGTCTTTGTCTTGAAACCCTTCGGGGCCCATGTCGTTCCACCAGTTGATGTACTCGGGCTGCCACTTTTCAAGCGCGCGCTGCAGACGACGGTCAGAGCTCAAGTCGACGTTGTTGGGGATCTTCTCGTTGGTCAGAACAGGTGCGGAAGGTCCGGGCATGGCATTTCTCCTGGTGGGAGGTTGGGGCTTTTCAGCCGGTGTCTACGACGACGTAGACGGGAAGCTTCTCGACGTCAGCGACCAGAGGGAGCCGCGAAGCGAGGGGGGTTGGGGGCCCCATGTCCGGCTTTGCCGGCGTGGGGGAAGGGGGCCTACGCCCCCTTCGAGGAGAACAGTGCGGAAGGTCCGGGCATGGTGTTTCTCCTGGTGGGAGGTTGGGGCTTTTCAGCCGGTGTCTACGACGACGTAGACGGGAAGCTTCTCGACGTCAGCGACCAGAGGGAGCCGCGAAGCGAGGGGGGTTGGGGGCCCCATGTCCGGCTTTGCCGGCGTGGGGGAAGGAGGCCTGCGCCCCCCTCGAGGAGAACAGTGCGGAAGGTCCGGGCATGGTGTTTCTCCTGGTGGAGGGGTGTTCGGCTTTCGCCGGGGTCCACGACGACGTGGACGGGAAGCTTCTCGACGTCAGCGACCAGAGGGCCGCGAAGGCGGCTGTCCTAGGGACAGCCGGGCGCGCAATCAAGATTGCGCGGGATTTCGAAAGACTTGGCCCTTCTCATTCGAGGTCCAAGTCGAGGGAGCTGTGCCCCCTTCAAAGAATCAGCAGCGCTTGGTCTGGAAGGTCGGGCTCGAGGGCGAGCCGTAGACGGTGAGCGCACCTTCAGGGCCGGTGGCGTTGTCGCGGGTGAAGATCCAGTTTTGCCACGCGGTGAGGCGGCCGAAGATGCGGGTCTCCATGGTCTCGGGGCCCACCCAACGGAGGTTCTGCTCCATGCCGGTGAGGGCGTCCGTCGACAGCGACGTGCGCTCTTCGATGAACAGGCGGAGCTCGTCGGGGTAGTCGATGTCGTCGCGCACGAAGGTGACCGCGCCGTTGTCTTCGGCGTCGGGGCACTCGATGGCGCGTCCTTCAGAGGCGAAGTTCAAGATGGCCTTCACGGCGTCGGCGTCGCCGTAGAAGCGGTTCTCGAGACGGCTGAGGCCGTGTGCCATGGGCAGAGCCCCCGCAGAGAGCAGGCTCGGCCGCAACACGGCGCCGGTGTCGGCGTCGACGTCGTCGAGCATCATGGAGCGGTCGGCCGCCCACACCATCTCGCAGAAGCTGCCGGCCCAACACGAGGAGGGCTCGACGAGGGCCACCATGGTCTTGCTGGTGACGTCGAGGCGCTTGAGCACGCGCTTCATGTGGTGGAGCACTTCACGCACAAACCAGTGCGCGTTGTCGCCTTGGCCGTTCTCGAGAACCGCGGCTTCAGCGTCGAGCAACAGCTGGGCTTTGCCCTCCGACTTCAGGGTCACGAGGGTGACGTCGAGGTAGTGCATGCGCAGCCGCAGCAGGGCGTCGTCGAGCTCGCGGTAGGCGCGCAGCGCCCAGAGGTCGGCGCCTTTGGCCAGCATCTTCTCGGCGACGACGGGCTCGCTGTCAGACGGAGCGCGCACGGTGAGTTCTGCCGTGCGGGCGTTCTCGTCGACGACGAGCGAGACGTATTGGTAGTCGAAGCTGGTGCCGTCGACCTTCGGCGCCACCGACGACCAGGTGATGCCTTTGTCGCCTTGGCCGCGGTCAGACATCTTCGCCAGTTCGGCGGCGCGGTTTTGCACGGCGTCGTCCCACTTCGATTTGGCGGCAATCTCGTCGACGAGGTTCCACTGCTTGGCACGCTTGCCTTTGACGCCTTCAGCCACGGTGGAGAACACGTCGCACAGGTCACGACGCACTTTGCGCTTGTCGGTGATGCGGGTGAGGCCGCCCGTGCCAGGGAGCACGGCGAGGAGGGGCACTTCAGGAAACGACACGGCCGAGTTGCGGTCGTCGATGAGCAGGATGTCGTCGCACGCCAGCGCCAACTCGTAGCCACCGCCCGAGGCGGTGCCGTTGAGGGCAGCGAGGAACTTCAGCCCGCCAAACTCGGATGCGTCTTCAATGCCGCAGCGGGTCTCGTTGGTGTACTTGCAGAAGTTCACCTTGTAGGCGTGGGTCGACTCGCCGAGGTGGTAGATGTTGGCACCCGAGCAGAAGACTTTGTCTTTGCCGCCGGTGAGCACCACCGCTTTGACTTCAGGGTGCTCAAAGCGAATGCGGTGGATGGCGTCGTTGAGTTCGACGTCGACCATCAAATCGTAGGAGTTGAGCTTCAGGGTGTAGTCGCCAATGCCCTCTTCTTCTTGCACGTCCATGGTGAGGGTGGCGATGTCACCGTCGAACGACAGCTTCCAATGCTTGTACGTCTCGGGGTTGGCTTCGAAGGGCAAACCGGCGCTGAAGTTCTTTTCTCCCATGGGGCGTCTCCTAAGGCTGGGCTGGGACCATCCGCGGTTGGGCATGCGGAATGTCTGATCCCCCTGATGACGTTGTGAACTATAGAGCCTTCGGGGGGGTTCTCAATGGAAGTATACTTCCATCAGGCAATCGACGGATGATGGTGTTTGCCTGCGGTGTGCTGTCTGTTGGTGCCTCGTAGGCAGCTTCTCTATCCTCGCAAGCCACTGTAATTAAATATCAAAACACCGATCGCAACAACGGTTCCCTGGCACACCTCGTGCTACTCCAGCTGCATCCCATGCTTGGAGAATTCAATGTCTGCTCTTTCCGTCTTGCTGTTGTGCGCACTGACCAGCACCGCACCAGCCGCCGCTGATGTCTCTGCACCACCACCACCGCCTTCGACGCCGCCGTCTTCTGCATCCGCCTCCCCCATTTGGCCATTGGCCACAGGTGCCACGGCCGCCATTGCCGTTCCCGTTGGCGTTGCTGCTGGCGCGGGGCTCGGAGCTGCCACCGGGATGCTCACCCCTCATCTTGGCGCTTTCGGGGCGGCTGCGGTCTTGCTCCCCGTCGCTGCTGTCGTCGTCGGTGCTGCAGCTGGTGGTGCAGCGGCTGGCGCCGTGTCTTCTCTGTGGTTGCTGCTCGACCCCCGCGTTGCTGAAGCCGCTTTCGAAACGGCAATTTGGCGCAACGTTGGTCTCGGGGCATGCCTGGGCCCCAGCGTTGCCTTGCTGGGCGGCCTCGTACCGTTTGTCGTCTTGGGCATCCTCACGGGTGGCTACGGCGGCATGTCGTTCCTCTTCTTCATCACCGGCATTCCTGTGTTTGCCGCTGTCACCGCCAGCGCGATGGCCGTGGTCACCGGCACCGCCATCGGCCTGTCTTCTCAGTGGTCAACAGAGATGGCCCCTATGGGCATCGACACCAGTCCCTCTTCGCCCACGCCGACGGCCATGGCCTTCTAGGTGTGCTATGGCTGCGGCCAGAGCCAACCAAGGAGTCTCCATGGCCGACCCCACCGCCTTCAACGTCGTCATTGACGGACCCATCGCCACCATCGAGTTGTGCTCGCCCCAAGGCAACGCCTTCGGCCCCGACTACTTCAACGAAGCCAGCCAAGTCTTCGACGCCATCAACGGCAACAAAGATGTGCGCGTGGTGGTGCTTCGCGGCAGCGGCAAGACCTTCAGCTACGGCCTCAACCTCCCCGCCATGGGGCAAGAATTGATGCCTCTGCTGCAGCAGCCCGGCCCCAAAGAGCGCCAAAAGCTGGCCGCGGTCATCGACAACATGCAGAAGTCCATCAACTGCATCGCCGAATGCCGCGTGCCGGTCATCGCCGCCGTGCACAACTGGTGCATCGGCGCCGGTCTCGACCTCGTCTCCGCCGCCGACATTCGGGTGTGCAGCGCCGACGCACAATTCTCGCTGCGCGAGGTGAAGGTGGCCATGGTCGCCGACGTGGGCAGCTTGCAGCGCCTGCCCCCCATCATCGGCGAAGGCTGGACCCGCCGCATGGCCCTCACCGGCGAAGACGTCGACGCGGAGACGGCACTGCGCATCGGCCTGGTGAGCGAAGTGCTCGACGACAAAGACGCGTGCTTCACGCGCGCCCAAAACCTCGCCAAAGCCATCGCCGACAACCCGCCGCTCGTGGTCGAAGGCATCAAGGACGTCATGAACGAGCGCATCGAAGCCGACATCCAACGCGGCCTGCGCTACGTCAAACAACACAACAGTGCCTACTTGCCATCGCTCGATCTCGGCGAGGCCTTGGCGTCGTTCTTCGAAAAACGCCCGCCGCTCTACAAGGGCGAGTAGCCACCGCCGAAGACGGTCGTGCAAAACAAAAACGCCCTCCTTTTGGAGGGCGTTTTGCGTAGGGCAAGAACCGATCAGGGCCCGGCGTCGACAACGCCAGCGTCGGCCACATCGTCGACGATGGGGTCGGCACCTTGGATGAGGTACGGACGCAACGTGTAGCCGATGTGTCCACCGTCCGCGTCGACTTGGTCGTCGCGCATCACTTCGGTGGGCATGGCGACGGCGGGAATCTCACCGCGCAACTTGTAGCCGCCGCCCGAGAGGGTCACGCCTTCGGTGGCCGACGGACGCGCACACATCCAGTAGCCCACCAGCTCCCCGTCCACGGCTTGGCGGTTGGAGAACAGGTTTTGGTCGGGGCAACCGATTTCGCAGAGCGCGCCGGTGCGGTTGGTGCCGCAGCCGCAGAACAACTGACCGAAGTTTTCTTCGGCTTGGTTTTCGTTCTGCACGATGCACAGCTGGCTGTCGCCGCCACGCACGCCCCACTCACGTCCCTCGTCGATGCAGCCGCCTTTGTAGCCCGCAGGCGAAGCGGTGTAGTCCTGCTGCGCGAGGGCCACGAAGTAGTTGTATTCTTCAGCGGCATTGGCGGCCAAGTTCGCATCCAGGGTGCAGACCATCGACGGCACGCTGGGGTTGATGCCTTCCATGGCGCCCTCGTCGTAGTGCGGCTCCAAGCGGCAGTCTTGACCGTGGTAGGTGCCGGTGGGCGCTTCACGTTCGGCCTGGTTGGTGTACAGGCTGTCGCTGAACGACACGCATTTGAACTGCGAGTGGTGGTTCATGCCTGGCCACAGCACTTCGCCGTTGTTGTCGTCGGCAGGGAGGCCATGGCGCACGCCTTCGCGGTCTTTGCCGTCGTCGAAGAAGTCGGCAAAGGAGCGGCCGTCGTACGGAATGCGGCCGTTGCTGCTCAAGCAGTCTCCGGTGGCGTTGTCACAGAAGTCGTGCCAGCCGGCGAAGTCGGCGTTGATGGAGAGGTCGGCGTCGTTGTCGCCCGCGTAGTTTGGGTCGCGTCCGCGCATGCAGGTCTTCCAGTAGCCGTCGACGGTGTCGGGGTATTCGAAGAGCAATCCGCCGAGCTGGGCAGGGCCCATGACACGCGAGCGCTCGGCGATGATGTAGCCGCCGCGGCAGCTGGTTTGCGTGCATTCGGCGTCGGCGCGGAAGAAGCCGACGTTCAACTCGGTGAAGTAGGCCAGGCGGTAGTAGAACTCGGTGGCGACGAAGTCGGTGGGCTCCACGCTGACGGTGGTGTCGGCGGTGGCATCGAAACTGGTGGTGTCGTGCGACTGCAAGACGTCGGCGATGCCGTCGAAGTTGAGGTCGTCGTCGTCGTGGTTGCAGGCTTTGGTCAGCGGGTTGACTTCGCCTGCGTGGAAGCGGTGAATCTGCAGCTCGGTGCCCGGCGTGGCGGTGCCCGCATCGACGCTTCCGGTGCCGGCATCGGTGCCGCCGTCGGCCACACCGCCGTCGGCGTCAGGAACACCAGCGTCGGGCGTGGTGAGCGTGGGCATGGTGAAACCGCCGTAGGTGCGCAAACGGGTGGCGGGCAGTTCGTCGTCGCGGTAGCGGTTGTCAAACTCGCCGACGCTGTCGGTGATTTCGGGCTCGAGAAGCTCGACGTAGGCGACCATGTCGGAGCCGATTTTGATGGTGGCCGACTCGCCCAACTCCGCTTGGGTTTGCAAGTTGTAGCGGGTGGCCACGTCGGCCACGGAGACGGTCTTGGCAGCGTTGACGCCACCTTGGGCGCCGTCGTCGGAGACCAGGGTGATCTTGTCGATGGTGCGCACCGTGCACTTGCTCTCGTCGAGGAACACGCCGCCCGACGCCCGCATCGAGGCGAAGTCGGCGTTGACCCAGCCGTCGTTGTCGGCGTCGCAAGCCTTGACGATGCCGTCGTTGTGGCTTTGGAAGTAGCCGTCTTCGAGCTCGCACACACAGACTTCGCGGTAGAAGGCCCCGTTGTTGCCGATGCCCGCCACACCCGTCTTGGGCATCACGTTGGCGCCGTCGAACTCAAAGCACTCGTTGCAGCGGGTGCAGGTGCCGGTGCCGTCGTCGCCTTGACCCAGAGGACATTGGGTCACGGTCACGCACTGGGCGTCTTCGGTGGCGGTGGCTTCTTGGCAGACTTCGGTGTTGGGATCGCACGCGGGGATTTCCGCACAGGTGGCGCGGTCGACACAGCTGTCGTTGGTCTCGTCGTACACGTAGCCGGTTTCGCAGTCGCCACAGACGGGCAGCCCGCCGTCGGCCTCTTCACATTGACGGCCTTCGCCACACAGGTTGGCGCAGGAGTTTTCGACGCAGTCGCCCTCGCCGTCTTCGTCGAGGTCAACGTAGCCTGCCTCACAGTCGCCGCATTCGGGTGTCGCACCGGTGTCGTCGCAGATGCGGTTGGCGCCGCAGTCGAGGTACCCAGGCGCGTCGACGTCGCAGCTTTCGATGGGGTCGCAAGCCGAGGTCACGGCGTTCCAGCGCCAGCCCTCTTCGCACTCTGCGAGGCACTCAGCGTCGCCGCCGGGTTCTTGCGAGCAAAGTTGGTGTTGGGCACAGCCGAGGTTTTCGCAGCTGCTGGCGCCGCGGCACTCGCTGAGGGCGGTGTCGCAGATGAGGTCGCCGGTGCAGGAGCCGTCGGAGGCGCAGGGGCATCCGTCGCTGCCCCAGGTGCAGGCTTCGCAAGTGCCCGCGTTGCATGCCAGGTCGGTGTCGCAGGTGTCGTCGTCGCGGCACACGCAGTCGGCCGTGCCAGCCTCACAGGGATCACCACCGTCGGTGGGGGCAACGGTCGGCTCGGGATCGGTGCCGGCGTCGTCGCCCGGGGGCGTCCCGCAGGTGCAGGCGCCGAGCGACATCATGCCGCCGAGAAGAAAGACAGAGAGGCCGAGGCGCAACCGTGTGAGGAAGGCGATGGAGGGCATGCTCATGGGTCCAGTCCAGTCGAAAGGGCTCTTGACGCTTCGACGCTAGCGCAAGGTGCTGCAAATGACACCCCCGAATGCGCCAACGGGCGAAAGTCAGACGGTGGCCATTGGCGCCGTCATGAAGGACGCGTCAAAGGGTGCTGAAGTCCTCGTAGAAAAAGTACAGCCGGATGTCGGTGATGCTGTTGGGATTGATGTCAGCATTCTCGGCTTCGTCTTTGAGGTTGAGCGTCAACTCCCACAGGGTGTTCACAAAGGCACGATCTTGCAGGCGATCGTTGCGGTAGACGTCGTTGTCAAACACCCGCACACCGTTGAAGTAGGGGTTGATGACGGCGGTGACCTCGGGGGTGCGCAGGTACTGCTGCACGTCGTCGAGGCCGCGCAATGTGCTGGTGCCTTTGGACGTCAGGTAGATCCGCCCCACACGGTCGCCCAAGTCAGACCCGTGGATCTCTGCTTCCACGCCCACCACTTTGTGGATCGCCGTGGCCGGCGACGTCTGCGACAGCGTCGTCGAGAACGGAATGCGGATGTGGCCGCGTCCGTCGAGGTTGTCGGGGCTCAACAGCATCTCGCGCAGGAGTTCAGCACGTTCTGCCGGCAGCAGAGCAACGCCTTTGTCGTTGGTGCGCGCCACGCTGAAGATGTCGTCGCGCAAGCTGACCATCGCCACGCGTTCAGCAGGACGGCCGTATTGCTGTTCGAACTCTCTGAAGTCCCGCTGCAGGTCGTAGAGGTAGTCCTCGAGGTTGTCGGTGCCGTGGTTCACCATGCGCACCAAGAAGAGGTCGCCTTTGCGCGCGTAGGTGGTGGCCGTGTAGTACTCGTACGTCCTCGTGGCGCGGTAGGCGTCTTTGAGAGCGTCGTTGAAGGCCTTGTCGGCGCTGAGCACGTCGGCGTTGGCAAAGATGCGCACGTTGGGGTCGTTCTTCGCAGCGGTGACCGCCACCAACAAATCGTTGCTCTCTTCGTAGTCGAGGGCGATGCGCTTGGCTTGGGCGCGCATGCCCTTGATTTCGCCGTGCACGCGCAACATCTCGATCTCTTGCCGCTTGGCTTCGAGTTCGGCGCGCATCAGCCCCAACATGATGGTGTCGACGCGGGCTTCGCTGTTGATCATCAACGGGCCAGGGTTTTCACAGCTGGTGATGTCTTCGAGGAGGTCACGCTCGTCGAGGCAGCACTGCATGATGTCGGCTTGGTAGTCGGCTGCCTGGCGAATCTCGGCGATCTGCTTCTCTTTGTCGGCAATCTCGCCTTGTTTGGTGGTCATGTCTTCGTCGGCTGCACGTTGGGTGGCCAACGCGTGTCCTTGGAAGCCAGCAGCCACCCCCAACGACGCCGTCGCCGCAGCCGAAGCTGCCACGGCTGTGCCACAGGCCACGGGGTTCGGCGGAATGACGAACGGGACCCCCAAAATGGGCACGATGTCGACCTGGCACGCCCCGCCCCACGACGTGGCCGCCTGGGCCGCCGCTGCGATGGAATTCGCCAGCGCCGCTTGCGCGTCGATGATGCCCAGTTCGCGTTGGTAGCCCTGAATGTCGTTGCGGGCTTTGTCGATCTCGTGCTCGAGGTTGATGACTTCGCCGATGTCGAAGTTCACCTGCGCGATGTCCACACGGCCCGCGCACTCGGCGTCAACGCGCTCTTGCTCGATGCGCGCGTCGTCGAAGATGGCATGGATGTCGGCGATTTCAGCGCGCAACTCCGCGGCTTCGCCTTCAAGCCGCACCATGGCGTCGTACAGGTGGCCATTGCCCATGAAGCCGCAGGGGTTGCCCACGTACGACGCGATGGGATTGAACTCCGCGTACTTCTCGATGGCAGGGTAGAAGTTGCCGTCGTAGCCCTCCATGGTGCCGCAGATGTCGGCCAACTGCCCCTCGTACCGCTGGCGCAGCTTGGCGAGTTCGCTCTGAAAGAGGGCAGCGTCGGTGTCAAACGACCGGTTGCTTTCGAGCGCACGCGTTTCGCGCATGCCGGCCACCTGGGCGGTGTCAAAAGCGCGTTGCAGCATCATGTCGACGGGGCCGTCGGTGCTGAACGCCCCTGGAGCCGGAAAGGGAACAAAGTTCGGTGCGTCGCCAAAGAAGGTGATTTCGTCGACGATCCCAGCGTATTGCTCGCGCATGCGGGTGAGGGCTTGGTTGTACTTCAGGTTCAGCTGCTTGATTTCGTAGCGCAGCGCGTCCACCTGGGAGGTGTCGACGACGTTGATGGTGCGACGCATGAACTGGGTGAGTTCCACCGACTCGACGTAGGCCTCGACGTAGGCCTTTTCAAGCACGTGACGGGCAAGGTCGGCGCGGTTGAAGCTCTGGTATTTCTTGGCGATTTCGCCGGCGATTTTGGCCTTTCGGGCCGACGCCAACGACAAGCGGTGGAAGTAGGTCGGAATCGACGCAAAGCTCACCACGTTGGGCCCGTCTTCAGACACGCCTTTCCACAATGTGGGGCTCACATTGTGGAACCGGTCGAGCACCAGCTGGAACGTCTGACGAGCGCGGTACAAAAGCAGCATCTCGTACCCGGCGCTGCCGGCGATCTGCATCCCCTCAGGCTCGAGCAAGTCGCCTTCAAACAGCTGGGCGTTGGTGCCGGCAAGGTCAAAGCGACTGGCCACGGCATTGGTGAAGTCGTCGTCGCCGAGCATGATGAGCAGTTCGGCGTACAAGTGCTCGAATCCTTCTTCGGTGCCCGACTTGGCGAAGGACGTCAGCAAGAAGTCTTCAACGCTGTCTTCGATGGCCGTGCCGTCGAGGCTGCCCGACGCAAAGAGGCTGAGCAGACAGGTGCTGCGGTCTTTGGCCTCTTCGATGGCGGCGGGGTCGTAGCAGTACGGCAGCTGGTCGCCCGTCAAGGTGCACACCGTCGGCACGAAGCCCGGGGTGTTGCCGTCGCGGGTGGTGAAGCGGCTCTTGTATCTGAAAGCGTCGAGGATGAAGGAGCGCAACGGCGTGAACACCCGGGCTTCGGAGGCTTGCTCCTTCGGTGCGTAGAAGGCCTTGCCCTCGCGCATGTCGGCGCGGTCGTCGTCGCAAATCACCGTCGTGGGGTCGGGGTTGTCGAGGTTGTCAAGGCACACCACCGCTGGGTTCAGCGTGGCTTGGCCCGACGCCACCAGGCCGTCGAGCACGGTCGCGCAAGTGCCGTGTTGCTCCTGAGGGCAGACGGTGTCGCCGGCTTCGCCGGTCGACGCGCAGCGGTCTTGCAGACTGCCGTTGCAGCTGGCGTTTTGCAGTTCGGTGCCGCCGTCGTACAGGAAGTAGGTGATGTTCGAGCCGAGCGGGCACTCTTCGCCGCCGACTTCATCCCACGCGTCGAACCCGCCGTCGAAGCGCCCGGTCTCGTGGCAGAGGTAGTGCACTTCGCTGACGTCGACGGGGCTGGGCGGGTTGCTGGCGGGCAAGCCCGTCAACAAGGTGGTGGCGATGTCTTCTTCGTTGCCGGCGATGGTGGCCGTGGGGTTGCCCAGCGCTTCGCGCACCAAGTCGAGGTTGCACGACAAGTCGAGTTTGCCTTCGGGCGCAGCGACGTCGACGTCGTCAGGAACGACACCCGGAACATAGCCATCGCCTTCAATGTTCGACCCTGAGCGACGCAGCTCCATGATGCCGTAGGCAGAGAAATCGGCGGGATGCTCGGGGTCGTCGGTGAGGTTGGCGCTGAAGGTCTCTTGCACCAAGAGCAACAGGGTGTCTTGGTTGACGAGAAGACCGTCGAGAAGGCGGGTGCTGCGCTTGCGCGGACGGCCATCGGCGATGGGGTTGGCACCAGCGAACGACAGGTTGAGGTCTTGGGCGCCGTCGGCGCTGGGGTCGACGGGGAAGGCGCTTTCACGGCACTCGCGACGCACGCGTCGGCCGCCCGAGACGATGGTGCCTTCGGTGAAGTTCTCGACGTACCACGGGGTGTCGGCCGCCAAGAAGTTCGCGTGCGAACCGCAGTTGGAGCCGTCGTCGATGAAGCGGCCGCCCACCCGGGCTTCGATGGAGAAGTCGGCGATTTGCACCAAACACACCCCATCGCCAGCGCTGTCGCAGGACGTGGGATCGGCGCCGAAGGTCAGCGACACCGGGGGCAGGCCGGGGGTTTGCAACGTGGCGCTCGACTCCACTCGTCCTTGGTAGGTGAGGTTGTGGTCGAGGCTTTGTTGCAGGCGCAGGCTCACCGGCATCTCTACGACGCCCGTGGGAATGCGGATGAGTGGGTCTTCGGTGTACACGCGGGTGCCGTTGTCGTCGCCTTGGGCGTTGGGGCTCGCGTAGAGGTAGCAGTACACGTCCGAGGCCTGGTTGTTCTCGGCGCAGGCTTGTTTGACGGTGTTGTTGTCCCAGCTGCCGGTGAGCGTCGAGGCCAACACCGCGTCGAACTGCCGCTTGGTGAACGACGCTTTGCGGCGGAACTCCGTCCACTTGGCCAAGAAGGCGTTGTTGGTGAGTTCGGCTTGAGATTGGGCCTGCTCCAGAGTGCCGGTGTTGAGGGCTTCGAGCCACACATCGATGTCGGTGTCGTCGAAGTCCATGAAGGTGTACAGGGTGCCGGCCCACTCGCCATCGGGACGCGAGGCGTAGGTCAGAGCCACTTCTTTGAAGCCCAATTTGTCGTTGCCCACTTCAAGACGGCCCTCGTAGTTGTTGAGGGCTTCGTTGAAGGCAGCGTCGAGCACCACGGTGTGGGTTTCGCCGGGAAGCACCTCGAACTCCAAGAACGCGGTGCGCTCGGTGCCGGTGGCGTCGCCCATCTCCAACCAGAACAAAGGCTGGGTGGTCTCGACGTCACGTCCGTCGGTGGTGATGGTGCTGTGCTCGACTTTGCGCACCGAGAACACCTGGGTGTAGGTGGTCTCGTTGGCCACGGTGAACTCGCCCGACACCAAGTTGTTGGTGAATGCCAACAGCGTGTTGTCGACGGAGAACAGCCCTGCGTTGCTGAGGTCGGGGGCCGCCTCGACGACGTCTTCAAGCGACGGCACGCAAACCCCGTCGACGCCGTTGCTCGACTCGCAGCGCTCGCCCGCGCCGCATTCGTCTCCGGTGGTGTTGCAGGTCAGGCGGCAGACGTAGGCCGAACACTCCGCGCCCTCGACGCAATCGGAGTCGATTTCGCAGTTCGAGCGGCAGGTGCCCATGATGCACCCTTGGTGCGATGGGCACTCGTCGGCCGAGGCGCACGCGCGCGGGCTCTCCCCTGGCTCCACACAGCTGCCCGCGTTGCACTCCATGCCAGCGATGCAGCCGGCCATGTAGCCTTCGGCAGAGCAAAAACGGAAGGTTCCGTCGGGCAACGACAGATTGCCCGAGCACGGCGTGTAGCACTCGTCGTTGGGACGCCCCGGCGCCGGGGTGTCGTCGACGACGACAACCTCGCAAATGCCGTTGACGCAGTCGGCCAAGACCCCGTCTTGAGCGTTGCAGTGGTCATTGAACCCGCAAGCACACCCCAGCTCGCCTTCAATGCAGGCGGTCTCGACGCAGACGCCGTCTTCGCAAGCACCGTCTTCGCAGTAGTTGTTGAACCCGCACGCACACCCCACGGTGCCTTCTGGGCAGGTGGGGCCAGCGTCCTCAACCGCACCTGCGTCGGTGGGCTCTTGCCCCGCGTCCGTCGCTGGCGTGGGGGTGGGCTCCGGCTCCGACACACAAGTCGGATCGGTGGGATTCGCCTCGCAGTCGACCTCGCCTCCATCGCAGCCTGTGAAGGCCAAAGCCAACACCAAGCTGAAGGTCAAGGTCGCCAACGGTCGCTGTGCGGATGTCGACGAAGAAGAGTCGCGCATGGGGTCTCCGAACCGTGAGGCCATGGGCCTCGTGTGCACTCATTCGCAGCGCATGCTCACGCGGAGCATGAGGAATGGAGGGGCAGTCGCCCTGCCCCTCCCGGGCGAACTACAGCTCGGTGAAGTCTTCGTAGAAGAGGTACAGGCGAACGTCGGTGATGGAGTTCGGGTTGACGTCGGCGTTGGCCGATTCGTCGCGCAGGTTGAGGGTCAGCTCCCACAAGGAGTTCACCAGCGGACGGTCGCGCAGACGGTCGTTGCGGTAGATGTCGGTGTCGAAGACGCGCACCCCGTTGAAGTAGGGGTTCAGCACCGCGGTGATGGGGTCCATGCGGTGGTAGATGTGCTCGTCTTCGAGCGACTTGATGGTCGAGGTGCCCTTCGAGGTCAGGTACAGACGGCCGACACGGTCGCCGAGGTCGGAGCCGTGAATCTCGGCTTCGACGTAGGCCAGCTTGTGAATGGCGGTGAGGGGCGAGGTTTCTTTGAGCGTCGTCGAGAACGGCACACGGATGTAGCCGCTGTCGTCGAGCAAGTCGGGGTCAAGAAGGCGTTCGCGCAGCTGCTCGGCACGCTCCGCAGGCAACAATGCGATGCCCTTCTCGTCGGTGCGAGGGATGTCGAAGATGTCGTCGCGGAGCGACACCAGCTGCACCCGCAGCGACGGACGGCCGAAGGTTTGTTCGAACTCGTTGAAGCTGCGCTGCAGGTCGAGGAGGTAATCCTCGAGGTTGTCTTCGCCACGGCCGGCCATGCGCACCAGGTAGAGATCGCCTTTGTACGCGTAGGTGGTGGCCGTGTAGTACTCGAGCATGCGGGTGGCGCGGTAGGCGTCGACAAGCGCATCGCGGAAGGACTTGTCGGCAGACAGCACGTCGGCGTTGGCGTAGATGCGCACGTTGGGATCGTTGCGGGCGGCCTCGACGTTGATGAGGTGCTGTTCGGTCTCTTCTTGTTGGCTCATCAGACGTTCGGCTTTGTTGGCCAACGACTTGATGGTGCCTCGCACGCGCTGGATTTCGACGTTGGCGCGGTAGGCCTCGATTTCGGCACGCATGAGGTCGACGAGGTATTGGTCGACTTGGGCCTCAGAGTTCACCATCAGCGGACCCGGGTTTTGGCAGGAGTCGCCAATGGACTCGCCAGGTTCGACGTCGTCGAGGCAGCATTCCATGATGGCGGCCTGGTAGTCGGCATCGCGGTTGAGCTCGGCGATTTCTTTTTCTTTGTCGCGGATGTCTTCTTCTTTGTCGGAGATGTCTTCGTTGGCGGCACGTTGCTGCGCGAGGCCGTGGGCCTCAAAGCCGGTGGCCACACCCATGGACACCACGGCGGTGGCATTGGCGGCCACTGCGACACCACAGGCCACGCCGTTGATGCCGGAGCAAGCGGCCATGGTCGACGCGATGGATTGGGCGGTGTTGCCAATGCTCGACGCCAAACGCACTTGGCGGTCGATGACGCTCAGCTCCTTCTCCCAAGCTTGAATCGCGATGTTGGTCTCTTGAATCTCGTCTTGCAGGGTGATGGTTTGGCTGGCAGCGGTGAAGCGCACCTGGGCGATTTGCACGCGGCCGTTGCACTCCTCGTCGACGCGGTCTTGTTCAATCTCCACGCGGCTGTGGATGTCGCGGATGTCTTGAATCTCGGCACGCAAATCAAGGGCGCGGGCTTCGAGGTTGGTGACTTGCTCGTAGATGTCGCCTTCGCCAAGCAGACCGCATGGATTGCCGAGCAACTGGGTGACGGCGCTCAGGTGGGCGTACTTCGGAATGGCGGGGTAGATGTGGCCATCTGCCCCCTCGAAGGTGCCGCAGATGTCGCCGAGGTCGCTTTCGTATTGTTGTTTGATGCGCGCCAGCTCGGCTTGGAACTGGGCAGCGTCGACGTCAAAGGCGCGGTTGGAGCTCAGAGCGCGTTCTTCACGCTCTTTGGCCACACGCAGGGTTTCGAAGGCGCGGTCGATGAGCAGGCTCACCGAAGGCACGTCAAAGCGGCCGGGCGCGGGGAAGGGGATGAAGTCAGGCGCATCGCCGAAGAAGGTCACCTCGTCGGTGATGCCTGCGTACACCTCACGCATGCGCTGCAACGCTTGGGTGTAGCGCTGTTGGGCTTGCATCAATTCGTACTGCAGGGCGTCGTATTGGCTGGAGCCAAGCACCCGCGCGGTGCGTCGCATGAACTGCGAGATGGTCACCGACTCGAGGTACGCCTCGGTGTAGGCACGCTCGACGACGTGACGGGCGAGGTCGGCGCGGTTGAACGCCTGGTAGCGGCGGGCGATTTCAGACGCCACCTTGGCCTTGCGGGTCGACGCCAAGATGAGGCGTTTGAAGTAGGTGCTGATGGACATCAGCGTCACGATGCGGTCGCCGCCGTCGGTGCGGGTGATTTCGCTCCACAGGGCGGGGCTTTGTTTGTGGAACCGCTCCATGACCATCTGGAAGTACTGCATGGAGCGGTACAGCAGACGCATCTCGTTGCCGACGGAGCCGGCGAGTTGGATGCCGTCGGGCTCGAGGAGGTCGCCTTCGAACACGGCCACTTGGGTGCCGGCGAGGTCGAAGCGGCTGGCCACAGCGTTGGTGAGCGCTTCGTCGCCGAGCATGATGAGCAGTTCAGCGTAGAGGTGCTCGAAGCCGTCGTTGCCGTCTGACGCTTGGGAGAAGGCATCGGTGAGGAAGTTGCGGGCGGTGTCGTTCATCGTCGACGCGCCGTCGTCGAGCAGGCCTTGCTCGTAGGCCGACAGCACGCAGGTGACGCGATCGGCAGCGCGTTCAATGGCTTGGGGATCGTAGCAGTAGGGGAGTTGGTCGGAGTTGAAGACGCAGACGTCGGGGACGAAGCCGATGGTGCTGCCGTCGCGGCTCTTGAAGCGGGTCTTGTAGCGGAAGGCCTCGGCAATCTCGATGGCCAGCGGTTTGAAGACGGGAGCGTCGGACTGGATGTCGGCGGGGTTCCAGAACTTCTTGCCTTCGCGCATGTCGTAGCGGTTGTCAGAGCACACCGTCTCTTCTTCACTTTCGCACGCCCACGGGATGTCGATGAACACGGCATCATCTGCTGCGGCCATCGACTCAAGCACTTCGGCGCAGGTGCCACGTTGGTCTTCTGGGCACTCTTCGTTTTCAGCGCAGAAGTCGGTGGCGTCGCCTTGGCAGTAGTGGTTGCGAATGGCGTTTTCGGAGCCGCTGTGGATGAAGAAGGTGACGCCCGAGCCGAGGGGGCAGGCTTCGCCGCCTTGCACGTCCCAGCTGGTGAGACCGCCGTCGAACCGGCCCGTGTCGTGGCAGAGGTAGTGAACGCTGCTTTCGTCGTTCATGTGGCTGACGGCGCCGTCTTCGCGGCCGTTCATGATGGCCTTGACGAGGTTGATCCAGTCGGCGGTGGTGGTGAGTTCGTCGCTGCTGCCGGTGACCTCTTCGATGACTTCAGCCGAGCAGTTCAGCTCCATCTTGGAGGCGGGCTCTTCGAGGGCCATCTCGTCGGGGACGATGCCAGGGGTGAAGCCGTCGGCGGGGATGTTGCCGCCGGAGCGACGCAACACCACAATGCCGTAGGAGGCAAAGTCGGCGGGGCTCATGCTGTCGTCGAGGTTGGCCTCGAACGACTCCTGCACCAGCATCACCAAGGTGTCTTGGTTGATCATGATGCCGTCGAGCAGGTTGATGTTGCGGCGACGCACGCGGCCGTCGGGGATGGGGTTGGCGGCGGCCAAGCTGGCGTTGAGGGCGGCGCCGAGCGAGTCGGTGGACGCGTCGACAGGGAAGCGGGTCTCGCGGCACTCGTGGCGAACGGCACGGCCGCTGCCGTCGACGTCGACACCGGCGGTGAACTCTTCGATGAGCCACGGCACTTCTTTGGCCTCGTAGCCAGTTTCAGCACAGCTGGAACCATCGCTGGCGTAGCGCGCGCCCACGAGAATGGTCGAGGAGAACTCTTCGATTTTCGCCAAGCAGCTCGACGCGGAGGGGTCTTCACATTCGGCCGGGTTGCCGGCGAACTTCAGCGTTGCCGGCGGCAAGCCGGGGTATTGCATTGCGATGCCCGACTCGATGCGGCCGGTGTACGAGTGCTCCACCTCGGCGTCTTCTTGCAGGCGCACGGTGAAGGGCATTTCGAGAACGCCGGTGGGAATCTCGAGGGTGTCTTCGTCGGCGTAGACCTTGACGCCGGGGTCGTCTTGCTGACCGGACGCGTAGAGGTAGCAGCGGGTGCTGTTGACGTCGTTGTTGGCTTCTTGGCAGGCCTCGACCACGTTGGCGAACTGCCACGAGCCGGTCATGGTGGCGCCGAGCATGGCGTCGAACTGACGTTGCTTGTACGACGAGAAGTCACGGAAGCGGGTCCACTCGGTCAAGAAAGCGTTGCCGGTGGCTTGGGCTTTGGTGCGGTGGTCGCTGGTGTCGCTGGAGTTGCGAATCGAGTCGACCCAATCGTCGATGTCGTCGTCGGCGAAGTTGATGAAGTAGTAGATGCTGCCCGACCATTGGCCGTCGGGGCGGGTGGAGTAGTCGAGGAAGATTTCGCGGGTGCCCAGCTTCTCGTTGCTGACTTCGACGCGGCCCGTCCATTTGTCGACTTCTTCGTTGAAGGCGGAGTCGAGGATGATGGTGGCGTCTTCACCCGGCAGGATTTCGACTTCGAAGCTTTGGCGGCGGCTGACGTCGCCCTCAACGCCCATGTCCATCCAGAACAATGGCAGGTCGGTTTCGACGAGCACGCCGTCGATGTTGGTCTCGGTGTGTTGCACCTTGGCGACCTTGAACGTCTGAGCGCGGTCGGACTTGTTGCTGACGGTGAACTCGTTGGTGACGAGGTTGTTGTTGAAGGTCAGGTTGTTGGTGCTGATGGTGAAGGGCAGCTCTTGGCCTTCGAAGTCTTCGATCTCTGGGTCGTCGAGTTGGGGAACGCAGAAGCCGTCTTCGCCGTCGACGGTGTTGCAGAAGAATCCGCTGGAGCAGCTGGGCTCGGAGGCGGTGCAGAGCTTGCGGCACACCAAGTTGTAGCAGCCGGAGTCGTCGGCACATTCGCTGTCGTATTGGCAGTTGGACAGGCAGCGGCCGGAGACACACGCCTGGTGCTCGGGGCAGTCGGTGGGGATGTCGCACGTCAGTGGATCTTGGCCTTCTTCAACGCAGGAGCCGTTGTTGCAGACCAGGCCCGCCAGACAGCCTTCCATGTAGCCTTCGGAGGAGCAGTAGCGGAACGTGCCGTCGGGGAAGTTCAGGGATTCGGTGCACGGCGTGTAGCAGGTGAGCGACGGCTGCCCGGGGCTGTCGCTGGTGTCTTCGAGCACCACAGAACACGTGCCTTCAACACACTGCACCAGTTGGTTGGGAGCTTGGTCGCAGTAGTCGAGGTCGCCGCAAGGACAACCCAAAGCGCCTGGCACACAGGCCGGCACGACGCAGGTGCCGTCGGTGCATTCGAGGTCGCCGTTGCAGTAGTTGTTGAAGCCGCACTCGCAGCCCTCTTCACCCGCAGTGCACGATGGCCCGGCGTCTTCTTCGCCTGCGTCGGCAGGAGCCTCAGGCTCTTGGCCCGCGTCGGTGGTGGGCTGGGGTTCGGGCTCGGTCACACAACCGGGGGCCGTCGGATCGTCGACACAGGGGTCGGTGCCATCGTCGCCGGCACATCCAAGCGGTGCCACCGCCAACAAGGCGGCGCTCAGCAAAGAAAGAGTCCAAATCGAAGACTTGGAGGCTGACAACGAAGAGGCTGACAACGAAGAGGTACGAGGCGAAGCGGGCATGGCCTTCATCCTGGTCGCGAGTGAAGCGTTGGAGGAGCCAACGCGCAAAAACTGCAGAGGTTTCGGATCGAGCTCCCTGAATCCGACAGGTTGACCCTACTGCTGACGCGACAAAATCAAAAGCAATGTTCGGAGAACCGCCTCACAATTGATGAATAAATGTGGGGCATCCAACAGTGTGCGCTGGGTCGCTGCGGGATCCGTCTGTTTTTGTCGCGTTCGGTGTGGGCAGAGGCTTCATTCTGCCTGCAGCACGGCTTGCAGCAGGTCGGGTTGCTCTGCCAACGGCGGCCCTGGCACCTGTGGACGGTAGTGCTTGGCCATGTCGTTGCGGAGGGTGTTGGTCCAGTCGTCGGCGTCGGTGTCGGCATCGGGAGCGGGCCGCGGCGGCAAGACCTCGACGTGAACGTGTCCGGGACGTGCGAACGGGGTTCGCCTTGGAAGCAGCGGACCTGTCCCAGAAATCACCACGGGCACCACCGGTGCTTGGGTGGACTGGGCGATGGCAAAGGCTCCCTTTTTGAATCGGCCGAAACGGTGCCCTGGAACGCGTGTGCCCTCAGGAAACACCAGAAGGCTGACGCCTTTTTGCAGACCGGCGGTGGCCTCTTCGAGGCGTTGTGCGTTCTGCTCCTTGGCACCTCGTCGACGGGAGATGGCGATGAATCCAGCCCAGCGCATGTAGCGTCCCGCCAACGGGATGTGCAGGAGACTCTCTTTCACCATGAACGCGAAGCTCAGCTTGGGCTTCAGGGCGAACACCGTCACCATCGGGTCGAGCCAGCTTTTGTGATTGGCGACGATGATGGCGTTGTCGAGGCCGTCGACGTGTTCGAGGCCGTCGACGCTGAGCTTCACACCTGTGGTGAGGGTGAGAAACTCCATCATCAGTTTCTGCCACCACTGCAAGTAGGCGAAGAGGTGGCGTTTGAACAACGGCCGCACCACCAAAGCTGTGGTGAGCAATGAGACGAAGATGCCGACGAAGATGTACGGCGCCATCAGGTAGCTGATGAAGATGTGAAACAGCCCCTTGAGGGTGATCGGCGCGGCTGGCGCCTCCAATGACGTCGTCGACAAGGATGCGTCGGAGGTGGCAGCCGATTGTTCGGATGGGGCCGACATGTTCTTCTCAACGTCGTCGTCGACGGGTCGTCGATGCTCAGCCTGCTCGACGTCGACTGCGGCCTTGGGAGGCCAGCTTGTTTTGCCGTTCGAGGACGGCATCGCGTCGACCGCGGACGATGGCACAGGCGTCGGCGACGTTCATGGCGCGCATCTCCATCTCGATGATCACCTGCTCCAGGCGGCTGACGATGAACCGGTGGCCGAGAAACAGCAGGACGCCCATGCCCAACCCCACCGCCGTCGTCGACAGCGATTGCTGCATGCCGGGGGTCATGGTCTCCAAGGTGCCGGATCCCGTGGCCTGCACGTCGGTGAACACGCCGAACATGCCCCAGGCGGTGCCCATCAACCCCAGCAGCGGAATGACGGCCGCGAGCGTGCCCAGCCACTTCACCCGCCGTTCGAGGAGGATGGCCTGTTGCCGGCCCGCGTCTTCACCAACTTTGGTGAGCGTCTCGAGGCTCTCTTCTTCATGTTGCAGCAACGCCCGCAGCACCGGCGCCATGGGGCTTTTGTCGCGCTTGAGAATGGACTTGCCTCGGTGGCTGGCGCCTTCTTCGACCGACTGCTGCACCTCGTCGACGAGGTGGTACGGCACGACCTTCTCCACCCGCAGCACGTACAGCCGTTCAAAGAACAGCACGACCGCCGCCGCGGAGGCGGCGACGATGACCCCCATGACAGGGCCGCCTTGGATGAGGAATTCAAGGATGTCCATCTGTGCAAACGATGCCGCCTCGGGTCATGAAGGGCAATACTCCTTTTGCGCTGGTCTGTTTCGTCAGCACCAACCCGGCCGTTTGTGTCATTTGTCGACGGTGCCGTTCATTCTGAACAGGGGGGTGCGGCCGGAGCGGCGTCGTCGAGGGCGGCCCGCATCCAAGTCGGGTCTGACAACTGGCCCCGCACCGCGGCCGTTCCGTAGGCAGACACCACGCGTTCGACGACGTCGACCGACATGTGCCGCTGTCGCAGCGCCTCCCGCAACACAGCCTTCGCTCGTCGAGGACGCAGCCACAGGGCATGCACACACAACACGGCAAACCACACCACTGTGAGGGCGATGCCGCTGGCGGCCCAAACAAACGTGGACGAACCGGTGCCCCACCCGGTGAACAGAGCGCAGGCGACGGCGATGCCAGGCAGCGGAAGCGGCCACAGCCACAGGGCTGAATTCGACAAATGGCGCAACCGGCGCTCGGCGTCGTCGGCGAGGTCGACGAATGCCGCGTGCGACAAGGCCGTGGTTGGGAGCGCATGCAACGTCGGCACCGCCATGGGCGTGGCGGGCGACGTCACCGCCTCGTGGGGCAGGAGGGGAGACGTTTGAGAGCTGGGCACGTCATCAGGCTAGCAACCTGGGCCGGCGTCAGCATTCAGCAGCCTTTCGCAAACGTTCAATTCGCTGTGGCAAATGGGCAAAGCCGGACTTGGCCCTCATCCTCTTGGCGTCTGCTGAGATGTGGCGTTCGTCAGGGCGCACGCCCATAGACGACCGTGGGCGCAGTCACGTCATTTTCGCTGAGGACTTTCATTTCTCTCCGGCTTTGGGGGTATAACCGTGCGCGTCGGCCGTCGGATCGCTCCGACTCGCACACCGGCACACCTTGATTGGGGGCATGGCGCACCGCCAGGGGCCCTTGCGGGAGACACATGAGCACCGAAAACACCGAAGGCACTTGGTTCGAGCAAACCCTTTCTCGTCGTGACGCCCACCGCATGGGCCTCGGCGTCGCCGCTGTGGCCTCCGTGGTCGGCGTGGCCGCCTGTGGCAAGAGCGAGAAGAAAGTCGAAATGGACACCCTTTCGGCCCAGAAAAAGGGCGGCTGGGATGTCGGCGACAAAGGTCTGCGCCTCTCCTTCCCTGCGGCGTCGACGCAGATGAAAGACTCCAAAGGCGGCAGCGGCTCGGCATACAAAGACGCCAACGCGCTGCAAGCGGCCACCCGTGCCGGCGACACCTGGCGCAAGTACGAGATGCCCACGCTCTTTCAATCGCTGGAGCAACAAAGCCTCGCCAGCCAAATGAAGATGATGGCCAACGGCGAAATGCAAAAACGCTACAACCAAGCGGCCGGCCTGGGTTCGCTGCTGTCGTCGATGGCCAACCCCGAAAAGACCATGCTCATCTTCGACATGCCCGGGCCCGTCTCGGTGGCTGCTGCTGCTGGCGTGTCTGAGTTCGCCGAGCCCGTGTTCTGGTTCGACAACTGGCCCCACCCCAAAGGCGTGGTCAAGTCGCACGAAACGTTGGGCGCCGCCATGTTCTTCGCCGCCGAGCTCGAAGAGAACAAGGGCAAGCGCAAGGGCAAAGTTGCTCCCGCCATTGTGCTCGACAGCAACCGCCTCAACCCCTACACCAGCGAGAAGACCCAGTTCGACAACCGCTACGCGGTGACGTTGCCGACGGGCAAAGAACTCAAAGGCATGGGCATTGAGTCGGTGATGTACGTGACCGCCACCGACAAGAGCAAAGAGCTCGACGACATCAACGACTACGCCGTGGAGTACGAAAAAGAAGGCCTGAAGATTTCGATGCTCGCGCTCGACGCCTTCCAAAAAGACCCCGAGTACAAGCCAGAAGAGGGCAAAAAAGACCCTTCGCGTGGGTACTACTACGGTGGCGCGCGCCACCACCACACCCACTTCTTCGTGTACTACCCGATGTTCATCTACCGTCCGATGTACCCCATGTACATGGCGCCCACCGCCTCGCGTGCTCCGGCCCGCGTGCGCAAGCCGGCCTACAAGCCTTCGGCGCGCAAGACCATGTTCTCGGGTCGCAAGACCGGCGGCGCCGGTGGCGTGGGCCGTCGCAAGCCCACCGGGTTCGGCCGCGTGTCGACGCTGCAAGGCAAAGGCGGCAAAATCCTCGGGACACGTTCGGGTTCTGTGGGACGTTTCCGCTCGTCGTCGTCGTTCGGCGGCTGAGCCCGCAGCGAATCGCTTGCGCAACGAAAGGCTCCTGCTTCGGCAGGGGCCTTTTGGTTTTCGCGCCTGCGACCCACGCCCCCTTCTAAGGAAGCACTTGTCTGGGGTCTTGAGGAGACCCCAAACAAAAAAACCCTCCCCGTGAGGGGAAAACAAAAAAACCCTCCCCCGTGAGGGGGAGGGGAGCGGTGTCTCGTGCCCATGAGGACACCGCCAAATCCTGTCCGGCGTTGGCCTTTCAGGTCGACAAGCCTCGTGCCCATTGGAGACTTGTCTGCGTCCTCAAAAGAGGACAGGGGGTGGGTGGCATCGAAGGTTGGATGTCCACCCGTGATGAAGGCTCCGGTGCCCGATGGAGCCCCCATCCGAACTCATCGTCAGACCACCTCAGTGGGAGCGCCCAGCTCGCCGTGTTGGGGGTGGTGGTCGTTGCGCTTTTCGTGGTTGCGCCGAACCTGCTTGGCCACACGTTGATGGGCCATGTCGATGCTGTGGTACATGGAGTCGCCCTTGTCTTCGGCGACGTACTTCTCGCCACCTCCGGACAGGATGAGTTCAGCGCAGTGCGTGCCGTGCCGCACATCGAGAACCCAGCGGGCGGTCATGGGCGAACGGAAGAAACGCTCCAGCGATTGGGCTTTTTCTTCTGCATGCTCCTTGAGCGCTTCTGTGGCTTCCATGTGGCGGAACGTGATGTCGACATGCATGAGCGCTTGCCTCCTCGACGCTGGGTTGGCGTCGTGATGGCAATGACAAAAGCAAAGAGCAGGCCAAGATCGCGGCGGCCGTCAAACCACCAATTCTTGGAGGGCCGATCGGAAGCTTTCGGCGGTGACAAAGCGGGGTCCGTCGCCGAATGTGAGGTGCTGACCGTCGTCTGTCCAGCCGCCGATGACCGTGCGTTGGTTGCCCGAAAGCCAAGCGCCTTTTTCGAGCGTGCGAAACGCAATGTCGTACGTTTGTCGACGGAGAAAGCGCTTCTTTCCGAAGCGAACCACCACCGACACCAGGTGACATTCACCGGTGATTTCGGGGGGTGGAAGGGTGACCATCACCTCATAGGTGTCGCCGTCTTTGTGTGCGTCGACGTGCAGGCCATCGCGGTCGACGAGGGCATCGAGGGGCTGGTCTTTGCCGGCTTCGTCCCACAAGGCATCGAGGAAACCTTGGGCATTTTCACCCATGAGCAGGGCCAAAAAGCCCTTGGGGTCGACGTGCACCGCTTGGCGCAGCAGGTGGTGGGCGAAGAGATAGTGCTGGGGCCGGGCCCCGTGGGCCCCCTCGTGCGGCGAGACGTCTGGGGCGGAGAGCCCGTGGGGATCGAGGTCTTCTTTGCGGTTGTCGTCGTCCATGACCGCGCCTTGTGTGGGTTCAGCCGAAGCGTTGTTTGAGCTGGAGGTAGGTCTGAAACTGTTGGGCCAGCACCGATTGGTTCATGGCCACCTCGTCGTCGTTTTGCTCCAGGGCGCGCAGCAGACGTCCCATGCCCCGCTGGGCGACGTCGGAGGTCTCGTCGGAGGCCGACTCGTATTTGCCGCGAAGGTCGAGGTAGGTGGCGTAGTCTTGGAGGTCTTGGCGGCACGACACCACCAACTCGTAGCCCTCGAACCGCAGGCATCCGGCGCGCACCAGGGCGGCAAACACCCGTCGCAGTTCGACCGACAAGACGCCGGTCTTCTCGATGACGGCTTGTTTGACGTCTTCGATGGGCACACGCAGGTCGCGTTCGCCGGTGGCGGGCAGCATGAACGACAAGATCTCCAGCGCACGCCCGACGGAGGGGTCGGCGTAGAGGTTTTGCAGACGACGGTCGAGTTCGCGCACCCGGCCGGCGAGTTTGCGCATCATGCGCACGGCGATCTCGGCGTTCTTCTTCACCATCTCGACGAAGACGGGGGCGTCGACCTCGATGACGATGGTGGGGGCCTCGGCGATGGCGCCGGCGCAACGGGGGAGCTCTTCAAGCAGCGCCATCTCGCCGAAAAACTCGCCTTCGCCGAGGTGGGCCAAGACGACTTCTTCGCCGTTGACGCGCCGAAAGATGCGCACGCGGCCTTTCTTCACGATGTACATGCGGCTGCCGGGGTCATCTTGTTCAAAGATGACGTGGCCCGCTGGAAACAGGCGTTCGTGCTCGGTCAGCCGCTTTTCGGTGCTCATCTCGTCCCCGCTGGGGTTGTTGCTTATCGTGTTCGGTGGCCGCAGAAAATGCTTTTGCAGGGTGCAACCCGTCGTTGGGGCGCAAATGAGGTTGCAGTTCGGGGTTTGGGGCGCGGCGGCAGATGCAAAAAAGCCACCTTGGACGCCATGGCGTTCATGGATTTCGCGTTTTCGCTGGCGCAAACAACACAAAAAGAACAGTTTGTGCATCATTCTGGCGGATCAGCGTTCGATTTGTCGCGAATTCGACGGGTGGATGCAGCGGGTGGCGACCGACGCCTAACCTGCCGCCGCACGGGACACAGTCTTCAACGCCATCGACGTCGGTGGCGACGCAACCAGCTTTTTTGGGGGGGTTTGACCGAGAGTGTCATGAACCCGTCCTCCAGCAGCGGCGAAGCCATCGACGACACAAGCGTGGACCCGTCTGCCGAATCCTCTTCTCGTTCTTCGACCTCGCGTGAGGGCAAACAGGCGCTGAAAAAGGCGTCGGTGCTCGCCGAAGAAGAGTTGGAAGCCGATCGCTTGCTGACCTCCTATGAGGCTGGCGCGTTGATCGGTGTGAATCCGTCGTCGATCAACAACTGGGTGCGCGCCGGGCGCGTGCCTGCGTTTCGCACCCCAGGCGGTCACCGTCGGCTGCGGGCCGAAGACTTGGCGCTGTACCTCAAGAACAACCACATGGCCGTGCCCTATGCGTTGCGACGCCTGACGTACCGTCGGGTGGTGTGGGTTGAGGCGCGCACCTCCCATCGGGCGCGCCTGCTGCAGCTGGCGCAACAGACCGAGGGCCTGCTCATCTGGGTGGTGCCGTCGTTGGTGGAGGGCATGTCGTTGTTGGGGCATGTGCGTCCGCACTTGTTGGCGATTTCGGCGCAAGACCTCGACGACGGACGCATGACGGTCAGGGCGTTGGAGTCGATGTTGCGCACGGAGCCAACGCTGTCGCTCACCCAAACCCAGGTGTACACCGACGACGACGACCGCCCCTTTGAGATGTGGCGCAGCCCTTTTGACGACGACCAAGTGTTGCGCGTGTGGTTGACGGGCGTGACACCGAAGAAACCGTCGTAGGGGTTTGGTGTCTGCCGCCGTCGTCGGAGAACCCGACGCGGGTGTTGCAGGGATCGTTGCAGATGCGTCTGCCCACGAACGTTAGAGCTTCAGGTGTTGCACGGCTGCTTTGAGCGAGGCACCGTGTGCGGCCCCCGTCGGTTGCGCCTCGTCGTGGCCGGTGTCGTGTTCACGTCGTCGTCGATGTGTCGCCCTGGAGAGTTCGATGATTCCCGTCTCGGATGCCGACGCGTTCATTGCCCAGCTTCCTCGTCGTCAACGGACGGTGCGGCTGCCGCTGCTGTTGTGTCGCGGACAACGACTGGCCGAAGACATCAAAGCCGAACGCGACCAACCCCCGTTTCACCGCGTCGCCATGGACGGCATCGCCGTGTGCGCAGCCGACTGCGAAGGCGCCGACGTCGTCGACGGACGCCTGCACGTCGAGCGCGTCGGCGTGCAAGCCGCCGGTCATGTGCAGCTGCGCCTCGACGACTTGCGCGGCCAGCGTCAGACGACGTTGCCGCCGTCGATTGAAGTGATGACGGGAGCGCCGCTTCCCGTCGGATGTGATGTGGTGTTGCCCTACGAAAAAGTCGAACTCGTCGACGACGGCACCGCTCACTTCGCCGCCGATGAGTCGATGAACACGCTGCGCAATGTGCACCCGCAAGCAGCCGACTACCGACGTGACGACGTGGTGCTTGACGCCGGCGCTCTGTTGTCGTCGCCGAGGTTGGCGTTGATGGCCGCCCAAGGATGTTCGACGGCGTTGGTGCAGGGTGCTTTGCACGTCGCCATCATCTCGACGGGCGACGAGTTGGTGGGGCCGGATGTGCCGCTCGCGCCGCATCAGATTCGCTCGTCGAACGACGTGGCCATGCAGGCCATGCTCGACGCTGCCGGCTTTGATGTGCGGCAGACGACGCGGCATCACTTGCGTGACGATGAGGCCCACGTGCGCGAGACGTTGGCGACGTTGCTCGACGACAACGACGTGTTGTTGCTGAGTGGAGGCGTGTCGAAAGGCAAGTTCGATTATGTGCCCCAGGCGCTTCGTGACCTCGGCGTCGTCGAGAAGTTTCACCGCGTGCAGCAAAAGCCGGGCAAGCCGCTGTGGGTCGGTGAAGGTCCGCAAGGGCAACTGGTGTTTGCCTTGCCCGGCAATCCGGTGTCGACCATGGTGAGCATGCGTCGCTATGTGGTGCCCAAGCTGCTGGACTGCTGTGCCTTGCCGGCGTGGCCGTCGTCGACGGTGCGCATGACGACGGGCGACTCGAAAGAGACGACACTGACGCGCTTCGTGCAGGTCAATGTCGACGCTGAGGGCAACGCCACGCCGGTGTCGCACAACGGGTCGGGGGATTTCTCAGCCGCCGCCCGTGCCGATGGATTTGTGGAGATTCCCGCGTCGCAAGCGCCCTACCCTGACGGGGCCGCGTTTGCGTTCTTCGCCTGGGAGCGCAGCGGCCGCCTCCTCGACGAGGCCCACCACGGAGGCAACGCATGAAGGAGCTCATCGACCCCGTCGGACGCCGCATTCGCAAGTTGCGCATCTCCGTCGTCGACGCATGTGACTTTCGCTGCACCTACTGCATGCCTGAAGACGTCAAATTCATGCGCCGCAAAGAGCTGTTGCCGCGCGACGAGTTGTTGCGTTTGGCCGGCATCCTCGTCGACGAAGGCGTCGAAGAGATTCGACTGACAGGCGGCGAGCCCACCCTGCGTCCCGACTTCGTCGAGATCCTCAAAGGCCTGCACCAGCTGCGCGAGCGCGGCCTCAAACGGCTGGGCCTGACGTCAAACGGCGCCCGACTGCGTCGGTTCTTGCCTGACGTCAAAGCCAGCGGTTGTGACAACTTGAACATCTCGCTCGACTCCCTCGACGACGACAAGTTCTTCGCCATCACCAAGCGCAACGTCGGGGCCGAGGTCAAAGCCTGCATTCGCGACGCCAGCGCCATGGGCTTCGACGTCAAGGTCAACGCGGTGGTGCAAAAAGGCGTCAACGATGACGAGCTGGATGCCTTCGCCCACTTCAGCGCCGACGTCGGCGTCGAGGTGCGCTTCTTGGAGATGATGAAGATCGGCGTGGCCATCGACCAGAGCGACGACTTGTTCATCTCGGCCGACGACATGTTGGCGCAGTTGTCGTCGTGGACCCACACCCATGAGGTGCGTCCGAAAGACTCGACGTCGTACAACTTTACGATGCAGCTCAAAGACGGCAGCGACGACAAGCGCGCGCGCGTCGGCTTCATCGCGTCGGAGTCGAAGCCGTTTTGCGACAACTGCTCCCGGCTGCGGTTGTCACCCAAAGGGGTGCTGCGGCCGTGCCTGATGATGAACGAGGGGCACAGCTTGGTGGGCCTTGAACGCGATGCCATCGTCGACAAACTGCACCAAGTGATGGGCATGAAGCCCACCCACCGCCTGCTGCAGGTGCTGCAGCCCATGGTGCAGATCGGCGGATGACGACGCGCCCCACCCCGCCCCCCGCGACGACGACGACGCCACCGCCGGTGTGGGGGTTGGTGCTGACGGGCGGACGCTCCCGGCGCATGGGCGAAGACAAAGCCCTGCTTTCGTACACCGACGACGACGTCGACCAGGTGACGCGCACCGTGCACCTGCTGCAGTCGGTGTGCGAAGACGTCGTGGTCTCGCGACGACGCGACCAACAAGACCGCCAACGCAGTGCCCACCGCACCGTCGACGACGCTGTGGACGCTGGCCCAGCTGGGGGACTGTTGGCGGCGTTCGATGTGCGCGATGACGTCGCCTGGCTGGTGGTGGCTGTCGACTTGCCGTTTCTCGACGTCGACGTGCTGCAAAAACTGGTGGACGCCCGCTCGCCACATCGTATGGCCACCGCCTTTGCCTTCGCTGGCGGCCGGTTTGACGACGACGTCGAGCCGTTGTGCACGTTGTATGAACCGGCGTTTGCCCCCGTGTTGCGTGCCGGCCTCGCCGACGGACAACGCAGCCTGCGCCGTCTGTTGCGCGGGCAAAACGTGGTGCGGCTGCCTGCCGAAGAACGCGCCCTGCACAACGTCAACACGCCCGACGAGCGGGACGCGGCTCGGCGATAGCAGACATTTTGCGCCCTCAGGCGCGCTTTGTGTATCACATTGAGACCGCCGGACATCCCGGATAGACTGCTCTCCTTCGTTCGGAGGTGCCTGTGCCCGGCCCAGTGATCCGTACGTCTGTGGTGTTGTCGTTGATGCTGACGACGTTCACAGGCTGCAGCTTCGTCGTCAGTGAAAACAACGCCCAAGCCGACCCTGCGGTCGAGCCGGCGGCGGCGCCCAGCGTCGAACCGGCTGTGTCGCCCGGCGTCGAGCCCGATGTCAGCGACGCGGGAGAACCCGATGTCGTCGTCGACGGAGGGGAGCCCGATGTGCCCCCAGAGCCGACGCCAACACCAACGCCAGACGTGCCGCCGCCGCCTGCGGTCGACCTCAGCGCGTCCCAGTTGACGACCACCGATGGCGTGGTCGCCGATGGCGTGCAGACCGTTCGATTCTTGGTGCAGCTGGTGCTCGACAACGGGGCCCCCGCCGCCGACGTCGATCTCAGCTGGAGCAAAAGCGGCGTCGGCGACTGGCAGGGCGACCTCGTCGTCGTCACGGATGGCAACGGCGAGGCCGAAATGTTCGTCACCAGCGTCGTGCCCGGCGAATTGCAGGTCACCGTCGACGTGGACGACGCTCAGTTGGGTCCGGTGACGGCTGCGTTTTCGGAGTGCGTGTCAGACGCCGCGTTCTTCGCCGCCGAGGTGCAGCCCGTGCTCGGCCAATGCGTCGGATGCCACAACGCCTATGGCCGCTCCGCCGAGCTGGGGGCCATGGCGTTGCACTTTGCAGACGACCCCGACGGCGCCGAACGCAACCGCCAGCTGTTGAGCAGCTATGCCTTTGACGTCGAAACCCTTGACGGCAGCATGCTGCCGTACCTCTTGGCCAAGCCCGCCGACGTCTACCCCACTGGGCACTTTGGCGGCTTGGTGGCGTCGGCCGACACCGACACCTACCAGGCGTTGCTCGCCTTCACCGAGCGCCTGCAGTCGCCGCAGACTTGCCCCGACGAACCCGACCCCGCAGCCGACTTCTGGCAGGGCGTCGACGTCATGGACAACACCCAGACGCTGCGCGAAGCGTCGTTTGTGTTGACGGGGACGTATCCCTCTGCCGCCGAGGTGGCCGCCTTCGACGGCTCGGACGCTGCGCTGCGTGCCTTCATCGACGACAAAATGCAGACGCCTGAGTTTGGCGTGGTGCTGCGCGAGTGGTTCAACGACGTGCTCTACGTCGACAACACCGGGGGCATCCGCAACTCGCTGAACGAAGACGACCACCCCAGCCTCGGCTATTTCAACCGTTGCAACAACGCCAATGGCACCCGTTGTTGTGGTGAAGAGTTCGGCAAACTCGTCTGCTGCCAAGACAACACCGACGAGGACGCCGACTTCTGCGAACGCGGACGCCAAGAGAACAACCGCGTGTTTGAACGCGCCCCCCTCTTTCACATCGCCGATGTGGTGCAGAGCGGACGCCCCGTGGGCGACATCCTCACCGACAACGTGCGGTACGTGAACCCATACACCGCGCGCATGTTGGGCTTGGAGGCCAACTTCGACGCCGACCCCGCCAACGACCTCGTCGAATACCTGCCCACCCAGGTGGTGCCGACGGGGCGCAACGGCCTCGACGTCGCCGAAACCCAAGGCGGGGTGCTCACCAGTCCGGCCTTCTTGCGGCAGTACCCGACGTCGAACACCAACGTGCAACGGCACCGCGCCCGCAACGTGTACCGCGTGTTGCTCGACCTCGACGTCATGACCTTCTTGGAGTTGGTCATCGACACCGATGAAGACCTCGGCGAAGACCCCTTCACCGACGCCCGCACCTGCTCGTCGTGCCATGCCGCCCTCGACCCCGTGGCCGCCGCCTTCAAGAACTTCAGAAACCAACGCAAGAACGTGCGCGACCAATACCCAGGCTTGCGCGGCCCGTCGTACCGCGGCGTGTACTCCCCGCTTCATGAGCTCAGCCAGCTCCCCGAAGACCGCTCAGAGGACGCCCTGCGTTGGCTGGGAGAACAGGTGCGTGACGACGAGCGCTTCACCTTGGCCATGGCGGCGCACGCGTTTCGCTTTGTCACGGGGTTGAAGACGTTGTCGGCGCCGCAAGACCGCCACCACGACGACCACCAGGCCCATTTGTTGGCGTTCAACGCGCAGCGGCAAGCCATCGACGACTTGAAGCAGCTCCTCGACGACCACAACCAAGACTTTAGGGTGGTGGTGCGCGAAGCGCTCATGAGCCGTTGGTTTCGCGCCAAGGGCGTGTTGGCCGACGCGCTGCCCGACGACGTGCAACGACGCGCCTGGGCGCTGGCCGGCATTGGCGGCTTTCAGGTGCACACGCCCGCCGCCCTCGACCGCAAGCTGCGCGCCGTTGTGGGCATTCCCTACAACCGCGGCGGCACCGTGGCGTCGGCGAATGCGTTGTTGACCGACTACCGGCTGCTGCTCGGGGGCATCGACTCCAACGCTGTGCTTGAGCGCAACCAGGAGCCGACGCCGTTGTCGGCGGCGGTCGCTCGGCGCATGGCCAACGAGGTGAGCTGCGTGGCCGTGCCCCAGCACTTCGCCCGCGACTTTGGTGACACCGACTTCATCGTCGACTCCGACAAGACCACCGTGCCGCTCGACGACAACGGCGCTGTCATCGTCGACAACGAGAGCAAGATCATGGCCGACTTGCAGCGCATGCATGCCCAACTGTTGGGCGAAGTGCTCGACGATGACGACCCACGCCTGTTGGCCTCGTACGACCTCTTCGTCGAGGCCTGGCAACTGATGCAAGGCGAAGGCAACACCCTCAATGGACGCTGCCGTGCCGAGCACGACTTCTACGACGAGAGCATCGTCTACGAAGCCGAGTCGACCGAGACCCCCACCACCACCGTGCAGGTGCGCACCGACCCCGACAAAGTGGTGCGGGCGTTCATGGCGGTGGCGTCGGCACTGATGGCCGACCCCGTCTTCTTGCTGCACGGAAGGAGCTTGTGATGAAACGTCGCGCATTTCTGCAATCGTCGTTGGCCTCGTCGAGCCTGATGCTCCTCGCGCCCCTCACTGCTGCTGGTCGGGCCCGCGCCCAAGAAGGCCGCGACACGTTGTACGTCACCATCCAAGCCGACGGCGGATGGGACCCATGCGTGCTCATGGATCCGCAGGTGGGCGAGGCCTATTCGACGCTGTTTGCCGCCGAAGACATCTTGCAGCAGGGGTCGCTGACCTATGGGCCGAAGTCGACGGCGGGGGGCACCCCCGAGCCGTATCGCGTGGGCCCCGGCGCCGAAGACTTCTTCGCCAAATACCAACAAGACCTCTTCGTCATGCGTGGCGTCGACACCCAAACCAACAGCCACCTCGTCGGCAAGCGCCACGTGTGGACGGGCAACCTGCGGCACGGCTCGCCCGTGTTGGGTGCCCTCGTCGCCAGCGCCCGCGAAGCGCACGAGCAGACCACGTACCCCATGGCGTTCATGACGTCGGGCGGCTTTGACGGCACCGCCGGCGTGGTGCCGTCGTCGAGGGTCGGCAGCTCCGACGCTGTGCTCAAGCTCGCCGCGCCCTACGTGGTCTCACCGTCGTCGACGTCGACGGCGCGGTTCTTCCCCGAGAGCGTGGCCGCCGCCATCCGCCAACGCGAACAAGCCCGCAGCGACGTGCTGCGCTCCAGCCTGTTGCCGACGGCGGCCGACCGGTTGTCGCTGCTGCAAGACGGCAAGTCGGCCGAGTCAGACTTCGTCGCCGTGCGCGACGGCTTTCAAACCCTCCCCGACATCGACGCCAGCTACGGCACCAACGGCGTGTTTGCCAAAGCCAAGGTGGCCATCGCCGCCCTCAAAAGCGGCACCGCCGTCGCCGCCAACCTCTCCGTCGGGGGCTTTGACACCCACAACACCCACGACGTCAACCATCCGAATGCATCGCAGTTGTTGTTCAACCTTGTCGACTACGTCGTCGACACGCTGCGAACCGCTGGACTGTATGAACGGTCGGTCGTCGTCATCGGCTCCGAATTCGCCCGCACCACCTACAACGCCGAACTGGGCGACCCCATGCGCGGCAAAGACCACTGGCCGATCACGTCGCTGATGGTCATGGGACGTGGCATTCCTGGCGGGCGGGTGCTCGGCGCCACCGCCCCCGGCGCTGAAGGCGTCAAAGGCGTCGTCGCCACCAAAGTCAAAGTCGACAACGGCGCGCTGGTGCACACCGACGACGACGACCCGGCTGGTTTCTTGCTGCGTCCAGGACACCTACACGCCGCCTTGCGCTCGCTCGAAGGCATGCGCGACGACGACGTGGCGCTGCGCTTCCCCCTCGACGACGACCTCGACGAGCCCGCCGTGCTCTTCGAGAGCGGCAGCTAGAGCCGCTCGACGACGAATCCTTCATTGGTCGCAACTCGACTCGCGAAGCGAGCTTTCGAATGGTCGATGACGACTGACAACCCCCGCGGACGATGGCGCCGTCATCCGCTGCAATGGTCGTTCAAGGCTGGAGCAGGCCCGCGCTGGCGCGCTGGCGCTCCCGACCACCGGTCGTGAACACGACGCGATGACGTCGATGGGGATGAGAAACGGGCATCATCGACCATTTGCAGTTGGGTGTCGCTCAGCTGTCGGCAGCGTCGTCATCCACTGCAAATGGTCGTTCAAGGCTGGAGCAGGCCCGCGCTTGCGCGCTGGCGCTCCAGACTAGGCGACGCTGCTGAAGGGGTCGCGCACATGCTGCCCGAATCCATCGGCGACGGCGGTCGACAGCGTCGCAGCAATGAACGGCGCCTGATCCCGCTGCAGGTAGTGGCCACCATGTTTGAAGTGGTGGTGCTCGACGCGGGCGCGTCCGCCATCGGCCAAGGCGTCGGCGAGGGCAAAGGGCACCTCAGGCTCCACCAACGGGTCATGCCCGCCTGAAAACATGAACGTCGGACACGCCACAGTGCGCGCCGACCACCGCTGTTCTCTGAAGTTCAAGTGCCCGACCAACTGGGCGTGATGGGCGAGATCGTCGTCGCTGAGGTCGTCTGCCTTGAGGCCGCCGCCGACGTACGCTTTGCGCATGACGTTGGCCAACATGGGGCCCGCCTGCGGATGGTCAAAGCCTTTGGCCAGCCACTTCATCACCGTGGGCGGCACAAACTGCAGACCACGGTGTCGGGTGAGACCTGGAGCGCAAATCAACACCAACCCGCTGATGCGGTCGGGCCACACCGCCGCCGCCGCCATGGCCGTGGTGCCCCCGAACGAGTGCCCGCCGATGACCGCAGCGTCGACGTCGAGGGCGTTGAGCACCGTCTCCACCCAATCGGCACGCTGCAAGATCTGAGGATGCGGGAACGTCGCCCACGGCGTGTCGCCAAAGCCAGGCGCGTCGACGCGAATGGACCGCAGTCCGCGCGCCGCCAACTCAGGGCCCAGGTAGCGAAAGTCGCGCACGCTGCCGGGAATGCCGTGCAGCCACACGAAGGGCACGCCGTCGCGCGGCCCCTCGTCGACGACGTGAACCGGGCCTGTGGCGGTGTCGAGGATGTGGCCTTGGGGGTCGGTGGGCGGCAAGTGCTGCATGGCGTGGCTCATACCACCCCCGGCGCCGCCAAGCACCCGAATCTGGGCGCCACCTCTGCGGCGCCAATGGTGTGCCTACGCCCAAGGCGTTTGGGACCTTTCACCCAACCGTTCTCTTTTGGTGTCGATGACAACAGAAAATCAAGCACTTAGCACAGGATGATCTTGGCGCACCCCTTGCTTCTGTCTGTGGAGGGTGGGGTGCGTCAACACAGACGCCGAACCAACGTCCCCACCTTCTGTGGAGGCCTCGTGGCTGAAGTGACCACCGTCGAGACCATTGACCCCGTGCGCGACCTGCTGCGGTTTCACCGACGCATTCGCCTGAGCCTGCAGACTTTTTTGCAGCTGGCCGAAGCGGCCGTGGCGGGGGCGGCACCCAGCCCCATGGAGTTGCGCGCACTCGTGGATTTTTTCACTGGCCCCTTGATGTGGCACGACATCGACGAAGAGGTCACCCTGCTCCCTCGTCTGCGGCGCAAGGCCCAGCCCGACTTGTTGCTGACCCTCGACCAACTCACCGACCAGCACGCCCAGATGGAAGAGCGCCTCGAACGTCTTCTGCCGCACCTCTCGGACGTGGCCTCCGGCCGTGCTGTCGTCGACGCCCATCTGTTGCTCGACGAGGCCCGCGCCCTCGACGCCCTGCTGCAAGAGCACCTCTCGCTCGAAGAACAGACCGTGTTTCTCGTCGCCAAAGACTTGCTCGACGCCACCGACATCGCCGAGATGCGCACCGAGCTCGCCCATCGCCTGCACGAACGCAAAACCCACCAGGTGCGCGCTGTCCCCCTCGACGCCGACACCCCGGTGACGTCGTCGACCCCGGATCAAACGGCGGTGGTCGACACCCGCACGGTGCAAGACGCCCCTGCCGCCGCGCTCGGCAGCAACGCAGCTGTGGAGGGGCCATGACCACCGGCACCATCCCCATGTTGAGCCGGGCCAGCACCCTGCGCGACATCGCCACTGAGGTCGACCGCTTCGCCAGCCACCGTCCTGGGGCATTGCGCGAGGTGGTCATTGCGGGCGAAGATCCCGACGCGGTGTCGTATCTGAAAAAGCATCTCGAAGCGCTGGGCCATGCCGACGTCGAAGTCGGCTTTCGCCAAGCAGCCGGCGTCGTGCGCCTGCTGCGCGTCGAACTCGCCTAGGCGCGGGTTGTCATCGACACCACGAAAAAGCCCCCGTCGTCGACGGGGGCGTTCTTTTTTCGGGCGCGTGCTCAGAGCAGTTCGAGGTTGTTTTGCGCCGTCATGATGACTGCCTTGCGGGTGCCTTTGCCGTTGCCCGCGGTGCGGAACTCGCAGCCGCCGACTTCGTACACGTGGATGGTGTCGCCGTCTTCGATGGTGAAGTTGTATTCGAGGGTGGCGTCTTCAGCGATGTCACTGGCGGCACCCGGGCCCGTGATCTGCACCAAGCCGTAGAAGTCGGTGTCTTTGTCCATGACGACCTTCTCGGGAATCTGGAACTCGTCGACCGCGGCGGTGAGGAACTGCACCTCCACAGAGGCGACGTCTTCGTCGGTGGTGGCAACGAGAACGCGGTGGCTGCCATCGGCTTGTTCGGCGATGCGCACCACGGTGGTGTCGTCACCGGCGGGGGCGGCGTCGGCGACGTCGAGGCCTTCAACGACGACTTCGTAGTCGGATGCACCGAGGTGCTCGCCGAAGCGGTTGCGCTTGGTGACGCGCACGCCCATGGCGTCGGGCAGAGCCGGGGCGTCGTCGCTGCGCGACAACACGGAGGCGAATTGACGCTCCACACCCAGCCACTCCGCCTCAGCGTCGTCGATGATCACGTTGCCGGCGTTGTCTTTGATGGTGCCGCGCACTTTGAGGTAGGCGGTCTCACCTTGCCAGTCGTCGATGAAATGCGGGGTGGCGTGCACGACGCCTTTGACGACGACGTGGCCGCGGCGGGTGGTCTTGATGCGCGTGCGCTCGAGGGCGTAGGGTGTGTCGTCGATGCCGACGGTGGTGGTGTGGGTCGCGGCCACGGTGCCGTCGGCGAGGTAGGCGGTGCTCTCAAAGAGGATGGGTTTGCCGGTGAGGCGCTCGCCGGTGGTGTCGTTGCCATCGGCGTCTTCACAACCGCCGTCGCAGAACACCTCGAGGTCAGACACGAAGGTCGTCGTCGTCGTGGTGTTGGTGGGCGGAGCGATGCGGTCGCCACCGCCGTTGCTGCTGTAGATGTTGACGGTCAGGACGCCCGACTTGGACTTGTAGCCGCGGTCGCGGGGGCGGAAGCGACGCTTCACTTTGTACGTGGCGCCGTCGTTGTTGTTGCCGAGGACAAAGACTTCACGGGTGGTGGCGTCTTTGATGAGGGTCTTGCCGTCTTTCACCTCGACGGTGAAATCGTGTTTGGCGCCTTTGGAGTCGAGGCTGGTGGCCGACGACACCAACTTGCCGTTCACATACCAGGCGTACTTCATGGTCACTTTGTCGCCGTCGGCGTCGGTGGACGTCGTCTCCAGCACGGCTTCGTCGGACGCGTCGGGCAGCTGCCCCTTGCCGATGAAGGTGGTGACCTCTTTGGCGATCCACGCGGTGGCGTCGTTGATGGACACGCTCGGTGCGATGGCTTCGTTGGCTGCGTCTTCGGCCTCGCTGATGACCGCGTTCAACTCGTCTTCGGCCTCTTCAACGGGATTGCCTGGAGCTGACGCATCTGCCGCAGGCGCATCCGCCTCGCCTGCAGACGCCAACTCTGCCGATGCTTCGGCGCTGGGCTCGGCCGCTTGCTCTTCAGATGCCGAGGTGCCGGCGGAGGCCGACGCGCCGAATCCGGCAGAGGCACCTGCGGTGGCAGAGGCCCCAAATCCGGCGGAGGCCGACGCACCGAACCCCGCGGACGAGCCCACGCTGAAGCTCATGTGCACGCTGTCGACCGGCTGTTCATCGGGCGTGGTGGTCACCGTGGTCACGGCGCGGTAGCCGAGGGTTTGCTTTTGCTTGAGCTTGCCGCGTCGGATGAAGGCGGCATCGGCGGTGGCGGGCACGGTCAGGCCAAAGGCGACAGCCAAAGCAGCTGCTTTCAAGGACTTGCGGACCTGCGGGCGAGACAAAACGGACATTGGTGGGCTCCCATCCCAGTGACGAACACTGTCGGGAACTGTCGTACATCAAGTTCTGCCGCTCACAAAGGGTCATTTGGGCGGCATGTGTGTGAATGTGCGGCAGGTCGCGCTGTGACGGACTGCAAAATCTACCCCCTTGATTCGGCCAAATCCGCCATGGCTGCCTCTGCAAGCACACCACAGAGGTCTTTGCGGGCTGTTGCGTCGCGTTCAGAGACAGATGGACAGAGGAAAGACCAAAAAAGGCCCCTCCAGGAGGGGCCTTTCAAACGGCTCGCGCGCCCAGCCTATGGGTTGTAGGTGTTGGCGCGCACCCCGTCGTCGCCGTCGTGCGACGAGCTGGTGGTGTTGGGGGAGTCGCCGCCCTGTCCAGCTGTGCCCAGGTCGTAGGTGTTCCCCGACAAGTTGGGACTGGAGTCGCCGGCTTCGAGCACCCCAACCGAGTCGCCGCCGCGGCCGGAGCCGCCGGAGCCGCCGCGTCCGCCCTCGCCGCCCCAGCCGCCGCGCACGCCGTTCGAAGCGTCGTCTTGCTCACCGGAGCTGCCGGGCGAGGAGCCTCGGTTGGTGTTGCTGTAGCGACCGGGGTTGCCTCCCAGGCCGCCAGGTTGGCCAAGCCCACCGTCGCCACCTGCGCCACCGTCTCCAGTGCGCAACGTCGACGACGTCACCCGGACATTGGAGTTGTGCAGGTACACAGCGTAGCTGCCGCCTGCCGAGGTGCCGCCAGTGGCGCCAGCGCCACCACAACCACCGCCACCGCCACCGCCACCGGCACCGCCGTAGGAGTCACAGTTGGAGTTGCCGCCGCCGCCGCCGCCGCCGCCGCCACCGCCGCCGCCATGCACGCCGGTGGTGCCACTGCCTGCCGCGCCAGGGCTGTAGCCGGCGCTGCCGTACGTACCGCCGCTCTTGGCGCCGTGGTTGCCGACGGACCCGTCGGTGCCGTCTTTTCCACAGTAGGCGTTGCACTGTGTGGTGCTCGGATTCCAGCTGCGGCCGAGGTTGTCTGGCGCGCCAGACCCGGCGGCGCCGCCAGGGCCCGTGCCTGCCGTTCCTGCGCTGCCGTCGCCGTTTTCGTGTCCGGGACGTCCACCAGCTCCGCCAGGGTTGCCACAGCTTGAACTGCCGCCTGAACCACCACTCGGACGGCTGCAGCTTCCACAGAAGCCACCGGAGTCTTCACATCCGGCCTGACCGAGGTTCCCGTTGCCGCCGCCCGTGGCCCGAGCTTGGCTGGCGTCGGTGCCGTCGTCACCGTTGGCCCCGTTGCCCGACTCGATGACGCACCGGTGAATCTGGAGGCCGTCAGAGTTGGTGGCCAACACGCCGTAGGCACTGCTCGTCGTCGAGGAATCGCCAAAGATCGACAAGCGCTCGATGACCGTGGCGGTGGCGATGTTGTTGGCGCGCACCGCCACCGTGTCCGACACGAAGACTTCGGTGATGTAGTCGTTGGAGCGGTCGCCCCAATCGCTGGCGGAGAACCCGCCGTAAAGACTGACGCCGTCTTGCATGGTGATGCGGCTGCCGAGCGCGTAGCTGTCGGCGGCGATGTAGACGTCTTTGCCTTGCACATTGGCGACGGTGATGGCGTTGCCGATGGTGGCCTTGGGATCGTCGATGCCACCGAGGTTGCCGTCGGAGCCCAAGGGGTGCACGAAGATGGCGTTGCCGATGGTGCCGTCGATGCCGTCGCAGTCGGCGTCGATGAATCCGTCGTCGGGCAAGTCGGGCAGCAGGTTGTTTTGCACGGTGCAGCCGTATTCGCAGCCGTTGGACACGCCGGCCGCGTTGAGGTCGCCGTCGAGGTCAACGTTGCCCGCCTGGCAGGTGTAGCTGCAGTTGGGCCCGGTCTGGATGGTGTCGGCGCCGGGTCGATCGGGGCAGACAGCGCCGCGTCCGACGAGGGTGATGCTGAGGTCGATGTTGGCGAGGTCGTTCGACTGCAGCGTCAACGCACCGACGTGGTTGCCCGGCGTTTGCGGTGTGAAGCCGACGTTGAGCACCATGGAGTTGCCGACGGGAATGATCGTCGGCAACCCCGCCGAAGGCGTGACGTTGAAGCTGCTGCCCATGGGCAGAGTGGTGCCGGTGAGGACGAGGTCGCCGACCCCCGCGTTTTGCACGGTGACGGGCACGGTCGTTGCCGACGACAGCACATCCAGTTCGCCGAAGTCGATGATGGCGGGCGTCGCAATCAGCACAGGGCGAATGCCGGTGCCGTCGAGGCTGACCTCGACGGTGGGCGTCTCTGGGTCGTCGGTGGTGAGCGTCAACGTGGCGAAGTCGGTGGCGCCGTTGGCGGTTTGCGGCACGTAGGTGACGTTGATGGTTTGTTTGGGGGTGTCGTCGCCCGGGTCGGCCAGCGCGGCCAGTGGTTCGCTGAACGACGAGGGCGACACGCTGAAGCGGTCGGCGCCCTCGCCCGAGAGGGCCACGTCGAGGATGTTGAGGTCGCCCGGACCCAAGTTGCGCACGTCGAGGGGCAGAATCATCGGCGACTGGAAGTAAACATCACCGAAGTGCATTTCTTCGTCGACGATGACGGTGGGCGCTTCGCGGGAGGAGCCCGCCAACGTCACCACCAGCGGATCGTCTTCGCCTTCAATGGTGAAGGTGACTGTGCCGTCGAGGACGCTCTCGACCAACGGCGCGTACACCAAGTTCAATGGCGTCGTCGTCGAGGGGTCAATGGACAGGGGCAGCACGGGGTCTTCTTCGAAGGTGACGGTGTCGTCGGAGATCTCGATGGCGGTGATCACCGCGGCGAGTCCGCCGCCATTGCTGAGGTCGAGTTGTTGGCTGCGGGTGCGGTTCAAGAAGACGCTGCCAAAGTCGATGGCGCCTGGCGTGGCCATCAAGCTGCCATCGACGCCGGTGGCGGTGAGGGGAATGTCGATCTGTTGGTTGGCGGCGCCGCCCTCGTCGTGGCCGATGGTCAACGTGGCCATCTGCGGCCCGACCATGTCGGTGGAGAAGGCGATGTCGACGACAAAGGCGTCTTTCGGAATGCCATCGGCATCGACGCACACTCCATCTGTGCACGTGCCGTAGGCCTCGGGGCAGTTGGCGTTTTCGGTGCAGACGCCGTTGAAGCTCGACAACGGCGTCGGCGTGGTCACCGCGCCGAGGACAAACCCAGCAGTGGCTGGCGTCAGCGTCACGCGGTCAACGGTGAGCACGGAGTCAGAGGTGCCGTCGTTGCGCACGTACACCCGGGCGGTTTGCATGGCACCGACGGGGACAGCGCCGAGGTCGAGTGCGTCGAGGTTGGGGCTCAGCGAGCCGGCGTTTTGCGTCACGCTCAACGCAGACGTGCCTTTGAATTCAGCGAGGAGGTCGATGGTGAGAGGCTCGTCAGGGTTGGCGGTGTGCACCACGCGCAGGGCGGCCGCGTCGGGTTGGCCGTCGACAGCCGTGAAGACGATTTCGATGGGCAGCGACTCGGTCGGCAGCAGCTCGAGGTTCACCCCGCCGATGGGGTCGGCGGTGAATTCGTCGTTGGGGTCGTCGTCGAGGAAGACCTGCATGATGGTCAACGGCGCATCGCCGACGTTCACCAAGCTCACGCCGCGAGAGACGGGCTCGCCCAGCCGCTGGGCGCCGAACTCGATCTCCGTGCCGGGAAACACCTGCAGCAGCGGACCGACGGGCTCTGGCTCGCCGGCGTCGACCACGGGCTCTGGTTCGCCGCCTGCGTCGACGGGCAGCACCGCCACATCACAGGTGCCTCCGATGCAGGCCTGGCCGATCGGACAATCGCTGTCGATGACGCAGGTGCCGGTGAACTCAGGCTCAGGTGTCGGCTGCGCGGTGCCGCCGTCGTCGTCGCCCACAGGCGTGCCATCGCACCCCATCAACGACGACGTTGCCAACGCCAATGCGAACCAAACCGAATTCAAATGCAGACGTGATGCCATGGGTCCCTCCGCCGCACGCCGGGGCACCGGCGCGTGTCAGCTGCGTGACAGGGAGAGAATAGCAGGCGTGAACGACTTTCTCGCCTTCGAGGCGGTGAAACCTCGTCGCCGACGTCGTTTACGCACTGCGTCGTATTCTGCGGTGGCCCACGATGGCCTACGGTGCATACACGTTCTGGCGCCGCCCGTTGTCGCCGTCGTGGGACGAGCTCGTCGTCAACGGAGCGTCTCCGCCCGCGCCTGCGGTGCCCAACGCGTAGGTGATGTTGGAGAGAGTGGGGCTGGAGGCACCGGCGCTGAGCACCCCGATGCTGTCACCGCCGCGTCCGCCGCCGCCAGATCCGCCACGTCCGCCATCGCCGCCCCAGCCGCCGCGGGCGCCGTTGGAAGCGTCGTCTTGCTCAGCTTGGGTGCCGGGCGTGGAGCCGCGGTTCGTCGCGCTTCCGCCGTTGGTGATGTACCGCCCGGGATCGCCGCCGTTGCCGCCCGGCTGGCCGACGCCACCATCGCCCCCGCTGCCGCCTGCGCCGGTGCGCAACGTCGACGACGTCACCACCACATTGGAGTTGTGCAAATACAACGCGTAGCTGCCACCCGCAGAGGTGCCGCCTTCGGCCCCCTGACCGCCACATCCGCCGCCGCCACCGCCACCACCGCCGCCGCCGTACGAGGCGCAATTGCGATCGCCGCCGCCGCCACCACCGCCGCCGCCACCGCCGCCGCCGTGGCTGCCGGTGGAACCGCCCGACGCGAAGCCCGGCACATACCCCGATCCGCCGTAGCTGCCCCCACCTTTGCTGCCGTGGGATCCGGTGCTGCCGTCGGTGCCGTTTTGCCCGCAGTACGTCGTCGACGGGTTGTAGTCGCGGCCGAGGTTGTGCGGCACACCAGCGCCGCCGTTTCCGCCGGGGCCGGTGCCGCCGTTGCCGGAACCGCCATTGTTGTTTTTCCAGCCGGGGGTGCCGCCGCGGCCGCCAGGGTTGCCACACGACGAGGTTCCGCCCGCACCGCCGTTGGGGACGCTGCACGATGGAATGCAAATGCCGGTGCCGTCTTCACAGCCGGCCTGCCCCAATGCGCCGGCATTGCCGTCGCTGGCGCGCGCTTGGGAGGCGTCGTCGCCGTCTTCGCCGTCGGCGCCGTTGCCCGCTTCGATGGTGCAGCGGTGCAACTGCAATCCGTCAGACTCGGTCGCCAATACGCCGTAGGCACTGCTCGTCGTCGACGAGCCGCCGGTGATGTGCAGACGATCCAACGTCGTCTCTGACGCGATGTTGATGGCGCGCACGGCGACGGTGTCGGACACGTTGACCAAGGCCGCGTTGGCGTCGCTGCGCTGCGACCAATCGGTGGCGCCGTATCCGCCGAAAACGCTGACGCCATCTTGCAGCGTGATGCGCGCGCCGAGGTTGTAGGTGCCGGCGGCGACGTACACGTCTTTGCCTTGCACATTGGCGACAGTGATGGCGTTGCTGATCGTGGCCTTCGGCTCGTCGGGGGTGCCGCCAAATCCGTCGCTGCCGTTGGGGTGCACGAAGATGGCGTTTGCCGCCGTGCCATCCATGCCGTCGCAGTCGGCGTCGACGAATCCGTCATCCGGCACATCTGGCAGCAAGTTGCTTTGCACGGTGCAGGCGTATTCGCATCCGTTCGACGACGGTTGGTTTAGGTCGCCGTTGAGGTCGACGTTGCCAGCGGTGCAGCTGTAGGTGCAGGTGTTGCCGCTTTGCACGACGCTGGTGCCCACCAGCGGGTCGCAGCCCCGGCCGCTGCCGCTGAGGACAATGCTGAGGTTCTCATTGGCCAAGTCGTTCGACACGATGGTCAGCGTGGCGAGGTCGTCGACGGGGGCGTCTGGGGTGTAGCCGATGGTCAACGTCAACGGCGCCCCAAAGGGGACGACGGCGGGCAACGGCGATGACGACGACACCGTGTATTTGGCGTTGCTCACGACGAGCTCGCTGACAATGAGGTCGCCAGCGCCCGTGTTCGCCACCGACAGCTCCTGCGGAGGCGCCGCCACAAAGAGGTCGTTTTCGCCGAACGCCAACGACGTCGCCGACGGGGTGATCACCGGTTGAATGCCGCGTCCGTAGAGGTCGACCTCGACGACGGGGGTGTCGGGGTCGTCGGTGGTCAACCGCAACACTGCTTGTTCGTCGAATCCGCTCAACATGGTCGGCACATAGGTGACATCGACGGTGAGCTTGGGCGTGTCGTCTTGCGGCTGCGAAAGGGGCTGCAGCCCGTCGGGAAACGACGTCGGCGTGACGCTGAAACGGCTGGCAGCGTTGCCGGTGATCTCCAGCCCGACGATGTGCAACACGCCGGGCCCCTCGTTGCGCACGTCGACGGGGAGCGTCTTCGGACTGTTGAGATAGACGCCGCCAAATTGCAGCTCGTCACCTGCCACGACGGTGGGTTCGTGACGAGCGTTGCCCGCCAACGACACCACAAGCGGCTCTTCTTCGCCCTCGACGGTGAAGGAGACGGTGCCGTCGAGCTCGCCTTCGGCGAGTGGCGCCCACACGACGTCGAGCGCCACGTTGCCGCCTGGTTCAATGACCCATGGCAATGCTGGGGGCGACACCAACGATGCCATGGCATCCGAAAGCGACACCGCCGTCACCGTCGCCGCCAGGCCGCCGCCGTTGTCGAGGGAGAGCGGCTGCGTTTGCGAGCGTCCCGTGAACACGGCGCCGAAGTCGAGGGCCGTGGGCGACGGCAACAAACTGCCCTCGACGACGTCGGCGGTGAGCACAATGTCGAACTGCTGATCCGAAACGCCTCCCTCGTCGTGGCCCAAGGTCAACGTTGCTGTGGTGGTGCCCAAGGCATCGGCCACGAAGGTGACGTCGACGACAAAGGTGTCGGGGGGAACACCCTGCTCGTCGACACAGGCCGCGCCATCACAAGTGCCGTGGTCGCCGTCGCACTGCCCGTCGTCGGCGCACAACGCGTTGAAGCTCGACAATGGTGTTGGCACCGAGACATCGTCGATGGCGAACCCTGCCGTCGACGGCGTCAATGTCGCACGCTCGACGGTGAGCACAGAGTCGCTGGAGCCATCATTGCGCACCAGCAGCCGCACGCTGTGCTCGCTGTCGACAGCGACGGCGCCGAGGTCAATGGCATCGACGTTGGGCGACAGCGCGCCCGTTTGTGGCGTCACACTGAACGCAGAGGTTCCTTTGAATTCGGCGAGGAGGTCGATGGTGAGCGGTTCGGCCGCTTCGCTGTGCACGATGCGCAAGGCGGCCGTGTCGGCTTGCCCGTCGACGGGGGTGTAGGTGATCTCGATGGGCAACGACTCCGTCGGCAGCAACTCGAGGTTGAGCGCGCCGATGGGCTCGGCGACGAATTCGTCGTTGTCGTCGAAGTCCATGAACACCTGCACGATGGTCAAAGGCGCCGACCCGACGTTCACCAAGCTGACCCCTCGGCTGACCGGCACGCCCAGCCGTTGAGCGCCGAACTCGATCTCAGTGCCGGGAAACACCTGCAGCTCGGCGAGGGGAATGACGTCGGGTTCGCCCGCATCCACATCGTCGACCACACCCGCGTCGTCGTCGTCGCGCACCACGCACTCGCCGCCAACACATGCTTGCCCCAGGGAGCAATCGCCGTCGACGACGCATCCTTCGATGATGACAACGTCGGGCTCGTCGACGTCACCGGCATCGGAGGGCGCCGGCTCGACGTCGCAGCCGCTGCATCCGGAGAACCACAGCGAAAGCGCGGCACACGCCAACGCCAGCGACAGGCGCCGGTTGAATGAGGCCGAAAACCAGGAAGCCTTGGACGTGGACATGGTCCCTCCTTGCATGTGCGTCGAATGGGCTGGGCAACGGCATTGTGTATACGACGTTTACTTTGTGCTCACCAGACGCACTGCGGCATTCATTCTCAACATCGAGGGTCCATTCTCAACATTGACGGGCGTACGCCGACCGGGAGGGTCTGCCGCCAACGTCCAGGGTCAGGCGCCGGAAGGGGAGCTTGCTTCTTTTTAAACCTCTGTTTTCATGCAGTTTTTCCTTGAATTAGGATGTGTTCTTCCGCACCCTAGTGGGGTGTTTGGCGCCGTGTCGGCCGGCGGCGAGCACCTCTTTGGCCTCTCAAAGGGGGTGGGCATTCTTGAAAGACTTTGGCGTCTTTTGGGAAGGATCTGCTGTGCGGTGGAGGTGGGGTGGGCAACAAAAGGGACCCGTTTTGGCACGTTTGTGGCATGGAGGGCCCCCTCGGGGGCCACAACACCGTCGCCTTCACCTCGTCACTTGCAAAATCATCAAACCAGGGTGTCAACACCGACGTGGCCGACGCAACCGGCACCGCCGTCAATGCTTCGCATGACCTGGCAACGCTCACCTGAGGCGGCTGCGCAGACCCAACTCGTCGTCGTCGCTGCACATGGTCGCCAAAGACTGGGCTCAGGCGTCGCGCAGCGGGTGGGCATTGGCTAATCCGCCAGCAACTCGCGAATCGTCCGCGCAAACTGCGTGGGGTTGATGGGCTTCGTCAAAAACGCGTCCGCCCCGCCCTTTTGCAGCAGTTCTTTGTCGGCCTCGCGCCCCAGCGTCGTGATGACGACGACGGGGATGTGCTTGGTGCGGTCGTCTTTTTTCAAATACTGCAGGGCCTGCACCCCATCCATCACCGGCATCTGCACGTCGAGCAAGATGAGGTCGGGGAGCTTTTCCACCGCCGTCTTGATGGCCTGCGCCCCGTCGCTGGCGTGCAGCACACGATGGCCTTGGGGCTTGAGCAGCCCCTCTTCCAGGTTGCGAAACACGGGTGCGTCATCAGCGATGAGGATGGTCTTCATGCAGGCCTCAATCTCGTCGCGGCAGCCACGACGACGGCTCTTGGCAGCGCCAAGACTGGAACATCATGCACAACGCTTTGTGCAGAAGCGAGAGTGTGACCGTACGCAAAACGCAGTCGACTCAGCGCGAGCCAATCTCGCCCGCATCGGGGCAGACGCGTGGGTGTCGGCGTTGTCGACGAGAAAAAGCCCCCGGCGACGTCGCCGTGGGGCCTTTTTGTGGTGCCTCTGTCGTCGGTGGATGGGGCCAGCGGGGTGAGACACTCCGTCAGTTTTTGCATTCCACCGTGGCGAGTTTGGGCAAGACCTCCCGCACCAAACCACAGAACACGTCGGCGGTGCGGTCGGCGGTCTCTTTGACCTCGGCGTGGCTCAGCGCGTGGGTGGCGATGCCGGCCGCAAGGTTGGTGATGCAGCTGATGCCACACACCTTCATGCCCATGTGGTTGGCGACGATGCACTCGTACACCGTGCTCATGCCCACAGCGTCGGCGCCGACGGCTTTCAAGAAGCGGATTTCGGCCGGCGTTTCGTAGCTGGGCCCGAGCACGCCGACGTAGACGCCTTCTTTGATGTCGACGTTTTGCGCTTTGGCCACCTCGCGCACGACGTCGGAGCAGGCGGGTTTGTAGCCGGTGCTCATGTCGGGGAAGCGGGGCCCGAGGCGCTCGTCGTTGTCGCCCGACAACGGGTTGTTGCCGGTGAGGTTGATGTGGTCGGTGATGAGCATGAGGTCGCCGGCCTCCATGCCGTCGGCCATGCCGCCTGCGGCGTTGGTCAGCAGCAGTTTCTCGACGCCACAAGCGTGCAACACGCGCACGGGGAAGGTGACGGCGGAGGGGCTGTAGCCCTCGTAAAAGTGCACGCGGCCTTGCATCAGCAGCACCTTCACACCGCCGACTTCGCCGAAGACCATGCGGCCCTTGTGGCCCACCACGCTAGACGTGGGGAAGTGCGGGATGGCGTCGTAAGGAACGGCTTGTCCGCCGTTGTCGACAACCTCGTCGGCAAAGGCGCCGAGGCCGGAGCCAAGGATCATGCCGACGGGGGCGATGGCGTCGCCTTCGGCGATGCCGAACTTCTCACGCAAGAAGGCGGCGGCGGCTTGGATGTGTTCGTATCCGAGGGTCTGGGTCATGGAGGTCCTTGATGGTGCTCTGCTGCCGTCGTCGTCGTCGACGAGGCGCTACAGCAGGATTCCGGCCAGGGCGGCCGTTTGAAAGCAGGCGAGGCTGGCGGCGATCATCGCGCGCATGCCCAGCCGGGCGAGGTCTTTGCGCCGCTCTGGCGCGATGGCGGAGAGGCCGCCGATTTGAATGCCGATGGAGCCGAGGTTCGAGAAGCCGCACAACGCATACACCGCGATGACAACGCTCTTCGGCGACAGTTGGCCGGCGTTGATGGCGGCGGCAAGGTCGCCGTAGGCCACGAATTCGTTGACGATGGTCTTGGTGCCCATCATGCCGCCGACGAGGACGGCGTCGTCCCATGGCACACCCAACAAGAACGCCAACGGGGCCATCACGGTGCCAAGAATGCTCTGCATGGTGAGGTCAACGAAGCCAAAGAGTTCACCCACCCATCCGATGCCGGCGTTGAGCATGGCGACGAGGGCGACGAACGAGATGAGCATGGCGCACACGTTCATGGTGAGCATCATGCCTTCGGAGGTTCCGCGGCTGATGGCGTCGAGCACGTTGGCGTCGGTTTTTTCGACGACGACGTCGGCACCGCCAACGGTTTCGGGCGTCTCTGTCTCGGGCACCATGATTTTCGCCATCACCAACGACGCCGGCGCACTCATGACGGATGCGGCGAGGAGGTGGCCGGCAATGTCAGGGAACTGTTTGTTCAACATGCCGACATAGGCGGCCAACACGCCCCCCGCGACGGTGGCGAAGCCGCCCGTCATGACGGCCATCAACTCCGACTGCGTCATCTTGTTGAGAAACGGACGCACCAAAAGCGGCGCTTCGGTCTGCCCCACAAAAATGTTGGCCGACGCCGACAACGACTCCGCCCCTGACGTGCCCATGGTGCGCTGCATGACGTAGGCGAGCACAGCGACGACGCGTTGCAAGACGCCGAGGTGGTACAGCAACGCCGTCAACGCCGAGAAGAAGATGATGGTCGGCAAGATGGAGAACGCCATGAACAGACCGAGGTCGGCGATGTACTCCGTCGTCGCCTGCCCGGTTTTCACCGGTGCGCTGCCCGACACCAAGTTGCCAAACACCATCGACGCCCCGGCCTTGGTGAAGTCGAGCAACTTGGTCACCAGCTGGGTGGCCTCGTCGAAGAAGGCGCGGCCGAGGTCAGACTTCAGCACGAGCAACGCGAACACGCCCTGAATGGCGATGCCGATGCCGATGAGGCGTTTGTTGATGGCCCGGCGGTCGGTCGACATCAACAACGCAATGCCCAGCAGCGCCAAGATGCCCAACAAGCCGGTGGCACGCTCGGCGCCTTGGTCGAGGTTCTGCGTGCGAATCTGAATGCCCGCAGGCGCAGCTGCCGGCTTCTCTTCAACAGCAGGTGCTGGGGTCGTCGACGGCGCCTTCTCAGCAACAGGGGCAGCCTCTGCCTGCACCACGCCTGCATCCGTCTTCGTCGACGGCGTCCCCGCGTCTGGAGCGGCCCAAGCCGCCACCGACGTCGTCATCAACACAGCGACGAGCACGTGGCGCATCACAGGTCGTCCTTGGTGATGCGGGTGGAGAACAGCGCAGGCGCCTCGACGTCGTCGTCGACGATGGTGAACGCCGAGGCCAATCGCTCCAGTGCGGCGTCGACGCCTTTGTCGGCGGTGTGCAAGGTGATGAGCGGCTGGCCGGCGTCGACTTTGTCGCCGATGCGGGCGAGCACTTCGAGGCCGACGCGGGGGTCGATGTCGTCTTCGTGGCGCATGCGTCCACCGCCGAGGAGGCCTGAGGCGATGCCCACGGCTTCGGTGTCGACGGCGGCGATGGTGCCGGCCTTGGGGGCTTTGAACTCGGCCCGGCCCTCGGTGAGCGGCAGCCGGCTCCTGTCGTCGAGAGATTCAACGTCGCCGCCTTGGGCTTTGACAATCTCGCGAAACTTCTCTTTGGCGCTTCCGTCGTTGAACGACTGGCGCATGCGCTTTCGCCCGTCGTCGAGGTCGGAGGCCACTTCGCCCATCACCAGCATCTCGGCGCCGAGCTCGACGGTGAGGTCGACGACGTCTTGCGGGCCTTTGCCCTCGAGCACGTCGAGGGATTCGATGACTTCGAGGCTGTTGCCCACCATGCGCCCAAGCGGCTGGCTCATGTCGGTGAGGCGCGCCACGACGGTGCGGCCCATGCGCGTGCCGATGTCGACCATGGTCTTGGCCAGCTCTTCTGCGTCTTCATGCTTCTTCATGAAGGCGCCAGAGCCGAACTTGACGTCGAGAACGAGAGCGTCGATGCCTTCGGCCATCTTCTTCGACATGATGGAGCTGGCGATGAGTGGGATGCAGTCGACGGTGGCGGTGACATCGCGCAAGGCGTAGAGCTTTTTGTCGGCGGGCGCGACTTGGGCGGTCTGGCCGATGAGACAGCAGCCCAACTCCTCGACGAGACGCTTGTAGTCGTCGGTGGTGAGGTCGACTTTGAAACCGGGAATGCTCTCGAGCTTGTCGAGGGTGCCGCCGGTGTGGCCGAGGCCGCGTCCTGAAATCATGGGGACGGGCACGCCGCACGCCGCCACCGCCGGGGCCAACGGCAGACTGATTTTGTCGCCGACGCCGCCGGTGGAGTGTTTGTCGACTTTCTTTTGCGCGACGTGAGACAGGTCGATGACCTCGCCCGAGTGCAACATGGCGTCGGTGAACGCCGCCAACTCGTCGGGCAACATGCCGTGAAAGTAGACGGCCATGGCAAAGGCAGACATCTGATAGTCGGCAATGGAGCCGTCGGTGTATCCCGCGATGAGGTGGCGAATCTCGTCGTCACGCAGCGGAATTTGGTCTCGCTTCTTCTTGATGATGTCGTACGCGCGCACACGGACCTCGTCGGGCATCAGGCATCCGACGCGTCCAGAGCGTCGGGCAAGAGGGCAGCATACACAACACTTGCGACAACGCAGCAAACAGTTTCGTGCCTGCTCTGCGACGCATTGCGGCATCATCCCCGTCGAACACTGCGTTGCTGCGGGAGAGACATGCGCCCTTTTCAACTCGAAGTCTTCTTGTCGAAGTGGGAGTTCGACGCCGCCCACCACATGACGGCGTCTGACATCGAAGCCCGCACCGTCGACGACCTCCTGCAGTTCGCCACCGATGCCCAGCGCGAAGCGTTCTCACAGTTGTCGCTCGGATACACCCACACCCGCGGCGACGCCGCCCTTCGACAGGCCATTGCGTCGACCTATGACGTCGTCACCGACGACGATGTGTTGTGCCTGGCCGGCGCGCAGGAGGGGTTGTACGCCCTGGCCCGCGTGCTTCTCGGCCCCGACGACCACGCGGTCGTCATGGTGCCCAACTACCAAAGCGCAGAGTCGGTGCCGCTCGACATCTGTGCCACCAGCGGGGTGGCACTGCGTCCGGATGCGTCGTCGTCGGACGGCTGGCGTCTCGACGTGGACGACGTGAAAGCGGCGCTGCAGCCCAACACCAAGCTCGTGTCGCTGAACTTGCCGCACAACCCCACCGGGCATCTGCTGCCCGCCGCCGACTTCGACGCCATCGTCGAACTCTGCCAGGCCCGTGGCATCCACCTGCTGTGTGACGAGGTGTATCGCGGCGTTGAGCTCGACGACGACGACCGTCTGCCACAGGTGGCCGACGTCTATGAAAGGGGCATCTCGCTCAACGTGATGTCGAAGGCGTATGGCCTGCCCGGCTTGCGTGTCGGGTGGGTCGCCTGCCGGGATGCGGCCGTTCTCGACGCCATCGAGCGTTACAAACACTATTTGTCGATCTGCAACGCGGCCCCGTCTGAACAGCTGGCGCTGTTTGCTTTGCAAGGCCGACAGACCCTCCTCGACGACAACCGAGCCTTGCTGCGCGCCAACGTTGTCGAACTGGAGCGGTTGGTCGACGACTTCGGCGACCTCATCGACTGGCGTCGCCCGCGCGGGGGCTGCATCGCCTTTCCCAAAGTGCACGACGACGTCGACGGTGAAGTCTTCTGCCAACGGCTGTTGCAAGAGGCCGGCGTGTTGTTGCTGCCGAGCTCCATTTATGCGTCAGAGCTGATGGACGTGCCGACCAACCGCTTTCGCATTGGCTTTGGACGTCGTCAGACCTTTCACGACGGGCTCGCCGCCATGCGGTCGTTTCTCGACGACAACTTTGGCCACTTCAAACCAACCTGACCGTCGACGTCGTCAGCGGTCGGAGACGGTGAGCGGCGTTCTCGCTTCCATGTAGGCGCGCACTTCTTGTTTGAGGTCTTTGTCGCCCGCGACGGGCGTGGCGTTGGTGGTGCCGAACAACAACTTGCCGCTGCCACGGGCGATGAGCACGTCGTCGTCGGCCAACAGCTGGGCGATGAGGGGACGCAAGCCAGCGTCGATGCGCAAGTCTTGGGTCGACATCCCCAGCTGGCCCTCGGAAAACACGTGCTGCAACAGCGCCACGCTGTGTTGCTCTGAACGTCGATGCGGCGGGTGCATGTAGATGGGTTGTTGCACCATGTCGACGAGCCGCGTCATGGCCGGCGTCGTCAGCGGGTCGGTGTCGCGTTGGTAGCGCACCACGAGGAGATCGTGCCCTTCGAGGAGGTCTTCAAGGCGGATGAGTTGCGGGCCGGTGCCGCCGAGGCCGAAGAAGCGGCGCCCGTTGCGCATTTCTTTGAGGTAGGTGCGGGCGAAGGGGTGGTCTCTAAAGCGGGAGGTGCGCCATTGGTCGTCGCGGCCGACGTAGACGACGGCGTGGGTGTAGCCGAGGCCGGCACCTTGGCGTCGCAGGTCGCGCACGAAGACGACGTCGAGGGGGGCGAGGTGGTCCATCAGCCGTTCGTCGATGCCGCGGTGGTCGGCGAGCTTGGCGATGGACTCGGCCTCTTCGACTTGGGTGTTGTCGTAGATCGACGAGATGTAGGCCTCGACCCACGGCGCAAACAACGACGCCATGGCCCGACGGGAGACCTCGGTGCTGAACTTCCACTGGCGTTTGGTGCCGCCTTCTTCTTTGAGTTCGGCGGCCAAGGGCGAGCGGTCGAGAAACGACATCAACACCGCCACCTCGCCGTCGAGCTTCGACAGCGATTGCATCCGCAACCGTGCGTTGGCGGTGCGCTTCAGTTGCTTCTGCAAGATGACCCGGTGCTCGGGATCGTAGAGAGAGCCGACGATGCGGTCGTACGTCTCCATCTCAATGCCGCGGCTCTCGTCGCCCACGTTCAGCCATTGCGTCAACGCCCAGGTGTCGTCGAGGAGGGCCACGGCGATGGTGGCGTTTTCAAGTCGCAGCACCTCCGCTGCCAACGCCAACAAACCGCCTTTGGCCCGCACGTCGTCGTCGTACAGCCGTGCCCCACGATACGGCGCGTAGGGGTCGGGCTCCGACGCATGTGGCAAGTAGTCGCGCCACGTCAGCCACAGCTGGTAGAGCAGTGCGTCGAGCTCGATGAACCAGTGCGCCGCCTCCAACACGAGTTCAGCGTCGACGGCGGTGACGCGGCCTTCGGATTTGTACACCGACGCCACCAAGTCCCGTCGGCGCTGCAGCTGCGTGCGAAACGACCGCGACGAATCCAACAGCTCGGCGAAGACGGCGAAGTTCTTTTGGATGCGCTCAGCCTCGGCATCGGTCAGCTTCTTTTGCCGCTGCCGCATGCTCGATGTCAGCACCGGCTCTGACCGTTTGTCGTCGAGGTAGGTGAGCGAGCCCACCTCTTTGGGAAGCTGCTCTTGAAAGCCCGTGCACGACGACAACGCCGACATTGTCGTCGTCAGCAGCACCAGCAAGAGAACCGAACGCATCATGAACGCATCATGAACGCCAGCCGCGATGAGAATCAAGAGCCAGTCGGCACCCGGCGAAACCGTCGCACACTGCTTGGCGGAAAGGGCTTTGCCCACGTCGGAATCGTCAGCTGCCCTTGGCGGTCAAACGCGAACCAGGCGGCACCGTCTTTGTGCTGCACGACGTGAAAGCTCTGTGCCGGCATGTACCCCTGGCCCAACAGCACGCGCACCTCGCCCGCTTTGTTCTTGGCGACGTCGAGAACGAGCACGGCGTGGCCCGGGTATCCGCCCAACACAAAGAAGTCGCCCGGGTGCAACGCGCTGAACTTGCTCTTCGGCGTGTAGGCCTCCAACGACGCTGAGCCGGCGTACATGAAGAGGTTGTCGAGGTAGGCGCGAAAGTTGGCATAGCTGCCGTCGGGGTCGGCTTTCTTCTGAAAGCGCACTTTGCGTCCGACGACGGGGCGAATGCCCTGCTTCCATGACGACCACGTCGAGACGTCGCCTGAGGTGAACTTGAAGGCGATGGCCTCGTGCTGGCGAATGCTCCACAAATACTCGGCGTACACCCGCAGCACGCTGTCGGCGCACTGTTGGAGGTCGCGCTTGCCGGTGTCGATGTCGACGACGGCAGCCGCGTCGGCCATGAGCACCGCGCCGTCGTGGCTGGTGACGTGCGTGCCCTTTTTGCGCAGCGGCAAGTGCCGCACAAAGTGGGCAAAACTGCCGGGCTCGACGTCGACCCGAGTGAACCCGGCGGGCGGTGTGAACCGGGTGGCGACGTCGTCGGTGGCGTCTTGCACCCGTGGCCATGCCGGCGTTGCAGGCGTCGATGATTGCGCCAGCGCCCCAGTCGGCAGAAGCAAACCCAAGATGAACAACACAACACGCATGACGATGAGACCCCAATGACGTCGAGAAGTTCTCAGTGTGGCATCCGCGGGCGCAGCAGATCTTGAAACAACGTGAAGATCTTCACGTTGAACTGTTGGTGTTCGTCGGGCGTCATGTCGTCGGCGTGCTCCAAAAACCACAAATCACACGCCTGCCCGATGCCAAAGGTCATGGCCACCAACAGCCCTTCTGGCAAGTCGGTGCGCACGCACCCCAGCGCTTGCCCTCGTCGCAAGATGCGGGTGGTGAGCGTGGTGAACTCCTCCCACAACGTGCCCAGCGCACCTTGCTGTCGCACGTCGGGCGGCAGAGCCCACAACGCCCGCAAGATGGTCAACACGCCATCGTCGAGAAACCAGCCTTGGGCCAGCGCCCATCCGGCTTGCACCAGTTCATCCCAAAAGCCGTCTGCCGTCAGCGCGTCGACGTCGAAGTCGATGCCCGCCAACGTCGGCTCCAGACGGTCGCGCAACACCGACGCCAACAAATCGTTGCGGTTGTCGAAGTAGTGATAGGCGACGCCTTTGCTGAGGCCGGCCCGACTGAGGATGCGGTTCATCGACGCCTTGTCGAGGCCGGCAGCGATGATCTCCTCGGCGGCAGCGTCGAACAGACGCTGGCGACGCTCGAGGGGCAGGTCGAAAAAACTCTTGCGCGGCACCGTGCACCTGTCGTTTGCGCAGCCCGAGGTCGACCTCAGGCCTCCAGCGCAGGGTACGTCGGCAAATCGAATTCGTCGCGCATGAACCGCCCCAAGAACAACTTGCTCACCGCCGGATGCCCCGCCAACGTCACCCCGACGTCGCGCAGCCACCAATGCAACCGGGTGGCGGGCGCGAAGAAGCCGACGAATCCCGTCGCCCCCTTCTGCTTGTCTTTGAGAAACGGACGCAGCCGTCGTTCATACGTCGCCAACGCCGCTTGCACGTCGTCACCGTGTGCTGTGAGCTCGCCCGCCAACACAAAGGCCTCGGTGATGGCCAAGCCCGACCCCTCCCCCGCCAACAACGACGCACAGGCGGCCGCGTCGCCCAACAACGCCACCCGGCCTGTCGTCCAACGGTCGAGGTGAATCTGGCTGACGCGGTCGAAGTACAACGTCTGCGCCTCTTGCACGTGCCGCAACATGTCGGGCACCTCCCACTGCATGTCGCCAAAGGCGTGCTGCAGGGCGGCCCTTTGCGCGTCCAACCCGACGGGTTCACCGTCGGGCAGCAGGTCAGAGCGCAGAATGAACAGCAGGATCGACTTGCCGTCGCGCAACGTCGCCCGCGCCACCTGGCGCCGCACGCCGCCATGCAAGACGTACACATCGTCGTCGCGCTGCGGATAGCCGTCCACCTCGACGGCAGCGACGTGACAGCCCATGGGGCGCTCCCACTTCGATTCGGCGCCGAACACCAGCTCGCGAACCTTGGAGTGCAAACCGTCGGCCCCCACCAGCAGGTCCACGCGCTCTTCGCTGCCATCGCTGAGGCCAATGACGACGTCATCGCCACGGTCGTCGACCTGGGTGACCGACACCCCGAAGCGGTGGTCGCCATCGCCCAAGGCGTCGAACAATACGGCGGCGAGGTCGCCTCGGGCGATGGTCATCATGCGGTCGCCCGCAGCAGCCGCCAGCGCTTCGGTGTTCATGCCCGTGACCCGGCGGCCGTTGTCGTCGACGATGCGCATCTCTTTCGTGAAGTACGCACGTTCTTTCAGCTGGGGCAGCAGACCCATCTTCTCGACGAGGTCGTAGCCCAGGCCCCAGAAATCAATGACGTAGCCGCCGGTGCGCAACGCCGGTGCCTGTTCGAACAGCACGACGTCGTGGCCGGCTTTGCGCAGCCAAAAGGCCAATGCGGGGCCAGCGATGCCGCATCCGTTGATGGCGATTCTCATCATGTCACCTCCATAGACCACCAGTCTAGACCGCCGGTCTACACCTGGCAAGTCTTGGGCTCAGCGTCAAGGGCCAAACCAACGTCGACGGCGTCGAGATGGTCGTCTTCTGCAGCTACAAAAAGACCGCGGCTTCCGAACCGTGCCTGCCACTCATCGAAATGGCAGGTCCGTCAACAACGCCTCCACCTTGAGGAGCGTTGTCGTCACGATGTGCTCAAAGAAAAAGCCACTCCGAAGAGTGGCTTGCTGCTGGTGCTCAGAAGAGGACTCGAACCTCCACGGGAAAAAATCCCACTAGGACCTGAACCTAGCGCGTCTACCAGTTCCGCCACCTGAGCAGGGCACTGAGCGACAGCGAGAGAACACCTACCTGCCTTTTTCGCGAGAGGCAAACCCCTTTTTCGTTTTTTGCGCGGGCGTCTTTTTGGCTCGCCTTGCGGCAGCCATCTGACGAATTCACCGGCGATTTTCGGGCCCGCTGCGTCGTGGTATGAGATGCTCGCCGTCCCCGTTGTGAGGCCCGTCGTGCGCACCCGTTTGTTGCTCTCTGTCAGCGTGACCGTCACCCTGCTCGTCGTGGCCTGGGTGAAGTTCTCGTCGGGCGGCAGCGCAAAGCTCGACGCCATGCAACACGAACAAGCCCGCCTCGAGTCTGAAGTCGCCGCGGCCAAAGCTGAAAACGACAAGCTCAAACACGAGAGCACGTTGTTGTCGGGCGACGCTCCTGGGTCAGAGGCCCACCTCGAGAAAGTCGCCCGCGAAGAGCTCGGCTACGTCGGCAAAGACGAAAAGCTGTTGTTGGTGGACGCACCGTAAGCTACCTGCGCCGCATGGCCACGCACGTTCATCCCGTTCACATTTACTACGAAGACACCGACTTCTCGGGCGTCGTGTACCACGCGAACTACCTGCGGTATTTCGAGCGCGCGCGCGAGCACATCCTCGGCGTGCAGGCCCTCGTCGACATGTTCAAAGACACCGGCGTGGGCTTTGTGGTCTACAAGGCGAACCTCACCTACAAGGCCGGCGCCGTGCATGGCGACCGTCTCGACATTGAGACCGAAGTCACCGTCGAGAGCGCCTACCGCGCCATCTTTCACCAACGGGCGTTGCGGGCCGAGCCGGCACATGCCGAGCACAAACAAGGAGAGCTCCTCGTTGAAGGGGAGCTCCACTTGGCATGCGTCGACGCCCAGCAAAAATTGGTGCCGCTGCCGAAGAACATCGTCGACGGCATCGCGGCGTTCAACGCCGGCTGACGACGTTGGCGTCGCGGACGACGTGACGACGTCGAGTTAGGTGGAGCATCAGGCATCGCGGGTCATTTGCTTCACAAATGACCTTGCGACCATTTGCGGTGGACAATGACGCAGGGGCCTTCAGTTCGACGATGCGACCGCAAATGGTCGTCTATGCCTGGTGCACAACTGACGTGGCGTCACAGTCGTGGGGCATTGCGTGGCAATGCCCCTTGGTCGTTCAAGGCTCGTCGAGAGGCGGGCAAAGCCAAGCCTCCGACGAGACTACGGCGCGTAGTACAGCTCGATGAACTCATACCGGTGGTCGTCGGCGTCGGAGATTTCGCTGATGACCAGCCCCACACCGCTGTTGGGCAGCCCGGGGACGGTGCCGGGGTTGGCGTCGTTGTAGTCGTCGGACGATGTCCACGACGACTCTTGCGTGCCGTCGGCCGCCGAGGTGCGGGTGAGGTTGTGGTTGCGGAATCCGCCGATGGTGGCGTCGAGCACGGTGCCGGTGGGCGAGACGATGCGGAAGCTGTTGCCGGTGCCGTTGACGATGGGGAAGCCGTTGGTCGACCCTTCTTCTTCGCCATTGGCGTACCAGATGCCGTTGGGCGTCGCGCCCCAGAATGAATCGAAGGCGCCAACGTCGACGCTGCGGGCGATGACGAAGACGTCGCCGGGCTCGAGCACCACGTTGCCAGGGATGATGACCGAGTCGTGCACCTGGTCGCCGGTGACTTTTTCGATGCGGTAGTCGCCGAGCTGCAAGTCGCCGCCGGGGAGGGGCTCTGGCTCTGGCTCGGGCGAGGCCGATGGCTCTGGCGAGGCCGACGGCTCAGGGGTCACGCTGGGTTCGGGGGAGGCCGAAGGCTCGGGCGTCACGCTGGGCTCGGGCGAGGGCGTGCCCGGGACGCAGTTGCCGCCGTCGCAAACGCAGCCGTCTTCGCAGCCGGGTTCGAGGGTGCATTGGTTGTCGGTTTGGCACCCGGTGGCGTTGGGGTCGAAGCAGGTGCGGGTGAAGCCGTCGCACAGCTCTTCGCCGGGGCAGTCGTCGGGGCTGCTGCATTGCGCAGGCGGGGCTTCGCAGAAGCGCTCGTAGCAGATCTCGGCGGGGTTGCAGTCGGCCTTGGTTTCGCATTCGCCGTCGGAGCACACGCCTCCGATGCAGTATTGGCCGTTGCATTCGGAGTCGTCGGAGCACGACGTCACGTCGGGTTCGGACGTCGGCGACGGCGAGGTGGGTCCGGGGCTGTTGGTGCCGGGGTTGTCGCCGACGCAGCCGCCGCCGAGCACCAGCGTGCAAAACGCCAGGGCAAAAAGAGAGGAGCCAGAAGAGGGGGCCGTCCGCATGGGACCTCCGATCGCGATGTGCCGCAATGTGTGCACTTTGCCGGATGCGCCCGTTCGTACAAGCGGGACAAGGGCGAAAGGCGGGCGAAATTCGCCCCTCAAGTGACGCCGACACCTGTCGATGCCAAGAACATGGGAAAGACCACGCCATATGGAGTGCTGTTGCGGGTGCGCGAGACCAAAGAGCAGCATGCCCGCGCCGCGCTGGCCCGCGCCACACGCGCCCATCAAGAAGCCGAGCAAGTGGTGCAGCGCATGACGAACGAGCTGCACGCGGATCACCGCGAGGCCGGCGATGCCCAGATGTGGGCGGTGTTGGATCAGGCCCATGAGGTGAAGCGCGATGCCCTCGACGAGGCACGCGATGCCTTTGCCCAAGCCAAAGAAGCCCTGGATGGCGCGGCGCGTGAGCACTTGGAGCGCAAAAAAGAGCACCGCATGGTGGAGCGCATGAGCCAAAAGCAACAAGAGTTGCAGCGCAAACAAGCTGAAAAACGCGAGCAACGTCAGCAGGACGATCTCACTTTGATGCGTTTCACTCGCGAAGGAAGCGGCTCTTTTTAAGGGTTGCTCGTCGTCATACGCCCACCCAGTACATGTTTCCGCTGCTTCACGACGTCGTGACCGAACATTCGCGCCTGAGAGGCGCTTGCGCGGCCTGTGCGGGTTGACGCAGAGTGCCTGCAACAGTTTTTGAAACCGGCTGCTGGCCTCTGGGGCCAGAGCTGAGAGGGACGCCATGGCGGACTACGCACATCCTGAAACGCTGGTGACCACCGAGTGGGTCGCCGCCCACCTCAACGACGACAACGTGGTCATCGCCGAGGTTGATGTCGACACCTACTCATTTGAAGAGGGGCATGTTCCCGGCGCCATCGGCTGGGACTGGAGCACCCAGCTGTGTGATACGCAGCAGCGCGACATTCTCTCCAAAGACGCGTTCGAAGCCCTGATGGGCGACGCCGGCATCTCGAACGACACCACCATCGTGCTCTACGGCGACAACAACAACTGGTTTGCGGCGTGGGCGTTCTGGCAGATGAAAATCTACGGCCACCAAGACGTTCGCCTGATGGACGGCGGCCGGCGCAAATGGCTCGCCGAAGGCCGCGATCTCACCCTCGACGACGCCCAGCCTCAGAAGACGACGTACGCGGCCAAAGCCGCTGACGAATCACTCCGCGGTCGCCTCATGGACGTCATGGGCAACGTTGAGCAGAAGAACATCTTCCTCGTCGACGTCCGCTCGCCCGCCGAATACACGGGCGAGATCTTGGCGCCGCCCGGATTGCCGGAGACCTGTCAGCGGGGAGGGCATGTGCCGTTGGCCTCGAACATCCCCTGGGGCCAAGTGTGCAAAGACGACGGCACCTTCAAGTCGTACGACGACCTCAAAGCGCTGTACGCCGCGCAAGGCGTCACCAACGACAAACCCGTCGTGGCCTATTGCCGCATCGGTGAGCGCTCCAGCCACAGCTGGTTCGTGCTCAAGTATCTGCTCGGGTTTGACGACGTGAAAAACTACGACGGCAGCTGGACGGAGTGGGGCAACCTCGTCGGCGCTCCCATCGAGCGCTGAGGGGCAGGCGGGGCCAGGAGCAAACAGAGCACACCAGCGGGGAGGCTGAGGTACCCCTTGAGCGAGCATCTCACTGAACGCACCACCAACATCTGCGGCGTCGACGTGCGCGTCACGTCGTATCCCGTCGGGCAGCGCTTTTCATGCCGCGTCGACAACATCGACCCCGGCACCATCATCGGACGCGGCATGGGCGACACCCGTGACCAAGCCGAACACGCCGCCTTGCAGAGCGCGCAAACGAAACTGGAGCTGATGGACTCCCAAGCCGCGTTGCGTCGCAGCGTGGCCGAACTGAAGCAGGGCTGACGCCCGACCACCCAAATCAGCAAACATCGCGGCAGGAGGGGGCCGCAGCCATGGACCAAGACCCAAAAATGCAGACCTTCAAAGCACAGAACTACTCGAGTCGACTTGAGACCCTGCAGGGATGGCAGGTGGGCATCACCACCTACCAACTCGACGACGTCTTCCACTGCAAAGTCGACAACGTTTCGCCCGGCGCCGTCATCGCCCGCGGACGCGGCACCAGCCAAGCCGAGGCCGAACAACAAGCCTTGGGCATCGCCAACGTCGAGCTCGCTAAGACCGTACGACGCTGAGGACGCGACGCCCGTTTTTCAACGGCACACGCGGTTGACGACGACGGCGCCCTTTGCCGAACATGCGCGCATGTCGCGCGCCAGCTCCACCATTGCCCCGCTGCTCATCATGGTGCACCACCTCTTCGTGGGTGTGCTGTTGGGCGGCGGCGGCGTGTTGGCCGCGGTGTGGCACACCGGCACGTGGAAGATGCCGCCGAGCCTGCAGGGCATCGATGCGGTGCTGCAAGGTGCCGCCGCCTGGCCCATTGCTGTGCTGATGGTGTTGTTGGCCGGGGCCCACTGCGCGTGCGCCTATGGGCTGTGGTCTGCCCGCTCCATCGGCCGTTCCATGGCGTTGTTGTTGGCCGTGCTGCATCTGCCGCTGGCCCCGGTGGGCACGGCGGTGGCGGTGCTGACGTTTTGGACGTTCGCCAAACGCGACGCCATGTTGCCCGACCCCGAAGAGGCCGATCGCGAGCGCGCTCGGGCCCACAACAGCGCTCGCCTCGGATGCCTGGTGTTGGTGGTGACCCTTTTCGCCGGCCTCAGCGTCGTCGGTGGTGTCGCCTACGTCGTTTTCGCGGCGGTGCAAAACATCATGGAGACGCTGGAGGGACACGCCAACGGCACCTCAACAGGGTCGTCGACGTCGGGCGGCATCACCAACTTTCTCTCGGAGTACGAAGAGCTGCAGCGCAAAGCCTCTGCCGCACAGAAGCTCAACGAGGCCATGCAATCGGGCGCCGACCTCGAAGGGGCGCTGAAAAGCCTGCAGAACGTGGGCTCCAACCTGCCGTCGATGACGTCGCCCGGCGGCGGCGACGGCGCGGTGTTGCAGCCGGTGCCATCGAGCAAAGCGGCGCCTCAGAGCGAAGACGAGCACCGCGGCACCTGGCGGTATGTCGACGATCGCGGCCAGATGCACATCGTCGACCACTACCTGAAGGTGCCAGCCGCCCACCGCAAAAACGCAGAGCGCTTGCACCTCGAGTAGCTGACATTGCCGCCTTGGGTTTGCCATCGCCTGGCTTTGCGGTGTCTGATGGTTGTGACCATGCCTACAGCCGCCCTTCGCTCTGTTGTTCGTCGACCTCCATCTGCGCCCCGTCTGCAGAGACGAGGCGTCTGGGCGCGGCTGGGATGGCTGCTGCTGGTGCTGTTGACGACGACAACGGCCTTCGCTGCAGACACGGCGCCCCCGGAGACGGCGGCGGCAGAAGCTGAGCTGCAAGATCCACAAGATGCTCTGCCCCCGCCCGACGCCAGTGGCACGTTTGACATGGGTCTGTTGTGCAGTCGGCCCCTGGCGCCGTTTGCTGGGGCGCTCATCGGCGGGGCGCTGGCGGGCACCACCGGCCTGGCGTGCATCGGCGTGTCGGCGGTGACCTACACCATCACCGCCATCTTCGCGATCGGCGGCGGCGGCGTCTTGCCCTTGCTGTTGGCGTTGGCGTCGTGGGGCGGCCTGGGAGGCGCCTTGTGCGGATACGGCCCCTGCTCAGCGCTCAGCGCCGGAGGCGGCGCCGCCATCGCGGCCGAGCTGGTCGACCGCCGAAGTCTGGCGTTGATGTTGGGGACGGTGCCCGGCGTGTTGCTCGGCGTCGTCGGCGCCGCCATGGCTGGCCAGGCCTACATGGAGTTGGGTCTCATCGGCTTCATCACGCAGATCTTCGGCACCGGATTGCCGCAACACCTGTATTGGGGGGTGGGGTTGTCGACGCTGGCGGCCCCCGTCGCCATGGGAGGGGCCTTTGCCGCCGCTGCTCTGTTCGGCGACTCCCTCGACGAGATGGTGGGCGACGACGTGCCACCCGAAACGGTCGACGGTGAAATCCAACAGACGCCAACGACGACGTCATCGGCGCCGCCGAAACGGCCCACAACCGTGATGCGCCGCCGACCCTATGACGTCGTCATGGCCTACTAGGAGCGGTCGGCGCAATGCATTTCGCCGACGCTGCTCGCAGTTCTCGAAGGGAGCGCAGGCCCCCATCCCCCGTCGACGCCCCCGCGTCAGAAGCAGAACTCGCCGAAAAGTGGTTTTCGCCGAACATTCTTAGCGGGACACCGACACCGACGACCGTTCAGCTGGCGCGGGAACAACGTCCTGGTCTTGACGTGGCGCAAGCTGCTACGGACGCGCCCGCTCGGCGAGGGACGTCAGTTGCGAGCAGAGTGCTGCCGCGTCTGCCTCCTGAAGAGCCAACCAAGACACCTTGGTGTCTTCGTGGTCGCCCGCCTTGGCCTTGTGCCGGACATCCAACGTGAACGGGCCAGAGGGCTCAGCGCCCCTGGGCACGACGTCGATGCTGTCGACGTCGCTGAGCGGGAGCGAGAGCGCGTTTCCGAAGTGCACGTGGTCTTGCTGCACCCAAATGCGCTGCCGTCGAAAAAAGCCCACCACACTCGCCAGCACCAACACCGCGTACATGGCCGCAAAGCCGGGCGACGACTCGGCCATCCGAAAGGTCTGGACGGCACAAACGCAGCCGACGCCCACCAAAACCCAGCGGTGGGCGTTTGGGCCGTGATGAAGGACGGTCTCGTCGGCAAACGAAGGCAAAGAGCTGGACTGCGACATGCCACTCGTATCCACGACCCTGCAGAATTGGTGAGGTTGTGGCCGAAAACAACGCCTCACGGCGTCGGTTTTGACGGGCGAATCCACAGCAAAGTTCCTGCACCGCGTTGATCGAGCACCCAGCGCGCGGTGCCCATGACGTTCATGCCCAAAAGCGCTTTGGTGTCGGCGTCGGAGAGGGCGTCGACGACGAGAATGTCGTCGAGCGGCAAGGTGACGCCCCCCAAGCGGAGCGTGTGCCCCCTGCTGCGGCGGCCCTCCACAGCGCGGCCCGAGACACCGATGCCGTTGGACGCCAAGTCGGACGACGCAGCGGCAGCGACCCATGAAGCGTGCACCTCGCTCCCGCTGCCGCCGGTGTCGAGCTGGATGGCGCCCACAGCCGATCCGTCGACAGAGCCCGTCGTGTAGAGCTTGCGGTGCGAAGGCCGCGGCAGTGGCCAAACGTCGTCGCCACCAAACGTGCGCTTTGCCCACGCGGCCGACGGTTCGCCTCCCTGGAGCCCGCTGAGGCGCAGCTCGACGAAGTCGATGACGACGACGTCAAACGCGTCGAGGTGCTGCGGGCTCAAAAATCCGCCGATGCCGAGCGGCACAAAAGGCGGAGGGCCCTGAATGGCCTTCACGTCGTGCAACGCCACCGATTGGCCGCCGATGACGACGTCCACATCGCCCACATGCGCTGCGGAAATGGGGGCGCCGGTGTGGTCTTTGCCGTCTTCGTCCTTGGCCATCGTGAGCCCCGCCTGGGCCGCGAATGCGTTCGTGACGACGTGGTGGGAGGCCCCAGTGTCGACGATGAAGTGGGTGCGGACGCCACCGACTGCGACGCGCACCATGGGCACGGGAAGCGTTCGCCCGTTGGTCTCAAACGTCAGAGCTGCGTCGAAATCCTTGCGAAGGGCGTCCGCCGCTGGCGTCGCAGACGGCGTACCGTCGTCGGAGGGTGGCCTTGCGCCGGGCCGGCCTGGCGTGTGGCAGGCCGTGAGCAGCAAAAGCAGGAAGGGCAACAACGATGGGACATTCGGCATGAGTGGACTCCTGGTGCGTTCCACGATGCAGAGGGCGCTTGGTTCCCAGCAGATTCGGATTTCTTGCGACACGCCTCCTGTTCGACGCTCGACCCCGTCGCAAGGCAGCCTGGCGACCATGAACGAAGGCGCCGTCCTTGCGGAGCAGCGCCTGTGTTTGCACCATCGGTTCGATGCTCAATGCGTCGTCAGCGACGGAAACACCTCGTGCGGCATGGGCGAACTCAACAGGGGCGCTCCCATGAGGTCGACGATGTGCCCACGCTCGAAGTGCGACACGGCCGTCCCGTCGAGGCGGAGGAGGTGACCAGCGGGAACGGCGCCAGACAGCGAAAACACCGCGCCGCTGACGTTGCCCTCTTCGTAGCTGATGGTCCACCGGTTGCCAGCGCGGTCTTCGATGCGGCGGATGAAGCCGTCGTTGGTGTAGTCGAACTCCAATTCGTCGTCGACCTGATCGTTTTCAATGCGGTGCTCGAAGTCCATCTCGACGACATAGGCGTCGTTTTCATAGGTCAACGCCACCTCAAGGTCTTGGGTCAGCCGCTCGTCGTCGACATCCGTCGTCGCGGTTTGTTCGAGCTGCACCAGCTGGCCCTCCTGGTAGAGAAAGTCGAGTTCGACGTCATGCCGCGTGGTGGTGTCGAGCACCTCGACGTCATTGCTGTGCACAGACAACTTGTTGGTGTTGTCGTTCAAGGTCGCCATCAAGAGTCCGTCGGCGAAGACGTTCTCCGTGCGGGTGCGCTGCGAGGTGTCAAAGCTGAACACGGTTTCGTCGTCAAACGAGGCGCAACGGCCTGAGGCGTCGAGTTCGAAGTCCGCCAACGCGAGGTGGTTGCCCGACCACTCTGCGACCAAGACCCCTTCCCCGTCGAGGCGCAAGGCCTCTGCGCATCCCGCCAGCGCCACACGCGCGTCGGTCTCGATGGTGGTGTAGGTCGTGTCGGCCTGAGAGCGGTCGTAGGCAAATCGAATCGAGCCGACGCTGGTCTCGTGCTCGAACGAGGCGAAGGCCGTGCCGTCGTAGGTGAAGGCAGACTCGACGTCCTCGACGCCGTCGGTCTCGCGCTCGACACGAACCAATCGGCCGTCGTCGTCGTAGTCCATGATCCACGTGTGCTCGGGAAGCGACCCCTGTGCGGGCTCATATTCGACGCGCACCACCTTGGGGCTGACGCTGAGGCCGCTGCAGGCCGTCAGAGCCCCTGCGGCGAGGGCGATGACGAGGAGAACGGATGTGTTTCGAACGGATGTGTTTCGAACGGATGTGTTTCGGAGGATGACCATGCTGTGGTCCTTTCAAACAAGGGGGACCCCGCACCCGTCGTCAACGGGTGCAGGCAAGAGGTGCTGTCAAAGGCATCGCCGTCGACGACGTCGTCGACGACGAGCGGAGGAGATGTGGGACGTCAGTCTTCGTAGAGCACAACGGTCAACGTGTAGTTGTCGACGGCGTTGTAGCCGCGGACCTCGACAAACAGGTCACGCGCCGCTCCGACGACGGTGACGATCTCTTCGACGACGGCTTGGGAGTTTGCCGCATGGAGAACGTTGTCGTCCTCATCGATGAGGTACAGGTCGAGGTCTTGCCCCGTCGACGACGTGAGCGTCAGCTCCAAGACATGGTTCTGGGGCACGGCGAGTCGGTACGTGTCGACGTCACCTTCGTATTGGATGCCGCCCAGCTGCTCCCCGGCCCCGATGGCCACAGCCTCGTCGATCGTCCCAGGAACATCCGTCTCTCCGTCGAGCACCAAGGCGTAGTCGCCTGTGACAGGACCGTATCCACGCACCACAATGACGTACTGACCCGGGTCGACGGCGCCCCCAAAGTGCTCATCTCCGTCGGAGGCCTGTTGCACGACGGTGTTTCCCTGTTCGTCCGTGACCTCCACGTCGACATCCACGCCCATGGTGATGGCGGTGGCGCTCACCTCGATGACGCCCCCGGTGGAGAGCTCGACCGCGTAGCAGTCCACGTCGTCTTGCGAGCGAATGACGGCCGTGATGTCGGCCGGAAGCGCCAAAGGCTCAGCGTAGCCATCGCACGCATCTGGCAGCTGAGCGGTCACCACAACCGGCGCGTCTTCCGCGATGGGCGACAGCTCAGGAGGAGCTGGAGCGGGCTCTGGTTCAGGCTGGGGTTCAGGCTGGGGCTCAGGCTGGGGCTCGGGCGAAGCGTCGGGCTCTGCAGCGGGATCGGGCTGAGGTTCTGGCTGGGGTTCAGGCTGGGGCTGAGGTTCTGGCTGGGGCTGAGGTTCAGGTTGGGGCTCAGGTTGGGGCTCAGGTTCTTCAAATGGCGACGGCTCGGGTTGGGGCTCAGGCTCTTGCGGCGGAGCAGCCGGCTCTGATTCAGGAGAAGCTTCGGGTTCAGACTCGGGCGACGCCTCTGGTTCAGACTCGGGCGACGCCTCTGGTTCAGACTCGGGCGACGCCTCTGGTTCAGACTCGGGCGTCGCCGCAGGTTCGGACGCAGGAGACGCTTCGGGCCGGGGATCGGGCTCCAGCGACGAGGAGGGCGGGGGAGGGACGCATGCGGTGGAAAGCGTCAGAAGGACGGCGCCTGAAAGGCCCCAGAGATGGTGTGAAAGACGCATGAGCAATCCTGTGAACCCAGAACGGGAAGGGGGGGTCACATGCTCATTCCCACCACAAACGCCGACCTTTCGGTCGATGTCAGATTTTTCTGCACATCCGACGAACCTCAGAGCGGAAGGATGAATTCGTGATTGTTATCAGGGCCTTACTTTAGGTGGTCGCCCGCGGGATCCGTCTTCGCACACGCCGCGATCAACGACGTCCACTGGCTCGACGGGGGGGTCTGCCCCATGGCCGCCGTCCACAGCGGACGCGCCCAATCACAACGGTGGTGCTTGATGAAGAAGGCGGCGACCCTCCTCGCCCACCGACGCTTGCTGCTCGGCGACTGCGTGGGCCAAAACGCCGGCAGAAGGTTGTGCACGCCGTCGGTGTCACCCTGCTCCATCTTCGCGCGCAGCAAACCCAGCATCGCCTCAGGACGCAGACGCCCCTGCGGATGGATCTGCACATAGCGCTCAAACGCCGCCTGTGCGGCCTCATAGTTGTGCTCGCCCAGCGCGGCTTCGCCTCGCTCAAACAACAACAGCTCGCGCTGCATCGACGTCTTCTGCATCGTCGTCTTCTGCATCGTCGTCTTCTGCATCGTCGTCTTCGGCATCGTCATTTTCTGCGGCAAACGCGCAGAAGACGTCTTCTGCATCGACGTCGGGAGGGGCGTCGAGAGGGGCGTCGCAGCCGGCTTCGGCCGTTGACGCTCCGCTGTGGATGTCTCTGACACGGCAGGCGCCGATCGGTCTTCCCCCGACGACAGCGGTGTCGCAGCCAGCTGGGTCGCGGGGGCCGTGGCGACGACTTGCGACTCAGCAGGGGTCTGCGTCGCAGTGGACTGCCCGACTTCGTAGCCGGCCCAGCCGCTGAGCGAGCCGACCACCACCGCCAAGGCCACTGCCGTCGGCAGCGTCACCGTCGACAGCAATCCCACCGACGGAAGTGCGTTCACCGCAATGCCTGCCGCGATGGTGCTGCCCAGCTCTGCCATGTGGGCCGCCCCCACCGCTCGGGCGTCGTCGACCTCGTCTTGCAGCATTTGCCGCAAGCCTTGGCTGACCGACGGGTCGTCTTTGAGACGAATCAGGTCGCTCATCCCGCCTCCCTGTGGGGAACGTCGTCTTGCATCTCTTGTTGCAGCAGGACGGCAAACCGTTTTCGAGCCCGAAGAAGCCGGGTCCACACGGCATTTTCGGAGATGTCGAGGAGCTCGGCGATCTCGGGGCCGGAGAGGTCTTCGAGCTCAAACAAGATGAACACGTCTCTTTGCGAGGCGGCCAGCTTGCCTGCGCACCGACGCACCAAATCTTTGTTGCGCTTGGCACGAATGACCTCGTCGGCGTCGAGCTTGTTGTCATCGAAGCTGGGGGCCTCTTCTGACGCGGCATCGGCCAAACGGCGGCGGCGGGCGTACGACCGCCGGTGGTGCTTCACCACGTTTTGCGCCGTCTTGTACAGCCACGCCCGCAAGTGCGTGTCGTCGTCGAGCTCGTGCTGCTTGCGGTTGGCGATGAGAAATACGTCCTGCACGATGTCGTCTGCCTCGTCGGGGTTTTGCACCCAGCGCAACACGTTGCGAAACAAGAAGGCCCCGTGTTCGTGAAATGCCGCCGCCAGGTCCACCTTCGGAGGAGGACGCTGTGGTGACACGGTGAAGGCGACAATGATCAAAACAAACTGCGTCCGAGCACACGCGTGTTGAGGTCTGACGAGGCGCAGCCTACCTCAGTTGGCGTCTTCGATTCCTCCGTCTCTGTCGTCTCTGTGGAGGTCCTGCTCCAGCTCCTGAACCTCGTCCTCGCTGTCGATGTGGGAGCGCACCATGCGGGCGATGAGGCGCGGCAGGGTGGCGCATTCGGCGGGGGCAACGCTCATGTGCCGAACCAACACGGGGTCTCCTTTGTCGTCGTCAAGACGGACGTTGACCTGTCGGCTCGTGCCGTGCGCTTGGCCGTCTTTTTGGCCGCCTTTTTGAACCTGCACCCGCAACCGATAGGCCCCTGGGGATGTTCTTTGGGGGACAAGCGCACGCACGTCGTCGGTCAGCTCCTTTTGCAGCAGACACCCGGTTTTGTCGTCGAGCTCGACACCGACGCGGGCCAGCCGCAGCGCTCCCACCGGCGCGACGACGAGGCCGCTTTCAGGCGCCGTCGACGCGGGTCGGTTCATGGCCTCGGCAAGGGCGGCCGCGTGCATGCCAAGCGTGTCTTGCAACAGCAACGTCGCCGTCTCGGCCCGCTTGTCGGCCATTTTGCGCAACGTCCAAAAGGCGAACCCGCCGTAGAGCAACGCCCCCGGAGCCAACACCAAGGCGTTGGCCGCCATGAGGGCGACGCCGATGGGCGGGAGAATGGCGAGCGACAACAAGCCCAACGCCACCGTCGAGGCACTCACCACTGAGAGCACCGCCACGCCCGGCAACACCAGCGACGATGTCAAGGCGCTCTCTTGGTCGACAAAGCGGGTCTGGGTGGTCTGCACCGTTTGTTGGTTGGGCAGCTCCGTGGTGACGGTGAGCGTCAGCGCCAACGCCGGGTCGGTGCCGCCGACAACGGATTCAAGCTCCGGCGTGCTGGCGACGACGGTGACTTTGGCCGTTGGCGCGTCGTCTGAGGCGCGGCCGTAGGCATCGCGCAGCATCTGAAGCGTGGTGTGCTCGACGTCGGCGTCGTCTTGCGGCGAAAACACGCTTCCTTCTTTGACGAACCGGATGTGTTCGCGTTTGAAGGCCAGCGGCGGGGCTGTGGTGGGGGACGCCTCCTTCGGCGGCGCCTCCGCAAAGCGGATGCTCTGCTGCGTCGTCCGGCAGCCCGACGCTGCACTCAACGGCAGCCCCAGCAGCAGAAGCGACAGCAAGCATCGGAGGCCGCGCCGCCGTCGAGCTTTGGGTGGGGGCAATGCTTCAGTGGTCATTTGGTCCTACGCCGAGCGGCTGGGGGGTCGCTTGTGGATTCCCAGATGGCGCAGCAACCTTTCAGTGGGGGCGTGGATCTGACGAACCCCCGAGGCGACGGCCTCGGCGGACGCGTGAAGGCCAAAAGAAAACCCCCTGTGAAAACAGGGGGTTGGCGCACCCTGAGAGATTCGAACTCCCGACCCTCAGGATCGAAGCCTGATGCTCTATCCAGCTGAGCTAAGGATGCGTGCTGCGCGCAATCAACCACACGAGGCCGATGGGCTCAAGTCAAATCCATCATTCGACGTGCGGCGACGACGTTGGATTCACCGCCTCGCCGCAAAGGCGGCGCAATCGTTCTGTGCACCAACATTCTGTGCGCCAACATTCTGTGCGCCAACATTCTGTGCGCCGACGTCTACGGCGCCTTTTGCCGGGCGTACTCCTCGTTCCAGAACAGCCGACGCTCAGCCTCGATGTCTTGCACGACGGCGCTTTGGCGGTCGAAGACCATGGTCGGCCGGGTCTCCTCGTCGTAGGCCGGCCACGCCGGCAGGCCCGCGGCGCTGGGTGTGCCCGTCTTGGCGAAGTTTACCCACGCATCGCTCATGGCCGTCGCCAACGGTTGGGCGGTGGGGTCGTGCAGCTTGAACATCTGCGCGGTGTGCAAGTTGTCGTAGGCGAACGCCATCTCGAGCCCGTGGATGGCGCCCACCTCGCCGTCACAACAGGGGCTCTCCCAGTGAAACTCCCACAGATAGGTGCGGCCTTTGCTGCCGTGCTTTTTCTGATGCCGATGACGGGCTTCGGCGGCGCGAATGTTGGGCTGGCGAAACACGGCGTCTTGTTGGATTTGCTCTTCGACTTCGAGCTCCGTGCCATCGGGCAAAAACGCCGTCTGGTAGGTCTGGCGCACGCGGTCGCGCGCCTCGTCGTCGGGGCCGATGTAGCCGGCCAAGAAACCGCTGGCGATCTTGGTGGCCATGGTGTCAGACAACAGCGGCACCATGATCGACAGCCCGCGGGCTTCGTGTTTGTTGATGCCAATCATGACGTCGACGTCGGCGGCGCGTCCGGCTTGCAGGGCGGGGAGGGTGTCGACGGGAATCAACGCGGTGCCATAGGCGCCATTGAACGGCATGTTCGTCTGGCTCAAAAAGCCGTACCCCTCGCTGTTCAACAGCTTCTCGCTCAGCAAGGTGTGGGGGATGTCTTCGTCGGGGAGCGCCGCCAATGCGTCGACGTCACCTGGGGCGACGCCGAGGTCGGCCAACACATCTGCAGACACCTTCTCGAGGTCAGCGATGGGCGTCATCACCGGCGCCGCACTGTGCACGATGGCGCGGTGCACGAGACCTTCAGACGCTGGCGACGACAACACCGCCCACACGCCGTAGCCCCCGCCCGACTCGCCGACGAGGGTCACTCGACTGGGGTCGCCGCCGAAGCGGTCGATGTGGGCTTGCACCCATTGCAGGGCGGCGAGGATGTCCATGATGCCGCGGTTGGGCACGAGCACGTCGCCATCGAAGCCGCGCCCGCCGGCCAAGAACCCCTGCGTGCCCAAGCGGTGGTTGATGTTGACGACGACGACGCCCTTTTGCGCGAGGCGCGCGCCGTGCACGTACGCCGAACGGTTCGACCCCTGGTTCATGCCGCCGCCATGCAAGAACACCATCACCGGGTGCGCTGGCGTCGACGCTGTGCCCGCGTCGATGACGACATCCGCGTCGGGCAGCGTCGGGGTCCACAAGTTGAGGTTCAGACAGTCGGGGCCTTTCTTCTGACGGGCGATGCCCTCGTAGCCGACGTAGGCCATGAAGCGCTCGGTCTTGTCGGGGACCATCCACAGCGGCACCACCGTTTCGAGTTGCATGCACGCCGGGCCGTAGTCGGTGGCGTCGTGGATGCCGGCAAACGGCGTCGGGGGGCTGGGGGGCAAAAACCGCTGCAGCCCAACAAACGGAGCCGCGTAAGGCACGCCATAGAAAGCGAAGACATCGTCTTCTTGCACGCCGCGCAGGGTGCCGAGCGACGTCGTGGCCTCGACGCGGGGCAACGACGCCGGCACCTGGAGGTCGGGTTTTTCGATGTTGCTCGTGCAGCCGACGCCGAACAACAAGACGCTTCCAACCCACCAGATGCCGACCATGTCGACGGCATGTCGTCGAGGGCGACGTTGAGACGGCCGAACGAGGGGAGCGAAAGACATGTGCTTCTCCTGCGCCTGTCGCATGGCACTGGGCGCCGTCAATGTCCAACCGCTGAGGGCCAGAGCCACCATGGCCTTGCCCCGGTTGAGTGGACACTTTCTGAAAGGAATGGAAAGTGTCGTTCATGACCAAAAGAACCTTCACCCCCGAGTTCAAAGCCGAGGTCTGTCAGCTCGTCTTGTCTGAGAAGAAAACCG